>Ga0207420_1000025_pt1 | contig 405764 bp, 319 predicted proteins | sample ThiBio_inoc_biof_FD_183941 | JGI IMG/M metagenome (GOLD analysis project Ga0207420, IMG submission 183941) | Wastewater bioreactor microbial communities from Cape Town, South Africa - Thiocy_inoc_biof (SPAdes) | ecosystem: Engineered > Bioremediation > Thiocyanate > Unclassified | place: South... | reverse complement strand
ACGGCACAGGCAGTGCAAGTGTAGTTGTAACAGGCGGCACATTGCCATACAGCTACGCATGGAGTAACTTTGCAAACACATCAAGCCTCAGCAACTTAAATGGCGGTACATATTTTGTAACAGTAACGGATAAAAACGGCTGTAGCGCAAGAGACAGTGTAATCGTAACAGAGCCAAGTGCAGTACAAGTGAGCATGAGTACAGTAAATGTATTGTGCAATGGCGATTCAGGCACAGCGACAGCAAGCGTGAGTGGAGGAACGACACCATACAACTACTTATGGAGCAATGGCGGCACATCGAATAGTATATCAGATGTAGCAGGTACATATAGCTTAACAGTAACAGACGGCAACGGCTGTATCAAAATAGCAAGCGCTACAATAACACAACCAACAGCAATAGCGGTAAATGCAACAGTAGTAGATGTAAACTGCTTTGGAGCAAATACAGGAAGTGTAACGATTACCGTAGGCGGAGGTGTGTTCCCATACACATACAATTGGAGCAATGGAGCGACTACGCAGAATGTAAACGGCTTATCAGGAGGAAGCTATACGGTAACGGTAACTGATGCAAATGGTTGTCAAAAAGTAGAAACATACAATGTGAATGCACCATTAACCGGCTTACAAACAGTGATGAGCGGAACAAACTTAAACTGTAACGGAGACGGCACAGGCAGTGCAAGTGTAGCAGTAACAGGCGGCACATTGCCATACAGCTACGCATGGAGTAACTTTGCAAACACATCAAGCCTCAGCAACTTAAATGGCGGTACATATTTTGTAACAGTAACGGATAAAAACGGCTGTAGCGCAAGAGACAGTGTAATCGTAACAGAGCCAAGTGCAGTACAAGTGAGCATGAGTACAGTAAATGTATTGTGCAATGGCGATTCAGGCACAGCGACAGCAAGCGTGAGTGGAGGAACGACACCATACAACTACTTATGGAGCAATGGCGGCACATCGAATAGTATATCAGATGTAGCAGGTACATATAGCTTAACAGTAACAGACGGCAACGGCTGTATCAAAATAGCAAGCGCTACAATAACACAACCAACAGCAATAGCGGTAAATGCAACAGTAGTAGATGTAAACTGCTTTGGAGCAAATACAGGAAGTGTAACGATTACCGTAGGCGGAGGTGTGTTCCCATACACATACAATTGGAGCAATGGAGCGACTACGCAGAATGTAAACGGCTTATCAGGAGGAAGCTATACGGTAACGGTAACTGATGCAAATGGTTGTCAAAAAGTAGAAACATACAATGTGAATGCACCATTAACCGGCTTACAAACAGTGATGAGCGGAACAAACTTAAACTGTAACGGAGACGGCACAGGCAGTGCAAGTGTAGTTGTAACAGGCGGCACATTGCCATACAGCTACGCATGGAGTAACTTTGCAAACACATCAAGCCTCAGCAACTTAAATGGCGGTACATATTTTGTAACAGTAACAGATAAAAACGGCTGTAGCGCAAGAGACAGTGTGATTGTAACAGAGCCAAGTGCAGTACAAGTGAGCATGAGTACAGTAAATGTATTGTGCAATGGCGATTCAGGCACAGCGACAGCAAGCGTGAGTGGAGGAACGACACCATACAACTACTTATGGAGCAATGGCGGCACATCGAATAGTATATCAGATGTAGCAGGTACATATAGCTTAACAGTAACAGACGGCAACGGCTGTACAAAAGTAAGTAGTGCAACGCTTACTCAGCCAGCTTCTGCATTAAGTATTATTGGTAGTAAAACAGATGTAACTTGTAATGGAGCAGCAAATGGTTCTATCAATGTGAATGTAATAGGAGGAGCAGTTCCATATAGCTATGCTTGGAGCAATGGAGCAGTTGTAAATTCTTTAAACGGGTTAAGCGCAGGCTCTTATACGGTTACAGTAACTGATGCAAATGGTTGTGTAGAAACTGAAACTTATGTAATTAGCGAACCTTCTGCATTGGTAACAAGTATTACAGGTACAAATGTTACATGTGCAGGTGCTGCAAATGGTACTGTTGATTTCACAGTTTCTGGTGGCACATCACCATATACATTCGCTTGGAACAATTATGCTAATACTGAAGATTTGGCGAATGTTGGAGGTGGAACATATATTGTTGTTGTAACTGATGCAAATGGTTGCACAGCAAGAGAAACTTACACAGTTAGCGAACCTCAGCCTATTGTAATCAACGTAGTTACATTAACTAATGTAAATTGTAATGGTGATACAACCGGAGCTATTGATTTGAGTACGGTTGGTGGTACAACTCCATACTCATTTGCATGGTCAAATGGCGAAACAACTGAAGATATTTCAGGCTTAGTAGCTGGAAATTATTCAGTTACCGTAACTGACTTTAACGGATGTACAAAAGTTGGCACTTATGTAATTACACAACCTGCTATAATTCAAATTAGTGGTACAGTTAAAAATGTATCATGTGCTAATGCGTCTGATGGAGAAGTTAATCAATCGGTGATTGGTGGTATTCTTCCATACACTTATGCTTGGAGCAATGGCGCTTCAACATTAAATGTTTCAGCTTTAAGTGGAGGAACATATACATTCACAGTTACCGATGGAAATGGCTGCACAGCTACTGCATCATATACTGTAACAGAGCCTCAGCCTCTGGCTTCAACCATTACAAAAGTAGATGTTGATTGCCCTGGTGCTGCAAATGGTTCAGCTTCTATAAGTGTAACCGGTGGAACTGCACCTTACACGTATTTATGGAATAATCTTACAATAAGTTCAAGCATTACAGGACTTAGTGGTGGAAAATACTACGTGATTGTAAAAGATAAGAATAATTGCGAACTAAGCGACAGTGTTTTGATTGCAGAGCCACAACCTATTGTGATTACGCCAACTGTAACCAATGTATCTTGTAACAGCGGAAACAATGGTTCTGTAACTGTTGCAGTAACAGGAGGTACTTCAGGCTATACTTATGCTTGGAGCAATGGTGGCTCAACAGCAACAATTTCTAACTTAGTTGCAGGTCAATATACTTTAACGGTTACTGATGCAAACAACTGCACACAAACAATTTCAGTAAATGTAACTCAACCTGTGGTTCTTGCAGTTAGCGGAACTGCTGTTGATGTGCTTTGTAATGGAGCATCTAATGGAAAAGTAGATATTACAGTTATTGGCGGAACTATTCCATACACATTTGCATGGTCAAACGGTGCAACTACCGAAGACTTAAATAATGTACCTGCCGGAGCATATAGTGTAACAGTAACTGATTTTGCAGGCTGTATTGCCAGCAGAAATGATACTGTAAAGGAACCAACACCTATTGTTTCTTCTGTTACATCAACGAATGTTACTTGTTTTGGTGCGAAAAATGGAACAGCTTCTGTTTCTGTTTCAGGCGGAACAGCTCCATACACTTATTTGTGGAGTACTTTCCAAGGAAGTCAAAATATTAGCAATTTGAACGGAGGTTTGTACATCGTAATTATTACAGATAACAACGGTTGCGAAAAACGTGATAGTGCCAATATTTTTGAACCACTTCCGCTTACTTTAACCACTACTGTAAACCAAATTACTTGCTTCAATGCAAATAACGGTTCAATAGCAGTGAATGTAACAGGTGGAACACCTACTTACACTTATGCTTGGAGCAATGGCGCAACTTCTGCTTCTGTAACAGGTTTAGCTGGAGGAGTTTATGAAGTTACGGTAACTGATGTACAAGGTTGCACCGCAGTTACAAGTACTCAAATTATCAATCCTTCTCAACTAAATATCAATGCATTAGTAAGAACACCTAAATGCTCTGGCGATAGCAATGGTGCAATTGATTTAATTGTTTCTGGTGGCACCCCTGCTTATCATTTCAATTGGAGTAATGGCGATACTATTGAAGATTTGAATGGCTTAACTTCAGGAGTTTATGTGGTAACTGTTACCGATTCTAAAGGTTGTACCAAAGTTGATACAGTAGATGTATCTCAACCAAGTCCACTCTACCAAACAGGTATTATTACAGATGTTACTTGCGCAGGAGCGAGCGATGGTGTAATTATCAATACTGCTTACGGTGGCACATTGCCTTACACTTATGAGTGGAATGATGGCTCTGTAAACAAGGATAGAGGAAACTTATCTGGTGGTGCATATACAGTTACTGTAACCGATGGTAATGGTTGTGTGGCTACAGGGACTTACAATGTTGTAGAACCACTGCCTTTAACATTGTCGCTCGTAAAAACAGATATTGATTGCTATGGAGCAGCTACCGGAAAAGTTTCGGCTGTTGTAGGTGGTGGCACATATCCTTATTACTACTTGTGGAGCAATTTTGATATTGATTCAGCAATTAACAATTTAGTTGCCGATAAATATTCAGTAGTAGTTACCGATAAGAATAACTGTAGAATTACAGATTCTATTACTGTAAATCAAAATACTCAAATTGTAATTACAGGTGTTGCGGTAGATGCAAAATGTAAAGGCATAGCCGATGGCAGCGTTACAATCTCTGTTACTGGCGGAAAAGGCAGTTATACTTACGCTTGGACAGGTGGTGCTACTACCCAAAACTTACAAAATGTTTTAGCAGGAACTTATACAGTTACTGTTACAGATAGTTTAGGTTGCAGCAGTACTGCTACGTTCACAGTTGGTGAGAAAACAAAACTTTCTACCAACATAAGTATTAGCAATCCAATTTGCTCTGGTGGTAGCACCGGATTTGCATCAGTATTTGTTTCTGGTGGAGCAGAGCCATACTCATTTAGTTGGAATACACAGCCAACTCAAAATGGAGCTACTGCTACCCAATTAGCTGCTGGAAATTATGTGGTTTCAATTACCGATAACCAAGGTTGTGTTGCTTTAGATACTGCTGTTTTAGTTCAACCAACACCAATTACGGTAACAGCAAATGTTCAAAATGCAAAATGCTCAAACACGGCTAATGGAAAAGTTACGGTTACGGCAACAGGTGGCAATCAACCATATATTTATGTGTTAAACGGCATTACGCAATCAACAAATGAGTTTTCGGGCTTAGCTCCGGGTACATATACATTGCTGGTGCGCGATGCAAATGGTTGCGAAGGAACAACAACATTCACAGTAACTGCGCCAAATGCAATATCTGTTGAATTAGTTACCGATAAGCAAATTATACTTGCCGGAATGGAAGCTCAACTAACAGCTATCACAACTTCAACCAAGAATGTAGTTTCTCATGTTTGGAGCCCGCTTGGTACATTTAACTTTAGCAACTGTGCCGACACTACAAATTGCAGCGACCCACGAGTTGCTCCGCTTTCTACCACAACTTATACTGTAGTAGTGATGGATGAAGATTCTTGTACCGCAAGCGATACCGTAACGGTAAAAGTTGCACATGATGAGTCTTCATTCTTCCCAACAGCATTTACACCTAACGGTGATGGATTAAACGACCGTTTTGAGTTTGATATTTTAGGTGCAATTGATGCAGATGTGAAAGTTTATGACCGTTGGGGTAATTTGATTTACACAAATGCCAGCCAGAAAAACGGTATTGGTTTGGGTCAAGGTTGGGACGGCACATTTAAAGGCGTTCCGGTAGAATTTGATACTTATGTTTACATAATTAAAGTTCGATACTTTAATGGTGTTGAAAAAGATATGAAAGGAACAATAGCAGTGATGAAGTAATTCCTATTGCTTTTAAATTTCACAAGAGCCAAGCATCATGCTTGGCTCTTTTTTTTATCTGAGGCTAATCATAAACTATTAAGTTTTGGAGAGGTAGATTTGTGTATGAAAATTTGGAATCTCTCACTACTCTGCTTCTTGGTAGCAATGTTTTTTTATAGCTGCAAAAAAGATACTGAAATTGATGGAAACGTTCAACTATCAATTCAATATAAAGTGGATAATTCCCTATTGCTTGCGGATACTTTTGCCTACCAAAGTCCCGCTGGTTATCAATATAAAATTACCAAATTGGAATATTTTATCTCTAATATTCAGTTAAAAGATATTTCGGGTAAACTACAGCAATTGGATACAGTGTTTTATGTGAATGCTTTGCAGTCTTCTACTAATTCAATTGTGTTGCCTAATATTCCAACAGGAAAATATACAGATTTGTATTTCAGTATCGGGCTCGATTCTTTGCACAATATTTCTAATTCGTTGAGCGGCTCGGTAGAAATGGAAAACATGGCTTGGCCTGATATGATGGGTGGCGGTTATCATTTCCTAAAGTTGGAAGGCAAGTATCTGAACAATGGAAAAGAAGAAGGCTTTGCCATTCACTTAGGAAAAAATAAGAATTTGGTAAATGTGCATTTAGCGCGAACGATTGAAGTTATGGTAAATACAAACACAACTTTTCCTCTTACCATGAATATAAATGAGTGGCTAAAAAATCCAGAAACATACGATTTTGTTTTAGATGGAAGCTATTCAATGAGTAGCGATGCAGCGATGCACAAACTACAAAAAAATGGCAGCGATGTGTTTTATTAAAATAGAAGGAATATGCGTATAAAAGTTAGTGTTGCTTTGCTGCTTGCAGTTGTTGCATTTTTTTATTCTTGTAGAAAGCAAACGGTACAAGAAGAGCCGTATATACAAACGCCCATCTCGTTGGCTATTCCACCGTATTTTCCTAAAATGAAAATACCTGAAGATAATCCAATGACTAAGGAACGATTGGCATTAGGCAGAAAACTTTATTACGACCCAATACTTTCTAACAATGGAAAATCTTGTTCGAGTTGCCATTATCAAGAAAATGGGTTTACAATAAATACTATGGTTGGCGGGATACCGGTATTGCCGCATGTGAATTTAGGTTGGAGTAAAAATTTTCTTTGGAAAGGTGAAAAACATTATACTTTAGAAGAAATGATGCTATATGAAGTAAATGAGTTTTTTGCTACAGATTTAAACAAGATAAATGCCGATGAAGAATATAAAAAACTCTTCAAACAAGCATTTGGAGTAAATAGTATTTCTTCAAAAGAAATTGCGTATTCGCTTGCGCAGTTTTTCCGTTCCTTAATTTCAGGCAATTCAAAATTCGATAAGTATAGAAGAAGAGAGGTTGCTTTTACATCTGAAGAACAGCGCGGTATGGAAATATTTTTTACCGAAAAAGGAGATTGTTTTCATTGCCACGGAATAATGCTTTTTACTGATAATTTGTTTCACAATAATGGATTAGATAGCACATTTACCTATAGCAAAGGAAGATATGATTTTACTGGTTTAGCAGCAGATATTGGATTGTATAAAACACCTACATTGCGCAATGCTGCATTGCGGAAAAACTTTATGCACGATGGCAGATTTAAAACTTTAGAAGAAGTGATTGAGTTTTACAACAGCGGTGTGCAACAACAATCGCCCAATATTGATCCATTGATGGTTTTGCCGCAAAAAGAATTTGGTTTGCAGCTAACTGAACAAGATAAGTACGATTTGTTACAGTTTTTGAAAGCACTTACCGATACTACTTTCACAAATAATCCGGAATTTTCTAAGCCCCATTAGCACCAGAAAAACTTTCTACTTTTGTTTATGACTACAGTCAGAAATTAAAAATACTTTTTCGGATAATTTAGCTTTCAAAACAAATACCATGATAATCAATAAAAGAAGGGATTGCCAAACTTGCGGCATACGAAATGTTACAATTCTAAACAATGCAAGTTCAGTATTATTAGAAATAATAAATTCTAAAAAGTACTGTTTGAAGTATTTACGTGGAGAAGAAATAGTGAAGGAAGGAACTCCAATAGAAGGAGTTTATATTGTTTCTTCCGGCATTGTAAAAATCCACAAACAAGGAAGGCACGGCAGGCAATTTATCTTGCGCCTTGCCACAACAGGTTCAATTATCGGTTTGCCGATGGAGGAAAACCAAAAACATGATTTTACAGTTACCGCAGTTGAAGATTCAAATGTGTGCTTTGTAGAACATTCAGATTTTAAAGAAGCGCTTAGAAACTTTCCGGAGCTAAAGGATAAATTGTTAGAAGAGTTTAGCAGAGAGTTGAAAGAAACAGAACTCCGTGCCATTAGTTTAGCCCAATTAAGTGTACGCGAAAAAGTAGCAGAATCTATACACTATTTAGCTAAAACCTACAAAATCAACAACCGTTCAGGATTTTATAGAGTAAATGTTGGAAGGCAAGATATTGCAGAGTTTACCGGAACCACCAAAGAACAAGTTTCAAAGTACTACGGAGAGTTTGAAAGCCTTGATATTATTGCAGCTAAAGGCAGATTGCTTCATGTTAAAAACATGGAAAAGTTAGAAGAAATATTCCATTGATAATTTTTCTGCAAAAGGTATTTTGCCCTGGTTTGAAGTAAGGCTTTTGCTTCAAATCAGGGCTTTTTGTTTTGCGTAAAGCACAATTGGCATGGCGAAATAATCTTAGAAAGCACGTATTTATTGACTTTTATGCAAATTGTACATTTTTCTAAACTGCTTTTGTATGAATTTTAGTACAAATTTTAGTTTAAGAGAAAGTGGTACTGCTAAACAAGAAAAAATATTTATAATAAATAATTTCAAAATAAAATAGTTCCAAGTTGCTTAAAATCAATAGTTTGTAATTTAAATTGTTATTTAAAATGGATTTTTTTATTGCTTACCAAAAACTTTTTTAGGGCTAAATTCCAATTTTTAGAAAAATAACTAACTTTGGCATACACTTTGTGCCTATAAGAACAAAATGTTTTATCTATGAAATCAATTTTACTATTCGCGAACTTAGTTTTACTAACATTTGTAGGCTTTTCGCAAGCACTAACCCCCAATTATACATTCTTTAATTCTGCTGATACGGTTTATGTGCAGCCGGGCGCGTTGCTATATATAGGCAACGATCCGGATAATGGCTCGTATGGCGATTTGGTAATACGAGGCGATTCTACAACACCAGGTCAAGGTGTGATATATAATGATGGTGTAATTTCTGTTACAGGTGATATGGTTTCGGGTGATACAATTGATGGTAAAAGCTATGGAAACCCAAAGCTAGATACCGTAAAAGGTGTCTTTTATTCTGTGCCACCAACAGATATTAAAGAAAGAATGGTTGTGTTTAATGGCGATGATAATATGCAAATTATCAAAGGTTATTTAGATCAACCGGAAGCTTCTTTCTTTAATTTGGGAATTGATAAAGATGTGAACCAAAATGGAGCAAGTGTAATTTTAGGTAACAATGCTCGTGTTCGTGGGTCAATTGTTTGGGATCCGGCTCAACCGGGCATCACATCTGCAACTTACGATGAAAGTAAAGCGCAAGCCATGGCAGTAAACGGTGGTTATGTTCGTGGCGGCAAGTATGGTAGAATTAAAACTTTCCGCAATGGAAAAGATTACGAATTATATGTTTCTAATACGGCCCAAAATGCAATAGTAAACTATTCAACATTTGTGGTAAACGGTGCTGATGCATTAAAAATTGTGGAGAACCGTGGAGAGCAAGGCGTTGGTATTGGTGGTCTTTCTCGAGAAATAGGAAGTACTGGAATGGATTATGCTTTTCCTGTTGGTACTGGTCTTAGAGGCAACAATGGTGCGGTATTAAACTTTAGCAGTTTACCACCAAGTAATTCAAAGAAAGTACGTGCTATGTTTGTTAATGTTGCTGATAGCTCAATGGGTACAATACATTACAGCCACTATACTGCAAGTTATGCATGTAACGGTGGTAATCCACAGTGGTTTATATTTGATACATTTGTTACCGACCACGGCTATTGGAGCTTTGATGCAGATCAAAATAATCAGGCTTATTATCAATATGTAATTAAGTCATTCCCGAATGGTTTAAGTGGATTTAGTTCAGGACTAATTACTAGCGGTAACAATATTCGCTTGCTTAAATATTCTGATGCTGTTGGCAATAAGCCAATTGGAGATTGGACTCCTTACGCTCCTGGTATTGGTAGCGCAGATGCGAACTTAGTTGCTAATACTTTGTTTAGCGGTAACTTAAATGCTTGCTATAGCGATGCTCAAAGCGGTATTCCAGGCGGTCCTTATCAAGATTTTTCTCACTTTCAAATTGGAGGAAGCAACTCAAATGCTTTGCCTGTTGAATTAGTTTCTTTAAAAGCATACCCTGTTAATAATGAATATATTCGTGTAGATTGGGCAACAGCTACTGAATTGAATAACGACAAATTTGAAGTACTAAGAAGTGAAGACGGTGTGAACTTTGTGAAAGTAGGTGAAGTGAAAGGAAACGGAACAACTACAGATGCACACAGCTACGCATTTAACGATAAAAATGTGTTGCCAAACGTTGTTTATTACTATCGTTTAAATCAAGTTGATTTAGATGGCACAGCATCTTTAACATATATTGTTTCTGCTGCAATTACCGGTTCCGACAATATTGTTATCAGCGAATTTATTCCTAATCCTTCTCGTGGTGCAACTAAATTACTTATCACATCTCCAACTGATATCACTTTAAATGTTTCTATGTACAATGCTTTAGGTCAAGAATTGGAATCGTCTATAATCCACTTGCCAGCCGGTATTCAAACACCTTTTTCTGTTGATGCTTCTTTGCTTGCTTCTGGAAACTATATGGTTTCTTTGCGCAATGCCACTTTCTTTGCCTCTCGCAGATTGGTTGTTACTACCTACTAAAAATATTTTATCAATCATCTTGTACGCTTTTTTTAGTGTACGTTTAAAAATCGGTAAGGTTACATTCCTTACCGATTTTTTTTGTATTAGTTTCTATCTATTCTGTTTTGTCATTTTGTGAATGAAAAATGAGGTAAAAACAACAGTTTAGGTTTAACAAATTGTTTTCGTGTTCGTATTCATAATACGCTGATAAACAAAATAATACCCATTTAATAGTGATATAATTTCTTAAAAATATACCATATATGGGAAAACTTTGGAAACTATTTTTGTTTTCTAAGTTCCCTTGTTTACATTCGCGCTCGCTTATGAAAAGTTCAGAGAATTTAGTACTCCTTGAAAACTTGCTTAAACATGCAGAAATGATGTTTATGAAGCAAGGCATAAAAGGACTTACTATGGACGATTTGGCTAAGGAAATGGGCATGAGCAAAAAAACTATTTACGCGCTTATTCGCGACAAGGAGCACTTGGTGCAAGAGGTTATGAATTATTACGTAAAAAAGGAAGTGAAGACGGTTGAGCAAATAAGAAAGCAGGCGAAAAACCCGATTGAGGAAATGGTGCTTATTATGTCGCATGTTTTGCAAACAACAAAAGAGCTGAACCCACAAGTGCTTTTCGATATGCAAAAGCTTTACCCAAAGAGTTGGCAAATTTTTCATGATTATCGAAATGGCTACATCTTCAATTTTATCCATTCAAATATTGAAGCGGGAATTAAAAACGATTACTACCGAAGCGATATTGAAACGGACATAATCACTAAGTTTTATTTGGGTGCAATAAATGTAATTACAGACCAAGCGCTATTTCCAATTAAGCAATATTCGTTTGTGGCATTGCTTCAAGCATATATACAATATCACTTACGTGCAATTGTTTCACAGAAAGGACTTCAGGAATTGTTACAATATAAAGACATTAAAGTTTAAAGATTTTTTATGCCACTTAAAAATATTACGCAGCTTAAAACGATTACAGCATATCAAAAAATCATGATGAAGAATTTTACTTTGCTTTTAGCGTTATTGATTGGTACTTTTTTGCAGGCGCAGCAAACAGATTTTGTAAAAACTTTCACGGTGGAAGAGGCAGTGCAGTACGCGATTTCAAACAACTTTGATGCTAAAAATTCTAAGTTAGATGTGGACAAAGCGCGTTGGAGAAATTGGGAAATAAAATCAATGGGTTTGCCAACACTTTCTGCCGCAGCGGAATACGATTATTATTTCAAGCAACCTCAAATTCCTTCAATAGAAAAAATATTTAACGATCCCAATAGTATTACTACACAAGTGTTTGGATACTTAGCAATGAAAGATCCGAATATTCTTCAGATGCTTTACAACTATTCAGTGAATAACAAAGACACAAAGATAAGTTTTGTGATGCCGCACAATTTTAATACATCACTTACATTAAGCCAGCTACTTTTAGACGGCAGATATTTTATTGGGTTGAAGGCCACACGCGACTTTACAAAAGTAGCACGTTTGCAAAAAGATTTGAGCGACCAAGATATTCGCTACAATGTGATGAAGGCTTATTATCAAGCCCAAGCTGCAAAAGAAAGTAAGCAATACTTAGAAGAGGTGAAAGTGTTGGTAGAAAAAATTACAAGCGATACACGCAAAATTTACAAAGAAGGCTTAACCGAAGAGCTTGATGTGAACCGTTTGGAGCTAACACTTAGCAATTTAGAAAGCCAATTAAACATTACCGAAAAAATGGCAACAGTGGCGCTTGCAAATTTGAAATTTCAGATGGGACTCGATTTAGGTAGCGAAATAATTCTTACCGATAAAATAAGCGATTTGCGCGCGAAAATGGATCCAAGTGTATTGCCTAATTTTGAGCCTTCAAAACGTATAGAATATCAATTACTGGAAACCGTTATTCGCGTTCGCCACTACGATACACAACAACGCAGAAGCGGACATTTTCCATCGTTAGTTGGTTTTTTAAATTACGGTTGGCAGGCACAAGTAGATAAGTTTGGTAACTTTTTTAAAAGCCGCGAAGTGAGCTATCCTGATGGCGATGTGCGAAAGAAAAGCAATTGGTTTCAAACCGGTATAGTTGGGTTGAAATTATCTGTTCCAATTTTTGATAGCGGAAACAAAATGGCACAAACCCAACAAGGCAAATTAGATGAGCAAAAAAGTAAAAATGATTTCGAGAAATTTAAGCAAGCAAGTGCCTTGCAGTTCCAAAGTTCACAAGCATTTTTTGCACAAGCATTAAGCGAAGAGCAGTATTCACAAAAGAGTGTAGAACTAAGCCAAAAGATTTTTAATAAAACCAATATTAAGTTTAAAGAAGGCGTTGGCAATAGTTTTGAATTAGTTCAAGCACAGCAAGAGTTGATTCAAAATAGATTAAAGTTTATTCAAGCACAACTTAATTTACTTAATACAAAAGCAGATTTAGATAAAGCAGTAGGAAAGTAAAACAAGAAAAAATAAACAGTAAATAATTCAAAAATAAACATTCAAAAAAATAGATGAAAAAGCTACTTACCATTTGTGTTTCGGCTATAATATTTTCGGTTATAGTAAGTGCCTGTGCAGGAGGTGAAGCGAAAGATTTAGCCTCAAAGAAAAAGCAACTAAGCGAAGCAAAAGCAAAGCTGAAAGAACTTTCTACGAGCATTTCAACTCTCGAAACTGAAATATCGAAAATGGATACTTCTTTCCATGCGCAACAGAAAGTAAAATTGGTAAAAGGTGATACTTTAAAACCTTCGTTATTTAAGCATTTTATTGAAGTACAAGGTTCGATTGATGCCGATGATAACGTGTTGGCAATAAACCAAATTCCGGGAATTGTTACGGCTATTTTCGTGAAACCGGGCGACCATGTTACCAAAGGTCAAATACTTGCCACTACCGATGGCTCTGCTTATGAAAGAGGTGTTGAAGGTTTGCAAACAGCTTTAACTTTAGCCACTACTGCTTATGAAAAGCAAAAAAACCTTTGGGAGCAAAACATCGGAAGTGAAATACAGTTCTTACAGGCTAAAACCCAAAAAGAATCTTTGGAGAAGCAACTAAAAGCACAACAAGCACAATATGAAATGACAAAAATTAAATCGCCAATAAACGGAACGGTTGATGAAGTTCGTTTAAAATTAGGCGATATGGCAGCGCCAAGCCAAGCAATGCCCGGCATTAGAGTAATCAATACTTCAAAACTTACGCTTAAAGCGAAGTTGAGCGATTCTTACATTGGCAGAGTAAAACAAGGCGATTTAGTGAATGTGTTTTTTCCTGACATCAACAAAACTATTGAAACCAGAATTTCTTATGCCGGACAAGTAGTAAACCCAACCGGAAGAACAATAAATGTGGAATCTAAAATTGATAATACTAAAGGCGAATACGCAGCAAACATGTTGGCTAAATTACTTATCAATGATGTGGTAATAAAGAATGCTTTAGTAGTGCCTACAAACATAGTTCAGCGCTCTGCTGATGGGCTTTATGTGTTAGTAGCTGCAAACGAAAATGGTGCAACAGTGGTTCAAAAAAGAAATGTGAAAGTAGGAGATGATTACAACGGAAAAACTGTAATTACAGATGGATTGAAGGAAGGAGATTTGGTCATCACTTTTGGATATAGCGAGTTAGTAGATGGTCAGCCAATTGCGTTCTAATTCAGGCAGAAAGTGCTTGAAAAAATCAATCCAAAATTAAATTTCTAAAGAAGAAGAAATGAAAGCTGAACACTTAAAAGAATTAGGTTTTACCAGTTGGGCAATCAACAACCGAACTGCAATCTATGTATTCACTATACTAATTTCGTTGGTAGGTTTTAATACCTACAACGGCTTGCCGAAAGAATTATATCCTGATGTGGTAGTGCCAACAATTTCTGTAGCCACAATTTATCCCGGTGCTACACCTCAAGATATTGAAAACTTAATTACCAAGCCACTCGAAAAACAATTAAAATCTATCAATGGTATTAAGAAAATCACAAGCAATTCATTAAGCGATTTTTCCTTAATTGTTGCTGAGTTTAATACCAATTTAGACCCGGCAGTTTGTAAACAAAAAGTTACCGATGCCGTTGATAAAGGTAAGAAAGATTTACCTTCGGATTTAGATAACGATCCGCAAATTCAAGAGTTTGATATTTCTGAATTGCCGATTATGAACATCAACTTGGCTGGCGATTTGCCAATAGACCAAATTAAAGAGTTTGGAGAAGATTTAAAAGATAGAGTAGAAGCGCTAAAAGAAATTACTCGTGTAGATATTATTGGTGGTTTAACGCGCGAAATTCAAGTGAATGTGGACTTGTATAAAATGACAGCCGCTGGTATCACTTTTATGGATATTGAAAACGCCATTAAGCGCGAAAACATGAATATAAGCGGTGGTGAAGTTCAAGTAGGAGAGTTGCGTAGAAATGTGCGTGTGCGTGGTGAGTTTCGCGACCCAAAACTTTTGGGCGATATCGTAATTCGCTCTTTTATGGGCAATACAGTTTTCTTAAAAGATATTGCAAAAATTGACGATGGTTTTAAAGAGCGCCAAGATTTTGCACGCTTAGATCACAAGCCTGTGGTTACGCTAAATGTTATTAAACGAAGTGGCGAAAACTTAATTAACGCAACTGACCAAATTTACAGCATTATAGATGAGTTTAAAGCAACTCGTTTTCCGCAAGGTTTAAATGTAAAAGTTACGGGCGATACTTCTGATAATACCAGAATTCAACTACACGATTTGTTGAACACCGTAATTTTAGGCTTTACTTTTGTGGTATTTGTACTCATGTTTTTTATGGGTTTAACCAATGCGGTTTTTGTTGGTTTAAGCGTTCCACTTTCGTGCTTAGTTGCGTTTATGATTATGCCGGCTTTAGGTATGACGATGAATTTGATTGTGCTATTCTCTTTCCTTTTAGCCTTAGGAATTATTGTGGACGATGCCATTGTGGTTATTGAAAACACACACAGAATTTTCAATAAGTATGACTTCACTATTGATAAAGCCGCAAAGTATGCTGCAGGTGAAGTTTTCTTACCTGTGCTATCGGGAACACTTACCACGCTTGCGCCATTTGTGCCTCTACTTTTTTGGCCCGGAATAGTGGGTAAGTTCATGAAAAATTTACCGGTTACACTTATAATAACTTTAGGTGCATCATTGTTTGTAGCCTTTGTAATGAATCCGGTTTTTGCCGCTTCATTTATGAAAAAAGATGAAGAAAATGCGACCTCAAAATTGAAAGATTACTACCGTATTATTATCGCTTTAGCAGTAGTTGCAATTATTGGTTTTGCCATTGGCAATTTCGGTGTAGGCAACCTTGCCATTTTCTTTATTCTGTTAGTGTTGCTTTATCACTTTGTGTTGTTTAAATCTATTATTATTTGGCAAACAAAAGTGTGGCCACGATTTATTGCAGCTTACAAATCTCTACTGCATGTTTTAATTGTAGGCAAAAGACCTGTAATGATTTTGGTAGGAACTTTTGTAACGTTAATCCTTAGTTGGGTAATTTTTATTGCATCAAAACCGGTGATACAATTTTTCCCAAGTGGCGAACCGAACTTTGTGTTTGTATATACTTTATTGCCACAAGGAACAGATGCAAAATATACCGATAGCGTAACAGCGGAAATAGAGAAGCGAGTGTATAAAATTATCGGAGAAAATAATCCTGACGTAACTTCTGTAATTACAAACGTAGGTTTAGGTGCAGGCGATCCGCATAATCCTGATAGAGTACCTACGCCAAACAAATCTAAAGTTACAGTTGCATTTAAAAAGTATGCTGATAGAGAAGATCCGCACACCTCAAAATGGCTTACTGCCATTCGCGAGGAATTTAAAAAGCGCGGAGTGGAAGGCGCTACCATTTCTGTGGAACCTGAGCAGCATGGACCTCCGGTTGGTAAACCAATTAATATCGAAATTTCTGGTGATGAATATGATGTGTTAGAGCCTTTAAGCAAAAAAGTGAAAGCAGAAATTGAGAAAGCCGGAATACAAGGTATTGATGAATTGAAGAGCGATTTGCAAATAAGCAAGCCGGAAATTATTCTTGAAATTGATAGAGAAAAAGCTCAACGCGAAGGAATTTCTTTAGCACAAATTGCAGTAGAAATTCGTACAGCACTTTTTGGAAAAGAAGCAAGTAAATTCCGCGATGCTGAAGAAGATGCGCCAATCATGATTCGCTTAGATGAAAAGTATCGTAAAAAAGCTGAAGAGCTAATGAATATCAATATCTCATTCTTTGATATGACACTTGGGCAGTTTAAGCAAATTCCTGTTGCTTCATTAGCAAAATTGCATTACGATAACTCAATTAGCACCATCAATAGGAAAAACCAAAAACGTATTATCACTATTTCAAGTGATATTACCGAAGGCGCTTCAGCAAACGAAATCGTACCTAAAATTGAGCAGTTGGTTGCCGATATGGATATTCCGGAAGGCTATAATGTAAAACTTACCGGAGAACAAGAGCAACAACAAGAAACGGGAAGCTTTTTAGGAATGGCTTTCTTGGGCGCATTAGCTTTGATGTTTTTAATTTTGGTTACGCAATTTAATAGTGTTGCAAAACCAGTAATTATTGCATCAACAGTATTGTTTTCACTTATTGGGGTAGCATTAGGATTTTCAATTTTTAGAATGCCGTTTAGTGTGGTAATGACCGGAGTAGGTATTTTTGCTCTTGCAGGTATCGTAATTAGAAACGGTATTTTATTGATTGAATTTATAGATGAACTTAGAACTCGTGATTACGATGTAGTGGAAGCTGTGGTGGAAGGTGGCGCTATTAGAATGACTCCGGTTATCTTAACGGCATCGGCTGCTATTCTTGGTTTAATTCCACTTGCGATTGGTTTAAATATTGACTTTTGGACACTCTTTAATGAGTTTGATCCTAAGTTTTACTTAGGTGGCGATAACGTTGCTTTCTGGGGACCTTTGGCGTGGACAATGGTATTTGGCTTAATTGTTGCAACTTTCTTAACCCTGTTGGTAGTGCCTTGTATTTATATATTGGGTTACAATATAAAGCAGCGCTTCTCTAAACAGTAAAGTATCTTCTAAACTATAAGTTGAAATTACAAAGCAGGTTTTCTACATGAAACCTGCTTTTTTGTTTATAGAATTTTAGTTTCGGTTAGTCTATATTTTATTTATTTGCGCTAATAAATTTCAATATGAAGAAAATCTATATCGTTACTTTAGCTTTAGCGGCACTTAGTTTACAAAGTTGTAAAAAAGGAGGGCTTAATTTATTTTCAATAGAAGACGATATTGCCTTAGGTAAACAAACACAACAAGAAATTGCAAACAATCCAACTGAGTATCCAATTTTAGACGAAGCTACTAACCAAGCAGCTTACAATTATTTATACACCATGCGCGATGCCATTTTGAACGGCTCAAGCGAGTTTCAGCATAAAAATGATTTTGAGTGGAAACTTTATATCATTAAGCGCGATGATGTACAAAATGCTTTCTGTACTCCGGGTGGCTATATTTACGTTTACACAGGTTTGATGAAAACTTTAGATGATGCATCTTCTTTAGCTGGCGTAATGGGACACGAAATGGCTCATGCCGATAGAAGACATTCTACACAACAAATGACCGAAGTTTATGGAATACAAACGCTTCTTTCTTTTATTGGAGGAAATGCGCAACAAATTGCAGAAATTGCAGGGCAGTTAATTTCATTAAAATTCAGTCGCAATCACGAAACAGAAGCGGATACTTATTCTGTAAAATACTTATGCCCAACTCGTTTTCGTGCTGATGGCGCTGCCGATTTTTTCAAAAAACTTGGAGGTAGCCAAGGTGTGCCTGAATTTATGAGCACACATCCGGATCCGGGAAATCGTATTTCAAATATTGAAAAACAAAAAACAGATTTGAATTGTAGCGATGCCGATAATTACACTCCGGGAGAAGATATAACCAACTACAATCAGCTAAAAGCTGCTATTTAATTTTAGCTAAAAAGCGCTAAGAAATTGGGTGTATTTGCTTCTACTGAATAATGTGAAGCAATTTTTTGCTGGGCTTTTTTACCCATTTCACAACGCAAGTTTTCATTTTGCAAAAGTTGAAGAAGTGCTTCTTCCCATTCTTGTGGCGTTGAACACAAAAAGCCGTTGATTCCATTGTTAATAATTTGTGTATTTACACCAACCGGAGAAGCGAGCGCGGGAATGCCTAAACTCATATATTGCAATGCTTTGAAGCCGCATTTGCCTCTGCTCCAATCATCATCGGTAAGTGGCATTATGCCAATGTGAAAGCGAAGTAAATCTTTGATTTCACTTTCTTTTTGCCACTGAATAAACTCTATATTTTGTAAATCAATTTCAGGCTTTTTGTTTGAAATAATGACTATGCTAAAATTGATTTTAGATTGAAGTATTTGAAAAACCGGAATAATTTCATTGATGTATTTTAATGTAGTATGTGTGCCTGTCCAACCAATTTTTATGGGTATTTCGCTTTGATTTTTTGTGCCACTGTGATAATTTTCTAAGTCAATTGTGGTTGGATTTACAATTGCATTTGGGTTAAACTGCCGAGCGTAATTGGCTAAAAATTCATTGCCGCAACTGCATTTGTAAGCCCATTTACAAATAGAACCGGTTTTGCTGTGCCACTTCACAGAAGCTGCAATTTTATTGGCATTTGAAGTGTTTGGGAGCCAAACTGCATCATCAAAATCAAATATTATTTTCTTCTTAAAAACGTTTGCAATTAGCCATTCAAAAACCGGTGGACCTATCGGACTTGCTTCGCGGTGGATAAATACATAATCGTATGCCGAAAGAGAAAAAAGTTGTGCAAATCTTCGCGCAAAACCTTTTAGTATTCCTGATATTTTTTTTAAAGTATAGCCCGGCTTGTAGAGTATATTCCAAGTAGTTTTATCTATGAAACTTTGTACAGAAAAGGTATGTCCGTTTTGCGTAAGTTTATCAAAATATTGTTCGAAGCGAAAGCGTTGAGATGGCGCTTCTTGCAGCGGATAAGGAACGAGAAATAAAATACGACTCACTACTTTTTCTTTACACTTTTAGCTCCGGCTGCTTGCGGTAAATTTGAATTTTCAACTTTTGGATATGCCATTTTCAAACTTTCTAAAGTGGCAACTATTTTTTCAGCAATCAATAGTTCTTTATACCAGTTTTGGTCTGAAGGAATAATATTCCAAGCAACTTTGTCGCAATTCTCAAACACATCTTCATAAGCATTCATATAATTATTCCAAAGCTTTCTTTCTTCAAAATCTTGTTGGTTGTATTTCCAGTTTTTGGTCGGGTCGGTTAAGCGTTCATTTAGGCGCTCTAATTGTTCTTCGGGTGAAATATGCAGATAAAATTTAAGCACTGTTGTTCCGCTTTGTTCTAAAAGTTTTTCAAAGGCATTGATGTGTTCAAATCTTTGCTTTACCACAGTTTCATCTATCCATTTGTGTACGCGCTGTATCAACACATCTTCGTAATGCGAACGGTTGAAAATGTGTATCATGCCTTTCTCCGGAACCACTTGGTGTAGCCTCCAAAGAAAATCGTGTTTCATTTCTATTTCAGTAGGCTTTTTAAAAGAAAAAACTTTACAACCTGCCGGGTTTACCGCTCCAAAAACTTTTTTTATAGCCCCGTCTTTTCCTGATGCGTCCATGCCTTGTAGAATTACCAGAAGAGAGTGCTTGCCTTCAGCATAAAGTACATTTTGGAGTTCCTCTATTTTGGTTTGCAATTTCAGGAGTTTTGCTTTTGCGTTTTCCTTTTTTAGATTCTTTGGAGCACGTGTGTTTATTTGACTCAGATTAACTTTCGGCATATAGTTGTCTTAATTGCGTACAAAGCTAAGTTAAAAAAACTTCAACTGTTTTTTATTTAGAAACCAAAACAAAAAACATCGGAACTAAATGTAATTTTGCAGCCGCTTTTTAAAATAAATACATGGTTCGTAAATTATTGTTGCTTTTCTTAACGCTATTTTTTGTTCAAGGATTGTTTGCACAACTTGTTTTAAACGAAGTTTCGCAAGGTACAACAGGAAATAGAGAATATGTAGAATTTGTGGTGGTTGGCACGCCAACTTGCACGAATAATTGTGTGGATTTACGCAACTGGATTATTGATGATAATAATGGTTTTCATGCTACCGGAAGCGGTACGGGAATTGCTGCGGGCTGCTTACGTTTTAGAAATATTGCGCAGTGGGCTTGCGTGCCGTATGGAAGCATTATTTTAATCTACAACGAATTAGATAAGAACAATGCAATTACTTTAGCTGATGACCCAACTGACTCGAATAATGATAAAGTTTATATCATTCCGGGAAATTCTTCTGTGTTAGAAGGAAATGCAAACTATCCTTCTGTTATTGACGGTCCGTCTTATACCGGATTTCCATTTTCTTCTCCCGGCACTTGGAGTACAGTTTTAATGGGAAATGGTGATGATGCTTTTCATTCAGTTAATCCCGCAAATTTAAGTACTTCATCTTTTGCTTTAGGTTGGGGAAATAATACGGCAAACGTAGATATTTATTTTAGCGGGAGCGCCAGTGGAAAAGTATTTTACAATGGCAATGGAACCAATACTAATCCTTCATTACAGTCAAATTGGATTTCGGCAAATGTTGGCGGCACAGAAACTCCGGGCTTGCCCAATACTATGGCAAACGGCACTTGGATAAATTCTTTGCGAAGTCAATCTACAACCAACACCCCAGTTTATACCAATCAATTTGCTTGCATTTTAAATGGTGGAAGTATAGTGCTTGGCGGGCAACCGCGCACCACAGCAGGCGTTTACAACGATACGCTTACTTCTGTAAATGGCTGCGATAGTATTGTATCAACCACACTAAAAGTTTCTACGCCAATTACTGTTCCGTTTGCTGCTCCTCCGGCTTGTGATAGCTTTATGTATCAAGGCATGGTTTTTAAGCGCGACACGGTGTTGAATGATACCTTGCTCACTTCGCTTGGCTGCGATAGTGTTTATATTTCTGCCACAATATCGGTGAAGCAATCTAAGCGCGATACCGTAAACGTGTGCATCAATTCCGGGGGAAGTTATTTTGCAGGTGGTACGAACCAAACTGCATCAGGTACTTATTTTGATACTTATACCGCGGTAAATGGCTGCGATAGTGTGAAGACAACTATTTTAGATGTGATTTCGATAAACAACACAACAAATACTTTGGCAGGCTGCGATTCTGTGGTGTTTAAAAGCATCACTTACAAAACGCCCGCAACAGTTTTAGATACTATTCGAAATGGGCAAGGTTGTATTACACAAATCACGGCTACAAACATTTTAATTAAAAGCAAGAGTATTGATACTGTTGAAGTTTGTATCAACACCGGAAGCAGCTATTTTGCCGGAGGTGCACAACAAACCACTTCAGGTATTTACCAAGATATTTTTCAAAATATTGGTGGTTGCGATAGTGTAATTTTTACTGATTTAACTGTGGTGAATTTGAATGTTACGAACCAAAATTTTGATGGCTGCGATTCAATTTCAGTAAATGGAAAAGTATATTTCCAAAGTATTCAATTTGCAGATACAGTGCGCAACTTAGCAGGTTGTATTACCGATATTTCAAACTATAATATCACAGTTGGAAATACTACTTATCAAACCGTTTCAGCATGTATAAACCCAGGTGGAAGTTATGTTGCCGGTGGCGCAGCACAAACTACTTCTGGTGTTTATATTGATACTATTACAAGCAGCGGAAGTTGCAATACTTACAAAACTACTTATCTTACTTTAATCACACCAGTTTCTGATACTTTGCCAGCAATTGAAGCAACAGATTCATACGACTTGAATGGCGTAACTTATTATGCCGATACGGTTTTCCAAACAGCAATACCTTCTGTACAAGGTTGCGATAGTTTGTTTAGTTTTCAGCCATTAAATATTACAAAATCATTGCCGTTTGATGTGTTTTTGCCAACGGCATTTTCACCGAATGGCGATGGTGTGAATGATATTTTAAAACCAATTTATGGTAGGAATGTGATGATTGTAGAATTTAAAATATACAATCGCTGGGGCGAATTGGTTTACAACGGCACAAGCGGCTGGGACGGTTACTTTAAAACACATCTACAACCAACAGGCGTTTATGTTTATAGCTTGCAAGCACAGGAAAAAAACACTAAGAAAACTAAATTCCTAACAGGGAATTTTACGTTAGTACTTTAATACTATTGCAAACTGCATTTGGTATTTTTAGAAATAATTTGGCGATCGCCTTCAATGCCGGCACATGCTTGTTTAGCTACTTTCTGCGAAGAATTTTGTACATCAACGGTATAGCCATCGGTGCAAGAGCAGCGATTTTGTGTGCAAGAATTTAATGTAAATGCAATTATGGAAAAAATAAATGCGGTGTAGATTATTTTCATAATGCCAAAACTAAATTTCTTGAATGAAAAGTAAAATTGTTTTTATCTGAAACGAGAAGATATTGATGATTGCTAAACTTTTGCACGCAGTTTCACGGCAGTACCGCTGGCAGTAACCATCAACATGCTTTGCCCTACAGTTTCGTAATCTAAATCAACGCCAATTACGGCATCTGCACCTAACTGAATAGCTTGGGATTTCATTTCTTCTATTGCAGTGTCTTTTGCTTCTCTTAAAACACTTTCATAAGAGCCGGAACGTCCGCCAACAATATCGCGGATGCCAGCGAAGAAATCTTTAAAAATATTAGCGCCAATCACAGTTTCGCCCGTTACAATACCTTTGTATTCTTCAATTTCAAGTGTTGGGTGCTGAAAAGAACTCGTGGTGGTGAGAATGAATTTGTTACTCATGAAATTTGTAATTTGAAAGTGAAGATAAATGAAATGAAAATAAAGTGGAAACACTAATAGGAACAAGCCATAAATGCAAAACGCCCAAACTATTGATACACAATGATTTGAGCGTTTAAGGTTGTGGTTTGGGAGGGAATTGAACCCCCGACACAAGGATTTTCAGTCCTTTGCTCTACCAACTGAGCTACCAAACCAAATAAAAAGAACTTTGTATGTTTTCTAAAAAACGGAACGCGAATATAAAATGGTTTTGCACTCTTGCAAAAAAAAGATTTTTATTTTCTGCCTTTATAGTATTCTGCAAACGGTTTTAATTCGTTGGTATTTATCCAATCTACACCTGAATTTAGTAGTTGTTTCCATACTCCGTAATTATCCGGAGCCCCATAAAACCTAAGTGTTTTGCCGCTTTTATGAACGGCAGCTACTAATTTGTTTAAAGTTTTAAGTTCCTCTTTTGGCATTTTTCCTGCACCATTCCATACAAAATATTTATTCCACGGTTCGCTGATACGTGGCACTAATACTGGAGAAATAGACTGTGCGGTGTCGCCCATTCCACCATCTACAGTGGCAATGCGAATGCTGTCGGCTAAAATTGTATTGCGTGGAGCACCTCCGGTAATAAGCAGCGTAAGTACTCCTTTATGAATAAGGCTATCGCCTTGCCATTGGCAAAAATATTTTTTATACGGCTCTATATATTCTTTTAAACGATGGTAAGCGCTATCCCGTTGGTTTTTTAGTTCCACCATAAGTGTTACCGGAATAGAATCGTTATCATAAACCTTACCCCTGTTTTTTTTAATACTTTCTATTATTGGCGAAAGATATTGTGCATCAATAGTAGGTTTTTTATTCAACCCTAATTTTATGTGAGAAACCACTAAGGAATTGTTGTGCAGCCACACGTCAATTTCTATACTTTGGTAGCCGTATTTTAGCGCATCTAAAAGAGGCTTTTTTTGTTGGTAATCATTATGCGAATGTCCGCTATAAATTTGCGTAAAGCTCGAAAGCGAAACGAATAATAGAAAAGTAAGAAATAGAAGTTGCTTCAACATTTTTGCGGTATCAACGTGAATTATATTCGTTTAATTTCTGCGCCAATTGTGTTTAACCTTCCATCAATATTTTGGTAGCCGCGATCTATTTGGTCTATGTTGTGAATGGTAGATTTTCCTTCTGCACTCATGGCTGCAATTAGGAGCGAAACTCCCGCACGAATATCGGGAGAGGTCATTGAAATGCCACGGAGTTTGTAAGTTCGGTCTATACCAATAACTGAAGCACGGTGCGGATCGCACAGAATTATTTGTGCGCCCATATCAATAAGTTTATCGGTAAAAAACAAGCGGCTTTCAAACATTTTTTGATGGATAAGCACACTACCTTTTGCTTGTGTGGCAACTACTAAAACAATTGAAAGCAGATCGGGTGTAAAAAGCGGCCAAGGGCCATCGGCAATAGTTAAAATTGAGCCGTCAATAAATCGCTGTATTTCATATCGCTCTTGTGCCGGAACATGAATATCATCTCCTTCAACACGAATATCAATTCCAAGTTTCTCAAACACAGGAATGATATTTCCGAGCATATCAATTCTGCAATTTTTAATTTTAATATCGCTTTGTGTCATGGCTGCTAAGCCAATAAAGGAGCCAATTTCAATCATGTCGGGCAACATAGTGTGTTCTGTGCCATGCAGCGATTCTACTCCTTCAATTTGCAGTAAATTTGAACCTACGCCACTTATTTTTGCACCCATTCTGTTGAGCATGGTGCAAAGTTGTTGCAAATACGGCTCGCAGGCTGCATTAAAAAGTGTTGTTTTACCTTTTGCCATCACAGCCGTCATTACAATGTTTGCAGTTCCGGTTACTGATGGTTCATCTAATAAAATATACTTGCCTGTTAGGTTTGAAGCTTCAACACTGTAAAAACTTTCGTTGCTGTCGTAATTAAATTTTGCGCCTAATTTTTCAAAGCCAAGAAAGTGCGTGTCTAATCTGCGTCTGCCGATTTTATCACCTCCGGGTTTTGGTAAATAGGCTTTTTTAAACCTTGCAAGCAGTGGACCCATTATCATGGTTGAACCTCTGAGTGCGCCACCTTTCTTTTTATAGGTATCTGTTTTAATGTATTCAAGGTCAATTGAATCGGCTTGAAAAGTGTAAGTGTCAGTTGAAAGTTGTTCTACTTTTACGCCAAAATCTTTTAGAATATCAATTAGCGCCAGCACATCTCGAATGGCAGGAATATTTTTTATGGTAACTTTTTCTGGTGTAAGCAAAACGGCACAAAGTATTTGCAGTGCTTCATTTTTTGCACCTTGTGGCGTTAATTCTCCATTTAGTTTTTTGCCTCCGGTAACTTCAAATGCATTTGGCATAGCTGTGGATTTTTTTGTTTGAAGGTAAATTTATTTGAATTGTTGAATAGTGAACCAAATTGCCTTATTGATGTTATGCTACAATTAAAAATTATGTGTTGAACAATAGACAAAAGGCATACTCAAATCACAGTATTCAGCTACATGTTATTGTGGCTTCTTGAAAAACTTCTTTTTGTTTTTAAACTTTTTGTTTTTGCTGCCTCCGTTTCTATTATTGTTGTTTTGCTGCGGCTGCGGTTTGTACCCACCACGCGAAAGTAAGTTGATATTTGCCTCGCGGTCTAAGCTCAAAGCGCCACCGCTTAATAGGCGTAAATCGTCTTTGATTACATCTTCATTAGCACTTTCTTTATTCCAATTTTGGTACACCAATTTCATATAATTTCCGATGGTGTGTGCTAATCCATCGCGCTTTTCAATATCATCTGTTTCAAGTGCTTTTTTTACCAATGTTTCTACGTGTTTGCCATAGTGTTTAAAGCGTATTTTGCTCTTAGGATAAGGCATTGGAGTTGGCTTGCGCGTAAGTTCTTCTTTGGTTTTTTTCGGGTATGGCGAATCAACATCTAATTGGTAATTGCTCATTACAAAAAGGTGATCCCAAAGCTTGTGTTTAAAGTCTTCTACATTGCGCAGATGAGGATTTAATTGCCCCATCAATTCAATTATTTCGTTGGCAAAACGGTTGCGCTCTTCGCGGTCTTCAATTTGCATTGCGCGTGCCACAATTCGTTGTACGTGTCTGCCATATTCACGAATAATTAAGTGCTCGCGCGAAGTGTTGTAAAACATATTTTTAGTTTAAAATTTTGATAAAAATTTGAGCCGATTTTTTTAATTAGAAAAAAAATGGTTTATGAAAAACAATTCTCGAAGCAGAAAGAAACAAAGATAAAGGAAGGAGATTATCTATTTCTATAGCCAAATTGCAATGTAAAGATGAAATGATTTTTTAAAAATGCAAGTAAATATTTTCGATTTACTCGTTTCGCTTTTTCAGGAAAACATAACCGTTTTTTCTTCCGATTTCATCAGCATTTATCCATGTTTTCACTTCTTCTAATCGGTTTATTTTTGTAACAACATATTGTGTGGCATCAGGAGGATAACTTGAAATTGGTTTTTGTTTTCCATAAAAAAGTGGCGCATAACTTTTAAAACCTAATGCTTCAATTCTGCAATTTTCATTTTGCTTTTCAACTAAAAAATCAATGAGCGCACCTTGTGAATAACGCTCAATTCGAGGTGCAAACCAAACTAAATTTAGCTGCACAAAAATGGCTGTGGTGAAAAGCAAAAGCGCAATTGCTTGCTTTAGTTTCTGCATTAAAAATAACGAGATAGATGCAATGAATAATATACCAAAAATTACTGCCGGAATAAAATCCATTTTACTCCAATATACAGCAGCATTCAGCGCTTCACTCACAAAATCTGCCTTTGCAAAAGGTTGAATTTTGTACATTTTATTACCAATAACAGGAATTACAATTAGCACTGCAAGTAAAAGAAGAGAAACAACAGAAATGGCTAAAATTACTCTGCCTTTAAACTTCACTCTACCCTCCATCACTTTTTCTAAGTAGTAGGCACCAAAAAATGTAATAGGGAAAAAGGCAAGCGATGAGTAGTGAACGATTTTAGTTTGCACAATAGTAAATACTACTAATACTACACCTAAAAGTGCAAACATCCATCGCCTGAAAGTGTCTTGTTCAAAGCCATCGCTCTTTACGTTTTTAAAGCCCGCAATAGCAAAAATTGAAGCAGGAAAGCAACCAAAAAGCAATACCACAAAATGATAATACCAAGGGCCACCGTGTCCGGCATCGTTTGTGGTGAGTAAGCGAATTTGATATTCAAAAAATGGTTTGATAAACTTCAATCCGTCTTGTTTCATTTCTATGCCAATCCACAAGAAGATAATTACAAAAAGCCAAAATAGCCACAAGAAAAAATGGCTGATACCAACGGCAAATTTTCCTCTATTCCAAATAAAGACTGTGAGTGTAGTAAGTACAATAAGTAAAATAGCCACAGGGCCTTTTGTGAGCACTGCCAAACCTGTGAAAAGTGCTGATAGAATAATGAACCAGCGGTGTTTCCAACGAAATGTTTTGCGGTCGTCAAATTCGTTTTTAAAAGAAATTAAATAGATAAAATATAATCCTAAGAAAATAAAGAGATTGAAGAATGGATCTATAATTCCACTTTTAAAATAAAACTGAGGCAGGAGAGAAGCGCAAAAAAGCAGCGACCAATAAGTTGCTAAACGACCAGAATAAAGTCTTCTGCCAATTGTCCACACAATTAACACGGTTAACACTCCGCAAACTGCATTCGGAAAGCGTGCTGCATATTCATTCACACCCCAAATTTTCATGCTTAGTGCTTGCAGCCAAATAAAGAATGGTGGTTTTTCATGGAATAATTCAAAGTTGATTTGCACCATGCGCCAGTTATCAGTAACAAGCATTTCGCGGGCACTTTCTGCAAAGTTTATTTCGTCCCAATCGAATAAATGTACATTACCTAAAAACGGAAAAAACAAAAGCCCTGCAAACACTACTAAGAAGAAGCGTGTAGGAAATTCCAATAAGCTTTTAAGTAGTGCTTTCAATTTTTTTGCGGTGAAGTTAATTTAGAAAAATAAAAGTGGGTACTCCATGCAATAATTGCGCCTAATAAAATACCTGCAACAACATCACTTAAAAAATGATGCAGCAAATACATACGCGAAATACCAATGAGAATGGCTAAAGAAAAGAGCAAAATTCGCTGCCATTTTTTTTCGGTGTAAAAGGAATAAATGGCAAGCAAACAGAAAGCTGCGGTAGTGTGTCCCGAAGGAAAACTAAAGTGATACAACGGTTGTGTAAATTCAATTAAACGCAACTGATGCGTGTGTTCAAAATAAAGTCGAGGGCGAAAATTATCTTCTAAAATTACACGCTTTAAAAGTTGAACTACAAGTGCTGTAACAGAAAGTGCAATTGCAGATTCAAAAAATGCTTTCTTGCCTTTTAGGTACCAAAGCAGCAGAATAAGAACTATGATAAGTGGAAATTCAACCGAGTGAGTAAAAGTTGCAAAAAAATAATCTAAAACAATGTTGTTGTGGTTATTAAAGAACAAAGATTCATCGCCCTTGTGTATTAGCGTAAGAACCGTACTGCCAATTATAGCAAGCACTGCACTCCAAAGCACAAAATCAGGAATTTTTAATTTGGATTTCATTTCTTAAACCTGAAAATTTTCTTGTAAAAATCTACTGAAAGTATGCGTGAATCGCCTGTTGCTTTGAGTGTGAGGAATAAGCCAATAGGTAATAAAATAAAGGTACTCAACCACATTCCGGTGAAGATGGTAAGTATTTCGCGTTCCCCTAATTTTTCACCAATCATACTGCTCACGTGATATAAAATGAAAAATAAAACGGCATAAAATAAAGGCCAGCCTAAACCACCTTTTCTAATAATAGAACCTAAAGGTGCGCCAACAAAAAAGAGTACTACACAAGCAACAGAGAGCGTAAACTTTCTATAAATTTCAATCATTATTTCGTTTGTGCTGCGATCTTTTGCCCGTAACTGGCTTATGGTTACGGTGGTGTAGTTTTTTATGCTTCGCGCGTTGCCGATGGCACTTTCAAGTATGGCTTCGCGCACTTGTTTTGGTTGCTTTTTCACTAAATCATCAAAGGTGGAATTTTGCACGCTTGTTGTACTATGTTTTAAAGTATCCAATCCAAATTTGTAAAAATTAAAATAGGGTTTCATGTAATCTCGGAGCTGTGTTTTTAGATTTTTTCTTTCAATTTCCACAGTATCTTTTTGCTCTACCAACTGCCCAAGCGAAAGCATTTGTTTTAAATCGCGGAAGTAATTTTCATCAGTTCTCGAAAGTTTAAATTGGCTTAAATCGAAACGCTTTTCATAGGTTGAAAATGCCGAACGATACATTTGATAAGAATTGGAATCTGCACTTTTTGGGGCAATTTCTTTGTATTGTTTTCCGTTTTTGAGTGAAAGTGTAAGCACTAATTTTTCTTCATCTTGAATTATTTTTCCCTCTTTGGCAACAATTACGTGGTCGCTTCCTTGCCCACTAGAATGGTCGAAAACTGTGATGCCATAAAGGTTGTCGCCATCTTCGCTTTTGTTTTCTGCTCGAATGGCATAACCTTCAATTCCGCTATAAAATATACCTGGCTTGAGTGCTACTGATGGTTTTAAATGCCGAATATCGTAGAGCAGCGAGCTAAATTTTAAATTGGTGAGTGGCAGTAAATAATTAGAGAAAAAGAGCGCAGAAATTCCAATTACAACGGAAGTAAAAAACAGTGGTCGCATAAAGCGCAAGAGCGAAATTCCTGCTGCTTTTGTAGCGGTAATTTCGAGGTGTTCGCCAAAACTTCCCATTGTCATAATAGAAGCTAAAAGAACGGCTAAAGGCAATGCCAACGGTACAAAGCGGCTGCTAGCGTAAAAAAGTAGTTCTGCTAAAACCCAAGGGCTAATTCCTTTGCCAACTAAATCATCAACATATTTCCATAAAAACTGCATTACCAGCACAAACAGCGCAATGCAGAAAGTGAGAATAAACGGGCCAATAAATTGCGTAATTACCAAACGGTCTAAGCGCTTCATTTGCGGCTAAAATAGTTATTGGCAACTTACATGCAATGCAAATTTAAGTGAAGAAAAAATTATGCGATTGCGAAAGTATGTTTACTATATAATCTATAATTCGTTTATTAAGTTTTAAAAATTATACTGTCCGCTGGCAAAGGTTTTTTCAATGCCGGTTTTTAAGTCGGTCATTTCTCTGCCTAAAAGTGCTTTCATTTTTGTAATATCCGGTTTACGCCTTACCATATCACCTTCTTGTAGTGGCGGTAGATGCACAATTTCAGATTTAGAGTTGGTAATAGTAATAATCGTTTTTGCGAGGTCAATAATTTTAATCTCGTTGTCGTTACCAATATTTACGGTATCGTTTATGTGTTTGTTGTGGTAAAACGCATTTACGCAAGCTCCAATATTATCATCTTTATAGCAGAAAGTTCTTGTTTGTGAACCATCGCCATAAATGGTAATCGGCTTATTATTTACAGCTGCGTTAATAAATCGGCTCATCACAAAATCTGTACTTTGCTTTGGACCGTAGGTATTAAAGAAGCGGAAAATAGTATAATCTAAACCATATTCTTGGTGGTAGCTGCGCAAAAATGCTTCACCCACATTTTTTACAACGGCATAGGGCAAACGCGAGTTTAAAGGTGTTGTCATTTCATTTTGCGGATGCTCAAATGGTTCTCCATAAACTTCAGATGAAGAAGAAAAAAACACTCTTCTCACTCCGGTGTTTTTGCTAATATCAAGTACATATCTTATTCCTTGAATATCGTTGATTACACTCACCGGATTGTGCAAAGTACGCTGCACGCCAACTACCGCTGCGTAATGAAAAACGTAATCAAATTTATGGCTTGTCATTACATCGCTAATGTTGCGATAATCATTGCAGTCGCATTTTATGAATTTCCAATTGCCGGTGTTTGCTTCTGGCAATCTGGCTTTATTTCCAGTTGAAAGGTTATCTACAATCACCACATAGTTATCAGGGTTTTCAATAAGCTTATCTACTAAACAACTGCCTACAAAACCCGCACCTCCTGTAACTAAAATTTTAATCATTGTTCTAAATTTATTTATTCTGAAATTTCAACTAAATATTGCCCATATCCGCTTTTTAGCAATGGCACGGCAAGTTCGCGTAGTTGTTGAGTTGAAATAAATCCTTGTCGCCATGCTTCTTCTTCTATGCAACCAACTTTTAAGCCCTGTCTTTCTTCAATTACTTGTACAAATTGCGAGGCCTGCATTAATGAATTGAAGGTGCCGGTATCTAACCAAGCTGTTCCACGATCTAAAATACCAACCGAGAGCTTACCTTGTTCTAAATACACTTTGTTTACATCTGTAATTTCGTATTCACCACGTGGGCTTGGCTTTAGACTTTTTGCAATTTCTACCACATTGTTATCGTAAAAATATAAACCCGGAACTGCATAGTTGCTCTTCGGTTCTTTCGGTTTTTCTTCAATGGAAATTGCTTTGCCGTTAGCATCAAACTCAACTACTCCATAGCGTTCCGGGTCGCTAACATGATAAGCAAAAACTACACCTCCGTTTGGATTTACTTTCGACTTTAAAAGATTATCTAAGCTGGAGCCGTAAAAAATATTATCGCCTAAAATAAGCGCTGCTTCATCATTTTCTATAAAACTTTCACCAATTACAAAAGCTTGAGCTAAGCCGTTTGGCACTTCTTGAACTTTATATTCAAAGCGGCAGCCGAATTTTTTTCCATCGCCCAATAAACGTTCAAAATTTGGCAAATCAGTTGGGGTGGAAATAATAAGTATTTCGTTAATGCCTGCTTTCATCAATACGCTAAGCGGATAATAAATCATCGGTTTGTCGTAAATAGGCATTATCTGTTTACTTATAGCATAAGTAATTGGATAAAGTCTGGTGCCGCTACCACCTGCTAAAATAATTCCTTTCATTTTATATAGTAAATGTTTGTTCTTAAAGTTTAATTCCCGGATCAGGTATAGAAGCTAATTTATCTTGCAGACCTTTTATTTTTTCATTTTGCTTATCTATTTCAGATTGAAGGGCATCTTTATCGCCTTTTAATTTGCCTTGTGTGCGTTCTTCATTTCTTATGCTTGCATTACAATTATCAATTTCTTTAGCCATTTTTTCTTTCTGTTTGTAAAGATTCGATTTGTCTTTTTCTAAACCTTTTAAAGTTTTTTGGGCAACTTTCTTTTCATCGCCTAAAGCGTTTGCAAGTTTTAATATTACATCTTTTTGTTGGGCAAGTTGTCCGTTTTTAAGGTCAATTTCACGTTCAATTCTTTTAATTTCCGCTTCATTCTTTTCAATTTTGCGTTGGCTTTCCGAAGCAGATTTTACACTTTTATCAAAAGTGCCTTGCAGCGACTTCATGTTTTTTTCTTGTTCTTTCAAAACTTTATCTTCGGTACTTATCTCTGCTTTTACTTGGTCTATTTTTACCAAGTTGGCAAAATCGAATAAGTATTTTTTAATGGCAAGAATTTTGTCAGGATTAGTAGAGTCGCCACCTGCAAACACATCGTTTTCGGAGAAAAAGGTTGTCATACGAACTCCTTTTATGGTTTCTAGCATTGTAGCATATATATAAAATGGAGAGGCAGAAATATTTCTATCCACTGCACCAATCATTGTCCATTCCCCTTTATTGTTTTGAATTTTCTCTTTTGAGCCACGAACCACATATTTCCCCCACAAGGTTTCAATATCTTTTAACTTAGAGCCAGGCAGGTCAAAAGAAAATGAAGGCTCTATACCTTTGGTCATTTGTTTAGGCTCAATAGTAAATTCAGTAGTTTGTAAAAAAGCTGTTTGGCTAACAACTACTAATAATAGAAGAGTGAGAAAACTGCGCATTTTAATTATATATTTTAAAGATTAAAGTGCAAAAGAAATAAACCTTTCCACAATGGAAAGTGGAAATAAAAAGAAATTTTTGCCTTACCTCTTGCAACAACGCTTTCAAATACTATCTTTGCAGCCCTTTTGTAAGAAATATATTTAGAAAAACAATAGTACATGGGTCAGAAAACCAATCCAATAGCCAATAGATTAGGCATCATCCGCGGATGGGAGAGCAATTGGTATGCAGGAAAAGATGCGTCTTTAAAACTAATTGAAGACGAAAAAATCCGTACATATTTAAAAGCACGTATCAATAAAGGAGGAATTTCTAAAATAACAATAGAAAGAACTTTGAACCGTGTTACGGTAACTATTCACACTTCACGCCCGGGAATTATTATCGGCCGCGGAGGAAATGAAGTAGATAAAATTAAAGAAGAAATAAAAATAATTACCGGCAGAGATGTTCAAATCAATATTTCTGAAATTCGCAGACCGGAATTAGATGCAGCTATTGTGGGCGAAACTATCGCTAAGCAATTAGAAGCAAGAATAAACTACCGCAGAGCCGTTAAAATGGCTATTGCTTCAGCCATGAGAATGGGCGCAGAAGGAATAAAAGTGCGTGTGAGCGGAAGAATTGGAGGTGCAGAAATTGCACGTAGCGAAGAGTACAAACAAGGAAGAGTGCCTTTGCATACTTGGAGAGCGGATATTGACTATGCTTTAAGCGAAGCCTTAACAGTGTATGGCAAATTAGGAATTAAAGTGTGGGTATGCCGCGGTGAAGTTTATGGTAAAAGAGATTTATCTCTTGCTGCTGCAAACACACAAGAAGGAGGCGGAAGAGAAGAGCGCAAACAACATCACCCAAGAAGAGGCGGTGCCGGAAATAACCGTAGTCGCGGAGAAAGAAAATAAAATTAAGAACGTAACTTATTAGAGTATCATGTTATTACCTAAAAGAACAAAATATCGCAAAACGCAGAAAGGACGCAATAAAGGCATCGCTTCCCGTGGATTTTCAATTTCATTCGGAACTTATGCACTTAAAAGTTTAGAATCTGCACACGTTACTAATAAACAAATCGAAGCAGCGCGTGTAGCTGTAACTCGTTTTATGAAACGTGAAGGAAAAGTTTGGATTCGTATTTTTCCAGATAAAGTAATTACTCGCAAGCCACTTGAAGTAAGGATGGGTAAAGGTAAAGGTAATCCGGAAGGTTGGGCAGCAGTTGTGAAACCGGGAACAATCCTTTTTGAATGCGATGGAGTGCCACGTGAAGTAGCTGTAGAAGCAATGCACTTAGCAGCTCAAAAATTACCTGTAAAAACTAAATTTATCACTGCACACGATGCCGTTGAAATGGTAGCAGTTGGAAAATAAATTGAACAAAGTTTAAAAATTAAGCGATGGGAGTAAATAAAAAAGCTAGTCAAACCGACATTAAGCAATACGTTACTGAAGATTTAGTAGCTAAGATTAGCGAAGAGAAACAAGCTTTGCAACGTGCTAAATTCACGCATGCAATAACTACTTTAGATAATCCGGCAGGCATTACCGCTAAGCGCAAACATATTGCCCGCTTATTAACAGAATTGAATAACAGGAAAAAAGCCTAAGCAAAATGGAACGTAATCTCAGAAAAGAACGTGTGGGCATTGTTACCAGCGATAAAATGGATAAAACCATTACAGTTGCGATTGAAAAGCGTGTAAAGCACCCATTGTACGGTAAGTTCGTGAAGCAAACTAAAAAGTTTAAAGTTCACGATGAAAAAAATGACGCTAAAGCTGGCGATACCGTAAAAATTATGGAAACACGCCCTTTAAGTAAAACTAAATGCTGGCGTTTGCTAGAAGTAGTAGAAAGAGCTAAATAACATTAACTATAACCAATAAATAAAGTTGCAAAATGTTACAACAAGAAAGCCGTGCACTAGTGGCAGATAATAGCGGTGCTAAAGAAGTACTTGTAATCAGAGTACTTGGAGGTACCAGAAGACGCTATGCAGGAATAGGTGATAAAGTAGTGGTAACGGTAAAGAAAGCCTTACCAACAGGTGGCGTGAAAAAAAGTGCCAAAAGTAAAGCAGTAGTGGTTAGAACATCTAAACATTTACGCAGAAAAGATGGTTCTTATATTCGCTTTGACGATAATGCTGTGGTATTGTTAAACAACCAAGACGAACCACGCGGCACTCGTATTTTCGGACCAGTAGCGCGCGAACTTCGCGATAAAGGATATATGAAAATTGTTTCCTTAGCTCCTGAAGTATTATAAAATTAGTAGTTTTAAGAATATGAAATTGCATGTAAAAAAAGGCGACACCGTTCAAGTGCTTGCCGGAGACGACAAAGGAAAACAAGGTAGAATTACCAAAGTTGACCACAAAGAAAGCCGTGTGTTTATTGAAGGTATCAACCTGCAAACAAAGCACACTAAGCCAAATGCGCAAAATCCAAATGGAGGAATTGTAAAGAGCGAAGGTTCTGTACATATTTCTAATGTAGCTTTACTAAGCGAAGGCAAACCTACACGTATCGGACGTAAAGAAGTAGGAGGCAAAACAGTTCGCTTTAGCAAAAAAACAGGCAAAGTTTTAGATTAAACAAAAAAGTAAAAGAATTATACAATGGCTCGCTATACAGGACCAAAAACAAAGATTGCCCGTAAATTCGGTGATGCAATTTTCGGGTTTGATAAGAACTTTGAAAAAAGAAGCTACCCTCCGGGACAGCATGGAGTTTCTAAAAGACGTAAAACACAAAGTGAATACTCAATTCAGCTTGTTGAAAAGCAAAAAGCTAAATACACTTACGGTTTATTGGAGCGCCAGTTCAGAAAGTTGTTTGAAAAAGCAGCTCGCAAGAAAGGTGTTACGGGTGAAAACTTGCTTAAATTCTTAGAAGCTCGTTTAGATAATACAGTTTACCGCTTAGGATTTTCAGCAAGCAGAATGCAAGCTCGTCAGTTAGTTTCGCATAAGCACGTTACAGTAAATGGTGAAGTAGTAAACATTCCTTCATTCCAATTAAAACCGGGTGATAAGGTTGCTTTACGTGAGCGCAGCAAAAACTTAGATGTAGTTCAAACTGCCATGAGTGGACGTTCTAAGAAATTCTCTTGGTTGGTTTTAGATGAAAAAGCAGTTGAAGGTACTTTCTTAGATTTTCCTGAAAGAGACCAGATTCCGGAAAATATCAACGAACAATTAATCGTAGAATTGTATTCTAAATAATAATATTCTATATCTTATTTCAAGCCGCTTTATTATGAGCGGCTTTTTTATTTTTATGCAATGCTATTTTTATTTCTTCGCCTTGAAATGCTCGCATACTTATGAATGAAATTTCAAAAAAGAAACTTATTTTTCCTGTTGGGAATCTGCTTTTAGATTATTTAAAAAACTACGATAGAACAATTGTACTTCCTATTTCGTATCAGCAGCTTACACAGTACCAACAGAGTTTTCCGCTACGCGATAAAAAAGGAAAAGATACACTCTGGGAATGTGCTTTATATGCAGATTCGGAAGCAGCTTTTATTCATGATGGACTAAAAAAAATGTACAGCATTCTAAAAACAGAAGGTGTGCAAACGGTTCACGAGCATTTGAATGTGGAGCGCGTTGATTTTTGTACTTTTGGCAATAGCAATCCATTTAGAATAAAAATTGTAAATAACTACAACGACAATTACGATTATTTTTATGTGAAACAGGCTGATGCTTCGCGCATTTATGGCTTGGAGTTGGAGCATATTTTATCGCCTTCGAGAATTAATTTTTACGTGAATGAAAAAACATTGCTCGAAGAGCACATTGCAGGTATTCCGGGCGACCAGTTTATTGAAAGTAATTTAAGCAATGAAAGTTTTAGCAAAACACGTATTGCAAAAGAATTTGTGAAGTTTAACGAGCGCTGCTTGGTGCGCCTTTTAGGCGATATGCGAGCCTATAATTATGTGTTTGATATTACACCCGATTTTGAAGAAGTGCAGTTCCGTATTCGTGCCATAGACTTTGATCAACAGAGCTACGAAGGTAGGCGAAATTTGTACATGCCGCAGTTCTTTAAAGAAAATAATGCTTTGGTAGAATTGGTAATGAAATTGTTGAATGCTGATACGATTAAACAATATCAACTGGAAGAAAGAACACTCATCAAACGCAGAATTTCCTCTTCAAAACATCGTTTGGATAAACTGCTTAAAGTGATGAAACAAGACCATATTTCTACACCAGAAAAAGTAGCACAACTAAAACAAGAACTTGTTCAATTTTACAACGATTCTCGCTTTGAAAAATGCACCACTATGGGCGAAGTTTTAGAGCAAAGTTTAGCTATTGCTTAGCGCAAATTTATCTTACCAAGGTAATTGTTCCCTTTCTAAATACTTCTTTATCATCTAAATAAATTAGCTGTAAAGTGTAAGTGAAAATATCAGGATTTTGCAACACACCTTTGTAAGTTCCATTCCAAGAATCGTATTGATTGGTAGATTCAAAAACCTTTTCGCCCCAGCGGTTAAATATTTTCAAACTAAAATCACGAATGCCGTAGCCGTAAATTTCAAAAACATCGTTTACACCATCACCATTTGGTGTAAATAAATTTGGCACAAAAGGTGTAAGATTATTTACTACAGTAATACGCACAGAAGAAGATGCCACGCAATTTTTATTGTAGTTTATGGTGAGTTTGTACTCGTTTTCAGATTTGTAAGGCTGGGCAACCGGGTCGTAGCAATCAGCACAACTTAAACCTGCTGAAGGAGACCAAACATATTCATTTACTGCATCATTAGCGTAAGGCTTTAGTTTTCCATAAAGCTGTATTTTATCACCTAAAGAAATGGTGGTGTCATCAGGCACAATATCCACGCTTGCAGGCAATGGAGAAGGCACGGTAATAAAGAAAGTAGTATCGCAACCAAAGTTATTTACTGCGTGAATTTTATGTGGCCCGGCACTTAATTTATCAAAAATTCCGGTTGTTGAATAAGTGCTGTTATCATCTAAAGAAAACCTGTAAGGAGAATTGAAAGCCGTTAAGCCATACACTTTTATACCGCCATCTTTGTATTCTGTACCAAAGCAAGAAGTAGAATCAGGATACGCTGCATAAACATCAATTGGCGGAGAACTTACATTTGCTAATGTGCTTGCAGTGCAGCCGTTGCCATCGGTAATTACAACAGAGTACGAAGCCGGTGCTAAATTAAATGCTGTATCACCCGAAATTGTATTGTAGTTTACACCATCTGCGGTATATTTAATTACATAAGTGCCAGCGCCTCCAACTCCTGCAACTGCAATCTTCCCATCGCCTGTTCCTACACAAGATTCCGGAATGCCAACTGCTGTTACTTGAAGCAAACTTGGCTGGCTCACTACACGGCTAAAAGTAGTGGTGCAACCTGCCGCATCGGTAACTGTGCAAGCATAAGCATTGGCAATTAAATTAGAGATTACTTGTGTTGAAGCGCCATTGTCCCAAACGTAGGTGTAAGGTGCAGTTCCACCCGAAGCATTCGCATCAATGCTTCCGTTGCTTCCTAAGAAACAAAACACATCTGTAACAATTGGATTAACAACAACCGGTACCGGTTCGGTAACAGAAATTGTTGCAGTTTTTGTGCAGTTGTTTCCATCAGTAACTGTTACAGTGTAGGTAATATTTGCTGAAAGATTAGCTGCTGTATCTGTTGTGCTGCCGCTGCTCCATACAAAGGTGAAAGTTCCCACGCCACCGCTTGCCGTAACGAAGGCTTTTCCATCGCTTCCGCCACCGCAAGTTACATTGTTTGCCACTTGTGTTTGTAAAGTAATGGCGGTTGGTTCGGTAATGGTGAAATTGTCATTTATGGTGCAGCCATTATTATCAGTAACAGTTACGGCATAGCTGCCTGCCAACAAATTTGTTTGTGCAGGTTGGTTCAGCAGTCCACCGCTCCAAGCGTAAGTGTAGCTTGGTGTTCCGCCCGAAACATTTGTAGCAATAGACCCTGTGCCTGCGCCATTGCAAAGTACGTTTACTACTGTTGCCGCTTGTGCAAAAACCAAAGCACTTGGTTCAGAAATTGAATAGTTTGCGGTATCGGTACAGCCATTCGCATCGGTTACAGTAACAGAATAATTGCCAACAGTTAAGTTGCTGTTTAATGCGTTGTTGTTTCCTGCATTATTGCTCCATGTGTAGCTATAGTTTGGCGTTCCTCCGCTTGTAGTAGCAGTAATTGTTCCATTGTTCCCTCCAGAGCAACTTACATTTGTAAGTGTAGCTTGCCCTAAAACAACTTTAGTTGGTTCTGTGAGTGTGAAAGATACCGAGCCGGTGCAGCCATTTTGGTTGGTAGCTGTTACGGTGTAAGTTCCGGCAATTAAACTTGAAATTGTAGCACCGCTACCGCCATTGCTCCATGCGTAAGTATAAGGAACTGCGGCAGGAGTGGCGCTTGCTGTAATTTGTCCATCATTGCCGCCAAAGCATTTCACGTTGGTGGTTACTCCGGTTACAGTTATCTGTTGCGGTTGGGTTACTGTAGCAGAATCTATTGCAGAGCAAAGGCTATCGTCTGTTACGGTTACTCGATATGTTCCGGCAGTTAAATTTGAAATTTGATTTGTGCCTCCACCATTGCTCCAAGCATAAGTGTATGGCGGCATTCCACCTGTTGGGTTTGCTGTTACATTTCCATTGTTTCCGCCAAAACAAGTTGTATTGGTTATAGTGAAAGGATTAAATGAAATACCATTTGCAGGTTGTGTGAGCGTATTACTTTGTGTAGCAGTACAGCCATTCTGGTCTGTTACGGTAGTGGTATAACTTGTTGCAGGAATATTGTTAGCAGTAGTATTATTTAAAGTAGTATTATGACTCCAGCTATAAGAATAAGTTCCTGTTCCTCCACTCACTGAAACCGTTATAGAGCCATCGCTTCCGTTTCTGCAACGAATATTTTTTGTAACAGCAGCGGCAAAAGTTAATGCTGTTGGTTCAGTTAAAGTATAGCTTCCGGTTGCTGTACAGTTTTTAGAATCTGTAACGGTGAGTTGATACGTTCCGGCAATTAAATTTTGTATAGTGTCCTTATTGGCATTTGCAGGATTCCAAGTGTAAGAATAGCCCGGAGTTCCACCAGTTGCTTGTACAGAAATTATTCCTGAATTTCCACCATTGCAGAGTACGTTCTTAAGTGATTGCTGCGAAACGGTGAGCTGTGTTGGTTGTGTAACGGTGTAGCTTCCGGTAGCAGTGCAACCTTTAGCATCGGTTACGGTAACAGAATAAGTTCCGGCAACTAAATTGCTTTGTGTTGCTACGTTTCCTGCACTATTGCTCCAAGTGTAAGATAGTGTTCCGGTGCCACCAGAAGTATTTGTAGAAACTGAGCCATCGCTGCCACTAAAACAAGAAACATTTGTACCGTTTACAGTTACAGAAGGTGGATTGATGCTTACTGTAACCGTATCGCGTGCTTGGCAGCCACTACTGGTAGCCACTACAATATAAGAAGTGGTGCTGCTTGGGTTGGCTTTTGGATTGGCGATGCTGGCATTATCTAATGTACCCGTAGGCGACCAACTGTAAGTTACAGCACCCAAATTGCCGCTTGGCGTAGCATTTAATTGTGCTGTACCTCCGGAACAAATAATGGTATCATTTCCTGTTTTTACTTTTAAAGAAGTATCAACAGAAACGGTAACCACATCAGAGCCAACACAGCCTTTGTTGTAAACGTTTATGGTATAAGATTGCGTATAAATAGGATTAGCGGTTGGACTTAGCGCAGTTCTGTTTGAAACAGCATTTACACCAACATTCGGCACCCAAGATAATGAATCGTAGCCTTGAGTTCCTTTTAAAAATCGCGTATTAGGGCGTTGAGTGGTAGCAGTTCCACCGGTATTACCACATTGGTTTGTATTGCCGCTGGAATATACAGAGCTATTGTATGTTGTTGGCGTAATCCTTGCTTTGTTATTAGCATTTCCATTGGTAGAATTTGCCCAGCAAACATCAACAATTATATTGCTTTGGCCGTCCCAATCGAACCAATTAGTAAGGTTGTGTAAATTTAATCCGGTAATAGGTGTATTTAATGGTACATAGCTTACAGGACCAAATACGGTTTGCAAACTGGTATTTGAAAATTGGTTTAATATACTATCATTGGTACAAGCCATTTTTATAGTGAAGTTCTCTAAAGAAGCATTACTATTAAATTGCCCGATAAAAAAGCCTAATGCAGTAATTCTTCCGCCTGAACCTAAAGCTGCCACCAATTCACTGGCACGATATAAGTATTGGTTTCGTGTACTTTGTACAAAGTTTCCATAAACAGTAGGTGCACTCACCGGATTTCCACTTTGTAAATTAGTTGCAGTGCCCACATCTCCGGTAAGTACAGTAGAACCGGTGCCTAATAAACTATTGTTGATACCACAGTTTTTAGGTTCAAAAATAAAGCTGAGTGTAGTTGGCTGCCCGGGGCAAATAAGTGCCGGTGTAGCTGTTGCTTTTACTGATGGTCCTTGCCCCACCACACCAATTAAAACAGTATCTGTTGCAGAACAACCGGCACTGTTTTTTGCGGTTACAGTATAGCGTGTAGTAATGTTTGGTGAAGCAATAGGGGTAGCAATATTTGGGTTGTTTAAAGCTGTTGCAGGAGTCCATGTATAGGTATAACTGCCTGGTACGGAAGGTACAGCGGTAAGCCGAGTACTTTGGCTGCCACAAATTACAGTATCGCGCTGCGCATCTACCGTAAAGTTGGTATTGTTTACGGTTACGCGTCCGGTTGCAGTAGAGCTGCAGCCATTTAGTGTGTAGGTAACTGTGTAATTGGTTGAAATAGCCGGAGTAACACTAATACTTGCTGAAGTTTGCCCGCCTGGAGTCCATGCGTATGTTCCTCCAGTGATGGCTGGTGTTGCAGTAAGCACAGCTTGTGTGCCACTTCCTGCGCAAATAGTATCGTTGTTTACAGTTACAGTAGAGCCTTGCGCTACCACAATAGTTTTAGATGCCACACTCACACAACCAGATGCAGAAGTTGCGGTGAGCGAAACCAAATAATTACCCGGAGTAGAAAAAGTTTTTGCCGGTGGATTTTGTACACCTGAAGTTGTTCCATCGCCAAAATCCCAACTGTAAGTAACGCCCTGAATACTTGTGTTGGTAAAAGTAGTGGTTACACTACCACAGCCTATTGTATCAGAAGCGGTGAACCTTGCCAAAGGAGCCATTTCAAAAGTACTTCCTGTAAAATCGAAAGTGATAGAACAATTACTTGCAGCAGTATATTGGTCTATGTATATTACATAAGTATTGCCTGCTGTTACATTCGCTCCTGCACAAATTTCTGCTGCAACTGTTCCTGGAGGAGTAGTTGTGCAGCCGACATCGCTGCCTCCAACTCCGCCTTGCATACCTTGTGCAGATGTGATAGATGGAGTAAAAAATCCTCCGGTATAGTTATAATTACATTTTACTACTGAGCCCGGGCATCGATTGGTAATATCGTAAACTGCCCAGTCAAACTCAGTAGTGTTGGCATTGGTAGTGCAGTTGGGAGTTGCTTTCCAATTGAGCAAACCACTTACGCCAACTGTAAATTTGTAAATAATAGGGCGTTGCAAAGGGCTTGCAAAGCAAGGTGGGTTAAATCCATTTGAACCTGCGCCAATAGATGTAGTAAAGCTATTTTTGTTACACAATAATTCTGCGGTAGAGCAATCCTTTCCGCCAACGGGAGGCTGCTGTATAGAAGTTACACATAATTCAAAACTTCCTCCGCTATTGCTATTTGATGAAACAGAAATATATACTTTTTTACCCGGAGTAAATACCCAATTATCAGTAACTGTTCCTCCCGGAGTAGCAGCGGCATTGCAAATACTAATTAAGCCTTCGCAGGAATCGGAGCGCAATGCAACGGTTAGGTTTTGTGCAGCAGGTGAGCCAATGGGGCGCACGGTAACTGTATTGTTAGAGCCTGTAGCTACAAATGCAAACCACACTTCTGCCGAGCCGGATACTTCACAATTTTGAACATAAATTCCATCATCGGTAGCACCTGTAAGTGTGCCGGTTACGCAGACATTTCCATTTGCAGGAATATTTATTGTAGTAGCATTAACGCAATCGTCATTTACAGGCTGAGCTAAAGCTACAGCAGACAACAACACTAAAAATATACCGAATATCTTTTTCATTCTACTTTGTTGCCTTGGGCTCTTGGTTTACAATTTGCGATGAAGGGTAAATTACTAAAACAACTTCGCTCGAAAGTTGAATTACATTTTGCTTATCAGCCAAACGATTCTTTTCAATTATTACTGAAAGGTTGGACGGTAATTCATAAACACGTTGTTGTGCGAGAATAGAAAATGTACCTTTTAGTTTTTCTAATTTTTCAGTTTCGTTCAAAGGTTTTGTTTGTTCCTGTGCCGAAGCAAAGGATACTCCCAAAACTACTAACAATGCAAGTAAGTTCTTCTTCATGTTTTGTTCTATAAAACGGGGCGTAATATCGTATAGATGAATGGTTTCTACAAATGGTGGGTTTTTAATCTCTAAATTTTTATTCACGCTGGTTGGTTTTTGCACAAATTTTCAACAAAAGCCGTGCGAAGTTCTATTTTTGCGCTTTAATTCTTGCACTCGTCTGCTTTCGATAACAAGATAGCGGCAGAGTGCCTTTTGAGTTTTAATACATGAATAATATTAACGATATACTTGGTGCTTACAAACAGCATCCTCAAATTCTTAAAATTGCTTTTGCACTTCAAGCGCAACAAGCTTCCAATCTATTTGCAAAAGGAATGGTTGGCGCAATGGATACTTTTGTTGCTTCGGGTGTTTTTTTTAATTCTGCCGCAAGCCACTTTTTTATTTTAAATGATAAAGAAGAGGCTGCTTATTTTTTAAATAATCTACAATCGCTACTACCCAAAAAAGATGTTTTATTTTTCCCTGATTCGTTTAAGCGTCCACAGCAATTAGAAGAATTGAACAACAACAATGTGTTGCTGCGAACTGAAACGATTAACCGCATCACTAATCCAAACAGCAGAGCAGAATTAGTGGTAACTTATCCCGAAGCATTGTTTGAAAAAGTAGTGAAAGCCGAAGAGCTGAACAAGCAAACACTTCACATGAAAACGGGCGAAAAATTTGATGTGGATTTTGCCATAGATTTACTGGTAGAATTTGAATTTGAGCGAGTGGATTTTGTGTATGAACCGGGACAGTTTAGTATTCGCGGTGGCATAGTAGATATTTTTTCTTTTGGCAACGAATTTCCATACAGAATAGAACTTTTTGGAAAGGAAATAGAAAGCATCAGAACATTCGATCCTGCTTCTCAACTTTCGCAAAAAAACATTAGCAGTATTAGCATTGTTCCGAATATCCAAACGCATTTTACTAACGAGAAAAAAACTTCTGTGTTTGAGGCGCTGCCTGCAAATACAGTAATTTGGATTAAAAATGGACAAAGCATTTTTGATACACTCGGAACACTTATGAATAAGGCTGAAATACTTTCAAAAAAAGATATTTCTGCTCTTAGCGAAAACAATCCTTTGCGCGAAGGCACGCCCGAAGAAGTATTTCTTACATCGGCAGATTTTACCAACGGAATAAAGAATTTTCATTTAATAGAATTTGGGAAAACTTCTTACTTTAAAGCAGAAGAAGTATTTGAATTTAATGCGCAGCCACAACCTTCTTTCAATAAGAATTTCAACTTGCTTATTGATACATTAAAGCAGAACACTTTAAACGAAACGGCAAATTTTATTTTTGCTGAAAATGCAAAGCAAATCGAACGGTTCTATGCCATTTTTGAAGATCTGAAAGCTAATGTTCAGTTCACTCCAATTTATTCCGGCATCAGTGAAGGTTTTGTAGATTCAGATTCAAAAATTGCTTGCTACACCGACCATCAAATTTTTAACCGATACCACAAATACAACTTGCGACAAGGTTTTTCGGGCGATAAAGCCATGTTGATGAAAACAATTCGGGAGCTAAAGGCAGGAGATTTTGTTACGCATATCGATCATGGTGTTGGAGTATATTCCGGTTTAGAAAAAATTGAAATAAACGGTCAAGCACAAGAAGCAGTTCGCTTAATTTATGCGGGAAACGATATACTTTATGTAGGTATTCAATCGCTACATAAAATTTCAAAGTATGTGGGGAAAGAAGGACAGCCACCGCGTGTAAATAAACTGGGAACCGATACGTGGGCAAACCTGAAAAAGAAGACTAAAAAGAAGATAAAAGAAATTGCTTTCGACCTTATTCAGCTTTATGCAAAACGCAGAACAGCAAAAGGATTTCAGTTTTCGCCCGATGGCTACATGCAAAATGAATTGGAAGCAAGTTTTATTTATGAAGACACACCAGACCAAGCAAAAGCTGCAGAAGATGTAAAGCGCGATATGCAATCGCTTCATCCAATGGATAGATTGGTTTGCGGAGATGTGGGATTTGGAAAAACAGAAGTGGCTGTGCGCGCTGCATTTAAAGCCGCTTGCGATGGAAAACAAGTTGCCGTGTTAGTGCCTACCACTATTTTAGCACTTCAACATTACAAAACATTTAAGGAGCGGTTAAGCGAATTTCCAATAGAAATTGATTATATAAACCGATTTAAAACAGCGAAAGAAAAAACAGAAACACTCAAGCGTTTGCAAGAAGGAAAAACAAATATAATTATTGGCACACACGCTATAATTGGCAAGCGTGTAAAGTTTAAGGATTTAGGTTTATTGGTTATTGATGAAGAGCAAAAATTTGGCGTTGGTGTGAAGGAAACTTTGAAGGAACTGAAAGCCAATATTGATTCGCTAACGCTCACTGCTACGCCAATTCCACGCACTTTGCAGTTTAGCATGATGGGCGCGCGCGACTTGAGCATTATCAATACGCCACCGCCAAATAGGCAAGGTGTGGTTACGGAAGTTCACCCTTTAGATCCTGACGTAATTCGCGAAGCTATAGAGCGCGAAATTTATCGTGGTGGGCAAGTATTCTTTGTACACAACAGAGTAAAAGATATTGCTGAAGTAAAATTGATGTTGCAAAAAATTGTTCCTAAAGTAGATATTGCCGTAGCACACGGACAAATGGAAGGTGAGCAATTGGAAGATGTAATTATGCGCTTCATCAATAGAGAATTTGATGTGTTGCTAAGCACTAATATTATCGAGAGCGGAATTGATATTCAAAATGCAAATACTATAATAATAAACAATGCGCACCAGTTTGGATTAAGCGATTTGCACCAATTGCGCGGTAGAGTTGGCAGAAGCAACAAACAAGCGTTTTGCTATTTGTTTGCACCACCAATGAGCACACTTTCTAAAGAGTCGAAACAGCGCTTAAAAACCATTGAAGAATTTAGCGAATTGGGCAGTGGATTTAATATTGCCATGCGCGATTTAGATATTCGCGGAGCAGGAAATTTATTAGGTGGTGAACAAAGCGGTTTTATTGCTGAAATTGGAATGGAAGTTTACCAAAAAATTTTAGATGAAGCTGTACGGGAATTGAAGGAAACCGACTTTAAAGATTTGTATAAAGAAGAACTTGACCGCACACTTGAATACACCCGCGATTGCGCTATCGAAACCGATTTGGAAATGCTTATTCCTGATGAATATGTAAAAAGCAATAGTGAAAGAATGTTGCTCTATCGCGATTTAAATGAAGTGAAAGACGAAGTAGGATTAGAGAAGTTTAAGACTCAGTTAGCAGATAGATTTGGCAAAGTTCCAACGCAGGTTTTAGAACTTTTTAATGCCGTGCGAATGAAATGGATTGCAACTCATTTGGGGTTAGAACGTATAATTCTTAAAAACAAACAACTAAGATGTTACTTTATAGAAAACCAAAGCGCAACGTTTTATTCATCGCAGACTTTCTCTAAAATTCTTGCCTATGTGCAGCAATATAAAACTGGAATGTATCTACGCGAAACTGAAAAATATTTAGTACTGAATATTGATCATGTATCGTCAATAAAAGCAGCGATGGAGCAACTAAAATTAGTGCAAAATTTTGCAGCAAAAAAACAAGATTCATCTGTTGCAGCATCATAAAATTATATACTAAATTGCAGCTATGATTTACTGGCAAGAAATACTAATAAGATTGCTTTTAGCATCGTTTTTTGGCGCACTCATTGGTATAGAGCGTGAACGGAAAGATTGGGCTGCCGGATTGCGCACACACATGATGGTTTGTGTTGGAGCATGTTTAATTATGCTTGTTTCGGCATTTGGCTTTAGCGATATTTTAGGAACAAAAGATGTAACCTTAGATCCCTCGCGTATAGCGGCACAAGTGGTAAGCGGTATAGGTTTTATTGGTGCCGGTGCTATCCTTTTTGTAAAAGGAGGAATTATTCGTGGCTTAACCACTGCCGCAGGTTTGTGGACAGTTGCTGCCATTGGGCTTGCCACCGGAAGCGGTATGTATTTTGCTGCTGCAGCAACCACGTTTATTGCCTTGGTAATCCTTTTGGGGTTGCAACCGATAGAGCGAAGATTATTTAAGAAATTCAGACACATGCAGCTAAGAATTATTGCCGATACGGATACGAATCATGCTGAATTACTTAAGAAATTATTGAACAACGAAAATTTAAAAGTTCAGTCATTTAGTCTTGAAAAAGAAGATGGGAATTTTGTATTTCAGTTGAGTGTGGAAAATGTAGATGTAAGCAAATTAGATGTAATAGTAAAGCTGCTAAAAGATGAACAAACAATTAAAGATGTGTTCTGGACACAATAAATAAAAATTACTTTTTCATATAATAGCAAAGCTGTTTTTACTATTTCGTAATGAACAAAAAAATTAGCTGTGTAAACCTTACTTTAAGCTGCTGCGGCTTGTATTTTTGCAGTTTGCAAAACCCTTTGCGGTTACAATAGTTAGTCATGAAAAAATCGAAGTTAGAAATAATGGCTCCCGCAGGCTCATGGGAAGCAATGATGGCAGCAATTAAAGCAGGAGCAGATTCTATTTATTTTGGTATTGAGCAATTAAATATGCGTGCACGCTCTACCAACAATTTCTTTTTAAGCGATTTGAAGAAAATAGCTGAAACCTGTGCCGCTCACGATGTAAAATCATATCTTACTTTAAACACGATTATTTACGATCATGATATTTCGCTGATGCGCAAAATTGTAGATGAAGCAAAAGCATCAGGAATTACTGCAATTATCGCCAGCGATTTAGCAGTTTTAAATTATAGTCGTAAGCAAAAAATGCCGGTGCATATTTCAACACAAGCAAATGTTACCAATATAGAAACCATAGAGTTTTTTGCCGACTATGCCGATGTAATGGTGATGTCGCGCGAACTTACTTTGCAGCAAGTAACCAATATTACCCAAAAAATTGAGCGCAGAAACATTGTAGGGCCTTCCGGAGAGCCAATTCGCATCGAAATTTTTGGACATGGCGCTTTGTGCATGGCAGTTTCAGGAAAATGCTATATAAGTTTACACACGCACAACGCTTCGGCAAACCGTGGCGCTTGCATACAAAATTGCAGGCGCAGCTATGTGGTTACAGATAAAGAAGAAGGACACGAATTAGAGATTGATAACGAATACATCATGTCGGCAAAAGATCTTTGTACTATTGATTTTTTAGATAAAATAATTGAAGCAGGAGTTAGTGTTTTAAAAATTGAAGGGCGCGGACGCTCGGCAGAATATGTTTACACCACCACCAAGTGCTATCGCGAAGCAGCCGAAGCCATTGCCGAAGGAACTTACACAGAAGAGAAAATAAATAGCTGGATGAAATCGCTCGAAACCGTTTTCAATCGCGGGTTTTGGGACGGCTACTATTTGGGTAGAAAAATTGGCGAATGGAGTAGCGTTTATGGTTCAGCAGCAACCATGAAAAAAGTTTACTTAGGAAAAGGAAGTAAGTATTACGATAAAATTGGAGTGGCAGAATTTATTATCGAAGCGCAAGCACTCAATGCCGGAGACGAAATAATTATTACCGGACCCACAACCGGTTATGTTGAAGCAACTATAGAAGAAATACGTGTAGATAATTCCACAGTTGAAGCAGCCGGCAAAGGCAGTTTGGTTTCTTTTAAATTGAGCGAAAAAATCCGCCCTTCCGATAAGCTATATAAAAAGATTTCTGCTAATTAAAACCATGGTGCAAATTATTCAATACCGCAATAAATGTATTGGCTGCAATGCTTGTGTAGAAGCAGCTCCGCATCGTTGGGTAATGTCAAAAAAAGATGGCAAGTGTATATTGGTAGGAGGGAAGCAAAAGAAAGATTTGTTTATTGCACATGTTCCGGATTTTGAGTTAGAAGAAAACCAAAAAGCCGCAGAAGCTTGCCCTGTAAATATTATTCAGGTGAAGAAAATTTAACCCCGATTGTATATTTTAAAAAGAAACTAATTGGGCGTTTCCACAAACTTTAGCCGTGCAAAAATGGAAAAGGCTTAACAGCAAAGGGGGTAGCCCGTGTGTACTTTTGAACGCAGCAGCACATCAACAAAGGTGGGGTTTTGTATTCGAGAAAATCAGCGACTTCTGTGGATGCGAAGAGGTAAGCATCTTCATGTTTTCTTCTCAAATTCAACTCAATATCAAGGTAAAGAATTGCCAAGCCAATTCAGATTAAAGCTGTTTTGATTGTGGTTTCCATCTTCGCATCGTGGCAGGTAAACACCAATAGTTTTATACTCAAAATATTTTAATGGATACTCGTTTGAAAGAACTAATAAGAAAAGCCCTAAATCGTCTGTTCTTTTTGTTAGCGCGTTTTTTGGTGTGAGCCTCAAATCAAATTTTGCGATGGATGAACCACAGTTGTCTGCAAATCCTATTTCTCCTTCTATTGACAACTCTGTACTATTAGAATCTACCTAAACTGCTTTATTCTAAGTGATTTTTTCTTTGTTGCATTTGATTGAGTATGCAGTATTGAGTTTTTTTACTTTGGAAGAAATGGTTTTGGTTATGAACTTATCATTTGATTTTTTTTAGTCCATCGGCTTCCTGTGCAATTAAGGTACAGGTTGAAAAAATGAGTAGCGATAAGCAGAGGTTAATGTATTTATTCACGAGCATGATTTTATGAACTTTGTACAAAGATTGGTAAAGATAATAAGCAACTTAGTAAAGAAAATTTGCTATTGCCGAATATGCTTTCAACTTTGTTGAATGTTTCAAAGTTTTACAAAAATGCGTGCGGCTTTGCTTTTGATATTGGCTTCTTTTTGTGCATTAAGCGTAAGTGCGCAAACTGCCGAGTATCGCTCTGCTTTAAACAAAATGTATTGGAAAAATAAGTTGCCATATCTTGGTTATTGGCAGCAAGATGTTCACTATAAAATTGATGCTAATATTGATGAAACAACAGATATAATCACCGGAAGCGAAACACTTGTTTATTACAACAATTCCCCCGATACATTACATGAATTGTTTTTTCATCTTTACCAAAATGCTTTTCAGCCCGAAAGCTATTTGCACTATCTGCAAGAAGCAAACGGTGTGAATCCCACTTATGGAAAGTACGAAGCAAGCAAGCAGGGAATTACAATCGAAAAAATTCAAATTTCAGATAACCCAGCTATTGAACTTAAAACAGAAGTAGATAATACAATTTTAAAAGTAAAGCTTCCAACAGATTTACTGCCAAATGATTCAATAAAACTCAATATAAATTTTAGAACATTTTACGAACGCGGAAGCACGCGCAGGCGCATGAAAATGTACGATGCCTGGGGTTTTAAACACTACAATGGCTGCCAGTGGTATCCTAAAGTTTGTGTTTATGATGCATACAGCGGTTGGAATACCGACCAGCATTTGAATCGCGAGTTTTATGGCAACTTTGGAACTTTTGAAGTAGCACTCACATTTGCTTCAAACTATATTGTAGAAGCAACCGGAGTATTATTGAATGAAAGTGAAATGCTTCCGGATTCTTTAAAGCAAAAACTCCAAATTTCAAATTTTAAAAATAAAAAATGGAATGAAACTCCGAGTGTAATAATCCCATACAAAAAAGGAGAAACCAAAACCTGGAAATATCGCGCAATCAATGTGCACGATTTTGCTTTTACTGCCGATCCAACTTATCGCATTGCCGATACTTCTATTTTGCTCTCAAACGGAAATAAAGTACAATGTGTTGCTATTGCACAAGAGCCACATTGCAGCGGTTGGCAAAATGCAGCAAGCTATTGCGCTAAAATAATAGGCACTTTCAGCCGAGATTTTGGGAATTACGAATATCCTAAAATGGTAGTTGCCGATGCAGCCGATGGCATGGAATACCCGATGCTTACTTTAGATGGTGGCAGCGACCCGGGTTATCGCGGTTTGTTGGTTCACGAAGTTGGACATAATTGGTTTTACGGCATGTTGGGAAATAATGAAACTTATCGCCCAATTTTAGATGAAGGATTCACGCAGTTTCTTACTATTTGGGGGTTAGAAAAAATTGATAATACAGATACTACAATTTATGAATGGAACAAAATTAAGAACCGCTATTTGCGCCACTTCACGGAGCCGCAAAATATTCGTGATAGAAATGCTTATTTAAGTTACTTGTCTGATGCGCTTCGCTACAACGATGAGCAGTTAAATACGCACAGCGACCATTTTCATGGAGCGCTTGGGCAAGGTGGCGGCTACAAACACGTGTATGTAAAAACCGCAACCATGCTCTATAATTTGCAATATGTGTTGGGCGATTCACTCTTTTTGGCAGCCATGCAGCACTATGTAAATACATGGAAAATGGCACATCCTTACCCAAACGACTTTCGCAATGCAATTATTCGCTTCACCAAACAAGATTTGAATTGGTTTTTTGATGAATGGATGGAAACAACTCAAAACATTGATTACAAAATTAAATTGGTGAAGAAAGGCGATATAACGAATGAATATAAAATTACCTTTAAGAGAAAAGGCAGAATGCAAATGCCAATTGATTTTAGTGTGAAGGCCAAGAATGGCAAAACCTACAATTATTATATTCCAAACACTTGGTTTGAAAAGAAAGATACTTCTACAACCGTGTTACCGCGTTGGATTGGTTGGGATAAGCTAAAACCAACTTATACCGCAACGGTGAATATTCCTTCAGGTATTAAAAATGTAATTATTGACCCAAGTGAAAGATTGGCGGATATAAATATGCTGGATAATCGCTTGCGCGGTAATGTAGAGTTTCGTTTCGATTCCAGAATATTTCCGCTTTCATCATGGAAAAAATATAGAATTTGGATGCGCCCCGATATTTGGTGGAATGCTTATGATGGCTTTAAGTTGGGCATTCATCTACACGGAAATTACATGAATGTGAAACACAATTTTGCATTTTCTGCTTGGGTGAATACGCATTTGGCACAAGGCGGAGAAAAGTTCTTTCCACAATCGCAGAAAACGAAAGCAGGCTGGTTTTCGTACCGATTTGATTATAGCACAGCAATAGATAAACTAATGAAAGATGCTACATTTTATTTTAGTTCGCGCTGGTTAGATGGCTACGAAATGTATAGAACCGGTATTCAAAAGCAACTGCCTAAAAACTTTAGTTTAGATGTGAACCTAAAAGCCTTTACACGCAATCGTTTAGCTTGGCGAAATTACTTAATCTATAAAGATGAATGGAGTACTATTTGGGATAATAATAAAAGCTTTAATGCAAGCATAAATATTACGGCAAACTTCCGCTATTACAAACCAAAGAGCTCAGGAGAAATAAGAGCAACGCTGCGCAGTGCTACACTTTTCAACAGCTTCAATTATCACTATTTAGAAGTTGAACATACCAACACCACTGTTTTATGGCGCTTAGATTTTCGCAATAGATTTTACGGTAGAATTGGCACAGGAAATAATTTGCCAAATGAAAGTGCATTGTATTTTTCTGGTGCAAATGCAGAAGAAATGATGGAAAATAAATATGTGCGGGCGCAAGGCTTTTTTCCTCCACAGTGGATAGGAAGTTATGGTACACAAACCAATCATTTTCATTATGGTGGCGGTTTAAATTTGCGCGGTTATAGCGGCTATTTAATTCCTGAAAAAGATAATTCAGGCAAAATTGGCTTTGCTTATCGCGGCAATAGCGGCTGGGCTGTGAATACAGAATTAGATTTTGCCAAAATTGTTCAGATTAAGAAGAATAAACTAAAGGAATGGTTTTCTCTTAGCACCTATTTGTTTGCCGATGCAGGAATGATGTATTACACCAATGCAAGTGGAGAAAATCAATTCTCTCAGTTGCGTGCTGATGCAGGTGTTGGTGCAGCATTAACTATTAAGAAGTGGGGTGTTTTGCAAGGAGTAAAACCGCTTACGCTTCGCTTCGATATTCCATTTTATTTAAGCCATGCACCGGCTACAGAAAACAATGTGCAATGGCGCTTTGTGGTGGGAATAAATAGAGCGTTTTAAACTGGAATATGCCCGAAAAATGAAATAGCTGAATAAAAAAAAGAGGCTCTCGAGCCTCTTTTTTTTATATTAGATTTTAGGTCTTAATATTCTATAGCTGTAATTGTTCTATGAGAGTAATCCGGTGCTGTAGCTGGTTCGCAGTAAATAGTTCTTTCTACTATTCCAGTACGCATCCACTGCAATGTAAGCGTATGTGAAACACCAGTACTTACTGTAACGGATTTTGAGAAAGACAAGTTCCATCTAGTTACAACAGATGAATACCACCCATCTACATCTTGTCCTACAGTACCAGTGCCTCCAATTGATACTCCATCAAGCAAAACTCTTGCATAAACATTTTGTTGTACATCAGCATTGGTTGGATCGGAACGCCCTGACATAGTAAATGAAACTAAAATGTTTGATTTGGTTGGTGTAAAGGTTAAGCTTAAACCTGTATTGGTATAAGTTGTTGAGTTCATACTAATATTAGTAGTGCCTGTTGCTGAGTATATATTAGTAGAAGTTCCAGTTGGACCTTGTGGTCCTTGTGGCCCGATTGCACCAGCAGGTCCTTGAGCACCTTGCAGTCCTGTTGGCCCTGTAACACCATTAGCTCCGGCAGGTCCTTGTGGCCCAGTTGGTCCTGTAACTCCAGCACCTGTAGGTCCTTGAGCACCTTGCGGTCCAGTAGCACCATCAACACCATTAGCTCCGGCAGGTCCTTGTGGCCCAGTTGGTCCTGTAACTCCAGCACCTGTAGGTCCTTGAGCGCCTTGCGGTCCAGTAGCACCATCAACGCCATTAGCTCCGGCAGGTCCTTGTGGCCCTGTAGGTCCTGTAACTCCAGCACCTGTAGGTCCTTGAGCGCCTTGTGGTCCAGTAGCACCATCAACGCCATTAGCTCCGGCAGGTCCTTGTGGCCCAGTTGGTCCTGTAACTCCAGCACCTGTAGGTCCTTGAGCACCTTGCGGTCCAGTAGCACCATCAACACCATTAGCTCCGGCAGGCCCTTGTGGCCCAGTTGGTCCTGTAACTCCAGCACCTGTAGGTCCTTGAGCACCTTGCGGTCCAGTAGCACCATCAACGCCATTAGCTCCGGCAGGTCCTTGTGGCCCTGTAGCACCGTTTGCTCCGACAGGTCCTTGAGCGCCTTGCGGTCCGGTAGGTCCAGTTATGCCACCAAGTTGGCAAAGAGAGAGCCAAGAAGTACCATTGTAATAAAAGAAACAATTGTCGGTTAAATCATATACCAATAAGCCTTGTGCAGGATTTGCAATTGCTTGCCTTTGTTGTTGTGTAACTCTTGGTACTAAGAAGCCTTTGTCGGTTGTTTTAAGTTCTAAGATAGAACTTGCGTCAGGTGTTAATGTTCCAATACCTACATTCTGCTGTGCAAAAACAGCGGTAGAACTAAGTAGTAAAACCAAAAGTGAACTGCGTAATAATTTTTTTATCATAATTTTCTATACGGTTAAGGGAGGCGAATATAATAGTGAAAATTAGATATTCACATAAAGGGTGGCGAAAATATTTTTTAGTAGACATAGTAAATTAGGGGGAACTACTTTTGCTAATTCCATTAATTTTTGTATAGAATTTTACTGAAATGGTAAAATGTTAGCAACTGTTGAATATACTGTAAATACAGATGTTTCGATCGGAAATGTATAGTGTGATTTATACTTGGTAAAAAGTTTTTTGTAACAAAAAAAGAGGTGTTCTCGTAAAGGAATGCAAGCCGATGAGTGATTTTGCTCAAAAGCGATTTTTAGTACCGTACCTGTTTTGTTATGAAAAATTTAAAATTCCTCTTTGCAACGCTATGTGCGTTTATGTGTATAGGTTTTAGCCATGCACAAAGTACCAATTACGTAACAACGGATTTTAAGGCCTTAAACAATGAGGGGTGTTCGCCTTTTGTTGTTTTGCTGTTCGACTCTTCCCGAAGCGATAATACTATCGTTTCGAGGCGCTGGGTTGTTACTAATTCAGCTGGAGATACTGTGTATCAGGATAATACCAATAAAACAACTATTGGTTTGAACTTGCAAGATGCGGGCTGCTATACAGTTTCGCTTCTTGCCATTAATCGTTTTCAAATTTCTGATTACAAAACAAAGGCTGATTATGTTTGTGTGAAACCTCGCCCGCAAATTAGTTTTGCTGCTTCAACAATGGGAGGTTGTCCTCCGTTGAATGTGAGTTTCCAGTGTAACTCATTGGCAATGTGCGGAATTATTGATAGCATAACAGTGGATTTTAAAAACGGTATTGTTCAGTCGTTTCCTGCTTGTGGAACTTTTTCAACTACTTACAATAATTCAGGAAACTACCGCCCGACTTTTTATGTAAAAAATTCTTGCGGTTGCTATGCCGATTCTACTTGGACAATGCCAATAGTAGTTTCGCAAAAACCAATAGCAAGTTTCACAGCTACAAATAACACAGTAAGTTGCTCTGCACCTTACTCGGTTGATTTTAGCGCTCAAGCACAAAATAGCAATGTAAAATATAAATGGTTTGTAAATAATATTCAACAACAAAATGGTACAAACCAAATTTTTAACCATAGTTTTTCTTACGGTTCACACGATGTGAAATTAGTAGTTACCGATACTGTTACGGGTTGCACCGATACTCTTAACAGATTGAAATATGTTGTAGTTGGCCAGCCGGCTACACCTGCATTTACTGCAGATGAAAAAGCTGGTTGCACTCCTTTAAAAGTTACTTTAACTAACCAAACTCCGGGCAATGCAACTAATTTGAAATGGATAATTACAGATGACCAAAATAATGTGGTATTGCAACGTTCAGGCTCTCCTGCTTTATTTGATTCTATTGCCTATACTTTTTCAAACGTAGGAAAGTATAATGTTTGCTTAATTGCAACTTTCCACGGTGGTTGCATGGATACTTTCTGTGCACCAAATTATATTTCGGTAGGTAGTTTGCCAAATTCTGATTTTACAGTTGATAGAACCGCACATTGCACTGTTCCTGCAACTTCAAATGCAACTTTAGTGGCTGCATGTGTTGGTTGCACTTACACGTGGAGCACAACAGGATTGCCAAATTCAACTAATGCTTCACTTAGTGCAACTTATACTACTGCAGGAAATAAAAATATTAGCGTAACAGTAACTGATGCTAATGGTTGCCAATCTAAGACAACGAAAAATAATATCGTTAAGATTTCAAACTTAAAAGCAATTTTATTTAAAACAGGAAAAGGTGGTTGCCCTCCTTACACTGTAACTTTTGCTGATAGCACCAATGCTCCAGAACCAATTACAAGCGTTAGTTGGACTTTTCAAGGTGGTAGCATTACTTCTGCCACAGGCAAAACTCCACCGGCAGTTACCTTTGCAACTCCAGGTGTTTATCCTATAACAATGCAAGTGCAAACTGCTTCGGGCTGTATTGCAATTGTAAAAGATACTATCAGAGTTTCAAATAAGCCTGTAGGCACTTTTACAGCAACACCTACTACTGTTTGCTACGAAGCTTTACCAAATGTGCTTAAATGGAATGGTAGTCCTTTCGATACTTTGTTGTGGGATTTTAAAGATGGAAGTAAAGCAACTACATTGGTTGATTCTGTAAGCCATTTCTACCAAGATTTAGGTGATTTTAGACCATGTGTTATTGCGTCAAAAGATGGTTGCCGTTCAGATTCAATTTGCATGAATCAAATTACCATCAAAGGACCGATTGCAAACTTGAAAGACTCATTTACTTGTGATAATAGAAAACAATATTACTATGTGAATTTATCTAGAGAAGCAACCTCTTCGGTGTGGACTTTCTGTGATGGAACTTCAAGCACACAATTCAATACACAAAAGCTTTATGCAAACTGTGATACTTGTACTGTAAAATTAACTGTATCAAGTTCTGTAACAGGTTGCACACATTCAAAATCTATTCTTACAAAAGTTGTTTGTGCCGATGCAGACTTTACTGTAAGTGATACTGTGGGTTGCAAAAACTTCCGCCCTACATTTACTAATAAATCTTCGAGCAGTACTGCTAGTTATTGGGATTTTAACACCAATAATGGATTGCAATTTGCTAAATTAACTACAACAGTAACTACTCCAAATAATACCTATAACACGCCTGGCTACTATGGTGTGTCTATGATTAACACCGATGCTAAAGGTTGCCGCGATACTGTAACTAAACAGAACTTAATTAAAATTACAAGTGTAACTGCAAGTATGACTGCGAGCGATACGGTTTTCTGTATTCCACAAACGGTTGGTTTTACAAACAACTCAACTGCTGCACTTTCTTCAGTAACTGAAAGCGTGTGGAATTACGGTGATGGTTCTCCTGCTGATACTATCTTAAATACTTCACATCAATATACTGTGCAAGGAGTTTACCACCCATTGCTTACTGTGAAAAATGAGTATGGTTGCAAAGACACAATATCAAAAAGAATACTTGCCAATAGAATTACTGCAATTGCTGTATTTGATGATAGCACTTGCGTAGGAACTTCAAACTTATTTGCAAACCAATCTACAGGTATTAACCAAGTTTACCAATGGCATTTCCCTGGAGGAATTCCTTCGTACTCTAATGGTAGAAATGTGAATGTAGTTTACAATAGCGAAGGAGATTATCCGGTGATGTTGGTTGTGAATGATAACACAGGAACTTGCCGCGATACTTTGCGCGATACAATTCACGTTTACGACCCGATTGCTGATTACAGATTAAGTCAAAAATATGCCCAATGTCCTAACCCACCATTTTTTGTACAGTTCTTTGATTCTTCAAGAAATGATATTGAAACATGGGAGTGGGATTTTGGTGATGGAACGCCAATCTCGAACCTAAGGAATCCATCTCACTACTATCACCGTGCGGGCGTATTTCCGGTACGCCTCACAGTGAGAACTAACAACGGCTGCGAATCAACATTAGTAAAAGATACTGTGAGAGTTGATGGTCCGTTTGCCTCTATGACTTTTTCTCCACTACCTGGTATTTGCCCATGCGATAGTGTAGAATTTACTATCAACACAGTAAGTGCTGTACAAGCAATATTGTTAGATGGACAAAATTCACCTTATACTTTCCCTCCGCTTACTCCGGGTACTTTTGATAACCCAACTGTGGTGAAAAGAAAAGTACAGTTTTGTACCTCAGGAACTGCCAACGCACAAGTTTTAATAAGCGATGGTGCAGGCTGTAATGTGTTGTTGCAACCGGTTCCGGTGTTAGTAGATACGCCTTCTACACACTTCAGTTTTGTAAACAATGTGTGTGATTCTGGAAGTGTGCATTTTACAGATAATACAATGTTCTTTACTCCGGGCACAGAGTTTGCTTCAAGACTTTGGAACTTTGGAGATGGAACTACTGATACCGTAGCAAACCCAAGCCATAGCTATGCGCAGCCTGGCGATTACATGGTTACACTTACTGTGCACAACAATTTAGGTTGCAGCATGAGCGAAACTAAAAAAGTTCATATTCATGCTTCACCAAAAGTGATGGTTGCAGCAAATGATTCAACAGGTTGTGTGCCACAAACTATTCAGTTTACACATAACTCAGTTATTGATTCAACTACCGGTATTGCTTCATTAAATTGGAATTTTGGAAACGGAAATACATCAACGCTTCCAAGCCCATCACAAGCATTTACACAAGCTGGAGTATATAATGTTCAGCTTACTGTTACCGATAGTTTTGGTTGCAGCGCAAGTGGTTTATTGCCAATTACTATCAATTCATTGCCAAGTGCAAAAGGTGCAGGAGATACAACAATATGTGTTGGCGGTGTGGCTCAACTTTCAGGCTTAGGTGGTGTGAGCTGTGTTTGGACTCCTTCTTTAGGATTAAGCAATGCACAAAGCTGTGCGCCAACTGCTTCACCGGCTAATGACCAACAATATATTTTAACTGCAACTGATGTAAATGGTTGCCAAGGAACTGATACTGTAACTGTACGTGTAGCAAAATTAAATGCTGCTTTCACTACTAACGCAGTTTGTTATCCTGCAGCTACTCAGTTTACCTATAATGGTTCAAATACCAATGGTACTGTTGCTTCTTACTTATATGATTTAGGCGATGGCACAAATGCTACTGTTGCAAATCACAACCATAACTACAGCGCTGCAAATACTTATAGTGTGCGCTTAATTATTACTGATAACCACGGTTGCCAAGATGATACTTTCCAAAACGTGATAGTGCGCGAAACTCCGGTTGCTCATGCTACTGCTGATACAGTTTGCGCAGGCTTGCCAACTACTTTAAGAGATGCTTCAACTTATGGTTCTGCTTCTGCAAGCAGCAGAGTGTGGAACTTGGGTGTTGCTTCTCAAACTGCAAGTGATTCTGTTGTTTCATTTACTTATCCTGCTGCAGGAAATTATACTGCAACATTATCAGTAACCAACGATGCAGGATGCTCAAATAACACTAGCGTGAATGTATTTGTGCGTGCAAACCCTACTGCTGATTTCACTACTACAGAAGCTTGCGAAGGCAACGCAACAAACTTTACTGCAAATGCACAAAATGGAACAGGTATTGTGAATGCAATGGCTTGGGATTTCAATACTGCAAATGCAGGTTTAAATACATCTTCTGCTACTAATGGAGTTCAGTTTAACTATGCTGCCGCAGGTACTTACCAAGCAAGCTTGCATGTAACCGATAACTTTGGTTGCAAACACGATACTGTGAAACCGGTTGTGGTTTTTGCACTACCTCAAGCACTATATTCAGTTGCTAATAACTGTACAAATGCTGATGTGAAATTTACATCAAACAGTGTTTCCGGAACAAACAGCATTGCTTCTCACAACTGGACATTTGGAATAGGAACTCCTTCTACTTCAAGCAATGTGAACCCAACAGTAACTGTAGGAAATGCACCGGGAACTTACGCTGTGCGCTTAGTGGTAGCTGATGCAAAAGGTTGCGCAGATACTTTAAATTCTACATTTAAAATTCAAGAAGGACCACAAGCTAAATTCTTTGTGTACGACTCTACGGTATGTTTAAATAATTGTGTGCAATTAACCAGCACTTCAACTCCGGGCGAAAGCAATATTATTTCACACGCTTGGGATATGAATTCAACAGGAACAATAGATTACACAAACAATAAAGTAAGCTGCCACAAGTATTCAACTGCAGGTAATAAAACTGTGAAATTAACTGTAACAGATGCTAATGGCTGCGTTGATACTGATGTTAGAAATATTCAAATTATCTCAATTCCAACTGCTGATTTCCAATGGCAGCCGGTGTGCAAATCTTCTCCAATGGTATTAACGAATAATTCTACTGCCGGAAGCGCTGCATTGTCTTCTTGCCTATGGATTTTCCATGATGGAAGTTTCAACAATAACTGTAACACAAACAAAGTGTATCATACTCCAGGTGATTATCCGGTAACATTTGTTTCGATTGATGCTTACGGTTGTTCAGATACTATTAGCAAAGTAGTTCATGTTGATGCACCAACACAATTAGTAAACGTTGGCGATACAACTATCTGCAAAGGTGAAATGCTTACTTACAATATAGATGGTGTATTCTCACAAATAAAATGGACTCCTGATACTTACATCAATAATTCAGAAAGTGCTAATGTGGTTATCTATCCTTCAACTTCAATCAAGTATATTGTTGAAGCTAGAAACGGAGCTTGTAAGCCAATATTTGACACTATGCAAGTAGATGTTATTCAACCAATACCACTTGAAGTGAGCGCTGCTCCAGATAAAGTATTGTTAGGTGTAAACACAAACGTTACTGCCGAAGTTGGTGGTGTAATTGATAGCATCGTTTGGTCGCCAAGTGCAGGTTTAGATTGCAACAACTGTTTAAATCCAAAAGCTACACCGGAAGCAACCACAACTTACTATGCTACCATCTATTACAGCATGAACGGTGTTACTTGTACTCAAACAGACTCAACAACAATTACAGTATTTGAAAGCTGTGGCGATAGCCCGATATTTGTACCAAACACATTCACTCCGAATGGCGATGGTTTAAATGACGGATTCACAATTCGCGGTGCAGGGATTTCAAAAATCAAAAATTTCCGCATATTCGACCGTTGGGGGAAAATGGTTTTCTCTACAGAAAATGCTGCAATCAATTCCGGTGCTGCAATGTGGTTCGGAACTGATATGAGTGGAAAAGAATTAAACCCCGGAGTGTTTGTTTATATGTATGAAATTGTATGTTTAAATAATGAAGTGCTTAGCGGAAAAGGAAATATAACTCTAGTAAAATAACCACATAAACCCTCAAAACCATGAATTTAAAACAAACTGTAAACAACTTCGTAAGAAAAGAAAAAAATAAAATCACAAAACTTGTACCTATGAAAACTATCTCTACCAAACTTAAAACCTTAGCAGCAGCTATGCTTGTTGCGGGCGGAATGTACGCACAAGATGTGCATTTCTCCCAATACACTTTAGCCCCAATGTTGCTTAATCCGGCTTTAGCAGGATTAAACCAATGCGACTATCGTGTGGCTGCAAACTTTAGAACGCAATGGACTTCAATAAGCGGTTTAAATACTTATAGCACTGTTGCCGGAAGCGTAGATATGACTGTTGGAAAAATAACCAAGTACAACAGCTTTGCAGGAGTTGGAATAAATTACTTTTACGACCAAGCTGGCGATCTTAAATTCAATACGAACCGTGTTGATTTGAATGCTGCTTATCACTTTATGCTGAACCGTAAAGGAACCATGAGTTTAAGTGCCGGTTTGCAAGGAAGTTTCAACTTCCGCAGCATTGATGCTTCAAAAGCAACTTTCGATTCGCAGTGGGATAACAGCACCGGAACGGTAGATCCAAATGGTGTGAAAGAAACTTTTGGCAGAACTCAAATGATGTTTGGTGATGCAGGCTTCGGCTTGTTCTTTTCTGCGCTTACCAAAAAAGACCATAACTTTTATTTGGGATTTTCACTTGTGCACGTGAACCAACCTAAAATATCTTTCTATCCTAATTCAACTGATGCTTCAAACGTAAACGAAAGGCTTTACATGAAGTTAAGTATTCATGGTGGCGCACAGTTGTATGTTACTAGAAAGTTAGCTGTAGTGCCACATTTCATGGCATTGGTTCAAGGTCCGGCACAGCAGTATAACCTTGGTGCAAATGTAAAAATGAGATTAAGCAATCTACCAAACGACCAAACTGCAATTTACTTCGGTGCGCAATACCGTGGATTGTTTTACAGCAAAGGCGGCCCGGTTGATGCTATTATTCTTTCAACTCGTGCAGATTACAAAGGTTTTACATTCGCTTTTAGTTACGATATAAACGTTTCTAAGTTAATGCCTGCTACACACACAGTTGGCGGTCCGGAATTAACAGTAATGTATCAAGGTTGTTTCCGTAAGAAACCACGTCCTGGACATTGCCCTGCTCTTTAAAAAGATATTTAACCAAAGATTTTCATAACAGGTACAGCACTCCGAAGGTAAAAGGCGGAGTGCTTTTTAAACCTGAAAAAATTAAGCAAGAAACGAACCAAAGATTTTCATAACAGGTACAGCACTCCGAAGGTAAAAGGCGGAGTGCTTTTCAAACCTTAAAAAATTAAGCAAGAAACGAACCAAAGATTTTCATAACAGGTACAGCACTCCGAAGGTAAAAGGCGGAGTGCTTTTTAAACCTGAAAAAATTAAGCAAGAAACGAACCAAAGATTTTCATAACAGGTACAGCACTCCGAAGGTAAAAGGCGGAGTGCTTTTTTGTTTTATATCTTCACTCTAACTCCAAACAAAAAATTTATTCCTGCTTGTGGGTAGTAAAAATTGTAAACAGTAGGCGTTTGTAACACGCCATTGTCGTAGTATCTTTCGCTGTAAGTGTAGCCATTATTTTCATACATAAAATTGAAAATATTATTCACCAAAAGCGAAATGGTAATGCTTCTGTTTTTTGGAAAGTAGTAAGTGTAAGCAGCATTAAAATTTGAGTAACTATAAGGTTTTAGCTTTTTGTTTTCATTTTGAGTATTATCTAAATATTGCTTGCTTACTGCTTTCGTATTTAGCGATAAAGTTAAACCCGGGAGCGGGCTTCCGGTTAGTTCTAAACCTGCAATAATATCAGGTGAAAAAGCAATTCTTGTATGCTGAAATTTTTCTTGAAGCAGAAGCGTGTCAATATAGTTGTAATCGTTATCGTAAGTTGGAGTGAGTTGTGTAAATTCTTTTATTCTGCTTTGAGCATAAGTGAAACTGTAACCTATTTTAAAAATTTCACGCTCCGTAGTTTTTGAATAAAATTTCACAGCACCATTCAACTCAATGCCCGCGCGAAAACTTGTAGGCACATTCACACGCTCGGCATTTCCTACATCATCTAATTTTCCGGTTAGCACCAATTGGTTTTTATAGTACATGTAGTAGCCATTCAGTTGCAACGGAAATTTTTTATGCCTGAATTGATAGCCGCCTTCCCAGTCAATCATGTTTTCGCTTTTTGTAGCTCTGCTATAAGCAACATCATCTCTATTAGGTTCTTTATTGCCAACTGCAACAGAAGTGTAAACATTATGTATGTTGCTAATTGCAATAGCAATTCCGCCTTTGGGATTCACAAAATTCCAATGTTTGTTGAATTGTATATTCACTCCATCATTATCTTTTCCCGCACCATTGTAATCTATGTGCCGATATTGAATATCTGCAAAAAGAGTGTAGCGATTTAAGAAGGTGTAATCGGCTTTTAAATACACATTAAAATCATTTTTAAGCGAGTGATTATCGTAGTAGTGCGCGTTCTTATTAAAGCTAAATTCTTGCTCATTCCATATCACATTTCCAAAATGTTTTCCGCGATATTGGCTTAATAAACCACCAAGCGAAATATTAAAATTTCTTCTTTCGTAATTTAGCGAAAAAGTACTTCCATAAAATACATTATCAAGCCATCTTCTTCTAATTAAATCACTTCTTTGGGATACTAATGTAGAATCAAAAATCGGCATATATTTTTTTAGTTTTTGATTCACTTTGTATTGCTCATAGTAACCTTTTCCAAGTGTGGTGAATAAGCCGATATTCAGCGAAAAACCTCTGCCAAAACCTTGCGAGAAAAGTAATTGATAATATTGTTGTCCATACTTGTCAATTTCATTTCTCCAAGGAAATTCTTTTGCGCCATAATCTGTTCCGGCACTATTGTATCGCCTATCTGTTTTCAACATTTCTTCAGAAACACCATTCCAAGCTTGGTATGTTTTTTCGTTTCCTGCAAAAGTTACAAATTTTAAAAGCGTTCTTTTGTGCTGAAAGCCGGCAGTGATAAAATAACTCCACAAATCACTTGTGGCACGCTCTATATAGCCGTTTGAATTTATTTTTGAAAAACGACCTTCAATAAAAAACTTATTTTTAATTAAACCGGAAGCCGCTTGTGCCGAGAGTTTTACAGTGCCAAAAGACCCACCGGAAGCTGAAAAAATGCCATAAGCTTTTTGTGAAGTTTTTTGTGTGCGCATATTTACCGAAGCGCCAAATGCACCTGCTCCATTGGTAGATGTGCCAACACCGCGCTGTATTTGCACATCTTCCACACTCGAAAATAAATCGGGCATATTTACCCAAAATACAGAATGGCTTTCGGCATCGTTTATCGGAATGCCGTTTACGGTAATATTTATTCTTGTGGCATCGCTCCCGCGAATCCTCATTCCGGTGTAGCCAACGCCTGCACCGGCATCGCTGGTACTCACCACAGATGGCGAAAAATCTAACAGAACGGGCAAATCTTGACCAAGATTTACATTCTTCAGCTCGTTTGCTTTAATAAGCGAAAATGTGGTTGGTGTGTTAAGCGCTGCGCGCGTGGAACTTACAATTACCTCATCTGCGGTAAATGTTTTTAAAGTGTCTGGTTGCTGTGCCGCAACAAGAAAAGGCATGGTGATGAAAAATAATTTTTTCATGGCTTTGATTTTTAGTTTTAAAAAAATTTCAAAGCCTTCCGAAAAAGTGAAGAGCCAAGGCAGGATAAATCGAAATCTATTCCTGCTTTCATTTCCTACGCATGTATCAACATGTTCAGGTTCAAAGGGACTCTCTCAATCCCGATTTTTTACATCGAAATACCCCCAGAAAGCAGTTACAATATTAAGCGCAATTTTTGTACTTCAAAATATTGGTTAAAACAAGCTGCTTATGTAAATTGATTGTAAAATATTCAAGATAAATAGCAAAAAGTAGTAAGATAAACGTAATACATAGTAACCTTTGCATAAGATAAATTGAAATTAACTGATACAAAATATAGCATAATGAAAACTGGTATTCCTGAAACAGATAAACCGCGCATAGTTATTGTAGGCTGTGGGTTTGGCGGTTTGCAGTTAGCAAAAGCACTTCCCAATAAAGATGTGCAAATTGTAATGATTGATAAACATAATTATCACACTTTTCAGCCTTTGCTTTATCAGGTTTCTACCGCAGGTTTAGAAGCAGATTCTATTGCCTATCCTATTCGAAAAATTTTTAAAGGGCAGAAGAATTTTATTTTTCGCTGGTGCGAAGTGAAAAAGATAAATTCAGATAAAAATGAGATTGAAACTTCTGTTGGGAATTTGAATTACGATTATTTGGTAATTGCAACTGGAACTACCACTAATTTTTTTGGTATTGAAGGCTTGGCAGAAAAAGCAATGCCAATGAAAACAGTAACAGAAGCGCTGAATTTACGCAGTTTAGTATTGCAGAATTTTGAGAAGGCTTTACTTACTTCTGATATTAGAGAACAAGAAGCATTGATGACTTTTGCTATTGTGGGTGGTGGACCAACCGGAGTGGAGTTAGCTGGTGCTTTATGCGAACTTAAAAACCATGTTTTGCCTGCTGATTATCCCGAGCTCGACTTGCGAAAAATGCGTGTGATTTTAGTTGAAAGCGGAAAGGAAGTATTGCAAAATATGCTGCCTGAAAATCAAGTAAAATCGCTTTCTTATCTGAAAGAATTAGGCACAGAAGTTTGGTTAGATGTTCGTGTTACAAAATACGATGGAAGAGTAGTTTATACTGCCGGAGGAAAAGAAATTTCAACCTATAATTTAATTTGGACTGCAGGTGTAAAAGGTCAAGTAATTAGCGGTTTGCCTGAAGAATCTGCCATTCGTGGTCGCTATGTTTGCAATGAGATAAACCAAGTACATAGCTTTGAAAATATTTTTGCCATTGGCGATGTGGCATTGCAGCAGCACGAAGAAAAATATCCGAAAGGACATCCTCAGGTGGCACCTGTTGCCATGCAGCAAGGGCAATTATTGGCAAAAAATATTCTTAGGTTAATTCAGCAGAAACCGCTAATGCCTTTTAGTTATTTCGATAAGGGAAGTATGGCTACAATCGGTAGAAATAAAGCAGTGGTACAAGTAAACAATATGAAGTTTGGTGGCTTTTTGGGTTGGTTAGTTTGGATGGGTTTACACTTGCTGATGTTGGTTGGTTTTCGCAATAAAATTGTGGTACTCATTAACTGGATTTGGAACTACATTAACTACGATAGAAATATCCGTTTGATAATTCGTCCGTACGAACAAAAACAAAATAATTCAGCACCAATAAAAGCAAAAGAATTGTCAATTACGCAATCTTGAAAAAAGTAACAGCATTACAACCTCCAAAGCCTGAGGCGGTTTTTAATGCAACACTTTTTTCTGAAGAAATATATTGTGCATTCACATTTACAGGAACTGTAGTTCCCAATTCAGAAAAGTTAGTAGAGGGCAATATTTTATTTTCTAAAAGCGAATGAATAGAGAGAATAGACTCTACCACTCCGGCTGCTCCCAAAGTGTGTCCTGTTATAGCTTTGGTGCTATTGGTCGGAACTTGCGCAATACCACTTAAGTTAAATGCTTTAGCTTCCATTTCATCGTTGAATAAAGTTGCTGTGCCGTGCGCATTCACAAATGAAATTTCATCAATTGCTATTTGATTTTCGCTAATCGTTTTTTGAATGGCAAAAGCCAATTCTGCTCCTGTTCTCGATGGGCCCGAAATATGGTTTGAATCATTAGTTGTAAAGCCTTTTCCAACTTCAATCTTTTTTGGAAAAGTATTCAACTTTTCTTCGGTTGAAAGCACAATAGTAGCAGCACATTCGCCAAGGTTTATGCCGGCTCTGTTTTTATCGAACGGTTTACAAATTTCACTTGATGCTGCACCCAAGGCATGAAATCCTGAAATTACGAATTTTGAAAGCACATCGGCACCACAAATTACAGCGTGTTTGTAGCTGCCATTTGCTAATAATTGCTGTGCTATATTTATGGCTAAAACACCCGAAATACAAGCATTTGAAACCACAATCGGCTGGTTGTTCAAGCTGAATTTGTTTGCTACTTTTTTAGCTGAGTTGAAAAGAGAAATGTCTGCTTTGGTATAGTTTCCATTTTCAATCAATTCTACGTTGCCTTTGGTAGAGGATAAAATGAAAATAGTTTCACTTTTATTAAGCAAGTTCTCTATTGGTTTTAGCGCGTTTTCAATAGAAGAAATGCAAACACTCTCAAAGCGTGAGAATCCGTTATGTACTTCGATTTTGCCAAGTAACGAAGCAAAAAATGGTGTTGAAAATATATCGGAATTGGAGTGTTTTTTTATCGCTGTTTTGCTATTGGCTGCTGCTATAAAATTATCTTTTGTATTTTCCGCTATGGGCGAAAAAATATTGTCGGCAATAGCATAAACTCTCCTCATAAGTTCACAGTCTTTTTCCATGCTTCGTAAAATGCAGGAATGGTAAGTGAAAGTTGCCTGTTTTCGCGTGTTACAAACACCTGTGTGGTGCTACCGGTACAAATTTTTTCTCCGGTACTTTTCTTGTAAATCAAGTAATCGAAAATAACTTTTGGCGTATCGGTAGGGCGAAAAGTTGCTCTCACAATGGCAATATCTTTAAACTCCAGTGGTCGCTTAAAACTCATGTCAATGGAAGTTAGAGGACTTGAGTAGTTGTGTTTGTGGAATATTTCTTCAAAATCTATTTCGTATTTTTTTGAAAACGCATCTCTGCCAATTTCAAAATATTTAGCGTAGTTGCCATGCCACACAATACCAAGCGGGTCGCAGTCGAAAAACCTTACTTCAAATTCTGCTTCAGTAAATAAACTCAAGGTGAAATTTTTTACAATTATACGTATTAAAATATCAAAACCTCTTTCACCACATCTTCTCCCATTTCTGTATTGATAAGTGATTTTATTTTGTCGCGGCTGTAATACATTTCGTTTTTTAATGCAGGCGCATCAAAATTCAAATAAAGTTTACCGGCTTTAAAATGAATGGAAGTAGTATGTTTTACAATAGTTTTGCCCATCAATTCTTCCCACAAACGTGTTACACGCATAGCATCTATGTGCGGTTTTAGTTTGTTTTCTTGAATAAAGGTGTCTATTGCTTCTGCTAAAGAAACTTTGTTTCCGGCTTTCATTTCATGCGAAAATAAAAAATAATTATTGCCGATTTTTGAGATGCTGAGAATATTTTACTAAACAGTAAGTATGTAAAATCTAATTGGTAAGAACCGAAAATAAATGCCAAATTTGCAGAGTACATTTTAATTTTATAGCTGTGATTGATGAAAAGGAATTGATGAAGTATTTTACACCATTGTGGCAGTTGCTCTATTCTGTTGTTTTGGGCGCGATTTTAATTTTTTTGTATCACAGTTTTTCACCCGGGCGCAACGATGAATTTACAGGTGCTTTTATTGGCATTTTATTTTTTGCTGTTGCCAATAATGTAGTGGGAATTTTTAAAGAAAAATTTGTTCCGTATTTCTTGCCGTCTTATGGTTACTACTTTGTGTTGTGTGCAGCTTTAATATTGTTAGCAAAGTATATGGCAGCTAAAAGTATTTGGGATTTGCCATCGTATCAAGTAATGTTTATGTGTGTTACACTTTTCTATTTTACATCAGGCATTTTAATGCGCTTAATTCGCGCTATTTATATGTTTGCTGAGAATGATGAAATTGAAAATCGTATTCAATAAATTACACAATAAATTTTAGCGCTTGTTTGTGTATCGAAATTTTTAAAGGACTATAGCCAACAAATTCTCCATCCATATCTATTGGCAATGGCAATGCTGAATTTAATTCTATTGTTTCGGCTCTATGATATTGCACTTGTGGGTGTTTAATTTTTTCGCACCTTTTCACTTTGCCTAAATTTCTCAAGTAGTCTAGAATAGAAATTTCGCCAAGTATCACTACCGAAAATTTCCCGTTGAGAGGTGATGCTTCCGGAGCAATTCCTAATCCACTTCCAAAGTACTTCCCGTTGGCAACAATAAAATTCATCATATTACCTTTGTATGAAAAGGTATTGGAGTTTACTTCAATTGCTTGATTTTTGTAAGTGATTAAAGTGCTTAAAATTGCTCTTTGGTAAGTTAAATTTGCGCCAAGCCATTTAGAGTAGCGGCTTAACTTTTCGGCAACCACACCACCCATTCCTACATCAACAATATTTATAAAATAGCGTTTTTGAGGCTTCCCATTTTGAGAAAAAAATTCTGCAAAACCTAAGTCAATTTTTTGAACATTATCCTTTTGTATTGCTTCATATAGTATTTTAATATTTGAAGGTGAGCGCATAGTTTTAATAAAATCATTCCCGGTTCCTAATGGCAAAACTGCTAAGCGAATTTTTTCTTTTTCTTCTTCTTTTAAAAAATCTAAACCCTGCATTACTCCATTTGCAGTTTCGTTTAAACTGCCATCGCCACCCCCGCAAACAATAATTTCTGAGCCTGATTTTACAGCTTCGCACGCAATTTCTGATGCATGATTTTGATGCTGTGTAATTTTAATTTGCACTTCATTTTCATGAAAAAGCCCTCTGATTTTTTCGCTGAGTAAATCTTTTTCTTTTGCCTTTCCGTGAATAATAAAAGTGATGCGTTTCATAGGTGGGTTTATTGTATAAAATCTGGATGATATTGTGCCCAACAGTGTTTGTATAACTCTATTTGTTGCTGTATCCAATCGTTAGTTTTGTTTAATTCTTTAGCCATAAATGTTGCAAGTTGTTGCACCAATTCTATGTTGAATTTTTGCATGGAATAAGTGATATGTGTTCTACGTGTAAAAATATCATCTATTGTTTCTGCCGATTGGTAGCGAATAAAGAATAAGATTTCGGCATTAGTGTACTTAAAGGTTGGGGTAAACAGTATGCTGTTTTGTGCATCTTCAAGTATAATTTTATCAATTAAATATCCCATATCTCCATAAACTTTTTGCCACGGTGAGTTATTTTTCTGAGATGGTTTTGAAGATGAAGTAGCAGGAATGTTTTTTTTATTTACAACATCAATACAATGTTTTCCCATAGAAAGAAAAGAAGTGAGTTTACCTCCGGCAATGGTGAGCATATTTTCTGTGTTCCACCAAATTTTGTATTCGCGCGATTGCTCATAGCTGCTTGTATGCTCATCTGCCAGCATTGGGCGCAAACCGGCATAAACACTAATAATATCTTTGTATGTGATATTTGCAGCAGGGAAACTTTTGTTGAAAGCGTTTAGAATATAATCTATATCTTCTTTTTTTGTGCTTACTTCATTTGGGTGTTTAGTATAATTACTGTCTGTGGTGCCTAAAATGCTTAAATTATTTTCCCATGGTAAATTGTATAAAAAACGACCATCATTTTCGCTCGATTCAACAAGAACAACAGTTTCTTTTGGCATAATATCTGTTGAAACAATTACATGAATACCCTTGCTAGGTTTCATCACAGCTGTTTTTTTCAAGCTAAATTGTAGTAGTAGCTCATCTGTCCACACTCCAGTGGCATTTATATAAACTGAGGCATTTACATTAAATTTAGTTTGTGTAAGTGTATCTGTACATTCGATATTTTTAATATTATTCCCGCTTTTGTTTATGCCAGTTACTCCACAATAATTTATAGCATTTGTACCTTTTAAATTGCAGTTGGAAATTACATCTAAAACTAATTTTGCATCGTTAGTTTGTGCATCCCAATATGCAACTCCTCCCATTAAGTTTTTAGCATTGAAATTGGGCAAATATTTTAATACTTCTTGTGTTGTAAGTGTATGGTGTTTAGGTAAACTTGTTTTTCCTGCTAAAATATCGTATAAAGTAAGCCCAATGCGGTTTTTATACCAGTTTAATTTTGAATTATAGGAGGGTAAAATATATTTAATCGGCTTTACTAAATGCGGAAATTCTTGCAATAAATGCTCGCGTTCGTGCAGTGCTTCCCACACTAATTTTAGTTGGAAATTTTTTAGATAGCGCAAGCCTCCATGAATCATTTTGGAAGAGCGACTGCTGGTACCAAATGCAAAATCTTCACGCTCTAATAGCAGTGTTTTGTAGCCATTATTTATTGCATGGTATAGTATGCCTGTACCTGTTATGCCGCCACCGATAATACAAATATCGTAATGCTTATTTTGGGCATTTTCTATTTGTTGTTTTCTATTCATCAAACAATTTTCCCGGGTTTAAAATAAAGTTGGGGTCAAGAGTTTTCTTTATGGCCATCAACACTTCTTTCGTTAGTTTATCAGTTTTTTGTAAGTACCATTTTTGATGATCGCGACCAATGCTATGATGGTGCGAAACTGCTCCGCCATTTGCAACAATTGTATCTGTAACTATGTTTTTAATTTCGTGCCATTGTGCTAATGGCTGCTCATTGTCTTGCTTGGTAATTACAGTAAAATATATACTGCTGCCAGATGTATAAACATGCGAAAGATGTGCTAACAATATGCCGTTTTTATTTCCAAATGCTTTAGATTGTTGAAGATTGGCAAGTAGTTCCGCTTTCATATTCCCAATTTTATCCCATGGTAAAACAGTTTCCATAGTATCAACAAAAATTCCTCTTTCAATTAAATCATCGCGTAAATAGGGTAAACCAAAGCGCGAAGACTCCCATTTTTTTCCTAAGCTCTTGCCACTTAAAAAGCCGGAATGTTTTTTTATGATGCGCTTGGCTATTTGAGCTTTTAATGCTGCCTCTTTTGTAGAACCATCGAAGCGCAACATCATTATTGAGGGCTTTTCAATACCATTAAATTTTAATATAGATTTAGTGAGAGATGCCTTTATTGATGAAAATAAAGTAGGCATATCGTGAGAAAGCAGTGATAAGAAAAAAGTTTCTTGTTCATCAGAATATCTTACCACCGAAGGAAAAATATCCGATTGAATTAACTTGCGCAATGCTTCTGTTCCACTGTTGAAAGTTGGAAAAACTGCTGTAACCCATTTCTTGCTTTCAGGCAAAGCATGAATGCGCACTTTGGCTTCAGAAACAATACCCAATGTGCCTTCTGAGCCTAAAAATAGCGATTTGATATTTATGCCTTCAGCATCGCTTTCGTAATTGCTTGTGCGAATTTCCCCGGCAGGAGCAACTGCTTTTAATGCAATCACGATGTCATCAATTCTGCCGTAGTGCGAGGATTCTTGCCCTGCAGATCGTGTAACTATCCAGCCACCCAAAGTGGAATATTCAAACGACTGAGGAAAATGCCCCATTGTGAAACCCTCTGCCTGCAAAATTGCCTCTAAGCGAGGGCCATAAATTCCTGTTTCAAATATTGCAGTATTGTTTTGTTTATCAATGCTTACAAGGCGGTTGAGAGCACTTAAATCCAGCATTGTAAATGGTTTTGTGGTGTCTTTTTGCGCAAATGCACCAACCACATTACTACCTCCGCCAAATGGTATAATTACTATTCTTTGCTCGCTTGCCCATTGTAATATTTCTTGCAATTCATTTTGTGTGGCGGGGCATAAAACAGCGTCCGGTAAATGAATTTGATTGTGATGAAAGGCAGATAATAAGTCGGGGTAGCTTTTGCCACTTGCCTTTTGTAGCCTGGAAAAAATGTCTGTTTTAATTTTTATTTTCGGGAAACGAGTTTGAAATTGTTGCAGGGTTTCATGCTGTGTTTTCTTTTTTTGCGAAAATTCAGGTGCTTTGTTTATTTTATTGAAAGTTGTTTGAAATCGCTCCTCAAAATGGACTTTCAATTTAGGATAGTACGTAAGTGTTTTACGTTTTTCAGGCTCTCCCCATTTCCACCAATCGCTAAGATTTTCTTGTGGCATATTATATTTATTTACTATATAGAATTAATTACAAATTGTATGTCTAATAGTGCTTTTACTATAGAATACAAGTATGTTTTTTTTGAACCTCTAAGATAGTATGAAGTAAATTAAGAAAGAGGGCTTTTGTGTTTACAAATCAGAAGATTATTTTAAAAAGTACGTATAGTTACTTTATTCTGTCTTGATTTTTTGAGATAAAATCTTTCCAGCCCGATACTTTTCCTGCACTTGGTTTTACGCCACCGGAAGTTTGAAAATGGTGGCAAACGGCTGCTGCCAAACCATCGGAAGCGTCTAGAAATTTAGGCTGCATGGTAAATTTGCAAAGGTGTTGAAGCATGGCAGCTACTTGTTCTTTTCCTGCATTGCCATTGCCAGTTATACTTTGCTTTATTTTTTTTGGCGCATATTCAATCACTTCCACTTCTTGCATAAGAGCTGCAGCAATGGCTACACCTTGCGCTCTGCCTAACTTCAACATGCTTTGTACATTCTTTCCAAAAAAAGGCGCTTCAATGGCACATTCTTTTGGCTTGTATTGGTGAATGAGTCCGGTTACTTTTTCTGAAATTATTTTTAGTTTTTGAACTGAATCTCCATACTTAGAAAGTTGCACAACGCCCATACTAAGGAGTTTCAGATGTTGCTCTTCAACCTCAATTACGCCATAGCCCATCACAATTGTGCCAGGGTCAATTCCCAAAATAATTCTGCTGTTTTTTACTGTTGAATTTCCCATGAAACTTGCTGCAAGATTTTGCAAATTCTATTATTTTTCAAAATAATACTTTATTTACAGATAGAATACAATGACTGAGCGCAAAGAATTAGTGTTTGAAAACTTAGTAAAGTATGCAATTAAGTTTGTGGTGGTAGCGCTTTGTGCTTTTGTTATTTACGAGCAATTCAAGCATTTTAATGATTCTGTAGCACAAAGAAATTTGCTGTTGCAGAGTGTAAAACAAAATGGTTGGATACTTTTAATAGTGGTTGCTTTAATGCCATTAAATTGGTTGATTGAAACTAAAAAATGGCAGTTGCTTTTAGCTGCAGAATCGCCACAGCCTTTTAGTAAATTACTAAAAGCAGTATTGCAAGGTGTGATGGTTGGCACGGTAACACCTTGGCGCATGGGAGAATTTGTAGGCAGAACTTTTGAAATGAAACGCAGCGAAGCAGTAAACGGTTTTTATTTTTCTATGTTGGGCGGAATGGCTCAAGCATTTATTACCGCGATATTTGGCTTATTTTTTCTTCCTTGGTTTTATCCTTCGCCATTGCTAATTGGTTTTGCGGTTGTAGTATGTGGAATCTTATTGTGTGCGTATTTTTTCTTTCATCGTTTGCCATTGCAGTTAATTCCTTTTGTAAAGAATAAAGTTGCGCATATTAAGCCTTCGAGCAATGCACGATTAGGAATGGTTTTGTTGCTTTCGCTTTGCAGATATTTAATTTATCTGTCGCAATGGACATTGGTTGCTTATACTTTTTCTGTACATAATAATTTATTGCTTTTAGCTGCTGGTGCAGCTGTTACTTTGCTGCTGCAATCAGTTTCTCCGGCTTTGCCGTTTTTCGATTTAGCTGTACGTAGTGGAATTTCGCTATTTGTTTTTTCAAACATCTGCTCCAATCCAATGGCTATTTTGCTAAGTGTATTGGTTGTGTGGCTTATCAATATTGCAATACCTTCTATTGGCGGCATTGCATTTTTTCTTCGCGGTTGGAAGATGAAAAAATCAACTTCCGTTTTTGCTTCGCAAGCGAATGTTGAGCATTTCAACAGTAAGTGAAAATAGCACGGCTACATACACAAATGCTTTGTTTACGTGTATGCCAAATCCTTCAATAATGAGCGTTAAACCAATCATAATTAAAAATGACATGGCAAGCACTTGCAATGTTGGATAGCGATTGATTACACGGCTAATGCTGCCTGCAAAAAACATCATTACCACCATTGATACAATTACGGCCAATATCATTACCATTACGTGCTGTGTAAGCCCAACTGCGGTTAAGATAGAGTCGAAAGAAAAAACCATATCAATTACGATAATTTGAGCTATTACTCCCATAAAACTATGAGCGGCACTTGCTTTTTTCTCTTTATGAATATTGTTTACTTTCTCGTGAATTTCTGAAGTGGATTTGGCAATTAGGAATAATCCGCCACCAATTAAAATTAAATCTCTACCAGAGAAAGTATTGTCGAATAAGGTAAATATTGGTGCGGTTAAACCAATTATCCATGCGATAGCAAGAAGCAAACCAATTCTAAAAATAAGCGCAAGCATCAAACCAATATTTCTGGTTCTGCGTTGGTGTTCTTCCGGCAATTTTCCGGTAACTATCGAAATAAAAATGATGTTATCTACGCCTAATACAATTTCTAAAAAGGCAAGGGTTATGAAACTAATCCAGCCGTCAGCGTGCATAAACGCACTTAAATCGTAATCCATGTTGTAATTTTAGAGTCCGGTGTTTACTCCAAGCATATTTGCAAATGCTCGAAAATCGGTACTGCCGCGCAATAATAATGAATGTGTTAATTCATATTTGTGTCCGCTTCTTAAAAAAATAGAAAGCGTTGTTTTTCCTAAGTCGTCATCCATCAATATTCGATCTACTTCGTCCCACCTGAAAGTGATTTTTTTAGGAAGAAATAGCCTTGTGATGCTATAGTTTTTTATGGTGCAAAAATTATCGGTTGTTTTTATGGTGGTGAATCTTAGCGAGATAGCAAATCCTAATGCTAAGAACAGTATCGTAACCAAAGCTGTTGGAAGCAATAAATTTGCAAACATGGTGTTGTAATGAATTTCTTGATGGCTGCTTAGCATTTCCCAAATAATTAAATAAGCACCAAAAGGAAGAGCGCCAAACAATAGCGTAAGCAGAAAAGTACGCATGGCAATTATTCCTGTAAAATTGTAGTCCATAATTTAGATAAATATGAGTGTATGTATATTGCTGCAAAAACTCTGCCAAATATTTACTTTTAAACCTTTTGCTTAAATTGTATTCTTGAAAACGTTTTATGAATTTATTTTGAACTATGCTTGCAATACCTGATTTTGTTTATTCTTCGGCTGATGTGGCAGTAAAAATTCTTGCTACTTTTGGGGTGTTTTTTCTTTCATTTTTTTCGTTTGTAATATTCGAAATTGTATTGGTTACAAAAGTTTTTGTACAGAGAAATAAACAAGGTGGTGTATTTAATATGGTACAAAAATTAGTTCGGAATACCATTTTTAATCTCTCATTTCACTTTGTGCTTTGGGCAACCATAAGTGTGTTTCTTTTTGTGAAAGCTGCTTGGTGGTGGTTTTTTATAGTTTTGTTTATCGCAACTGCGATAGTGTTTTATGTGTTACAAAATTCTGTAGTGATGTATTTTAGCTGGAAATTCAGAAAGTATATCAAGTACTATTTTGTTTTCAAGAACATTAAAAAATTTCGCGGCTAAAACGCAATGGAAAAAACTACCGTAACGCTACCTAATATTGAATTGTTTAAAAAGCAAGCATTGGCATGGGCAAATAAATTTAATGTTTGCTTATTGCTTAATAGCAACGAATATCAATCAAATATTCCTACTCATTTTGAATGGACTTTAGCAGTTGATACTGTGAATTTGGTCGAAGGAAAGTTGGGCAGTGCTTTTGTTTCTTTAGAAGGTTTTTTGAATGAAAAGAAACAAACTGTTTTCGGTTTTCTAAGCTATGATTTAAAAAATGAAATAGAAAATTTGCCTAATTCACTACCCGATTATTTGGGCTTTCCACATCTTTTTTTCTTTGAGCCACGCTATGTAATTGAAGTGAAAAAAAGCCAGGTTTCCATCAACCGAAATTACCCCGAAACAATGGAAATTATTGATGCAATTCAGGCGATGAAAATAGAAAATTTGCAAGCTGTTTCACTTGATTTTAATTTTAGAACCGAGCGCGAAAAGTATTTGAAAAATGTAGCAGATATAAAATCGCGAATCCTTGCAGGCGATTTCTATGAAATGAATTATTGCATAGAACTTTTTGCAGAAAAAGTAACGTTAAACACTACATGTTTTTTCAATTACTTGAATGATAAAACACTTGCGCCATTCAGTAGTTTTGTAAAATATTTCGATAAGTTTTTACTGTGCGCAAGTCCTGAACGATTTTTGAAAAGGAAAGGAAATTCAATTACTTCTCAACCAATAAAAGGCACTATAAAAAGAAGTGAGAACCGAATTGAGAATGATAAACTACAACAAGCGCTTCAACAAAATGAGAAAGAGCGAGCAGAAAATATAATGATAGTAGATTTAGTGCGAAATGATATTGCAAAGAGTTGCCAAACAGGCAGTGTGCGAGTAGAAGAACTTTGTGGTGTGTATGAGTTTAACACAGTAAATCAAATGATTTCTACTGTTAGTGGAACACTAAAAAACGATATAAAAGTTTCAGAAATAATACGGAATACTTTCCCGATGGGCAGCATGACCGGTGCTCCTAAAATAGAAGTGATGAAATGTATTGATGCGTTAGAAGATTGTCAGCGAAATTTGTATTCAGGTTCGGTTGGCTACATTATGCCTAATGGTGATTTTGATTTTAATGTGGTGATAAGAAGTGTGTTTTATGACGCTGCAAAACAGTATGTTTCTTTGCGCTCGGGCAGTGCAATTACTTTCGATTCGCAAGCAGAAAAAGAATGGGACGAAGTGCTTTTAAAAATGAAAGCGATGCGCGAAATTTTTAAGGTAGGCGAGTAGCTAAAATCATATTCTTACTAAGCTGATTACCGCATTTGAAAAGATGCGAACAGCAATAGCAATAAGGATTACACCGAAAAATTTATTCATAGCATTAAGTGTGTTTTTGCTCAAGCGCTTTTCAATTTTATCCATGCTCATTAGCGTTACATACACAATTAAAAGATTGATTAAAATACCGATTACAATGTTAGGAACAGTGTAAATGGCGCGTAGCGAAATAATAGTTGTGAGTGTTCCCGCACCGGCAATTAATGGAAATCCTAAAGGTACGATACTGCCGCTTTTGCCAACTTCGGGATCGGTAGAAAATATGCTTCTTCCTAAAATCATTTCTATTCCAATAATGAAAATTACAATGGACCCGGCAATAGCAAAAGATTGAATATCAACGCCCATTAGCTTTAGCAATGCTTCGCCCGCAAATAGAAATACAACCATTAAAAAGCCGGCAAAGGCAGTTGCAATTACCGGATGGAAATGCAGTTCTCTTCGCTTTAAACCTAATACTACAGGAATATTTCCAACAATATCAATAACAGCAAAGAGCGAAAAGGTAATGGCAATAATATCTGCAAATGAGAACATGCTGCAAAATTAAAAAGCCTAAACTGTTAATTCGCTAAATTTTTTCAAATCTAGATTTTAATTTTAAAAAGTGCTTCTCGAAAACTTCATAAGAAAAGAAAGCTACAGAAACAGTGCAAAGAATTGAAAGCAGTGCAAATGCAATTTTACTTTGATTGAAGTATTGATTTGCAAGATTGTTGCAAAAAATAATGGCAAACGGATGATACATGTAAATGCCGTAGGAGTATTTCCCCAGTCGATTGAAAAAGCTATTGAACATGCCGGAGAACGTAGGAAAAACGTTAATCACTAAGTCGTAAAAAAGTATCGCACTCGGAATAATGTAGAAGTATTTAAAGAAAACAGCATAGAAAAAAGTGTCGTAAAACCGTACTGAAAATACTCCCATGAAAATAAATAAACCAACAAGCAATAACCATCTTAACGCAATGGGCAATTGAAATTTGAATTGATTAAAATTTAACCAACCTAAAAAGCATCCAATTGCTAACACATCAAAGCGCGAGAAGGTGTGTAAATAGATAGGAAACCAAGGATATGGATACATTTTAAAAAGCACAATTCTTGTAACAATGCTTACTAAAATTAGTGCGACAACAAGCCAAGGCAGTCTTTTAATGGGGACTAAAAAAAGAAGTATAGGAATGATTAAATAAAAATGCTCTTCAATGCAAATTGACCATAAAATAAATAGTTTGCCGCTGCACCAACTTAGCGCGTGTATCATGCTGAAATTTCCCACAAAAAACAAGTGCGGAATTAAATCGCGAAGGTGCATTTCTTCGTGTGTGTAGAACTTGGCAAAACCAAATGCAAAAAACACAATAAAGTAATATAATGGCCAAATTCTAAGTATTCTTCTTACATAAAAACTCTTTATATCTATGGTTGAATTTTTGCTCTTTTCACGTAGCAACAAACTGGTAATTAAAAAGCCGCTGATAAGGAAAAACATGTCCACGCCAAATGAACCATTCTTAAAAAACATGTTTACAAAACTTCCGAGTGTATTTAAGTTTTCCGGATATACAATTTCATTGTTTTTAAATAACCAAGATGGCAGTTTGTAAACCTCTGTAGTATAATCAAAAATATGTGCAGCCAATACATAAAAAGCTGCTGTAAATCTTAGTATATCTAAATTGGCAAAATGAAGTTTTGCTTGTTCTTTCACGTAAAATTTTTAGTAGGCTTTGGCAAAAATTACACGCTCTTTAGAAGGTTTTCCGCTATAAACGCAAATCCCTTCTTCTTGCTTATTGTTTAAAGGAATACAACGAATAGTTGCTTTTGTTAGTTCTTTAATTTTTTCTTCTGTTTCCGGAGTTCCGTCCCAGTGGGCACTTAAAAAACCTTTTCCGTTTTCAATGGTATTTGTAAATTCTTCCCAAGAGTTTACTTCGCGAATATTACTGTTCCTAAAATCATTAGCCTTATTAAAAATATTTTGTTGAATATCTTGTAACAGGTTTTCAATGTAAACCCCAATACCCTCAAAAGTTTGAGAAGATTTTTCTTTGGTGTCGCGCCTTGCCACTTCTACCGTTCCGTTTTCTAAATCGCGCATGCCTAAAGCTAAGCGCACAGGCACTCCGCGCAATTCATATTCTGCAAATTTAAAGCCCGGGCGCTTGGTTTCATCGTCATCAAATTTTACACTTATTCCTTTTGCTTTTAGTTCTTTTAAAAGCGGCTCAACTTTGTCGTAAAGTTTTTGCAAGTCTTCTGCGCCTTTGTAAATTGGAACAATCACCACTTGAAGCGGTGCTAATTTTGGAGGAAGAACTAAGCCGTCATCATCGCTGTGCGCCATAATTAGAGCGCCAATTAAACGAGTGGAAACACCCCAAGAAGTTGCCCAAACAAATTCTTGCTTTCCTTCTTTATTTAAAAATTGCACATCAAAAGCTTTTGCAAAATTTTGGCCCAAAAAGTGCGAAGTTCCGGCTTGTAGAGCTTGTCCGTCCTGCATCATCGCTTCTATGCAATAAGTGTCTTCAGCACCGGCAAAGCGTTCGTTAGCGGTTTTCTTTCCTTTTATTACAGGTAATGCCATCCATTCTTCTGCAAATTTTGCATACACTTCCAGCATTCTTTCTGTTTCCTCAACTGCTTCTTGTGGTGTGCTGTGTGCAGTATGTCCTTCTTGCCACAAAAATTCTGCTGTGCGCAAAAATAAGCGGGTGCGCATTTCCCAACGCACCACGTTTGCCCATTGGTTTATGAGCAATGGCAAATCGCGATAGCTTTGAATCCAATTTTTATATGAATTCCAAATAATAGTTTCCGAAGTCGGGCGAACAATCAATTCTTCCTCCAATTTGGCTTCTGGATCCACAATTACACCTTTTCCATTTGGGTCATTTTTTAAACGGTAATGCGTAACCACAGCACATTCTTTTGCAAAACCTTCTACGTGAGCAGCTTCTTTGCTTAAAAAACTTTTAGGTATAAAAAGTGGAAAATAGGCATTCACGTGCCCGGTTTCTTTAAACATGGCATCTAAAGCATCGCGCATTTTTTCCCAAATGGCAAAGCCGTAAGGTTTAATAACCATGCAACCGCGCACACTGCTGTAATCTGCCAAACCACCTTTAATTACTAAATCATTGTACCATTGCGAATAGTCCGCATCACGTGTAGCAATATCTTTTGCCATAAGTTTTATGTTGTTTTTATATTGTTTGAAATAAATATTGTTTGTTAAAAGAGGTTGCGAAAATATAAAAAGCAAAATGGTTTAAACTCTTGTTGGTTAAATTTGTCAAGAACCTAAATTTCTGCGTTATGAAAAGGAATATATTATTAGCACTTACTGCGGTTTCACTTTTTCAAGTGTATGCACAAGATGATGTGTATTACGACCCAAATAAAGATAACGGAACAAATAAATCTGCTACGCCAAATTATCAGCAGCAATTTAATAGTAATGGTTCGCAGAATAATAGTAGCTACAACTACAATAATTCTTCAACCAACAGCGATGCTTACAAGTATGATGATGGTAGCAGCAGTTCGCAAAATTCTTACAAGAATGATGGCTACACAACGAATAGTTATAGTTCTTCCAACAGCAACTACAATAATAATTCATATAGCAATTACAGCGATTACGATTATTACTACACTTCGCAGTTAAGAAGATACTATACTCCAACTTGGGGAAGTAGTTTTTGGGATCCTTGGTACACCGATTTGTATTACTACACCGGAAACCCGATGTATTGGGGAAATAACATTTATGTGAGCGTGATGCCAAGTTGGAATTGGTGGAGACCAAGAAGGACTTATGTGGTAATGTACGATAATTGGGGTTGGAATAATTGGTATTCGCCTTGGAGTAGTTTTGGCTATAATAACTGGGGCTGGGGCGGCTATGGATTTAATAATTGGGCTTGGGGCGGTTATGGTTATGGAAACGGATATGGTTGGAATAACTGGGGTTGGGGAAATTACAATGGTTATTACAGCGGCTATAATCGCGGCTACAGAAATGGTTACTACGATGGAATGTATGGAAATGGATACTACAATAATAACTATGGTTGGTATGGAAAAAATTATGATGCAATGGGACCTCGCTACCAAGCATCTAATGTAAATTCCGGTAATAATTCTTTGCCTGGTAAGTATGGTAAAACAGATGAAACCAAACCAAACAATATTGTGGTGAAACCAGGAACTTATGTGCCTGCTGCTAAGCCAAATACCAATCCTCCGGCAAACAATAATCCGGTAATGAAACCTTTGGATAAAAACAATGTTCCTGCTGATGGTTGGCAAAAATCACCAAATGCTATTGAGAAAACTGATAAAAATATTCCATCTGGTATAGAAATGAATAACTCATATCGCAATAGATTAGATAATAAAACACCAGATAGAATGCAACCGCAAACTCCGAATAATAATGTTGATAGAATGGAGAAAAATAGCAATGTTATTCAAAGAGATGTACCAAGCAATGCACCAAATCGTTTAAATCCAAATGAACGTCCACAAAGAATAAACGATATGCGTGAGCAGATGAATAGAGATTTTGAACCAGCACAACGTCAAGTACAGCCACAACAAAATTTTGACCGTCAGCAACAAATGCAACGCCAACAAATGCAGCAAGAGCAAATGGAACAACAAAGAATGCAACGTCAGCAGATGCAACAAGACCAGCAAAGAATGCAACGTCAGCAGATGCAACAAGAGCAGAGGGAGCAACAAAGAATGCAACAACGTCAGCAAGAGCAAAATTTTAACCGCCAGCAAATGCAGCCACAACGCGAAATGCAGCGGTTTGATAACAATAATAACTTTAGACAAATGGAACGTTCTGCCCCAATGCAGCAACAACCCCGTGGTTTTGAAATGAACCAAGGTGGTGGCGGGGGAATGAGGCGTGGCAGATAACCGAACCCATCTTTTATGAATAAGAAATTCTTGTTTTTGCTAATCGGCAGCCTTGTTTGGGTTGCCGATATCTTTTCGCAAGTGTATGATGCCGATGCGCTAAAATATTCCTATCGCCAAACTGGGGGAACAGCGCGTAGCATGGGCGTTGCAGGTGCTTTTGGTTCTGTTGGAGCAGATTTATCTTCAACGCTACAAAACCCCGCAGGAATTGCATTATTTCGAGCTTCAGAAATGTCGTTAGGTGTTGGCATTCATGTTTCATCAACCAATAGTAGCTTTTTAGAGCAGCAGCGCAGTGGTGACAAAACAAATTTCTCTTTTAACTATGGCGGTTTTGTGGTTGCCGGAGCAATTAAACAAAAAGGGAAAGTAAGTTTCTCTTCTTCCAATTTAAAGTTCGTGAATTTTGCGCTTACCTATAATCGTATTTCTAATTTTAATAGAACTGTAAATTACGATGGTTTCAATAAACATAATGTGTACGCAGATTCTTGGTTGAAAGAATTAAATGGATTAAACGGCACAGTGCCGGATTACAGCAATGCAAGCACGGCTGCTGTTTTAGCTTACAATAATCAGAGTGTTTTTTTTGATTCGGTTTCTAATCAATACATTACTTATATGCGTCCGCCATTGGCGCAAAGTGGCAGCATAAAAGAAAGTGGTGCTTTAGATGAAGTGAATTTAGCACTCGGTTTTAATATAAACGAAAAGGTGTTTTTTGCTTTCGATGCAGGTATTCCATTTTTGTCTTATTCTGCCGTGAATGAATTTAGAGAAAAAGATGCTGCTGACTCTATTGTTTATTTTGATAATTACACTTTTAACCAACAGTATCGCAGCAGTGGTGTTGGCTTTAATGCGAAGTTTGGTTTAATCGTGCGCCCTGTGGCTTGGTATCGCGGTGGCATTGCTTTTCAAACACCTACATGGTTTCGGTTAGACGAAAATTACTATGCTTCATTTACTGAAAATTACAATAGTCAAGTGTATTCGAAAGATGCAGATTTTGCTCCGTTTAGATACAACTTAACACAACCTATGAAAGGTACTGTAAGCAATAGTTTTTACTTCAAACAGTATGGTTTTATTTCTGTTGATTACGAATTTCAAAACTACGGTGCTATCAAGCATAAGTTCCCAAACTACGATGCCATGAGTAATTCCATAAACACAATTTCTAAGAATAAATATGGCTTTGCACACACTGTTCGTGTTGGCGTAGAAGGCTCTGTAAATTGGTTTAGAATTCGCGCAGGATATGCTTGGCAAAGTACGCCATTTAAAATTGGTGTTGGCGCGGCAGGCTACAATGAACAAAGAAATACCATTGCATTTGGCTTAGGCTATCGCGGAAAAAAGTTTTTTGCAGATTTAGGCTATCAACTCTTAATGTATAATACTTACTCGCAACCTTACCAATCAAATGATGGTTTTGAGCCTGCCGTAAGAACAAAAAATCAATTGCACAATATTTTACTTACTGTTGGCTGGCGTTTCACGAAGGCATAAATGCTTCGCTATTTTCAATAATATTTTCTTCCAATAAATTTTAATTCGCAGCAAAAAGTATTTTGATTTTAAACGCTTTTGTTGGAATTTATATTTTAGCATAATGCCAATATTTAAAAACAGAGAGAAGTTCATTTTTAATACTTCTACACTTAGCTACGAAAAGGTAGTTGTTGGTTGGGGTAGCAGGCTTTTAAAAGTGTTTGCATTTATATGTGCATCAATTGTGTTTTCGTTAGCTATTTCTTCGTTAGCATATATGTTTATTGATTCTCCCAAAGAGAAAATTCTAAAGAATGAATTAGCGGCAATGAAAGACCAGTACGCAATTCTAAATGATGAAGCGCAGCAAATGAGTAATGTGTTGGAGGAATTGCACTACCGCGATGGAAACATTTATAGAGTACTTTTTGAAAGCGATCCTATTTCTGATGAGGTTTGGAAGGCAGGTGTGGGCGGAGTAAATAGATATAGATCGTTAGAAAAGTACGATAATGGTGATTTGATGAAAGGACTTTCAATGAAAATTGATAAGCTGAAGCGGCAAATGGCAATACAAAGCAAAAGCTACGATAAAATTGGAGAGCTATTTCAGAACAGAGAGGAAATGCTCAGCTCAATACCGTCTATTCAGCCGGTGAGCAATGCCGATTTGCGACATCTTGCCTCTGGTTACGGAATGAGAACTGACCCAATTTACAAGATTTCAAAATTTCACGAAGGAATGGATTTTGCTGCACCAATTGGTACCGATGTTTATGTAACAGGCGATGGCGTGGTGGAGCAAGTAGAATATTCTTATCGCGGCTACGGAAATCAAGTGTTGGTGAATCACGGTTATGGCTATAAAACTCGCTATGCGCACCTTTCAAAATTTATGGTGAAAGTTGGGCAAAAATTAAAGCGTGGCGATATAATTGGCTTAGTTGGAAGTAGTGGAAAATCAACTGGTCCGCACTTGCATTATGAAGTAATTAAAGGCGGCAATCCTGTGAATCCGGCATATTTTTATTACAATGATTTAAAAGACGATATGTTTGTGAAAATGTTAGAAATAAGTTCAAGCCAAGGTCAAGCGCTCGACTAATTTTTTTTAAAAACTAAAATCAAATAAAATGAAACGAAAAGAATTTTTAACCACAGCTTGCGGAGTATGTGGATTTGGGTTTTTAGCAGGTGTAATTCTTACTCAAGAATCGTGTACTCCTAAAGCTGGAGCAGCAGCAACTAAACTCTCTGTTGAAGAAGGTAAAGTGCTTGTTCCATTGGAAATTTTTGGGGCAAATAATATTTTAACCGTAAAAGTAAAAGGGCGAGAAGATATTGGTTTGGTGAAAAAAGAAGATGGAACAGTTTTGGCTTTTGATATGACTTGCCCACACCAAGGCGCAACTGTGAAAGCAAGAGACGGAAAGTTTTTTTGCCCGGCACACGGCAGTGTATTTTCTGCTGAGGGGAAATTAGAAAAGGGTCCTGCTCGCACCGCATTGAAGCAGTATAAAGCATCAGTTGTGGCAGATAAAGTTGAAGTATTAGTATCCTAAACTATCGATAAAACAAACCGCATTTTATGCGTAAACTTCAACTTGCCGATTACCTTGTTTTCTTAGTATATTTTATTGTAGTTGCAGGTTATGGTCTTTGGATTTATTACCGTAAAAAGAAAGCACAAACAGATTCTAAGGATTATTTTCTTGCCGAAGGCTCATTAACTTGGTGGGCAATTGGAGCTTCGCTAATTGCGTCAAACATTAGTGCCGAACAATTTATTGGCATGAGCGGAGCGGGATTTAAAATGGGACTTGCCATTGCCAGCTATGAATGGATGGCTGCCGCTACACTCATTATTGTTGCCGTGTTTTTTATGCCGGTGTATTTGAAAAATAAAATTTACACCATGCCGCAGTTTTTGGAGCAGCGCTACAGCTCAACAGTGGCAATGATTATGGCTGTTTTTTGGTTGCTTTTGTATGTGTTAGTAAACTTAACTTCCATACTTTATTTAGGCGCATTGGCGGTTAGCAGCATCTCTGGTTTAAACTTTGAAATTTGTATGTATGCACTTGCTTTTTTTGCTATCATTATTACACTTGGCGGCATGAAAGTGATAGGCTACACCGATATTATACAAGTTTTCTTTTTGGTTTTGGGCGGCTTAGCAACCACTTATCTTGCATTAGATTTAGTAGCTGAAAAAACAGGAAGCGGAGGAATTGGTGGTGGTTTTTTGTATATGCTAAAAAGTGCTCCCGACCATTTTGAAATGATACTACCGCGAAGTAGCCCAAACTATTTGGATTTGCCTGGATTAACCGTGCTTGTAGGCGGTTTATGGATAGCAAATTTAAACTATTGGGGTTGCAATCAATATATTACACAAAGAGCATTAGGTGCAGATTTACCAACAGCACGAAACGGAATTTTGTTTGCAGCGTTCCTCAAATTATTGATGCCTTTAATTGTGGTGGTGCCTGGTATTGCCGCTTACGTTTTATATACACACGATAATGCTTTTGCTTCGGCAATGAGCAGCGGAAATGAATTAAATCCGGATAATGCGTATCCGATTTTGCTAAACTTGTTGCCTGTAGGCTTAAAAGGCTTGGCATTTGCAGCACTCACCGCAGCAGTTGTGGCTTCGTTGGCAGGAAAAACCAATAGTATCGCTACTATCTTTTCGCTCGATATTTTTAAGCAACGATTGAATAAAAATGCGACAGAGAGCACTATCGTGAAAGTTGGAAAATTTACGGTTGTAATTTCAATGATTATTGCTGTGATTGTAGCACCACATTTAGGTATTGATAAAAAAGGTGGATTTCAATATATTCAAGAATATACCGGATTTGTGAGTCCGGGCGTTTTTGCAGTTTTTCTTTTAGGATTGTTTTGGAAGAAAGCAACTGCTAATGGTGCTTTGTTTTCTATTGTTGGAGGTTTTTTGCTTTCAATTTTCTTCAAATTTATACCGCAATGGTTGAACTTAGAATTTCTATCCGGTATTGGCTTTTCAGCAAAAGCAGAAAGCGGGTTATATGAAATTCCATTTTTGGATAGAATGGGAATTGTATTTGCTTTATGTGTTGCAGGAATGGTTTTAATTAGCTTGTTTGAAAAGCAAAGAACCTCTTCTTCTAAAATTCAAAATGCAAGAGAACTTTACAGTGTTCACCCTGCTTTTGCAATAGGTTCAGTTTTAATATTGGGAATTTTAGCGGCATTGTATTTAGTATTTTAAAAATAATTGCTTTTACTTTTCAAAACACTTTATATTCGCACAATTACAAAACTCAAATAATAACAATGAAAAAAATCTCTACTCTTTTCTTTAGTGTAGTTTTTGCTTTGGGGGCATCTGCACAGCAACAACTTCCAAATTCAGGATTTGAAAATTGGAGTTATCCAATTGCTCCAGATGGTTGGGAAACACCAGCCAGTTTATTCAGCAATACATTAACATCTTATGCAGTTAAAGATACAACTGCCGGTAATTTTACTGAAGGAACAGCTTCGTTAAAACTTACTACCGATTCGGTAGTTTCTCCAAACGGAAAAATATTGCTTGCTGGTTTTGCAGAGCATTTTGGTACTTTTACTTCTAAACCAGATACTTTAAAATTCTCTTACAAGTATGCCCCAGGTGCAGGTGATACGGCAATGATTTCAATTAACACGTATAGCTATAGTACTGTAGATTCTCAATACACCGATTATCTATATGGATCTATTCCATTAGCAAGCACAAGCGGAAATTGGTATTCAATTTATGTGCCACTTGTTTACCAAACCACAACCGGAACTCCGGATACAATTTTGTTTGATTTATCAAGTAGCAAAGGCTTTCAGAACAATGGAACTAAAGGTTCTGTAGTGCATTTTGATAATATTCGTTTTGCATATAAAACAACTGTGGGTATTCAAGAAGCGGCTTTAGCTTATACTAATTTAAAATTTTTTCCAAATCCAGCTACAACTCAAATTGCATTTGATGGTGCTGTGAGTTTGGTTGGTCATCAAATCCGTATTTTCTCTTTAGATGGAAAAGAAGTTATCAATGAAATGATGAATTCAAACACCGTAAATGTGAGTGAACTTAGCAACGGACTTTACATTTTTGAAGTAAACAAAAATGGAGTTAATATGTTGAAAGGAAAATTTAATGTGAGCAAATAATTGTTGTAATTTATTTGAAAGCGGCTACTCTAAAATAGGGTAGCCGTTTTTGTTTGTTAGATTTTGAATATCGTTGCCTTTTAAACAAATGAAAGAAGATAGTTTGCTTAATGAAAAATTGCATTTACTTTTTGAGAAGTGTATAGCACTTGGGTTTCCTTTTTCTATTTATCGCTTGCCCGAAACAGAGGAAATTCAATTTGTAGTTCAAAGTTCAACAGAAGAAATTTTTATTGAATCACTAGATGAGATTAAAGACAAAAGCGGCTTTGTAATTGCTCCGTTTCATGCAGATAAAGAACATAAACTATGTTTTATTCGCCCTGATTTTACTGACTTTAGTTTTCTTGAAAAGCAATTTACTTCTAAAAAGAAAGTGAAAGTACAAGAACGGAAAGTACTTTCTGTTCAGCAAAAAACATTTCAAAAATATGTTGAGCATTCAATGGAAAAAATAGGAGAGAAGAAGTTTGACAAAGTAGTTACAGCACGAGTAGTTCGCTATAAAAAGCCAGCTGCATTTAACGAAATAAATTACTTTTTAAAAGTCTGCGAAGTCTATAAGTGGAGTTTTGTGAGTTTAGCTTTTGTGGCTTCAAAAGGCTTGTGGTTTGGTGCTTCACCGGAACTGCTTTTGGGCTATTCCAATAAAAATTTTACTACTTTTTCGTTAGCAGGCACAATGCCAAATTCAAACAAAAATGCTTGGGGCGAAAAGGAAAGAGAAGAACAAGAAATTGTAACCAAGTATATTCAAAATATTGCGTCAAAAATACCTCAATCACAGTTAAAAATTGAAGGTCCCAAAACAGTTAGTGCAGGGAATGTGCAGCATTTGCTTACCACATTTAAAATTCAAAATGCCTCTCATTCTAATTGGTGTAAATTGGTGAATGAATTGCACCCAACACCGGCAGTTTCAGGCTTTCCAAAGCAAGAAGCGATTCAGTTTATTATTGAAAATGAAAAGACAAATCGTAGTTTTTATACTGGTTTTTTAGGTCCCGTAAACAGGAATGGTGAGATAAATTTGTATGTGAATTTACGCTGTATGGAAATTCAAGAAAAGAATTTAATTCTTCATGTTGGTTGCGGTGTTACACATGATAGTGATAGTTTAAAAGAATGGAAAGAAACAGAGTTGAAATCTAGAACGCTGCTCAATTTAATTGAGTAGTTGAGATTAAATAAATCCCAAATTGTTTTTTTCTACCCAGCCAACTTTGCCATCGGCTAATCGAATTTTATACCAACTTCCTACGTGGTCTTTCACTTGTAATTTTACTCCTTCGTGAATTACAAAAACATCGGTGCTATGTTGTTCCGGTGCGCTTTTTACATAAACAGATGGCGATAGTAAAATGGCTGTGTTAGGTTCTGTTTCGCAGCGGCTCACTTTAAGCCTTAAGGCATAAGTACCTAATGAAAGCAGTACTAAAAATATTCCTAATGTAATTCCCAAACCTTTGTACGAAGTGAATAAATACAAAGCGAAACAAAGCAATGCCAACCATGCAAATAAAATGGCAAAAATTCCCCAACCCGTTGAGCTGAAAGTTTTTGTAAAACTTCGCCACCAGCTTACAATTTTCAATTCTGGAACTGCAACAAAATGGTCTACAATTTTGCTGTTAGCAAGGTTTAAATTGTAAAGAATGTCTTCATCTTCCGGTTCAAAAGTGTGTGCTTTTTCATATTGTAAAATACTTTTGCCAATTTGGTTTGTTTTAAAATAGCTGTTGCCGAGGTTGTAGTGTAAAGTTGCATTTGCAATACCTAAGTTTAGCAGCGAATCATATAGCTGGATAGAAAGGGTATAGTTGTTATTTTTGTACGCGTTGTTGGCATGTTCAAATAATGCTTTGGGATCTGTTTTGGCAAATAGATTACCGGCACTTAATACCAAAAGTACTAAAGTGATTTTTAAAAATAAACAAGAAACAGCCGTATCTTTCTTCATGTTTTAATGTTGCCTATTTTAGGTATTTATCTATTTAATTTCATCTTCTAAATCTGCTATTAAATTGATGGCAGCATCGTAGTTTTCTTTCATTTCACCAACTTCACTAACTGGTGCATACAATGCGATTTCGCAAGTGTTGAGCAGTTTGTAAAGTCGTTGTTGTGTTTCAGGTTTTACGTTCTTAGCAGAAAGTTTATCGCCAACATTTTCTTTGCATAAAGCACTCATTTCAATTGAAAATTTATCAGCTAAATAGCCCCAGCTTGCACGACTTACTTCGTCATAAAATTCTTTTTTGTTACCATCTTTTTGAAGTTTATTGGCAGCAGTTAAGCGTTTGCGAGCAACTGATAATGCTTTTTTGCGTTTAGTGCCAATAATATCTCTGCCATTTGCATCGCTTTTGCGTTTCACAGCTATAAACATAAACAGAAGCAATAAAGGCGAAATATATGCTGCTGCAAATCCTACTTTGGCCGGCAATGTACTTTGCTGCACTTCATACGAAGACATGCTTGTTTTAATATAACGAATATCGCTGCCCAGATTGTTTATGTTAGCATTGCTATTAGAATTGGTAATAACTGTTCCTGTAATTCCCGAAGGCTCACCACTTACATTCAACGAAAATTCTTGTGAACTAAGCGTAACGTATTTTTGTGTTTGAGGATTAAAAAATGAAAACTCTACAGCCGGAATTTTATAGTTGCCCGGTTGGCGTGGAATAATTAAAAAATCATATTGCTTACTGCCACTAAATCCTGCATCGTTGTTAGAAATATTCTCTTTTACTTTCGGATCATACACTTCAAAACCATCGGGTAATTGCGGCTTATTCATTTCCACAAACTTTAAATTTCCTTTACCCGAAATAGTAGTTGTGAGCGTAACCGGCTCATCGGTTTTTGATGCAGAAGCAGAAAGTTTTGAATTGAAAAAATATTCACCAACTGCGCCATTAAACGATGCCGGCTTGTTTGCAGTTGGTAATTCTTTTACATTGATGCTCACAGAATTACTCGAAATTTTAAAAGGAACGTTTTGCAGATTTCCACCAAACATGCTCCAAATATTCCGTCTATTGCTTTGTACTTGCACTTGTGCTATGGCAGAAATTTCTGCGGCACTAAGCGTAAGTGTTCCACTCCGCTGCGGAAACAAAGTGTATTTTTGAATATCAACTACATGATATTTTTTGCCGTTATATTCTTCAATTCGCGGTCTTTGGTTTGGGTCAATTTGTATTTCTTGATTCCAAAAACCTTCTAATCCCATTGCCTTTGTAAGCTGTAAATTTCCTAAGCTGTAGCTGAAATAAAGTTTAAGCGTTGCCGTTAGTTGCTCGCCTTGGTAAACAGAATTATTGCTTAATGCGATGCGCAAAAAAGTATTTTCTTTTATATCTTTTTGAACGTCTGATTGGTTTACTTGTGGCTCTGGTTCTTGCTGTTGTTGCTGTCCGTAAGGGTCGTTAAAAAATGGGTCGTCTTCAAAAGGGTCGCCAAATCCGAATGGATTAAATCCTCTTTGCCTTTGCTGTTGTGCTTGTTGTTGCACAGCTTGGGTTACTTCAATGGTAAGTTCGCTAGATTCTAAGTTTGAACCATCAACGTTTACCGTTGCTTTCCCGATTTTAAAAACACCTTCTTTTTTTGGTCGAAGTATAAATGAATATGTTTGTGAACTAGAAACGCTGCCATTAATAAAACTCATGCTTTGCGAAGTATTCGGGCCGCTTAAAACTTGAAAATCTTTAAATGCAGGTGGATTAAAACTGCGCACTTCACCATTTTCTACTGTGAAGTTTACTTGTAAATTTTGATTTACAGGCACTTGCTTATTGGCAGAAGCATAAAACTTTGTTTGAGCCCAAAGCACCGATGAGCAAGAGCTAAAAACAATAAGTAGTAAAAGAAGATTTTTCTTCAGTGAAGAGCTTTCCATATTCAATAGCAAGCGAAGTTCGCACTCAATGTAGGTTGTGGCAAATCCCTTAACAGAATTTTTATAGACTAAACACTTTTTGCCTATTTCGATAAATTTTTAGAATGAGGGATTTGCTTATTTTTTAGCAAGTGCTTTTTCAATTGCTTGAACAACTTCTTCGCTTGTTACAGATGTTGAAGGGCTGATAGAAGTAATTACTTTTCCATTTTTATCAACCAAGAATTTTTGAAAATTCCATTTCACTTCTGCATCTAAAACACCGTTGTTCATTTTCTTTGTAAGATACTGGTATAGCGGAGCTTGGTCTTTTCCTTTTACTGAAATTTTTGAAAACATAGGAAAAGTTACATTGTAATTTAAGGAGCAAAATTTTTGAATTTCTTCATTGCTTCCAGGCTCTTGTCCTAAAAAATTATTGGCAGGAAATCCTAACACAACTAACCCTTTGTCTTTATATTTTTCATACAAAGCTTCAATATCTTTATACTGTGGTGTGTTGCCGCATTTGCTTGCTACGTTTACAATCAGCAGCACTTTGCCATTGTAATCAGAAAGGCTTTGTTCTTTTCCAGTAATGGTTTTTACTTTAAATTCATGAACAGATTTTACTGCCGGAGAAAGCGGTGTGGTAATATTTCCAAAACCGAAAAGAGAAAGAATTGATGTAAGCATAAATGTAAGTAGTGCTGAAAAATTGAAGTCCATTTTTATATTTTTCAATAAAATTAGTATAAAGAATTTTAGCTGTTTAATATTTAAGATTTTTTGCAACTAATGTTTTAGTTGAGCATTCTATATGGTTTTCCGGTGTTCAGTTGCCCGCTTCTATAGGTGTTTCTATAAAATCTTTTTTCCGGTGTTGGTCGCTTTTCAACTTTAATCACGTTGCGCTGGCTTTTATTTACTATCAATGGTTTACCACTTAGTTTCACTTCTTTTCCTTTGCGCAAAACGCTAAACATTACATTCTTTCCGGAATTGATTGAAGATACTTTTTCCATCAATTCTTCCACATTGTCTTTATAAACTTTTTTGCGATTTATTTTTAGTAACACATCGCCTTCTTCTAAACCTAATTGGTCAATATTTATATTGGTAACATAAACATTTTTGCTGCCTTTTTCGTAGCGAAAGGAGGCATCTATATAAAGTTTTGCAGTATCTTCTTTAAGTGGTTCATAAGCCCAGCCAACAAGTCCTAAATATTTATTGAAATCAAAAGGCTCGGTGCCAGAAATATGTTTACTAAAAAATTCATGCAGTTCGTTGAACGAAGAAATTTTTATGAGTTCAGAAATTAGTTCTTCATCTTTCACTACATAATTTTCGTTCATACTTTTCTTAAAACGAAGCAATAATTCTTGTAAGTTTAATTGACCTTGGCTGAGTTCCAATAGTCGCAAATCGAGCATCATAGCTGCAATACAGCCTTTATAATAAAAATTCCGGTAGTAAGTTTCGTTGCCGGTTAAAATACTTTCCGAACTTTTTTCGGTTAAAGAAAATGGTTCAAAAAATTGCATCAAGCTAATTTTATTTCTCATTTCCTGAATAAATTCCGCTTGAGTAATTAAATCTTCGCGCCACTGCATTAGGAGCGAAAAATATTCGGTAACGCCTTCAAAAAGCCAAAGATGTTCGGTTGGTAGTTTGGCTTTTACATTGAGTTTGCTGGTAGCATCGGTTTTTAAGTTCAAAGGTTCAAAAAGATGAAACAATTCGTGCGAAGCAGTTTGTTGTATTTCGCTTTGAATTTTGTATGGGTCAGAGTAGTTTTTTAGTACCATTACCGAGGAAGCAGAATGTTGCACTGCGCCATAATTTTCTTCATTGGCACTTTCTAAAATTTCACCCGAATCAACCAAAAGAATAAAGAAGTAATAATCTTTTACACTCAAGGTTTTGCAGAATTTTACCACACCTTCGCAAACGGGTTTTAAAGTTTTTAAAATGGCTTGTTCGCTTAAATTTCCATAAGCATTAGAAAGGCAGTGAAATCGTGTGCTCCCGGCTCTAAATACAATTTCTGCTTTGGTTGAAAATAAAATTGGATTATCAATCAGTTGCAAATAATTCTTAGCGAAATAGATTTCTATATCAGTAACTGAAGAGATTTTAAAAAGCGGAGAAAAACCATTGTAAACAGCTTCTTTTTCAATAGTGATTTTTATTGGCAATTTTTCTTTACCTTCAATAAAAGGAAGTATTGCCCCAAAGTTGAGCAAAAAATAATTTTCATCTTTTAGTGTTGTGCCTAACTGAGGAAATATTCCGTGTTTTGAAATGTCTTCTTTCCACGAAAGTTTTGCATTATACTTTATAGTGTTTATTCCGTTCGGATTTTCAAATTCAAAAGAGTTTAAGTTAGTTTTTACAGGTGAAACTACATGGTTAGAATCTATGATGCCGACTAAGTTTTGGATTAAATTTCCGGGATAAATTTCGTTGAATGAACCCGGAACATAAGTTGGAAAAACTACTCTTAATTTTCCTTTCTTTAAAGTAGGAAATTTAATGGTACAAGCAATGGAATTATTTTGTATTGAGCGTAAATTTATTTGCACTTCAAGCGTGTCGGTTGCTGATGCCGAACTCCAAAAAAAGATTGCTAAAATGATTACGGAATAAAAACGCATAAAGTTCAAAACTACGCTAACTTAACGCTTGTTGCTACTACTTGGTATTTCTTTTAGTTAATAAATTAAATATCACCTAAAACAGGTCGCAGCAAAATTTCTTCCACAACCGTGCTGGGCGAAAGTTGTTCAATATCCCAAATGGTTTGGGCAATATCGCTAGCTTTCATAAACCGCGATTCGGGTAAATCGGTTCCCGACCAGGAATCGGTGAGTGTGGCTCCGGGCAAAAGTGCAGTAACTTTCACGTTATAGTTTTTCATTTCTTCGCGCAATGCTTTTGAAAAACCCAACATCGCAAACTTAGAAATACTGTAACTTCCACCATTTGGGTAAGCCATAAGGCTTGCCACCGAACAAATATTGTAAATGCTGCCGCGCTTTTTTTGCTTCATATTGGCAACAATTTCTCTACTTAAATAATAGGCAGAATACAAATTAGTTTCGATAAGCGTTTCCAAAGTGCCATCTGCTTCTTCGTGCACCATTCCGGGAATAAATTGCCCTGCATTATTCACCAATACATCAATACTGCCGAATTGTTGCAATGCTGCTTTTCCAAATTGCTGCAATACTGTTTTGTTGCGCACATCAACACTTTCAATAAACGCGGTTTGATTATTGGTTGAAATAAATTCAGATTTTAAATTTTCTACATTGCGCGAACACAAGGCAACATTCCAATTTTTACTCCAAAATAGTTTTGCTATTGCTAAACCAATTCCTTTTGAAGCTCCCGTTATGAGAATGGTTTTGTTCATAATTGAAAAAGTTTTTTAGTAGTTGGCTGCCGCAAACTAAACTGAAACGAAATACCAATTGCGGCAGTATTATTAAAGTAGGAAGGCACAACCGGATGTAAATCTAAGGCGAGATTATCGTCCATATTCCAATGAAACAAATGGGCATCAACTACTGCATCTACAATATTTAGCGCATACCAAACGGCTGTAATAATTGCCATAATATCAAGATTTTGCTTGTTGGAATCGCGGTAAATTTTTAACTCATCTGGATCGCTTATTCCTTTAAAGCTTGCAAATGTTGAGGAGTCGCCATCTACCTGAATGCGATAGGCTTTCCGATAACCTGTGTAATTTGTGCTAAAGTGGTAAATGCCGTAACTCAAGCCTGCAAATCCGGCATAAATTATCGGAACTTTCCACCAGCGTTTATTGTAAACTTGGCCTAAACCAGGCAGTACAGCGCTCATCCACGCTGCTCTTTTGGCACTGTGGCGTTTTTGCATTTTGGCTTTGCTTGGAATGCTATCTGTTTTTAAAAAATCGGTTGAATCTAAAACTAAATCAGGCTTTACTAATTTAGTGCTGTCGCTGCTTGTATCGGCTATTGCCTGTGTATTGCGAAGCGAATCTTGTGCATTTGCCGAAGCAAAAAACATACACAAAATTATCATCAATAATTTATACGAGTGCAGCACTTTAGAATTTAATAATGTGTAACAATACGTATTCTGTTGTATAGTTTAACTTTTTTGGTGTTGAAAAAGCTAAAAAGCAGTTTTGTGCGTTAGGTTTTTCATTTGCATAGCCGTTTTATACTTAAGCCAAGTTTCGTAACTCATTAAATATGCAAACTGTAAACCTTGCATTCCTTCCACAAAACCAAGTTTCAAAAAATAAGAAGTAATAAATTTTGAAATAGGACTAATGAGCAACTTGAAAAATAAGTAAGGCTTCGATTTTGCTGAAAGTTTTTGAGCATTTAAGGCTGCATACTTTTTTAGTTTATTGATGTGCTCTGCTTTGCTTTCGTAGGCAATATGTAAAATATTTCCTTTTAAATGGATAATGTTTGAGATTTCGGCAAGTTCAATTTTTTCATGTACAGCTGCATTGTTCCAATTTCCTTTTTGCTTGTTGAAAATTCTCAATCTTTTAGTGGAGTTTATTCCGCCAAACTGCATCCATTTTCCGCAATAGAAATTTTTTATTCCAATTGTGTAGCCGTCTGCAATTGGAGTAGTTTTTATTTGTTCAAGTTCTTTGGTAAGAATGTTATCTATTGCTTCGTCTGCATCAATACTCAAAATTAAATTGTGCGTACATTTGGCTACTGCAAATTGCTTTTGTTTACCATACGTTTCAAACTTATTTTTGAAAATAACAGCGCCAAATTGCAAACATATTTGTTCTGTTTTGTCGGTAGAATTATCGTTGATAATTACCACAATTTCATCTGCAATACTTTGTAGCGATTGCAGTGTTCTGGCAATGTGCTTTTCTTCGTTATAGGCAATAATGGCAGCAGAAATTTTAGTCATTGTTTTTCCTATATGCAAAATAAATAATTAAGAATAGCCAAACAGCGCAAAAACCTGTTCCCATTTGCTCTTCAAGCGTTGGTTCCCACAAAAATGATACTAAAAGAACGGTGTAAAATACTTTAAAAAGCCAATCGCTTTTATGCCATAATTTTATTAGTGGAAAAAGTAATGCAGTTACCGAAAGTAATAATCCCAACCATCCCAAAGTTACCCACCACCACAAAAATTGATTGTGTGGTAATTTTTTCTGGTCGTTGAGTAAATTAGGGAAATTATTGGTGTACCAATTTTGCATTTCAATATAAATATCGCCATAGCCGCTACCATAGAATGGAGTGTTTTGCGCCACTTCAAAGCCGGCTTTCCATGAACGAATCCTCATCCCGTCCGAAGCATCTAAACTTTTATTGTTAAAGTATTCAGTGAGGTCGTAGCGCATATAACCGATTTTGTTTTTTAGGCTTGGAACAAAATTAAAAAGCGCAGAAATAAAGAGTATAACTAATGCCGCAGTAGAGATAATTTTCTTCCAACCTAAATGCCTTAAATTTAGAATGAGCAAAATTATTAGGCCTGCGTAAAGCGAAACTAAGGCGCTCCGCACACTTAAAATATGAATGCTGGTAAAAAGAAAAATACTTAGTGAAATGGCAAATTTTCGACTTGTGTTTTTAGTTAAAAAACTTAACCAAGTGGCACTAAAAAATGCCATTACTAAAAGTAAAGAATATCTTATATGATTGTGCGGCATTGGAATAACACCGCCACTTTCGATACTTTTATTGATACTTGAAAAATGAAGAACATAATTTCCAAGAACAGTAGCAATACTTATTGAAAACACAATTACATACAACCATAAAATGGTTTTTATTTGCCGTGTTGTTGGCGGATTTATAAAAATTAAACCAAGCGGTAGCAATAAAAATGGTAAATGAATGCGCGTAAAGTTTAGCCAAACGGTTTTGTCTTCGCTCCAAATTCCAGAAACGGCAACACTCCAAAATAAAAATGTAAGCAGCCAAATTTCTTTTCGCTCAAAAATATTTTTGAAATTAAAATTGGAGAGATTAGTTAATCCTGCAATTAAAATGCTGGCCATGCCAATGCTCAACAAAGCGCGCGATGCAGTGAAGCCAATAAATACAAGCAATAGCGAAACAAGCAATAGTTTTTCAGACTTGCTTTTAAATTCGTTCCAAATGGCGACAGCGCTTATTTTCAAAACTTTTATTTGTTAGGGAAATCTTTAGAACTTCCTTTATGTTTGTTTTTTAATCAATTTACAAAAGTGCATTTTTCTTCCATATCTAATTTTGCAATACTTGCCAAAGCTATCACTCAAGTTGAAAATTCATTAGATGGATTCGATGTAACACTATTGTCAATTCAACCTAAAGCTATTCCTGTTATTGGCTTCACAGGACCTCCGGGCGCAGGGAAAAGCACGCTTTTAAACGCAACGGTTGCACAATTATTGGATGAAGGAAAAAAAATCGGATTGCTATTGATAGATCCATCTTCACCTTTTAATTTCGGTGCAATTTTAGGTGATAGATTAAGACTGAGCGACCATTTCAACAATCCAAATTTATTTATCCGCTCTTTGGCTACACGTGGCTCACTTGGCGGACTTAGCGATACAATTGTAGAAGTTTTAGAGGTAATGAAAAGCTACAGTTTCGATTATATTTTTATTGAAACAGTTGGCGTGGGGCAAAGTGAAGTTGAAATTGCGGGACTTGCTGATAAAACAGTTTTGGTTTTAGTGCCCGAAGCAGGCGATAGCGTGCAAGCAATGAAAGCTGGCATTATGGAAATTGCCGATGTATTTGTGGTAAACAAAGCCGACCACACCGATGCTGAAAATATGGAACGCGCTATTCGCACGCAATTACATTTAGCTGGGAAAGATTTTATCCCTGTGGTGAAAACAGTTGCAGTTACAAGCCTTGGCGTGAAAGAATTGATAGCAACATTTAGCAGTAAAGGAAGCATAAACAGTGAACGAAAGAGTAAGTTGCTGCTTTCAAAAGCACTTAAAATTATTCAGCGTGAAAAAATGAAAAACTTTGATGTGCAAAAGATAGCCGTGCAATTAGCAGAAGCTTCAACTCAAAGTAATTTTAATTTGTATCGCTTCACTAAACAATTTTTATAGCACATTCGTACCGTTTTTAATATTGCTTTGCAAAACTCTTTTTAGGAAAGCGTATCTTTGCAAGTCGTTTATATAATATGAAGAAAGTAAAAGTTGGAATGGTGCAAATGAGTTGCACCGCAGAAGTTGGAAGTAATTTGGAGAAAGCAATTAAAGGCATTCGCGAAACTGCTGCTTCTGGCGCACAAATCGTTTGCCTGCAAGAATTGTTTACCAGTTTGTATTTCTGCGATGTTGAAGATTATGAAAACTTTAAATTGGCAGAATCAATTCCGGGCAATACCACAAATATTTTAGGCAAACTTGCCAAAGAATTAAATGTGGTCATCATTGCTTCATTGTTTGAAAAACGAACCGAAGGAATTTACCATAACACAACCGCTGTGTTAGATGCAGATGGTACTTATTTAGGAAAGTATCGCAAAATGCACATTCCTGATGATCCTGCATTTTATGAGAAGTTTTATTTCACTCCGGGCGATTTAGGCTATAAAATATTTGAAACTAAGTTTGCAAAAATAGGAGTGCTTATTTGTTGGGATCAGTGGTATCCTGAAGCTGCGCGTATTACTTCGCTCATGGGCGCAGAAATTTTATTTTATCCAACAGCAATCGGTTGGGCAACTGCGCAAGATGAAGAAACGAATAAGGAACAATACAATGCCTGGCAAACTATGCAACGCGCTCATGCCGTTTCAAACGGAGTACATGTGGTAAGTGTAAACAGAGTTGGCTTTGAACAAGATGGCGCAATGAAATTTTGGGGAGGAAGTTTTGTAAGCAATCCTTTCGGCAGTTTGCTTTATTTGGCTTCACACGATAATGAAGAGAATAAAGTGGTGGAGTTAGATTTAAGCAAAACAGATTTCTACCGTACACATTGGCCATTCTTACGCGATAGAAGAATTGATTCATATCAACCAATTACCAAGCGATACATAGATTAAATAATGCTACGCGCAACAAATATTCAAAAGAGCTACGGCACATTGCAAGTTCTCAAAGGCGTTTCGTTAGAAGTGGCAAAAGGTGAAATTATTTCACTCACAGGCGCTTCTGGTGCGGGAAAGAGTACGTTACTGCATATTTTGGGAACTTTAGATAAGCCTGATAGCGGTGAAGTTCTTTTAAATGAAATGAATGTATTTAAGCAAAGTGAAAAGGCATTGGCTTCTTTCCGAAATTTATCTTTAGGATTTGTATTTCAGTTTCACCATTTATTACCTGAATTTACCGCTTTAGAAAATGTGTGTATTCCGGCATTTATCGCAGGAAAATCTAAAGCCGGAGCCGAACAGCGCGCAAAAGAGTTATTGAGTTTGCTTAAAGTGGATCATCGTATTTATCATAAGCCTTCCGAGCTTTCGGGTGGAGAACAACAGCGTGTAGCAGTAGCGCGAGCGTTGGTTAATAATCCATCTGTGATATTGGCTGATGAGCCTTCAGGAAATTTAGATACTGCAAATGCACAAAGCTTACATCAACTGTTTTTCGATTTACGCCAAAGCCTAAATCAAACTTTTATTATCGTTACGCATAACGAAGAGTTGGCTCAAATGGCAGACCGTACTGTATTTTTGAAAGACGGACAAATAGAAAGCATTACGTAAGATAATAGCAGTTATTCTCTACCGTTAACGGCAAAACAAATAGGGCAGTTCTCTTTTTTGTGTCCACGTGCAGGGCAATATTCTCGCCCGTAAAAGATAATTTGTAAGTGTAATTTATTCCAGAGTGCTTTCGCAAACAACCGTTTAGCATCGCGTTCGGTTTGCTCTACATTCTTTCCATCAGAAAGTTTCCAGCGATACATCAACCTATGAATATGTGTATCAACAGGAAAAGCCGGCACACCAAAAGCTTGACTCATTACTACGCTTGCAGTTTTGTGCCCAACTCCAGGTAGCAACTCCAATGCTTCAAATGTATTAGGCACTTCGCCACCGTATTTCTCAATTAGAATATTTGAAAGTCCCCAAATAGCTTTTGATTTTGTTGGCGATAGCCCACAAGGCTTAATTATCTCACGTATCTCTTCAATAGAAAGCTTTATCATTTGTTGCGGTGTTCTTGCTCTTTCAAATAAAGTAGGAGTTATTTCATTTACACGCTTATCGGTACACTGCGCAGAAAGTAAAACCGCAATCAATAAGGTATAAGCATCGCTATGCTCTAATGGAATTGGTGTTTTGGGATATAGCATTTCTAATTCCTTTACTATATAGTTTACACATTCTTGCTTTGTCATCGCATCAAATACACATAAAATAATTAAGACTATTCAAAATGCTTATACACTATTCTCCACTTACTATATAATGTGTGTTTGTCATCTTCAGTAATAAAGTACTACATTAAGAATAAAGAATGTAGCTATTCTGTAATGATAGCTACTATAAGTATTGATTATCTAAGCCCTATACTATATATAAGAGGCACTGCAAACTATTATATCAAGGAAATACAAGTATTACTATAAGGAATTGAAGCCCTTTTACATATAGACGAAGATACTTCATAATCTCAGAAATAGCCCATTTTTATAGCAACTTTCAATTATGCAAAAGAAAAAGTAAAATAATTTCATTTTTCTTTTAGTCGCAAAAGCAAGTAACAGAGCCACATATAACCTTAAGTAATCATTCCTTGTGGAAAACTTCGGAGTACTCCCCCTTGACAATGTCAAAATAGAAAGTACCTTTGCGCTCCCTTTTGAAAGAAACATAGTTCTTTATCACTTCAAAAGTAAACAAAAGCGTAGCGATTACGCCTTCTCAAAAAAACATCTCAAAAAAATATTTTTCTAAAAGTTTGGAAATGTGAAACAAAGTTTATTATCTTTGCGCCCCGTTTCTGAAAAGAGAAACAAAAAGATGTTCTTTAAAATTCAATTTTGAGCAATACAAAACTGAATAGCTTCTCAAGAAATAACTTAAAGTTATCCTTGAAAAAGTTCTTTGAAATTAAGGGTTAGAAATGTAGTAGCATTTTTAAAAACAGGTAAATAGCCTAACATTATAGTTTTGAAACTTGTTTTCAAAACATTCCTTTTAGCCAAAAGGAATCAGCTCTTTTACTACGGAGAGTTTGATCCTGGCTCAGGATGAACGCTAGCGGGAGGCCTAATACATGCAAGTCGAACGGTAACAGGGTAGCAATATCGCTGACGAGTGGCGTACGGGTGCGTAACACGTACACAACCTGCCCAATACTGGAGCATAGCCTCGGGAAACTGAGGGTAATTCTCCATAATATATTAGAATGGCATCATTTTAATATTAAAGTAACAACGGTATTGGATGGGTGTGCGTCTGATTAGCTAGTTGGTGTGGTAACGGCTCACCAAGGCAACGATCAGTAGCTGGTCTGAGAGGATGATCAGCCACACGGGCACTGAGACACGGGCCCGACTCCTACGGGAGGCAGCAGTAGGGAATATTGGACAATGGAGGAAACTCTGATCCAGCCATCCCGCGTGAAGGATTAAGGTCCTATGGATTGTAAACTTCTTTTCTTTGGGAATAAAATCTCCGATTCCTCGGAGCTTGAAGGTACCAGGGGAATAAGCACCGGCTAACTCCGTGCCAGCAGCCGCGGTAATACGGAGGGTGCAAGCGTTATCCGGATTCACTGGGTTTAAAGGGTGCGTAGGTGGTTTTGTAAGTCAGTGGTGAAAGCCTACAGCTTAACTGTAGAATTGCCATTGATACTGCTTAACTTGAATCAAGTCGAAGTGGATGGAATAGATCATGTAGCGGTGAAATGCTTAGATATGATTTAGAACACCAATTGCGAAGGCAGTTCACTAGGCTTGTATTGACACTGAGGCACGAAAGCGTGGGGATCAAACAGGATTAGATACCCTGGTAGTCCACGCCCTAAACGATGTATACTCGACATATGCGATACACTGTATGTGTCCAAGCGAAAGCGTTAAGTATACCACCTGGGAAGTACGTCCGCAAGGATGAAACTCAAAGGAATTGGCGGGGGTCCGCACAAGCGGTGGAGCATGTGGTTTAATTCGATGATACGCGAGGAACCTTACCTGGGCTAGAATGCAGATTGACCGCTCTTGAAAGAGGGCTTTGTAGCAATACACAGTCTGTAAGGTGCTGCATGGTTGTCGTCAGCTCGTGCCGTGAGGTGTTGGGTTAAGTCCCGCAACGAGCGCAACCCCTTTTCTTAGTTGCCAGCGGTTCGGTCGGGGACTCTAAGAATACTGCCTGCGTAAGCAGAGAGGAAGGAGGGGATGACGTCAAATCATCATGGCCTTTATGCCCAGGGCTACACACGTGCTACAATGGTAGGTACAGAGGGTTGCCACACAGCAATGTGGAGCTAATCTCAAAAAGCCTATCTCAGTTCGGATTGCAGGCTGCAACTCGCCTGCATGAAGCTGGAATCGCTAGTAATCGCAAATCAGCAATGTTGCGGTGAATACGTTCCCGGACCTTGCACACACCGCCCGTCAAGCCATGGAAGTTGGGTGTACCCTAAGACGATAACCGAAAGGAGTTGTCCAAGGTAAAACCAGTAACTGGGGCTAAGTCGTAACAAGGTAGCCGTACCGGAAGGTGCGGCTGGAACATCTCCTTTTAGAGCATTCCCTGTTTTTGCTCTGCATTTCTCCCTTTATTTCAAAAATTATTCGTTCTCTGATTAGCTGTTAGCATAGTCTCGTAGCTCAGGTGGTTAGAGCGCTACACTGATAATGTAGAGGTCCGCAGTTCGAGTCTGCGCGGGACTACTGCATTATATCGAGAGATAAGGGGGTGTAGCTCAGCTGGCTAGAGCACCTGCTTTGCAAGCAGGGGGTCATCGGTTCGATTCCGTTCACCTCCACATCGTTTAGAATACGCTAAGTATTAAAGCTTGAAAGAAAAGCTATTGGTTCTAAACAAAAGTTCTTTGACATATTGGTTGTTGAAAAAACAAGACTTCAAGATTAACCGTTAAGATTTTAAAGTAATTAAGGGCACACGGTGGATGCCTTGGGTCTGAGAGGCGATGAAGGACGCGATAAGCTGCGATAAGCTTCGGGGATTGGCACATACGATTTGATCCGAAGATTTCCGAATGGGACAACCCATTCTATTGAAGATAGAATATCCGTTATTTACGGAAGCCAACGTAGAGAACTGAAACATCTAAGTATCTACAGGAAAAGAAAACAATTTAGTGATTTCCCGAGTAGTGGCGAGCGAAAAGGAAATAGCCCAAACCAAAGAGGCTTGCTTCTTTGGGGTTGTAGGACTACAATCTGGACTAATAATGCAAAACAGAAACTTCTGGAAAGTTGTACCATAGAGAGTGATAGTCTCGTAAGTGTAAGCATTATTTACCTAGTAGTATCCTGAGTAAGGCGGGGTCGGAGAAGCCCTGTCTGAATCCGGCAGCACCATCTGCCAAGGCTAAATACTACTCAGACACCGATAGCGAACTAGTACTGTGAAGGAAAGGTGAAAAGAACCGCGAACAGCGGAGTGAAATAGAACCTGAAACCGTGTGCTTACAAGCGGTCAGAAGAACTTCGTGTTCCGATGACGTGCCTTTTGCATAATGATCCTACGAGTTGCTCGTTACTGGCAAGGTTAATTCCGTAAACGGAAGTAGCCGCAGCGAAAGCAAGTCTTAACAGGGCGTATAGTCAGTAGCGGCAGACGCGAAACCTTGTGATCTACCCATGAGCAGGATGAAGTTTCGGTAACACGAAATGGAGGTCCGAACTGATTGGCGTTGAAAAGCCACCGGATGACTTGTGGGTAGGGGTGAAAGGCTAATCAAACTGGGAGATAGCTCGTACTCCCCGAAATGCTTTTAGGAGCAGCGTTATTTCGAGTTATACAGAGGTAGAGCTACCGATTGGGCTAGGGGGCTTCACCGCCTACCAAACCCTGATGAACTCCGAATTCTGTATAATATAAATAGCAGTGAGCCTGCGGGTGATAAGGTCCGTAGGCGAGAGGGAAACAACCCAGACCATCAGCTAAGGTCCCTAAATCTATATTAAGTTGTGTACAAACGATGTTCGATTGCTATAACAGCCAGGATGTTTGCTTGGAAGCAGCAATCATTTAAAGAGTGCGTAACAGCTCACTGGTCGAGTGATCGAGCGCGGAAGAATAACCGGGCATCAAATATAGTACCGAAGCTATGGCTTTCGTTTTATTACGAAGGGGTAGGGGAGCATTCCGGCAACTGCGAAGATGAAGCGTGAGCTTTGTTGGAGTAGCCGGAAAAGAAAATGTAGGAATGAGTAACGATTAAAAAGGTGAAAAACCTTTTCCACGTAAACCTAAGGGTTCCTGATCAACGTTAATCGGATCAGGGTTAGTCGAATCCTAAGGACCAGCCGAAAGGTGACCTCCGATGGAAAAGCAGTTAATATTCTGCTACTTGCTTAAATTTCGATGGGGTAACGGAGAAGTGAAAGTTGCACGTTCTGACGGATTAGAACGTTTAAGCACTTAGGTATATTCAGAGTAGGTAAATCCGCTTTGAATGCTGAAATGCGAGTAATAACAGAGCCCTCGGGCAATGGAAGCAACCTAATCAGGCTCCCAAGAAAAACCTCTAAGGCTAGGTTTAAGCAATTCGTACCGTAAATCGACACAGATGGGTGAGGAGAATATCCTAAGTGGCTCGGGTGAGCCGCGGCTAAGGAATTCGGCAAAATTGTCCTGTAACTTCGGAAGAAAGGACTCCCCGCTTTGGCGGGGACGCAGTGAAAAGGCCCAGGCGACTGTTTAACAAAAACACAGGACTCTGCTAAATCGAAAGATGATGTATAGGGTCTGACACCTGCCCGGTGCTGGAAGGTTAAGGAAGGCGGTTAGCGCAAGCGAAGCTGTCGACCGAAGCCCCAGTAAACGGCGGCCGTAACTATAACGGTCCTAAGGTAGCGAAATTCCTTGTCGGGTAAGTTCCGACCTGCACGAATGGTGTAACGATCTGGGCACTGTCTCAGCCGCGAGCCCGGTGAAATTGAAGTCTCGGTGAAGATGCCGAGTACCCGCAACGGGACGGAAAGACCCCATGCACCTTCACTACAACTTAGCATTGGATTTGATTAAATGATGTGTAGGATAGGTGGGAGACTTTGAAGCGGTGGCGCCAGCCATCGTGGAGTCAACCTTGAAATACCACCCTTTATTTGATTAGATTCTAATCCCGAGAAAAGGGAGACATTGCTTGGTGGGTAGTTTGACTGGGGTGGTCGCCTCCCAAAATGTAACGGAGGCTTACAAAGGTACCCTCAGCACGCTTAGTAACCGTGCGTAGAGTGCAATGGCACAAGGGTGCTTGACTGCAAGACAAACACGTCAAGCAGGGACGAAAGTCGGTCATAGTGATCCGGTGGTTCCGAATGGAAGGGCCATCGCTCATAGGATAAAAGGTACGCTGGGGATAACAGGCTGATCTCCCCCAAGAGCTCACATCGACGGGGAGGTTTGGCACCTCGATGTCGGCTCGTCACATCCTGGGGCTGGAGAAGGTCCCAAGGGTTGAGCTGTTCGCTCATTAAAGTGGCACGCGAGCTGGGTTCAGAACGTCGCAAGACAGTTCGGTCCCTATCTGTTGCGGGCGTTAGAAAGTTGAAAGGAGCTGACTCTAGTACGAGAGGACCGTGTCGGACGAACCTCTGGTGTATCTGTTGTGGCGCCAGCTGCATCGCAGAGTAGCTATGTTCGGAAGGGATAAGCGCTGAAAGCATCTAAGCACGAAGCCCACCTTAAGATGAGCTTTCTTTTAAGAAGCGTAGAAGATTACTACGTTGATAGGTCGCAGGTGTAAAGGTGGTAACATCAAAGCCGAGCGATACTAATTATTCGTACGCTTTTTCTTTTTTTCGTTTTTCTTAGTTTTGTTTTTTCAACACCAATAATGTCTAAGTTTTTTTTCTCATATATATGAGACTTGTATTGTAATAGGGAAGAGTACATACAATGTAAAGTTAATGGCGGCTATAGCGAGGGGGATCACCTCTTCCCATTCCGAACAGAGAAGTTAAGCCCCTCCACGCTGATGGTACTGGTTTTCCGGGAGAGTAAGTAGCTGCCTATCTTATTTAAAGGTTGTTCAATAATATTGAGCAACCTTTTTTTTTTTGCTTAATTTTGAACAATTTAGTGTTGTGAGTTGAATGATGTATTAAATAAATTTATATATGAATAAACTAACATTGGTTTTGGGGGCATCAACCAAAGAGGATAGATACAGTAATAAAGCAATAAAATTATTACGGAAACACTTGCATGATGTGATTGCTATTGGTAGAGATACTGGAAGGGTTGCTGACATAGATATTCAAAGTGAATTTCCTGAGAGTGTAAAAATTGATACTTTAACGCTATACGTAAATCCTGCTGTACAAAAGCAGTATTATGAGAGAATATTAAAGTGTAAACCGAGTAGAATCATTTTTAATCCTGGTTCTGAAAATTTGGAATTGGAAAGATTGGCAGAAAATGCGGGGATTAAAACAGAAGAGGCGTGTACTTTAGTGCTTTTGAATACTGGACAGTATTAGTACTGATGATTTTAAAAAGTGAATAAAAATGCTAATTTTAAAAACCGATTGTTTCTTTGTGATGCAATCGGTTTTGTTTTTTAAAATGAATATTATGCAAAGATTTTTTCTTTTACTGACTGTATGTTTTTTGTTTTCATCTTTTGCTAATTCTCAAATTGGGAATAAATTTTGTGGTACAGATGAAATAGCACTTGAGATTTATAATGATAACCCAAGTTTACAAGCCCTAATGGTTCAAAAGCGGAATGAATTAAAGGAGTTTACTATAAATTATAGTCAGAAAGTAAATGTAGCGAGAAGCAATGATTCTCTATTGATTATTCCTGTGGTATTTCATGTTATACATAATTATGGGAATGAAAATATTTCTGATGCGCAGGTGGAAAGTGCAGTGCAAGTTTTGAATAGAAATTTTAGAAGACAACATCCTGATACAGGAAACATTGAAAGTATATACAAACCAATTACTGCTGATTGTGAACTTGAATTTAGACTGGCTAGGAAAGACCCGAACGGGAATTGTACCAATGGTATCAATAGAATTGCTTCCCCATTAACTACTTTAGGAAACCATAGTGTAAAAGATTTGATTCATTGGGATCCAACAAAATATTTGAATATTTATGTGGTAAAACAAATTCCAAATCTTGCAGGATATTGCCTAATGCCCGACCAAGCAGCTGCAAAACCTGAGTGGGATGGTGTGGTAATTTCGCATCAGTATACGGGAAATATTGGCACTGCTAATGAAATGCGTTCTGTTACACTCTCACATGAAGTGGGGCATTTTTTTAATCTATATCATATTTGGGGAGGAAATAATGTGCCAGGGTATTATTATCTTCCGGTTGGGCAGCAAAGTAATTGTGGTGAAAGTGATGAAGTTGCTGATACACCACCAACAATAGGCTGGAGTTCTTGCGCATCTACAAATGCTTCTTGTGGTAATGTGGTTGATAATTATCAAAATATCATGGATTATAGTTACTGCAATATAATGTTTACCGAAGGGCAAAAGCAACGAATGAGAGCTTGTTTACATTCGTCTGTTGCCCATAGAAATAATTTAATTTCTATGGCAAACTTATATGCTACTGGAGTGATAAATCCTGATACGTTATGCGTAGCAATTGCTAAGGCTTCTAAAGTTTATGCATGTGTTGGGGATACTATTTCTTTTTTTGATGCTTCACTTTTTAATGCGGATACTTGGGAATGGAATTTTGGTGATGGGACTATTGTGAATGATACAAATCCAAAGTATGCATATTTTACAGAAGGAGAAATGAGTGTAGTGCTGAAAGTTGCAAAGAATGGCGTGTGGTTGCAGAGTAATCCTCTTAAAATTTCGGTTTCAAATTTTGTGCCACAAGAAACATTTGTACAAGATTTTGAGCAAATAGGAAATATTGAAAACTCAGAGCTTATTTTATTGAATGAAAATAAAAATACACAACTAAATTTATTTCAAAGTGTTGGTTTTAAAAGTTTGAAATGTGCAGGTGTTTTATTGAACGATACTCTCCACTTCTCAGGAAAAAATTCAATGGTTTCACCAACAATAAATTTAGAAAACACACCAAATGCTAAGTTGAATTTTACTTATAGTTTTTCGCAGAAAAAATGGAATAATAATGATGCCTTAGAAGTGTTTTTTTCTAATGATTGCGGAAAAACTTGGAGTAGTGTTTTAAAGCGAACGAGTGCCAACTTTAGAACTATAAATGCGGAAATTCAAAACAGTAATAGTTTGCCGATGGATAGTTCTCAATGGAAAGTGATTGAGGTTGCAGTTCCTTCAAGTTTTCAAGTAGAAGATTTTCGTTTTAAAATAGATTTTACTAATTATTACGGGAATAATTTCTTCATAGATAACATCAACATAAACCCTGAATTATATACTTCAGCACAAGAAATTACGCGTGATTTTTTTAGGTTTTTTCCTAATCCTTTAAGCGAGAAAATAAGAATAGAAAGTTCGTTAGAAAACTTCAATATTAAAATAACAGATGTTGCAGGCAAAGAAATGATGCATTCCGAAGCATACAGAAATGCAACTTTAGATGTATCAAACTTATCTTCAGGTATGTATTTTATATCAGTTTTTAATGAAACTAAGAAGATGGTAAAAAGATTTAACAAGCTGTAAGCCAAAGGTTCTGCTGAAATATTTGGTGTTTTTTTTCATTCTTATACTTTTGGGCGGCTTATTTTTGAGTGTGCTAAAATTATAGAAGATTTATTACGATAAAATACAGTTTAATTTTCAACTTTAAAACTAGTAAACAGACAAAAAAAATAGATGAAAAAGATTTATTTACTTGTATTTTTTATTGCATTTGTTTTTGCAAATTCTAATGCACAATTTCATTGCGGATACGAAGTTGTAAACGCATATATGAAACAACACGACCCTGATTACGCGCATGCAATGCAAATGCGTATTCAGCAATTTGAACAGTTACGCGCTCAAGGTTTGCTCGACCAAAATCAAAACCCATCAAGGGCTGTAAGAACAATTCCAGTAGTGGTGCACGTGGTTATGCCATCAAATTTACAAAGTGCAGTTTCTGATGCAAATATTCAGCAAATGGTAAATTTTATGACACAAGATTTTCGTTTGCTAAATCCAAATTATGCTTCACAAACGCGTACTTATTTTAAGCAGTTTGCTGCTGATGCACAAATTGAATTTTGCTTAGCTAAGGTTGATCCTAATGGTAATTCAACTACAGGTATTACGCGTACCAATACTACTGCTTCTTGTTTTAGTGCAGATTCAAACCCAAACGATATGAAACAATCTTCTACGGGTGGAAAAGCTGCATGGAATCAAACTAAATATTTGAACATTTGGATTGTAGATTTGTGTGGAAGCTCAACCAGTGGAACTGCCGGATATGCGTATTTGCCAACTACAGGAATGGCTGGTACAAATTATAGAGATGGTATCGTATTAGATTATCAGTTAGGTTTTGGTGGAGGAAGTAGAGCGGCTTCGCATGAAGCAGGGCACTACTTAGGATTAGAACACGCTTGGGGTGAACTTTCAAGCAATGCTTGTGGCAATGTGTTTCCTGATACTGATGATGGTTTTTCTGATACACCAGATTCAAAAGCGCCTAATTTTTATTGTCAGGCAATAACTTCTTGTCCAAATAATTCACCAAGTGGCGATATGATAGAAAACATTATGGACTACGCAAGTTGCCCAACGATGTTTACTACGCAGCAAGCTAATTTTATGAATTTAGTATTGAATGGAGGACCTTTTGCAAGTCCATTTAATACTTATGGTTTTGCATCGCGCGCATCGTTAGTTACTAATAATAATGCTTGCCAAAGCTCAGGCTCTCCAATGGCAGATTTTAGTGCAAGCAAAACAACCATTTGTGCAGGACAACAAGTTACATTTACCAATGCAAGTACAGGTAATGCTACATTAACTTACACTTGGAATTTTCAAGGTGGAAATCCTGCTACCTCTACGGCAACCAACCCACAGGTTACTTATCCAGCTGCAGGTAACTATAGTGTAACACTTACGGCAACAAACGGTATTGGAAATGACCAAGAAGTGAAAACGGGTTACATTACGGTATTAGCAAGCAAAGCACTTCCAATGAGCGAAGGTTTTGAATCTTCTACATTTCCTCCTACAGATTGGAGTATCAATAATCCTGATTTAGGCATTACTTGGGCAAGAACTACTTCTGCAAGTGGTTATGGACAATCATCGGCTTCGGCTTTCTTTAATTGTTACAGCTATTCAGGTGCTGCGGGGCAGCGTGATTGGCTACTTTCTCCTGCATATAACTTTAGTACTATTAGCAGCGGGCGCTTAAAGTTTGATTATGCTTACGCTCCGTACTCTGCAAATTCAAAAGATTCTTTACAAATACTTTATTCTACTGATTGTGGAAGTACTTGGGCACAACTTTGGAAAAAGGGAGGCTCTTCACTAAACACAACAAGCGGTACTTCAACTTCAAATTTTACGCCCACTTCATCACAATGGAAAACAGATTCTGTAACGCTTGCAACAGGTATTGCAGGACAAAGTTCTGTTCGTTTTGCATTTGTAGGTGTAAATAATTATGGTAATAATTTATATTTAGACAATATCAATATTTACAATGCTGCACCGCAAACTCCGCAGAAACCAGTAGCAGATTTTGTTGGTTCGCCCACAACAGTTGTAGTTGGAAACACAGTTTCATTTACTGACCTTTCTACCAATTCGCCTACATCGTGGTCTTGGACTTTTGCAGGTGGCACACCAGGAACTTCTACTACACAAAATCCAACAATTACCTATAATACAGTTGGGCAATATAACGTAACGCTTACTGCAACAAACACAGCAGGAAGTTCAACTCCGGTTACAAAAACAGTTTACATTACAGTAGTAAATCAGTCGCAAGGTGGAAGTGGCTGCGATACTTTAATGAATGTGCCAAACGATACAACTGCTGGCGTTTACAGTTATCCATTTGGAACAGGATACTTATCGGGGAATAATAGTGATGGTGATTTAGCAAAAGCTGAACGCTTTGTGAATAACACTACAAAAACAGTTTCGGGAGCTTACTTTGGTCTTATTGGCAAGTCGGCTTCACCGGGTACAAAAACAGTAACTTTTGCGGTTTGGGATAATTCAGGCACAGGTGGTTCTCCTGGCGCTTCGCCTTTAGCAACAGGAACATTCCCTCTTTCGCAATTGCTAAACCCGAATGGGACATTGGCTTATGTTCCGTTTAACACGAGCCCAACTGTAACAAGCAACTTTTATGTTGGCGTAATTTTGCCAACCACAGCCGGTGATACAATTGCATTAATTACTACATCGAATAATGCGGCATACAAAGATTCGCTTTATGGCTGGGAAGAATATTCTGATGGCACATGGGGTTCTTATGCGGCAATCTATTCGCAATACAATGCAGGATTTTCGCATTGGGTTTACCCTGTGGTGTGTTCACAGCAAGCTACGCCAATCGTAGCTAAATTTATAGCGAGTAAAACTTCAATTTGTGTTGGCGAGCAAGTAACATTTACTGATAAAAGTACTGGTAATCCAACTTCATGGAGTTGGACATTTGGCTTAGGCACAACACCTCAAGCTTCAAATGTACAAAACCCAACAGTTACATTTAATAATGCAGGCAACTACACCATAAAATTAACTGCTTCTAATGCAAACGGAAGTGATGATTCTATTATGACAAATTTTATTACGGTAAATGCTAAACCAACTGCTACTACTACAGTTAAATCAGTTAGTTGTTTTGCCGGACAAGATGGTTCGGCTAAAGTTGTAGCTTCCGGAAGTTCTCCATTTACTTATGCTTGGACTGGCGGAGGAAACAAGGATAGTATCGTGAGTAAAGCAAGTGGCGTTTACACTGTAACGGTTACAGATTCTAAAGGCTGTACTACAACGGCAAATGCGCAAATTTCGCAACCGGTAGCTGCACTTTCTGCAACAACAACCGTTACCAATGCAGTTTGTGGTTTAAATAATGGAAGTGTAACTGCTGCTGCAACTGGAGGAAACGGAAACAATACTTTCCAATGGAATAATGGAGAATCGGATGCTTCAATAGATTCATTATTGCCTGGAACTTATATTTTAACGGTTACAGATTCTAAAGGCTGTATTTATGAAACTTCAGCCGTTGTAAATAATGAGCCAAGCACTTTGAGCGTAACCATAAACACATCAGCTTCTAAATGCGGACAAGCAAATGGAGGTGCTTTCGCAACCGCAATCACAGGCGGCACAACTACAATTTCTTCTTACGCTTGGAGCAATGGTGGTTCAAGTAGTTCAATTACCAATCTTGCTGCGGGTACATATTCGGTAACTGTTACCAATAGTTTAGGTTGCACCGCTTCTGCTATTGCAACTGTTTCTGATAGCAGTGATTTAGCAGTTTCAATTACTTCAAAAATACAACCTTCTGCTATTGGCACAACTGATGGTTCTTTAACTGCAACAGCAACCGGAAGCGGCACACCAATTACTTTAGAGTGGAGCAATGGCGCAACTACAGCCGTTAATTCAGCTTTAGGTGCCGGAACTTATTCTGTTACTGCAACAGATGCAAATGGCTGCAAAGCTATTGCTGTTGATAGCTTGGTAAATCCTGCTGTTTCTTCCATTGCAGGCATTACAAATAACACACGTGTTGAAGTTTATCCAAATCCATCTTCAGAAAGTATTTGGGTTAAAATTTCAACTACGATAAATGAAGCGGGAAATATTTCAATTACTAATGTGCTTGGCCAAGTTGTAGTTGCTGAAAACTTAACTCAAAGTGAAGTATTGAAACAAATAGAGATTTCAAAACTCACAAACGGAATTTATTACTTAACCTACTCTTCATCAAACTATAGAACGACCACCATTTTTGTGAAAAAATAATCATTGTAAAGTTCAAAACCTGTAAATGAAAAAAAATCTTTTGGCGATTGCCGCCTTGCTGGCATTAAATGTAAATGCACAGCATTTTTGTGGTACTGATGAATATGTTCAAAGAAAAGCTGCTTCGAGCCCCGAAATGGCTAAGCAGTTGAATGATATGTATGTGAAAATGGATGCTTATCGAACAGCTCCAAAACCAGCTTCAAGAGCTGCTAAAACTATCATTTATGTTCCTGTTGTTTTTCACGTTATTCATAATAATAAAGCTTATGGCGTAGGCGAAAATATTTCTGATGAGCAAGTGCAATCACAGATTGATGCATTAAATAGAGATTTTGCACTACAAGCCGCAGATACTTCAACAATTCCTGCTGAATTTAAACCTTTGGCAGCAAACACTTATGTGCAATTTTGTTTAGCAAAGTTTGATCCGCAAGGCAATCCTACCAACGGTATTGAACGTATCGCATTTTCAAAAATTTCGTGGAATAATGAAAATGAAATTGAAAGCCAAATGAAGCCTTCAACAATTTGGGATAGGAAAAAATATTTGAACATTTGGACATGTGTAATGGGTGGCGATTTCAATAACGGAGGAATGGTTTTGGCTTATGCAACTTTGCCTTATTTCACTTCTAACACAACTGATGGCGTGGTGGCGCGATATAATACAGTTGGCACCACAGGCACTTTAATGGGAAGCCAAAAAGGGGGAAGAACTATAGTGCATGAAGTTGGGCACTGGTTAGGGCTTTTACATATTTGGGGAAACCAAGCAGGTTGCTATGATGGCACTTTTAATACAACTGATTTTATAGATGATACACCTGACCAATATGACAAATATTTTGGTTGTCCATCGTATCCACAATACTCTTGTGGCACATCAAATATGTTTGTGAATCACATGGATTATACTGATGATAATTGCAGAACAATGTTTACGAAAGACCAAGCTGATGTGATGTATAATACCATTAACACAGGCGGTTCTCGCGCTTCTTTTAAAACTGCAATTTCTAATTGCTATTACAGTATTGATGGCGCAATGCGAGCAGTGCTTCTTCCTACAGATACTATTTGTAACCTTAGTTTTAAACCAGTAATTGAAGTGAAGAACGAAGGAATTGCAACCATAAATAGTGCAACAATTTTTTACAAAATAGATAATGGAACATTCCAATCAATTCCATTTAATAAGACCTTAGGCATACAGGATAAATCGTATATCACATTGCCATTGCAAACAGTTACAGCAGGCGACCACACGCTTACGGTTACATTCGAAAAGCCCAATGGAATCACAATAGACGATAACACGGCTAACGATATTTTAACCGTTAATTTTTATGCTTACGATGGTGGATTTGCATTGCCCGCCCCAATATTAGAAGATTTTGAATTAGGTAATTTTCCACCTGATAATTGGACAATTGATAACAAAGGAACTGCCAATACTTGGGAAGGAGGACAAGCAAGCGCTTACAATTATGGGTTCTATTCTGCTGTAATCAACAACATGAATTACACTTCAAACCCCAAAGGCACAAGAGATGCTTTAATTACTGATGATTATGATGTTTCGCAAATAGGAATGCCTAATTTAAAATTTGATATGGCATATTGCCGAGTGAATGTAAATCGCTACGATTCATTAGCAATTTACTACTCTTTCGATTGTGGAATGCAGTGGAATTTGATATACAAAAATGGAGGAACTGCTATTGCCACAGCTCCAGACCAAACTGCATTCTTTATTCCTGAAGATACACAGTGGCGCTCAATAAACTTGCCTTTGCCAGCTACAGTTGGACAGAATAAAGTTCGCTTTAAATTTGAAAATATTTCAAACTGGGGCAATGCTTTGTATTTAGATAACATCAATATTTACGGAACTCCGCTTTCTGCAATAAACAATACGATTGCAAAAGTAGATGTGTCAGTATATCCAAATCCTGCAAGTGATTTTGTGTATATTTCTTTGCCTACAATTCACCCATTTACTAAAGTTGAAGTATTCAATATTATGGGGCAGAAAATTTCATCTCAAAATATTTCGCAAAGAGTAGTAGAACTAAATACACAGTTACTTTCTAATGGTACATATTTTATTCGCTTAACAGGAAATAATATTATTCAACACGAATCTTTAATTATCAGTAAATAATTTTTTAATGAACCAAACTTTGTATTTTATCATTGCTTGCAGTCTGCTTTTTGCAGTAAACTTAAATGCACAAAATCAATTTCATAAGTGTGTAAGCGCAGAAGCCGAGAAAGCAATGGAAGTTAATAATCCGGGCTATCTTCAATCAATAAAAAGCGCTTTTCAAAAAGCAAAGAGCAATGCAAATATTCGTGTGTCGCAGCGTGGAAACATGTTAGATACTATTTACAGAATCCGCACAGTTTTTCATGTAGTTTATTCTAAACCTGAAGAAAATTTAGATGATTCTGTCATTCTATCACAGTTAGATGTGATAAATGAAGATTTTCGTAGAAAGAATGCGGATACAGTAAATACACGCAGTATATTTTCGAGCTTTGCAGCTGATGCCGGAATAGAGTTTTTTTTGGCAGATACAGATCCTGACGGTAATCCAACAAACGGCATTATACATTCTGTTGGCACGCCAAGCGGTGGTATCTTTGGAGGTTTTGGGGCAAGCGATGAGGTTAAAAAAACTTCAACAGGAGGTGTAAATCCTTGGCCAACCGATAAGTATTTGAATATTTGGATTTGCGATTTGATGGGCGGAATTGGCGTGCTGGGTTATTCATATCCGCCTGCCGATTCTCTTGCAAATTGGGGAAGCAACAATCCAAAAGCCGACTCTGCTGTGCAAGGCGTAGTGTTGTACTACAAAGCAGTTGGCAGAAATAATCCTTCACCTATTGATCCTTCAGTTGATGGTGGCAGAAGTGCTACACACGAAATTGGCCACTTTTTAGGTTTGCGACACATTTGGGGCGATGATCAACCAATGTTCGGACAAGGAAACAAATGTGCTGGAGATGTAGATGGAGGAAGCGATGGAATTGATGATACACCAGATGCTACAGATGCTTCGCAACAAACTTGCGACACCACAAAAAACACTTGCCCAGATCCGAATTTGAGCCAAGATTATCCTGATATGGTTGAGAATTATATGGATTACAGTAGCGATGATTGCTTAAATATGTTCACCAATGAGCAAGTAGCTTTAATGCGCGAAGTAATTAAACTTTATCGTCCAGGAATTGCAGAAGTGGTTGTGAATACTTCTTCTTCAATAAAACAAATAGGCAACTTAGAAATGGTGAAAGTTTCTCCAAATCCAACTCAAGGTTTCGTTTATGTAGAACTACCAAGTTCTACCGAAGGTAAAATAGAATTAAACCTAATTTCTACCGAAGGTAAATTGGTTCGCTCATTTGAAAGCTCCACCAAAGCAACACGCTTAGATTTAGACGGAATTCAACAAGGCGTTTACTTACTTTCTGTAAAAAATAGAAACTTATCAACCGTTAAGCGTATTGTAATTGCAGAATAATGCCGTAACTTTCGGCTTATTTTATTTTACAATACGCTTAAGTTATGGTTAAGAAAAACTCTTCGTACTACATAGATTTAGAAAAAAGGTACGGAGCACACAATTATCACCCGCTTCCGGTTGTTTTGGAGAAAGGGTTAGGCATTTATGTTTGGGATGTTGAAGGCAAGAAATATTTCGATTTTCTTTCGGCATATAGCGCGGTAAATCAAGGACACTGCCACCCGCTAATTATTAAAGCACTTACTGAGCAAGCAAAAAAAATCACGCTCACTTCTCGTGCTTTTTACAACAATAAATTGGGCGAATACGAAAAGTATATCACCGAGTATTTTGGTTACGATAAAGTGCTGCCGATGAACACTGGAGTAGAAGGTGGAGAAACAGCGCTGAAGCTCGCTCGCAGATGGGGTTACAGAGTTAAAGGCATAAAGGAAAATAAAGCAACTGTAATATTTGCTGAAGGTAATTTTTGGGGCAGAACCATGAGTGCTATTTCAAGTTCAACAGACCCTTCGAGTTATAAAGATTTTGGCCCATACATGCCAGGTTTTGAGGTTGTTCCTTACAATAATTTAAAGAAGTTAGAAGAAGCACTTCAAAATAAAAATGTGTGTGCTTTTATGGTGGAGCCAATACAGGGCGAAGCTGGCGTGAATGTGCCGAAAGAAGGCTATTTAGCAAAGGCTTATGAGCTTTGTAAAAAGCACAACGTACTTTTTATTGCCGATGAAATTCAAACAGGACTTTGCCGAACAGGAAGAATGCTTTGTTGCGATTACGAAGGTGTTCGCCCCGATATTCTAATTTTAGGAAAAGCTTTAAGCGGTGGAGTTTTGCCCGTGAGTGCAATTTTAGCCGATGATGAAATTATGCTACAAATTCAACCGGGAGAGCATGGTTCTACCTACGGTGGAAATCCTTTGGCTTGCGCTGTTGCGGTAGCTGCTTTGCAAGTTTTGAAAGATGAAAACTTAGCACAAAATTCTTTCTATTTAGGAAATTATTTTAGGCAGCAAATGGCAACTTTTAAGTCGCCTTTAATTAAAGAAGTGCGCGGAAAAGGCTTGCTGAATGCCATTGTGGTGAACTCGAAAAAGAAAAATATTGCTTGGGATATTTGCGTTAAACTGAAAGAAAATGGATTGATTGCAAAACCTACGCACGATACTATTATTCGCTTAGCACCGCCATTAACTATCACAAAAGAAGAGTTAGACCAGTGCATTGAAATTATTCAACAAGTGTTTAGGGCATTTGAAGGAAAATAATTGTTTTTTATACTAAAGAATAGCGAAACGCTACATTACTATTTTAGTTTTTAGCTAACATCGCACATACAATATGCAAAGTTTACGAATTGTATTTTTCGGCACTCCGGAGTTTGCGGTTCCAATGTTGGAAACCCTTGTGGCATCAACGCATCAAGTAGTTGCTGTTGTTACCGCACCCGACAAACCTGCCGGCAGAGGAATGGAACTTCACCAAAGCGAAGTGAAGCTGAGTGCAATAAAAAATCAAGTGAAAATTTTGCAACCGGAGAAGTTGAAAAACGAAACTTTTGTGCAAGAACTCCAATCGCTTCATGCAGATTTGTTTGTAATCGTTGCGTTTAGAATGTTGCCCGAAATAGTTTGGAATATGCCACGCTTAGGAACAATAAATCTTCATGCTTCGTTGTTGCCAAATTATAGAGGCGCAGCACCAATAAATTGGGTAATCATAAACGGTGAAAAAGAAACCGGAGTAAGCACGTTTTTTCTTCAACATGAGATTGATACCGGCAACATTATTTTTCAAGAAAAAGTAAAAATTGAGAGTGAAGAAACAGTAGGAACACTCTATAAAAAGTTGATGCAATTAGGCGCAAAAGTTTTGAGAAAAACGGTTGATGCTGTTGCTGTTGGAGAGTATCCAGAAACGCCTCAAGCACATATCACTGAGGTGAAAAAAGCACCTAAAATTTTTAAGCCGGATTGCGAAATTGATTTTAATAAAAGTGCGGTGGAACTCCACAATTTTGTGAAAGGATTAAGCCCTTATCCGGCAGCGTTTTTTAAGCACAAAGGGAAAGCTATAAAAGTGTTTTCGGCAGCGGCAGAAATTAGCAATCATCAACATGCAATGGCTGATTTAGTTTCTGATGACAAAACATATTTGAAAGTAGCTTGCAAAGATGGTTTTTTAAACTTGCTCGAAGTGCAGTTAGAAGGGAAAAAGAAAATGAATATTGAAGAATTTTTAAGAGGATTTTCAGCTAATTGATTACTTAGAAACTTGACAGTTTTGAAAATAAAAAAGACATGGAAAAGAAAAATAAAATTCGCATAGTTACAGCTGCTTCGCTATTTGATGGGCATGATGTTGCTATCAATATTATGCGCAGAATTATGCAAGCTCAAGGTGCAGAAGTTATTCATCTTGGGCACAATAGAAGCGCACAAGAAATTGTAGAAGCCGCTATTCAAGAAGATGCAGATGCCATTGCCATTACAAGTTATCAGGGTGGGCACATTGAGTTTTTTAAATACATGTTCGATTTGCTTGCTCAAAACGATTGTAAGCACATTAAAATATTTGGTGGCGGTGGTGGCACAATTTTACCTTCTGAAATTGAAGAGTTAGAAGCTTACGGTATTGCAAAAATCTATTCTCCGGACGATGGCAGGCATTTAGGTTTAGAAGGAATGATTGCAGAAGTTTTAGCTGCTGTGAGCAAGGAAGAAAAAGCAAAAGATGTTGCTGTAAATACTGCAAACTTCAATACTCAAAATTGGAAAGCTGTTGCACAAGCAATAAGTATTGCCGAAGCAGGAGAATTTGGAAAAATTCAACAAGAAATAGATAAACTAAAAGGTAAAACAAACTCAGTAATATTAGGAATTACGGGAACCGGAGGTGCAGGAAAATCAAGTGTTACAGATGAAATTGTAAGAAGATTTTTAAGGAATTTTGAAGATAAATCAGTAGCGGTAATTTCGGTAGATCCAAGTAAAAAGAAATCGGGAGGAGCTTTATTGGGCGATAGAATAAGAATGAACGCGATATTTAATAAGCGAGCATACATGCGTTCGATGGCAACACGCGAAAGCGACAGAGCACTTAGCGAATACATAAAGCCGGCTCTTGATGTTTGTAAAGCAGCAGGTTTTGAATTTATTATTTTAGAAAGCGCAGGCGTAGGGCAAAGCGATGCTTCAATTTTAGAATTTTGTGATGTTTCTCTGTATGTAATGACACCTGAATATGGCGCTGCATCTCAGTTAGAGAAGATAAACATGTTAGATTATGCTGATGTGATTGCAATAAATAAATTTGATAAATTAGGTGCAGATGATGCGTACAATGATGTATGCAAACAGTATAAACGAAATCACGTACAGTTTCAAGCAAAAAATGAAGAACTGCCAATAGTTGGAACAGTAGCTTCAAAATTTAATAACAATGGGGTGAATGCTTTATTTAGATTGTTGCTGAAAACGATTAATACAAAATTGAATGTTGATTTTGGAGAACTTCACCCAACAACTTTAAGTGGCGATGTAACGGAGCCAATTATTCCGCCAGCAAGAACTCGCTATTTAGCAGAAATTTCTGAAACGATTGTGCGATACGATAATTGGGCAAGTGAGCAAAGTAAAATTGCAAGTAAATTGTATCAAATAAACGGAGTTTTAAATTTAGTAAACGGAGAATAGAGTATGAACAACGCAGTAAATTTTGAACCATATTCAGCAAAAGAGTTAGAAACAGACCAAGAAATTAGGTGGTGTCCTGGTTGTGGAGACTTTGCGATTTTAAAGCAAGTGCAAATCACAATTCCTAAACTCAATATACCAAGAGAAAATATTGTTTTCATAAGCGGCATTGGCTGCTCGTCACGTTTTCCGTATTACATGAATACTTATGGCATGCACTCAATTCACGGCAGAGCTACGGCAATCGCTACAGGATTAAAAGTTGCACGTCCTGATTTAAGTGTTTGGGTAATTACCGGTGATGGCGATTCGCTTTCTATCGGTGGCAATCATTTAATTCATATTTTACGGAGAAATGTTGATGTGAATATTTTGCTTTTCAACAACCAAATTTATGGGCTCACGAAAGGTCAATATTCACCAACTTCTGAACTAAACAAAATAACCAAATCTTCTCCTGTCGGCACATTGGATAATCCATTCAATCCATTGGCTTTAGCATTGGGTTCCGGAGCTACTTTTGTTGCGAGAAGTATAGATAAAGAAGCGCGCCATTTGCAAAAAATGATTGAAAGAACACATCTTCATAAAGGTGCATCACTACTTGAAATTTATCAAAACTGCAATATTTTTAATGATAATGCTTTTGAAGTTTTTGGAAATAAAACATCTCAAAAAACGAACGCTATTTTTCTTGAACATGCCGCTCCACTTATATTTGGAGACAAAGAAGATGCGCTTGGAATTGTGTTAGATGCGTATAAACCAAGAGTAGTGAAAATGGCTGATGGCTATAGTGAAAATGACCTTTGGATTCACGATGAACAAGATATATTTAAAGCACAAATTTTAGCGAGATTTTTTGATACTGAAGATTTTCCTCGTCCGTTTGGTGTTATTTATGCACGAGAACAAATTTCTTTTGAAAAAGCAGTGCAAAACCAATTAGAGCAAGAAAAAGTACAAAAAAGTAATATAGATTTATCGGTACTTTTAGCAGGAAATCAAACTTGGACGGTGAATTAGTTTGATGTTTTTTTAAATTATATTATTAAGTTTACGTGAAAGTTCTATTTTTGAACTTAGAAGTAATCATTTTTACGCTACATTTTAATTTATGGTGCAACTTTCCAAACTATTCTCAGTGGCTTTAGCTGTATTTTTTACAGCAGCAACGATGGGGCAGGCAACTTCAACTGATAGTACACAATCTAAAAACTCGGAAAAGAAAGACAGGCAAAATCAGGTGAAGTTTATGAAACCTGATATGGAGGCTACAGACTATAATTTCAACGATAGAAAAGCTGTTAGTCAGCCTTTAATGCCTCGTATGGATTTAGATAGTGCAGTATATCAAAAGAACAAAAAGCAGAAAAAACAACAAACTGCTTTTAAAGAAATGAAGTACATGTATCCTGCTCGTCCAAGCGACCAATGGGAAATTGGGGTGAATTTAGGATATGCTTTCATAAGCGGTGATGTGAATCCATATTGGTCTAAAGTATGGCAAAACTGGGGTGCAGGCTTAACAATTAGAAAGTCAATTGGACACACGTTCTCACTTCGTTTCCAATACCAATTTGCTTGGATGACTGGTCAAAACTGGGCACCGGATTACAACTTAAAATTTAATCAAGGGTTAAATGGTCAGTACGACCCTAATGTGAACTATGTAAAAGGAGTAGGATTGGACACCTCTAACCATATACCCAAAGCAAACAAAGGTTATTTCTTTTATAACTATAGAACTTTTGTCCATGATTTTGCATTGCAAGCAGTTGTAAATCTTGGGAATATTCGCTTTTACCGAGAGCGTAATATGGTAAACTTCTATTTATTTGGTGGAGTTGGTGGAACACTAACTAGAACACAAATGGACGCTTTAGATGCAAATGGAAAGATGTATGACTTTACTGATGTGCTTTCTTTATATCAAGTAGGTGGTGGGGCTGGAGCTCCTCCTGTAAACGCTCGTTTAGATAAAAGAAAAGAGGCATTGAAATTGCTAAAAGGTAAGTTTGATGGCAAGTACGAATCTGATGCAGATCGCGATATTGATAGACTAGGGTTATTTAAGAATTACCAGTTCTTGCCAACTTTCAACTTTGGATTTGGTGTTGCCTTCCATATTTCTAAATGGGTTACGCTTTCTTTAGAAGAAAAAATAATGATTACCGGTTCTGATGTGTTAGACGGCTACCGTTGGACACAAGATGAATATCCTGGCTTTACACGCGATAACGATAACATATCATACACCTCAATTGGATTTAATTTCCACGTAGGTAGAAACAAAGTGGAACCGCTTTGGTGGTTAAACCCGAACGATTATGTGTATCGCAAAATTGCAGAAACAAATCCTGATAAAATTATTGCAGAAGCATTTAAAGATGATGATGAAGATGGCGTTCCTAATAAGTTAGATAAAGAACCAAACACAAAGAAAGGTTGCCCTGTTGATGTGAGAGGTGTAACTTTAGATAGCGATAAAGATGGCATTGCTGATTGTGATGATAAAGAACCATATTCTCCTCCGGGTTATCCTGTTGATCAATTTGGAGTAGCTCAAATTCCACCAAATCCTTGCTGCGATGAAGGCGATGACTTATTGATGCTTGGTGGCGAAGGTGCAAACGGCAAAGATGGCGCAGGTGTTGGTGCAGAAGGCTCAAAACGCAGAAGAGGTCGCGGTGGTGATTGCTCTAAGATTGAATTGCCAGGCGTATTCTTTGAGAGTGATAAATACTATATCGATCCAAGTTATTTAAGTTCAATTCACCAAGTGGCAGAAAGAATGCAGCAATGCCCTGATATGCGCTTAGTGCTTACTGGATATGATGAAAGCAGAAATGACCAAAAATACAATGAACAACTTTCGTGGAACAGAGCACAAAAGGTTGCAGACTATTTGGTTGAGAAGTACGGTATTTCAAGAGATAGATTTATTGTGAAGTACCAAGGCGGTAAGAAATCTAATGCAAATAAGAGTGCAATAGAGCGTAAAGAAAGCCGCAAAGTAGAGTTTAGATATGCTGAAGAAGATGAAAAGGGCGATAGCAATCCTGCATCTCCACATCCAGGCTATAAAGCAGGTTCTGATAAATAAGAAGAATCTTAACCAATAGCAAAAACCGCTTCGGGATATTCCTGAAGCGGTTTTTTTATGTAGTATTTTTAATAAGCGTTATACAAGCTCCAACCGAAAGTTGAAAAGGCAAAATGAACGAAATAGATAAAGTTATACGAAAATGATTTTTAAAATAGGTGGAAATTTTGCCGTATAATACTCCCGATAGAGCTATCGGGATGATAGCCGGTTAGAACAATTTTATTGGTCTATTACGGATATCCTTTCGGTATTATTTCAGTGCCAGAAATAAAAAATCCCGATGTAGATTGATACAATCAATCTACATCGGGATTTAAAAGATATAATCAATAAGGTTACAATCTCTCAATCACAATAGCAGAAGCACCGCCACCGCCATTGCAAATTCCGGCTGCGCCATATTTGCCGCCTTTTACTTTTAATACTGAAAGCAAAGTGCAAATAATTCTAGCTCCGCTCATACCAACCGGATGTCCTAAAGAAACCGCACCTCCAAATACATTCACTTTTGCAGGATCTAAATTTAATAGTTTGGTATTTGCCATTGCTACATTGCTAAATGCTTCATTCACTTCAACAAAATCTATTTGGTTTAGCTCTAAGCCTGCTTTTTTTAATGCAATAGGAATTGCCAAAGCAGGAGAGGTGGTGAAATCGTCTGGAGCTTGCTCTGCATCACCATAGCCTAAAATTCGTGCAATAGGCTTTAAGCCAAGTTCTTTTGCTTTTTCAGCGCTCATTAAAACTAAAGCTGCCGCACCATCATTTATTTTAGAGGCGTTTACCGCAGTAACTGTTCCATCTTTTCCGAAAGCAGGTTTTAATGTTGCTACTTTTTCGGCTTTTAGTTTTTTGTATTCTTCATCTTCCGACACAAAAGTGCTTCCGCTTCTTCCCTTAATTTCTACTTCAAATAATTCATCGGCAAACCAACCATTTTTGTAAGCTTCAGTAGCTCTGCGATAAGATTCTAAAGCATAAGCATCTTGGTCTTCGCGGCTGAAATTATATTTTTTAGCGCAGCGGTCGCCACTGCTTCCCATCATTTCTTTTGAATATGGGTCTTGCAGAGCATCGCGAACGATAGCATCGGCAAGTTCGCCATTTCCATAGCGATAACCGTTTCTTGCACCGCTAAGCATGTAAGGCGCATTGGTCATGCTTTCCATGCCGCCTGCAACTACCACATCTTTATCGCCAAGTAAAATAGATTGCGCACCAAAAATTACGGCTTTCATGCCCGAGGCGCAAACTTTATTCACAGTTGTGCAAGTTGCTCCAGGGTGAATTCCGGCTGCTAAAGCTGCTTGCCTTGCAGGAGCTTGTCCTGTGTTTGCCTGAATTACGTTTCCCATAATTACTTCTTGCACATCATTTCCGGTTATGCCCGCTTTTTCAACAGCTTTTTTTATTGCTTGGGCACCCAACTCTGTTGCAGGAACTGCTGATAAAACACCACTCATGCTGCCAATTGGCGAACGTGTTGCCGAAACGATTACTACTTCTTTACTCATATCTTTTGGTTTAAATTTTATTGAATATCGTTGTTTAATTTTTTAGCAAATCGAGCAGGGTAATTATTTTATCTCGTAGTTGTTTTCTATCGACAATAAAATCAAGAAATCCGTTTTCTAATTGAAATTCTGAAGTTTGAAAGCCTTCGGGTAATTTCTTTTTAATTGTTTCTTCAATTACTCGTGGACCTGCAAAGCCGATTAAAGCTCCAGGTTCAGCAATATTAAAATCGCCCAACATGGCAAAAGAGGCTGTAACTCCGCCTGTGGTTGGGTTGGTAAGCAATGAAATGTAAGGTAGTTTTGCATTGGCTAATTGAGTCAATTTTGCCGATGTTTTAGCCATTTGCATGAGTGAAAATGCGCTTTCTTGCATTCGTGCACCGCCAGATTTTGAAATGATGAGCAATGGCGATTTATTTTCAATTGCCCAATCTATGGCAAAAGCAATTTTTTCGCCTACCACACTACCCATTGAGCCGCCAATAAAACGAAAATCCATTGCTGCAATCGTAAGATTTTCGCCTCCTGCTTTGCCGTAGCCAACGCGCATTGCTTCTTTTAAGCCACTATTCACAGTAGCTTCATGAATTCGCTGCTTGTAAGGTTTTAAATCTGCAAATTCAAGTGTATCAACGGGAACAAGGTTAGAGAATTTTTCTTCCCAAATACTTTTATCGAAAATTAAATCGAAGTAGTCATCTGCATCAATCTTTTCGTGGTGATTGCAAAGCGGACATGTGTAAGCATGTGCTTTCATTTCAGTAACAAGAGACGCCTTTTTGCAGTTTGTACACTGGTGCCAAACGCCATCGGGAGCTTCTTTCTTTTCACTGGTAGAGGTTTCAACCCCTTTTCTAATTCTTTTCCACCAACTCATTTTGTTGCAATTAGTGCAGTAGTAATTTACTGCTTATGCTATAGTTATTTCTTTGCTCAAATATACATCTTGAATTGCATTAAGCAATTTTATGCCGTCTGCCATTGGGCGTTGGAATGCTTTTCTTCCGCTAATTAAGCCCATTCCGCCAGCGCGTTTGTTTACAATTGCAGTAGTTACGGCATCTGCCAAATCGCTTTCGCCACTTGATGCGCCACCGCTGTTGATTAAGCCAACTCTACCCATGTAGCAGTTTGCCACTTGGTATCTGGTTAAATCAATCGGGTGGTCGGTGGTAAGTTCCGTATAAACTTTCTTGTGTGTTTTCCCAAAGTTCACAGCGTTGTATCCACCGTTATTTTCTGGTAGTTTTTGCTTGATAATATCTGCTTGAATGGTTACGCCTAAATGGTTTGCTTGCCCTGTTAAATCAGCAGAAACATGATAATCTACTCCATCTTTTTTGAATGCACTATTGCGAGTGTAGCACCACAAAATTGTTGCCATGCCAAGTTCGTGCGCATATTCAAATGCTTCGGCAACTTCTACAATTTGACGCTTGCTTTCTTCGCTGCCAAAATAAATTGTAGCGCCAACGGCTGCGGCTCCCATGTTCCATGCATCTTTTATAGAACCAAACATTATTTGGTCGAAACTGTTTGGGTAGCTGATAAATTCATTGTGATTTATTTTTACTACAAAAGGAATTTTGTGCGCGTATTTTCTTGCTACCATTCCTAAAACACCATAGGTTGATGCCACTGCATTGCAGCCACCTTCTACTGCTAATTTTACAATATTTTCAGGGTCAAACATTGGCACATTTGGTGCAAAAGATGCACCTCCACTATGCTCAATGCCTTGATCTACCGGAAGAATAGAAACATAACCAGTATTTGCCAAGCGACCTGTGCCTGCAAGGCGTTGTAGATTGTTCAATACTTGTGCTGAGCGATTGCTTTGAACCCATAAATTCTCAATAAAATTAGAGTTGGGAAGATGTAATTGCTCTTTGCTTATGGTTGCGCTTTTGTGTTCAAGTAGGAATTTGGCTTTTTCATCGCCAATAAGTTTTGCTACGTCAGAAATGTTCATTGATAGAAAAAATTTTAAAGGGCGAATGTAGAGTTTTCTCTTTAAGATTTAAGTGTGCCTAATAAAATTTAACCGTGATTAGACAGTAGCATATTTATTTAAAAACTAAAGTTCAATAAAATTCTTGCTATTTTTTAATGAAGACATATTAACTCTTCGGCAAAAGAGTAATATTCAGGTAAGGAAAACAGGGTTTAAAAAGCAGTGCAACAAAAAGAGGCTGTCCAAAACTTTTCGGACAGCCTCTCTTTGTTTAAGGTTACGAATAACTTTTATGTTAGTTTAAATTCATTTCGCCTAAAATTTGTGCAGTCCATTTTTGCAAACGCTCATCAGTAAGTTCATCTTGGTTATCTACATCTAAGCATAAGCCCACAAATTTATCACCGCGCTGCGCCTTGCTAAAATCGTGCTCAAAGCCTGCAATTGGCCACAAACCAACTAATTCGGCACCGCCTTGTTCGGCAATTTCTGCAAATAAACCTAAGGCATCGCAAAAGTAAGCTGCATAGCCGTATTGGTCGCCTAAACCATAAAAAGCAACTTTTTTTCCTTTAAAATCAACCTTCTTCATTTCGGGAATAAATTCTTCCCAATCGCCTTGCAATTCGCCATCGTACCAAGTAGGCATGCCAAGTACTAAAAGGTTATATGCTTGCATATCGGCAGCTGTTTTTTTGTATATTTCTTTTACGTCAACTTCACCATTGCCAACTTTTGTTTCCAGCAATCCTTTTAACTGTTTAGCAATACGTTCTGTATTTCCGGTATCGGTTCCATAAAACAAGCCTATTTTTGCCATAAAGTTTCTTTTTTTGCGGCTGCGAATGTAAACCATAAATAGCATTGGAAACACAAAAATTACCCAAAGAATTTAAAAGTTTTATAGAAACGTTGTTATCTGACGAAGCAAACGTGTTTTGGGAGGCTTTAAATGAAAGTTCTCCGGTTTCGATTCGTCAAAATTTAAAGAAGAAAGAAAAGCATTGGCAACAAGCTACAGAAATTGAATGGTGCAAGAGCGGAAAGTATCTTAGTGAAAGACCACTTTTTACTGCCGACCCATATTTTCATGCAGGCTGCTACTATGTGCAGGAGGCCGCATCAATGTTTTTAGAGCAATTTTTGAATGAAAATATTGAAGCCGATACAGCAATAACGGCTTTAGATTTATGTGCTGCTCCTGGTGGAAAAACAACTCATCTTATTTCTTTATTGAACGAAACTTCAACGATAGTTTGTAACGAAATAGTGCCGAAACGAAATGCTATTTTGTGCGAAAATATTACCAAGTGGGGAACTGCTAATACGGTAGTTACACAAAATGAAGCAAAGGATTTTTTGCCGTTGCAAAATTTCTTCGACTTAATAGTGGTTGATGCGCCTTGCAGTGGCGAAGGAATGTTTAGAAAAGATGTGCGAGCTATTGCCGAGTGGAGCGAAAAAAATGTGCAGCAATGTAATGTTCGGCAAGTTGAAATTCTCGAAAATATTATTGGCACATTAAAAGAAAATGGAATTTTGCTTTACTCGACTTGCACTTTTGAACCAAGCGAAAATGAAGAAAAAGTGAAATGGCTTTGCAGTGAAAAAGGTTTTGAAGAAGTAAAACTAAAAAGCAATTTGCTGAAAGGAATTATGCAATCAGAATTTGGATATAGATTTTACCCGCACAAAGTGAAAAGCGAAGGTTTTTATATCGCTTGTTTAAGGAAGAAAAGTACAATGTCTTCACCTGATTTTATGCTGAAAAATTTTAAAAAGCAAGTGCAGGTAATTTCTCAAAAGCAAGTTCCCAGTTCAATTCAAAGTATCGTTGAAACTCCCGATAATTTTCAATGGTTTCTGCACAAAAATCTCTTCAATTTCACTAATCAAAATACGCTGAACAAGCTGCTATCACTCGAAAAGTTTTTAACTGTGAAGCAAGCAGGAACAAGCGTTGGCGAACTAAAAGGAAGTGATGTGCTTTTAGACCATGCAGCAGCAGTTTCTATTTATAGAAATGGTAATTTGCCCAATATAAATTTAGAGAAAGAAGACGCACTAAAATTTTTAAAAGGAGAAAGTTTAAATATTGCTGCGCCAAAAGGTTGGCTTGCAGTTTTGTTTGAAGGTGTTTGTATCGGCTGGGCAAAAAGCACGGCAAGCCGATTAAATAATCATTATCCAAAGCACTGGAAAATTAGAATGGATATGGCTGAAATGTTGTAAAAAAAATAAGCCTCATTCCTTTATGTTTTCTATAAAGAAATGAGGCTGTTACTTATTGTTTCAAAACTATTTTTAGTTGTCTGAAACGTTTGCTGGTTCTTGCTTTTCAATTACAAAAACTAAGCCTTCGCCATCAAAGGCATCTACTTTCACATGGCAGCCTTTGTCTATTTCACCGGCAAGAATTTTCTTGCTCAAAGCATTCACCACATCTTTTTGAATTACACGTTTTAAAGGTCGTGCGCCATATTGCGGGTCGTAGCCTTCTTCGCCTAAGTAATCCAATGCTTCTTTGGTAAATTCTAAATCTATTTCGCGTTGAGCTAATAAGTTGTGCAAGTTGCCAAGTTGCAATTCCACAATCTGGCGTATTTGCTTGCGCAACAATGGGTGAAACATCACAATTTCATCAATACGATTTAGGAACTCCGGACGCACAGTTTGTTTTAAGCGTTCCAACACTTCCAACTTAGTTGTTTCAATTATTGAATTGATGTTGTTGGTTTCGTTCAAACGCTCAAAATTGCCTTGTATTATATCGCTTCCGATATTTGAAGTCATAATAATTATCGTGTTTTTAAAATTCACGAGTCTGCCTTTATTGTCGGTTAAGCGACCATCATCAAGCACTTGCAAAAGCGTATTGAATACATCAGGATGCGCCTTTTCAATTTCATCGAAAAGGATTACACTATATGGTTTTCTGCGCACAGCTTCGGTAAGTTGTCCGCCTTCGTCATAACCTACATATCCCGGAGGCGAACCAACCAAACGGCTCACGCTGTGTTTCTCTTGGTATTCGCTCATATCAATGCGCACCATTGCATTTTCATCGTTGAACAAAACATAGCTAAGTGCTTTGCTTAATTCGGTTTTACCAACACCTGTTGTTCCTAAAAATAAGAAGGAGCCAATTGGTCTGCGCTCATCTTGCAAACCCGCGCGGCTTCTGCGAATAGCATCGCTCACGGCAATAATAGCTTCATCTTGACCTTTTACTTTTTCGCGCAAGCGTTCTTCTAAGTGTAGTAGTTTTTCTTTTTCACCTTCTAACATTCTGGAAACGGGAATGCCTGTCCATTTGCTCACAATGAGTGCAATATCTTCTGCATCTACATCTTCTTTCAACATTCTGTTATCAGGAGAAATAGAATCTAATTGGCGTTCAAAATTTTTAATTGTTTGCTCTGCTTCTTTAATTTTTCCGTAGCGAATTTCTGCTACTTTGCCGTAATCGCCATCGCGCTCTGCTTGGTCGGCTTCTAATTTTAATGCTTCAATTTTGCGCTTTTCATCTTGGATTTTTTCAACCACATTTTTCTCGCTTTGCCATTTTGCTTTTAGTTCATTTCTATCTTCTTGCAAATTCGCAAGTTGCTCTTGTAGCTCACCTAGTTTCTTGTCATCATTTTCTCTTTTAATGGCTTCAATCTCAATTTCAATTTGCATTATTTTACGCTCAATTTCATCTAATGCTTCAGGCAAAGAATCTATTTCTAACCGTAGTTTTGCTGCTGCTTCATCAATTAAATCTATTGCTTTATCGGGCAAAAATCTATCGTTAATATACCTGCTCGAAAGTGAAACAGAAGCTATGATTGCTTCATCTTTTATCTTCACTTTATGGTGTGTTTCGTAGCGCTCTTTTAAACCGCGAAGAATTGAAATAGCATCTTCTTCGCTTGGTTCATCAATATATACTTTTTGAAAACGCCTTTCGAGTGCTTTGTCTTTTTCGATATACTTTTGGTATTCATTTAAAGTGGTTGCGCCTATTGCTCTTAGTTCGCCACGTGCCAATTCAGGTTTAATAATATTGGCTGCATCCATTGCTCCATCGGTAGCTCCGGCACCAACCAAGGTGTGAATTTCATCAATGAATAGGATGATATTTCCGTTGCTTTCTTTTACATCTTTCACCACGGCTTTTAAGCGCTCTTCAAAATCTCCACGATATTTTGCTCCTGCCATCAAAGCGCCCATATCTAATGCGAAAACAGTTTTGTTTTTTAAATTTTCAGGCACATCACCTTTCACCATTCGGTGCGCAATGCCTTCTGCAATGGCGGTTTTACCCACTCCAGGTTCACCAACTAAGAGCGGATTGTTTTTTGTTTTGCGCGAAAGAATGTGCATCACTCTGCGTATTTCTTCATCTCTTCCAATTACAGGATCTAACTTGCCGCTGCGTGCGCGCTCGTTGAGATTGATGGCATATTTTTCGAGTGCATTGTAGGTGGCATCGCTATCTTGCGAGGTAACCCGATTTCCTTTTCGTAACTCTAAAATGGCACTGCGCAATTTTTTTTCTTCTAATCCAACATCAGCTAAAATTTTTGAGGCATTATCTTTAGTTGAAAGAAGCGCCAAAAGCAAATGCTCTAAAGTAACATAGCTATCGCCCATTTCTTTCATTAATTTATTGGCTTGTAGCATCATTTGCCCGAAGCTTTGCGAAGGTGTAATATCTTGCCCCGTGCCAGAAACTTTTGGAAGTGCTTTTAGTTTTTCTTCCACCTTGCCGAGTAATATATTTTTGTTCACGCCAGCCTTTTCTAAAATGAAAGGAAGCGCATCTTCGTCAGCATCTAACATACCTTTTAGAATGTGCAAAGTATCTAAATATGGGTGCGAATTATCGAAAGCAATTTGCTGTGCATTATTTAATGCTTCTAAGGCTTTTACAGTGAAATTGTTTGCGTTCATTTTTATTGATTTTGTTTTTATATATCAATAGCTGAACCAAAATAACAATTAAGAAAAAAAGGCAGATTCTTTTGTGTAAATTTGAAATAATGTCGGATTGAAAGTGTATTAAACTGCCAGCTTTTCAGGTTTTGATGGAGTGTTGTAAGAATAACATTACTTCGTTACACTTCTCGAAATTACAATACGCTGAACTTCGCTGGTGCCTTCGTAAATTTGAGTAATTTTTGCATCGCGCATTAAACGCTCTACGTGATATTCTTTTACAAAACCGTAACCACCGTGTATTTGCACGGCTTCTACAGTATGTTTCATAGCTACTTCGCTGGCGTAAAGTTTCGCCATAGAACTTGCTACATCGTAATTTTTACCTTCATCTTTTAATGTTGCTGCTTTGTAAACCAATAAACGTGCGGCTTCAATTTCGGTTGCCATATCGGCTAATTTAAAAGCTATGGCTTGGTGGTTAATTAACTCTGTGTTGAATGCTTGGCGTTCTTTAGAGTATTGTACAGCTAATTCATAAGCACCCGCGGCAATGCCCAATGCTTGTGCGGCAATACCAATTCTGCCTCCGCTTAATGTTTTCATAGCAAAGGTAAATCCAAATCCATCTTCACCAATTCGGTTTGCTTTAGGCACTTTCACATTAGTAAAGAGCAAAGTATGTGTATCAGAAGAACGAATACCTAATTTGTCTTCCTTTCTTCCAATTTCAAAACCTTCCATGCCTTTTTCCACAATCAAAACATTTATTCCTTTGTGTCCTTTTTCGGCATGTGTTTGCGCAATTACCAAATAGGTAGAAGCTTTGCCACCGTTTGTAATCCAGTTTTTTGTTCCATTCAGCAAATAGTGGTCGCCCATATCTATTGCAGTAGTGCGCTGGTGTGTAGCATCACTTCCTGCTTCGGGTTCGCTAAGGCAGAATGCTCCTAATTTTTCGCCTTTGGCTAATGGTACTAAGTATTTTAGTTTTTGTTCTTCGGTGCCGTATTCCTGCAAGCCCCAGCACACCAAAGAGTTGTTTACACTCATGGTTACAGAGCATGAATTATCTACTTTAGAAATTTCTTCCATTGCCAAAACATAGCTCAACGCGTCCATGCCGCCACCGCCATAGGCAGGATCAACCATCATGCCCAAGAAACCAAGTTCAGCCATGCGTTGTACTTGCTCCGCAGGATATTCTTGTGTGGTATCTCTATCAATTACGCCCGGCTTACACTCGTTTTGTGCAAAATCACGTGCCGCCTGCTTTATCATTTTTTGTTCTTCTGTTAATTCAAAAAACATACTCGTTTATTTTTTATGCAGCGCGAATATAACTTTTGCCGCGAAATTTGTGCTTCATTCCTTGTTTCTATTGTTTCAAAAAACTAAGAATTATTACAACTTTTCCACAAAGCACCTAAAAGGGTTTTAAGCCAAAAGGAATAAGTGCTTCTTTGCAGGCATGGCTGGGCAAAAAAGTATGGGAAAAAATAGAGCAGTAGAAAGCGAAACACCGCTGATGAAGCAATACAATCAAATTAAGGGAAAATACCCTGATGCCATATTGCTTTTTCGCGTGGGCGATTTCTATGAAACATTTGCAGAAGATGCCCGAAAAGCAGCAGCCACACTAGGTATTGTGCTTACCAAGCGAAGCAATGGCAAAGCAAGTGAAGTAGATTTAGCAGGGTTTCCGCATCATGCGTTGGATACTTATTTGCCTAAGTTGGTAAAGGCAGGACATCGTGTGGCAATTTGCGACCAATTAGAAGACCCGAAACTCACTAAAACCATTGTGAAACGCGGAGTTACCGAAATGGTTACACCCGGTATTGCACTTGGCGATAACTTAACCGATAACCGCAGCAACAACTTTTTGGCTTCGGTATATTTTGAAGGTTTGCAGTTTGGCGTTGCGTTTGTTGATGTTTCTACCGGTGAGTTTTTTGTTGCAGAAGGAAACTATGCATACATTGATAAATTATTGCAAAGCCTTTCGCCAGCCGAGGTGCTTTACCAGCGCAAAGCAGAAAAGGATTTCAATAAACTTTTTGGTGAAAAACATTACAGTTATCGCTTAGAAGATTGGATTTACAATTACGAAAATGCCTTAGATGCTTTGCTGAAATTGTTCGGCACACACTCGCTAAAAGGCTTCGGAATAGAAGATGAAAAAGCAAGTATTATTGCCGCAGGTGCGGTGTTGCAATATTTGAAAGATACAGAACACAACAATCTTGGACATCTTACTAAAATTACTCGTCTTCGCGAAGAAAAATATGTTTGGTTAGATAGGTTCACCATACAGAATTTAGAATTGGTAGAGCCGGTTCACCGCGATGGAAAAAGTTTGCTTGATGTGTTAGACAAAACAGTTTCGCCAATGGGAAGCCGTCTTTTGCGCAGGTGGTTGCTATTGCCATTAGTTGATGTGCAAGCCATAGAAAACCGCTTGGATATGGTGGAATATTTTTTGCAACATGAGGCACTTTCGCAGGAACTAAAATCGCAAATTAAAGCTATTGGCGATTTAGAGCGATTAGCCGGAAAGGTAAGTCTGCAAAAGGTTTCACCGCGTGAAATGGTGCAGTTAAAACGCGCTTTAGTTTCTATTGCAAACATTCAAAAGTTATTGCAAGGGCAAGCTAATGAGCAACTGCTTGCGGTAGCGCATCAACTTAATGCGTTGCCACCTCTTTTTGAAAAAATTGATGTGGCATTGGTTGCCGATGCGCCAGCTATGTTGAACAAAGGAAATGTAATAAAAGAAGGGTATCACGCTGCGTTAGATGAGCTGCGCGCCATACAAACAGATGGAAAGGATTTTATTGCAGGAATACAAAAAACAGAAGTAGAACGCACAGGAATTTCTTCGCTTAAAATTGGTTTTAATAATGTGTTTGGCTACTATTTAGAAGTTACCAATTCGCACAAGAATAAAGTGCCACCGGAGTGGATACGCAAGCAAACGCTCACGAATGCAGAGCGCTACATCACACCCGAACTAAAAGTGTACGAAGAAAAAGTACTTGGCGCAGGTGAAAAAATTCAAGCGATAGAAGAGCAGCTTTTTATGGAACTGGTGCAGTTTGCAAAAGACTATGTGGTGAGTTTGCAAATGAATGCTGCTTTAGTTGCCACGCTCGATTGTTTGCTGTGTTTTGCTGAATGCGCTACTGCCTATAATTATGCGCGACCGCAACTGAACAACAGTTTTGTAATTGATATAAAAAGCGCTCGACATCCTGTAATTGAGCAGCGCTTGCCCTTGGGCGAAAGCTATATTCCAAACGATATTTTTTTAGACTGCGACAGTCAGCAAATTTTGGTAATTACGGGACCAAACATGGCTGGTAAATCGGCATTGCTTCGGCAAACGGCTTTAATTGTTTTAATGGCGCAAGCAGGTTGTTTTGTGCCTGCAATTCATGCTAATATTGGCTACGCAGATAAAATTTTTACGCGTGTTGGCGCAAGCGACAATCTCTCTGGCGGTGAATCTACTTTTATGGTAGAAATGAATGAAACCGCAGGGATAATGAACAACCTTTCGCAGCGCAGTTTAATTTTATTAGATGAAATTGGCAGAGGAACTTCTACTTACGATGGCGTTTCTATTGCATGGAGTATTGTAGAATTTCTACACAATAACACCACCGCCCACCCGCGAACACTTTTTGCCACGCATTATCACGAGTTGAATGAGCTTGCAGGAAAATATAAACGCATAGAAAATTTTCATGTAACGGTGAAAGAAGCTGCGGGGAAAATTATTTTTCTGCGGAAGTTAGAAAGTGGCGGAAGCGAGCACAGCTTTGGTATTCACGTGGCGAAAATGGCCGGAATGCCTGTGGCAGTTTTAAACCGCGCAAATGAAGTTTTGCAAGAGTTAGAAAGTAAAAGAATGAATAATGACACACGCCAAAAAGTGAAAAATATTTCACCATCTTTTCAACTTAGTATTTTTGAAACTGCCGACCCTACATTGAAAAATTTAGGCGAAACACTTTCTGCTTTAGATGTAAATACGCTCACGCCAATTGAAGCGCTCATTAAGTTAAATGAGTTGAAGCGCTTGCTGGGCAATTAGTTTACTCCAAAAGCATTGCGGTGCATAGTGCATCAAACCAGTTTCCTACTGCAATTTGGGCTTTGCATTTTGCAGCAATTTCTGGTTTGCTCAGGCTTTTAAATTCTTGAACTGATAATAATTCTTCGGCATTAGGTAAATGGTCATTATTGGCTAAAAGTGCGATGTCGTTGCCGCTTAAATATGGTGAAGCGCTGATGAATTTGGGAAGCTTATCAAAACCCAAAGCTGAAGCTCTCGGTGCGCGTGGCATTTCAAAAATACTTTCAGGAATCATTCGTGCCCAAAAGTTTGCGTTTAATCGTGCTACTTGGTCAAATTTAAAAGGAGAAATAGCGCCTGTTTCATCTAAAACTTCTTTGCTGATGTGCATGGCAAGTATTTCGCAAATTACTAAGTTGGCTGCACCACCACCGGTTCCAGTTTCAATAATCTGAAGTACTTTACATTCTAAATGTGCTTTGCTTTCTGCCACTCTTGGCGGTTTCACAAAGTCGCTTGGCAGTTTGGTGAAACCTGCTTTCACAAATTCATCTACGCCTTTTTCAAATTCAGTTGAGGCTAAATTGCATTGGTGAATAATATCGTGTGTAACAATGTTTACCACACATTCGCCCACTTCTTTTAAGTTGTTTAAAGTGTCTTTTAATTTACCTGTTCTGCCATTCACGGCAGGCGAAAAAACTAAAATTGGAGGATTGGAACCAAAGGCATTGAAAAATGAAAATGGCGCAAGATTTACATTGCCGGAAGCATCAATCGTGGAAACAAAAGATATTGGACGTGGTGCCACACAGCCCAGTAAAAATTGGTGCAGTTGTGGTTGTGGAATTTCACCCGGAATTACTTTCAGCATTGTTTTTGTTTTTACTATAAGAAATTATCTGTTTAATTTTTTTACTGCACTACAAGTATTTATGCAGATTGTAGCCATCTAAGCGGTTGTGGTAGTAGTATAAAAGTTTTAAATCTTCGCTAGTGAAATTGGAGCCATTTCGCATAATCGGACTATCAACGTGATACAAGTTTACATTGCGCATTCCATGTTCTAAAATCTTATCTACGTTCCATCTTATCTCAGGAGAAATCTGAATATCACCTGCGGCACTCATTTCTTTTAATCGCTCTTTTAGCAAATTAAGCGCTTCGTGCAAAGTACCTTCGGGTATTGAAATTTCATCTTCGGGCGTGCGCAACAAAGTGAAAAGGTCTATGTTTTTAAATTGCTTTTTAATGAGTTCAAACAAGGTGAAACAAACCAAATGGCTGGTGAGTACTGTATTTGCTTTCCAGTATTGCTCCACAATTTTTTCGCCTAAAATTTTGGTGTATTCTTCTTCGCGCTGGTGGTCGTCTGTCATTTCGCCATTGGTCATAAAATAGCGCTTAATATCTATTTTATTTCCAAGATGGTTAAAGCTGTTTCCTTCGCTATCCACTTCGTTTCCAAACACATCTAAAACTTTTCCAAATGAAATAGTGAGCGAAGAACTTGCCGAAAGAAATTTCAGCATAAAGCGAATCATTTTTATGGAAGTAGAATACTCATCGTTTTCTCTGAAAAAAAGATGTTTTCCGGTTTCTTTCAGGTAGTCGTTTATTAAACCGGAAGCTTCTAAAACAAAGTGATAATTGATAACCATCGGTACCACAAAAACTTTAGGCGCTAAGTCTTCATTAAAATTTTTGAAATGTTGTTTTTGAGATTCTAAAGCTGTGCCGAGCAAACCGAGTTTCAATTTTTTTTCTAACATTCCTGAACGCGAACGCGTGCCTCCGGGAAAGAAAATACTGTGTGTGCCACGCTGTAAGGCAGTGGTGGAGTATGTTTTTAAGGTTTCAAGATAAAAGTTATTTTTCTTTCTTCTATCTACTTTGTATGCGCCCAGCCTTTCCATAAAATAGGAGAGGAGTTTGATACTATATAAATTTAGTCCTGCGCCATAAGTGAATGCCGGCAAGCCCAATTCGCTAAGCACCCAACCAATCATTATGGAGTCCATATTGCTGAAGTGAGTTGGTACAACAACAATTGTTCCTTTTTGCGCTAATTTTCTAATGAGTTCTACATCTCCCGTAATTGGAATTTTTTCGTGAATGGTGCGCGCGCCTTGGCTAATTGATTTAAACCATTTACCCGGTGCGGCATTAAAAACTCGACTGAAAAATTGCGGTAAAACTGTGCGTGCAAATTGAAAAGAATTGATGTCGAAATTTCCTGTTATTTCATTGATGTAGCGGTCGAGAATTTCTTCTGTGAGTTGCTGTGGCGTAATTACCGTATCGGCATCGCTCAACTTCATAAACTTACTTTTTACGCTTCCCCAAAATGCTCTTTCATCTGGCGGGTCTGCTTTCCACGGTTTTTCGGTAAGGCGAATTCTTTCTTGAAATAATACTTTTGAGAGTTCATCTTTCAGCAGTGTATCGTTTGGAAATTCTTCATAGATTTTGCGCAATGTAGTTTGTTTCACTTCGTTCATAAACGCATCTCTGTTCTCGCTCAATTTATAAATTGGCCATTCGCGTAAATCTTCGATAATGTATGGCAAAGGAAATTTTCCTGCTGTGTTATGCTGTTGTTCCATACCAAATTTGTGTTGCAATTTAGTGTAGATTTTTAGGTTGGGTTGAAAATTTATTGCTCTACAACTAAACTTTCGGCAGTGGCACCAAGTTCCAGTAACATGCCGCTAATATCATGAACAAAACTATGCGAGCCGCACACATAAAATCGTTGGCTAAAATCTTTAATGTAATCAATAAGCGCATCTTTGTTTAAGCGCTTTTCTCTAAAGCCAATAACCCCTTCTTTGGTGTAATGGTTAATGTAGTTTTCTTTTAGTAAATCATGTAATTCTGCACCGACAATTACATCTTGCGCAGTGTAGTTGGAATATATCAATTTGTTGGTTGCAATTCTGTTTTGTTTTTTCAATTCTCTAAAGATTGAAATGAAAGGCGTAACGCCTGAACCTCCGGCAATAAACACTCCCGGACCTTTGTATTCGATTGCACCAAATGGCTCGCTTAAAACAAGACTTGCTCCGGCATTTGTTTTGCCAAGTTCTGCAGTGATGCCTTTGTGTTCAGGATAAATTTTAATTAGGAACTCTAAATTTTCCCATGCGTTTAAACTTGTAAAAGTAAAGGGACGAAAATGCGTGTCCCAACCTTCTTTATTGATAGCAATTTCTGCGGCTTGCCCCGGAACAAAAGTATAGTTGGCGGGCTTTTCAATGATAAATCGCTTAATGTTGTTGCTAATAAATTGTGCTTCTTTTACTTCTACAATTGTATTGCTCATTTGTAATTATTTTATTTAAAAATTAAAGTAATGAATTTAGTTCGTTTAGTGAATTTATTTCAAAAGTTGGTTTGGCTTTGTGCCATTTTTTTTGTGGGTTAAAAAGCACCGCATCTATGCCAAAATTCATTGCTCCTTCAATATCGGTGAGAATATTATCGCCAATCATTAAGCAATTATTTTTTTCTGCATTAGCAATTTTTAAAGCGTAGTCAAAAATTTCGGGCTGCGGTTTTTGAAAACCAATATCTTCAGAAATAATAGTGGTTTTGAAAAATGGATTTAATCCTGAGTTCTCAATTTTTTGATGCTGAACTTCTTTAAACCCGTTGGTGATGATGTGCAAAGTATAGCGCTTAGCAAGCTGTTCAAGTATTTCGAGCGCATTGGGAAAAAGTATATGTTTTTTTGGGCTTTCATTCAAATACATAGCTGCAATTCCTTCTGCCATTGCTTCATCTTCGATATTAAAACGAGAAAGTGTTTCACGAAATCTACCAACTCTCAATTCTGCTTTTGCAACTTTTTTGTTGTGATACAAATACCAATATTGGTCGTTTATGGGTTGGTAGGTTTGGTAAAATTGGTCGAAATTAAAAATACCTTTTTGCTTTAGTTGAAAGGTGTCGAAAATCTCGGCTAAAGTCTTTTTTGAATTGCTTTCAAAATCCCATAGCGTGTGATCTAAATCGAAAAAGATATGTTTGTAATCTCTCATTTTTTGTTTCGCGAAAGCAAAGAGAATATTCGCTTTCCTTAACTTTTTATTTCTTTAAAATTGCTGCACAAATAAGCGAAAAAACATTTAATCAGCAATGCACATTTTAGACTGGATTGTTTTGGTAGGAACTCTGCTTGCAATCGTACTTTATGGTATTTACAAAAGTCGTGGCAACAAAAACATGAGCGATTACTTTTTGGGCAGCAATGAAATGCCTTGGTATTTGGTTATGTTTTCGGTTATCAGTACGCAAGCAAGCGCCATTACATTTATTTCTGCGCCTGGCCAAGCCTTTACCGATGGTATGCGTTTTGTGCAATTTTATTTTGGTATGCCGCTGGCGATGTTGGTAGTGAGTTTTGTTTTTATGCCTATGTTTCGCAAAGCAAATGTGTTTACTGCCTATCAATTTTTGGAGCAGCGGTTCGATGTGAAAACACGGGCATTTACTGCAATGCTTTTTTTGCTTCAGCGCGGGCTTTCTGCCGGATTAACCATTTATGCGCCTGCTTTAATTTTGAGTTCAGTTTTAGGTTGGAATATTTTCGTTTCTAATTTGGTGATGGGTGGTTTGGTAATTATTTACACAGTAAGCGGAGGTGCAAAAGCTGTTGCATACACGCAGTTTCAGCAGATGTTGGTAATTACTTTAGGGATGTTTATTGCAGGTTTTATGGTAGTGAAATTGTTGCCGGAAGGAGTTAGCTTTTTTGATGCTATAAAAATTTCTGATGCGGTTGGCAATATGAACACAATTACAACCAATTTCAACATGAGTGATAAGTACAATGTTTGGAGTGGTTTAATTGGCGGTTTTTTTCTTTCGCTTGCCTATTTTGGAACAGACCAAAGCCAAGTGGGGCGCTACCTTACAGGTAAAAGCGAAAGTGAAAGCAGGAAAGGATTATTGAGTACTGCGGCAGTTAAAATTCCAATGCAATATTCTATTCTTTTAATTGGTGCATTGCTGGTGGCTTTTTATCATTTTCATTCTTCACCCTTGTTTTTTAATGAAGCTGTAATTCAAAAAATAGAAAACACGGCTGCGGCTGATGATTTCCATAAGCTGAATACAGATTTTTCACTATTGGAAAAGAAGAAAAAGGAAACAGCATTTGCATTTTTGAAAGCAGAAGATGAACAAGCACAATTGCAACTAAAAAGGGATTTGAAAAACTTAAAAAGCGAAGAACAAAAATTGCGTGCGGAAACTAAAAGTTTAATTGCCCAAACAGATGCTTCCGTTGATACGAATGACGTGAATTATATTTTTATGAACTTTGTGTTGCGCTATCTTCCGGCTGGTTTAATCGGCTTGCTTATTGCGGTAATTTTTTGTGCATCGTGGAGCAGCACAGCATCGGAGTTAAACGCACTTTCTTCTACTTCTGTAATTGATTTGTATAAACGTTTAATAATAACTGATAGAAATGAAAATCACTACGTGTTTATTTCAAAAATACTTACTGTTTTTTGGGGCTTAATTGCTATTGCGGTAGCACAATTTGCCAGCGAATTAGGTAGTATGATTGAAGCAGTGAATGTGCTTGGGTCGTTGTTTTATGGAACTGTTTTAGGCGTTTTTGTGGTAGCTTTTTTTGTGAAATATATTAAAGGAACAGCAGTGTTTTTTGCTGCAGTAATTGCCGAGTTAATTGTAATAGTTTTATTTAAAACAGATGCTACTGCATTTTTGTGGTTGAATATGATTGGTTGCGTTTCGGTAATTGTGTTTGGCGTTCTATTTCAATTTATTATTTCAGCAAGAGCAAAAGAGGAAATTATTTAAAAAAAATAGGAAGGCTTACGCCTTGTTTAACTTAAAGATGCAGGGCAAAAGTTTCTCTTGTAAATATTGTGCCTCCGCAATCTAATTTATTATTAAAAGAAGATATTTTCCCCGAAATCAATTCGATAGTTTCAACAAACAAGGGCTTTTCTATAAAGGCTTTTACAAGTGGATAGGTAAAGGCTTTTTCTATGTTTTTGTTACTCGTGCACGATGAATGTATAATCACATTTAAGTTTTTGAAGCTAAAAGGGTTTAGCAGATCTAATAGCTCAAAACCTGTGGTGTAGCCTAAGTTTATATCTAAGATTACTAAACGCTTAATATCGTTGTTGTTTTGCAGATGAACAAATGCATCTTTAATGTTATTGTAACTTATTACTTTAAGCTTAGGGAACGTATCTTTAAAAATCATTTGATTTAGGAATAAAAATGAGTGTTCATCATCAATTAGGCATACTTCTTCCAGTAAGCTAAAATCGAATAAGTGGAAGTTGAACTTTGGTTGAGCTTGTATGTTTTTCATCAATATAATTACTTTTCTTTATGTGCGTTACAAAACTATACTTGCTATTAGTTACTACAATACGAACAAGTGCGTATTTTATTAGCAAGGAACATAGTTATGTTTGTGTTTATATTATGATTAGAGTAGGAATTGTGGAAGACGTAACTTTTATGGCAGAAATGCTTAAAGATAATCTTACCCAAAATAAGCAAATTACAGTTGTGTGGCACGCTTTTAATGGAGAAGAGGCAATAGAAATTCTAAGTAAAGATTCTGATATTGAGGTACTGCTGATGGATATAAATATGCCGAAATTGAATGGTATTGAAGCTGCAAAAATTATCAATAAAAGTTGGCCATCTATTAAAATAGTAATGAGCACTGTGTATGATGATGAAGAGAATATTTTTAGTGCAATTCTTGCCGGAGCATGTGGGTATTTAGTAAAAGATAAATCGTACGAAAGTTGGCAAGAATCAGTTTTAGAAGCTGTTGATGGAGGTGCGCCAATGTCGGCAGGTATCGCCAAAAAAGTATTGCAGTTGCTTAGGCATAGCAAGCCGGTTTTGCAGGCAGAAGTTGAAAATTTTGGTATTACTATAAGAGAAAAAGAAATTTTAGAAAACCTTGTTTTAGGTTATACTTACGACCAAATAGCCGTTACTTTATTTATTAGTAAAGGAACGGTGAGAAAACACATAGAGAAAATATATCGCAAACTTAGCGTAAACAATAAAATTGAAGCAATACAAAAAGCACAGCAGAATAAAATAGTTTAATGCTGAACTGCCCCCTTTTGCTTAATAAAATTTATACTGTATAATTCGGGTTTAATTATGCTATGTAGAAAGTTCGTTTCTAATTTTTGAGTTGTATTTATTATGCTACATCAACTGTCTTTTTTAATGTGCATTATTCCTCGGCTATAAGTGAAATTTTTCAATAGAAACAAAGTGAATACATTGCCGTATAAGGAAAGGTTAAAAAACACCTTTCTCTCATAACTTTGGCATTATCTTTGTAGTTAATATAAACGAATAAATTAAAACATTCACTTATGATAAAGCATTTACTATTAACTGTAGCAGCAACTATTGCATTTACTTTTTCTTACTCTCAAAGCGGCAGAGTGGGAATAGGCACAAGCAATCCTGAACAGAAATTAGATGTGGCAGGAAGCGCTAAAGCAAATGATAAAGTAATAGGCACACGCGGCTTTGTGGCAGGAGCGGTTACAGCAGATACTGCAAAAGCAATATTTAGTACAGATATTACCAATAAAGGATTTTATATACCGCGTTTAACTACTGCGCAGAAAACTACTTTAGGAGGAACATTAAACGGAACAAATAAAGGCTTATTGGTATTTGATACCGATTTAAACCGAACAGACTTTTGGGATGGCTCAGCTTGGAAAGCCGTAGGCGATGGTGCTGGCGGTCCGCCAACAGGCGCAGCCGGAGGCGATTTAACGGGAACTTATCCGAACCCTTCTATTGGTAACAATAAAGTTACTTCTGCCCATATTTTAGATGGAACAATAACCGGCACAGATATACAAAACAACACCATAGATTTAACCCAAAAAGTAAATAACGTTTTACCTGTGAGCAATGGCGGCACAGGCGTGAATACAATAACAGGTGCAGTAATTGGCAATGGCTCAAGCCCGGTAAGTGGCGTAGCATCATCATCAGGCAATCAAGTATTGAGAAGAAACAATACCAACACAGCGTATGAATTTGCACAAGTGCAATATAGTGATGTTGCAGGAACGCCAAGCACATTACCTCCAAGCGGAACGGCAGGAGGCGATTTAACTGGAACTTACCCGAGCCCGACCATTGCAAACAATGCTGTAACAACGGGTAAAATATTAGATGGCACTATTACTGCTGCCGACTTAGCCACAACCGGTGTAACTGCAAACACTTACAACAATGTAACCGTAAATTCTAAAGGTCAGGTTACGGGTGGGAGCAATGCTGCATATTTAACAGGGAATCAGAATATTACACTTAGCGGTGATGTATCAGGAAGTGGGACTACTGCAATAAGCACAACTATAGGAAGTAATACAGTTACTAACACCAAGCTAAGCGATATGGCACAGAATCGTATTAAAGGAAGGTATAGCTCAGGAAGTGGAGACCCGGAAGATTTAACTCCGGCTCAAGCATTAAGCGTGCTAGGTATTACCGCCCCAACCGGAGACAATTTAGGAAATCATACTGCTACTACAACCTTAAATATGAGTGGCAATGGAATAACTAATGTTCCAAGTTTAAATAGCCCAAGCGACAACATTGGTTTTTTTACAAACCGTGCTGATGATAATAGTTATGAGTGGATAGGCTACTATTCGGGTGGAACACGCCAAGGAATTATGCTTTGGGACGGAGCTTGGTCTGGTGCAAATAATTTAACCAACGAGTTTTCTCTTACGGCTGAAAATAGTAACCTGCTTACATTAAACACTAACAACAACCATATTGCCCTTATGCCTAAAAACGGCAATGTAGGTATTGGAACAACTAATCCAGCACAAGGCAAACTTTGGGTGCATGGTGGCGATATTTGGGTGGCAGGTAATAATACCAAACTTGCATTTAGTACTGATTATAGTACTGACCCTATTCCCAATGCTTCTATTGTCGCCTCAGAAAATGGCTTTTCAGGTACAAGCGCAGACTTAATATTTAATACATGGAATGGAGCCGCGAATACAGAAATTATGCGTGTGCGCAGCAATGGCAATGTAGGTATTGGAACAACCAATCCTGTTGAAAAACTACAAGTGAATGGAAATATTATGGCAAACGGTATTGTTTATTGGGGTGACGATCAAACACGTACAGAAAGTAGGGAAGATGCAGGTTTGCAAGGTAATGCAGGAGCAAAGAGTGGATTTTACCAAACTAGCGCACCTTCTCCAGCCTCAAGTTGGCCTTCAGGAGCAAGCGGCTGGTGGCATTTATTAGATGTAAGGCATAGTAACCCTATCAATAACTATGCTATGCAGTTTGCCGGTAGTTTTTTTGATCAAAATATTTATTTTAGAAAAACAAATAACTCTGCTTCAACTGCATGGCAAAGAATACCTGGTGTAATGGCTTCAGGGCAAGCATATATTGGAGATCCAGGTATATCAATCCCAAGTGTTAAAAAAAATGATTTTAATTTTTCGAGTATATCTAGGTTGGATAATAATGGTACAGATGCACGATACCAATTTAATTTTAGTGCTGCATTACCAACAGATAATTATGTTGTAATTCTTAACTCTATATCAAATAATACCGGTAACTGGAATAATGACAATGATGGCTTTTGGACTATTATTCAAACAACCACCACTTATTTTATTGCTGCTTGGATTGAAGAACATAGTGGTACTCAGAATATTGATATGAGATTTAGAATTATGCAATAGTTTATTTGCCTTCCCAGCAGAGTGTCCTACAAGGCACTCTGCGTACAAAAGCAATCATTTATTTATTGTTTTAAAGTTATCTTTTGTAGGCAGAAGCTACTGCACTTACAGAACGCAGGCACAGCCTGCGTCCAGGCAAGTAATGTTTCAATTTAATCCAAATTACGCAATTTACAAATACCTGAAAATCAACAACAAAAAGCGTGTTTTTTCTAATGCGTAGCATTAGAGATTTTTATTGAAATAATCTTCTAAAAATCAATATATACAAGGGCTTCTGGCTATAATGAAATGAAAACTTAGTAAATTAAATTAGCTAATGCGTAATTTGGGTTTAATCTAAATGCACAACAGGTTTTTAGTTGTTGTAAGTGATAGACCACTTGTGATAAACTTAGTTCATTATTCAACAGTTTTATATTTTGGTCGGCATGTGCAGTCGTGATTACAAAATCAACCAATTGGCTATGTTCAGTTGTATTGTGCAAGTATTTTACCAATCATTTTGTGCCTTGTTTTGTGATTTGAAAAACTCTATGCTACTACATATCACGAGGATATGTGAAAGAGCGAATTGCTATTGTTTTTGCTTATACTTTTTATATTTAAAAAATGAAATATCCCATTGCAAAAATTTTAGTGTTGTTTTTAATAGTGTTTACATTTAAAAATGCACAAGCATGGGGATTTTGGGGGCATCAGCGAATAAATAGAATTGCTGTTTTTCTACTCCCTCCGGCAATGATTGATTTTTACAAAGCCAATATTGAATACATTACGGTTCATGCTGTAGATCCAGATAAAAGGCGTTATGCTTTACCCGATGAAGGCGCGCGGCATTTTATAGATTTAGACCACTATTGCCAATATCCGTGTGATAGTTTTCCGCGCAGGTGGAAAGATGCTGTGGCTAAATATTCTGAAGATACTTTGAAGGCTTATGGAATAGTGCCTTGGCACATTCAAACAATGATGTATAGGCTCACCGATGCTTTTAAAATGAAGGATAAAAACAAAATTCTAAAAACAAGTACTGAACTTGGGCATTATGTTGCCGATGCAAGTGTGCCGCTTCACACAACCGAAAACTATAACGGACAAATGACTAACCAAGTTGGCATACACGGTTTTTGGGAGAGCCGCATTCCTGAACTTTTTGGAGAAGACTACGACTATTTTATTGGCAAAGCAGAATACATTGATAAACCTTTAGATTACACTTGGAAAATAGTATTACAAAGCCATGCTGCTTTAGATACTGTTTTCGGCATGGAAAAAAAACTAAGCGCAACTTTTCCTGATGATATAAAATATACTTACGAAAGCCGAGGTGCAACCATGGTGCGCGTTTATTCAAAAGAATTTAGCCAAGCTTATAGTGATAGTATGCAAAAAATGGTGGAGCGAAGAATGAGAAGTGCAATTAAATCGGTTGCAGATATTTGGTACACTTGTTGGATAAATGCCGGACAGCAGGTTTTAAATGAAGCGAAAGAGTTGCCGCTAAGCGAAGAAGAAAGAAAAGAAATGGAAGAAGAAGATAGACTTTGGCGTACGAAACCAAAGCCAATGTTTGGGCATTTTCACCCGGAAAGCGGAACGGAGTAAGAGAATTGCATTAAGACTGTTTGGCTATTTCTAAATGGAATTGATTTACATTCGCACCCGCTAAAAATCAATACACTTAGCATAAGTTGAAAAGTTCAAGCACCATTTCCTTGCTGTTAATTGCCAATGCTATTTCGGGTATTAGCCAAGGTATTACTATGTTGGCTGTGCCGTGGTATTTCACAGGCATCATCAATCAAGAAGGGCTTTTTGGCGATATTTATTTTGTGGTAACTTTAGTGTCGTTGTTTTGGGGTGTTTATTCCGGCACTTTAATTGATCGATACAACCGCAAAAGCATTTTCTTAATTATGAATATTGCCGGATTGTTTATTCTGGGGGGCGTTTCGGCTTATGGCTATTTTTATCAGGAATTGCCGTGGCTGCTTGCAGGAATTCCTTTCGCTGCTACTGCGTTTATTTACAATTTGCATTTTCCGAATTTGTACGCTTTTGCACAAGAAATTACGCCTAAAAAAGATTACGTAAGAGTTACTTCTTTATTAGAAATTCAAGGTCAAATTTCGTTTACGGTTGCCGGTGGTGTGGCTGCCATTTTATTGCAAGGTCTAGATGGTTCAGGGTTTCATTTTTTTGGATTTTCTTTCTTGGAAAATTTCAAGTTTAAACCAGTAGAAATCTGGACAATTTTCGGCATAAATTCATTTACCTATTTAGTGGCATTTGCTATTATCTACAATATAAAATCTTTCACTAAGGTGAAAAAAGGACACGAAGCAGCATCACTTAAAAAACAATTAGAAATTGGTTTTTCATTTTTACACAAAAACCCATTGCTGCTTAGGTTTGGAGTGGTTTCTTTATTATTGTTTTTAACCGTAATTGTGTTTGGTACACAACTATCGCCCATGTATGTGAAACTATTTTTAGAGCGCGGAGGCGATGCGTTTGCCATTTCTGATATGACATTTTCTATTGGCGCATTGTTAGCAGGTGTTTTTACTGCGCGAATATTTAAACAAGACCAAAATATAAGCAGTTTAATTGCATTAAATGCAATCGCAGGATTTATGTATTTAGCGATGATAGCTACTAAACTTACGATACTGTTTTATATGGCAAATTTTATTATTGGATTTTGCAATGCAGGAGTTCGTATTCAGCGTATTACCTATATTTTTCACCATGTGCCAAACGAGGTAATCGGTAGAGCAGGAAGCGTGTTTTTTGTGGTGAATATCTTAATGCGTTTAATGTTGATTGGATTATTTGCGCTGCCATTTTTCCATACGCCAACTACCATTCTTTACCCAATTATTTTATTAGCAGTAATCTGTGTTTCTGCATCAATGTTTTTGCTTAAAGATTACAAGAAATTGATAGAAGTGAAGTAGGAGATGATATTCTAATAAACTCGCTTGTTTCGCTTTTCAATCTTAGATGCGAGAAAAACAGGCAGCCGAACTCACAACTAAAAATAGTGTAACTATTTCTTACTGTTGTTGCCCTTTGCCACAAGCTGCGAAGTGGTTAAAAGAATTCCGCCTAACAAAAGTGTTAATGCTGCAAATAATAATACGCCATTGATATGTGGCACCGGAGTATAGCTAAATGCTGCAAATCCTTGAATGCCTAAGGCAGATTCATTTAAAAAAACACCAAATACAAACACAAACGAAGCATACTTTGCAAAGTTGGTGCTTTGTAAAATTCCCGAACGGAAAGCATAACCTAACACGAAAATACTATAAACGCCAAGTAGTATTAAATGTAAATATGCAATTACAATGGAGCGAAATCCAAACACCAAATTGCTGAGCGAAGGAATTACCGAAAGTGTTTGGAGTAGAAACTTTACGGTCATTGCGAAGGTGGCAATGTAGAGCAAAATATTTACCCACGAAGTTTCTCCTTTGTGTTGATTGTTGTGCAAAATAGGAAAGACGCGCACCAGCAAACTTACCCAAGCACCCATTTCAATTATTGATGCAATCACAGTTATTACATATAACCACAACGGTATTTTTACCCACATTATTGAAAGAAAATAGGTAGGGATAACAGTAAGTAAAAATATGGTGAAATAGATTTTTATGTCAGGGAAATTTTTAGGAAGTAAAGTGGTAATTAGAGCTACTGCCGCAAAGAAAAACCAACCATTGTATTGAAAATGTAGGAAGTAGTAAACCGCTGCGCGATACATATTATTATCAAAATTTTTAGTAACCATTAAGTATGCTAAAGTTAATGGCCCGAAAATTGAGAGTACATTAAAAAACAATGCCCCGCCAATCCATGGCTTATAGGCTGCATCTTTTGATAATTGTTTGCTGTCTTTAATATAAAACAGTGCAAATAGCACCGGTACAACTATGCTTAGCGTAGAAAAGGTAATAGAAATTGTTTTATATCCTTGAATGGTAAAAGCAATGAGCATACCAAATGAGCTAATCAAATTAAGGAGTATTAGACCTTTATATATTTTCTGCCTTGCTTCATTAATTACAGGAAATAGAAGCATTGCAATTCCGGAATAAAAAATATGCCCGAGCCAGCCGCTAAAGGCAAAATGTGAGTGTGCATGCAACAGAAATTTTTGATTTAAAAACGGTAAGTCATAAGCTATTTTATAGCGCATTAAAGTGCCATAAAGTGCTACAATTGCCAGATTAAAAACGCCCCACTTAAACCATTTTCTGTATAGTAATACTTCTGCCATATATTTTAATAATAGAGTTTATGATTGATAATTTTTACTTTCCCTTGTGTACACATTTTTTTTATTGTTCTAATCACGGTCTCTACGCGCAAGCCTGTAAAATCAGCTATTTGCTGGCGTGTAAGCGTAATTAAAATTTGCTCGGCAGTATTTAATTCTGCCTTATAGTTTTTAAGAAACAAGAGAATTTTTTCTTCAGGAGTTTGGGCAACCCATATTTGTGCCAATAGCGTATTATTATATATTCTTTTCGTGAGCGAAAAGAGTAATGCCGTTGTTGTATCAGGAAAATCTTTTAGTAAGCTAACAAACTTTTCCTTGCTTATTTTTACAATTACTGTGGGCTGCGTGGCTTGTGCGGTATTAGGATATGGCTTATCGTTTAGCAACGGAGCTTCACCAAAAGTTTGTCCGTTTTTAAAAATGCCTTGTAACAAAATTCGCCCTTCTTTGTTTGATGAAAAAAGCCTCACTTCGCCTTGTAAAATTTGAAAAAAGTAACGCGGAAATGAACCTTCCTTGAATATGAAATCGCCCTTTGCAATTTTTTGAGCAACACCACCGTAAGCTATAAGTACATTGTAGTCTATCTGCATTGCCTAAAGCATCATTTCAATTTGCGTTGAAGGTGCAATATGAGAACTCCTTTACTTACATCACAAATTTTCTTTAAAATTAAGAAAGTTGAATCTATCTTTTTACGAAAAAGAAAATATTCATTTGTTGCTAAATCGAAAAAGTATTCTAATTGCTTATAACCAACCAAGAACAGTTGAAGGAAATAAGCCAACTGCAAGAATTACCGTGAGTGTAATGGCAATTACCACACTGTATATAACCGGAATTTGCAATGGAGCAGCATTGGAATCGCTCTCTTTTAAGTACATGGCAAAAACCACTTTTAAGTAATAGTAAACACCAATTATTGAATTGATGGTTGCAATAATTACTAACCACATTCTTCCGTTGCGCACAGCTTCGCTAAAGATATAATATTTACCAAAGAAGCCTGCAAATGGCGGAATACCTGCAAGCGAAAGCATGGCAATAGTTAAAGATGCCGCAATAAACGGATGGCGCTTTGCTAAGCCATTAAAGCCGCTGAAACTTTCGGTCTCTGAACTTCTATAAACTAAAATTGCAATGGTAAATGCAGTAATTAAAGCCATACCATAAGCTAAAGAATAGTAGAATACTGCGTTATCGGTTTTGCCGTAAAGCGTAACAATGGCAATCATTAAATAACCCGCATTGCTCACGCCCGATAGCGCCAACATACGCTTGAACGAATCTTGAACTAAAGCAGATAAGTTTCCAACCGTGATAGTGAGTGCAACTACTATACTTAAAACCCAGCCAAAAGGCATCATTACAGGAATAAAGCAAGCAGAGAATAAGCGATAGAAAGCAGCAAACGCTCCAATCTTAGCAACGGTCATTAAAATGGCAGTGTGAAACATTGGCGCACCTTCGTAAACATCAGGTGCCCAATAGTGAAATGGTGCTGCACCAGTTTTAAACAATAGTGCCATTAGCATTAAGCCAACACCAACGTAAAGCATTGAAGTAGGCTGATGTGTAGCAATAAAATCGCGGATTTCAACAATGTCGAAAGAGCCTGTTTCGCCATAAACCAAAGCAATACCAAACAATAACAAACCTGAAGCAAAAGAACCCATTAAGAAATATTTCATTCCGGCTTCGTTGCTGCGCTTATCGTGCTTGTTTGCGCCAGCCATAATATAAAGCGAAATAGAAAGCACTTCAATACCTAAAAAGAGCATAGCTAAATTGCCGAAACTTGCCATTGCCAAACTACCTGCAAGTATGAAAAGTATTAGCGCAATGTAATCTGAAATTTTCGCTTGTTCTGTTTTGTAAAAATCGGTGCTAAGCATAAGCAAAAGCACGGTTAAGCTAATAAGTAATCCCGAAAATGTAAGTGAAAAACTATCTGCTCTAAGCATATTGTACAATGCTGCTTCGCGAATAGAATTATCGGCATTCCAATCTAAAGCTACAGTTCCCAGAATAGCCAATAACCCTGCAATAGCAATAGGAATAATAAGTTTGCGCAAATTGAAAATTTCAGCCAAAAGGCAGATAATTCCAAGAGCTGATGTATATATTAGTGCATTCATTTTTTATACTCGTAACTTACAACTGTTTTATCTTAAAGTGTTTTTCAAAATTATATCCAACGCAGGTTCTGCCACTTTTAGAATATAGTGTGGATAAACACCGCAAGCAAAAATTACTAAAGCAATAGGAACCATCACTGCCATTTCACTTAAACTTAAATCGGCAAATGCTGTTATGGTAGATTTTAATTCATTTAACATCACACGTTGATACATGCGAAGCATATAAACAGCGCTTAAAATGATAGTTAAACCCGAAACTGCTGCAAGTATGGTATTGTATTCATACAAACCAAAAAGCAGCAAAAACTCTCCTATAAATGAGTTGGTGCTTGGTAAAGCAACTGATGCCAACACTACAATAAAAAATAGCGTGGTAAGTTTGGGCGCTAAAGCACGAATGCCACCCATTTTTGAAATATCGTAAGTTCCCAGTCTGCGGAAAATAATTTCTGCTACAAAAAACAGACCTATAACGTTAAAGCCGTGTGCAATCATTTGCACCACGCTACCTTGAAAACCCGCTTTGGTAACAGTGAGAATACCTGCTGCAATTAGCCCAACGTGCGCTAATGATGAATAAGCAATTAGTCGTTTAATGTTATCTTGCTTAAATGCGATAATTGAACCATATACAATGCCAATGGCGCAAAGTGTAATTACAACCGGAGTCCATGCTTCAACACCTGTTGGAATAATTGGCAACAACCAACGCAACATGGAGTATAAACCCATTTTAAGCATAATACCGCTCAGCAACATTGAGCCGGCAGTTGGCGATTCTGTATAAGTTTCAGGCTGCCAAGTGTGGAAAGGAAATACCGGAATTTTTACTGCGAAAGCGAGGAAGAAAGCCCAAAATAGCCAATATTGTTCTTTGTTTGAAAGCTCTAAAGCATACAAATCGTTAATGTTAAATGAGCCTGCTTGTTGATATAAATAAATGAAAGTAAAGAGCATGAAAAGCGAACCTGCTAAAGTGTAGATGAAGAACTTCAAAACTACTTTGCTGCGATATTGCTTGTTGCCATCGCCCCAAAACAAAGCGATAAAGAAAATAGGCAATAAAGTTAGCTCCCAAAATATGTAGTATAAAAATGCGTCCATTGCAGCAAACACGCCAATTAGCGCAAACTGCATGAATAGAATTAAGCCATAGTAGCTACTTTCGTTTTCTAATTTTCGTGATGAAGAAGCTAATACAATCAAAGGAATTAGCACATTGGTTAAGCCAATCATTAAAATGCTTAAACCATCTGCATTTAAAAGAAAATCAATTTTGGGTGAAGTAATCCATGCTGATGCAAACTGCAATTGTGCAAATTCGCCTAATGACGCTAACTTTAAAGCATAGCCTGTGGCAATCACATTTATACCGGAAAAAAGGAAAGCTACTTTAGAAGCGAGTTTATCTCCGGAAAGTTTTGTAAACACGGCACCTGCCAAAGCAAGTGATAAAATTATTATGAGTAACATGTTCTAATTTCTTCTTTATGTATTTTTTCTTTCTGCCAACAATAATTTATATCAGTATCAATTCTCAATTTCTTTCATTACAAAATAAAGCACTACAGTTGCCAAATTGTAATTCCTAAAATTGCACAAGCACCTAAAACCATCATAATTAAGTAAAATCCAATATTCCCACTTTGCAACAATCTAATTTGTTTTCCTTTCCAATAAGTGATGCTCGCTAAAGTATTTACAACGCCATCAACTACAAGCACATCAAATATTTCATAAGCTAATGAAGATAAGGTCATCAAAGGTTTTACAATAATTGCATTGTAAATTTCATCTACATAAAACTTGTTGTAAATAACTTTTTGCAAACCTTTTTCTTCACCATCTTTTAGAGGCAATGCACCACCTTTCACAAAGCGGAAATAAGCAAATGCAATACCTACAACGGCTGCTATTGAAGCTATTGAAATAAGCATCAATTCGGTACTGTGCGAAATTGCGTGTGCTGCTCCTGAGCCGCTTGCTACCACTGGGGCAAGGAAGTTTTTCATCCAATGTGTGCCTCCAAATACTTCAGGAATTCCCATTGCGCCACCTACCACTGCTAATGCTGCCAAAATAATCAATGGTATAGTAATTAACGAAGGACTTTCGTGCAAATGTTTTTGTTGCTCTTCTGTGCCACGGAAATTAGTGTTGAAAGTAAGGAACACTAAGCGGAACATATAAAACGCTGTGAAAAGAGAAGCCAAAGAAGCCACTAACCAAAGTCCGATATTGTGTTCGTAAGCGGCAGCTAAAATTTCATCTTTAGAAAAGAAACCGCTAAAAGGCGGAATGCCCGAAATAGCTAAAGAAGAAATAAGAAAAGTTACAAAAGTAATTGGCATCCATTTCTTTAAACCACCCATGTTGCGAATGTCTTGTTCACCATGCAGTGCGTGAATTACAGAGCCGCTTCCTAAGAACAAACAGGCTTTAAAGAAAGCGTGTGTAATTACATGAAAAACTGCTGCGGTATAAGCTCCAACGCCTACTGCCAAAAACATTAAACCTAACTGCGAAACAGTTGAGTAAGCAAGCACTTTTTTAATATCGTTTTGAAAAATACCAATTGTAGCAGCAAACAATGCAGTAGCAGCGCCAACTACGGCAACTACTTGCATTGCTTCCGGAGCTAAGTCGTATAAGAAATTAGTGCGCACAACTAAGTAAATACCTGCCGTAACCATCGTGGCTGCGTGTATCAATGCAGAAACAGGTGTTGGGCCTGCCATTGCATCTGGCAACCAAGTGTATAAAGGAATTTGAGCACTTTTAGCCGCTGCACCAACAAATAAAAATAATGCTGCTGCCAATGCTACATTTGAAGGAATATTTCCTCCTAATGCTTCAGCTTTTAAGTCGCTGAAGTTTAGCGAGCCTACATAGTAAAGTAATACGAACATTGCCAATAAAAAGCCCAAATCGCCAACGCGGTTTACTATAAATGCTTTTTTGCCGGCATTGCTGTAACTTTCATTTTTATACCAAAAACCTACCAAGAAATAAGAACACAAACTCACACCTTCCCAGCCTGCATAAGTTACTAAAAGGTTATTTCCCAAAACCAATAATAGCATGAAAAATATAAAGAGATTTAGGTAAGCAAAAAAGCGGCTGAAGTTTTCGTCATCGTGCATATAGCCGATGGAGTAAACGTGAATTAAAAAGCCAATTCCCGTTACAATCATGAGCCACAAAACAGATAATTGATCCACTAAAATTCCAAAATGAATACTAATATTTTGGAAGTAAAGAATTTCAAAAGCTTTAATATCAATTGGAGCAGCTAAACTGCCGGTATAAAAATCTAAAAAGTATTTGGTTGAAATAGCGAAAGATCCTAACACTACTAATGAGCCAAGCCAGCCCGAAACAGTTTTAGAAAGTTTACTTCCAAATAAACCATTCACTAAAAAGCCAATAAGCGGAAGAAGAATAAGCAGATATACTAATTGCATTTGTTCTATTGTTTTTAGCAGTATATTTTCATGTAATTAAAATTCAATTTCATATTGTTACGCGTTTACCATTTCAATGATTTCAGTTCATCAATATCTACGGAATGTAAATTTCGATAAATAGTTACCAAAATTGCCAAGCCAACCGACACTTCTGCGGCAGCAACTGCCATAATAAAGAATACAAAAACTTGCCCACCGGAATCGCTGTAATAAGTTGAGAACGCAACCAGTAAAAGGTTTACGGCATTAAACATCAATTCAATGCTCATAAAAATAATAATGGCATTTCTGCGAAGCAACACACCAAACACGCCAATACAAAAAAGTATGGCACTTAAAAAAAGGTAGTTGTGCAGCGGTATTTCTTGAAATATGTTCATTAACAAACTCATTCTAATTCAGGTTTTGGTGATTTATCTCTTTTGGCAATTAAAACTGCTCCCACCATTGAAGAAAGCAAAAGAATACTTACAAATTCAAAAGGTAGTAGATATTCATTTAATAAAGTATTGCCAAGTGCTTTTACTAAACCAATGCTGTGGTCAATTGTAAGCGGTGGCGCAAAAGGCTCTGTTTTTTTTAATGCTGCAATTAAAATAAACAGCAATAACCCTGCTGAAACAACTGCTGAAATACGCGCTAACGCAGGTTTATGTCCTTCTGAAGCTTCGTTTAAATTCATCATCATTAAGGTGAATAAAAACAAAACCATAATGGCTCCGGCATACACGATAATGTGTACAACTGCAAGAAATTGTGCGTTTAGCAATAAATAGTGTCCGGCTATGGCAAAAAAGCAGCCAATTAAAAAGATTACCGAGTGTACGGGATTGCGTGAAGTTACGGTCATTAAACCGCAAAACACCGCTAAAGCTGCAAGAAATAAGAATATGTAGAATGTCACTGCTATATTGTTATATGTGAAATTTTATTCGCTACGATTTTAATAGTTTTTCAGATTATCCTTTTTGTGAATTATCCACTCTGCTATCTTCTTCTAATGGCATCACGAGTTTTTCTTTTCCATAAATAAAGCCATCTCTTATATAATCTGCCGGAGCCATATCTTGCGTAAGGAAAATTGCTTCTTTTGGGCAAGCCTCTTCGCACAAGCCACAGAAAATACAACGGAGCATATTTATTTCATAAGTAGAAGCATATTTTTCTTCTCTGTAAAGTTTTTCTTCGCCCGGTTTGCGCTCGGCAGCAACCATTGTAATAGCTTCAGCCGGGCAACTAACGGCACACAAACCGCAGGCTGTGCAGCGTTCTGCACCATTTTCATCGCGCATCAAAATGTGCCTGCCGCGGAAAACAGGAGAAAATTCTCGTTTTTCTTCCGGATATTGTATGGTGTTTTTGGGGCGGAAAAAGTGTTTGAGCGTGATGCCCATTCCTTTTAATATTCCGGGTAAGTAAATACGCTCAGCGAAAGTCATTTCCTTGTTGGAAACCTCTATTTTTCTTCCGCTAAGTGATATTTCTTTTATTGAATTGCTCATATCTTTCTCCTTTTCAAATATCCGATTGCAATATTATTGTTTCTGTGCAATAAAAGCTTGTTTTTCAACAACAAAAATGTTCACTACACCACGAGCTTGCGATATTTGAATTTCTTTTCAAGCGTATCGCCCAATCTTTGCTTTTTGTTTTCTTCGTATTCGCTAAAAGTTCCTTCAAAATAATACACTTGCGCATCGCCTTCAAAAGCTAAAATGTGCGTGCAAACTCTATCTAAAAACCAGCGGTCGTGCGAAATAATTACGGCACAGCCGGCAAAACTTTCCAATGCTTCTTCTAAGGCGCGAATAGTGTTCACGTCTAAGTCGTTGGTTGGCTCGTCTAATAAAAGTACGTTGGCTTCTTCGCGTAAAGTAAGTGCTAAGTGCAGTCTGTTTCTTTCTCCGCCCGAAAGTATTTTTAGTTTTTTCTGCTGGTCGGCTCCGTTAAAGTTAAAGCGCGAAACATAGCCGCGACTGTTCATTTTTAGTTTGCCGAGTTCTATCCATTCGTCCTCGTTGCTTATGGTTTCCCAAACAGTTTTTTCTGGATTTAAGTTGGTGTGGCTCTGATCTACGTACGAAATCTTTACCGTTTCTCCAATTTCGAATGTTCCGCTGGTCGGTTTTTCTTGACCCATTATCATTCTGAAAAGTGTGGTCTTTCCTGCTCCGTTTGGCCCGATAATCCCTACGATACCACCTTGGGGTAAACTAAAGTTTAGGTTTTCGTAGAGCAAGCGGTCGCCAAATGCTTTCGATACATTTTTGGCTTCAATTACTTTAGCTCCTAATCTTGGTCCCGGTGGAATGTAAATTTCTAACTTTTCTTCGTTTTGCTTAGCATCTTCTTCCAACATTTTTTCGTAGTTGGTAATACGTGCTTTGCTCTTTGCTTGCCTTGCTTTTGGCGATTGGCGAACCCAATCTAACTCGCGCTGAAGTGTTTTTTGGCGCTTGCTTTCGGTTCTTTCTTCTTGCTCCATGCGTTTAGATTTTTGGTCTAACCACGAAGAGTAATTTCCTTTATATGGAATACCTTCGCCACGGTCGAGTTCTAAAATCCAGCCAGCAACATTATCTAAGAAATAGCGGTCGTGCGTAATACAAATTACAGTGCCTTTGTAGAGTTCCAAATGGTGCTCTAACCAAAGTATAGATTCGGCATCTAAGTGGTTGGTAGGTTCGTCTAATAAAAGCACATCGGGCTCTTGCAAAAGTAAGCGGCAAAGCGCTACTCTTCTTTTTTCTCCTCCTGAAAGAGTTTTTACGAGTGTGTCAGGTTCAGGACATTGCAGCGCATCCATTGCACGTTCAAGTACGCTATCAATTTCCCAAGCATTTGCAGCATCAATTTTATCTTGCAAAGCACCTTGTCTTTCCAATAACTTATTCATTAAGTCATCGTCCATCGGCTCGGCAAATTTTTCGCTTATGTCGTTAAACTCTTGCAACATATCGAAGATTTCTTTTTTGCCTTCGCGCACAATTTCAACTACTGTTTTGCTATCGTCTAATTTTGGTTCTTGTTCCAAATAGCCTACAGAGAAGTCTTTGTTGCTTTCAATTTTGCCGTTGTAACTTTGGTCAAGTCCGGCAATAATTTTCATTAAAGTAGATTTACCAGAGCCGTTGGCTCCGATAATTCCAATTTTTGCACCATAAAAGAAAGACAGATATATGTCCTTTAAAATCTGTCTGTTAGGCGGAATCGTTTTACTAACGCCCGTCATAGAAAAAATTACTCGCTGTGTAGCTTCAGCCATACTAAACACATTTAGGCGGGCAAAAGTAACATTACTATCGAAGGTAGGAATAGTATTTTCGCAATAAGTTGAAACTATTACAAAATAAGGTGTTTTGGCTTGTGGAAAGATAATTTTAAGTAAAAAGTAAGCGTAGGAGAGAAGTGACCAAGCGTTTTATTCAGCAACTTTTAGTGGCTTTTGTTATTTCAATTGCTTATGCCGGCAGTATCAATCTTGTAAATTCTATTTTTCATAATAATGGGTTTTGGCTTCATACGCCTTTTTACGATGGTATTGCTACGCATTTTTGTGAGCGCACAAACATGCTCAATCCGGTTCGGCAGCCGGTAAATACTTTTACAAATGTTATTTATTTATTGGTGGGGTTGTATGTTTTAGGCATTGCCATTCGCGATACAAGGCAGCAGAAAAGATATAATTTAATTTCGGCAAACCCTTGGTATTCATATACTTATGCGGCTATTCAAATGTATTTGTTTGTAGCGAGCAGTTATTTCCATTCGGGGCTTACTTTGTTTGGTCGCGATTTAGATTATTCGGGTGTTTTTAGTTTGAGTTTGTATCCGCTTATGTATTTTACACATCGTGTAGTTTTGGTAGCACGTGGATTGCCGAGTAATGCAAAACATCCAATGGAGGTGTTTGTTTTAACCTTAACTTTTTCGCTACTTTATGTTTATCTCACTTTTTTTTCTCCAGAAGTAATAGGAATGTACATTGTGTTGGGAATGATTATTACCATGTTCGTTTTTGCCATTATCGTGGAGCAAAAAGACCCGGGCAGAACCAACAAGCTTTACATGTGGCTTACCATCATTAGTATTTCTTTAGCTGCCATGTTTTTTGAATTTGATATATTGCGAATTTTATGTTATCCGGATAGTTTTATACAGCCACACGGGCTTTGGCATTTGCTTAGTGGCGTGGCAGGCTTTTATTTCTATTTCTATATTAGAAGTGAGAAAAACTACACTACCATACTTGCCGATAAAGATAAAAGCTACCACCAATACAATATGTACGAGAAATAGGCTGCTTAGATATTGTAAATAAGTTGCCTATTTTATGGTTATGGAGTATGAAAAACAATTAGAACAGCAATTTTAGCAGTATTTTAAGATTCGGTTGCTTTGATTTTATGTATCAATAAGACTGAAAAAATTGTGATTTCACTAAAATATTTCAAACGCACTGTTAATATCTTTTCAAATAAAGGGAAAGTTTAATTTCGCAACTTCTTTAAAATTAAAAAAGGTCAAGAAATAGTCTAATGAAAAAGGTTTTACTTATGTTTTTCAGTTTGGGAGTATTCTCAACTGTTTTTTCGCAATCTCAGCGCACTATGTTGTTTGAAGAATTTACAGGAGAAGATTGTGGCCCGTGTGCTGCTGCGAACCCTGGAGTAAATGCTTTACTTTCTGATAATGACGGAACAGTAATTGGATTAAAATACCAATCTATTGTTTCTTCAAGTTCGCGAAATGTTTTATATACTCAAACTAAAGCAGAATCTAATGCGCGTGGCAGTTATTATAGCAATACATCTTTACCTTATGGTATTTTAGATGGCAATGTAAAAAAATCACATGCCGCAAATTTTGTGCAAACGGATTTTGATAATCGTTTTTCGGCTCCAAGTAGTTTTAATTTAAGTGTAAATCACGATTTTTCGGTTAATGCCGATTCAGTTTACATTACCGTAAATATTGAGGCGAGCCAAGCATTTTCAGCCGGAGGTGCTTCTTCTTTAAAGCTTAGAGTGGCAATGGTAGAGCGCGAAATTACGCTTACACCGCCTGCCGTAAATGGAGAATCGGAATTTGTTGATGTAATGAGAAAAATGTATCCCGGACCGAGCGGAACTACTTTAGCGCAGAATTGGACAAACGGACAATCGCAAACAGTTACATTTGGAGTGCTTATTCCATCGTATATCTTCGATAAAAATGAAATTGCAATTGTTGCATTTATTCAAGATGATATTACTAAAGAAGTACAACAAGCCGCACAAAGCGCAAAGAAATCGGTTCGCTTAGATGCTATGGCTGATGATTATGAGTCTTCGTTTTTAGTTTGCGATCCTACAGGTTTTGAGCCGATTGTGAAAATTAAAAACAATGGAAGCGATGCGCTCACTTATTGCGATTTAGATATTTATGTTGATGGAACACTTGCTTCTACAAAATCTTGGAGCGGTAATTTAGCTTCAAATGCGGAAGCAACTGTTACTTTACCTGCTATAAGTAAAACACTTGGCGTGCACATTATTAAAGTAGTTGCCAAGAATCCAAATTTAGAAAACGACCAAAATAATTTTAACGATACAATTACAAGCGCGTTTGCTTTCCCTGATGATGCAGTTGCGATTCCTTTAAGTGAAGATTTTGAAAACAATATACCATCGTCATTTATTGTTGAACCAAACAAAAGCGGCAGTTCTTGGAAAATAGCTAATTATAGTGCAAATGGAGTTGGGTCTAAATCAATTTTAATGCGTTTTTATGCTATTCCTGAAAGTGATGATAATTACATTTATCTGCCAACATTAGATTTAAGTTCTGCAAGTTTTGTTCGCATGACTTTTGATAAAGCTTATGCAAGATATAATTCAAGCTACAACGATGGCTTAGAAATTCAAGGCTCAAAAGATTGTGGCAAAACATGGATTTCGCTTTGGAAAAAAGAAGGAACAGCTTTGGCTACAGCACCAAATACCACTTCGGAATTTAAACCTTCTAATGCAAACCAATGGAAGAGTGATACTGCCAGCCTCGATTATTTTGCAGGTGATACAAAAGTTTTTATCCGCTTAAAAGGAATAAGTGAGTATGGCAATAATTTGTATGTAGATAATTTGAATGTGGAAAGCACAAATACTACCAATGGCGGACCTCAACACCCAACCGGAATTGCGCAGATGCTCTCTTCCAACAATATTCATTTATTCCCTAATCCTGCTAATAGCACAATTACAATTTCGTTTGGTGAAACTATTGAAAGTGCTATAGTAAAAATATTTGATGCACGTGGTGTAGAAATGCAAAATACGTTAGCAGAGAACAATTCTGAGTTAAAAATAAACACTGCCAACTTTAGTGCAGGCTTATACTTTGTGCAAGTTGTTTCTAAAAATAATATTGCTAAAACTTCATTTGTTGTTCAACATTAAAAAATACAAGTATGCGCTTAATTTCAATCACACTAATTTTGGTAGCAAGCCTTTCGTTTACACAAGCACAGAAACTCATTGTATCGCCAAGTGCAAGCATTACAGAATCAATAGAAACCATTCCCGGTAGAGATGTAGAATCAATTACTTATATTAAAAATAATTCAGGAAGTACAGCTTTGTTGAAATGGAAATTTGTTTCAGCAAGTTCTCCTAATAGCACATACACATTTTCTATGTGCGATATTGAAAATTGCTACCAAATGAGCAACATTGTTCGCGAAGTTACACTCAACAATGGCGATAGCACTTTTATGAAATTTGGCATTTCAGCACACTGCGAAGCAGGCTCCGCAACAGGTTCATTTTTAGCATGGATTGATGGCGATAGTGCAGCAAGTGCGGTAACGCTTAATTATTCAGTTACGATTACACAAAGCCAAGATTGCGTTTCGGGTATTGCTGAAAATACTACTCAAAAAGTAAGTGTTTCTCCAGTACCAATGGCAGATAAGCTGAACTTGAATTTTGAAAACGAAGCAGCGCGCACAATCTTAATTTTTGATGCCGCAGGAAAGCAAGTAGTACATGAAAATGTAACTGCAAAAAATCCAATGGTAAACACTGCAACACTTCCATCAGGAGTATATATTTTACAAATACTTGAAAGCAATAAAACTATTGCTACAAGAAAGCTTACGAAATAAATTTTTGTTTGTGAATGATAAGAAACCTGTCCGCTAATTGGGCAGGTTTTTTTGTTTCTGAAAAGTAGGGTGTATTACTTTTTAAGTCCCCACCAAATTAGAACAGAATTAAAAATACATATAAAGGCATACGCGAAAATATGCACCCAAAACGAAGTGTTGCTTAGCTCTAAGCTATCTTTTAAAATGCCAAAATGTTTTTCCCAATTAAACAACAGTTCGCTCATGTTTTGCAGATTTTTATAGCTAAAAATGGCTGTATATAAAAATGTGAATAGATAAAGAACAAAATTTACGCGTCTTGTTGTAAGGCTATATAAATTCGATAAAACTAATAGCGGCAGAAAGAAAAATGCAAGTGAGAATTCAAACATAGAACGCCAATCACGAAATTTATCAGCGCTGTCTTGTGCAATTTCAGGTTGGCGAAGTTGAAAAATTGTACCTTGGCTAAAAGCATAAGTTGTCACCATGCCTAGCACAAAAACGGTAAGCCATACTCGCATTACTCTTCGCTCATTCCATTTAAAGAAATTCAAAGTGGTATAGGCATTTTTGGTAAAATAACCCATCCAAATTCCTATTACAATTGAAGAAAGAAAGACTATAAAAAGCACTTTTTGTATTTAAAACTTAAATGAATTAGGTCTTTTAATTAAACGATTTTTGAATTGAGATTATTACAACTCGTACTTCGCAATTTTTGTGTTGGGCATATCCGATTTTAACTGAACTACTTTATCTCTATCAATTTTATTAAAACTTAAATCAATAAATCTCAACTGCTGCATTTGTTTTAAAACAGGAATCAATAAATCGTAATTCAAATTTGGGTTCATTGCAAAATCAATTTCTTGAAGCGAAGTAAGTTGTGCTAAATTTTTTGGAAAACTTGTAAGTTCATTTCCTTTTAAAAGTAGTTTCTGTAAATTCTTTAACTGCGAAATATTTTCAGGTAATGAAGAAAGCAAATTTCCACGCACATCTAATTGCTCTAAATTGCTAAGGTTTCCAATGCAATTAGGAAGTTGTGGAAATACATTATCTTTTAAAGTAAGCACTTTTAAGTTTTTCAAATTGCAAATTTCATCAGGCAGCGATTTTAGTTTTTTATCAAAGGTGTTGAAGAAATTCCCATCTAGAAAAAGTTGTTCTAAATTTTGTAGTGAACCGATACCTGCAGGAATTGTACTAATGTTATTTTGTGATAAATCCAAAGTTTTCAAATTCGGCAAAGTGCAAACCGAGGAAGGAAATTCACTTAGTTTATTCAACGAGATATTGAGTGTTTCTAAGTTAGCAAGTGGAGCAAGGTTAGGAATAGTAGTTAATTGATTGCCAAATAAATTGAGTGATTTCAGATTTTTAAGTTCAGAAATATTTGGGGGCAAAGTTGTGAGGCTGTTATATCTAAAACCGCCTTGCAAACCTCCCAAATCTAAAACCTCCAAATTGGCGAGTGTTCCTAATGTTACAGGAATTTCTTTTAGCCTGTTTCCCTTTAAATTTAAGCGTTTCAAACTTTTGAGTTCTCCAATTTCTATTGGAATAATTTCAAGTAAACATTCATTGATGTTAAGCTCTGTAAGCGATTTGTTTTCTTTTAGTTTCAAGAATATTTCAGGTAAGCGAAGCTGTAAATTTTGCGTGAGCGTTAAGGTTTGTAGCGTTTGGAGTTTGCCAAAAGTTTCAGGCAAAATGCGAATATCATTGATAGATAAATCAAGTGATTTCAATGATTTTAAATTGCCGATTTTTCCATTTATTTCTGTAATTTCTGATGCTGAAAAATTTAGGTTTTCAAGGTTGGAATGGTGTAGTGCGTCCCAAACACTTTCGTCTAATAAATAGCCACAGTGCTCAAGATTTAATGTTTTTAATTGTTTTAAATTAGAAAGCGAAGGCAGCGCTCTAAAAAGATTGTCTTTTAAATTTAGCTTTTCTAAATTTTTTAAATTTTCAATACTTGCTGGCAGCGTTTTTATATTGCAACTTGCCAATGTGAGCTGTTTTAGGTTGGGAAGTTGAGCTAATTGTGCAAGTAGTTTTTCTATGTTTAAGTTTCTACATCTTTCGCAGCTAAAAGTTTCTATTTGTGTGAAGGTAGAAAAGTCTGGAAGTTCGTTTTTGGTGAAGCCAACAATTGAAATTTCTTTTGCCTTGTCTTCTTTGGCTCGTTGCAGTGCATTTTTTACACTTTCCAAACCTGCAGCTTCTTCAGAAGCCATTCGCTTTAAGTAAGCAATCTTTCCAAGCGAGTCCAATTGTGCATCGGTATATTTTGGTTCGGTATTTATTGCACCCATATCTTGTGCATAAAAAAATATACTCGTACATACTAAGAGTATTGAAAGCATTACCTTTTTTAAAACCATTTATTTATATTTTACAGTTGCCAAACCTACACAAATTTGCGCTACAGTTTAGGTGTGAAATAAAAAAATACCCACTAATAGTTTATCTTTCGTAAACGAAAAACAACAGTAAGCGCTTAGTTCATATTCAAAACAGTTCACTACACATTTTTATTGTGAACATGCAACTTAGTATTCGCACATAAATTTTCATTTTAGCAAAGTGGGTAAAATGTCAATTTCTGAAAGGCTGAAATTTATTCCGAAATGGGTGAAAAATCCATTTTTAATTGTTGGCATATTTTTTATTGTGTGGATGATTTTCTTTGATGAAAACAACCTTTCTGCACAGTGGAAGCTCAATAGTAAGCTTAATGCATTGAACACACAGATTGATTACTACAATCAGCAAATAGCCCAAACTAAAACAGAACTTTACGAATTGCGAACCAATAGCGAAACCAAAGAAAAATTTGCACGCGAACATTACTTTATGAAACGCGACAATGAAGATGTTTTCGTATTCATAAGTAAATCAAAGCCTGAACCAATAAAACATTGGTGGGAGAAGTTTTTTTAGTAGGCATACGTTTCGAAATCTGATATTATCTCATTTTTGTTAAATAGTTCTATTTAGCAATGCAAGCATTTTAATAATAGCGCAACTTCACGAGTGTATTTCTTTTAATGTATTAAACTTAAAATGCCATGAGTGATAACAATAAACTTCCGAAGACACACTACGATTTTATTTTAATTGGAGGCGGAATAATGAGCGCTACTTTAGGAACGTTTCTGCATGAACTTCAACCCACACTTAAAATTGCAATTTTTGAAAGGTTAAAGAGTTTCGCACTTGAAAGTTCTGCACCTTGGAACAATGCAGGAACGGGGCATTCAGGCTTTTGTGAATTAAACTACACGCCACAAAATGCTAATGGTGAAATCAATATTTCTAAGGCAGAAAAAATTGTTGAAGAGTTTGAACTTTCTAAACAATTTTGGTCGTATTTATTAAGCAAAGGACACATCAGTAATCCGAAAGAATTTATCAATTCTTGCCCACACATGAGTTTGGTTTTGGGTGAAAAAGATGTTGATTTTCTTGAGCGAAGATACGCGGCACTCACCAAATCGCATTTGTTTGCTGCTATGCAATTTTCTACCGATAAAGAAAAATTAAAAGAATGGATTCCGTTGATTATGCACAAACGCGAAGCAAACGAAGCATTGGCAGCAACCAAAATGGACTTAGGTACAGATGTGAATTTTGGTGCTTTAACGCAAAAAATGGAACATTTTTTAACCGAAAAATCGAGTGTAGATGTATTCTTTTATCACGAAGCAAAAGAAATAACTGCGAATGAAAATGGCGGTTGGAATGTGGAAGTAAAAGATAGAATGAGTAATGTGGAGCATAATCTAAATACAGATTTTGTATTTATAGGTGCCGGTGGTTACGCCTTACCATTGTTAGAAAGTTCAGACATTGAAGAAAGCGAAGGCTATGGCGGCTTTCCTGTTTCGGGTCAGTGGTTGGTAACCAAAAATCCAGCGTTGGTATCGCAGCATCACGCTAAGGTTTACACGCAGGCTTCCATTGGTGCTCCACCAATGTCGGTTCCGCATTTAGATTTACGAATAATTGATGGCGAAAAAGCCTTATTGTTTGGACCGTTTGCCGGATTTTCAACTAAGTTTTTAAAAGAAGGAAGCTATTTAGATTTGCCTGAAAGCATCAACTACAAAAATATTCGTTCGTTGTTTGGTGCGTGGTGGCACAATATTCCACTTACTAAATATTTAATTGAGCAAGTTAGCATGTCGAAAGAGCAGCGCGTGGCGGCTTTACGCCAATTTATTAAAGATGCTAATGAAGAAGATTGGGAATTGAAAGTTGCAGGACAAAGAGTTCAGATAATTAAAAAAGATGAAGAAGAAGGCGGCAAATTAGAGTTTGGAACCGAAATAGTAGTAAACAAAAAAGGTACTTTGGCATCGTTGTTAGGCGCTTCACCAGGCGCTTCTACCTCTGTAGCTGCTATGCTTACTGTTTTAGAAAAATGCTTCCCCGATAAAATGACAAATGAGTGGCATGATAATATTTTGAAAATGATACCTTCTTATGGGAAAAAATTAGCTGCAGATGCAGAACTTACTGCACAAATAAGGAGCTATACCAAAGAAAAATTAGAATTAAATTATTAGTAAAACGCATAGTTGTTTTACACCGCAACTACTGCCGGAATATGTGGATGTGGATTGTAATTTTCGAGCGTAAAATCTTCGTAGCTAAATCCAAAAATATCTTTTACACTTTCGTTTATCTTCATTTGCGGAAGTGTGCGCGGCTCACGCGAAAGCTGCAATTTTGCTTGCTCCGTGTGGTTTGAATATAAATGCGCATCGCCCAAAGTATGCACAAAATCGCCCGGCAGCATATCGCAAACTTGGGCAATCATCATGGTGAGCAAAGCATAAGATGCAATATTGAAAGGAACACCTAAAAACACATCGGCACTGCGCTGGTAAAGCTGGCAACTCAACTTGCGCTTTCCGCTCTTGGCATCTATTGCCGTATAAAACTGAAACATTGTGTGGCAAGGCGGTAACGCCATTTCAGAAATAAATGGAACATTCCATGCACTCACAATCAATCTGCGTGAATCCGGATTGGTTTTTAGCTGTTTTATTAAATCAGAAATTTGGTCAATCGTTTCACCGTTTGCACCCTGCCAACTGCGCCATTGCACACCATACACAGGACCTAAATTTCCCCACTTTGCAGCAAAGTTTTCATCTTCAGAAACTTTTAAGGCAAAGGCTTTAATATCTTCACCATTAAACTCGGCACTGTTTTTGAATTTTGCATAAGGCCAATCGTCCCAAATCCGCACACCGTTTTGGCACAAGTAGCGGATATTGTTTTCCCCTTTCAAGAACCAAAGCAACTCATAAATAATAGATTTTAAATGCAGTTTTTTAGTGGTAACAAGCGGAAAGCCTTCTTGCAAATTTAAGCGCATTTGATAACCGAAAACGCTGTAAGTTCCTGTTCCTGTGCGGTCGCTTTTAAAAGTTCCCGTTTCTAAAATATGTTTGAGTAATTGTTGGTATTGAATCACGTGCCGAAAGTAATAATCACTCGGATAATTGTATAAAAATAAAATATTAAGTTTTTTTTAAAATCTACAAATAAAATGTGTTTATTTATGAAACCAAAAAACAAAATCATGAAAAAAAATCTTTACCACCTTCGTTTTTATTGCTGTTACTTCTACCTTGTTTTCTCAAGGGCAGTTTAAAATTAGAAATGATGCTTTTATACAAATAGGTTATGATGCCTACAAAGCATTAACATTTGGACAAAGCACAGGTTCTCCCAATAATGGTAGTTTTGCTATAGAGTATTATGGTAACGGATTAAATATTTGGAAGCCGTGGCCTACTTCAGGCAGTGCAAACTATTTAATGTTTATTAAAGACAACGGTAACATTGGAATCGGAAACCAAGGAAATACTACCCACAAACTTTGGATAAGCGGAAACCTTCTTGTAAACACTACAAACTATTATTCAGATGTGAGATTTAAAAAGAATATTACGCCAATACAAAATGGATTAAGCAGTCTGCTCCTCCTAAAGCCATATCAATATACATTTGACCAGTCTTTTAATAAATATCCTAATAACGACTCATTAAGTGTAAATGTTTTAAAAGACGACTTAGGAAGCTATAATTTTGACAATAAGTTGCATTTTGGTTTTTCTGCACAGGAAATTCAAGTATTGTATCCTCATTTGGTATCGGTAGATGATAAAGGATACCTTTCGGTTAATTATGTGGAGTTTATTCCGCTGCTGATAAAAGCATTACAGGAGCAAAATGCAAAAGTGCAAGATTTAGAAAAGAGGCTTTTAATTTTATAAAAGAAATAAGCACTTGCAGCTATGGAAAATGTAACAAAACATATACTGCTTACATTGCTATTGGCTTTCAGCTTGCTATGTAAGGAAACAAATGCCCAGCCAATTATAGATAATGCTCCTTGGTGCCCGCCCGGAGCAACATGGATATACAAACAAAACTCGCAGACTTATGATTACTATATTAAATTGGCATACGAAAAGGATACGGTTATAAACAATGTAAATACAAAAAAACTTATAGCGTCCAGTATCAGTTTTATGGGTATTGAAAAGTGGCAAGGGCGCTCAGAAAATATTATAGGCTATGAATTTTTAGCAGAAAGCAACGACAGTATATTTTGGTACGATAAGATAATGGAGAAGTTTAATTTTCTATATTCTTTTAATCCTCAGGTAGGTGATACTTTTATAGTGGGCAACAGCCGGATACGCTGCCTTACCGATAGTACTTTTCCTACTTTTGATACATTATACGTAACAAGCACAGAAACAAGAGTTTATGAAAACCGCCTCTATAATTCCTATAATACCAGTATGGACAGGAACTTATTTTTAGGCCCTGTTCTTTCTAAAATCGGGGGGCTTACAAAACCATTTCCTGAGGTTAATTATCCTCAATGTAGTTATTACTCAGGGTTCGAAGAATTGATTTGCTATTCAGATTCAATAAGAGGCAGTATATCATTTTCAACTCAGAGCTTTATGGGGCATACCCAGTGCCACATGATAGCAACAAGCATATCGGAGCTACCATTACAAGGTAAAAAAGATAATGCCTATTTGTTATACCCAAACCCTGCAAATAGTATGCTCAACATAGTGAACTTGGGGAATAAGCAAATACGGCAGATAAGTATATACAACACAAGCGGCAGTCTGATGTTTGAGAGTAATGAAATTGATAAAATTAACTCCAGCATAGATGTAACCCATCTTAGCAATGGGTTGTATGTAATTAAAATTGCAGAAAATGATGGCAATAGCTCAGTGTATAAATTTCTAAAAAGGTGATATAGAGGATATTGTTTTTTATTTTTGTATAAATTGTTAAAACAAGTTTAGGCTTTTACTCAAGAGCGTACAGAACTTTTGTCTTTAGTTTCAGTTGCTGATGAAGAAAGTTATTTGAAATTATTTGCACTTCCCAAAACTTTGATAAGCAAAAAAAATAGGTACGTTTGTGTTTCCATGGCAGATTTTTTAGTTAGTGCAAGAAAATATCGCCCTCAAGTTTTTTCGGAAATGATGGGGCAAGAGCACGTGAGCAATACGCTGCGCAATGCAATAAAGAGCGGCAAGTTAGCTCATGCGTTTTTGTTTTGCGGTCCGCGTGGTGTGGGCAAAACTACGGCTGCACGTATTCTTGCAAAAACTATTAACTGCGAAACACCTACTGCCGATTTTGAGGCTTGCGGTACTTGCCATTCTTGTACTTCGTTTGCGCAAAACAGTTCATTCAATATTTATGAATTAGATGCAGCATCGAATAACTCTGTTGAAGATATTCGCGAGTTGGTGAACCAAGTTCGTTTTCCGCCACAAAGTGGAACGTTTAAAATCTATATTATAGATGAGGTTCACATGCTTTCGCAAGCAGCTTTTAATGCGTTTTTAAAAACCTTAGAAGAGCCACCTGCTTATTGCAAATTTATACTTGCCACTACCGAAAAGCACAAGATACTTCCAACCATACTTTCGCGTTGCCAGGTGTTTGATTTTCGTAGAATTTCTATTGAAACTATCGTAAAGCATTTGCGCGAAATTTGTGTGCAAGAAAATATTCCATTCGATGAAGATACGCTGCACATTATTTCACAAAAAGCAGATGGCGGTATGCGCGATGCACTTAGCATGCTCGACCGTTTGGTGAGTTTTGGCGGAGGAAAATTAGCATATTCCGAAGTGCTTGAAAACCTGAATGTGCTCGATTACGACTATTTTTTTAAAGTAACAGATGCTCTTTTGGCAGAAAACGTATCGGACTTGCTCACGCTCTTTCATCAAATATTGCAAAAGGGATTTGAAGGCGATGATTTTATGATTGGTTTGTGCGAACATTTCAGAAATTTATTGTTCTGTAAAAGTGAAGCAACAGCTAATATTTTAGAACTTAGTTCTACACTAAAAGAAAAATATTTACAGCAAGCTTTAGTTGCCAATGGAAATTTTTTAATCAACTGCTTAGCACTTGGCAACGAATGTGATGTTCGCTATAGAATGAGCAAAAACAAACGGCTCACGGTGGAGTTGGCATTAGTAAAAATGTGCTTTGTAAATCGTTTGAGTGAAGTTGGTTTTTCTACCGACAAAAAAAAAATGGTGAACTAAACATTTCTGAAGAAGATGAAGCTGCAGAATTAGCAGACTTGACGAAGCTAAGTACTGCACCAAAACCCGAACCTAAAGTGAGTGAAAAGCCGGCCATCGGAAACGCACCTGCTGTAAGTAATTCTAAACCGGAACCTAAAAGTGCAGCTACTGTAATTCGCAGAACAGGCAAGGTTTTTAATGCTTCAGATAATGTAGAAAATATTAAGAAGCAGGTTCAAAAAGTAGAAGAAACTGAGTCTGAAAAATATATTGCTACACCAGTAGAAATTCTGGAACTAAACCAAGACAATATTTTATTGCTTTGGAAAAAATTTGCTGAGCAACTTCCCGAAGTTAAGCGTGGTGCCAAAGCATTATTTTCAATTTTTTCTCCGGAACTTGTAATGCACGAAAGCAAAATTCTTGTAACCGTTCAAGCCGAAGCGCAATTTGAAAAGCTAAATGAAGTAGCAATTTCATTAGAGAAATTTCTGAGCGCACACACCGGAGTAAATTTAGAAGTAAAAATTTCGGTGGACAAAGAAAATTCAGCAACTACTGCAATTTATTATACCGATGAAGATATGCTGAAACGCTTGTTAGAAATCAATCCAATAATAAAAGTACTTCAAAAGAAATTTGGATTAGAGCCGGATACAAATTAGAAGTGAGAGGCTTTTTGAGTAGTTTTTTTTATTTAAGGAGGAGTTTAATAAGTGTGATTAGGCAAGAGCAATGTGTTGCAAACATTATTATCTTTGTATAAACATCGTATATAGATTTACTGAATTACAAAGACTTAAGCACGTCAGAAAAAGTGTTATTAGTTGAAGAAATTTGGGACAGTATTGCAGAAGATAAAATCACTCTTTCTAAACAGCAGAAAGAAATGTTGGACGAACGATTAAATATGTACAAAAGTACTGCCAAACGTACAACGTGGGAAGTAGTTAAGAAAAGTGTGCGTACGAAAAAGGCAAAACGAACTACCAGCTAAATTTGCTCACGAAGGTTGAACAAGATGTTCAAGAAGCATATAATTGGTAAGAGTTGCAGGTTCCAAGGGTTAGGTGAAGATTTTTTATTGTCTGTTGATGTAGCAATAAATGCAATTTTACGCAAGCCATTATTGCGTGCTGTAGAGTATAAAGAAATTAGAAAGATAAAAACAAAACGATTTCCGTTTGGCATATTTTATGTGGTGCAAGAAGATGTGATAACAGTAATTGCAATACTTCATTTAGCGCGATATCCTAAAACATGGAGAACTAGAATTGCTCGCAAGCAAAAGTGAAATACTTTGGCTCAAGAAAAAATTGATAAGTTCTGTTAAGAAAATTAGGTTCAATAATCTTTAGCCCACATCTTCGTTTCCAATTCCGAAATTATTCACCATGAAAAAATTACTTGTTCTATTATTGGTAACAACAGCAACATTTGCTGCAAATGCCCAAAAGTATTGTATTGTAGATGTAGAATACATACTTTCTAAAATGAAACAATACACCGATGCCCAAACGCAATTAGATAACATTGCAGCCGGCTGGCAAAAAGATGTAGATGCACAAATGAAAGATGTGGACAATGCTTATCGTAAATTTCAATCGGAGCAAGTATTGCTTACCGACCAAATGAAGCAGCAACGAATCAAAGAAATTGAAACCAAAGAGAGTGCTGTTAAGGATTTCCAAAAAGCAAAGTTTGGCCCCAATGGCGAACTTTTTACAAAGCGCCAAGAATTAGTAAAACCAATTCAAGACAAAGTATATAACGAGATGAAGAAATATGCTGAAGCTAAAGGCTACGACTTAATTTTAGATAAATCGAGCGGGCCTTCAATCCTTTATTACAGCGAGCGCTTAAATAGAAGTGAAGATATTTTATCGGCACTTGGAATTTCTAAAACAACCACCGCTCCGGCAACTAAGTAAAATAATTAACCGAAGTTTCTATCTTCGCAAACCTTTTTTAATTAAAAACAAGACATGAAGAAATTATTAGCAACTGTATTTTGTGCTTTTTTATTAACAAGCGCTTACACTCAAACTCAAAAAATAGGGCACTTAAATTCAGCAGAAGTGTTGCACTCAATGCCGGAATTTAAGCAAATGCAAGAAGCATTAGAAAAGAAGAAAGGCGATTACACCAAAGTGCTTGAAACCATGTACAAAGAGTACGAAACCAAAAGTAAAGATGTGCAAGACAACGGCAAGAATATGATGGAAGCAATTTTAGAAGCAAAAATTCAAGAGCTTCAAGATTTGCAAAGACGTATTCAAGCTTTTGAAGAAAAAGTACAAGGCGAATTAGAAAAATATCAAATGGAATTGATGAAGCCAATTAACGATAAGTACATTAAACTTTTAGATGAAGTGGCTAAAGAAGGTAACTACACTTACATTTTAGATGTTGCAAGTGGTGGCGTACCATACTTCCCTAAAGGAGAATTTGATGTAACCGAAAGTTTGAAAAAGAAAATTGCAGCCAGCGCTCCTGCTGCTCCAACTGCACCTAAAACAACTACACCGGTAAAACCTGCAGGCACAAAATAAAATATTTTGAAGTTAAATAAATCTCAACCTATTGGTGTTTTTGATAGTGGTATTGGCGGCCTAACGGTCGCCAATGCTATTTCTAAGCTACTGCCAAACGAAAAACTTATCTATTTTGGCGATACAGCACATCTGCCTTATGGCGATAAATCGGCAAGAGCTATAAAGCAATATTCCTATATTATCACTGATTTTTTAATCGAGAAAGGCTGCAAAGCCATTGTGATTGCTTGCAATTCTGCAACAGCGGTTTCGTACCGTTTTTTACACGAAATGTACAAAGATGACATTCATATTTTTGGTGTGATACATCCTGTAGTACTTGCAGTAACACAAGATGAAAGCATAAAAAAAATAGGAATAATTGGAACGCAAGCAACGGTGCAATCAGGCGTTTATGAATCATTGTTTAAGCAACAAAAACCAGAGTTGGAAATTACTTCGTTGGCAACTCCGCTTTTAGCACCAATGATAGAAGCAGGATTTGCGCCAAATTCAACTATTGACGGAGTTTTGCAGTATTACATCAACCGCAAAGAATTTGAAGATATTGATGCACTAATTTTAGCTTGCACACACTATCCGCTCATTAAAGATAAAATTGCAGATCTGCTGCCTCCGCATGTCAAAATTTTTGATAATACTATTTATGCCGCACGCGAAGTACAATTAGAGTTACAAAGACTTTATTTACTTAGCAACAAGAAAAGCAGTGAAAATGAATTTTATGTAAGCGATTACACCGAAAACTTTGAGCAAACAACTCAAATTTTTTATGGAGAAAAAATTAAATTAGAACTCGCTAAAATTTGGAAACTCAGTTAAAAAAAATCAGTTATGAAAAAAGGAACTTTTATTCTTTTAATTCTTCTTTCCGCATTTGGTATTCAATCCAATGCTCAAGGAATAATTTTTGAACACGATAAAACTTTCGAGCAACTTTTGGCAAAAGCTAAGCAAGAAAACAAACTTATTTTTATGGATTGCTACACCACTTGGTGCGGACCTTGTAAAAGATTGGCAGCAGATGTGTTTCCAAAAGAAGAAGTAGGAAATTATTTCAATGCAAAATTCATTAACTCCAAATTTGATATGGAAAAAGGGGAAGGACCTTCCATTGCCGCGGAGTTTGGTGTGCGCGCTTACCCAACCATGCTTTGGATTGATGGCAATAGAAAAGTAGTGAACCGTTTGGTGGGTTTAGCAACGCCTGATTTATTGGTTGCTACAGGAAAGAAATCAAACAATCAACTTCCGGGTGAGTTAGATGCTTTAAAGGGAAAATACGATGCCGGAAATCGCACTCCTGAATTTATGAAAACCTATGTAGAAGCTCTTTTTAATGAAGGCGAAAATTTTGAAAAGGCTTTTTCGGAATTGCTAAAATCTTTACCGGAAAGTGAATTGCAAAATCCAAAAATGGTGAAAGATATTTTTACTTATACCACACATATTGCATCTCCGGGTTTACCTTATATTTTAAAAAATAAAGAATACTACAACCAAAATTTAGGTGCAAAAGTGGTAGAAGGAAAATTAAATCAACTTGCAGAAAGAAGCATGAATGATGCGCTTAGCAAAAATGACAAAGCACTTTTTGATGCCGGAATTAAAATGCTTGAAAGCTATAATGCAGCGGACTCAAAGCAACAAATAAACAAGCTTTCTATGGAATATGCCGCACGCAATAATGATTGGGTTAGCTACGATAAATTTGCAACTAATTATTTAAAAAAAGCAGATAAAAAAGATGCCTATCTTTTAAATGATATTGCTTGGAATTATTACTTAAATGTAAGCGACAAGCCACTTTTAAAGAAAGCAGAAAAATGGGCTTTTGAAGCTGTGAATTTGAAAAATACTTCAACCAATAATCTCACTTACGCTTATTTACTTTACAAAACAGGCAACATAAAAGAAGCAATAAAAGCTTGTGATTACGCCATTCTTCGAGCAAAAGAAGAGCGCGTGCCTACTGTGGGAGCAGAAGAATTAAAAAAGATTTTAGTGGAAGGGAAATAACTTTCTTGCACAGAGCGTAGGTTTTCTTTTATTTGAAATTACATTTTTTACAGATGAAAAAAATAATTGTAGTAGCTGCATGTTTTGCAATGGCAGCAAGTTCAGCGTTTTCGCAACTTCCAACTTACGACCAAGGACAAAAGTTTAAAGATGTATTGAATATTGTAAATGCTTATTACACGGATACAGTTGATAATAAAAAATTGGTTGATGATGCTATTGCGAAAATTTTAGAAGATTTAGATCCGCATAGTTCTTATGTGAAAGCTCAAGATGTAAAACGTAGCGAAGAACCTTTGCAAGCCAATTTTGAAGGCGTTGGAATTTCATTTCAAATTTTAAAAGATACAATTACCGTTCAAGAAGTAATTAGCGGTTGCCCATCAGAAAAGGTTGGTATTCGCGTTGGCGATAGAATTGTGAAAGTAGATGATACCACAGCAGTTTTTAAAGGTTTGGATAATAATTGGGTGATAAAACATTTGCGTGGACCGAAAGGTAGCAAAGTGAGCGTAAGTATTATTCGAAAAGGAAACACTCAGCCATTAACGTTTGTAATTCAGCGCGATAAAATTCCAATATACAGTGTAGAAGCGCATTACATGGTTTTGCCCGATGTTGGTTATGTGAAAATTTCAAGATTTGCTGCAACTACTATGCAAGAATTTCATACAGCAGTAAAGGACTTGCGCAACAAAGGCATGAAGAATATTATTGTTGATTTGCAAGATAATACCGGAGGTTACCTATACACAGCAATTGATCTTTGCAATCAATTTTTAATGAAAGACCAAATGATTGTTTACACCCAAGGCCTGCATAGCCAAAAGAGCGAAAGCAGAGCCAATGGAAATGGTATGTTTAAGTTCGGAAAAGTAATTGTTTTAATCAACGAAGGTTCTGCTTCTGCCAGTGAAATTCTTTCAGGCTGTATTCAAGATAACGATAGAGGTTTATTGGTTGGCAGAAGAACATGGGGAAAAGGTTTAGTGCAAAAGCCATTTAACCTGCCCGATGGCTCACAAATAAAACTTACTACAGCGCATTATTATATTCCAAGCGATCGCTGCATTCAGCGTCCTTACGATAATGGCAAAAAAGATTACAACGATGAATACATGCGCAGATACAATAGTGGCGAGCTTTTTGGTAGCGATACATTTAAGCAGCCCGATTCTTTAAAGTATAAAACAATTTATTCGGGCAGAACAGTTTATGGCGGAGGTGGTGTTTCGCCCGATTATTTTGTTCCTGTTGATACCACCGGTGGTTCGCGCTATTACAATGCTTTAATTCGCAGAGGATTTTTGGTTCAACACGGGGCAGAATATTTAGATAAAAATAGAGCTAAAATTTTGGCGCAGTTTCCAACTGCCGAGTCGTTCATCAGTAGCTATGTGGTGCCCGATTCTTTTTACCAAAACTTATATGCCGCAGCTGAGTCCGACACTTCTTTTTTAAACGATATTACTGTGCCAAAAGAAGATACTGTAATCACGGAATTTACAACTATAAAGTTTGGAGATAAAGATTATCGCACTTCAAAAGCGCATGATTTAAAACGTTCTTCAAAAGCTTTGCCAATTGCAGTAAAAGCAAATTTGGCTCGTAATTTATTTGATGCAAATGTGTTTTGGCAAGTGAGTAATGTGTTGAATAATCCTTTGCAAAAGGCAATTGCAGTAATTCAAAACGATAAAAATTTTGATGTACTATTTAAGAATACATCAATAGCAAAAGGAAAGAAAAAACAAGTTCAAAAAGATAAAGAAGAGACTGAGCGTTGGCGTTTCCAAGTAGAGTAATAGTGTATTCAATATTTAAGCCTACTTTGGATTTAGTTTGCTCTTATTTTTTTCTTGCAAAGAAACTTCAACTTTTGCGAATAAGGCATTATCTTCGCGCCTCATAAAAATGGCGACCATAGCTCAGTTGGTTAGAGTAGCGGTTTGTGGTTCCGTTGGTCGTGGGTTCGAGTCCCATTGGTCGCCCAAAAGGTTGGTTTTACTGCCAACCTTTTTTATTTTGCACCGCTTTTAAAAACGTTTTAAACGGAAAAGAAAATGAGAAAACTTAGATTCCGCGAAGCTTTACGCGAAGCCATGAGCGAAGAAATGCGAAACGACCCACGTGTTTTTTTAATGGGCGAAGAAGTGGCAGACTATGATGGAGCTTACAAAGTGAGCCAAGGAATGTTAGCTGAGTTTGGAGCCAAAAGAGTAATTGATACGCCAATTTCTGAATTAGGTTTTGCAGGTATTGGAGTTGGCGCTGCCATGAATGGCACTAAGCCAATTATTGAATTTATGACTTGGAACTTTGCGCTTTTAGCGTTTGACCAAATCATAAATGGTGCGGCAAAAGTAAATGCAATGAGCGCTGGCGAATTTCTATGCCCAATTGTGTTTAGAGGGCCGCAAGGCAGTGCCGGACAGTTGGCGGCACAGCACTCTCAAATGTTTACCAATATGCTGGCTTGTGTGCCGGGTTTAAAAGTAATTTCTCCTTCTAATCCTTACGATGCCAAGGGTTTGCTAAAAGCTGCCATTCGCGATAACGATCCGGTTGTTTTTATGGAGAGTGAAGTGATGTATTCTGATATGGGCGAAATTCCTGATGAAGAGTATGTGATTGAAATTGGAAAAGCAGATGTGAAACGCGAAGGAACAGATGTAACCTTGGTGAGCTATAATAAGATGATGAAAATTGCTTTGCAAGCAGCAGATGCACTTGCAGAGAGTGGTATAAATGCTGAAGTAATTGATTTAAGAACTATTCGCCCTTTAGATGTGGAAACAATTCTGCAATCGGTAAAGAAAACTAACCGCTTGGTAATTGTAGATGAAAGTTGGCCATTCGCTTCTATTGCTTCGGAAATTACTTTCCAGGTACAGCGCAATGCTTTTGATTATTTAGACGCGCCAATTAGACGTGTTTGCGGTGCTGATGCTTCTATGCACTATGCGCCAAACTTAGTTGAAGCTTACTTGCCTTCGGTAGAAAAAGTAGTAGAAGTAGTAAAGTCGGTTTGCTATAAGTAAATACACATTAGCTCTTGAGTAGAAAAGGGATAGTAATAACACTATCCCTTTTTTTATGCTTTTTATTCAAATTCTAATTTGTAAACATCACTGTATTTAAGGTCGCTATGCGAACTAAAAGAAACGTCTAAGTCTTTTACCAAACCGGTTTCTAGCCCATAAACCCAGCCGTGTATTGAAAGCTCTTGCTTGTTGTGCCATGCTTGTTGCACAATAGATGTTGAAGCAAGATTAAGCACTTGCTGTTTTATATTCCATTCAACAAAGCAATTGAGTTTATCCTTTTCATTGGCACAATTTTCAATTTCTGTTTTATGAAATTTGTAGCTGTCTTTAATATGGCGAATCCAGTTATCAATTACTCCAAAAGATGATTTGCCCATCGCAGCTTTCACGCCACCGCAGCCGTAGTGTCCACACACAATAATGTGTTTCACTTTTAAAATATTCACGGAATAGTCTAATACACTCAGCATATTCATGTCTGAATGCACAACCATATTTGCAATATTGCGATGAACAAAAACTTCACCCGGTTTTGCTCCAATAATTTGGTTTGCCGGCACGCGACTATCAGAGCAACCAATCCACAGCAGTGGTGGGTTTTGAACATCTTTTAAGCGGTTAAAAAAATCAGGGTCTAATGCTAATTGTGTTTCAACCCATTTCTTATTATTCTCTATTATTTTACTATAAAAGTCTGACATTTTAATTTGTATTTTGTTTTAATGAAAAATGATTTTGCGGCATAATCGAAACTGTAATTTTGATTATTATAGAGTTGTAGATTTTGCCCTTTTCTTCTTCTTTTCACTTTTTATTTCTTCAATCAGCTTATCAGAAGTTTTCATTCTGTTTCTATGCTTTATTAAAAGTGAATGTTCTATAGAAACTCGTTTTGAATTTGTGTCAGTGTTCTCTAAGTTGTATTCATCTTTAAAGCCAATAAGCGTAATTTCCACATCTCTAAGCGGAGCTCTAATATCCCGAAATTCCCGCAGGCTATCTAAGATGTCGTGCGCAATGTAAACCGTATCCGAAGCATTGATAATTACTTTTGAGTTGTTTGGAATAGCATCGAGTGTAAATAAAATTGCGGCTTTGTTTAGGAAAGAAACTTCTTGGGCTAAGTGAATATGAATTATATCTCCATCTTTATATTCTTCTTTTCTGAAGTAGTAAGCGCGTTCCATATTTCCTTTTAAAATGGAGAAAATACTCACACCCATTCCTAATGCAACACCAATAAGTAAATCTTGAAATACAACTGTTACAACCGTTACTATAAAAGGCGTAAATTGGTATTTCCCTCTTTTAAAGAAGTGTTTGAAAACTGCCGGTCGGGCTAATTTGAAACCGATGACTAAAAGTATTGCAGCTAATGTTGCTAAAGGTATTTTGTTTAAGAAAAATGGAATAGTTAATACACAAACCAAAAGTAATAAACCATGAACAATGGTGGACATTTTGGTTTTGGCACCAGCATTGGCATTGGCTGATGAGCGTACCACAACAGAGGTCATTGGTAAGCCGCCAACAAGCGAACTGATGATGTTTCCAATGCCTTGCGCTTTAAGTTCTAAATTAGTATCGGTAAGCCTTTTTTGCGGGTCAATTCTATCGGTTGCTTCAATACATAAAAGTGTTTCCAATGAAGCCACAATAGCAATAGTTCCGGCAATTGTCCATACTTCTTTATTAAGGAAACTTTGGTAATTAAACCCGTTTGAAAAGTTTAGAAAATCGGGCTGAATAAATACTTCTTTTAGTTCGTTGAAATTTGAAATTATGGGAAGTGTAACTAAATAGTTATTTGAAGTAACAGCAAGAGAATTTCCTGTTGCAATAAATATTTCATTCAGCATTGTGCCGACAATTACTGCCACCAAAGCACTAGGGAGAACTTTAATTTTTTTCAAAAAATTCACTTTATCCCAAGCCAAAATAATAGCCAGCGAAGCCACCGTAATAACCAAAACCCCAGGCTGTATTTGTGTAAACGACTCAGCTATATCTGTAAAAATTGCCAAACCGCTGCCTACTTCTATATCAGCGCCAAGCGCTTTAGGAATTTGCTTTGTAATAATAATAATGCCAATACCTGCCAACATTCCTTCAATTACATTATTGGGAAAATAATTAGAAACTGCTCCGGTTTTTAAAATTCCTAATATAAGTTGAATGATACCGGCAATAAACACGGTAGTTAAAAATGTTTCATACGAACCTAAAGAAGAAATTGCTGCAATAATAATAGCTGTGAGCCCCGCAGCAGGGCCGGAAACGCTGATGTTTGAATTTGAAATACTGCCCACTACAATACCGCCAATTATTCCGGTAATAATCCCTGCAAATAGTGGCGCACCAGATGCCATTGCAATTCCTAAACATAGCGGAAGTGCTACTAAAAATACCACTAATCCGGAAGCAAAATCATACTTCAGGTTAGCGAAAAGTTGTTCTTTTTTTATCATCTAAATAGAAAGAAATTAGTGTAATAAATTTTTGAAAGTTTGCCAATACAGTTTTGTTGTATGGCAATTCAGGAATGAATAAAAATTCATTCAAAATCTTTTCTTCCTTAGGAAAAAATGATGATTACACTAAATTTTGTTCGGGAGGGGGAAAAGGAATTTCTAAACCGAAGTTGCTATGCGTTTTAATAAACTCAGTAGCAATGGCCATAATGGTTGTGTTAGGTTTAAAGAAATTAAACTCGTAAAGGTTTGATGCAAAAACATCTACAGTTTTAGAGCATTCTTCTCTATGTTCTTCTTCCTCAGAAAGTGTGTAGATAGAAGTGTTTTTTACACTGCCGCTATAGTGATTTGCAATTGGTGGCAATGTTATGAAAGCTATTAAAATAAGTAGAAAGCCGATAGCTCTTAGTTTCATTGGGTACAAAAAAATATTTTTTTCTACACTCTAAAAAAAAAGCTGCGTTTCTTTTATTGAAATTAACAGTATATAAATTGAATTGTATAAGAAGTTGAAACAAAAACTTTGCTCTCAATTACACGTTAAACATAAAGTGCATCACATCTCCATCTTGCACAATATATTCTTTGCCTTCGCTACGCAGCCTGCCTGCATCGCGTGCCGCTGCTTCACTTCTGTAAGTAATATAATCGTTGTAAGAGATTACTTGTGCACGAATAAAACCGCGTTCAAAATCTGAGTGGATAACAGCTGCTGCTTGTGGTGCTTTTGTGCCTTCGTAAATTGTCCAAGCGCGCACTTCTTTTTCGCCAGCAGTAAAGTAAGTTTGTAGTTTTAGTAACTTGTATGCTGCTTGAATTAAACGGTTTAGTCCGCTTTCTTTCAACCCTAAATCTGCTAAAAATACAGCGCGGTCTTCTGCACTTTCCAAAGAAGCAATTTCGCTTTCTATAGCTGCTGAAATAATCACTACTTGCGCATCTTCATGCGCAACTGCTGCTCTCACAGTTTCTACAAAACTATTGCCATTTACCACACTCGCTTCGTCCACATTACAAGCATAAATTACCGGCTTTGCAGTAAGCAACTGAATATCTTCAATATATTTTTTGTCTTCCTCTTCAACCGGAGCATTGCGGGCGCTTTTGCCTTCTTCTAAGTGGCGTTTATACACTTCAAGCACTTCAATACTTTTTAAAACTTCTTTATCGTTGCTTTTAGATAATTTTTTTTGCTTATCAAGCTTTTTATCTACGCTTTCTAAATCTTTAAGTTGAAGTTCTGTATCAATAATTTCTTTGTCGCGCACAGGATTCACACTTCCATCTACGTGAATAATATTTGGGTCTTCAAAACAACGAAGTACGTGAATAATAGCATCAACCGTGCGGATATTTCCTAAAAATTGATTGCCTAAGCCTTCGCCTTTGTGTGCGCCTTTTACCAAACCTGCAATATCGACAAACTCAATAGTAGTAGGCAATACGCGTTGCGGCTTCACAATTTCGCTCAAGTTATCTAACCTCACATCAGGCACAGTAACCACGCCCACGTTTGGGTCAATAGTGCAAAACGGAAAGTTTGCAGCTTGTGCTTTTGCTGAAGAAATTGCATTGAAAAGAGTTGATTTTCCAACATTTGGTAAACCAACAATACCACATTGTAAGCCCATAATTCTTTTTTTTTGAGGGCGCAAATGTAACAATACCAACGAAAGGAGCGTAGCTAAGTGATAATTCATTTCTCTTTTCAGAAATTTTAATTTGGTAATGAAAAACTTGCTTCTATTTTTGCTACGGGCAAGTCTTATACGACCAGCTCCTGTTGAATCCTCCAGGGGGGAAACCCAGCAAAGGTAGATGGTTGAGCGGTGCGATATAAGTAACTTGCCTTTTTTTATTTAAGGCTTTTGTTGAATTGCATATAGTTTTGTTTCAAATATCATTCTTAAATCAGCAAAAATATTTACCATGAAATTTTTTATAGATACCGCAAACCTTGCTCAAATTAAAGAAGCAAATGAATTAGGCGTTTTAGATGGTGTTACTACTAATCCATCGTTAATGGCAAAAGAAGGAATTAAAGGCGATGCAGCAGTTTTAGAACACTACGTTGCTATCTGCAATCTTGTAAACGGACCTGTGAGTGCAGAAGTGATTTCTACTGAATTTAAAGGCATGGTAGAGGAAGGTAAAAAGTTGGCAGCGCTCCACAAAAATATTGTAGTGAAAGTGCCAATGATAAAAGATGGCATCAAAGCCATAAAATGGTTTACTGAGAATGGAATAAAAACCAATTGTACTTTAGTGTTTAGCGCAGCACAAGCACTTTTAGCTGCAAAGGCTGGAGCCACAATGGTTTCGCCATTTATCGGAAGAGTAGATGATAGCAACTGGGATGGCGTTCAGTTAATAGAGCAAATTCGATTGATTTACGATAACTACGATTACAAAACTGAAATTTTAGCAGCATCAATTAGAAATAGTATGCACATTGTGCGCTGCGCAGAAGTAGGAGCAGATATTGCTACTTGTCCGCTTTCGTCAATAGTTTCATTGTTTAGCCATCCGCTTACCGATATTGGTTTAGCTAAGTTTTTAGAAGACCACAAAAAAGTAAACGGCTAATCATCATCGTTAGTATTTTTCTTTTTGCCTAAGCTGCCAAGCACAGCTTTAAATCCTACATTAAAAATAGTGCCTTCCAATGGCGCATAAACTTCTGCGAATTGCGGATTTCTGTATGTTGGAAATGGCTTTACTAAACTACCGTATTTGCTTTGTCTGATGTCTAAAATATTTTCAACATTGGCAAAAACAATTACATATTTTAAATTGAGTTGTGTGTTTATTCCAAGTTCCCAAATTGATTTTGTGGTGCTGCCATCGCTAAGTGTTTGCGGGCTGAACCAATAAGCATCTAAACCTGCACTAAACCTTTTAAAAAGTTCATAGCCAAACAAAAGTGAAACTTGATGCGGTGCAGTTAAAATGGCTGCACGAGTTGCGCCATTTTGCGTTTGAGTGTGGTTGGTATAAGTATATCCTGTTGAGAAATTAAAGCCACGATAATAAAGCTGGAAGCGCGTTTCAACTCCTTTGGTTGTAATATTTCCTGAATTATTGTTGAATAATAGTTCATCACAATCGAGTGTGAGGCAATTAAAAATTGGCTGTGTTTTAGCCACTAAAGGTTGAAAAATATGTGTGTAGAACCACAGTTGTGAAATGGTGATGTTTACACCATTAAAATTAGGCAATGGTGCTAACAAATGCAGCGTTCCTCCGGCAGAAAGTTCAGGTTTTAAATTGGCAGACAGCGCTCGTACATTTTTAAAATTTTTCTCTTCACTTTCTCCTTGAAAAATTGTTGGAAGTTTGTATCCCATTCCACCATTTAATCTTGTAATAAAGTGCTTATTCCATTTTTGCATAATGGCTACAAAAGGCAATGGCATAAACCCTTTTTGGATATTGTAATCGCCTCTAAAACCTGTTTCTATTGTGGTTCCACGTTTTAAGTTGAGTGTGTATTGAGCAAAAAAACCAATAGTTTGGTAAGCATAATTTCTATTGGAAACGGTATCTTTTATTTTGTCTTGAAAAGCATCAGTTCGCGCATCAATTCCTGTGATGAGCGTATGATTTTTGTGCGTGTAAGTGTAGTTGATTTCACTTATTGAAGCTATTTGAATTCCATGAAATTTATAGTTAGGCAACTCTATACTTCGATTGAAATAGTTTACGGCATTGCGAATAGTAATCTTGCCTTCGGAATTAACTTTGTATTCGAGTAAAAAATTTGAAATGGCTTGGTGTGTGGTGTTTTGTTCAAAGTAACTGTAAGTAGAATCGTTTAAGCCTTTAATGTAAGGTAGTGCGCCACCTAAACGTGTTTCGTAGGTGTATTGCCCGCCTAATGTTATTTTTACTTTTTCTCCGATATCAAAAAACATTTTTGGTGCTGCGTAAATCCTTTGCAGTTTAGGATATTCCACAAAATTATCGTTGTTCCAGTCGCGCTCTTTTTGGTTTCTATACATTGATGTGAGCGTGAAGCCAAACCACTTTATTTTTTCACTCAAAAATACGCCTGCATCAACTGAACGTGTACTTTCTATGTTCAACAAAATATCTCTTTCAGGATTATTTTCAACCGGCTTTTTTGAAATTAAATTGACAACGCCTGCTATAGCATCGCCACCATAAAGTGTTGAAGCCGGACCTTTAATAATTTCTATTTGTTGCAGGTCGAGTGGCGGAATTTGTGCAATGCCAATACCGCTGCTTAAACCTCCAAAAGTTGAAAACCCATCTTTTAAAAATTGAGAATATTTTCCGTTTAAGCCTTGCAGGCGAATATTGAATGTGCCCGATGTGGCAGAAGTTCTCTGCACTTGCACGCCTTGTTGCTCTTTTAGTGCGTGCGATATACTGGAAGGTTTATCTACGCTGCGTTCTGTCATTTCTTCGTTGTTCACCACATCAATAGCAATCGGGTTCATTTCTATGCGTGTATTGGTTCGCGATGTAACAACAGTAATAGTTTCAAGTGCTTCTTCTTTTGGTTCAATATATACTTTTACAAAAGTGGAATCAGACTTTACAACATTGCGTTTTACTTTCTTTTTAAAATAACCGATAAGCGAAAATTCAATCACGTAATTCCCTTGTGGAACATTGCTTAAAATAACCTTTCCTGAACTATCAGAAACTGAAGAAATATTTGTTCCTACAATATTTGCAACCACATCTTGCAGTGGTTCTTCCTCGTCTTCTTCTTGAATAAAAACCTTAAACTTTTGTGTGAAGCCAGATTGTGCTTTTGCCACTTCGCAAATTGTAAATGCCACAAAGAAAACAAGGAGCAGCTTCTTCAAATTTGAATGGTTTAGTGTAATATGTTTTTAGTTAAGAAAAATTTTGTGCTAAAAGTGATAACTCTCCAAAATGCTCCAAATCATTGGATACATTTCTTCTTTGTATAAAGGTAAATCAGCAGTTTCTACCCAAATTACAGTTTCAATTCCTTCGTCAGTTTGTGGAGTAAGCATTTGCTCTCCAATCGTTACATTCATTTCAAACCAATGCGTTTCTTTAATGCAGTATTCTCCTCGTAAACAGTAACAATGGTAAGTAGTAATGCTTTGCTCCGATGCTGTTTCTACCTTCACTCCGGTTTCTTCTTCCACTTCGCGAATTGCTGTAAAACGCAGTTGCTCTTCAGGCTCGCGTTTGCCTTTCGGCAAATCCCAAAAACTATTTCTTTTAATTAAAAGAATTTGATTAAGTTCATTTATTACTACTCCTCCGGCAGCATAAATGAGTTTTAAATTTTGCTTGAAAATTTCTAAAACTTCTTCCGGCTCTTTTACTGAAACCAATATCTGGTGCGAGTTATCAGCCTTAAACAAAATAGAATCAGGCTTTAAAAAATCAAGCAATTCTTGCTCTGTGGTAATGGTTTTATCGAAAACAAATTCCGATCCATCATCAACAAAATGTGGAGATGTTATTTTCAAAAATGAAGTGTTGAACCAGATGGTGTATGTTTGCGCCATGATACTTAATAATTCTATTGCAAGCGAAGTAGCTGAATATTTGCTCGAAATAAAAGCAGTTGTACTTTCTCCCGAAAATCCATTTACTTGGGCAAGCGGTATTAAAAGTCCTATTTATTGCGATAATCGCAAAACTTTATCATTTCCAAAAGTTCGTAATTTCTTAAAAGATAGTTTTGCACAACTTATTCAAGAAAAGTTTGCTGCTTGTGATGTTGTGGCAGGTGTTGCTACCGCAGGTATTCCGCATGGTGCATTGGTTGCCGATGCGCTTGGCAAGCCATTTATTTATGTTCGCGATAAGCCGAAAGCACATGGATTAGAAAATAGAATTGAAGGCTTTTTAGAAGCAGGAAAAAAAGTATTGGTAATTGAAGATTTAATTTCTACCGGAGGAAGTAGTTTAAAGGCAGTTGAAGCAGTGCGCGAAGCCGGAGCGGAAGTGATTGGCTTAGGCGCAATTTTTACTTATGGTTTTGAAAGAGCGGATAAGGCATTTGCAGAAGCTGATTGTAGCTTTTTTACTTTAAGTAACTATAAAATACTTTTAGAAACTGCCGCAACAAAGAATTACATTTCTGCTGCACAACACGAAGCATTATTGAGTTGGTATAAAAATCCTGAAACTTGGTTTGAAACAAAATAGTTAGGTAAGAGAATTGATGATTTCTTGAGCGGCAATTTCGCCTGCTTTGCTACCAATAGCAACGCCCATTCCACCCATTTTGTAAACTCCGAAAATATTTTTTTCTAACCATTTAAAGTGTGGAAATTTATCTTTCCCGAAAGCCATAATTCCACTCCAATACAAATCAATTTCAAAATTATTTTCAGGTAGAATATCGTTTTTTAGTTTATGTAGCAGGTCGTTTAATATTATAGAATTTATGCCAAATTCAGTAGTGGTTTCACCTTCAAAATCAAGGTTTCTTCCGCCACCAAAAAGTATTCTGTTGTCAATTTCGCGGAAGTAGTAAAATCCTTCATCGAAGTGAAAAATTCCTTTCAACTTTAAGTTTGAAATTGGTTTTGTAACAACTGCTAAACCTCTGCCAGGCTTAACTTCTGCATTAGGAAAAATACTGTTTGTGAAAGCATTTGTGGCAGCAATAATTTTTCTTGCAGAAAACTTAAAATCATTTTGGTGAACAGGATTTGAAACGCTAAAACTGATAGTGTTATTTTTGCTCTCAATCTGTTGAACATTGCAGCCCGTAAACACTTGCACTCCTTTTTGAATTGCAAATAAATAAAGCGATTTCATCATTTCGCCTGTGTGCAATTCGCCTTCGCAGTTGTTTTGTACAATAGCTTTAAAGTAGTTTTTGTTTAGCCCCAAATTATTTACTGCTTCCTCTTTTTGAATGCTGTACGTTTGCTTTTTAGTAATTGGCTTGAGCAAATTGTTTAAGTATTCAATCTTGTCTAAAACATCTAATTCATTTTTATTCAGCAATTCAAAACTTCCATTTTCTCTATACCGAATATTTTTATCGCCTAAGCGGTTTCTAAGCAGTTGCAAGCCTTCCAACCTAAGTTGAACTAACTGTAATGCTTTTTCTGTATCAATTGTAGATAAGTCGCTCAGTATTTCACCAGCACTTCCAATACATGCAAAGCCTGCATTTTTGGTGCTTGCACCACTTGGCAAAATACCGCGTTCAAAAACGGCAACTGATAAATTAGGTTGCTTTTCTTTTAGTGAAATTGCTGCGCTTAATCCTGTAATTCCTGCGCCAATTATGGCTACATCAAAGCTTAGAAACGATTGTTTTTCCCAGTACGAAATCATTTTAAGTTGGCGTTTACAGCCACTTCAAAATCTATATTGTCGGAAATGGCTTTCTCTGCCAAAATAGAAAATACTGTTCCGGAATTGAAATTTACACCCCATTTTGTTCTATCAATAGAAAATTTGGCATTGCCTTTTAGCGTGTTTCCATTTACTTCAACTAATGCAGGAAACTGAATAGGATTGGTCTTTCCTTTTATCTTCAAATTACCATGAAAAGTATAGTTTGGCTGACCTTTTGCTGCATTGCTAATTGGTTCCACTTTGGTAATGTGTAATTCCGCAGTTGCAAACTTTTCTACGCTAAAAAAATCGTCATTTTTTAAGTGGTTGATTAGGCGTGAGCATTTGTCTGCATCAGAAATATTGGTGCAAGTCATAGAATTCATATCTATTACAAATTTACCAAATTCAATTGCTCCATTTTTTACACCAAAGTAACCGGATTTTAGTTTAATAAGCCCTTTGTTTTCCAAGCCAATTTTTTTGCCTGTCCAAGCAATGGAAGTTGTGTTTACGTCTGCATTAAAAGTTTTAATTTGTGCAAATGTTGCAACAGAAATTGCCATTAAGATGATAGAAAAAAAATGCTTCATTATTTTGGTGTTTAAAATTTGAAAAGCGAAAATAGAATTGCAATTCTATGCAAAAAGTTACTTTGCAATTTTTCGGGAATTGCTTTAAAAGTTGTATAATTTTTTGTAAGTTTTAATGCTAATTACGGCTTCGCCATTAAGTTTGAAAACAATCGAAATGCACCGGGAACTCCGGCAGGCAATTCTCTAAAAAACGATAGTCCTGTGTAAACAAATTTCCCTTTGCCGTAGTTGCAGTAAATGATGGAATTATCCAAAGCGCTTTCGCCTTTGTCGTGCATACTGATAACGGTTTTGTATTGTTTATCTAAATTAGCAGGAAAATAAAGCCCGCGTTCTTGAATCCAATGGAGGAAATCGTTTTCCGTAATTTTATTCGGAAAATTAAGTAGCGAATCTTTCGGGTTAGTAAATTTTACTTCACTGTTTTCATCGGTAACTCTATCGCGTGAAATTGTAAACGGAAAAGGACCAATTTCATTGGTAAGTAAATTCATGCTTGTGTTATATTGTACCAAAAGTTTTCCTCCACTTTCAACATAGCGCATCAATTCAGGATAAATATTTTTTAAGTGTGCATCAGTATTGTAAGCTCTCACCCCTGTAATAATTGCATCATATTTTTTTAAGTCTATTTTGTGAAATTCAGCACTGTTTAGTTCTGTAACTTTTACACCGGTTTCTTTTAAAAGCTGCGGAATTTTATCGCCTGCACCAGCAATATAGCCAACATTAAGTGAAGTGTTTTTAAGGTTAATAGTGGCCAATTTTGCAGCACTTGCGTTGAGCAAAATCAGATATGGAATATGGTCGTATTTTATTTCAGTAAAGCTGTTGTTGTATTTATTTCCATTCACCACGAGTGTTGCGCCAATCGTAAAAATACTATCGGTAATTTTGTTTGAAGTTGATTGCAAAGTAAACTTGAAAACTTTTTCATCGCCTTCATTTTTCAAAGAAAATTGTTCGTTGTTTTTATCTGCTATCCACCCCGCAGGCAGTACTAATTCTAAAGTTCCTGAAGCGTTTTTTATGAATGCTTTTACGGTAACAGAAACTTCCTTTTTAATTGCTGTGGTTACAAAAACTTCTTGCGAAAAATTTGCTGTTGCAGGCGGTACAATATAAAGTGGCTCATATACTTCACCTTTCGAAGGTTCAACTTTTTTGTATTGGACAGGGAGTTCAAAATTAAAATTTGTGCCATTTATGTTTAGCGTTACGGGAACAGAAAGAGCAGGATTATTGATTGCTTTTCCAATAAGTGTTTGATTATTTACAACAAACATACCGAGTGTGCGTGGTTCTTTCAGCCAATATGGTTGAGATAAATCGGTGGTTTTGTTTACCAACAATACATTAGAAGATGTAACTGTTTGGTTTAATGGTAGCACAGAATCTTGTAGAATATTAGCGCCTGCTGCAAAGAAGTTTTTATACACTATTTTTTCATTACTTCTGTTCACAAGGTTTGTGGTTACTTTCAGTGTATCGTCAATAGCCGCAAATTGCTTGGTGCATATAGCTTCCATATATAAACCACTACACTCAATAATAAGCTGTTTAATTTGCTCTAACTTTTCATGTTGCCAAACTTTACTCATAGCCTTATTTTGCTCTATTTGAGTGTAAAGATTTACGAGTGCGGAAACAGATTTTGAGGGGTTTTTGAAATCATAGTTCGAAACAATGCTACTTGCTAAATCTTGTAAAGAAGAATTACCAAACCTATTGAATGTAATATCCACATTATCGGTGAGTGTTTCTTTAGGTGCATCGCCCAAAATAGTTTTAAAAAATTCAAATTGATTATCTCTGTTTTTTGCTGTTCCAAATGCCTGGCTGCTATGTTTACTGCGGCTTTCGGCTGCAATTTCGCCATAGCTTTTTCCTAAAAGTGCATTGTATTCGCCCACATTTATTTTAAATTGGTTAGGAGAAGTTGTATTTCTTCCTCCAAAATTAAATGTGTTCCAGAGTAATCTTTTTGCTTGCCAAGTGCTTACATATTTAAGTTGTTCCGGGAATTGTTTTGGGTCGGCTGCAGCTTTAAAAGCCTCTTCCGCAATTATTGCAGACGCAGTGTGGTGTCCATGTCCACCTTCTCCTGTGGTTGGGAAACGGCAAATAATTACATCTGGTTGAAAATTTCTGATAACCCAAACCGCATCAGCAAGTACTTTTTCTTTATCCCAAAATTGAAATGTTTCTTCCGGGTTCTTAGAAAATCCGAAATCGAAAGCACGGCTAAAAAATTGCTGTGCGCCATCAATTTTCCGTGCTTGCAAAAGTTCATTGGTACGAATTAAGCCAAGTGCCTCGGCTTGTTCATTTCCAATTAAATTTTGTCCGCCATCACCTCTGGTGAGCGAAAGATAACCGGTTCGCAAATGCAGTTCATTAGTTAAATAGCTTATTAAGCGAGTATTTTCATCATCTGGGTGTGCTGCAAAATACAATACACTACCACAAACAGGAAGCGACTGAATTTGATGAAAGATATTTGAGGAGTTGCTATTTGGTTGAGCATTGCTTATTGAGCCTAATACCAAAAAAGAAATAAAAGTGTAAAGTTTGATTTTGTCCATTTTTGAGATAATTCTTACTTTATAGTAATAAAGTGTGCCAATTAAGTTTATTTTCGCAATACATTAATCAACCAAAATTATTTATTATGAAAAAATTACTTTTCGCATTTGCGGCTGTTGCCATTCTTACATCTGTTACTTCTTGTAAAAAGTGTGGATTTTGCAAATATGCCAATGGGTCTACTAGCGATGCTGTTTGCAAAAATACAACACTTTCTGCATTGGGAGTAGATGAATACTCACAAGCTGAAGCTCAATGTTCTGCAGATGGTGGAGTTTGGCAGAAAAAATAAGCACTAACTGAAAACATAAGCGGCATTCGTGCCGCTTTTTTTGTGCCTATTTTTAGCTAATAGTTTCAGAAACCTCTTTTCTTCGCTTGCAATGAAAAATATTTATATACTACTTTTAGTTTTATTTTTTCTTGAAGGTAATTCTCAAAGCTATTGGCAGCAAGAAGTAAACTACAATATTGATGTTGCACTAAACGACACGGCTCACACTTTAGATGGGTTTATCACCATTCAGTATAAAAACAATTCACCTGAAATATTGAACGAAATTTGGATGCATCTTTGGCCTAATGCCTATAAAGATAATTCTACGGCATTTGCTAAGCAATTACTCGAAAATGGAAGAACAGATTTTCGCTTCAGCAAAACTTATCAAAAAGGTTATATCAATAAATTGGAGTTTAAAGTAAATGCCGAAACTGTAAAGTGGAATTTAGATGATAAGCATATTGATATTGCAAAAATCACACTCAATCAACCTTTAAAATCTGGAGAAAGCATCACAATAAGCACTCCTTTTTTTGTGAAAATTCCTAAGACATTTTCGCGCTTCGGACACGAAGGACAATCGTACCAAATTTCGCAGTGGTATCCCAAACCTGCTGTGTTTGACCAAAGCGGCTGGCACGCTATGCCATATTTAGATATGGGAGAATTTTATAGCGAATATGGCTCGTTTGATGTAACAATTACACTTCCCAAAAACTATATTGTAGCTGCCACAGGCGTGTTGCAAACCGCTTCGGAACACCAATGGATTGATTCCCTAATTACAGTTTTTAAAACTGATACCGCTTATGCTCCCGTAAAGAAAAGACAGAGAAAAAATGGTGATGCATTTCCTGTTTCAAGTTCAACCACTAAAACACTTCATTTTATACAGGAAAACGTACATGATTTTGCGTGGTTTGCAGATAAGAGATATAGAGTTTATCGCGACACAATTGTGCTACCTCAAAGCAATAAAAAAGTACTAGCAACAGCTTTATTTTTAAAATCGAGTTTGCCGGTTTGGAAGAATGCAACAAGTTATATTAAAGATGCAGTTTTATTCTACAGCAAGAAAGTGGGTGAGTACCCGTATTCGGTTGTAACTGCGGTGGAAGGCGCATTAGAAGCCGGTGGCGGAATGGAATATCCAACCATTACAGTGATTGGAAAGGTTGATAATCCAGTAAGTTTAGACGAAGTAATTACACATGAAATTGGGCACAACTGGTTTTATGGTGTTTTAGGTAGCAATGAGCGTGCAAACCCTTGGATGGATGAAGGTGTAAACAGTTATTACGAGCGCTTGTATATGAAAACAAAATATCCAAACGAAAAATTACTGGGCAAGTTTGGGAATACCGGACTCGCAGCAATGTTAGATTTAAAACGTTGGCGAAAATCGGATTTGAATTATCTGGCATATTTAATGCAAGCCCGCGAAAACCGCGACCAAGCTGCAACTTTAGCTGCCGATGCTTTTACTGAAATAAATACAGGAGTTGTGATATATATGAAAACAGCTTTGCTTTTAGATTATCTAAAAAATAATTTGGGTGAAAATGTTTTCGATAAAGCCATGCAAACTTATTTCAACCGTTGGCAGTTTAAACATCCGCAGCCGCAAAATTTTAGAAATGTGTTTGAAGAAGTAAGCACGCAAAATCTCTCGTGGTGGTTTGATTCGCTATTAAACACCACTAAAAAATTTGACGTAAAAGTAAAGCGAGCTCAACTTCTTGATGATGGAACAGTGCAAGCAGATTTGAAACAAAACATTGCTGGAGTGCCTCCACTTCCAACAGTTTTTGACGGGAAGAAAATAATAAACGACTCCGCAATGGCATCTTTAGATGTGAATTACAAAAACAATTATTACTACCCTAAAAGAGTAGCAAAACGCACGCCACCGCTACGCTTGCAATTTTTGCAAAGCTTAGAAAATCCTGAACGTACACAAATTTGTTTTGCACCTTGGTATGGCTGGAATAACTATGATAAAAGTGAATTTGGAGTAGCATTTTATAGCCCAATTTTCCCCACTCAAAAGTTTCAATATTTAATTGCCCCGGCATATAGCATTGCTGCAAAAACAGTAATTGGAGGTTTTAATTTGCGCTACAATGTGTTTCCAATAGAAGGAAATATTCAGCAAATTACTTTTGGTGTAAATGGAAAAAGATACAGCTATTTATTATTTCCGGAAGCAAAACAGTTTAATAAAATAGAGCCCAATATTGCTATTGAATTTAAAAAGAAAAATGCCAGAAGCCCCAACACGCATTACTTAAAATTGCGCAGCACAAATATTTGGCTCGATTATTCTTACAAGCAAATGAAAAGCGTGGTGAGTAAAACGCAACACTATTATGTAAACGAAATTGCATATACTTTTGAACGCAACACTACGCTTAATCCGTTTTGTATTCAAGTGTTGGCGCAGCAGAGCGATTACTTCTTGCAACTTAGAGCCGAAGCCAATTTTAAGATAAGCTATAAGAAAAACAATAAGGGATTTGATATACGAATTTTTGCAGGAGGAAATCCAGTTTATTTCAAACCTAAAAATGATATTTCTGCTCCACTCGGAAGATTGTATTTAAGCATGAACACTGCGCAAAACAATATTTATTGGTTGCAGCGCGATTATATGTTTGATGAAACTTTTATAGATAGAAATGGCTACGATAAATATCTTGGAAGGCAAGTAGCTTTAACGCAAGGCGCTTTCCGTTCGCTTACCACCTTTGGTGGCACACGCAACTTTTTAATGAGTGCAAATTTTGCACCCGATTTGCCAATTCCTGTGCCTATTTATCCATGGGCTTCAACAGCTATGGTTTTAACCGAATTAAACAAAGTTGAATTTGCCGCAGAGGTTGGCTTTACAATTGGTTGGAAGAATATTTTTGAAATAAATGTACCAATAGCAACTACTAAAAATATTAAAGAAAATCAGGAGCAAATTTTAGGCTATAAACGCTTTTTTCAACGTATAACTTTTACAGCAAAATTCAATCTTGGCAAACCTGCCGATTGGATAAAAAGAATTGTAGGATAGAGGATTAAAACTGAATGCAAGGCGTTTTGTCGCGCTTATTTTTTTGAAGCTGCGCAATGTATGAAACCCCTAATTCTATTGCGCCTTGCGCATTTGTAGCGCGGTGTAAAGCGCTAATATTAAAATCGTAACCAACTACTGCTTGAAAACCTTTGTAATCTAAGCGAACACTCGCAATTAAAGCATCTGGAGCAGGATTGGCAAAACGCGAAAAAATACCAAAAGAAATTCCGTTCCTTTCATCGCTGAATGAATCGAAAATATATTGAACATAAGTTCCCGCATTTACCTGCCAAAGCCCGCCTTGATAAACAAACATGGCTGATGGCAATAAGTTGAAACGCGGAGTAATATCAACCACCGCACCAGAGTGAACTGTGATTTTTCCTTGAGTTTTGCTACCCATAGAAATAAATTTTTGGCGTGGTTGCAATATATGTGTATAAGCACCTGCAACATACCAACTTAATCGGCTACGAAAAGCAATGTGGTAGCGCAAGCCAACTCCGGCATCAAAATTCATTACATTAGGTGAAATGTTTTCAGTAACGCCATCAGAAAAAACTGCTTTCGCGGCATTGATGCCATACATTCTAAATTCACCTTGTAAACCAAGTGCTAAAGAGTGTTTCACATCGCCTCTGCCAAAACCTTTTGAGTAAGCAATATTGATGGTGGCATCGGTAGTTCTAAAACTTAAATCGCCCGCCCAATCGTTGTACACGCATAAGCCAATTCCCAAATAATTACGCTTGTATTTACCTTTTAAAAATGAGCCATCTACCGCTGCACCAACTGTTTGCAACATACTGTTTCCATATTTTGAGTTTACAGTGAACCATTGATTGCGGTATATGGCAGAAGCACGAATATTTCCATCGAAAAAACCGGTCATGGCAGGGTTTAAATATTGTGGCAAAGCATGTATTTGAGAGAATGCAACATCTTGTGCTCTTGCAAATACTGTACAAATTAAAACAGTACAAACTAACCCTATAAAACGCATAAAAAGTAAATGGAGCGCGAAAGTATGAAATGAGAGGTAAATCAATTCTAAATTTATTTAAGAGATATGATTTGGCTTGCCTTCCTTCGGGAAAAATGATAGAATAAAGATTTACTTTCGCACGCATTTCCCAAATTTCAAACTAATACTACTTTTAGCACCTAAATGAGTTTAAATAACACTTTTCGCAACTTAGGTCGCACCCGCGAAATTATTGGTGTACTTATTAAATATGGGTTTGAAGACCTTATTGCCAATAGCACTTTGCGAAATTTGGTTACTGAAAAAATGCGTTTGCATTGGCTGCGCGATGATAAACCGGCTTTAGAATATACACGCTGGGAGCGCATTCGCATGGCAGCGGTGGAGTTAGGTCCCACATTTGTGAAGTTGGCGCAAGTACTTAGCAATCGTCCAGATATTGTACCTGAGCCATTGGTAAAGGAATTTGAAAAACTGCAAGACCGTGTGCCACCTTTTGAGTTTGTAAAAGTGAAACTGATTATTGAGCGTGAAACACACAAAAAACTCACCGATATTTTTGATGAATTTAGCGAAGTGCCTATCGCTTCGGCTTCTATTGGGCAAGTGCATAAAGCAAAGCTGAAAACAGGTGAAGAAGTGGTGGTGAAAGTGCAGCGCCCCGAAGTGCAAGAAATTGTAGAGCGCGACTTAAATATTTTGCGCGAAGTGGTGCGAAGAAGCGACCGCTATTTAAAGAAACAAGGAATTTTGAATGCAGAAGAAGTGGTGCATGTTTTTGAGCGCTCTATGCACAAAGAGCTTGATTACTTGAATGAAGCCCGCAACATTGAAAGGTTTAGGAACTATTACAAAGGAGCAAAAAACTTTTATGTGCCGAAAGTTTACCGCGAGTTCAGCACCTCTAAAATTATGATAATGGAGTTCGTGCGCGGCTGTAAAATTACAGATGTGCGCCAACTTCGAGAGTGGGGAATAAAACCGGAAAAAGTTGTGGAGCGCGGCATGGATATTTATCTCACTCAAATTTTTGAGCATGGATTTTTTCATGGAGATCCGCACCCGGGCAATGTTTTAGTGCGCCAAGACGGTACAATTATTCTATTAGATTTTGGAATGGTTGGGCAGTTGATGAAGAAAGATAAATATGCTTTTGCCGGAATTTTTATTGCCATGAGCCGTAGCGATGCGCGTGAAATGGCGGTGCAATTCCGCAAGTTGGCGGTAGAAGACAATATTACTGATATGCGCCAGTTTGTTTACGACCTAAACGATTTAATTGAAGATTATGCCTATTTAGATGTGAGTGAAAGTAGCATTCAAGATGTGATTGTTCGCTTGCAAAAAATAATGTTTGATTACAAAATTACGGTGCCCGGTGGAGTGTTTATTATCTTTAGAGCCTTTGCAATTTTAGAAGGGATAGGTAAAAAAATGCACCCGAATTTTAAAACTTACGACTTCATAAAACCTTATGGACAGCGCTTAATTGCCGAACAACTTAAACCCGAAAATTTAGCTGCTGAAGCGCAGTCGCGCATTTCAAATTTTAGTGCGTTTTTAAATTCTTTTCCGGTTGAGCTCAGAAATATTTTACAAAAAACACAACGTGGAAAACTTCATTTTGAAATAGAACTGCAAGGCTACGGTTACGCGCTAAAAAAATGGGATAGTGTTACGAATAGAATTGTAATTACATACATTATTTGTGCGCTTATTTTAGGTTCATCTATTGCGTTATTGGCTAAGTTCCCGGAAGAAATGAAATTTATCTACGGTATAAACAAATGGAGCTTTATTGGTTATTGCATTGCGGGAGGCTTATTCTTAATTTTACTCTACACCATATTGAGAAAACGAGTTTACAAATAGTAATTTAAAAGATTAAGATGAAAAAGATAATGAAAATAATGCTGCTTGTTTTATTGGTGCCGGTTTTGCTTTTCGCACTTTATGTAGTAGGGAATATTGTGTTTGCAACCGCTACAAAGTTTAGCCCTGAGCCTTTAGAAGCACTTTCAAACAATAAAAAAAGTACAGAGCAAAGTCCGCAAAATGTTCAGTTAGATTCAACTTCGAGCTTGCAATTTTTAATTTGGAATATTGGCTATGGCGGACTAGGTGCCGAAGCTAATTTTTTCTACGATGGTGGTAAAATGGTTGTGAGTCCAAAGGATTGGGTTGAAAAATATAATGTAGGAATTGTGGATTTTTTAAAAAATAATCAAGCTGATTTTATCATGCTGCAAGAAGCAGATACTGCCGGAAGAAGAAGCTGGGATATCAATCAGAAAGAAGAAATTGCAAACGCACTTCCGAATTACAATTATTCGTTTGCCATAAATTATGATGTGCGATTTGTGCCTGTGCCATACACCAACCCGATGGGTAGAGTTTTGGGTGGGTTGCTTTCACTTTCTAAAGTAAAACCAACATTTAGCGAACGCATACAGTTACCGAATAAAGATAAGTTTCCTGATCAACTTTTTTACTTAGAACGCTGCCTACTTTTGCAACGATTTCCTATTGCTTCTTCTACTAAAGAATTGGTTGTAATCAACACACATTTTGAGGCTTATGATAATGGTGAGGTAAAGAAAAAGCAAATGGAATTCACCAAAAAAATATTAGAACAAGAATATGCAAAAGACAATTACGTGGTGCTTGGTGGTGATTGGAATATTGCGCCTCCGGGTGTTGATGCATTTAAGTTTGCAATAGAACAGGAAACAGATTATTTACATATAAATGCAGATTCTAATTATATACCGGGCTGGAAATATGTTTATGATTCAAGCCGTGGATCTAATAGAAAAAATAAGACTGCATACATTGCAGGGAAAACATTCACAACCATTATTGATTATTTCTTGGTTTCTCCCAATATCGAAGCACTAAATGTAGAAACTGTAGATTTAGGTTTTCGCTCCAGCGACCACAATCCTGTGAGAATGCAAGTGAAATTGAAATAGATTTCAATTTTTGTTTGTGCTTACGCATGTTTATTTCTCACGTTTTCTATATCGGCAATAAAGATATTTTTGCGCCTCAAATAAATTTTTGATGCAAACTGTAGATAACTTAAATTTCAAAGGAAAAAGAGCACTTGTGAGAGTAGATTTCAATGTGCCATTGGATAAAAAAACTTTTGTGGTAACTGATGATACACGAATAAAAGCAGCATTGCCAACTATAAATAAAATTCTTGCCGATGGCGGTTCTGTGGTATTGATGAGCCACTTGGGAAGACCTTTGAAAAAATTAAAAGAAGATGGTACTGTTGATTATGAAAAACATTCACTAAAACACACTTTAGCAACGCTTGAAAGTTTATTAGGAAAGCAAGTAAGGTTTGCAAACGATTGCATCAATGATGAAGCATTTGTGCTTTCATCAGCCTTGCAAGCGGGTGAAGTTTTATTGCTTGAAAATCTTAGATTTTATAAAGAAGAAGAGAAAGGTGATGCCACATTTGCAGAAAAACTTGTTAAGCATGGAGATGTGTATGTAAACGATGCTTTTGGCAGTGCGCACCGTGCACATGCATCTACCACAGTAGTAGCAAACTATTTTGATAATGCTAGCAAAGTGTTTGGTTATTTAATGGCAAGTGAAGTTGCCAATGCCGAACGTGTGATGAAAAATGCAGGCAAACCTTTCACCGCAATTATTGGAGGAGCCAAAGTGAGCGATAAAATTTTGATAATTGAAAACCTCCTCAACATTGCCGATAATATTGTGATTGGCGGAGGAATGGCATATACTTTTTTTAAAGCACAAGGTGGAAATATTGGAAGCTCACTTTGTGAAAATGATAGATTGGAACATGCGCAATCTTTGCTTGCAAAAGCTGCTGAAAAAGGTGTAAAGATATTGCTGCCAATAGATTCTGTTGTGGCTGATAAATTTGCTGTTGATGCAAACATTAATACAGCACCAAGCAATGAAATTCCGGAAGGTTGGATGGGCTTAGACATTAGCGAACAAGCTATTGCAGCATTTAAAGAAGTGATACTTTCTTCTAAAACAATTTTGTGGAATGGGCCAATGGGCGTTTTTGAAATGCAACCTTTCCAGAATGGAACTGTTGCTATTGCTAAAGCGGTTGCAGAAGCCACATCAAATGGCGCATTTAGTTTAGTTGGCGGTGGCGATAGCGTAGCCGCAGTAAATCAATTTGGATTGACCGATAAAGTGAGTTATGTTTCTACTGGCGGTGGCGCATTATTGGAATATTTTGAAGGAAAAGAATTGCCGGGTGTAAAGGCGCTGCTGTAATATTCCTTTTACAAAAAGGGAAGCCGAAATTTCATTCATAGATGGAATTTCGGCTTTTCTATTTTAGAGAGGACAGTCTTAGTTTTCTACTTTCAATATTTTTAATTTTTTGTTGCCGGCAGGTAGCGCACAATCAACTAACATGCCTTCCGAAAAGCCTATAAGTGCAATTCCTAAAGGTGAAAGCACAGAAATCTTTTTCTCTTGTAAATTGGCATCATTAGGCAAAGTGATGGTATAACCCAAAACTTTTTTTGTTTTTTCATCTTCCACTTCAAAGTAAGAGTTTAAGCGAATTACATCAGGCTTTATTTCGCTATCGCTAATTAAATCGCCCGACTGCAATTCTTCAAACAACAGTTGTACTTCTTTTGTTTTTTGCATCGGTGGCAAAAACATAATAGTGTTTCTCAAAGTGTCGTAATCTGTTCTTGTTATTATTGGTTTCATGTTCTATTGTTTTAATGTTTAATAATTGTTTTTTGAATAAATTTTATGTGGAACTTTTACAACAATTAAAATTGGTAAAAGCATTGTTTTAAAAAGTGTGATTGCCGCATGCTGTCATGCGTATGGAATGTAGTTACGGAAAACTATCCTCCGTTTAGAAAAAAATGAATAAAACGGAGGCTTAAATTACAAAGACCTTTTGTTGAATTGATAACGACTTGAACTGCGCAAACAATACATTAGCTATGCTTGCAACTGTTTTGTAGCTGTAGCTATAAGCTAAATAGTAAGTATTGCTTTTCGGTATCATTATACAGTAAAATACTTTGAAAATTAGTTGTAAGAAACTATACAACGAAATCAAATATACAAAATGTTTTTTATAGAAACAAATAGGGAAAATTAGTAATCCCAAACGGAACTTCTACTACTGCGGATATAATCGCGCATGTTCATCCAAAATGCTAAAACAAAATAGATAATAATTGGTGAACCAATTGCCAAACAACTTGCATAAATAAAAAACAAGCGAATGTTTTTAATTGGAATACCTAAGCGTTTTCCTATGCGCGTACACACGCCAAATAAATTCTGTTCAATTAAAAACTTGAAGTCAGTTATACGCATTTGCTATGAATATCTTCACAAAAATAAAACGAGTTTTCTTTAATTCAAAAATATGTTTTTGTAATAAATGTTGATGAAATATTTACTGCTAAATCTAAAACCAATTTGGGTTGAAACTCAAAAAGCGGACATTATTTATTTCACCACTTAAATATTTTTAGCCGTACTCCATAGAAATTGTTTTTTTAGCCGCATGATTAAGCACATTGTTGCAGCTTTTTTACTGCTGTTCACCGCGCAAATTTTTGCACAAGGAACTTACATTCCTTTAGGAAATGAGGCTTATCATATCATTGATCGACTCGATATTCGCTATGGAAGAATTTTACCGATTCAGCATACTTCGGTGAAACCATATAGCAGAAAGTCGGCTGCGGAGATTGCAGAAGCGCTTTGGTTTTCAAACCTGCCGTTAAATTCAAGACAAAAATTTGAACTCCAATATTTGATAGATGATAACAGTGAATGGCTTGATTCTTTAAAGAGCAAAACCGATAAACCGTTGTGGAAGTTTTATCGAGAACCTGCAAGTTTAGGACACGTTGATGTAAAGAAGAATTTCAGCTTAAAAATTAACCCGATTTTAGCGTTTAGAGTTGGCGGAGAATTAGGCAATAAAGACATTCTTTTTGTAAACACCAGAGGTGCGGAAGTGCGCTTTACCATTAAGCAAAGAGTGAGTTTTTATTTCTCCATTACCGAAAATCAAACACGCACACCGAAATATGTTCAAGATAAATTTTTAACCGGCTCAAATAGATATATTCCCGGCAATGGTTATTGGAAAGAATACAAAACTACCGGAATAGATTACTTTGAACCACGCGGATATGTTGATGTGAATGTATTAAAACACATTTCGCTACAGTTTGGCTACGATAGAAATTTTATTGGCAATGGCTATCGTTCATTTTATTTAAGCGATTATAGCTCGCCCTATTTTTTCTTGAAAATGAATGTGAATGTATGGCGAATAAATTACCAAACTATTTGGGCTGAATTGATAAACCAATACACGCGCGGTGGCGACCAACAACTGCCTAAAAAGTATGGCGCATTTCACCATTTGAATTTTAATGTAGCGCACTTTTTAGACATTGGTTTTTTTGAAGGCGTAATTTTTAATCGTAAAAATCAATTTGAGTTTCACTATTTAAATCCAATTATTTTCTATCGTGCCATTGAGCAATCTTTAGGCTCTCCCGATAATTCACTTATTGGTTTTGATGCAAAAGCCAATATGTTTAACCACTTGCAACTTTATACACAGTTTATTTTAGATGAGTTTAATTTTGGTGAGTTGATTAAAAACAAAGGCTGGTGGGCAAATAAATTTGGCTGGCAAATAGGTGCAAAATATATTGATGTGGTACCGAATTTAGATTTGCAGGCAGAATTTAATATGGCGCGCCCGTATTTATACACCCACAATACAGGTTCAAATGTAACTGCAAATTATACCACATATAATCAGCCATTAGCACACCCGCTGGGCGCAAATTTTTATGAGTTTATCTTTATTTCAAACTATAGAATTTTGAAAAACTTAAATGTTACTTTTAAATATTTCAATAGTATTTATGGAGAAGATAGCACCGATGCCAAAACAAAAACACTCACCCATTTTGGAGGAAATATTCTGCGCAGCACAACTGCTGAAACAGTGCAAGGTGTTTATGGAAATAAAATAGGGCAGGGTGCAAGAGTAATGCAAAACTATGTGAATCTTTTAATCTCTTACCAACCTTGGCACAATGTGTATGTTGATGCAGAATTTCTTTATAGAAACAAGAACAGCAAGATAAATTCTCGTGATCAAGAAACATTCTATTTTGGTATTGGCGCGCGAATGAATATTGCCTATAAACAGTATGAATTTTAGTTTTCTATCAATAGAAATTCTAAATTTTCATTCCAAAATTTCCTGATATTTTTTATACTTTCAACAAAATTACTCTTTAGTAGTTTTAACATTCGTTTGGTAAATTCTATTTTAGAATTAACAGATAATCAACATAAAACATGTATAATAAATAAATATTTTGATACTACATAGTTTGGTTTATTTTCGCGTTGCTTAAAAAATTAAATAACCAATTTTAAATACAAATGAAGATACTCGTTCCTATTACAAAAGTACCGGATACTACATCTAAAATTGCTTTTGCAGACAACAACACTAAGTTTAATAGCGATGGTGTTACTTTTATTATGAACCCAACTGATGAGTGGTATGCACTTACTCGCGCTGTTGAACTGAAAGAAGCAAATGCAGGAAGTGAAGTAGTGGTGATAAATGTTGGCGCAGCAGATAATGAACAGATTATCCGCAAAGCATTAGCAATTGGTGCAGACCGCGCTGTGCGTGTTGATGCCAACCCAACTGATGCATTTTTTGTGGCTTCACAAATTGCTGCTTACGCTCAAACAGAAAATTTCGATTTAGTAATTACCGGAAAAGAAACTATTGATTTCAATAGCTTCCAAGTAGGTGGAATGGTTGCCGAATTATTGGATTGGCAAGCCGTAGGTCTTGTAAATAAATTGGAAGTTGCTGGCACTACTGCCACGCTTACACGCGAAATCGAAGGCGGCACAGAAACTGTAGAAACAAGCCTTCCGCTTGTAGTTGGCGCTACTAAAGATTTAGCTCAAGCACGTATTCCAAACATGAAAGGAATTATGGGCGCAAGAACAAAAGCAATACAAGTTGTTCCTGTTACTGCGGTTGAAAGCAGAACTGAAATTACATCTTTCACGCTTCCTGAAAAAGCTAAGCAAGTGAAATTAGTAAGCCCTGATAATGTAGGTGAATTAGTGCGTTTACTTCACGAAGAAGCAAAAGTTATCTAATCAACTTTTCAGGTTTATACACAAGAAATAATTATTAAAACAAAAATTTTAAATAAAAGAAGATGGCAATCTTAACATTCGTAGAAGTATCAGAAGGCAAAATCAAAAAAGCATCTTTGGAGGCAGCAGCATATTCATCAAAAATTGCAGAAACATCAGGTGCAGAATCAGTTGCAGTAGTTTTAGGCGAAGCAAGTGCAGATGAAGTTTCATCACTTGGAAAAGTAGGCGTAAAAGTAGTTTACCATGCAGCCGATGCGCGTTTCAATACTTTCAATTCAAAAGTATATTCAAAAGCAATAGCAGAAGCCGCAGACAAAGCAAGCGCAGAATTAGTAGTGCTTTCATTCAACCAAAACGGTAAATTTTTAGGGCCAAGAATTGCAGTTCGTTTAAGTGCGGGTTATATTCCGGGTGCGAGTGAATTACCAGTTTTAGAAGGAGGAAAATTAAGTGCAAAAAAGAACGTGTTTTCAGGAAAAGCATCTGCTACTTACCAAATTGTAACTGCGAAAAAAGTAGTAGCACTTACACCTAATTCTTTCCCAATTGTAAAAGGTGAAGGTACTGCAACAGTTGAAGCATTTTCGCCAAGCGTGAGCGATGCTGATTTTGGTGTGAAAGTAAAAAGCGTAGATAAAGTAACAGGAACAATTCCATTAACTGAAGCTGAAGTTGTAGTGAGCGGTGGACGTGGCTTAAAAGGCCCTGAAAACTGGTGGATGATTGAAGATTTGGCAAAAGAAATGGGAGCTGCTACTGCATGTTCTCGTCCGGTTGCCGATGTAGATTGGAGACCTCACCACGAGCACGTTGGTCAAACAGGTATCACTGTTCGCCCGAACTTATATATTGCAGTTGGTATTTCAGGAGCTATTCAACACTTAGCTGGTGTAAACCAAAGTAAAGTGATTGTGGTAATCAACAACGATCCAGAAGCACCTTTCTTTAAAGCTGCGGATTATGGTATTGTAGGCGATGCTTTTGAAGTGATGCCGAAACTAATTGAAGAATATAAAAAGTTTAAAGCTGCACACTAAAATGTAGTTTGAAATTTTTAAAAAAAAACCACACTGTAAATAAAAAAACTGTGTGGTTTTTTTATTTGGCAAGTTCGTAAAACTCAATTAGTTTGCGCTTGCTAAGCAAAACACTTTGCAATTGTTGAATACACGAAATTGAGATGAAGAAAATTGAATTGGAAATAATAACGCTTTCGCATAGTGTTACACAATCGCATTCTTTTGCCGTTGTTTTAGGCGAAGTAGGCGGCATTCGCAGATTGCCCATCGTAATTGGAGGATTTGAAGCACAAGCTATTGCAGTGGCTTTAGATAATATGCATCCATCGCGGCCGCTAACGCACGACTTAATGAAAATGATTTGCGATACTTTTGATATTAGTTTAGAGCATATTTATATCAGTAAATTACAAGAGGGCGTTTTCTACAGTAATTTGGTTTGCAAGCAACACGGAGAAACTTATGAAGTAGATTCGCGCACATCTGATGCAATAGCGCTTGCCGTGCGTTTTAGTTGCCCAATTTTTGTAGAAGAAAGTATTTTAACTGAAGCCGGAACGGTGGCTGATAGTGCTGAGGTAAAATTGGAAAGCGATGAAATTTCAGAGCTCATTACTCCGTCTGAGCATCTTGTGGAAAGTTCAAATTTTAGTGGCATGACAGATGATGAATTAGACCGCCAGCTTTCAGCAGCAATAGATGGAGAAGATTACGAAAAAGCTGCTCGCATTAGAGATGAAATGAACAAACGCAAGAAGTAATTCTATCCTAATTACTTGGGTTGTATTACAACTTCAATTTAGCGATTGTTTTCCTCAATAAATAATAGTAAATTATTTTTTGTGCTGTCTGTTTCTAAACGGTATTTTGTAGTACCAGAAATAGAAACATGATAGCCATTAGGGGAAATACTTTTTGGTACAGCAATTTCAGTTGGGGCTAAAATAGAAGTGTTGCTGTTAAATTTCATACTGAAAATTTTAGAGGAAAGTTCGTACTTAAAACTGGTTAATTCACCGGCAGTTGCTTTTGGATATACACGCACCAATTTGTCTAAAATAGGAGAGGGTGTTAAATCTCCATTTAGTGGTCCCCAGCCACCTAAATCGCTCGACCAATATGTCCACGACATTTGTACAGAATCTGCTCTATGCAGTAAATCATATAAAAATAAAACGTAGCCTTTTCTGGAAGGAGATAGACCAAACTCTCCCAAAAGCATTGGTGTGTTTTGCATTTTGCGTTCTTTTAATCTATGCTTATACCATTTAGAAAGATCGCCTTTAGCTTTTCTGTTATAGCTTTTTCCTATATCTACAAACATTGGATAACAATGTGGAGCATACACTAATTTGGCATTAGGAATTGCATCTTCCACTTTTTTTAAATAGGATTTCATACCAAAGTTTACTCCGAAAGAACGAGGCTCAAAAAATAAATATTTCTCTTTTTCAACTTCGCGAATTGCCGGAATTAGTCTTCCATAAAATGCCATCAGCCATTTTTTTTCAAAACCTCCACACATGGTTTTAGCAAGGTTTCCGCCATGTGGCTCATTCATTAAATCATAACCGATTACGTATGGATTATCTTTAAACAGTTCAACTATTTTTAAAAATGAGGCAATGTAATGTTGCTGTAAGTATTGTTTCTTTTTATACTTCCAAAATTGCACGTAAGAGCGCTTTACTTTTGGCTCTAAATTTTGTAGCCCCCACGGAGTTGCTTATCCGATATTAAGTTTTGAATTTTTGTTTGTGTGCTTGCCCAATCCAGAGCACCATTGCCGCCAACACCATAGCCATAAACATCTTGGTGCATATCAATAATTACATGTATTTTATTTTGGGTGTACCATTCCACACGCTTCTTTACTTCATTTAAGTAGTTGTAGTTGTAAACTCCTTGCTGTGGTTCAATAGCGCCCCAAAACACCAAATAGCGAACGGTGTTAAAACAAAATTCAGTGTCTTCTCGTATTACATCTTTTTCCTGTATCCAAGGGTGGTTATCTTTAGAGTGTTTTGCATTGCTTGCAGTATTCAAACCGTGTAAAATAAGGGTGCGCCCAAATTGGTCTTTTATACTTGGTAAATGTTGGGTAATGGTGGTTTGTTCTTTAGGTTTTTCTGCATTTGTACTAGCAAATAAATCTCTGTGATTACTTAAACTAAAAAGTATTACTGTAAGTAAGAATTTATATTTCATTTCTTGTTTTGCTGGAGGTGTATATTTACTACAATATCAAGCTATTTATTGCCATTACTATATTGTTCAGTTTTAGGAATTACTAAAAATATTAAAAGCTATTTTGTGAAGTAATTGAGTGTTTTGTTTTCTAATAAGTAAATTGAATCGTAAATCAATTAACTCGTTCACGCTTCAAATTTGTAGCCAATTCCTTTTAATGTTTTGAAGTAGTTATCGCCAATTTTTTCTCGCAGTTTCCGTATGTGAACATCAATGGTGCGGTCGCCAACTATTGTTTCAGTGCCCCAAACTTTTCGTAAAATTTCTTCTCGTTTAAAAACTTTTCCAGGCTTGTTCATGAGCAAATGCAGCAATTCAAATTCTTTTCTTGCAAGTGAAATCTCCTCACCTTTTTTCAACACAGAATATTGTTCGGTATTGATTTCAATTTCGCCAACGCTAATGTTTTTATTGTGTTCTTTATTTTCTAATCTGCGTAGTAAAGCATGAATTCTACTAATAAAAACGCGAGGTTTTATTGGCTTGGTAATATAGTCGTCAGCACCAGATTCAAAGCCTGCAATTTGAGAATAATCTTCATCGCGAGCGGTGAGAAATGTAATAAGTGTATTTTTAAATTGTGGCAAATTTCTAAGCTCTCGACAGGTTAAAATGCCATCTAACTTGGGCATCATCAAATCTAAAATAATAATGTGCGGCTGATGTTTTTTGGCGCTTTCTATTGCTTCAATTCCATTGTTTACAGTATAAACTTCAAAGCCATCGCGCTCTAAATTGTACTTCATAAAGTCTAATACATCAGCTTCATCGTCTGCCAATAAAATTTTAATATCTCTCTTTTCCATTCTTTGAAGTTTATGCAAAAATATTTCTCAGAAGTTAAGCCAATGTTAAGAAGCGTTTTATCTGTTGAAATTGAATTTATCGGGTGGAATTTCATTTCTAAAATGGCCATTCATCTTTATCTTTTCTCGTAGTTGCATACTGTCTTCAATGGTTGGAATAATTTTTATTAGGTGTTGGATTAGTGTTAATTGTCTTTGTCTTTCAGATAGTATTTCTAAAAGATGGCATTGGTCTGTAAGCGATAAAGCGCAGTAAGTAATTAAATCATACGATAATGGGTTTTCAAACTTTTTGTAGGGGTCAAAATCTGTACCTAAAAACTTATGCAACTTCATGATGAGTTCATAAAGTTGTGGGTTAAGTTCAATGGCATCAAGCGGCATAAATGATTCTTCTTCTACTATGGCTGCGCTATAAAGTTTGTCCGGTACTTCTTGAATTACTTCTAGCACTTTTAAAACCTTAAAGCCTTTTGTGCGCACATCCATTTCTCCGGATTCATACGTTTTAGAAATTTCAGTTAAGCGCATTTCTGTTGCATAACCATTTAGTCTATCGCCCAAAACTGGAGGAATGGCAAATGTTTTTCCTGTTTCGAAGCATTCGTTCATTAGTTGTCTGTAACGTGGCTCAAACACGTGTAAGTTCAACGTTTGCAATGGGAACACTGCAAGTTTTAATGGAAAAATCGGAATAAATTTCGGCATAATTTTCTATTACATTTTCGTGTTTCAAGAATTTATTTTCTTTGAAAAAAAAGGCTTAGTTTTTCAATTAAAATTTGTGGCGCTCGCACCAATTTATTGCTTTTAGTTTCTAAGAAAACAAGCGAGGTTTCTCCTTCATTGGTCTTCACTTTTTCAGTGTTAAAAATTTCGTAGAGAAATAGAATTCCTCTATTGGGCATTTCGGGAATTGTAACTCGCACATTCAGCAAATCATCATAAAAAGCAGGTTGCACATACTTGATATTTAAGCGCGTTACCGGCATTAGTATTCCGCTATCTTCAATTTGTTTATACGAAATTCCAAGTGCTCGAATTGCTTCTGCACGTGCCATTTCGTAGTAGTACGGATAGTTTCCGTAATACACATATCCCATTTTGTCTGTGTCGCCATAGCGAACTCTAATTTGTACTTCGTGCTGAAACATTTTTTTTTGAAGATATTTATTTAATGAATATCGGCTGCATTAAGCGCTTTTATCAATGCAATCCAATAAAATACTACATGCTTTTTCAATTAAATTATCAGGAATATTTAGTGGCGGCACAATGCGTAAGCACTCAGGCGCAAATAGAAACCAATCGGTGAATACTCCATTTGCAATTGCTAAATCAATTATCTTTTTGTTCTCTTCAAACGAATTGAATTGAACAGCCATCATCAGCCCTTTTCTGCGAACAGATTTTATCTTTTTATGTTGAAGTAGCTTTTCAAAAAGTAAACTCTTTTGTTCTACTGTTTTGAGTAAATTTTCTTCAACTAAAATATTTAAAGCTGCATCGCCTGCTGCGCATGAAACAGGGTGCCCACCAAAGGTGGTGATGTGCCCCAATATTGGATTTTCAGTAAGTGTATCGGTTACAGATTTGTTTGCAATAAATGCGCCTAATGGCATTCCTCCACCAAAGGCTTTTGCTAAGGTGAGAATATCGGGTTGAATATCGAAATGTTCAAACGCAAACATTTTTCCGGTTCTTCCCATACCAGCTTGCACTTCGTCTAATATAAGCAGCGCGCCAGTTTCAGTGCATTGTTGGCGCAGTTGCTGCATATACTCTATGCTTGGAACAGTAATGCCGCTTTCACCTTGTATAGTTTCAATTATTATGGCAGCAGTGCGCGAATCAATATTTTTTAAGTCATTAAAATCACCATAATTTATCATGCACACATCGGGCAATAATGGACGAAAATTTCTCTTGAAATATTCATCACCCATCACGCTCAAAGCTCCGTGTGTGCTACCGTGATAAGCGTTTTTACAATATACAATTTTTGTTCTTCCTGTAAATCGCTTTGCCAATTTTAGTGCGCCTTCGGTAGCTTCTGCACCGGAATTGGTGAAGTAAATACTATTTAAACTTGGTGGTAAAAATTTACAGAGTTGCTTGGCATAATTCACTTGAGGCGATTGAACTACTTCGCCATAAACCATAATGTGCATGTGCTTTTCAGCTTGTTGCTGCACTGCTTTCACTATTTTTGGGTGGCTGTGCCCAACATTGGAAACGCTAATGCCTCCAATCAAATCAATCAATTCTTTTCCTTCTGGAGTGAAGAGAAGAGAGCCGCTTGCTTTTTCAATTTCAAGTAATAAAGGCTCTTTGCTTGTTTGTGCTATATGTTGTAAAAAGAATTGGCGATTGCTAATGTGCATGATATTTAAAATGTAATTTACAAAGGCTCGCAAAGGTTGTGAGAAGTGCGAAAGTTGCGAAATCTTTTACAACTAATTTTGAGTTTGATTTGACTTGTGTTGAAAATCAATTTGTTGAAGAGTGTGCTGGTATCTAAAAATGTGAACACAACTAAGTTAGTTTGTTGAGAAAGAATAGCGAAAAATTGGCTATGTAGCTAATGTTTAATGTTCTTTTGAGGCATAAAGAATTATTCACGTAATCTCGACAATTATGTTTACAGAAGAGCATGGAATTTTTGGTAGAATAAAAAATCTGTTTGGCAATGGTCATGCAGAAAAAGTTACAGAAGTGATGGGAACCAGAACCGTAGTTGGTTTTGATGAAAATGAAGTGCCGCGCCCAACTTCTTTTGCGGATATTATCAATGAACCATATTCTGCTGCGCCACCAGTTACAGTTCGCACAGTGGAGCCAACTGCAATCAATTATTCAAAGCCAAAAGAAACAGATTTAGATATTCAATTTGCTGAAAATTTTTGTGCACAAGGTGGTAGTTTTATTTACTGTGAAACTGTTGCAGATGCTATGAATATTTTGCGCGATATGAAAGAGCAAAACCAGTGGAAATATGTGTTTGCTTGGGAGAATGAAATTTGCGATATTTTTACAGAACAAAATTTTCAACGCGGAGCTATTGGTTTTACAATTAAAAATTCTGATGCTGTAATTTCTCTTTGCGAAAGTTTGGTTGCCGAAGACGGTAGTATCATTTTTAATCCTAAGCAAGCTTCTCGCAGGTCTCTTTCTTGCTTTCCTGATATTCATATCGTGTTGGCAGATGCTACGCGCTTAACTACTTCATTAGTTTCTGGAGTAGAGCGTTTTAATCAACTGCACAAACCCGAATTGCCTTCGGTATTAAAAATTGATGATGAAACCACAGGGCACTTTTATGATTCTGCACGATTGGTTTTGCGCTCAGAAGGAACCAAAAATATTTTCGTGATTTTTGTAGATGAAGTTATTCCGCCAAGCATTAGACCATAAATATTTTTCAATTTATATAAATTGAAAGAGCCCAAATTTCTAAACAGAGTTTGGGCTCTTTTTTTTTGATTCTATTTTATCCTTGTTACGAAAGTAGAGGCATAAAAAAAAGTTTGATGAATTGCTCCATCAAACTTTGTATAATTTTCTAAAGTATGCTCTGTTATTTGCTAAGGCAAAAGCCTTTTACAATTACCAGCTTCTGTCGTTGCCACGACCTTTGTTGTAGCCTCCGCCACCGCCACGGTTGAAACCACCGCCACGATTGCCGCCATTGCCACCTTCAGGTCTAGCTTCTGCTTGTTTCACAGAAAGCTGTCTTTCTAAGAAGTCGTAGCCGTTCAGTTGAGAAATTGCCTGACTTCCTTCGTCATCGTTAGGCATTTCCACAAAGCCGAAACCTCTGCTTCTTCCTGTGTGCTTGTCGGTAATAATTTTTACACTGCTAACAGCGCCAAAGCGCTCGAAAGCCTCGCGCAAACCATCTTCGGTAGCGCGGAAATTGATGTTACTTACGTAAATGTTCATGAACTAAAAATTTAAAAATTGAATACTGTGTTTAGTCCATTCAAATACGAATACCGAAAAAGACATAAAGACAAATTCCCTGCAAAAGTAATTCTTATTTGAAAACTACAATTATTTCTGCCAAAATTATTTCTGCATAATTTTTATTGTACCGCTTCCGCTATAGGAATGATACTCTCCGGCATACATGGCATCAGCGCTCAAAGTGCCTAATTTAAACGTTCCTGTGCTTACAGCCCTCACTGCGTAGTAATAAGTTTGCCTCTTGTTTCCGGAGTTCACAAATAGGTTTATTCTGTCGTCTCGAACATCTGTATAGGTTGGATATGACTCATTTTTTATCCAATTCATGCCTTGAATTTCGTTTATGCGGGCATTTTCAATTTCAAAACCTGCCGGAAGCATATCGGTAATTACTACGTTATCAATATCTCTTCCAAAAGTATTTTCGAGCGAAATTGCTACTACTATCAATTCATTTTGTTTGAAATCTAAATTAGTTTTTGGCTTGCCATATCGGTCATAAAATGTTCTGCGCACTTTTAAATAATTATCACCTTCTTTCACATTGCCACTTGCCGAAATTCCTTCTGCCTCCCAGAAGTAATAAAGTTTTCCGCTGCCTTTTGTGGTTATCTCTATTTGGTTTGAAGTTAATTTTGAAGCCGGAATTTTTATTGAACTGTTATTCATTTCGCCCAAGGTTTTACCTTGTATTTTCACTGTTGCAGAAATGTTGTTTCCCGTATTTTGTTTTGCCAATTTGCCTAATGCAGTAATGCTGAAAGCTAACTCTTGTGTACTTAAATATTTCTGCGTTTTTAGCGCTTCGGCAATGTGTTTTGCCATCATTGAAATTTGTTTGTTTTCAGGTTGTACTTTAAGAAGAACAGTGAGCGCCAAAGCCTCGTTCCGCAAGCCGCTTGTAAAGTTATTGCTCAAATCTTTATCGGCAATTTCGCTTGAAAAATTTCCCAGTAAAAGTTCACTTAGTTTTGATTGGTCGCCACCTAAAGCATAAGCTGCGGCTAATAAAAACCTGCCTTCATTGTTCAGTAAATTAATGTTTGATCTGTAATAATTCATAGTACTTTTTGGTGTTTTACCCGAAAGTGATAGCACATATAAGCTATACGGAATTTCAGGAGCTGCAATCATTTTGGAATTGCCTCTGTTGAAGTAGTATTTATACATTTTTTTGTTGCGCAATTTCTCTTCTAAAAACCTAAGAAGCGGATTGAGTAAATCATCATCAACTTCGTATCCCGCTTGCTTGGCTTCTATTAAAAAGTGTGCAGCAAACACACTTGCCCACCAATGTTCTATAGCTTCGTTTTCCCAAAGTACCACACCTCCGCTATAAAGTTGACGCATTTTTATTTTCTTAATTGCCTCAGTTACATTGTACGATGCCGATTTGCTATCCTTTTGATTGGTACCAATTGCTTCGCTAAGTTCCGGAAAATAAATTTGTGGAAAAGCGGCAGCAGTTATTTGTTCGGTGCAGCCAAACGGGTATTGAATTAAGTCGCTTAAGTTTTTACCAAAAGCTGCCAAAGGCGAATTGCTCACTACCAAAGAATATGCTTCTGTTCCTTTTATGAAATCAGATGAACCCATTGCAATTGCTTGTGTTTTGCCCGCTGCAATTTCACCGTTTCCGGTTGCTTTTTGAAGTGAAGCACTTGGTCTAACAGGAAGTTCAGTTAGCTCTGTAAAAGTTTCATTTCCGGCTCTTGCTTTCACTATTACTTTTGCTTCGCCAATAGCTTCTTTTGCCGCAATTGAATAAGTAATTCTACTTTCAGCATTTGCAGGAATAGTTAAGCTGCTCTTTTCAATATTTTTTAAAGAAACTGCTCCGTTCGCTTCAACCGAAATGTTTACGCTCATTGATTTTGAAGTGGTGTTGCTAAGTGTAAGCGATGCCACTGCCTCATCTCCAGGGCTTAAAAAACGCGGCAAACCGCTGCTTAAAATAATTGGGTCTGATACTTTCATACTTGCTTCTGCTGAACCAAATTTTTCGTTTACGTAGTTTACTGCCATTAACCTAAGCTGTCCGCTAAATTGTGGAATATCAAATTCAAAAGAAGCTGTTCCGCTGCTGTTTGTTTTTTGTATGCCGCTCCAATAGCGAACAAGTTTCACGCGCTTGCTTGCAATAGGATTAGTGCGTTTACTCAAATCAAAACCATCTCCACCCACACTGCTTATCTTACCTTTTATTTCAGGAAAAAGATTTGCATAAAAGTCATATCCGGTTACGCTTAACGCTTGTTTTTCATAAAAGAAATTATATGGATTGGGAGTTTTGTAATCTGTAATTTGTAAAACACCTTCATCTACCACAGCCAAAGTAATTAGCGAGTTTGGAGCTCCATTCACACTCACTTTTTGGTGTGTGTTGCTTCGCACTTTTTCTGCTGCTTGAATTTTTACATCAATTTTTCTGGAAGGCTCGCTTACTGTAATATTTTTAAAACCATGAGCCACCGTGAGCGGAATATCAGATTCTTTATGTGCTTTAAATAAAGTTGCAGTTACGTAAACATTTGGAAGATGATTGTTGTTTAATTTTATCGAAGCTGTTGCTGTTCTATTTTCAATATTTAGATAGAATTCTTCTAACACATCATCTCGCTCCACAGTTACAAGCATTTTACCGTTAAATGGCGCTTTAAAAAGCAGCTTGGCTTGCTCACCTGCTTTATAGCTTTCTTTATCTAATGCAATATCAATATTTCCTTCTTTGTTCACTTCAAAGTTTGAAGGATTGCTGCCCCAATTTCCATAGCTGTAAAATTGTTGTACAACATAGCTTGTAGCATTTGGTAATAACACTCGTATTTCGTAATCGCCAGGTATTCTGGGAATAAAATTGAATGCAGTATTTTGCCCACTAATATTTATAGTTTGCTCCGATAAAACTTTATCAACTTGTTGACTTTCGTATCTGTAAGATTCCCAACCTTTAGTTAGTACAGTTTTGTACTCATGCTTTATTATCTGAATTCTTGCTTGTGTAGAAATTACATTTTCATTTTCGTTGAGTGCAACTATGCCAAAGCGAATGTTGTTGTTTAGAGGAAAATAATCATATTCACTTTGCTGCAAACCTAAAAACACTTTTTGGGTAAAAATTGAAGCATTGTTATATCTGTTTACAGGACGACCGGTTTCATCAAAAACAGTAGTAAATAGACTTGTATTGATGATGCCTCTATTTTCAATTTCTGAAGGTAATTCAAAAGCCTCTTTAAAATTCCCATTGGCATCTGTGTTGCCTTCTTTTACTGTGTTTTCAAAATAATTATCTAAACGCGAAAGAGAGAAATTGAAGTTCGGAAATTTCTTTGATGAAAAGTTTTTGAAACTATATTGAACTTCTATTTCATATTTTCTTTCTGTGGCAGGTGTTCCGAAAAGATTTTGTGCATTACCGTTTAAAATTAAAGTGTCTTTAATTCCTAATTTTTCTTTTGTCAAGTGGGTTGTTACCTTAATTCTATCGGGCATAAATTCTTCAACCAAAATACTTTTGCTTGCTAATAGCACATCGTTTGGAGTGTATAACTCAACTAGATAACTACCTGTAATTGCATTGCTTGGAAGCTCAAATGCCGCTTCAAAAGAGCCTTGGGTATTTAATGTTTTTTTGAATGATTTAAAGAGTTGTCCTGTTGGTGATTTAAGCTGAATTTTCACAGGAATTATGCCTGCTGGTTTCCAATTTGTAGTGCGAATAATTGCTGAAATATTGATGGTTTCACCTGGACGATACATGTCGCGTTCGCCATATATAAAAGCATCTAATCCGGTTGAGGAAATAGATTTTCCGCCCACATCAAAACGCGAGGTTTCCACTCTGGAATTTGACAAACTCAAGTAGTTGAAATCTTTGCCCAATTTAGCAGTTATCAAAGCCGGATTAAAGCCAACAGCTTCATACTTTTTAAGGGGAATAACGGCATTGCCAAAGTTGTCTGTTTTTGCATTGCCAATTATTTGATTGTTGATGCCATATATTTTTAATTCAACATTGCCAAGTGCATTTGCGGTATTCAAAGAGTTTGTAAACAACACTATGCTGTTTGCGGTTTTGCGTGCTATAATTCCAATATCGCTTGATGAAATTAAACGCATATCACTCACCCAGTAATCACCCGTAGAGCGGAGAGAAATGCTGTATATGCCATTAAATTCTGGCAGCTTATCTTTAAAGTTGAAATTTAAAATTCGCGCTTCGCCTTTCTTTTGAAGTTTTGCAGTAGAAATTTCTTCTTCGTAAACAACATCGGAAACAACGTATGTTGGGTCTTCGTTATCGTAATCATAGTAGCTGTCGCTTGTTCCATATCGCAAAGCTGCGAGCAGGTTGCTTTCATATACTTTCTTAACAATGAGTTTTACTTTTGGAACATTTACAATGTTTACCAAAATATTTTTGTTGCCTTTAGCGCTTAAATAATTTGCTGTTTTATCAACGAATGCAATGTTAGGTTCCAATTCTCCAAAGCCAATTATATTAAAGTTGTCTTGCTTGAGTTCTGCGCCCAGAATACCTTTCAGCCCTTTTTGAATTGTGAGTTCATACATTTTGTTGGCATCAAAATTTTCTGATGTAATTAGAAAACCTTCATCAGTAGTATGTATTTCAAAATTCACCGCAGGCGAAATTTTTATAAACGATTTTAGATTGCTGCTCACAATCTTTTGTGAAGTAGAAACGCTGATACTTCCACTTAATCCATCATGAAGAGCTTGGGTGTTTCCAATACTTAAAGTGAAAGGAGAAACAAGTGCGAAGTTTGCTTTTAGCTCCTCTTGCGTAGCATTTTTCCCAAAGTACGGAACCAGTCCTTTTTTTATGCTAATGCTTACACTGTATTCTTTGTCTTCCGGTTGCGGAATTTTGACAAGTAACGAAGATTTAGTTTCCTCTTCTGTTGGCACAAATGTGAAAGGCGTTTCATTGCCATTTATTTTTAGTGTAAGCATGTTCTTTACATCTTTCAGATTTGGCTCATACGCAAAAAATACGTCTGACTGAATACCAATTTCGCGCGTGGTAGCATTTGTAATTACCCATTGCGCTGAAAAATTTACAATGCTTTGATTGGGTGTATGAAAGCGCAATATCTCAGTATTGGCAAGTTTATATTTTGAAAACTTGCAAACAGCATCTGTAATTTCGGCAGTAAAAGAAGTGGCAGGAAGTAGTGCTTGTGCAGGAGAAAAAATTAAAGTGCTGCCATTTTCCCAACGGTAACTGCCTTCAATTTCAGGTGTAAATTTTATGTATTTTTCATCTTGCCAGCCACCAGCTTGCAGCAGACTATCGCTCACTAAATCTTTGCTAAAAGTAAATGAAAGATTGGTTTGCGTAGGAACTTCATCAGTGCAATTGGTTGCAATAAGTTTAGTGTGGTTTTGTAAATTACATGAAACCAAACACCATATCAATAGCATAGCTGTGTATGATAGAACAGAGAAGCGCATAAAAAATATTTAGAGGAAAAAGAAGAATACAAAGCGGAATGTACACAATTTTATTGCGTACAGAAAGCATAAAACGTTATTTTTTTCTGTAATGCCAAAGCAAAGCCATGTTAGCAAGTAAAATCATGGCTCCGGCTTGGTGCATCACACCCCAAAACACCGGAATTTTGCCATTGCAGTGCATCACGGTAATTATTCCGATGGTGGCTTGCAGCGTTACCGTAAATGGCAACAGTTTAAAGCCTAATTGTAATTTGTTCCATTGTGTTTTTCTCGCTTCTTCAAAAACTATGTAAAGTGCTAATGCCCAAAGTGTGTAGGCTGTAATCCTATGTGTGAATTGTATAAAAGTTCTTCCCCAAAAATCGGTAGCGCTGTAATGGAAAAAGCCACTCCAAGATACTTTTTCGGTAACTAATGCCGAAGGGAAAAATTCGCCAAGCATAAGCGGCCAAGTTGGATACGATAATCCGGCTCGCATACCGCTTAAAATTCCACCTAAAAATATTTGTATAAAAACTAAAACCGTGAGCAGCCAAATTAGTGAAACAGAAGTGCTGCTTGCCTTAAATTCTGAAAGTCTATTTTGATTGCGCACGTAAATGGCAAGCCATATCAAATAAGCATATAAGCTAAGCGCCAGCAGCAGGTGAATGCTTAAATGTATTGGCGGAACATAAACACCAGTGAGCCCGCTGCGTACCATAATCCAACCGTAAACGCCAATGCCTCCACCCCACAGAAACAAGATGCCAATTCGTTTGAAAAAAGCACTATCAAACCATTTAAGCCATAGGAAAATGGAGAATGGAATTATGAAAACAATTCCCATAAATCTACCCCAAAAGCGATGCGAATATTCCCAAAAGTAAATCCACTTAAACTCGCCAACCGTCATATCTTGGTTGATGGTTTTAAACTGTGTGATGTTTTTATAAAGTTCAAATTCCTGCTGCCACTCATTTTCGTTTAGCGGTGGCACAATTCCTTTTATCGGTTTCCATTCGGTAATAGAAAGCCCTGAATCTGTAAGACGCGTTACGCCTCCAACAATTACTTGAAAAAACACCATGGCGCAGCCTAAAAAGAGCCAAAGCGAAACCCATTTTCTCGCAGTTTCATTCATAGGAAAATAATTTCGCTACGAATGTAAAAATTGATTGTTTAATCTGCTGTTCCTTTCTGAAAAATTGGAAAGATTATATTAAAACCATTTCCTCTTTTTGAAGAAAATATATAAACCTATACACAGCACAAGCATTACAATCCAAACGGTGTAGTAGCCGTATTTCCAACGCAACTCCGGCATGATATCGAAATTCATTCCATAAACACCAACTATAAAAGTGAGCGGAATAAAAAATGAAGAAAGCAAAGTGAGCGTTTTCATCACTTCATTCATTTTGTTACTCATCATGCTGTGATACAAGTCCATCAAACTGGTTAGAATATCTCGATACGATTCTACACTATCGTTTACTCTAAAACTGTGGTCGAGTAAATCACGCAAATACAAACGGTTTTCTTCTTCAAAAAATGCAGTTGTGTTTCTATCTAAATTGCTAAGCAATTCGCGAACAGGCGTAGTGTATTTTTTTAGCTGAATGAGTTGTCGTTTTAAACTTTGAAGTTGAATTAAATGCGCTTTCACGGGGTGAAGAATAATTTTTTCTTCCAAGCCTTCAATCTCTTTGCTTAATATTTCAAGCGTTTCAAAATAGCTGTCAATTACTGCATCTAACAAGGAATACAACAAAAAATCTTCTCCTTTTTGGCGTATCACACCTTGTTGTTTTTCAATGCGAGCTTTTACATCGTCAATAAATGAACTTTTGGTTTCGGTAACAGAAATAAGCAGATTGTTTTTTAAAATAAAACTCACCTGCTGCGAAATAAGTTTCTCTTTAAATCCTTTAAACAAGCGCAGTGTGATAAACAAATATTCTCCATACGATTCCACTTTCGGGCGCTGTCGCGTGTGTAGCAAATCTTCAATCACCAATGGGTGAATTTGGTAGGCTTTCGCAATTTGCGCAAACAAATCTTTTTGTCCAACACCAACTATTTGCAACCAATTTACATGTAACTCTAAGTTAATATTGATGAAATCTGAAGCATTCAAAATTTTCCTTTCTACAAAAGAATTGGTACTAAAAGTTATGAGAGAAACATTTTCCATGTTCATTCAAATAAATTGCATTTTAGCCGCTAATGAAGGAGCTAATTACGAGTGTACAAAATCCTTTGGTAAAAAAGGTGAAGCGATTGAGCGAAAAAGCTGCTGAACGAAAGGAAGAAAACCTGTTTGTAGTAGAAGGAATACGCGAGTGTTCTCTTATGCAGCAGCGCGGTTTTGCTGTTGATACACTTATTGTTTGCGAAGAAATTTTCAAACAAAGTAAAGCGTATCCAATTTCGTTTTCAGGTAATCTAAAATATGTTTCATCTCAAGTTTATGAGGCAATTGCCTATCGCGGAAAGAGTGAAGGAGTGCTGGCACTTGCGGTGCAAAAAGCTACAACCTTTCAAGATGTAGAAATTGGAAAAAATCCTTTGATGCTGGTAATTGCAGCAGTAGAAAAGCCTGGGAATTTAGGCGCAATGCTACGTACAGCCGATGCGGCAGGTATTGATGCGGTGATTGTTTGCGATGAAAAAGCAGATATTTTTAATCCGAATGTAATTCGCAGTAGCTTGGGAACTATCTTTACAAATAAGTTAATTGTTTGCAGTTGGGAAGAAGCCAATAATTATTTTATCCAAAAGGGAATTAGAAGTTTTGCGGCTCACTTAAAAGCAACAAAAAGCTGTTTTGAATGTGATTTTAAAGCCGGAACGGCAATCGTGGTAGGCAGCGAGGCTGATGGTTTGAGCGAAAATATTTCTTCGGATTGCACCGACAAATTGATTATTCCGATGCTCGGACAAATTGATTCACTGAATGTGAGTGTGAGTGCTGCAGTATTGCTTTATGAAGCTGTTCGGCAAAGAATTGCGCAGAAATAAATTTTATTTAAGATAAAATGAAATGAAAATGGAAATTGAAAAAATGATGAAATTGGCGGTTGCACTCAGCAGAGAAGGAATGCAGGGCAAAAAAGGCGGCCCTTTTGGAGCAGTTGTTGTGAAAGATGGAAAAGTGGTGAGCGAAGGTTTAAATGAAGTTACTTCTACCAATGACCCAACGGCACATGCCGAAGTGGTTGCCATTCGCAATGCTTGCAAAGCGCTTGGAACTTTTTCGTTAGAAGGCTGCCAAATTTATTGCAGTTGCGAACCTTGCCCGATGTGTTTAAGTGCAATTTATTGGGCGAGAATTGATAAAATATATTTTGCAAACACTAAGCACGATGCGGCTTCTATTGGTTTTGATGATGCTTTTATTTACAAAGAGTTTGAAAAGAAACCGGAAAATAGAAGTATTCCTTCAATTAAAATAGAGGAACCCGAAGCCAAAAAAGTATTTGACGATTGGCACGCAGATAACGAAAAGACAAGGTATTGATTGCTTTAAAAATTTAGCTAACGCACACTTAATTTTGCATCTCATTTGCCTTTTTTCCTCTAATGCTAAAATCTATTCGGTAATAGAACAAAGGCAAGAAACCTAATTGGTAAACTTCCTGCATACCTTTTGTTGAAGGAACATAATCTATACGGAGTATGTTTTTTTGAAAAGTTACATTCACCAAATCTATACCAACTTCGTGTGTAATATTTCGCGTGTTGCATTTGTAGTTAATACGAATATCAAATCTAAAGTAAGGTTTAAAACTAAATTTGTTTCGTTCACTATCTTGCAACACAGGATCTTCACTAATTGGGCTTAGGACAGTATCGTAAGGTGTGTAGTGCTTTCCTCCTGCAAACGTAATTTTGCCGCCAATACCAAAAGTGTTTATTCGCTTCACATCTTTGTGTTTGTTTTTACCCTGCCACACAAACTCTTTTGTGCCTAATAAGTTGGTATTGTATAAACCATTAAAATCACTATTGTACCATTTTCCATTGCTACCGCGATAGCGTGCATCATACACACTTCCGGTAAACATGATGAACCAATTTTTAGTAAAAAATTTTTCAAATGTAAACTCCAAACCAAAGTTTCTTCCAATACCTTTTGAAGTTAATTTAAGCGGAAAAAATCGCTCAAATCCGGCACCTTCATTCAGCACATTGTAAGAAGAAGGGAAAGTATCAATAGGAATATTAAAAAGATGTTGATAGTAAGCTTCAATTTTTATTCTCATATCGTTTCCAATAAATAAATCGTAGCCAATCACAGAGTGGAAGCTGCGCATAAAGCCTAAGTTTTGATTGTAGCTTCCTGTATTTCTAAATTCATTTCTGGTTACAAAATAGCTGTAAGTAGGCAGCATTTGTGAGTGTAGTCCAACGCCCACGCTAAAGCTTTGATTCCTTTTAAATTGGTATTTAAAAGCCATTCGTGGGTCAATGCTCCAACTGTTTTTGTTGAGCGTAAAATATTGCCCGTGCAAGCCTGCATTAAATGTAAGTTTGTCGCTAATGTTCCATTTCCATTGTATGTATGGTTGAAACATAAAATCCCAGCGTTGAGTATTTACACGCCAATACCACTGATGTGTGAATTCACTAAAGTTACTATCAATTAAATTAAAACGCCATGCTTCTGTTTGTAAACCAAAGCGAATGGTGTGGCGAGCGCTTAGCTTATATTGCCGCAAAAAACTTCCACTAAGTTTTGAAGTTACAAAGCGGTAAAATAGTTTTCCGTAAATAGAATCAACTACCCAAATTGGCTTTGCGCCACTGCTATCAACATGGCGAATTACGCGATTGTGTCTTACCTCATTCCATTCGGTAGATGCCGCAAAGGTGATGGTTGCATAAGCATTTTTAGCAACAGGGCGCGTATAGTTCACCCCAATTACTCCCATTCCCGATTGGAAATATTCATCTCTGCCACCGCTTGCATAAATATCGCGACCTTGTTTCAATTCTTTTTGTGATGAAGTGAGCAAGTTGATATTGCTATAACCGCCAATGCCAAACACGCTTATATTACCACCATTTTTTGTTGGAGCATTTATTTTAAATTGTAAATCTGTATAGCGTGGAATTGCTTCGGTGCCAATATCTATGCCCATTAAATTGAGTAGTTCTAAAGTGGCATAGCGATAGTTGAAAATATAACTTGATTTACTCTTTTTACTAAAAGGGCCTTCACTAAAAACATTCGCCCCGAGCAAGCCAAATTCACCTGTAAATTCATTGCGTTCGTTGTTTCCTTTTTTCATTCTTATATCAAAAATTCCGGCTAAGGCATTGCCAAATTCAGCAGGAAAAGCACCAGTATAAAAATCGGAATTACTTAGCATTCGGTTATTTAAAATGGCAACACTACCACCGGCACTTCCCGGTATGTTAAAGTGATTTGGGTTTGGAATGTGTACATTCTCAACTTTGTACTGAACGCCAAAAGGAGAATTGCCCCGCACCACAATATCATTGCGCGAATCATCACTGCCCGAAACACCTGCAAAATTACTTGCCATTCGGGCAGGGTCGCCTCTGCTACCGGCATAGCGTTCAGTTTCTTCCACATTAAAACCACGTGCCGAAATCATTGCCATTTCATTTATAGTTTCACCTTTGCGAACAGCTGTTACTTCCACTGCTTTCAATGCTTCTACGCTACTTTCCATTTCAATATTTAGCACTACTTCTTTACCTGCATTCACAATAGTGTTTGGTAGCGATATTTTTTTGTATCCAAGGTAGCCGACTGTAATTGAAACTCTCCCAACCGGAATTGCTTCAAGCCGAAAATTTCCACTGTTATCTGTGAGTGTTCCCTTTAAAAGTGTATTGTTTTTATACACCGCAACGCTCACGCCAGAAAGTGGCTGCCTATCATCTTTATCAATAATAGTTCCGCGAATGGTTTGTGTAATCTGAGCTTGAAGTATAACGCCAGAAAGTAGAAGTATTAACGCATAGAATTGTTTCATGCAAGGTGTTTGGTTTAGCCGAATTTAACTGAAAACTAAAGCAATTTCTGAACGCTGCAAATTTTGTTTTTATGCTAATCCACATTTTATTCAAAATTGAGTCTTCGTAAATTCTAAACAATTGCTTTATTAGTCGAACTTTTTTAAATGTAAGATGATGAAGAATTTCTTTTTAGTGCTGTGTAGTTTTTGGATAACGCAAATTGCTTTTGCACAAAATATTTTTAAAGGAATTGTATGCGAAGATAGCATAAGTAAAACGGCAATTTTTCAGGCAGAAATATTTGTATTGGCAAATGGCACACAAGTGCTTAAGTTAAGTTCTGATTTCGATGGAAGTTTTGCAATTAAAACTGTAAAGAACACTTTCTATTCCATTAAAGTTTCATATCCCGGAACTAAAGATGTTTCCTATGAATTTCAAACAGATAAAAAGGGAAAACCAAGTGTTAGCTCTGCACTATTTGTGATGAAAAGAGATGGATTACGCTTAGTTGGCAAAGTGCTTAGCGAAAAAACAAATTTACCGATTGGCGATGCTGTTTTGGTTTTAAAAGATATTCAAACCCGCGAAGAAACAAGGTTCACAACCAAGAGCGATGGAGCGTATAATTTGAAACTTCATTACGAAACAAATTATAGAGTGAGTATTGATAAGCGCTCACCCGGAATTGTAAATCGCTATGAAGATACCGTGTTTTTTGTTTCAACAATTGGCTTTAATCAACCATTAGATTATGCTTTAAATATTGCGCTGCGTCCAGTGCAGCAACTTACCAATCGCACAGAATATATTCCGATAGAAGATAAGCCAGCAACAAAACCTGTTGTTGAAGTTCAGCCAAATTTGAACCCAGACGGAACCCCTTTAAAAGGTAGAGATGAAGAAGAAAAGAAAACAGTAGAACACAAAAAGAATGAGAAGAAAGAGCAAAAAAGTAAAGTAAAAAAAGAAGAAAAAGTAAGTGACTCTAAAAATGAGATTAAGCCAAAGAAAGTGAAGAATGTAAAGACAGAAAAAGCTAACAAATCTCCAAAGGAAAAAGCACAAAAGCCAGCCAAATCAGAAGCAAAAAGTAAGAAGCAAAAAATAGCTAAACCCAAGAAAGAAACAGGTTCAAAGAAGGAAAAAGAGATGGTAGTAGATGTACCAAAGCAAGCAGTAGATACTATGCAAAAAGTTCAGAAGAAAGTGGTTACAGAAGAAATTAAAAGCGAAGTAAAAAGCACGCCTATTGCCACAATATATTTTGTAAAGAATGCCACATTTGTAACTGAATATTCTAAAGCAAAGTTGAAAGCTGCAATTGAAGAAATAAAGGCAACTCCTTTACGAACTATTTTACTAAACGCTCATGCAGGAAAAGATGAACAAAATGTAGAATTACTTTGCCAAACAAGGCTTAAAGCCATTACGCAATATTTAGTTCAAAGTGGTGTAGATGTAAATAAAATTTCAACTAAATCTTTTGCAGCAGAGATTCCGGCAAATGAATGTCATTTAACCAAAGACTGCCCCGAGCAGAAATTGATTTTGAATAGAAGAGTTGAAATAATTTTAAAGTGAGTAAATTTTCAAGATGAGCAGAAAAGTATAATTTGGAAGCGTAGATGTTTAGCACGATAAAAAAATATTGGTACAGTTTTGTGCACTTTTTTCCGGTGCAGTTGCTTGCATTATCGTTGCGGAAACATATTATTTTACTATTGCCTTGGGTAGTGTTTTTTTCAATTGCAATAGGCAAGTTTGGGGCAAGTTTTGGCGTACCTTATCTCTATTTGGCTCCGGAATATATTGGCGAAGTTGGATATGTAAGTTTTGCAATTGTGGGCATGGGTTTTGGTGTGTTTTATGTTACATGGAATTTGGTGAGCTACATTGTAAACTCTCACCGCTTTCAGTTTTTAGCAAGTTTAGAAAATCCGCTTTCGGTATTTTTTATAAACAATTCTGCAATACCAATTTTGTTTATAGTTGGCTATTTGCTAAACACTATTAAGTTTCAAAAGTATTTTGAGTTTCAATCGTGGCAGCATGTAGGTATTGATATACTTGGATTTATAGCCGGCTTTACTTTTATTTTAATCATTATTTCAATTTATTTTCAATATACCAATAAGTCTGCAGCAGGTATTGCATATTCCTACAAAAGAGAATTGCGGAGAAAAAAATTACTGCGAAAACTAGAGCAAAACGAAGAGTTGGATATTAATTCAAAGTGGCGCGTAGATGCTTTTATATCGCGCTCTTTACGCTTTCGCTACACGCGCTCGGTTGAGCATTACGAAGATGATTTAAACAACTTAGTTTTTAGGCAGCATCATATTAATGCCTTTATTGTTCAAGCCGCAACCATTGCTTTTTTAATTACCATAGGTTTTTGGGTTGAAAATCCTTTTGTGCAAATTCCAACTGCGGCAAGCACTTTTTTACTCGCATCTGTTATTGTTTCAATATTAGGAATGTTTATTTACTGGGCTGGCGGCTGGGGTACATTCATGATGATTGTTGCTGTAATTACCATAAACGAATTAACTAAGTACGAAATTTTCGGCTATCAAAGCCGAGCTTATGGTTTAAATTATACTGTAAAACCAGCTTCTTATACTTTAGACTCATTGCGTTCTCTTGCTTCAATTGAAAATATTAAAAGCGATATAAAAGGCTTTATTCCTATTTTAAATAACTGGAAAGAAAAGAATACAAAGCAAGGAAGCGAGAAGAAGCCTAAGTTGGTATTCATCACTGCAAGTGGTGGTGGACTTCGCTCAGCAGCTTTCACCATGGCATTTTTGCAAAAAGCAGATAGTATTTTAGACGGTACTTTAATGCAAAAAACTTTTATGATGGATGGCGCAAGTGGAGGCTCGTTGGCGCTTACTTTTTATCGCGAGCTGTATTCTCGAAAAATGAATGGCGAAGCAATTGATTTAACTAACAAAAAATACCTTGAACAACTTTCGCTCGACTTGCTAAACCCAATGGGAATAAACATTTTGAGCAACGATTTGTTTCTTCCGGTTCATAAATTTAAGCTGAATGGACAAACATATTTTCGCGACAGAGGTTATATGTTTGAGCGATATTTTGCAAAAAATACCGGAATGCGATTTTCAAAAACATTAGCAGATTATAGAAAAGATGAGTTAAGTGCAAAAGTTCCGGTACTACTTTTTCATGCATCATCAACTTCTGATTCGCGCATGTTTTATATGAGCGCACATCCTGTTCGGTTTTTAATGCGACCTTACAACAAACGCAGTGCCGGACTAGACCTTAGCATTGATGCAGTTGATTTTGGCAGCCTTTTTAAAGAACAAAATGGAGCAAATTTAGATGTGCTTTCTGCCATGCGAATGGGCGCAACTTTTCCTTATATTTTGCCGGCTACGATTTTACCTTGCGAGCCTCCTACTTATTTGGTTGATGGTGGTGCTTTAGATAACTTCGGAGTAATGTCGGTTACTAAGTTTTTAATCACTTTTAGGGATTGGATAAATCAAAATACCGATGGCGTGGTGATAATTCAAACACGCGATGCACAAAAAGATGAGGAGCCTGGAGAAGTGAAGCAAAAAACATTTATTCAGCAAACTTTTCAGCCGTTAGAAGCGCTTTATGCAAATCTTGAGAATATTCAAGACTTTAATACCGATAGGGATTTAGCACTTATAAATGAATCGCTAAAAGGGAAATTGCAGTTTATTTTGTTTGAATACATTCCTGAAAAAAAGACCGAAAAAGCGAGCATGAGTTTGCGTTTAATAGCGCGCGAAAAAAAGGAAATACTAAAAGCATTAGAATTAGGAAATAATTCTCGTTCCTTTGAAGTCTTAAAAAGGGCATTAGCCAATTAAAATATCAATGGAAGAATCATACTGTATCGTAGGCAGAAAGCCGGTTTTAGAACTATTGCGAACCGGAAAAGCATTTGCAAAAATAATGTTGCAAAGTGGTTTAAAGAGCGAGGAATTAGAAGTGATAGCTGCGGAAGCACGCAAAGCAGGCGTGCAAGTGCAATATGTGCCACAAGAAAAATTAGATTTTTCGGCAAAAAAATTTTCTAAGCAAAAGTTTGTAAATCATCAAGGTGTGGTAGCCTTGTCTGCAATGGGCAAAGCTGTAACTTTAGAAGATTTATTGCAGCAATTAGAACAAGAAGAAGTTGTTCCGCTTTTGGTTGTTTTTGATGGCGTAACCGATGTGGGAAATTTAGGCGCAATTGCGCGTTCAGCATTATGTTTTGGCGCTCATGCGTTAGTAATGCCTGTTTCAGGAAGTGCTCCGGTAAACCCTGAAGCTATTAAGCGGAGTGCTGGTGCTTTAGAGCAAATTCCGGTTTGTAAGGTTGATAATATTTCTGTAGCAATTAAAATGCTAAAGGCGCATGGTATAAAAATTTTTGCCGCAGCACAGCATACAGAATTGCCAATTCAAGAATGTGATTTTACTGCGCCAAGTGCCATTGTGCTTGGCGATGAAGGAAAAGGATTAAGCGCTATTGTTGCAAAGCAATGCGAAGTAACATTTGCTATTCCTATTACTGATAAATTTGACTCGCTAAATGTGAGTGTAAGTACCGGAATTGCACTTTATGAAGCCATGCAGCAGCGTGCTGCGAAGCAATAAATAGTAACATGAAAAACAAAAATGATAGAAGAGGAATAGTTTATAGCACCGACCCCAACTTTGTGTTTGAACAAGAACAAAATGCTTTAGAAACATTGCCAAATGCACAGCAAAAACTGTATGTGCGTTTAGATAGACTAAAAGGAGGGAAGCTGGCTACGGTAATTGAGAATTATATAGCCACAGAAGAAGATTTTCAAGCATTGGGGAAGGAATTAAAATCTAAATGCGGAGTTGGCGGAAGTGCTAAAGATGGCGAAATAATTCTACAAGGCGACCATCGTGATAAAATAATTCAATTATTAACTACAAAAGGATTGCAAGCCAAAAAGAAAGGTGGTTGATGATGAAATTCCTCAAAAAAGAAAAGCCTTCTGAATTTTCAGAAGGCTTTTAAATGTTATTTGATTTTTGTAACTTATGCTTCAGCAACTACCGGAAGTACGTGTACAAATCTGCGGTCGTTTTTACCTTTAGAGAAAGTAACTACACCTTCTGTCATCGCAAAAATAGTGTGGTCTTTGCCTATGCCAACGCCTTTACCAGGATGGTAAGCAGTTCCTCTTTGTCTAACAATTATATTTCCCGGAATAGCTACATCGCCACCAAAGATTTTAATTCCTAATCTCTTACTGTGCGATTCTCTTCCGTTCTTAACCTTACCTTCGCCTTTCTTATGAGCCATTTCTGTTTCTTTTTATGGTTAAAAATTTATTATCCGATGCTTTCAATAGCAATTTGGGTAAGTGCTTGGCGGTGTCCGTTAGTTACTTTGTAACCTTTTCTGCGCTTTTTCTTAAATATTTTCACTTTGTCATCTTTAAGATGGCTTAGAATTTTAGCATTTACTTTAACGCCATTTACGGTCGGGCTGCCAACAGAAACACTGTTGCCATTTTGAGTAAGCAATACTTTGTCAAAAGTAACTGCATCGCCTTCGTTTCCTGCTAAGCGGTGCACGTAAACCTTTTTACCTGCTTCTACTTTAAATTGTTGTCCCTGAATTTCAACTATTGCATACATATTCCAAAAATTTTGGGGTCGCAAAGGTATCTTTTTGTTTTTGTTTTCCAAATAATATTCCGGAAATCGTTACAAATAAATCCAAATAGGCGATTAGTTGGTGTATTTTTCTAATATCATGGCGTGTCCGTGTCCTCCCGCAGCGCAAGCTGTGATGAGCGCAAATTTACCATTTTCTTTGTGTAATCGGTTAGAAGCGGTGGTTACCAATCGCGCTCCGGTAGCGCCAAATGGGTGGCCGATAGAAAGTGAGCCGCCCCACAAATTAAATTTCTCCATCGGAATTTCGCCTATTGCTTTTTCTCTTCCTAATTTTTCTTTGGCAAAAGAATCGCTTGCCATACATTTTAGGTTGGTTAAAATTTGTCCGGCAAAAGCTTCGTGAAATTCAAACACATCAATGTCACTAAGTGAGAGTCCCGTTTGTTTTAAAATTTTTGAGGTGGCGTAAGTTGGACCGAGTAAAAGTTCCTTATCCATATCTTGAGCTACAAAATTGTAAGCGTAAATACTCGATTTAGGAATTAAGCCAAGTTCTTTTGCTTTTTCTTCGGTGGTAAGCAATACACAAGCTGCTCCATCAGTTAAAAAAGAGGCGTTTGCAGCCGTAATTGTTCCTCCATTTTTTACAAAAGCAGGTTTTAATTTTGCAATTTTATCTACTGTGGTATCGCCACGGTAACCATTGTCTTTGGTTATCTTTTTAAAGTTTGGTGGAAGTTCAACAGGTATTACCTCATTGCTTAATGTGCCATTTTCAAATGCATTGGCTGTAAGTTGATGCGAGCGAGCAGCAAATTCATCTTGTTCTTCGCGTTTCACACCGTAGCGAGCGGCTAAAATATCGCAATCTAATCCCATTGTTTTATTGGTTAAAAACTCAGCAATGGCAGGCGCTTCAGGTGCAAAATCTTTCGGACGAAGCGAAAAGAAAAAGCTTAACTTTTCGCCTAATGTTTTTAGCTTTTGTGCTTTAAATAATTTTTTGCGCATCGGGCGGCTGAATAGAATTGGCGCATCGCTGCAACTGTCTGTGCCGCCTGCAATTACAAAATCTGCTTGCCCGCTTTGGATAATATTTGCGCCTGTTACGATGGCTTGGTTGGCACTAATGCACGCCATTGTTACGGTGTGGCATGGTGTAGTTTGCGGAATGCCTGCCGTAACTGCCGATTCGCGGGCTACGTTTCCTGTTTTTACGTTTTGAATGGTTGTTCCCATCACCACGTAGTCAATAAGTTCAGGAGCAATGCCTGTTTTGTGCAATAAACCTTTTATGGCAAACTGCCCAAGTTGGTAGCTCATTAAATCCATATAATCGGTTCCGGAACGTAAAAATGGTGTGCGGCAACCATCAATCACTACTATTCTTTTACTCATAATTTTTTGTTTTTAAAGAAAGAGGAATTAACCTAACAATTCTTGCTTTGCTTTTATTAAAATTTCTTCCACTCTTTCTGCTGAAATTGCTTCGGCATAAACGCGAAGTAAAGGCTCGGTGCCACTGGCGCGAATCATAAGTGTTTCTTCATCTTCCAAATAATATTTCCAACCGTCAATATCTTCTACTTTAGTTACCGGAATACCGCTGAAGGATTTAAATCCATCTGCTTTGCAACGTGCAATAATTTCTTGCTTTTTGCTTTCTTCTAAATGTAAATCTAAACGGTTGTAAGCAAATTTTCCTACAATTTCATAAACTTCTTCAATCAAAGTTTCTAATGAAATATTGTTTTTGGCAAGATGCTCCACAAGCACCAATCCGTCCCAAATTCCATCGCGTTCAGGAATGTGTCCTTTTACTGCAATTCCACCACTTTCTTCGCCACCAACCAGCACATCTTCGTTCTGCATAATTTCGCAAATATGTTTGAATCCGATTTTGGTAACTTCAAAAGGTAAACCATAGTGCTGGCAGAGCGTTTTTACTTTGTTTGATACTGAAAATGCAATCACCACTTTTCCATTTAAACCTTTGTATTTATGAAGTACATGAATGAGCAATAAAATGATGTGATGTGCATCTACAAATTCGCCTTTGCGGTTGTAAAGTCCAATGCGGTCAGCATCGCCATCAGTTGCAATAGCAATATCAACATGTTTACTCTGCTTAATATATTCTGAAAGTTCGGTAAGGTTTTTGTGAATTGGTTCCGGTGCTTGTCCGTAGAACGAAGGATTGTATTCGCAATGCAGCAAATCTGTATGCGGCAGCAAGCGAGGGAAAATGCTTTGTCCTGCACCGTACATAGCATCATAAGCAACTACCAATTCCGATTCGCTTATAGTATCTAAATCGAAGTAGTTTGAAGCGTGTTCAAAGTACATGGTTTCTAAATCTACAAATTCCAAAAGTTGAAGTTCGCTCCAATGTTCCAAACTTTTTTCAGGCACTTCGTAAGCTGTAGGAATTAACTGTTCAATTTCAGTAATATACTTTTGAATTAGCGGACCGCCATGTTTGCTTTTTAGTTTATAGCCGTTATACGAAGGCGGATTGTGGCTCGCAGTGAAAATAACACCGAGTTCGCAGCCTAAGTTTTTTGCGGCAAGCGAAATCATTGGTGTACTTACAAAATTAGTGTCGTAATACACTTTTATGTTGTTGGCACAAAAAACATTTATAGCTGTTTGTGCAAACAAACTTCCGCCAAAGCGGCAATCGAAACCAACCACAATTGAAGGATTTGAATTTTGTTTCAATACCCAATCAGCAGTAGCTTTTGCTACACGCATCACATTTTCTACCGTAAAATCTTTTGCAATTATTGCGCGCCAACCATCTGTTCCAAATTTAATTTCTTGAGTCATTTTTATCTTTAATTATTTGCCGAAAATAGAAGGCTAAACAAGTTTTGCAAAATGTTGGTGCAAATTGGAAGTTTTTTTGCAGTGATTTTAGCTTTAACGGTTATCATTGTGCTATGCAATTTCAAAATGTAATCGGACAGTTTTCTGCAAAGCATAAATTACAAAATATGATGGCTTCGGGTAGAATGCCACATGCTCTTTTAATTAGTGCTGCCGAAGGTTTTGGTGGTTTGCCGTTGGCAGTTGCGTTGGCTCAATACATCAATTGCGAGAACCCGACTGTGCAAGATTCTTGTGGTGTTTGCGAAGCGTGTAATAAAATTAAAAAACTTATTCACCCCGATGTTTTTTTTACTTACCCAACTGTGTCGCAAAAGAGCGGAGATAAACCTGTGAGTACAGATTTTATTAAGCAATGGCGAAAAGCATTTAGTGAAAATCCGTACCTTACTTACAACCAATGGCTTACTCAAATTACTGATGATAACAAGCAAGGAAATATTACAGTAAATGAATGCCATGAAATTATTAAACGCATAAGTTTAAAAAACTACGAAGGCAAGTTTAAAGTACAAATAATATGGATGGCGGAGCTGCTGCGCGAAGCAGGAAACGCTTTGCTCAAAAGCATTGAAGAGCCACCTGCAAACACAGTTTTTATTTTAGTTACAGAGCAGCCGGAACTTATTTTAAATACAATTTTGTCGCGCACGCAAATGCTGTGTTTGCCACCTATTGAGCACGAAGCAATTGAACAAGCAATAGCTGCAAAAATAGATTTTGAAAGAAAAGATGAAGCGAAGCGCTTAGCGAACCTTAGTGGTGGAAGTTGGGCTACGGCATTAGAGTTGATGAACGAAGAAGATTCAGAAGTGGAAGATATTTTTTTGAATTGGTTTAGGTATAGCGCAGGCAATTTTAGTGTGCAAACAGCATCGGGAGTTTTGCAAATTATTGATGAATTTCATGGCTTGAAACGTGAGAAACAAAAGCTGTTTGTGCGCTATGGATTATTCTTTATAGAAAATTGTTTGCTGCAAAAATTAAACGGTGAAAACTTTCTTCAGCATCAAGCATTAGAGGCTTCAAAGAAAATTGCTGCGCGCTATAGTGTAGAAGCATTTGAAAAAGTAACAAATCTACTTAATAAGCTACACTATCAAATTGAACGAAATGCCAATGCAAAAATTTCGTTGCACAGCACTTCAATTAAGGTAAATGAAGCAATGGCTATTTAATATCAACTTCGCCTGCTCCCATTCGCACTAAAGTAGGCTCACTACTTGTGTAATCTATTATTGTAGAAGGTACGTTTCCACCAATGCCGCCATCAATTACAATATCTACCAAATGCTCATAAACTTCAAAAATTTCATTTGGTTCAGTTACGTATTCCAAAATAGTATCTTGATTTTTTATAGAAGCCGAAAGTATTGGTGCTCCTAACTCTTGAACAATAGCACGCACAATATTATTGTTTGGAACTCTTATGCCAACAGTCTTTTTTGCGTAACCAAAAATCTTTGAAAGATTATTGTTCCCTTTTAAAATAAAGGTGTATGGGCCGGGCAGCGTGTGTTTCATAAATTTGTAAACAGGCGTAGGTAAGCCATTGGTAAATTCGCTCAAATGGCTTAGATCGTAGCACACAATAGAAAAGTTTGCCTTGTTGGGCTTTATATCTTTTAGCTTACAAATTTTCTCGTAAGCTTTTGTTTGGCGAATATCACAACCTAAAGTATAAACGGTATCTGTGGGATAAATAATTACACCGCCATTGCGCAAGCATTTGCATACTTGCTCAATTAAGCGATTATCAATATTGTCAGGATTTATTTCGATAAGCATAAGCAATAAAAGTTTGGTTGAAACTATTGCAAAGATGCTTAAAAAAAGTAAAGCAAATTGTTTTTTGAAGTACTAACCTTCGCTACCGAAAAAGCCTTTCATTCTTTCAAAAAAACCTTGCTCAGTTTGTTCGCCAGGTTTTGGTGAGAAATTTGGAGAATCCTTTAGCTTTTCAAGTAGTTTTTTTTCTTCTGCCGAAATGTGCTTGGGTGAATAAATATTTAAAACAATAAGCTGGTCGCCACGTCCGTAGCTGTTTACAGAAGGTAATCCCTTACCGTTTAATCTAAAAATTTTACCCGAAGGAGTACCGGCAGGAACCTTAAATTTTGCTTTACCTTCAATAGTTGGTACTTCCACTTGCGTACCTAAAACGGCATCGGCAAAATTCACTGTTAAGCTGTAAATTAAATTTTGACCTTCAATTTCAAGTTCTGTATTGTTTTCAACTTCTATTTGCACAATTAAATCGCCCGCAGGTCCGCCATTTTCGCCCGCGTTGCCTTTGCCTGCAACTGAAAGCTGCATGCCATCTTGTAAGCCCGCAGGAATATCTAATTGAATAGATTCTTCGCCATATTCAGTTCCAAGTCCGTGGCAGGTGGCACATTTTTTAGTAATGCTTTCGCCTCGTCCGTTACAAACCGGGCAAGTAGTGGTGGTTTGCATTTGCCCCAAAATGGTATTTGAAACTTTGCGCACTACTCCGCTTCCGTTGCAGTGCGAACATTTGCCAATAGATGAAGCATCTTTGGCACCGCTTCCGCTGCAAGTGTGGCAAACTACGTGCTTTTTTACTTTTATGTTTTTTTGAATGCCAAAGGCAATATCGTGTAAGCTGAGTTTTACTTTAATGCGCAGATTTACACCTTTTCTGCCTTTTTGGCGCGCTTGCCCACCACTGCGGCTTGCTCCGCCAAAAAATGCTTCAAAAGGGTCGAAGTTTCCACCGCCACCACCAAAAATATCTCCGAAGTTTCTAAAAATATCTTCAGTATTTTGGTAATGCCCTCCGGCTTGTCCATCAACTCCGGCATGGCCGAATTGGTCATATTTTTTGCGCTTTTCAGCATCGCTGAGTACTTCGTAGGCTACTGCGGCTTCTTTAAATTTTTCTTCTGCATCTTTGTTGCCTTGGTTTCTATCTGGGTGATATTTTAAAGCGATTTTTCTGTATGCTTTCTTTATTTCGTCAGCAGTAGCAGTTTTACTTACCTCTAAAATTTCGTAATAATCTTTTTTCATTTTTAGTTAAAGCTTGCCTTGTGGCAGTTTTGGTATAAAACTTATTTTCCTACTACAACTTTTGCGTGGCGAATAATTTTGCCATTCAAAAAATATCCTTTTTGTATTTCATCTACTACTTTGCCTACAAGTTCTGTATTGGGCGCAGGAATTTCTGTTATAGCATCGTGTTCTTCTACATTAAATTCTTTGTGCAGCGCTTCCATTGGCTGCAAACCTTTGCTCGATAAAGCACTTGAGAATTTTTGTAGAATTAGTTGCATTCCTTCTTTCACAGCATTTACTTCTGTAGCGGTATCAAGCGTTTTCATGGCGCGCTCAAAATCGTCAATTACAGGCAATAGTGATTGGATAACATCTTTACTTGCAGTTTGCACCAATTCTAATTGTTCACGTGCGTGGCGCTTTTTGGCGTTATCAAAATCGGCAAATAAGCGAATATATTTGTCTTTAAGTTCTTCTACTTGTTGTTTTAGTAAAATCACTTCTGCATTGTTTTCTTCTGCTTGTGAAATGGTAGTATTTTCAGTATTCTCTTCCATTTGAGTAACTTTTAAATCTTCATTGTTTTCCTGCTCTTGCATCATGTTTTCAATTTAAGTTTGCAATAGTACTTCAAAAACTCTGCCAATTTTTATTTTCGACAATTTGTCAGTTTATATAGTTTTCAAGAGCATTTACGGCAGAAATCTTTTTTAAAAGATAATAGGGAAAACTTTTAACATCAATCAGAAGTTTAATGTAAAATAGGGTTTTATATTTTCAAGCATCAGTTGTAAATGCTTTGTTGATAATGCTTTCAGCTCTTTTTATGCCTTTAATATTTTGAATAACTAAGGCGGTTAAAACAAACTTTATACACCATTGTTTCCACAACTGAAATGCCTTAGCGCTTTTTTTCTTTTAATTTCACACGTTTTTATTTCTTTGCGCCCTCTTTTTAGAAAACTAAAAAACATATTGATTTAACATGGCTGCTATTGGCTCAATACGTAAGCGTTCAGGATTTTTGGTATTTATTATTGGTTTAAGCATCGTTGGCTTCTTGCTCATGGATGCTTTAAACAGCAATACAAGCGTTTTACGCGGAGGTAGAAAAGATTCTGTAGGGGAAGTGAATGGTGAAAAAATTATGTATAATGATTTTACCAAAAAAGTTGATGATGCTGCTACAAATATGCAGAACCAAATGCAAGGTCAAAGCATTTCTGATGAACAAAGAAGCATGCTTCGCAATCAAGTTTGGAACGATATGGTTTCAGAGAAAATTTCTGAGGAAAACGATGCTAAACTTGGCTTAGCGGTTACTCCTGAAGAGTTGGCCGATATTACGATTGGAGCAAATCCGCATCCTTATATTGTACAAAGTTTCAGCAATAGAGAAACAGGGCAGTTCGATGCTTCGCAGGTGCGCTTATTTTTGCAAAGTTTAGACAACGATGAGCCAGGCGCAGAGCCGGGTTCAAAAAGAAAAATGTGGAATAACTTTGAGAAGGAATTGAAGAAAGATCAGTTGCGCCAAAAGTATGCTACATTGGTAACTAAAGGATTAACTATTCCTACTTGGATGGCTGAAAATGCTTACCAGAGCCAACTTGCAACAGTAGATTTTAAATATGTGCAATTGCCTTACAGCGATGTAAAAGATTCAGACATTAAACCTACTGATGACGAGCTAAAAGCCTATTTAAAGGCGAATGCAAAACGCTATGCTCAAGAAGAAGAAACGAGACGGTTTGAATATGTGAGTTTTGATATCATACCTTCTAAACAAGATACTGCTGCGGTACTTGAATATTTGAATGAAAAGTTACCGGATTTTGTAGCTGCTAAAACAACTTCGGCAGATTCTATTTTTGTAAAATTATATAGCGAAACACCTTTTAATATAGTATATAAAGAGAAGAAAGACTTAACTGGTTCACCTGTTGCCGATACTTTATTTAGCGCTCCGGTAAAAAGTGTAGTTGGTCCTTATATTGAAGGCGATAAATTGATGTATGCTAAAATTACCGACCGCAAGTTACTTAGCGATTCGGCAAAAGTGAGCGAAATTGTTTTCTCTTTTGCCGATGTAAAAACACAAGCCGAGGCAGATGCCAAGCAAAAATTATTTGATAGTGTATTTACGTTGTTAGATTCTTTACATGGCAATTTTGCTCAGTTAGCATTTAATTATTCTGATGATGCTCAAGCAAAAGTAAATGGCGGAAATATCGGTTGGGTAAAACGCAACGCAAAACCTGCTCAATACAATGACCTTATTTTCTTTAAAGCTCAAAAAGGAAAAGTTTACAAAGCTGCTACCCAAAATGAGTTGATAATATTTGCCGTTACTGAAGATAAGCCGAGCGCTATAGGAGTTCAAGCAGCTTATTTTGCTAAAACAATAATGCCAAGCCCGGAAACTGAAAGAAATATTTATGCTGCTGCAAGCAAATTTGCTGCCGAAAATCAAACTGAAGACAAGTTTAAAGCTGCGGCTCAAAAACTAAATGTGCAAACTGCCGATAATGTTCACAAAAACGACTTTACAGTTTATGGTTTAGGTTCAGCGCGCGATGTGGTGCGTTGGGCTTTCAATGCTAAAAAAGGCGAAATTTCTACTACCATGAATGTTGATAAGAAGTATGTAATAGCTTGTTTAAATTCGGTTTCAGCTAAAGGCATACCGGAATTAGCTGCTGTGAAAGAAAGAGTAGAATTTGATTTTGCTCGCGATAAAAAAGCTGAAATTTTAGATAAAAAATTAGAAGCTGCCAAAGCTGCTACTATAGATGAAATAGCATCTAAGTTGCAAACTACAGCAGTGCCTGTAAGCGGTGCAGTTTTGGGTAATCCAAGCCTGAATGGCTCGCTTTTTGAACCAAATGTGGTTGCTGCAGCGATAGGTGCTACAGTAAACAAAGTTGTACTTCCAATTAAAGGCAACACAGGAGTTTATGCTATTCAAGTTACGAATAAAATTGAACCTCCTAAAGCATCGGACTTTACCAGCTATACTCAAGTTTTGAAAGCACAAATTCAAAACAAAGCCAATAGAATTGCAGAAACACAAAGAAAATTAGCTAAAGTTGAAGACTTCCGTTTTGATTTCTTTTAAGTTATTTTTAAAAATTATTTTATTCAAATTCAGTTAAGAATGTTGGTAGAAGCTACACGCTGCCGAATGTTTGTCAAAAAATTAACGCACCTTATTTGGGCTGCATTAACAACCATTGGCATTCTACCATTAGTTTCTTATTTTTGACCGCTTTTGTAAACGCATCATTAAAAACGAGATGAAGAAATTTTATTCCTTATTCAGCGCATTGGTGATAACTATCGCAGCATTTTCACAAGCAGGTGAAATTAGCGGTAAAGTTCGAGATGAAACAGGCGAAGGTGCTATTGGCGCTGTTGTTGCTTTAGTTGATAAAAATGGCAATATAAAAGGACAAGGAGCACAGGTGGATTTTGATGGTAATTACACCATTAAACCATTAGATGCCGGAAAGTATAATTTGAAATTTCAATTGATGGGTTATGCAACTATCATTAAAGAAGATGTGGTTGTATATACTGGTAAGGCAACTTTTTTAGATGTAAAAATGAAACCTTCGGATCAAATGTTGAACGAAGTAGTAGTTGAAGCATATAAAGTGCCATTGATTGACCCTGCTAAAACAACAGGAGGTGCAACAGTTACTAAAGATGATATCGCAAAATTAGGTACGCGTAATATTACTGACGTTGCGGCTACGGCTTCTGGCGTTTATCAGTCAGATGCGGGTAAAGGCTTAAACATTGGTGGTGCGCGTGAAGACGGAACGGTTTATTATATTGATGGAGTAAAAGTAATTGGTACTCCGGTTATTCCTCAAAACGCAGTGCAAGAGTTGAGCGTGTTAGCTGGTGGTATTCCTGCAAGATTTGGTGATGCAACGGGTGGTGTAATCAATATTACAACAAACGGACCTGCCGATAATATTTCAGGCGGAGTGGAATTTATGACTTCGCAATACTTAGATAAGTTTGGATACAACTTGGCTAACGTAACCGTGAGCGGTCCAATTGTGAAATCTAAAAAAACAAAAAGATCAATACTTGGTTTCTCATTGGCATTTGAATATTTGAGCCAAAAAGACCGCGACCCTTCGGCTATTGGTGTTTGGAAAGCTGATCCTGCAAAATTAGACTCACTTCGCCAGTTTCCACTTATTAAAAAACCGGGCAACACAGGTTTTGCATTATCTGGTGAAAACCTTACCATGAAAGACATGTATAAGGTTGCAGCAAAGCCAAATAATGATGAAGTAAACTATCGTGGAGTTGGTAGATTAGATATTAGACCATACAAAAATCTTAACCTTTCGGTGGGTGGTACTATAAACTATAAACGCTACCACGAATGGGTTGATAGATATACTTTATTAAACTATGAAAATAACCCAAGAAGAACCGATAACAACTGGAGAGTTTACGGTAGAATTTCTCAACAGTTTAATACTGAACAAACTGCCGAAAGCCAAGCAGAAGGTAAAAAGAAATCTAAGATAGTTCAAAACGTAGGCTATAGTTTACAATTTGACTACGAAAAAAATATTAGATATTTTGAAGATGAATCGCACGGATCAAACCCTTTTAATTATGGTTACATTGGTAAGTTCGATATGGAAAGAGGTCCTGTTTTTAGACCAACTGCAGACTCTTTATTAGTGAGAGATGGAAACAACTTAGTTGCATTTAGCAATTTAATTGTGCAACAAGATTTTCAAGATACGGCTTTAATATTTACTCCCGGTACACTTAACCCTTACGGAACAAGATATACACAACAATTTTTTGAACTTGGAGGTGAAGCTACTTCATTAACGCAAATCCAATCGAGCAAAGCCTTAATTAACGGACAACGTGCCGACCTTGCTTACAATGTTTGGTATAATACCGGCCGCCAATACAATGGCTATGGTTATGATAATTATGATGAGCAATACAGAGGCAGAGCAGAGTTTAATATGGATTTATTAAAGCCTGGTTCAAGCGATAGAAATAAACACTCACTTGAGTTTGGTGTGGAAGTAGAGCAAAGAGTTCAAAGAAGATACCAATTTTCTCCATTAGAAATTTGGTTTCTAGCCCGCCAGCTAATGAATAAACAAATTTCGGGCTTAGACTTTTCAACTCCGTATTTTATATTAAACGGACATCCTGGTCAAACTTTTACTTATCAACAAATGAAAGATTTGGGTATTACTCCGGGTAATTTAGATACTGTAATTTTTAAGCAAAGTTTTAAAGACAGCCTTCAAACAAATTTCGATAAAAATGTTCGTGCTAAATTAGGTGTGAGCGAAGATCAATATTTGAATATTGACGCTGTAGATCCAAGCCTATTAAATGTAAATATGTTTAGCGCAGAAGAATTGCTGAACGATAATAATATGTATGTTTTCTATAGAGGTTTTGACCCGTATGGAAATGTACTAAAAGAGCGCCCGAAATTTTTTGATTTCTTTACCAAAACTGATGCAAAAGGCAATCCGATGCGCTCAATTGATGCATTCAGACCTTTCTATGCAGCAGCTTATATCTCTGATAAATTCTATTTCCGCGACCTTACATTTAACGTTGGTTTACGTGTGGATAGATATGATGCAAACCAATATGTGTTGAAAGATGAGTATTCACTTTATGAAATTAAAACTGTAGGCGAAACCAAGTCTGAGTTTTCGCATCCTTCAAACATTTCAAATGATGCTTACGTTTATTTAAAAAACTCTGATAAACCATCAGATGGTATTGCCGGTTATCGTATAGGTAGAAAATGGTACGATGCTTATGGAAATGAATTAGCCTCAGGCTCATCAGTTGCCACAAGTTCTTCATCAGGAACAATCACTCCATATTTAGAGCAGTTAGGAAAATTGAAAGATGATGCCGGAAATGTAATTGATATTAACGGGTTAAAAACAATTATTAAAGATCCTAAGCGCTTCGATCCGAACGGTACATTCACAAAGTATAAAGCACAGTATATATTTATGCCGCGTTTACAGTTTTCGTTCAATATTGCTGAAAACGCATTGTTCTTTGCGCACTATGATGTGTTGAGCCAAAGACCGGGCGGTACAAGAAATATACTTCAACCAACTGATTACTTATATTTTAGCGATAACACAGGTGCAGCACTCAACAATCCGAATTTGAAACCAGAAAGAACTATTGATTTTGAATTAGGATTTAAACAAAAGCTTACAAGTTTTGCGGCATTGGGTATCTCAGCTTATTACAGAGAATTTAGAGACCAAGTTCAGATAAAATACTTTAGCAATGCTTTCCCTCAAAGTTATATGACTTTTGATAATATTGACTTTGGTACAGTAAAAGGCTTTAAATTGGATTTAGATTTGAGAAGAATTAAGAACTTTAAAGCTACTGCAAATTACACTTTGCAATTTGCAGATGGTACAGGATCAAGTGATGCTGCTCAATCAAGTTTAGCTACCGGTGGCTACGATAATATGCGTACCATCAGCCCGCTAAGCTACGATGCAAGACACATGATAAATGTAATTTTAGATTATAGCTTTGCTTCTGGCAGAGAATATGATGGACCGGTAAGCAAGAGTGGCTACCAAATATTGGCAAATACTGGTGTAAACTTTAATATTCGCGCTCGTTCGGGAACACCATACACTTCTCAATCTAACGTTACTGCAGAAGGCTTATTGGCAGGTCAAAAAAGATTATCTCAAGGTTCAATAAACGGTTCTCGTTTGCCTTGGACATTTAGAGTGGACTTTAAAATTTTCAAAGGATTTGATGTGATTGTAAATAAGAATAAAGATAAGGATATGCAACGCACATTGAATTTTCAAATCTATTTACAGATTCAAAACTTGTTGAATACTGCTAACGTGGTGAATGTTTACCGCTATACAGGAAATGCAAATGACGATGGTTATTTAAGTTCAGCAACCAGTGATGGAGCAAAGAATGCAGCCTATAACCCACAGTCATACAATGATATGTATAGAGCATTTATCAATCAACCCGATAATTATAGTTTACCACGCAGAATTTTCTTAGGACTTCAATTTGGATTTTAATACTAATAGCTAATCATTTAAAAGAAGAGAAGTATGAAAAACACAATTTTTATAGCATTTATGGCAACACTGCTCCCTGCCATGCTATCAGCAAATGTGGATGTTAATTTCAAGAATCAAAAAGCACAAAAAAAGGCAGAAGCTTTTTACAAAACTGATGCAAACGATTGTGCCACTCCGGTAGCGGAATTTGAATTAGACATCAACAACGTAAGATGTAGGTTAATGAATGGTGGCGATATGTGGTGGGACAGAGGTGCTCAATCTGCAAGATATGAAGTGCCAAAAGCAAGCCCTCCGGTATTCGCAACTTCATTAAACATGCTTTTTGCAGGTGCAATTTGGCTATCGGGTGTTGATGCGGGAAATAACTTAAAAGTAGCTGCACAGCGCTATAGAGCAAGCGGTGATGACTATTGGGCTGGCCCATTAAATGCAAATGGAGAAACCTCTAAAAGCACCTGTATTAAATGGGATAAACACTTTAATGTTTACGGAACTGACATTGAGCAAGTAATTCAAGCCTATGAATTAGCGAATGGCAATCAATTGCCGCAATCTTCTATTCCCAATGATGTTTTACGTTGGCCAGCAAAAGGAAACCCAGTTTTAGCATCTGAAGGCTATGACATGAGCGGTGTTTTAGCTCCTTTTAGAGATGCAGATGGAGATGGTGTTTATGACCCGACTAAAGGGGATTATCCAACTATATACTCAAGTGCTTATCCTGCTCCTGATACTTTAGGTGCTTATGCAGACCAAATGGTTTTTTGGGTTATGAATGATGCCGGGAATATTCACTCAGAGTCAAATGGAACAGCAATAGGCGTACAAGTAAATACTTTGGCTTTTGCATTTAAGACAACAGACGAAGTGAATAACATGACATTTTATCGCTATAATATTACGAACAAATCGTCATTATCAGTTCGTGAAGCATATATTTCGCAGTGGAGCGACCCGGATTTGGGAAATGCTGCTGATGACTATGTTGGTTGCGATGTTTCGAGACGTTTGGCATTTGTTTACAATGGCGATAACATTGATGAGGCAGCCAATGGTGTTGGCGGTTATGGAGCGCAATTACCAATGGGAGGTATTGTGTTTTTTGAAGGTCCGAAAGATCTAAATGGAAATGAACTTGGATTAACCAGTTTCGTATATTTTAATAATGAAATTTCAGGTGCCAGAAGAGACCCAAGTACAGCGGTTGAATATAGAAACTATATGACTGCACGCTGGTTAGATGGTACGCCTTTTACAGAAGGAGGAACTGGATACGGTGGTACAACTATCACGAGATATTGTTTCCCTGGCGACCCATCAGACCCTTCTAAATGGAGTGAGTGTAGTGGTGCTAATGCTAAAGGCGACAGAAGAATGGTGCAGACTTCGGGTCCGTTTTTGTTAAATTCAGGCGCAACTCAAGATGTTACTATTGGAGTAATTTTTGTTCGCCCTCCGGGAACAGGAGTTGGTACTTGTCCATCACTAAGTTTTATTCGCCCTGCAGCTGATAAAGCGCAAGGTTTGTTTAACCAGAAATTTAGAATTACAAACGGTCCTGATGCGCCAACAATTGATATTAGAGAACTAGATCAAGAGCTAATTATTAACTTAGTGAACTTGCCGAGTAGCAATAACTATGGTCAGAGTTACAAAGAAATTATCCCTTCAGCAAGTGTATTGTATCCCGGTGATACTTCGGATAGAATTAAATATGTTTTCCAAGGGTATAAGTTGTATCAAGTGTTGAACTCAAGAGTTTCTGCAACAGATTTAGCTGATCCTGATAAGGCACAGCTAATTGCACAAGTAGATGTGAAAGATGGTGTTGGAAGAATAATAAATTTCTTGTACGACCAATCGCTTAACTTATACATTCCTACCGAAATGGTAGCTCAAGGCGATGGAACAGATAAAGGAATAGTGTCTTCATTTAACTTGAAAACAAACAGATTTGCAAAATCGGTTGATGAAAATAAATTGGTAAATCACCAAACCTATTATTATACTGCTATTGCTTATGCGTATAACAACTACGCACCTTTCGATTATTATCGAACAGATTCCACGCAGGCAGAACCATACAAAGTAGGTAGAAAAAACTTTAAAATATATTCAGGGATTCCTCATAAACCGGAAGTTGGTATGGGAGGAACGGTGCTTAATTCTACTTATGGACAAGGCGTTGAAGTACGCAGAATTGAAGGCTCTGGAAACGGAGGAAATGTGATTAACTTAACAGATGAAACAGTTAAAAGTATAGTAAAATCTGCTGCTTACTTTGCCGATACTTTGGTATATGAAAAAGGAGCTGACCCAATTAAGTTTAAAGTTACAGATCCTGTGAAAATTTTTGAAGCAAATTGGGAAATGCGCTTTAAAATGACAACAGATTCTACCAATACATATAATAATATTTATGATATAAATGGCAATGTGGTAGATATTGACTCTGCAACTTTGGTTGATACGCTTATTACTTGGGATTTAGTAAGATATGCTGATAATGGTAGTGTGGCAGAAGTAATTCCATCAGAAAATGTACCATATTCAAAACGTAAGAAAGTTGACTATTCTTCTAACACTCCAAGTACTTCTTTTGATGAGCGCTTTTCAAAACCTTACGAGCAGTTTATTGCGGGTAATATTAATAATGAACGCGTTGAATACGGGTTTTCTGTAACAATGGGAAATCCTGTTGCTATCAATAGAAATTTAAATAACGGTCGTGAAATTTATGACTACTTAACCAGTAGTATTAAACATGTTGATCCGGTTAATCCTTGGCTAAATTTTGTGGCTGATGAGGGCGATAAATCGGTATTAAACTGGATACGTTCAGGATATTTACCAGTAGATGTATCTTATGCTTGGGAGCCAAATAGATACCGCTCTGGCATTACCGATACTGCTTACACCGATAGAAATGGAAATTTCGATAAAATGGTGAACTCAACTTGGGCACCATACTGCTTAACTTCTAATTTTTCTCAAGAAAACCAAGTGTCTTGCTTAACTTATGCAAGCGGCACAGATAAAGGACCACAATTTACTTATGGACCAGGTTTTAAATGGAGAAACTATGTGAATACAGTAGCTTATAGCCAACCAACCGGAAGTACAGATTGTAAAAACGGTAACGTAGGAAATCCTGTTCCACAAAACAATTTGGAAAATTTAGTGAGTGTGGATATTGTGATTACGCCTGACACTTCATTATGGTCGCGCTGTGTGGTGTTTGAAACAGGTGAGCAAACCGGAACAAATGCAGGTGCAGATATTGCTCCAAATGGTAAAGCTCCTCGCAAAGGACAAATTAGAAGAGCATTTTCTAAAAATAAAGACGGCTCTATCGCTTTTGATTACAATAACAATGGAGATTTTGTTGAAGATACCGGACGCTCTTGGTTTCCCGGTTATGCTGTAAATGTAGAAACAGGAGAACGCTTGAATATTTCGTTTGGAGAAGCATCAGATAATCCTGAACAAAATGGATCTGATATGATTTGGAATCCAACTTCAACAGTATTGTCACCTATCAATTTAGGTGGTGCAATACCTCAAATTCCATTCTTTGGCGGAAAGCACTTTATCTATGTGATGAATAGTCGCTATGATGAAGGTAAGTATGCACAGGATATTTTATTAACTTACTATAATGTTCCTTCTACCACAGCTACAATAAACCAAGCTGTTCAAGACTTGCATACCAATATTATCTACACAAGTATCCCATACCTTTCTCCTGGTGTATCATTTGGGCAAACAGGCTCTGTGTACAACGTGCCAAAAGATGAAGTGAAAGTGAAAATAAGAGTGGAGCATCCTTTGGAAACATTCCAAACTTATGCAACTAATCAAGCAAATTCTACCAACGGTTTGCCACGTTATCAGTTTAGCACAAAAGGTTTAGGTGTAAAACGCAATCAAACTCAAGTAGCTAAAAATGCTTTAGATTTGATAAGAATTGTACCAAATCCGTATATCGCATATTCTGAATACGAAACAAATCAATTTGATACTAAAGTTAAGATTATTAACCTGCCAAATAAATGTACCATCACCATATTTAGCATTGACGGAACATTTATGCGCAAATTTACAAGAGCGATAGATTTGAATCCTGCAACACAAGCTAAAGTTGATATTAGTGATGGTGCAGCTTTAACTGATGGCGATTTGAACTTAGATAGCTCTATCGATTGGGATTTGAAAAACGATAAAGGTGTGCCTGTAAGTAGCGGTGTATATCTTGTTCATATTAAAGCCGATGGTTTGGGCGAGCGTACTCAAAAAGTATTTGTAGGAATGCGTCCACCGGATATTTCAAACTTCTAAATATAATTTGTTTAATAAATATGTAATAGCACACGGATATTAGTGAAATAATATCGGTACTTTTTCAGAAACAAGACAAAGCAAAAAGAAAAGACAATGAGGAAAATTTTGTTCTTAATGTTGATTGGCCTGGCAGCAAATGCGTTTGCGGGAAATCCTGATAGACGTGGTGAAAGTGGCGCGAATGAGCTGGTAATGAATGGCTGGGCACGTTCAACCGGAATGTGGGGAATGAATAGTGCGCGGGTGCGCGGTATAGAGGCTGAAAGGATAAACCCAGCAGGATTAGCTTTTGTGCGCAAAACTGATATTCAAATCGCCTATTCACTTTGGATGCAAGGTTCAGGCTTAGGTGTGATACATGCAGGTATTGCTCAGCAAGTAAAGCGCAATGTATTTGCCTTAAATATTCAGGCGCTGAATTTTGGTAAAATAATTAGAACAACGTACAATAACCCTCAAGGCGGTATTGGAACTTATACACCTACGTTTATCAATATTGGTCTTACTTATGCGAGAGTTTTTTCAAAAAACATTTATGGTGCGGTTACTGTGCGTATGCTTAATGAAGGAATTGATAATGTAAACGCATTTGGATTTTCAATAGATGCAGGCTTGCAATATGTAACCGGTAAAAAGAAAAATATTCACTTTGGTGTAGCATTAAGAAATGTAGGAACACCAATGACATTCCGTGGTGATGCTTTCTCTTTTCAAGGAACTGCTGAAAGCGGAAATTACCAATTAGCTTTTGATAGAAAATCGCAAAAATTTGATTTGCCGGTACAATTAAATATTGGTGCCGCTTACGATTTATTGTTAGGAAATAAAGTAATAACTGCACCGGGTGAAGAAACGCAGGATTACAGAATTACTTTTGCTGCAAACTTTACTTCAAATGCTTTTGGAAACGATAACTATGGAGGTGGTATAGAATTTTCGTTTAGAGATATTTTTATGCTTCGCGGAGGATACCGTGGCGAAGTGGGAATTACTAAAGCTGCTACACGCCAAACTGCTTACACAGGTTTTGCTGCGGGTTTAACAGTAGAAGCGCCATTTAAAAAAGATGGTACAGGTCCCAAATTAGGAATTGATTATTCGTTTCGCTCTACTGATCCTTACATGGGAACACACAGTTTAGGTTTGCATTTTAACTTAGGTGGTGCAGATAAAGCTGAAAAAACTGAACCAACAGCAAAAGCAGCTTATGACGATGAAAAACCTTCTAAGAGTGAGAAAAGAGCTAAATCATCTTCAAAGAAATCTAAAGCAGAAATTGAGGCAGAAGCAGAGGCTAGAATAGATTCTATAAATAAGGTAAATGCAAATTTATTGATAGAATTAGAAGAAGCTAAAAATAAACCTGCTGATACTGTGGTGAAAGTGAAGGAAGTTGAAGTAATTAAAATTGATACTTTATTCTTTGGTGCTAAATCACACATTATTGAACAAGATGGCAAAAAGATAGAAGTATTTGAAGATTACGACAATCTTCAATTTGCTACAGGCAAAGCAGATGTATTGCCTTCTTCTTACCAATACTTAGATTACTTAATTGCAAAACTTAGAAAAAATCCTGATGCAATAATGAAGTTGAGCGGACACACAGATAATGTTGGACCACGCGAAAAGAACGTTAAACTTTCTATGGATAGAGTACTTGCCGTTAAGCAATATTTTATTTCAAAAGGAGTAGAAGACTACAGAATTAAAACTGAAGCTTTTGGGCCTGATAAACCAAAAGTGCCAAACACAACTCCTGCTAATAGACAAACAAATAGAAGAGTTGAAATATTCTTAGAGTATTAGAATTAAAAAAGAGAAAAACAAAAAGGCTGTTTCGCACAAATTGCAAGCAGCCTTTTTTATTTAGTAAATTCAAGTTAAACCAAAAGGCGTTACTGCAATTTTTGAAATTAAATTAGCAACCTTACAGCATAAATGAAAAAGTCTATTTCACTTTCTATTGTTGCCTATTGTGCAGTTTTGTTTTTACTTTCTTCGTGCGGAGGAAAAAGTACAAAAAATGTAGATGTTTCAAATATAAAAGTTGATGTAAATATTCAACCTTTTTATAGCGATTTTGCTGCACTAAATGCTTCAAACTTTGAGGCAAAGGAAGTAGAGTTAAACACAAAGTATAAGGATTTTTATCCCTTTTATGTAAACGATGTGATGGGTGGTTTTAAAGTTGTCGGTAAACAACAATCGGAGAAAGAAAATATCATTAACTTTCTTTCCGATACAGGCGTTAAAGCCTTATTCGATACGGTGAATGTTCACTATAAAGATTTAAGTGGAGTACAGCGCGATTTAGAAGGTTTATATAAGCATGTGAAGTATTATTTTCCTAACTTCCCATTGCCCAAACCTACTGCTATCATTTCAGAATATAGCTATGCCGCTTTTACATTCGATACCACAGTTTTAGCTATAAGTTTAGATATGTATTTAGGTGCGCAATATTCGTTTTACTCCTACTTAGAAATTCCTCGTTATGTTCAACGGAAATTGCGACCGGATTTTATGGTTGTGAATAGCGCAGAGGTACTCTATAATTTATATTTTGGAGACGACAGCTACCAACCCGGAACTCCTTTACTTGATGCAATGATTAACAAGGGTAAGAAGCTGTATTTTATGGAAATGATGTTGCCTCAACTGCCCGATAGCATGTTGATGGGCTATACAAAAGAACAAGATGCTTGGTGCAGAAGTAGTGAATATGCCATTTGGCAGTATATGAACCAGCGCGATTTGCTCTACACTCAAAATTTTATGGAGCATAAAAGATATTTGTCTGACGGGCCAACCACAAGCGGAATGCCGCCTGAAAGCCCTGGAAACATTGGAAGTTGGGTAGGTTGGCAAATTGTACGTAAATTTATGAAAGAATCTAATGGAAAAATTAGTTTGAATGATTTATTGACAAAATACGATGCAAAAGCTATAATTGCAAAGGCGCGATACAAGCCAAAAGCCGACTAATTAATTCGCACAAATTTTACGTTATGGAGTATCTGTCAAAGCAAGAGCAATGGGATAGTAAGTTTTTTAGAGTATTAAACTCTGCTTTGTGTTCTATTATCGCTTATTTACTTGTGTTATTTGTTTGTGGTGCTGCTAAAACATATACAGGTACTTTTTACGATATCAAATCCACTCTTTATTTTTTTGACTCTGTTCCCTTCTCCGATAATGTGGCAACTTGGTATTTAAAGAATGTTGTAATTGTTTATTCATCAGGAATAATTGCAGTTGTTATTTTAGGACTTTTAGGTCTGTCATTATTTCATACACTAAAGCGCTTTGATTTTCCCTTTGCACTATTCTTTTTATGGTTATACTTTTGGGCATCAGTAATTCTGTGTGCACAAGGAGCTTTAGCATTATTGGGATTAGAAAAGTATGAATCGCCTTACTATAATAACCTTGTTATAGTATTAGCTTGGTTAAGAGTGCCTCAACTATTGGCATATATTTTAGTGCCGGCATCAATTGCCTTACTTACACTAAGCTGTTATTATTCAATACGCCCATTTATTTCTATGGCATATTCTTATGGCAAAGTGAATAAACTTGTGCGTAGAAGAAAGTACTTTTTCGAAATTGCAGGCATCCCATTTGTTATTAGTGCACTTTTCGTAACCGCAGCAATTTTCCCTGAACATTTTACCTATGTAAATATATTTTACGTACTCTACGGTGCAATATCAATTGTAATTAGTTGGTATTTATTGTTCTTTAGAGATGTGGATAGAGAAGGAGTATTTAAGAACTTTAAGTTGCAAAAGTTTAATTTGTTTATCGCAATATTCTTTTGTGTAGTAATTGCATTGGTTTTGTGGAAGTTAGATGGAGGAATTAAGTTTGGGGAATAGAAAAAATAAGTTCAATGTATAATACAATTTTGTTTGAAATTAAAGATGGTATCGCATCGCTCACGCTCAATCGTCCAGACCGTTTCAATGCGTTTAACGAAGAAATGAGCCGCGAAGTGATTGACGCAATTAAAAAAACTGCTAAAGACGATTCTGCACGCGTGCTGGTAATTTCTGGTGAAGGAAAAGCATTTTGCAGCGGACAAGATTTGAAAGATGCCGAAGCTGCAAAAGGAAGAAGTTTGAGCGATTCAGTAATTAGAAGATATAATCCAATGATTTTAGGCTTGCGCGAAATGCCTAAACCTGTAATTGCAAAAGTGAATGGTGTTGCAGCAGGCGCAGGCGCTTCGTTGGTGTTTGCTTGCGATTATATTGTGGCAGCCAAAAGTGCGGTATTTGTTGAAGCTTTTGTAAATATCGGCTTGGTGTTAGATTCGGGTGGTTCTTATTTTTTACCAACAGTTTTGGGCTACAATAAAGCATTTGAGTTGGCAACTTTAGGCGAAAAATTTACAGCTGAACAAGCGCACCATTGGGGGTTAGTAAATAAATTAGTTGATGATGAAAATCTACAACACGCAACGCAAGAGATTGCCAATCGCTATGCATCTGGTGCAACAAAAGCCATTGGTTTAATTAAAAAAATGCTGAATAATGCCAACTCTGCTACGCTTGCAGATATGCTTCAACAAGAAGCGTGGAATCAAGAAATTGCAGGTAGAAGCGAAGACTACCGCGAAGGTGTTGCTGCTTTTATAGAAAAACGTAAAGCTGCATTTAAAGGAAAATAATTGCTGTATTATTTACAATTCTTCGTATTCAAAAGTAGGGTAACCTCTTTCAAATTTTTCATTGTAAAAATCTAAAAAGTGTAATTTGTAAAATTGGTTTTCAGCAGTTTTAAAGAAGTAAATTCTGTAAGGTGAAGTTTTGTATTCTGTGAAGTCATATTTCTTCCAATCGTAGCCAATTACATCTCTGCTTGCTGAAAAATAATTGTTGTTTAAATCTGTAAGTTTAAAATCAGTATAACTCACAGTAGAATCTACATAGCTTTCAATTCGCTGTGGATTACTTAACCCACCAACCACAATATATGGTAAATAGTATGGATCGTAAAATACATAACTGTATCTTGAAAAAACAATATCCCAAGTTTCTTTTGCCGGCTCAATTTCTACAAGCTCTCCACCATTTTGAAATGAAAAATAACGATAGCATGTAAAGTTATTTTGTGTAATAGAAAAAGTGTGTTCATCGCTGCCATCAGGGAAGGCAAACTTTATATTAAAGACATTTCCTGCAAAACTTTCAACCTGCAATTTCCTATAGCCTAAATGGTTTCCAAGTAAATCTTTTCCCAAGTTAATGAGGTAAACTTCTCTTTGCGAAACGATGCTGCCATTGTTATCGCTCCACCACTTTCCAATTGCATTTGAATCTATATCGTAGTTTGGTTTGTCTAATAACCAACCTTCGGTAGCAAGCGTATCGCTGTAAGTAACTTTTTCAAACTCAGTTTTGCCGCTGCGTTTTATCATCATCAGTTTGCTTCCATTCAGCCAAATAGAAAACTTGCCGGAAATATTATCGAACATTAAGTCGTAAAGTGCAGGGTCGCTTTCTTTCACCACTGCGCCACTTTGCAAACTAAAAAAGTACATGTTTTTGTAAGTGGGAGTCATCGGTATCACGATGCGTTTATCGTGCTGCCCATCTTGTTTGGGTTTTAATGTTTTTTCTTTAAAGCATGAACTAAGTGAAATAGAAAAAAATAAGGCAATAAAAACAGCAGTAATCAATGATGACATTGAGTAGTATTCGTACTTTTTTTGCCCCCAATTAAATTTTATTTTCTTCATGTTTCTATCAAAAAAAAACTTTGCTGTTTATTTAGCATATTGTAAAACTAAACTCACAAAAAACGTTCTTCCTCTGTTTATCATAAAGCCACCGCTGCCGCCCGAATTGTGTATGGCTCCTGATACGTTTTGGGCATTTACATTGGTAACTCCTGCTAAATTTTTACCACCCAAAGTAAGTTGTATTCTGTCTTTCCAAAAGCTTCGCGAAGCAGTAACATCAATGGTGTGAAAACCTTCAACATAACCAGTGCTTAGGCTACTGTTCATAGAAAAAACTGCTCTGCGTCCGGTGTATTTGTAAAATACATTTAGCGAAATTTCAGCCTTAGGAATTAGGTAGCCGATTTTGGCATTCGCATCTGGACTTAGGTTTTTTATTGTTTGCTCTTTTAAAGAATTATCAAAAGTTTCAAACTCTGTGAGTAGCGCACCAACGCTTGCGTTTAGCCTTTTCCAATTATAGCTTATGGTGAAATCGCCACCATAAGTAACCACTCTTTTAAAATTATCGTAGCGATAAGAAACCACTCCTGGCGCAGCATCTGGCGAAGGCGGCATCACTTTTAAATCAATTTTGTTATTGATGTAGTTGAAAAATGCTGAAGGCTTCAACTCGATTCTGTGTTCATCTTTGCGCAAAACTACATTGGCTGAAAGCTGCACATTGTGTCCCGTTTCAGGTTTTAGCGATTCGTTTCCTGAAATATCGTGATTGCTATCTTTGAAATTCAAATACAATTCTTTAAGCGAAGGTGCTCTATAACCCAAACCATACGAGGTACGGAGCGTAAAAATATCTCTGTAGTTGTATTTAATATTTAATGATGGCACAACAGGCGAAAGGAAGCGTGTGTTGTATGCATAACGCAATGCTGGTTGAAGAACTAAGTCTTTGGTAATATACCATTTCATACTTACAAAAGCAGCAGCATCTGTAATTTGCTGAGTTCTGTTGGCAAGTCGCAACTGTGTGGTGCGCTCGTGGTTTATATCTAACCCAAATTGAAAACCAACTTTTAAACTTTTGGTGTACATAGAATAAATTGGGCGGAGCGTGAATTGGTGATACGTAGAAGTATCCTGCATTTCAGAAGGAATGATGGTTTCACTCATGGAGGTAAGGTCTTTCATTACCGTATTCCAAAAGCGGAAAAATCCTGAATAACCTGCTACGATATCTAAGTTGCTTTTGTTTTTAAAGTTGTAAAGAAAAGTGGCATTCACCATCGGGCGATAGGTTAAGAAATGCTCATCTTTTGCGCTCACTCTATCTGCTACATACTTAGGCTCGCCACGGTTCATCATTAGCTCTCTAAATATGGAACCGGCAATAGAAAAGCGCATTTTGCTATTAGAAAAGGTGTATTTGAGGTCGCCCATATATTGCTCTTTCGGTCGCCATTCGCTGTAGCGCTCGTAAGTTTTTACATTGGAATAACCATCAAAAAAATATCGTCCGAAATTGCCGCTTAGCTGGTGGTTTCCTTTTCTAAAAGTAGCACCTGCATCAATATTATATTGCCCAACAGTTTCGTAATAGCCTTTAGTGAAAACATGTATTTTTTCTTTCTGAAAAGATTTTGTGATTAGGTTGATTACGCCACCCATTGCATCGGTTCCGTACATCACGCTCAGTGGACCTTCAACCACTTCTACCCGTTCAATATTGTTGAGATTTATTTGGCTTAAATCAATTTTGCCTTCTAAACGCCCCGTTAGCGGCACGCCATCAACCATTATTTTTACACCTTCACCCGAAATGCCATTGATGCTAATCCCACTGCCAAAAACAGGATCTGTGCTTTGGCTTATATTCAGTTCGTTTGAAAGTGCATCGCGCAAATTCACCGCTCCTTTGCTTTTTATTGTTTCGGAGTTTAAAACTTTTACATCATAAACTGAATTTGCAGTGCTCGAAGGCGCATATTGCCCTGTGATAACTACATCGTTCAAGTTGCCGCTTTCTACTAATGACAAAGTAATTTTCTTTTTATTTTCGGTTTTAAAAGTGTCTAAAACGGTTTCGTATCCCAAATGCGCAACTTTTACAATTAGCGGCATATTATGCTGAATATTTGCCAACCCATTTTTGTGTGTAATGCTGCTGGCGATTGGATTTTTTGCATCTTGCATACTGTAAAAACATACGAAAGCACCAGGCATTGGCGCACCTGTAACCTCATCAATTACTAAAATACTAAGGTCGTTTTGCGCAAAAATACTTGTAGAAGAAACAATAAAAAACAAAGCCCAAACTAAGCGGCAACACTTTTTCATTTTGCTGCGCAAAGGTAGTTTCTTGCAATGTTTTACACGCTTTTACATTGTCATAGAATTGTCAAAAAGGGAAGACTGGAAATACGAAATGATATAATCTGACGTAAATCTTAATTTCTGAATCGAAATGATCGAATTTTTAAATTTCGCTTATTGCATTTCCTTTTTTGTGTAATTGATGATTACCGCATTAGAAATTAAAGAATTTGGAATCCTAATAAAAATACCATCATCAGTTTCAAGTATGGTTTTGTAAATGTTTATCGCTTTCACGCTGCCTTTGTTGCCCGAAACTTCAATAATATCTCGCACTTTAAAAGGGCGATTAAAAAGGATAAAAACTCCGGCAATAATATTTCCTAAAACTTGCTGTGCTGCTATTTCCAAAACAATGGTTGAAGCGCCTGCACTTGCAAAAAGCGAATGCGCATACGAAGATGAAATAGGCAACGAAAGAAACGCCCAGCCAAAGCCCAAAAGGTAAATGGTAAAGCTAACAACATCAACAATAAAAGCATAGCTTGTAATATCTACATTGTCTTGCAACAACCTTTGTTTAAGTTTTCTCTTTAAATATTTTCTTACTAAAGTGGCAACAACAAAAGTTGAAAAAGAAATAACTCCAAAAATTAGGAGACTTTCGGTGTCACTAAATAAAGAAGAGGTTCTTGGCAATTTCATAAGAATTGATTTTGGGCAAAAAAAGACTTAAATCAAGAACTGAAAATAGCGTTTTATTCAATTGTTTCTACAAGCTTTAAGCACTGCTTCTATAATTACAAATTATTGACCAATCCTCTTAAACTTGTAGGCTAAAATATGAGAAAATGGCTTGGGTAACTTATTCTGACTTTATTGAATTACGCGAAAAATTACGAACATCTAAGCTCTCCTTTTTCTTGGGGAAATTTTCGTTTGATAATAAAAAGCGAGTGGCTTCTAATTGGAATGCGCACGAACTGCCACCTACAAATTGGTGGAATATTCCCATGGTGCGAAAACGGTGGAATGAAAAAATTACAGGAGATAGTTCAAAGTCGTACATTACTTATTGTGCTGAGCAATATTTTACACATGTTGAAGATGGTTTAAAAATGCTTTCGATTGGTTGCGGCACCGGCACTCAAGAACTTGAATTTTTGAATACAGGAAAGTTTAAACTTATTGAAGCAATTGATATTGCTGAAGGAAATATTGTGGAAGCTAAAAAGCGCACCTCAAATCCAATATTGAAATTTATTCACAGCAGTTTTGAAAGATTTGAAACAAGCGAAAAGTATGATGTTATACTGTTCTATTCTTCGCTTCATCATTTAAAGAATTTGGAAGGCGTGGTAAAGCGAATTAAACAATTGCTTTCGCCAAATAGCCTTTTAATTATTCATGAATATACAGGTCCAAATCGAATTGCATGGCAAGTGCCACAGCTAAATTTTTCAAATAAATTGTTAGCACAATTACCCGATAATAAGCGAACTTACTTGAGCGGAAATGTAAAGGAAAAACAGACTGCTCCTGGCAATCTTCGTATGATAATTTCTGATCCTTCAGAAGCAGTGGAAGCTGAAAACATTGTGAATATTTTGAAGCAACATTTCACCAATGTTGAATTAAAAGGTTATGGCGGAAATATTTTAGTGCCATTGCTAAAAGGTATCAGTCATCACTTTATTGAGTCCAACGAAGAGAACATAAAATATCTAACTTATTTCTTTCAGCAAGAAGATGAATTTCTAAAGAACCATCAAGATGATTATCACTTTGGAGTTTATAGAAATAAGTGAGTTAATTGAAGTATCCTTTTAAATATTTCGCCAAGATATAAGGCTCAAGACATGTAGTTTAAAACCAATAATTAAAGAGGGGAGGCTTGGTTTCTATTCTTGATTTTTAAAGTGAGAAATGAAGCTGCAACAAATGGAAATGTGAGTGCTAAAATATTTAAGTTTTGCAGAAGCAATATTATTACCAATGAGAGTACAACTGAGATGAAAGCCCAAAGACAATTTTTAAATTTTACACCTGCAAATACTATAGCGCAAAGAACAGCATTGTAGCTTAATAAACCATTTGCTACGGCATCGCTTGAAGCCAATGGCAATGCTGCTAAACCTGCAATTGCACCACCTGCCAAACCATATATTGCAGCTATACGAGAGTGAAAGAAAACACCTAGTAAAAACAAAACTCCCGACCAAATATTGGCTTGAAATATTACTTGTCCGTAGCCTTTAATATAGAAAAAGTAAATATCATTTTCTGAAGGTATTAAAGGAAATTGAGAAGCAAGTAAAGTTGGGTGTAAAAAACTTGCAGCATAATAAAAAAGCCAAGTTACAAGTACAAACGGAAGTGTAAAAGCAGTTATGTTTCGCTTAATAAAAAAGTGCTGTATAATGGTTGCAATTGCTGCACCCACAATTACTAAAAGCCATGTTGCAACAGTGAGCTTAAAAAATAACACAATGGCAACACCAACCAACGCAGCGCTAAAACCATAAAGCCCTTTTTGTATCTCTTCAAAATTGTATTTGAATAAGTAGGCGGTTGCGGTTCCAACTATTGTAGCGAGTAATGCGGCAAGTGCCATATTTAATGAACTAATAGCAATTCCAACTAAAAAGAAAATTCCCGTAACACTATTTTCTTGCAGCATAATTTGGCTCACGCCATTTAAACTTGCAATAGAAAATAGTTTTAAATTGTTGATTGGTTTTATAGTCATTCAGCTAATAGGGTTTTATATTCAATTTGCTCCTTTAACTTAACTATTTACTAATATTCATAGCATCTAACTTTTTGCGGTATTTGGCGGCAACTTTCATTTGCTCTTCGTAAGTTTTGCTGAAGATAGAATAGCCACTCATGTCGGGATTAGCACAGAAATATAAATATTGATGTTGTTCGGCATTAAGTACGGCATCAATGCTCTTTTTACGTGGCATGCAAATTGGCCCCGGTGGAAGTCCTGCATTTTGGTAGGTGTTGTATGGGCTGCTGTAATCTTTATGGTAATTCAAAACACGTCTTGCATTAAAGTCGCGCAATGCAAAAACTAAAGTTGGGTCTGCTTGTAGCGGCATTTTTATTTTTAATCTGTTTAAATAAACACCGGCAATGGTTGGCATTTCCTTATCAAAAATCGCTTCTTTTTCAACTATGGAAGCAAGCGTTACAATTTCATTCTCGTTCATTTTTAAAGCTGCTGCTTTTTGTAATCGCTCTTCATTCCAAAATGCATCGTGTGCTTGGTTTAGTTTTTCCCAAAGTCCTGAGAGCGGAGTGTTCCACCACAGTTCGTAATTGTCAACAATAAAATGAGCTAAAATATTTGCAGTGTCTAACTTAAATTGTTTGCAAAATGTATCGGAGTTTAAAACCTCTATTGCACTTGCGGAATCAGCTTCAATGGTTCTTCCTATTAAGCTGCTAAACTCTTCTTTTGTGCGAATGTTGTAAATAACCAATTTTACAGGTTCTTGAAGCCCTGCACGAAACATATTCACAACTTGACGATTGTTCATACCGGGTGCAATTACATAATGCCCCGATTTTATTTTGTATGGAAGTTCTTTTAGTTGTGCTACAATTTCAAAACTCCAAACTTCTTTTAATACTTGTTTCTCTTGAAGTTGGTTGAGCAAAAAGGTATAAGTAGAATCTGTTGGAATATAGATGTGCGTTCGTTTTTCAACTGCTACATTTGGTTTTGAAAATATGGTGTAGCCAATGTAAACGCCTATTACAACTGTGATAAAAAATAAAAAAATAAGTGTGCGGAGTAAAAAGAAAGACTTCTTGTTTTTTGCCATAATATTTAGAACAATAATACCCACAGAATTTATTGTTGCAAAAGAATTTTTTGCAAAAAATCTGCATAAGCGCGATGCCCTGCATTATTAAAATGTGCATCGGGATATGGATTATACATTTTTGAATTTAAGTTGTTTGGCACAAAGCAGAATTTTCCTAATTCATTATCTTGAAAAAGCCCATGGTACTTTGTTTTGAACGGTTTTCTATAAAAAGCTAATTCTTTGTATTCGGGAATTACAGCAATAGTAAATTTGATATTTTTTTCTTGGCATAGCTGCTTAATTTCTTTTAAATATTTCTTTGAAATGCCGAGTGTTTTAATGGCATTTTCTTTCTCAATTTTGCTTTTGTACTGTTGCCAAATAGAAAGCAAACGAGTTGCCAATGCGCTTTTAATTGCTATACTTTCAATGTTGTTTTTTGGTTTTTTTATCCTGAATTTTTCGATAGCGTAGTAATTGTATGCCGCTTTTGCAGATGGCAAAAATTTATTGCCATCAGCAGCGAGCAAAGCACCCGCATTGGTGTAGTAGTAAAATGGTTTTTGCTCAATGTTTCTATCGCAAAGCATCACATCATTTCCGGTATAAAATACCACAACCACATTTTCTGGTTTCACACTATCTAAATATGTTTTTGCAATAGCAGCGTATTGTACAGGGTCGGCTACCGGAATGCCAAAATTTAAAACATTTAATGCCTCATTTTTATTCAGCAAATCTGCAAAGCAACTATCTAAAGGAGTAGCACTAAGGCCCCATGTGAAACTATCGCCAATTAGCATAATTTTTTTCTTGTTTGGTTCATTTAGTTTTGTTTTGTCAAATCTAAAACCCCAGTTGTTTATATTGCTGTTGAACTTGCTATTCGCTACTAAAATGCCATTGCTATTTGAAATAAAATATGGAATTTCTATAAGTGTATCAACGGTTTTGAAGTTACTCCAAGTCGGTTGAATATTGCCGGGTTCTGTTCCCGTGTATCGCAAAGCAACTTCTGCAGTTAAAAGTATTGCAACAATAAAAAGTACTTGGGTTGAAAACCATTTTAGCAACGAAGGAGTTTTCATTCAATGAGTTTTTGTGCTTCAAAGCCATCGAAAATTCCTATGCTTTGCCAGTTAAAATTAGTGTGAGAACTGGTTTCGTTTTTCGTGTTTTTGATAAATAGAATATTGCTCGATTTAAACTGTTTAAGTTGTTCTAAATACGTTTCTTGATGCACAAGAATGGTATCGAAATTTTGCTGTTCAATAGCTGAAAAGCTTGAAATGAATTTTAGCTGATTATTTGCCATATAGCAGTTTGCTGCAATGGCAGTTTTCTCTTCATCTGTTTCAATGGCAGTAATTGTTCTTTCACTACTTAAAAGAAATAGCATGTAAGTGTAAAACCCATATCCGGAGCCAAGTTCAAGAATGTTTCCTTGTTTAGGAATTTGCTCGTTAATAACTTGAATAAGTGCTGTTCTTTTTGTGAATTTCTTTGCGGAAAGTTCTAAGGTAAATCCTTTGTACCAATAATTTGAAAGTAATTTTTGTGCAAAATATTCAGGTGTTTCAATTTTATTATTCAGCTTGTTTAATTCTGTTTTAAATAGTTTTGAAATCCCTTTTGTGCGTTCAGCATAACCATTACCAAATTCATTATTGTTAGGTGAAATTCTTGGGAGAAATTTCATGGTCATTGTGCCGTTGTAGAGCATAAAATCGCCTTTTTGCATGGTGTTGTTTATCCCATGTAGCACCAATGGCGCAATGTCTAAATTTAGTTTTTCAGCTAAAAAGAAAGCGCCTTTGTGGAAGCGTTTCAGTTTGCCATCTACCGAACGGGTGCCTTCTGGAAATATTGCAATGGAGTAACCTTCGGCAACAATTTTTTCAAACTTTTCAATAGCAGGATCTACACCTTCCATCACCGGATAGTAATCTGCCAGTTGCACTACTTTGCCAAAAAATGGAGAATAATAAACCCATTTATTAGTGAGCAAAATTAGTTTTGGATTTTGCATGGCAACTACCAAAATATCTAAGAAGGAAGTGTGATTGGCAACAATAATCGCTGGTTTACCAAAATCCATATTTTGTTTGTTAATATGAACTTTCTTTACGTTTGCCATTAAGTAAACTAAAGATTTTACAAAGTTGCAGAGTAAAATATGATACCAATATTTCCTTTTTTGCTTTGGAATAAATGGCAACGCATATAGTAAAATATAGCCTAAAGCGGTAAGTAAAAATGCTGTGAACACAAAGTAACAGAACGCACAAACAGCTAATACCAAAGTTGGCAGAGTCCATGGAGCAAGTTTTTTTTCCTTTCTGTTTTGTACAAAGTAATTGAACAAAATTGGCTGCACAATTTGCCCAATGATGTAAACACTTACAATGCCGATAATTGAAACAATAGCGATGGATTTTAGTGCAGGATGTTTACCAAAATATAAGGTGCCCAAACCGAGCAAAGTGGCAATGGCGCAAAGCAAAATTGATAAGCGATGTGTTTGCATGTGGGCTTTTCCATCTTTGTATTTTCCAATTAAACCATCGGAAATAAAGATGCTGAAATCATCACCTAAGCCAAATATAAAAGTTGAAATTACGATATTGATAATGTTGAAATGGATACCTGCAAATCCCATTATCCCTAATATCCAAATCCATGAAAGTAGCATTGGAATAAATGTAACTAAGGCTAACTCTATTCTGCCATAACCAAGTAGCAGCGCAATGCTTACAATAAAAATAGTGTAGGTTAGAATATCGTTAAAATCGCGGTGAAGTACATCTACAATTGCATTAGAAATAATTTGCTTATCAAGTAAAATAATACCGTTTAATTTTTGAATAGCAGCGTAAACCTTTTCTCTCTTATCCTTTTCAACAGTAACACTACTAAAAACGGTTGTGATGTTTGTGTTTTGAGCTACTAATCCATTGCCTAAAATACTAAGTAATTCATGCTCTGCATCGTTGTTTAGAATATTGTAGTGTTTGAATAAATTTAATCTATAGCTTTCGATAAATTCATTGTTGAAACCTGCTTGCGATAGTGCTGTTGTTACTTTTTGTAGAAATATGTTTTTCTTAGTGCTGCTCCAATATTCATTCCAAAATTGTAATCTTTTTTGTTGCGCTTGGTGCGAAGGCAACACCATACTAAATGAAGAAAATTTTGTAACCGCCCCTTTGTTTTCAAAGTGTTCTAGCGCGCTTGTTAGTGCTTCATTTTGTTGAAGTGCCGTTTGTAAATCTTTTGCAGAAGATGCAATAAAAACTGTTTTTGCAGTGTCATTTTGAAGCCATAAAATTTCATTTTCTGCTGCTTTTACTTCTTCATTAGTGTAGTTGAGTTTATTCAAATCACTGTCAAATTCTACCTTTGAAATAAATGGTAAAAGCAATACTGTAACAACGATTATTGCAATGAATGCAGCGATATTTAGCTTCTTTTTTAAGTTGCTGTTTAGGTTGAAAAATGAAGTGGATTTTTTTTCTGAAACAGTAAACTTTTCAGGAGAAAATTGAGGGAGCAAAAACAAGGTAAAAAGTACTGCTCCTAAAAGTGTTAGCCCGGCAAATAAGCCAAAATCATGTAGTATTGGCGAAGACAATAAAGTGAGTGCAAAAAAAGATGCAATAGTGGTAAAACTGCCCAAGGTAAGCGGCATCCAAAGTTCACTTATAGTTTGGCGTATGTTATTTGAGCTACTTAAATGTGTAAAAAAGTGAATAGAGAAATTGATGGTGATTCCGAGTACAACCGCGCCTGCCCCTAATGAAATTCCTGAAATATTTCCTTGAATTAAATACACAAATGCTAATGCAAACGCAATACCAAATACTGCGGGAAGCAGCATGAGAAAAGGCATTCGCTTTCGTTTAAAAGAAATAAGTGTGAGCAAAACAATGCCGATAATAGTGAGTGATAGTGTGAGTTTGGTGTCTTTTTGCAATTGAACTTTGTTGCTGTTAGCAACCAATAATCCGCCATATACATAAACATTTAAGTCTTTATATTCGCTTGCAACTTCTGTTTTTATAGTGTGTAATAATGCAACAACTTGATCCGCATTTTGTGCTTGCACACTATCTTTTAAAGTTACAAAAGCCAAAACACTTTTGCCGTCATCTGTAAACAAATAACCATTGTTTAATTCTATTCTATCATCAACTTGCAGCGATTGCATTTTCTTTAGCGAAGCAAGAGATAAACCCAAAGGGTCATTCACGAAGAAACGTTTAGCACCAATGCCCGAAATTGTATTTAAAAGTTCCGCATTGTTCTGAATTTTTGTTGCAATGTTGTCGCCTAAAAGTAAAGTGTCTAAACGTTTGTAGTCGCTTGAATCTAAAAAGCAAGGTAAGTTTTGGGCAACTGTTTCTTGCACATCAAAAAATGAAGTTTCGTCAATGTGTATTTTTATTTCTTTAGTGAGCGGCTGAAGCTTTTCATTTATTTTTTGCTCTAAAAAATCTGCTGCTGCAATCAATTTTTCATCATCAGCAGAAGGCGATTTTATTTTGAAAATAATTTTATCGTAAAGCCCGGAAGATGCTTGCAGTTCGTTTATTTTTTCCAAAGAAGAATTCCCTGGAATCAACTTAGAAAGGTCGTTTTCTATTTTTAGTTGAAACGCTAAAAATGCCAATACAGCAAAAAGCAAAATTGAAATGACAATCGGAAGCCATTTTTTCTTTTGCAGATAATTAAAAACCAACACTAAAAGTTGTGCCATGCGTGCAATTTTCAAAACTTTTTCGGAAAACTTTACTACTGTTGAAAAGTAAAGATAAAACCAACTTTTTTGAATCCTATTTTCACCAAATGATATTGGAAAACTACTCGCTTAAGCAGTGTAATACTTTTGGCATGGATGTGAATGCAAAACATTTTGCTGTATTTAAGTCTAAGAGAGAATTGGGCGATTTGATAAGAGTGGCAAAAGATTCGCATTGGGAAATACTTATTTTAGGAGGAGGAAGCAATGTGCTTTTTACGCAAGATTTTAATGGCATTGTGCTGCAAAACAAATTACAAGGAATTGAAGTAGTAAAGAAAGAAAATGAATGGGTTTGGGTGAAAGCTGCGGCAGGAGAAAATTGGCATCAATTCGTTTTGTATTCTATTGAAAATAACTTTGCAGGAATAGAAAATCTATCGCTTATTCCGGGTTGTGTTGGTGCTTCGCCTATGCAAAATATTGGCGCTTATGGTGTAGAAGTGAAAGATGTTTTTGAAGAGTTAGAAGCAATAGAAATTGCTACAGGTGAAACTAAAATATTTAAAGGTTCAGATTGTAATTTTGGTTATAGAGAAAGTGTGTTTAAGCAAGAACTGAAGAATAAATTTGTTATTACCTCGGTAACGTTAAAACTTAAGAACCTGAACGTAACTGAACACTATCATTTCAAAACAACTTATGGCGATATTCAAACACAACTTGCAGAACAGCAAGCAAATGAACTGTCGCTGCGCGCTGTGAGCAATGCTGTAATTGCAATTCGCCAATCTAAATTGCCTGATCCAAAAGACTTAGGCAATGCCGGAAGTTTTTTCAAAAATCCTGTTATTGAACAAGTATTGTTCGATAAAATTAAGGAACAATTTCCGCTTATTCCTTCTTATCCTGCAACAGAAAATTTTGTAAAAGTGCCTGCCGGTTGGCTTATTGAGCAATGCGGCTGGAAAGGAAAGAGAGTTGGCAATACAGGCTCGCATGCACGTCAGGCTTTGGTTTTGGTAAACTATGGGAATGCAAAAGGAAGCGAAGTTTGGCAGTGTGCAAAAGACATTCAGCAAAGTGTTTTAGAAAAATTTGGAATTAGTATTTCGCCCGAAGTGAATGTTTATTAAACCTGAAAACATTAGTTTCGCAAAATGAAAAATTTGTCGCTTTCAGTTTTCGTGATTTTGCTTTTATTCAGTAGTTGCCAATTTTTTAGTAAGTCTAAAGATGAAAGCAAAGAAACTGCAAAGGAAGAAACAATAGATTCTGCAACAGTTGGCGGCATTACAAAAGCGATAGCTTTAGATTCACTCAATTCTGATTTGTATGTAAAACGTGCTACCATTTACGAAGCAAATGAAGATTATGGCAATGCAATAAAGGATATGCACCGCGCTATGATGTTGGATTCTAACTATGTTCCATACTATAAATATGCAGCGGAGTTGATTACGAAAAGCGGTGACCCGCTTCGAGCAATTGCGTTTTTAGAGCGTGCAGCAAAAATGGATACTGCTGATGCCGATATTTATGCCATGATGGGAAAATATCGTTTCATTATGCGAGAATACGATCGTGCTCAACTGCTTTATGCAAAGGCATTAAGCATTGATAAATACAATCCCAAAGTTCATTTTTTACGCGGCATCACCTACAAAGAAATGGAGGATACTGCAAAAGCAATTAGCGCATTCCAAACAGCTGTGGAGCAAGATCCTAATTATTATGATGCGTATATTCAGTTGAATTTATTATTGACTTCAAAAAAGAATAATGCTTTAGCACAGAAATATCTTGATAATGCGATAAAGGTGAAGCCGAAAAGTGAAGAAGCACTTTATTCAAAAGGTTATTCGCTTTTAGAAAATAAACAGTATGCTGAAGCACAACAAATTTTCAGGCAAATTGTAGATATTAATCATCAAAATGATGAGGCAGTTTATGCGCTTGGAGTGGCTTATTTAATGCAAGATTCAATTGTTGAAGCTGATAAAATGTTTTCGTTGGCAATTCAATTAAATCCAACTTACGCAGAAGCACAATACAAGAAAGGCGTGTGCCGCGAGGCACTTGGCAAAAAGAGCGAAGCCAAAATGCACTATTCAAATGCGCTTAATTTAAAGCCAACTTACAAGCCTGCAAAAGATGCTTTAGACAGGTTGAATAAAAATAGTTAGTTTTTGTTTTGGCACTTCTTTATTAATTCCTTTAGAGCAAATTCTTCTTGCTTTGAAGCAACATCTTTTTTTAGCGATTTCTCAAAATATGCAAGTGCAGTGTCATTTTCTTTTATTGCCATAAAGTACTTTCCAACTATGGCATAAGTTTCCCATAATTCAGGGTTTGAAAATAGAAAGCGTTGAATTACTTCTCTTTCGTTTTCTAACTTTTTATTTACGCGCTCAGCTTGTTTAAATGTTTGTTTTAAATCTTTGTAGGTTAAAAAGTTCTGCCAATCTTTAGATAGTAAAAAAGTATCTGAGGCAAGTGTTTTTTCTGGTAAAGAAAGTCTTGCAGTTTTTCTAAAAGTGCTATCCGAGAAAATCTTTTTTAAGTCGTAGCAAACAAATGCGCCAAGTTGGTAAGGATTAGCGCTAACCCACATCAGGCGCTGTTCCGGCTTAAAAATTACTGCATGGTGGCTGATAAGTTGATTGAGTGCTTTTTCGTTTCCAATACCAATATTTTTTTCGTTTAAGCCCTTTTGATTTCGTAAAATATTACCTACGGTTTGTGGTGAAAAAATATTGTTTCTATCCATTAACTCTAGTGTATGTTGTTGGCGATATGACGAAGTTGATGTCTGAATATTTTCAATATTGTTTTTGTCGTTTTTAAACGAATCACTTTGGTAGTGATTAGCGCACACAATAAAGTTTGTATCGCTTTTAAACAAAATAGTTTTTGTAAGGCTTTTCTCAATGAGAGCCGTTTTTTTATCTGCAGCACTTCCAATCATAAATGTTTCGCAAACAAAAGTTTCATGCTGTTTGGCTATTGCAAATGCTTCGTCAATATTTTTAGCATATTGTAAAATTTGTCGCGCCACAATAGCTATTGGAGTTTTTGCCTTAGTAGGAATATCGCTTTTGGCGGCATTGATAGTTACTGTAATTCCTTGCTCGTTCATGCCCGAAACACAGCCAATAAAACCTGCCCAAGTAACGATTGAAAATGCGTAACCGCTATCGGGTTTTACGAATAAAACAATTTTATCTTCTGCAAATTTATCTCCTAAACTAAAGTCTAAATTTCTTCCAACAATCATTGTTGAATCTTCAACTTTGTTGCCCCACGAACTAAATGATGTGCAGCCAACAAGTGCAAAGTTTTGCAACGCATGGCCAATATCGTGTGCTGCGTGGTAATTCAACATTCGGTCGAAAGGCGCACCGATGTAGTTAAATTCGTGTGGCGCATAAAGTGATTCACCATAAATTTCTTTTTGATTTTCTAATGGAAAATGCTTGCTCAAATCGCGATTAAAAAACCTTGTGAAGTACGATAAAAACTTTAAATATTTTTTGTTCGGAATTAAATTTTGAATTTGATCAACGAATGCTTCTTCTTGTTTGTAGAGTAGCTCTTTGTTTAGTTTTCCTAAAGCAACACCTCTGTCAAACGGAGAACCTTCAATATATTCCTCCCACAACCCATACTGGTTTTGGCGTAAAAAGTTATTACCTAAAGTGTAATAGTTTTCGGCCAATTTTTTTCGCTCAAATTTTTGATAAGCACTTTCGTTTACCTTTGGAATTGGCGGCTCTAAAATCCATTGAAAATAAATATATAAGGCAAGCCATAATAGCGCAAAGCAAGCTAAAATGATAGATAATATTTTAATGGCACGTTTCATTTGCTTGGTGAATTTTATTGAGTAAATATTCCATTCCTAGAATATTGCCACATGTGAATAATGCAGTAATTGAAACACCTAAAATGCCATGTAAGTTTACATTTTGTCCGGTTAAAAATAAGTTTGAAATTTTTGTACTTGGCAGAATACGCGTTTTTAATGGTTCATTAAAGTCTTTAATTATTCCATAAGCGCTTCCATCATTTGTACCAATATAATCGCGGAAAGTGAGCGGAGTTGAAGTGCAGTAAGATTCAATATTTTCAGCTATCTCAGGAAATTTTTTTGCAACAACTTTCAATAATTTTTCGGCTTTTTGTTTTTTGAATTCAAGATAATCTTCACTGCGATTGTTTTCTTGCAAAGTAGTGTTGTATGTTTCGTGCCATGCACTTAGTTCGTTATATCGCATATAAGTCATTATCACAGCACTTTTGCAAAATGAATGATGGCTTTCATCTTCATCAGAAAATAGAGCATAAGTGAGTGGCCAGTTTTCTTCATTGTGTTTTGTTGTATTCCACACATCATTGGTAGTGAAACAGTAGTAATTTCGGTTGGTATAAGCGATTTTTTTGGGCTTTAACTTTGCATAAATTACAAAGGTTCCAATTGAATTTTCTAAAGATTTTATTCTATTTCTGTATGGAGATTTTATGGCGGAATCTTGAATGAGTTCTAAAGTTTGAGCCGGATGAATATTTGAAATGAAAGTATCGGCAAAAATTTTTGAGCCATCTTCTAACTGTAGAAATTCAACTTTTCCTTCGTTGGTTTGAATATTTGTTACACGTTTTTTCCGTAGCACTTTTCCGCCATTTTCTTTAATCATTCGGGCTAAAAGTTTTGCAATTTGGTCGCCACCGTTTTTGCATTTTGCAGCACTTTCAATATAGCTATTCACCACTAAAGCATGAACATAAAGTGGCGTTTTTTCTTCTATTCCAATATACAACATGTTATTGCCGGCAAGCACATTTTGTAGCTTTTTATTGGTTGTGAGCTCATCAAAATATTGCTTGGCACTTTTTTCAAAAATAGAGAGATTAGAATATGTTGTAGCAGCTTTTAAATTATAGAGCGGAAAATTTCTACAAATTTCTTGAATATCAATGCAGTATTGTGTTATGGCCTTTTCTTCTTCGGGAAAATCATTGCACAGAATACGACTAAAATTTTCATATCCCATGCCAAAGCGATATTCATTTTGGTCGTTGTGAAATAGCGTTACATCAAATCCATCTTCAGCCATAAAATGCAATTTCAAGCGGTCTATAATTCCTACATAATTGAAAATGGAATAAAGATTTTGCTTTGGCGCTAAGCCTCCAATGTAGTGAACGCCAGTGTCGAAAGTTACACCTTCGTGCTTAAAAGTTTGCAGACTGCCTCCGATTTGCTCATTCTTTTCAACTATGCAAACGCGTTTTCCTTCTTTACTTAAAATTGCACCACAAAGCAATCCGCCCAATCCGCTACCAATAATTGCAACATCAAAATGCTCTTTCAAAGTTGTTGATTTGTGGGCAAATATCCAAAATTTTCAGTGGGTAAATGCGCCTTATTTTAAGGCTAAAAAAACACTAAATTTGAGTGTAGAAAAACTGTTAGCTTTTAATTACTATGTTTTTTTTGTAAATTGATATTTTGCAGCGTTTTAATAAATAGAAAAACAACCAACTTATGCCAAGTATTTTAATTGCAGATGATGAAAAGGCTATTCGCAAAACACTCAAAGAAATATTAGAATTTGAAGGGTATTTTGTTGATGAGGCGGAAGATGGTGCTAAGGCTTTAAATATGATTCAAGAACAAGATTACGACTTGGTCCTGTGCGATATTAAAATGCCAAAAATGGATGGCATGGAAGTACTTTCGCGTGCTGTGGCTGAATCGCCTGATACACCATTCATAATGATTTCCGGACACGGAACTTTAGAAAATGCGGTGGAAGCAACTAAAAAAGGCGCTTTTGATTTTATATCAAAACCACCGGATTTAAACCGTTTGTTGATTACCATTCGCAATGCTTTAGAAAAAGCAAATTTGCAGATTGAAACAAAAGTTTTAAAGCGAAAAGTTGGCAAAACCCGCGAAATTATTGGTGAATCACCTGCCATTAAAAAAATTAAAGAAACTATAGAAAGAGTTGCACCAACCGATGCGCGCGTTTTAATTACAGGCGATAACGGAACAGGGAAAGAATTGGTGGCGCGCTGGGTTCACGAAAAAAGCAATCGCGCTAATGCGCCACTTGTAGATATAAACTGCGCGGCAATGCCGGGTGAATTGATTGAAAGTGAACTTTTTGGGCACGAAAAAGGCTCGTTTACTTCTGCTATAAAAACAAGAATTGGGAAGTTTGAACAAGCAAATGGCGGCACAATTTTCTTAGACGAAATTGGTGATATGAGCCTTGCCGCACAAGCAAAAGTTTTGCGTGTTTTGCAAGAAGGAAAAATTACAAGAGTTGGTGGCGATAAAGATATTTCGGTTGATGTGCGCGTGATTGCGGCTACCAATAAAGATTTGGTGAAAGAAGCTGAAGAAGGACGTTTTAGATTAGACCTTTATCACCGTTTAGGTGTAATTATTGTACACGTTCCATCGCTGAACGAAAGACGAGATGATATTCCATTGTTGGCTGAAAAATTTATGAAAGAAGTTTGCGAAGACAGCAACATTCCTAAGAAAATAATTACGCCAAAAGCATTGGAAGAATTAAAGTTGATGAACTGGACCGGAAATATTCGCGAATTGCGAAATGTGATTGAGCGGTTAGTGATTTTAAGCGGTAACAAAGTTACTGAAGATGAGGTGCGCCATTACGTAACGAACACTCAAGCTAAAGATACACCAATAGACTTGTTTGAATCCTTTGATAGATTTCAAGATTTTAAAGAACATATTGAACGCTTATTTATTGAACATAAGTTACAAAAATTTGGATGGAATGTTTCTAAAACTGCTGAAGTATTAGACATTCAACGCAGCCACTTATACAATAAGATAGAGAAGTATGATTTAAAACGATACTAAAATAGGGTTATGGATATTTCAAAAATATTGAATGAATTAGAAGAAGATCATGAACATTATTTTGGAGCAGTTGCGCCACCGCTCGTTCAGTCTTCAAACTTTGCATTTTCAAGTGTAGAAGATTTTCGCAAAGCTGTTTACAATGAGCAAAAAATAAGCCTTTATACGCGAGGAAAAAATCCAACAACCCATATTTTATGTAAGAAATTAGCAGCATTAGCTGGCGCTGAAGATGCTTTAGTTTTTGGAAGCGGTAGCGCTGCTGTAAGTGCAGCAGTAATAAGCTTGGTAGCAGCAGGCGACCATATTATTTGCCAGCAGCATCCTTACAAATGGTCCGAAAAATTACTAACCAAGATACTGGCAAAATTTGGTGTTGAATTTACGTTTGTAGATGGTACTGATTTCAAAAATTTTGAAGCAGCAGTTAAGCCCAATACAAAACTTATTTACATAGAAAGTCCAAACTCTTTCACGTTTGAACTTCAAGATATAAAAGCGGTAGTAGCACTTGCAAAAAAGATAAACGCAAAAACCATTATTGACAATAGCTATTGCACTTCTCTCGGACAGCGCTGCATAGAAATGGGAATTGATTTGGAAGTGCATTCGCTCACAAAGTATTATGCAGGGCATAGCGATGTAGTAGCAGGAGGAGTTATTGGCAGCAAAGAATTGATTGCTAAAATCTTTACTACGGGATTACAAAATATTGGTGGCATTATATCTCCGCACGATTCTTGGTTAGTTTTGAGAGGAATGCGAACCTTGCCGGTGCGTATGAAACAAGTAGCTGAAACAACAGAAAAAGTTATTGAGTTTTTAGTGGCTCATCCGCGTGTTGAAAAAGTTATTTATCCTTTTCATGAATCGCATCCACAATATGAATTAGCAAAGAAGCAAATGCTGTGGAGTGGAGGATTGTTTTCGTTTATTTTAAAAGCAGAAAAAGTTGAAGAAGTTGAAGCTTTTGCAAATAAATTGAGAGCTTTTAAATTAGCTGTAAGTTGGGGCGGTTATGAATCTTTAATTTACCCTGCTTGTGTAGCCATTCAATCAGAAAGTTACAAAGGTTATTTACCTTTCAACATTATTAGAACATATTGCGGTTTAGAATCGGCTGAATATTTAATAGCAGATTTAAAACAAGCATTAGAATAGTGAAAGCATTTTTTTGTTGTTCTATCCTTTGTTTTTTTGTATTGAACAGTATAAGTTTTGGGCAAACATTTAACTCGCTTGCAAGTGCATTGGCTCAGCCTGAAAAGGTTGTGGTGCTTAATCTTTCAGGTAAAAATATTTCTGCTTTGCCGCAAGCATTTTCTCAATTTACCAAACTGCAAACACTAATTTTAAACGATAATGAGATTAGCGAATTTCCTTCGCAGATTTTGAGTTGCACAAACTTAAAAGTGCTTCAACTTACAGGGAATAAAATAAAGCAATTGCCGAAAGAAATTGCGGTGTTGCAAAATTTAGAAGAATTGGAAATTGGATTTAATGAGTTGAGTGTTTTGCCTGAAGAAATTACTGCAATAAAAAAGCTAAGCAAGCTAAATCTTACACACAATTCATTTTCAAGTTTGCCTGAAAGTTTTGCTCAACTTTCGCAATTAACGATACTCGATTTGAGCTATAATTTGTTTGCTGCATTGCCAAATGCTGTATTGCAACTTCCTAATTTAAAAACCTTAGACGTTACATACAATAAGGAACTAAAGTTGAATAATATTAAAGCAGGAAACTTACCTATGCTAAAGTTATTGCAGCTAAAAGGAACTGCTATTTCAGACAGCGAAACGCTGAAATTAAACTATGTAATTCCTGATTGTTTATTGGTGTTTTAGCGTGCGATGATTATCTTTTTTCGCTCAGTTGCTGTGCTTGTTTTAATTTCTGCAATGTAAATTCCGGCAGCAAATTCTTTTATGTCTAAAACGGTATTTCTTTCAACTCGAATTTTAGAAACTAATTTTCCGGCATTGTTCCAAAGCAAGAAATAGAAAGGTGGTTGAGCGTTATTTTCTATTGTAACAATATCATTTGCGGGATTAGGATAAATGTTGAAATGATTGATTGAAACTTCATTTATGCCAACGCCAAATCCAATAGTATCGCACTTTTCAATTTGGCAATCTCTTGCATCGGTTACAGTTACGCAATAATTTCCTGCGCCTATTCCGCTTAATTGCGGCTGTACTATGCTATCGCTCCAAACGTACTGATATGGCGGAGTTCCATTACTTGCATTCACAGTAATAATGCCATCTTGAGCTTGTGGTGAGCTTGGATTTACCTTTGCTACCACATCTACTTTCATAAGCGTGCTGGGTTGCTCCACAGGTGCTAATGCAGTTGTAGAGCAGCTTCCATCGCTCACAGTTACTGTGTAAATGCCTTGTGCTAAGCCAGTGGCAGTTTTGCTGTTTTGCGAAGGTGAAGTATTCCATGTGTAGGTGTAATTTCCATTTCCTCCGGAAGAATTTGCTGTTGCCGCTCCATTGTTTCCGCCTTTACATCCAACATCTTTCACGCTCATTGCAACTTTTATAGGTACAGATTTTATGGTATCGCTATGCGAAAATTGGCATTTAAAATTATCAGTAACTGTGATTGAATAAACACCCGGAAGTAAATTGCTGATAGTTTTTGTGCTGTCGTTAGTACTCCAAATAAATTTGTATGGCGAAGGATTTTCGCTGCTGTAGTTTGAAGTTAAAGCACCATCGTTGGTACAAGTTGGCCTGTTCACTATCCCGAAATTTGGCTGAACAGTACAAGCATTTTCTATATTCAGTCGCATGGCTAAAACTCTTGTGAATGCTTGTGTTGCCAATAGCGAATCATATTCATTGCCGGAAGCCCAGCGGTAAAATGGATTGCCGGAAAACTTAAACCAATTCACACTATTGGTTTGTATGGCATCGCAAACACCCACATTTAGTTTTGCTCCATTCTGCTCCACAATTGCTAATAGATATTTGCCGATTTGCATTTTAATTTTTGAAATAAAATTGAGCGTGAGCAACTTTCCATTTAGTGAATCACTTAAAGTTGTAGTGTAAGAAAATGTAGAATCTACAATGCCTTGTGGTGAATTTCCAAATACATAAAGTTTGAATTTTACGGTTGCACCAACTGATGGTTTAGTAAGATACACAGTAGCAGAATTAGCTTTGGCAGGATGAAAAATTTCATAGAAACTTCCGAACTCGCCATAGTTTGCACCAATAGATATGTTGCCGTTGATGCTGCCATTATCTCTTGCGTAAACGGTATCATTTACTAATAAAAAATGCTTTAGCGTATCATTGGTTTTATCGCCATCTGTTTGTTGAATTTGTGTGAAATAATTCAACTCAAAAAGACCTGTATCAATTGGCGTAAATAGAGGGAAATTAAAAGTGGAAACTAAACCACTTCCCAAAAATGAAACCGTGCCGCTGTCAATTTTTTGCAATACACTATTTCTGCGCACAACACAAAACAATTTCACATTGGTTAAATTGTTGGCACCATTGTTGTAAACCACTGCCGATGGTTGAAAAGCATTTCGTTGAGAACGTGGAATAATGGTGTAGCGCGAAGGTGAAACGGAAGATAAAATTGCCGCATCAAAAGGAGGTTTTAGTTCAATTTTTATATCATCAATCAACAATAAATTTTTGTTGTAGGAATTATTTCTGAAAGCTAAATAAACTGTTTGTCCGGTGTAAGCTTGCAAGTCTGCGGAGTGATTGGTAAGTATGGTTTGTTCAGCATTTGTACTAAAAAGCACGGTTGTAAAATCACCTATATTTTTTCCTGAAGTTGAAATTCTTACTTCGTAACCATCGCGAAAATCTGGGTCGAGCGCTACCGCTTTCCAACTTAAAGTAGCTTTTGCTGAAAGCAGAATTGGCGATGTAATCATCCAATCATCAGCTTGCGCAGCAGGCGAATACCATGAAGTGCTAATGGCTGCGGTATCGTGTGTTTGTGTGCTCCATTCGTGTGCAACCCACGCATTGTTTACAAACGAAACTTGCGATGCCGGAGTTTTGTTATCGTTATTTATTAAAGTAAAAGAAGCAGGAATGCCCTGTTGGAAATCTTCAAAAAAAATTACTTGTGCCGTAGCAAACTGCAAGAGCAATAACCATGACAAGCACAGCAGTAAAATTTGCTTCATGTAGAGGATTTATGTGCCAAAATTACATTTTCATTTCACAATACGTTATTTTGGGGAAGAAGATACACTTGCACTTACTAATTCTTTGCTGGAGTTGCCAACCTTAATGGTTGCAAGTGTTTGCTTAAATGGTTCAATAGATTTTAAATAGCTTTGTTTATACTTAGCAGGCAGCGGTTCGCAAATGGCAAGTTTTTGTTTAAATGGATCTACTTGTTTTCCAGCGCGCCAAAAGCGGTAGCACACGTGAGGTCCTGTGGCTAAGCCTGTGCTTCCTACATAACCGATTACTTCGCCTTGTCTTACTCTTGCTCCTCTGTGAATACCTTTTGCAATTTTGCTCATGTGCAAGTATTGCGTTTTAAACTCGCCATTGTGCCTAATTTTTACATAGTTCCCATTGAATTTTTTGAATTGAGCATCTTCAATCACACCATCGGCTGTTGCCATAATTGGTGTGCCATAAGGTGCTGCATAATCTGTTCCTAAATGCGATTTCATAACTTTAGTTACCGGGTGCAAACGTGCTTTTGCAAATCGGGAACTTATTCTGAAGAATTTTAGCGGAGATTTTAAAAACTGACGTTTCATGCTTTCACCGTGTTCATCATAAAATTCACCTTCGTGAGAGCCGTCTTTTTCAAAATAATATGCTTGATATTCTTTGCCGCTGCTGCCAAACAAACAAGCGTAAACTTTTCCTACTCCAACGCTTTCTCCTTCCACAAAATCTTCATCGTAAATAATTTTGAAATAATCGTTGGATTGAATGCGGTAAAAATCTATGGCACACGAAAAAATTTCTGACATACGAACAGCTAACGATGCAGGGATTTGATTAGCATCTAAAGTTTCGTAAAGAGAACTTGTAATTGTACCGCTTACTTCGCGTCTTTTTCTTTCCACTTTGTGTTGCCCGCGATACATGTATGTGGAATCATCAAAATTAAAAACTACATAGTTTACTTTGTCTTCCTCATAAATTAGTTTTGAAGGCACCATGCCGCTATCAGAAGGTTGCATCACAACTGTGTAGCTATTTCCTGCACGCATTTTACGCGGGTTGAAAATTTCGCGCGAGCCTTGTATCACAAATGATGCAACTGATGATGCAATATTGTGTTTCAAGAAAATATCGGTGATAAGTTCATTTGGCTCAACTGCACATGTAAGCAATTGGCAGCCGGTTAAATTCATTCCGTAGCGAATAATTGTTTCCTGAACTTCCGTAGCTCTACTATGTATTTTGTGTTCAGCAAGTTGCTCACCGGCAACTTTTTCGTAATATTTATAGGAAGTAAATACTAATGCCGAAACAGAAAGTATTGCAATACCTAACCACAGCCATGTTTTTTTCATAAGTAACGAAGTTAGAAAAATATACAAAATGGTTAAGTCATTGTGTGCTTAGTTATCGTCAATAATCTATAAATTGAATAAATAAATAGGCAGCACGAATGATTTTGGAGCATATTTTTGGATAAAGACATAAAAAAAGAGGCTGCTCAATCATTTTTGAACAGCCTCTTTTTTTTAAAGAAAAATTTGTGTTTAGAAGTCTTTCACAGAAGTGTTTTTCTTGTAAGCTTCTGCATCTTGCCAACTGCTTTCGATAGTTAATTCAAAGCGCAAGTATTCGTATTCTTTTAGAGTGAAAGTAACATCGCGAATAAGCCATTGGTACATGGTTACACCTTCAACTGCTCTTTCGTTTGCACGCTCGCCAAACTTATAGTTCAAAATAAACTTCATTTGGGCGAAATCTTCTTTTGGTCCTTCAATATAAACTTTGGTAAATCTGTTATCGTCATTAAAAATATAAACTAATTTATTTAAGCGTACGTTGCCAATATTCATTGGATCGCCTTTTAAAACAAAAGCATTTTTAAGGTTCATGGAGCGGTCTTTAATAAACTCCAATTTTTGTCCATTAAGCGTAATTGAATCTAATTTTGCACCCCAAAGAATTCCTCTAAAATCGGCAACAGAAGCGCCATCTTTAGATTGAGAAAAAGCGCTGGCGCTTAAAAAGCATACCAATAAAACAGTTAAAAATTTTTGCATGATATTTTACTAAAATTGAAAAATGATAAATTTAAGAATGCGCCAAAAGTGTATTGTTTAATTTCGGTTTGCAAATTTATTTTGCAAAAATGTGTGGTTCGGCTGTGGATAAGTGTGTATTCTATATTAGATTTTCAAACTGCTGTATTTGGAGTGCTTGTTAAGCAGTTGTGCTAATTATTATGGTATTCGAAAAGATTACGGGAGTTGGCAGGGATATAAAATATCCGATTATTTATATGTTCAATATACTCTATGGTATATGTCAAACAACGATTCTTAGTGATTTATTGAAGCGTAGTAACAGAAACAAAAAAAGCTACCCGAATAAGTAGCTTTTGTAAATTGCTTAGTTGATTTGGTTATTCAGTAACCCATTTGTAATCAGAACCTCCTGCTTCGCAAGCTAATTTTGCTGCATCGTAAAGTGTTTGATTGTCTTTTTCACAGTACTTCACACCTGATTTTGTTCCATTTACAGAACACTGTCCACATTTTTTGCAAGATTGAGTACCAACAAGGATAGCTACAACTGCCAAAGCCGATAATACCTTTTTCATAAGATTAAATTTTTGGTTTTTTAATATAGTACAAGAATAATAAATTAAATTTATGAAAAGAAGAGGCGAAAGATGCAGAAGTAAGAATTTCGAGATTTTGTATGAATTAGTCCTTTCCATCAATTAGGTTTAATGTAAGGTAAGTTATATTAAAATTTCACGGAAGTTTATGCGCTGAGCGAAACAAAATTTAGCGCTGTTAAAATTTTAACAAAGAATTATTATTATTGCCCTCTTAAATTTAAGCTATAGAGAAATTTCTACACTAAACAAACTTAATTAAAACAAACTGCACTGAAAGAATTCAAATTCATTGTGGTAATTTTTAGAAAAATATGATAGCTTATTTGAGCGGGAAACTTACGCATAAATCTCCCACTTATGTAATAGTAGAAAATGCTGGTTTTGGGTTTAAAGTAAACATTAGCCTAAACACTTATTCTGCCATACAGCAAGTAGAAAATGTAAAACTCCACACTTCACTTATTGTAAAAAACGAAGGGCAAAGCCTTAGCGGTTACGAACTTTATGGTTTTGCCGAAGAAACTGAAAAAGATTTGTTCGAAATGCTTATTTCAGTAAGCGGTATTGGCGCTTCTACTGCGCGTATTATGCTTTCTGCGCATAAGCCCGATGATATTAAACAGGCAATAGTGCTGGAAAATGAAATGCTCATTCAAAGCATAAAAGGCATTGGGCCTAAAACTGCTAAGCGTGTTATTTTAGAACTAAAAGATAAAGTGTCTAAAGCCGGAGTAACTACCACCGCCACTTTAACAAACTCACTACACAATAGCGCCCGCGAAGAAGCGTTATATGCGCTTATCGCATTAGGCTACCAAAAGGCGCAAGTGGAAAAAGTATTGATGAAAATTATTGCAGAAAACCCGGGTTCTCCGGTTGAAACTTTAGTGAAAGCTGCATTAAAAAGTTTATAGAATAGAAGGAATATTGGAGATAATCTAACTAAAGAGCATTGTTTAAAACCATAAAATATAAATTACTTTCTGTTGCGGTTTGCTCGGTTGCACTTGCAGCCATGATAAGCAGTTATGCCAATATCACTGGCTATCGCTATTTGCCTTCGTTGCCTCCAATTCCCAAAGCGGCTGCTGCCGATTCTTCAAAATCGCAAAAGAACCGGTATCCAATGAAAGATAGAACAGGGGATTTTGTGAGCGACAAATCTAAAGACCCGTTTTACTTAGAAGACCCCAAAAACGTAACCCAAACTGTAGAATACGATCCAAAATCAGGGCAATATATTTTGCGCGAAAAAATTGGCGACCAAGATTACCGCCCACCAACGTATTTAACTTACGATGAATACCTAAAAACTACTGAAAAACAAGAGCGCGATGCTTATTGGAAAAGCCGTAGCAATGCATTAGGTTTAGTAGAAGATAGAGGTTTGTTGCCGCCAATTCAAGTGAAGAAAAAGTTTTTCGATAAGCTTTTTGGCGGAAGCAAAATTGAGATTAGACCACAAGGAAATTTAGAACTCACGCTTGGTGCAAACTACCAAACAGTTGCCAACCCAAATATTCCTTTAAGAAATCGCAAAACAGGCGGTTTCGATTTCGACATGAACATCAATGTGAATGTGGTAGGGAAAATTGGCGATAAATTGCAACTCGGTGTGAAATATAACACACAAAGCGGCTTCGATTTTGAGAACCAAATGAAGTTGGAATATGCCGGAGATGAAGACGATATTATTAAGAAAATAGAAGCCGGAAACGTGAGTATGAGTTTGCCCACACGATTGATAACCGGAAGCCAATCTCTATTTGGGTTTAAAACAACTTTGCAGTTTGGTAGATTAACTTGGACGAGCTTACTTTCTCAACAACGCGCCAAGCGAGAATCTATCGTGATTCAAAATGGTGCGCAACGCCAAAATTTTGAAATTAAGGCCGACCAATACGAAGAAAACCGACACTTCTTTTTAAGCCAATATTTCCGCGACCAATACGATTATGCGCTTTCTACTTTGCCGGTAATTCGCTCCAATATAAATATAACTCGTTTAGAAGTTTGGGTTACCAACCGAAACGGGCAAACGCAAGGCGTACGCGATGTTGTAGCGTTGCAAGATTTAGGTGAAATCAATCCGTATTCACAGCAAATACAAGCTACCGGAGGTGGCGATGGCAGAGCAAGAAATGATGCAAACAATTTATACAGGCGTTTGGTTTCAAACCCGAATATTCGTTTTGTAGATAAAATTGTAACAGAACTTACGGGGCCAAATTTCAACTTAGTGCAAGTGCAAGATTTTGAGAAAACTTACGCACGCCAACTCGACCCGAGAGATTATACTTTCAACCCACAGTTGGGTTACATTTCATTAAACACACTTATTCAACCAAACGAAGTTTTAGCAGTTGCTTTTCAATACGAATTTAACGGGCAAGTTTTCCAAGTAGGAGAGTTTGCCAACCAAGTGCCACCAGATAGCAGCACCACCAGCAAAGTACTTTATCTTAAAATGCTGAAAAGCACATCGGCACGACCAACACTTCCGGTTTGGGATTTGATGATGAAAAATATTTACTCATTAGGCGCATACCAATTAACCAACGAAGATTTTAGGTTAGATATTTATTACAGCGACCCGGGCGGTGGCGAAAAACGCTACATGCCAAAAGGAAATATAAAAGGGCATCAACTTATTAGATTGTTGAATCTCGATAACGTGAATATGTATGGCGATCCGCAGCCCGATGGATTGTTTGACTTTTTGCCGGGTGTAACTATTCTTAGCCAAAACGGGCGGCTTATTTTTCCTGTAAAAGAACCTTTTGGCAGCAATTTAAAACAGAAATTTATTGATGCCGGAGATGCCAGCATTGCCGACCAATACACTTATCAGCAACTTTACGACTCTACTAAGTTTAGAGCGCAGCAGTTTCCTGAATTTAACCGCTTTGTGGTGCGCGGACAATACAAAGGCGTAAACAATAGCGAAATACGCATTGGCTTTGGTAATGTGCCGCAAGGTTCGGTAGTGGTGAGTGTGGGCGGCCAGCGATTGGTAGAAGGTACTGATTACACGGTAGAATACACTTCTGGCATAGTGCGCATTTTAAACCAAAGTGTTTTAAACTCAGGGCAAAAAGTTCAAATAGATTTTGAAAATAATAACCAGTTTGGCATTCAACAGCGCAGCATGTTTGGCACACGCTTAGATTTTCGTGTGAATCCTAAATTAAATATTGGTGCTACGGTGATGCACTTGCGCGAACGCCCATTTTCGTTTAAAGTAAATATTGGCGAAGACCCGATTGCAAACACCATCATGGGTTTAGATGTGAGCTACCAAACCAATTTGCCTTGGCTCACAAAAGCATTGGATAAACTGCCAATTTATTCAACCAAAGAAATGAGTATTTTGAATGCTTATGGTGAAGTTGCATATCTAAAACCTGGACATCAAAAAGCAATTCAAAATGCCGATGGACAAGCACAAGTTTATGTTGATGATTTTGAAGGAACAACCATTAGCTATCCTTTAACTTCTCCAATAAATGCTTGGAAGCTGGCTTCTACTCCGCGCAATATGCCAAATTCGCAAGGCATTGAAAAATTTCCTGAGTCGCATTTTGTGAGCGATTCTACTTATGGTTTCAACCGTGCAAAAATGGCTTGGTATAGAATTGATAACTCATTTTTTAATGCTACCAATACACAAACAAAAGTAGTAAGCAGTTGTAAAGAATGTACTTCAAACCACTTAGTGCGTTTAATTCCACAACAAGAAGTATTTCCAAATCGTCCGGGACAAAATATAGACCAAAACCTTTACACTTTCGATATTTCTTATTTTCCACGCCAGCGCGGACCTTATAATTTTGAAGCCAGCCCAAGCCCAACAGTTCGCAATGGAAAAGTGATTTCGTATGGTGTAAATGCCGATGGAAGTTTAAAAGAACCACAAACACGCTGGGGCGGCATTATGCGTGCAATAGATAATAATAACTTAGAAGCGAATAACGTTGAGTTTATCGAATTTTGGTTGTTAGATCCGTTTGTTTACAATAGATCAAGTTCGGGCGGAAAATTATACTTGCAACTCGGAAATATTTCAGAAGATATTTTGCGCGATTCGCGTATGCAGTTTGAAAATGGCTTAGCTTGCGATAGCGCTGTTTTAGACAGAACAGCTTGGGCAAGAGTTCCAAAACTTACGCCATTGGTAAATGCTTTTGATAATGATCCTGATGTGAGACGTTGCCAAGATGTTGGTTTTGATGGTCTTAACGATAGTGATGAAAGAAATAATCACTCCGATTTTTTAACCAAAGTAGGCAGCTTTTTAAACCCTGATGCACTTGCTGTTTTGCAAGGCGACCCAGCCAGCGATAACTTTAAATTTTTCTTAGACGGCAGCTACGAGAACGAAAAAAATATCATCACTCGTTACAAAGATTACAACAGTCCAGATAACAACTCTCCGGTGCAAAGTGGAAATTCTACCCAAACCAGCGCAGGAACTAACTTGCCGGATAATGAAGATTTGAACAAAGATTTTTCACTAAATGAAAACGAAGAATATTTTCAATACGAAATTGATATGTCGCCACAAGCATTGGCTGACGACCAAAATCCGTATGTAATTTCGCGTTTGCATTATCCTGCAAAATCGTTTAATGGTGTGCCGGAGCCGGAGTGGACTTGGTATCAATTTAGAGTTCCAATAAACAGCTACAAAACGCGCGTTGGTAGTATTCCGGATTTTAAAAGCATACAATTTATGCGTATGGTGGTTGGCGATTTTCAAGATAGCGTAACCATGCGTTTTGGAACTTTAGAATTGGTGCGAAACCAATGGCGTACTTACAATCAACCGCTGAATGATCCAACCGACCAAATTCCTTCTGATAATGGTTCAAACACACGCTTTTTAGTTTCATCAGTTGGAGTAGAAGAAAATAGCGGTAAAGAACCGGTGAACTATGTGATGCCTCCAAACTTGCAACGTGAGCAAGGTATTGGCGCACAAACCAATCAATTTATTCCTTTGAATGAGTCAGGACTTTCAACTACTGTGCGCAATTTAAAAGATGGCGATTTAAGAGCGGTGTTTAAGAATATGACATTGGATTTGCGCAGGTACAAAAAGTTGCGCATGTACATTCACGCAAACGAAGTGATGGATTCCGAAACCGGTCCTGTGAAAGATAATGAAGTGGTAGCTTTTATTCGTATTGGTTCAGATTTTAAAGACAACTATTACCAATATGAAATTCCTTTAAAAATTACGCCCAATAACAGCAAGTATAATCCAGATAGCGATAACGACCGTAAATTGGTGTGGCCAGATTCAAACCAAATGGTTTTAGATTTAAAAGAATTTGTGCGCCTAAAACAAACCAGAAACCTCACAGCCGGCTATCCGCGCGATATTCCATACTCAATGGTTAGCAGCACAGGACATTTAATTTCCATAATCGGAAATCCTGATATCGGTGCGGTAAAATCGGTGATGTTAGGTTTAAAAAACCCATCGCAAACGGATAAAAATAATCCGCTAAAAGATAAAGATGATGGCTTGGCAAAATCTATTGAAGTTTGGTTCAACGAAATGCGCGCTTCCGATTTTGATGAATTTGGCGGAGCTGCTGCAATTGGTAATGTGCAATTAAAACTTGCTGATTTAGGAATGGTGAATGTGAGTGCCGCCATGCACACCAAAGGCTTTGGGCAAATAGAACAAAAAATTGACCAGCGCTATAAAGATAATTATTGGCAATACGATGTAAACTCAACTTTGCAATTAGGAAAATTGTTGCCGGCAAAAGCGGGCTTCCAACTTCCATTTTATGGTGGCATTGCGCAAACTTTCAGCACGCCTGAGTTTGACCCATATCAATTGGATATTGCTACCAACGATTATGTAAAAGCCATAAAAGAAGCTTATGGTTCAGACTCTGCACGCAGGTATAAATCACAAATTCAAACCATTACCACTACTAAAGGCTGGAACTTTAGCAATGTGCGAATTGTGCCGGTAACGAAACAAAAGAAGCCGCAAATTTACGACCTTGGCAACTGGAATTTTACCTACGCTTACACTGAGCAAGTGAGCAGCGACCCATTTTTAGAAAAAAATTCTAAGAAAACTTATGTAGGACAAATTGCATGGAATTTTGCTCCACAACCAAAAGACCTTTATCCGTTTCGCAAGCTCATAAAATCTAAATCGAAGTGGTTGGATATTATTCGCGACATCAACTTCAATTTTATTCCTTCCACCTTGGGCGTAACCAATGACTGGAACAGAGAATTTGGTGAAATAAAACTGCGACCATTGGGCGAAGCTGACTATGCCATTCCTTCAACTTATTTCAAATTTTTTAAGTGGAATAGAAGCTATACTTTAAACTACAATCCATTTAAATCACTAAGCATTCAGTATAGCGCAACCAATAATTCCAGAGTTGATGAACCAGATGGACCTTTAGACACTAAGGCAAAAATGGATACCATGTGGGACCATTTTTGGAAAGGAGGAAGAAACACAAACTATGTTCAAAGCCTTTCTGCGAACTACAATTTACCTATCAATAAAATTCCGGCATTCGATTTCATCACTGCGAGCTTGGGCTACAATGCCAACTACAATTGGATGGCGCTTCCACAAGTAAAAGATGCTAACGGAAAATGGATAATCAATCCGATGGGCAACACTATAAGCAATGCACAAAGTAATCGCGGTAGGGCCGATTTCGATTTTAGAAAGCTTTACAACAAGTCGCCTTTCTTGAAAGTATATAATATGCCAAATCCAAATTTGGGCGATGCAAAGGCAATTAAAGTAAAGAAAGAAGCTGCGATAAAAGCAAGAGAAAAGCTGAAAGAAGAATTAGTAAAACTGAAAGAAAGGAGAGAAAAGATAAAATTAGATTTAAAAGCCCTAAAAGCTGATATGCAAATGGATACAGCTAAAAAAGCACGAGAGTTGAAGCGCTTAACCATGGAGAAAAAAGCAAATAAAAGCGCGATTAAGCAAAAGCGAACAAATCTAAGGAATAAGCAACTTCCTTCTGATCCATTTATATCGTTGGCACTTCGTCCGTTGCTTATGATTAAGCGTGTGAGCATGGAAATTAAACAAAATGCAGCAACTACTTTGCCGGGATTCCAAGGTTACAGCCGCGTACTCGGAAACGACCACAAAATGATGGCTCCGGGTTATGATTTTGTATTTGGCAATCAACCGGGCTTCAATTTGTTTACAGGCTTAGACCAGTACGATGCCAACGCCCGTGATCAATGGCTCAACCGTGCAGCATCAAAAGGTTGGATAACGCGCGACACTTTGCTGAACCAAAAATTTACACAAGCACGCAGCGAAAGAATTGACTTTACGGCTTCGTTAGAGCCTGCTCCTGATTTTAGAGTGGAACTAAAAATGTTTAGAGAAAAAAGCATTGCACACTCTCAATATTTCAAAGCAATAGATAATATTTCGGGTGAAATAATGCACCTAAATCCAATTGATATTGGAAGTTACACTATTTCTTACCTTCCGATTAAAACAATGTTCCAGAAAATTGATGCAAAAGGTTTGAGTGATGTGTATAGAACTTTTGAAGCAAACCGAAGTATTATTTCGCGCAGATTGCAAGAGCAAAATCCTAATTCACAAGGCAACTACACCGTGCGCGATACCAGCGGAACAGTGAAACAAGACGGCAATTATGCTTATGGTTACGGACCAAAATCGCAGGAAGTGCTCATTCCGGCTTTCCTTTCGGCTTACTTTGGAAAAGATGCGAAAACCACAAATTTGAATCCATTTAAAACATTCCCGCTACCAAACTGGAACATTAGCTACAACGGTTTAAATAAGTTTAAGTGGATGCAAAAAATTGTGCAAAACATAAGCATTACACACGGTTACAGCAGCACACTTACGGTGAGCAGTTTTCAAACTAATTTAGATTATAGAGGAACCGGTGCCTTAAATGGCGGCAATAGAATTGATACCTTAAACGGAAACTATTATCCGCTGTACGCCATTCCAAATATTGTGTTGAACGAATCGTTCTCTCCTTTAATAGGAATTGACATGACCTTTAAAAACAATATTCAAGCGCGATTTGATTACAAAAAATCGAGAACACTAACTATGAATTTCTACGATTACCAATTGGTGGAAATGAATACTGAGCAGTTTACATTTGGCGCAAGCTATAAAATAAGAGGTTTAAAATTACCGATTAAATTTAGAGGAAAACGCATTCGCTTAGATAACGATTTGAACTTTAGATTTGATTTCAGCTATCGCGATAATATAACCGTGAACCATAGAATTGACGCTGGTTTGCCACAGATTACAAACGGTAGCACAACTTATACTATTCAACCTTCCATAGATTACGTAATTAGCCAAAGAATGAACATAAGAATCTTTGTAGATTACAATAAAACAATACCGAAGATTTCTACCGGATTCCCTACCACACGAACGCGCGGAGGTGTTACACTTAGGTTCACGCTTGGACAGTAAAATTTGAATACTACGCTTTGGTTTTTTTCATAAATAAATATTATTGCATAAAATCAACAGCATGAGCAACTCCCAACACGATAATTGGGGTTCAAGAGTGGGACTAATTTTAGCGATGGCAGGGAATGCAGTCGGGTTCGGAAACTTTTTGCGCTTTCCAATTCAAGCGGTGCAAAATGGCGGTGGCGCTTTCATTATCCCATATTTTGTTTGCTTTTTGCTCATGGGTATTCCATTGCTTTTTGTGGAATGGAGCATGGGACGTTTTGGCGGAAAACACGGGCATCATTCTACTCCGTTTATTATGGAAACAATGGATAAACGCGCCTTTTGGAAATACATTGGCGTATTTGGCATTTTTACAAATATTGCTGTGGCAGCTTACTATTGCTACTTAGAATCTTGGACGCTCAGCTATATGTATCACAGTGTTGCAGGTTCTTTTACTGGAAAAAGCTCGGAGCAAGTTGCTGCTTTTTTCAATGATTATATTGGGCTAAAAACAATGGAACCGCTTTTCTTTTGGGTGCTTTGTTTATTTTTAAATGTGTGGATTTTATCGCGTGGTATAGAAGATGGCGTTGAAAAAGCTGCGAAAATTGGAATGCCGCTATTGATTATGTTCGGTGCGTTTATTGCAGTGAAAGGCGTAAGCATAAGAGCAGGAGAAAATGGTGCAATATTTGATGGTACTTTAGGTTTAAATTTCTTGTGGACACCGGATTTTTCAACCATTTGGACGCCTAAAGTTTGGCTGGCTGCTGCTGGACAAATTTTCTTTACACTTTCTGTGGGAATGGGTTCTATTCAGTGCTATTCTTCATATTTAAAAAGTAAAGATGATGTAGCACTAAACGCTATGAGCGCAGGTTGGATGAATGAATTTGTAGAAGTAGTACTTGGTAGCGCTGTTATTATTCCAATTTCGGTTGGGTATTTAGGAATAGATAAAGTGGTAGAACTCACGCAAACCGGAGGTTTCGGTTTAGGTTTTAAAACAATGCCGTATTTGTTTCAGCAGTGGGGAACTACCATTGCGGCAGTGGTAGGTTTAATGTGGTTTGGTCTGCTGTTTTTTGCCGGAATTACTTCATCATTGGCAATGGGTTCGCCTTGGATTAGCTTTATGCGAGATGAATTTGGTTGGAAAACAGGTCAATCGGCATGGCTCTTCGGAATTATAGTTTTGCTTTTAGGTTTTCCTACCGTAGTATTTTTTAATGAAGGCGTTTTTGATGAATACGACTATTGGGCTGGCACAGTTGGTTTAGTAATTTTCGCCTTAGCTGAAATTATTTTGTTCGCTTGGATTTTTGGTATGGAAGAAGGTTGGAAGGAAATAAATGAAGGCGCAGAAATTAAAATTCCGATAGTGTATAAATACATTATTAAATACGTTACCCCAATATTTATTGCAGCAGTTTTTATCGGCTCGCTACCTGATATTTACAATAAGATTATGGCAGAAACCACAAGCTATGTAAAAATATCGCGACTGCTGTTGGTGGTAGTTTATGCAGCAATTTGTGCGATGGTTTATACAGCATATAAAAAGCGCATAAAAGAAGGGCGGTTTATTAAGAAGGATCTTTTATGAAAACTATTATTATGGGTTAACCAGTTGTGCATTTTAAATTTTCTTTCAAACATGATAAAAAAGGATGCTCACAAAAACGAATTTTCTTTAAAAATAAGGCTTGCACAAAGTTCATAATTCGCAATTAACCATTATCTGTTATCATTGCAGAAAATAAACATTATGAGTAACTCGCAGATTTATGTAATGCTTTTGCACACACACAAATTAGTAGTGATTTTATTTCTACTACACTATTTAATTAAAACAGTTTTGTTGGTGCTGAACAAGCAAGAAGCATTGGCAAAATATTCTAAGCCAACCAAAGTGCCGGAAATGATTATTAGCTCATTATTTTTAATTACCGGAGTGGTAATGTTGGTGATGGGAGCACAAGTTACTACACTGCTTTTGGTGAAAATTGTTTTAGTGTTTGCCGCAATTCCATTGGCAGTTATTGCATTTAAAAAGGGAAACAAAGGATTGGCAATTCTTTCAATTTTGTGTGTTATCGCAAGCTATGGTTTGGCAGAAGCAAACCGTTCAAAAAGAGGAAAAGTTACAGTAGATACTACTGCTGAGGCAGGAAATAGCTTAGCAATAGGTAAAAAAGTTTACACCGAAGCATGTGCCGCATGTCATGGTGATACAGGCAATGCAGGATTAGCCGGAGCAAAAGATTTAACTACTTCAACTTTAAATCACGAAGAAGTTTTATCCATTATCCAAACAGGGAAAAACAGTATGCCGGCTTACAAAAAACTAACTACTGAGCAAATTGAAGGTGTGGCTCAATATGTTGAAAGTTTAAGAGCAAATAAACAAGCCGAGCCTGCAAGTGCAGAGTAAAGTTGAAATATAAAATTGAAAAAAATGTCTTTTGAAAAAGCAAATGAAATTCTGAAAGAAATAGAAGCAGCACATCCTGAAAATGCTGATGCTTTGGAGCAATTCAGAATAAAATATTTAGGAACAAAAGGAGTGATAAAAGACCTTTTTGGAGCAATGAAAAATATTGCTGCGGAGCAAAGGAAAGATTATGGACAGTTGATGAATACGCTTAAAGTTGCAGCAGAACAAAAGCACGACACTTTAAAAGCACAATTCTCTGCTTCATCACAAAGCACTAAAGAGAAAATTGATATTACCGCACCTGCTTATACTTTAAACCTTGGCACACGCCATCCGGTAAGTATTATCCGACATAAAATGATTGAGATTTTCAGCCGTATTGGTTTCACTGTTGCCGAAGGTCCTGAAATTGAAGACGATTGGCATAATTTTACTGCATTAAATACGCCTGAAGATCATCCGGCACGCGATATGCAAGACACTTTCTTTTTAGATGAAGAAAAGCAAAGAATGTTGCGCTCACAAACCTCAACGGTGCAAATTAGAGTAATGGAAACCCAAAAACCACCAATACGAATTATTTGCCCGGGAAGAGTATATAGAAATGAAACAATTTCAGCTCGTGCACATTGCACATTTCACCAAGTGGAAGGCTTGTATATAGATACCGATGTTTCGTTTGCCGATTTAAAACAAACCATGCTTTATTTTGCACAAGAAATGTTTGGTAAGAATGTGGTGGTGCGTTTTCGCCCATCGTTTTTCCCATTCACAGAGCCAAGTGCCGAAATGGATATAAGCTGTTTTGTATGCGAAGGCAAAGGCTGTCCGGTTTGTAAACAGTCCGGTTGGGTAGAAATTGGCGGTTGCGGTATGGTAGATCCTGCTGTGCTTGAAAACTGTAAAGTGGATGCAGAAAAATATACAGGATTTGCATTCGGAATGGGAATTGAAAGAATAACCATGTTGAAGTACCGCATCAACGATTTGCGTTTGTTTTTTGAGAATGATGTGCGCTTTTTAAAGCAGTTTGAAAGCGCTTCTTAATCCATAATTATGGCAATAAAAAAAATTGGCGTTTGCGGTGCAGGAACAATGGGTGCTGGTATTGCGCAAGTATTTGCACAACACGGTTTTGAAACTATTTTGTTTGATGTAAATCAAGAACAACTTGAAAAGGCACAAGCTGGAATTTTAAGTAGTTGGAAGCGCTTGGTTGAAAAAGGAAAACTAACAGAAGAAGCTAAAAGTGCCGCAGGTAAAAAATTAACGATAGCAGCAGATTTAAGTGATGCAAAAGCCGATTTAATAATTGAAGCAGTAGTTGAGGGATTAGATGTTAAGTCAGATTTGTTTTCAAAGTTAAGTGCGCAAAACAGTAACGAAACTATATTGGTGAGCAATACCTCTTCGCTCTCTATTACTCAAATTGCAGCGGGCATTTCAAATCCTGAACGTTTTGCGGGAATGCACTTTTTTAACCCTGCACCGGTTATGAAATTAGTTGAAATAATTGGCGGTTCGCACACCGCAAATTCAACAATTGAAACTTTAAAAGAATTGGTGAAAAGCATCGGAAAAAATCCGGTGGTTTGTAAAGATTCTCCGGGTTTTATTGTGAACAGAGTTGCACGTCATTTTTATGTTGAAAGTTTGAAAATTGCCGAAGAGCAAGTGGCAAGTTTCGAAAATGCTGATGCACTTTTAGAAAGTGCAGGATTTAAAATGGGTGCTTTTAAATTGATGGACGTAATAGGAAACGATATAAACTTTGCAGTTACTAATTCGCTGTTTCAAGCGTTTCATGGTGATGCAAAATTTCGCCCTTCGCGCATACAAGAACAAAAGGTAAAAGCAAACCAATTAGGCGTGAAAACAGGCGAAGGCTTTTACAGATATTCTAAATAGCGCTGCTACTTTTTTGCTAAAAAGTTCTCTACAATTTCTATGAAACGATTTGGGTTTGCGGCATGAACCCAGTGCCCTGCATTTTCAATTTCTTCCAATTCATTATTGGGAAATAACCGCATGATTTCAGCGTAGTTTTCTGCTGAAATATAATTTGATTTTTGCCCTTTAATAAAGAGTGATTTGCCTAAGAATGGAGTACCAGAAACCTCATCAGAAATCGCTTGATATTTTTTCCAAAGCACAGGTGCATTAAATCGCCATTCAAACTTGTTTTCTTCATCGCGATACAAACCTTTCAATATAAATTGAATGGTAGCTGCATCTTCATTTTTTAAATTTTTACGTATGTGATTTTCTACTTCTTCTCTACTCTCAGCTTTGCTTAAATCTACGCTTAGTATTGCTTTGAAAATTTGGCTGTGTCTATCTTCGTAGTAAACCGGTGCTACATCGGCAATAATTAATTTCTCAACCATTTCAGGATATTGCATAGCAAATTTCATAGCAACTTTCCCTCCCATAGAATGACCTAAAATGTGTGCTTTTTCAATGCGATGTTGCGCAAAAAAATCTTTTAAGTCATTCACTAAAATTTGGTAAGAAAAGTCTTCGGAGTGTGGCGATTTTCCATGATTCCGCTGGTCTATTGCAAATACTGTAAAGTGCTTTGATAATTGCCTTGCAATAGAATTCCAATTATCTAGCGAGCCAAGTAATCCATGTAAAATTACTAATGGAAAACCTTCTCCGTAACTTTTAAAATTCAAGTTCATGATGCTTCAAACTTACAGCAATTAGTAAACATTTATTTTTTCAAAACTTTTCTTTTTGCATTTTTACCACATGCGCAAAAAACTAATTGCAGGAAATTGGAAAAGTAATTTAGCGAAAAGTAATGCAATTCAATTAGCTGAAGCTATTTTGGAACAAGGCATTTTAGTAGATTTTGAGTTGGCAATTTTTCCGCCCGAAATATTTATAGATTCTATTCTCGAAGTGGTAAAATCAACTGTAAAAGTTGGCGCTCAAAATTGTAGCCAATATACTGAAGGCGCTTTCACCGGTGAAACAACTGCTTTACAACTTGCTTCAGCAGGCGTGCAAATGGCACTTGCGGGACACAGTGAACGCAGACATCTTTTTGCAGAAACTAACGAAGTAGTAAAGTTGAAAATTGATAAGGTTTTAAGTGCTGGATTAACACCGGTTTTCTGCTGTGGTGAAGCCTTAGAAACTAGAAAAGCAAATGAACAGAATAATTGGGTTGAACAGCAATTAGAAGAGAGTTTGTTTCATTTAACACAAGCGGATTTTAGCAAAGTAATTATTGCTTACGAACCTATTTGGGCTATTGGAACGGGAGTGGTTGCCACGCCAAAAGAAGCGGAAGAAATGCACGAATTTATTCGCAAAAAAATTGCTGCAAAGTATGATGCTGCAACTGCTGAAAGCACAAGAATACTTTATGGAGGAAGTGTGAAAGCGGATAATGCAAAAGCGCTTTTTAGTTGCCCAAATATTGATGGAGCATTGGTAGGTGGTGCTTCTTTAAAAGCCAATGAATTTTTAGCGATTGCTAATGCTGCAAAATAAAACTTGAGATGAAAAAAGTTTCCATTCCTTTTACGTATGAACTTATTGAAAATAGCACTTTCAATGATGAAGAAAAGTTGTTGGCAACTGAAGCAAGCGCAGCTCTGCAAAAGAGCTATGCACCATATTCAAACTTTAAAGTTGCATGCAGTATTTTATTGGAAAATGGAGAAATTGTGAGTGGCGCAAACCAAGAAGTGGCAGCTTATCCGGTTTGTATTTGTGCCGAAGGAGTGGCGCTTTCAACAGCTTCCAGTCAATATCCAAACGTTGCGCTTAAAGCATTATTTATTGTTGCGCAAAATGTAAAAGGATTGGTTTTTAATGCTGCTCCATGTGGCGTTTGCCGCCAACGCATCGTAGAATATGAACAGCGCTTCAATAATGAAATAGCAATTTATTTACCCCAAAGTGAAACTCAAACTATAAAAGTGGATACAGCAAAAACCTTACTGCCATTAAGTTTTACGGGCGATAAATTGAAGTAGATAGTGGTTAAACCAATAGAAACACAAGAATCATAAATAATGCACGATACAGTGGTGAGAACAATTTTTTAATGAAAGTGATAAAACATCGTATTTTGTTTTACGTTTAATATAAAATGTAACTCAACCGAATTGAAATTGTGGTGAGAAATATGAAGAAAAAATACTTTCAAATTACATCTTGGTGCTTGTTGATTTTGCTAGTGATGTCGCTTTATGCTTGTAAAGATAAGGTAGAAGAACCTACCGGAAACTATGAGTACGACTATATGCCGATAGATTCTGGTCATTATATTATTTACAATGTAGATTCTATTTTGTATGCTTCACAGAAAACAGGAAATGGCGGAGGTTTTATTCAAAAAAATGATACTGTACGATACCAACTTATGGAGTTTTATGCCGGTGCATATTTTGATAGCATGCAAGGTATTTTAAAATATAGAATAGAATATTACAAACGCAAAACTTCTAATGATGCTTGGCAGCAAGATCGTGTTTGGTGGGCAACTCGAACAGTTACAAATTTTCAACGACAAGAAGATGATTTAAAGTTTATAAAACTTGTGTTTCCACCGCGCGAAGGTACTGCTTGGAATGGCACTATTTTTATACCTAAAACTGGTCAGTTTGAATATTTGGAAAATTGGAATTTTAAAATGACAGAAGTTGGTGCTGCTAAAACGTATGGTGGTTTTAGTTTTCCTAAAACACTTGTGGTTACTCATGTTGATATTGGTAGAGACAATTTAATTACTAACCAATTGAGCCGTGAAACTTACGCTAAAGGCGTTGGAATTGTATATAAAGAATGGGATATGATTGAAAAGCAAGATGTGCTTTCTAACTGGGATAATCCACAGAACTCAAATGGTTTTAGAATACGCATGGAAGTGAGTGACTATTTTCCTAAATAGTTTTTAAATAATGTTTTTAAAATTGAAATTAGATAAGTGTTTTAGTGTATTAGCGGTGAGTGTTTTCACGCTGCTGTTTCACGCTGTAAATGCACAGGTTCAAAACGTTTACTGGATACAGTTTAATTCAAAATCGTCTAATCTATTTTTGCCAAAAGAAAGTTTTCTTTCTCCCAAAGCTATTGAGCGTAGGCAGAAGCAAAATATAGAAATTGTTGAAAACGATTATCCGGTTTATGCACCGTATAAACAAGCAGTGGCGCAGGTTGCAGATAGTATTATTCATACTTTAAAGTGGTTTAATGCCATCACAATTGTACTGAGCGATACTAACAAGATGCCGCAAATTCGGAATATGAGCTTTGTGAAGAAAATTCAAAAATTAGATGTGTATCCTGTTGCTGAAAAGAAAGAAAATTCAAAGTTGGATTTTAGTTTAAAGGCAATAGAAGAAACTGAAGTTAGAACTGAATATGGCGAGAGTTTTAACCAAACAGAAATGCTACATTTAGATAGGCTTCACAGCATGGGTTACAGAGGCAAAGATATGTTTATTGCCGTGTTGGATAACGGCTTTGTGAATGTAGATACTATAAAAGGTTTTCAGCAATTATTTTCTGAAAACAGAGTGGTGTATAAACACAATTATGTAAATAGAAACGATAGTGTTTTTGGCAGCGGAACACACGGTACAAGCGTGCTTTCGTGTATTGCCGGAAATTTGCCCAATGTGTTTGTAGGAACTGCTACGCAAGCAACTTTCGCATTGTTTATTACAGAAAATAATCAATCAGAAACCATTTTGGAAGAATATAACTGGGCAGAAGCAGCAGAGAAAGCAGATAGTTTAGGAGTAGATATTACAACAACATCTTTGGGTTACAATAATTTTGATGGTGGTTTTGCAAGCCATACTTATTTTGATATGACAGGAAGTAAAGCAGTGATGACACAAGCTGCAAACATTGCATTTTCAAAAGGGATTTTGGTAGTGAATAGTGCAGGAAATGAAGGCACAAATTCTTGGAAGTTTATTACAGCTCCTGCTGATGGCAAAGATGTGCTAACGATTGGTGCGGTTGATAAAAACGGGAAAATCGCCAACTTTAGCAGCCGCGGACCCAATGCTTCTGGCGCAATAAAACCTGATGTGTGTGCACAAGGTGCAAATGTTGCAGTATTAGATTTTCGAGGACTTCCTTTTCTTTCTAACGGCACTTCTTTTTCTGGCCCAATTATTGCCGGAGCAGCAGCTTGTTTATGGCAATCAGATTCTACACTTTCTGCTGCTGAGTTGAAAAAGATAATTATCGAAAGCTCAAATTATTACACAAATCCTAATAATGATTACGGTTACGGCATTCCTAATTTTTACAAAGCATGGTTATCAACTACAACTAAAAAAGCATTAGTAAATTCGGAAGTGATATCTACTGTTTTTCCTAATCCATTCAGTCGCTATTGCACTTTGTTTATTAAAACTTCACAAAAAGGAGAGGCGGGAATTAGCATCGCAGATATTTCGGGAAAGGTTGTTTTTAAAACTGCCATTCCGGTATTTGAAAATGATGTTCAACTTTTGGAAATAAAGGAAAGTGAGCTGCTTAGCGCTGGAAGTTATTATTTGAAAATTGAAGTAAACGGCAGCAAAAAAACACACCGAATTATTAAAACAGATTTGTAGCCACACACACAGTGCAAAGAGTTAATTTGCATTGTAACCAAAAAAGATATTTTTGCATTACCATTTTAACAAATGAAATTCAATATTAAAACCGAAGGAAAGTTTCGCTATTGCGAAGAAGGTTCTGGAGAAGTAATTCTTTTGCTTCATGGACTTTTTGGTGCGCTCAGCAACTTTGCCGATGTAATAAATTATTTCTCGGCCAACTATAAAGTAGTAATCCCAATTTTACCGTTGTATGAATTGGAATTAGAGAATTCAACTGTGCAAGGCATGGTAGATCACGTTAAGGATTTTGTGGAATATAAAAACCTCGATAATCTTAATTTGATTGGCAATTCACTGGGTGGGCACATTGCAATTTTATATACACTTCAACATGCGAAGAATGTAAAAACAGTAACACTCACAGGCAGTTCAGGTTTGTTTGAAAATTCTTTAGGCGATTCATATCCGCGCAAGAGCGATTATGAATACGTGAAGAAAAAAACAGAGGAAACTTTCTATAATCCAAAGGTTGCCACTAAAGAATTGGTTGATGAAGTTTTTGATATTGTGAATGATAGAAACAAAGCGCTACGCGTTGTGCTTATTGCCAAAAGTGCGGTAAGACATAATTTGCGTGAAGATGTGCCTTCAATTACAATCCCTGTAAATTTGATTTGGGGAAAAGACGATTCTATCACACCTCCTTTTGTTGCAGAAGAGTTTCATAAATTATTGCCAAATTCAAGCATACACATTATTCCAAATTGCGGCCACGCTGCCATGATGGAGAAACCGGAGGAGTTTAATAAACTTACCAAAGAGTTTCTTACAAAAAATTCACACTAAGGTTTGCAATCTTTTATTGAGAAAATTTGTCTTAGTAACTAAATAAGACATTATTCGTAAAAAGATAAAAGGAGAACCCACGTCATGCTTGCAAAAAATTTAATTTCACAAACTGTTCCTCCGCTTCGCAAATCCGATACCGGAGAAAAAGCGCTAATGTGGTTACACGAGTTTTCTGTTCCGCAATTGCCTGTGGTGCATGATGGCAAACTTTTGAATTTGATTTCTGTTGATGACATTCTGGATTCTGATAATCCTGAGTCTCCTCTTTCTGAGTATAAAAGTTCTTTTGCTCACCCATTTGTATTGGAGCATACACATATTTTAGAAGTAGTAAGAATTTGTACGAAGCTTAACATTGGTGTGATTGCTGTATTAGATGAAGATGAAAATTATGTAGGCTTAATTACTGCAAACGATTTGCTGAAAGGTTTGAATTTATTCAGTTCATTGCAGCAAGAAGGCAGCATTGTAGAGTTAGAAATACAGTTGAGGAACTATTCGCTGCACGAAATTTCAAGAATTGTAGAAAGCAATGAATTGCAAATATTAAGTTGCTTTACAAATATTCGCACCGATACTGCTATGGCAGAAGTTACACTTAAATTGAACTCTGCAAATTTGGCGCCTTTAGTTGCTGCTTTTGAAAGGCACAATATACAAGTGCGTGCTGTACACGAAGAAACAGAATATACCGAAGATTTAAAAGAGCGCTACGACTCGCTTATGCGCTATTTGAATGTGTAGTAGCCGGGCTAAAGTTGTGCAAATTCAAAGCCGTTTATCAATATAGTCTTTTTAAATTTCATGTTATCCCAAACGGGAAATTTATTGCGTGTATCAGGAAAAAATACTACCCACGCAAGCCCATGCCGCTTCATGAAATCAATATCATCTATTCCTTTAAAGAAATAGAAATTCATTTGTGTCCAGCCTTTACGTTGCAAAGTATATAAACTTATACACGAAGAAGGATCGCCTAATACTAAAATTTTATCATTTTTTAGAAGCCCAATTTTCTCTAATTCCGGTGTGCATTTTGCTAATTTTTCAGACCATTCATCTTCCCATTTTGTTTCAAAACGCAATTGCAATTTTTCCTTTGTGTAGAAAATATCTGAAATTAAATACGGAATAAAAATAAGTGGTAGGAGTATGCGCCAAATTAGTTTTCTGCTTAAAAAATAGAATAAGGTAATGTATGCAATTATTGGTAGAGAAACTAATGCAATAGCATAGTAATCGTGAATGTAATATTGCCCCGCAAAAAGTGTCGTAATTGTGATTTGGAGGAGCAGAAATACTAATAGCAGCCAACCAACTATTCTCTTTTTTACAAAAGCAATAACCATAGAAAAAACAATTACAATTAAGGCAATTTTCCCTGTTACTCTAGAGAAATAATCATCACTCCAGCGAACTGTAAATGCCTCCCAAAATTCTGATTTGTGATAATCATCTAATTCCCAATAAGGGAAGGTTTTGGTAAGAAAGTAATGGCTGCCGTAATGTGTATTATAGGTTTTTAAAAACACTATCCACGCAGCAGCAAGAAGCAATGGAAGTAATAGCATTACTGCGTGTTTGTATGATTTTATTAGTGCGGAATGGAATATTTTCTTTCCTAAAAATAGTTCAATAAAAGCTGCTAATAGTAAAATAAAGTAAGGCACTAAAACTGTTATTTTAAGTAAGCCTGCAAGCGTAAAAAAGAACAAACTCAACATAAGCCATAAGCCATTGCTGTTTTTTACATAGAAATAGTACATGCTCAAAGCCGTTAGTATAGCACAAGTCGCAGGCACATCTGGCAAAAAGTTGTTGGAATAAAAACAAAAAACAACTGATAGAAATGGTAAAAAGGCAGTGTAGAAACTGAGTGCGTAAGATTTTATTATATCAAAAATCGCAGCATTTGCAATTAGTAAATAAATAGCTACAAACAGGAAACTCAAATACCTTATCCATTCTGCTTGGAAATGGCTTGTGCCGGACAGTTTAGCAGCTAACCAATAAATAATAGGAAACTCAGAAACGGCTTCTCCATTACTAAATTCTATATTGTAAAATTGTGGGTAAAAAAGAGAATTGCCATAAGTGTAATAGTGTAAACCAAAACTGGCCCCATCGCATTGCCGCCAAGTGTGCACAGAATGTGGTGCTTTATTAAATTCCTCGTTCAAATTGTAAAAGGCAAGCAGTATAATAAGTTGCAGTGCAGTGCTTAAAAGTGCGTAAGTGATTGTTTTTTTCAATACTCTTTGTTTACAGAGGCGATTAAGGTATAATTACTATTCTTGCAAATATGATTCTTTTAAAGGAAAAAGACTGTCCAACTTTCATTGCAGGACTAATTGGGTTTAGTATTCTGCTTATATTCTCTATTGTATTTTTGTGGGAAAGAGTATTGTTTCTCGATTTTTCATTTTATATGTTTGAAATGGTGCGCAATGCAGATTTTTACCACCCTGGAAATCGCTTTGTAGCATTTATAAATCAAGCTCCCGCATTATTAGCAGTTAAAATGCATTTGCCACTGTACTGGGTATTACAATTACATTCAATTTCGTTTCCGCTATTCCATTTAATATTGTTTTTGTTACTGCTATTTGTATTTAAGCAGCGAGAACTTGCGTTAGCCTTGTTTTTGTTTAATTTCTTGCTTGCCTCCGATGCGTTTTATTGGTGCGAATCAGAATTTCCGCAAGGTGTGGGGCTTATTTTTTTATTTGTAGCACTAATTAACTATCGAGCAGAATCTATTACTAAAAAAATATTGCTGGCATTAGTTGCTGTATTTGTTGCCATTACTGCCTTTTGGGCGCATCCGTTAGTGTTGCTTCCTTTTGGCTTTGTGTTTTTGTACTTTTTTGTTCAGAATAAAAGGCTGTTTTTGCAATTTATACTATGGGGAATTGTGCTTTTAGTTATTTTATGGGTAAGGTTCTTTGCAGTAAAAACAGTTGCATATGAAGCAAATAAGATAGAAAGCGGAATCAATGGCGTAGCACTTTTATCTAACTTTTTTTCGTTGCCAATAGTAATAAAGTCACTACCTTGGTTTGTAAAAGATTATTGGGTGTTTTCTGTTTTAGGTATTGTTACAGCTATTGTTTTAGCAGTAAAAAAGCAATGGACGAAGTTATTTATCTGTAGTGTTTATGTTATTGGTTATTATGTTATAGTTTGTATTTCGTTCCCATATTCAGAAAAATTTTATGTTGAAAATTTATGGGTAGCCATGAGTATTGGTGTTGCCTTACCATTTGCTTATGAAGTCTTGCCTTTTCTAAGAAGCAAGACACTTGCCACTGTTTTGCTTTTAGCAATAATAACGTTGCGGAGCTTTGTTATTTTTAACGGGCATCATCATTTTACCGATAGAAAGATTTGGTGGAATAAAGCGTTAGCAGCTGCTGAAAAGCAAGGAGGTGAAAAATTCTTACTGCCGGCAGATAAAGCACCAATGGACATTATACATTTTTCATTTTCAAGTGCTGCGGAAAGTATTCTGTATTCAACAGTTAAGTACGGGAAAACAATTTGTATTTCAATTGAGCCTGATATTCAATCAAAGAAGCAGTTGATGAATATTCAAGATGCGGTTATTACAGAGTATGGAGTTGTGAAATATAAAGACCTAAACTCTGTATATTTTAAGTTTAAAAATGCACCAACACAAATACTAAATTAAATTAGAACTCGTTTGTGTGCAAGACCCTAAATAAATTAGTTCTTAACCTGCTCAACCCAAGCCGGCACATCGGTAGCACCTGCAGGAACAGTTCCCGTAAGTGATTTTAAAAACTCAGTGATAGCATCAATTTGCGAATCATTTAAGTCTTTATTCAACTGAACTTTTGCCATAATTTTTACGGCATCTTTTAGTTCTGCAACACTACCATCGTGGAAATAAGGATAGGTTTCTGCAATATTTCGTAAACTACTTGTTTTAAACATAAATTGGTCTGAAGAATCTTTACTTACTTCAAATTTGCCCTCATCGTGTTTTGCAGATTTTGTATAGTTCCAATAATGGTCAAACACTCCAAATTTTTGAAACATATTGCCACCAACTGCCACACCAAAATGGCAAGTTTGGCATCCGGTTGCCATAAAAAGATTTAAGCCTTCTTTTTGTTTTGCGGTAAGTGCATCGGCTTTTCCATTTAGGTATTCATCAAATGGAGAGGGCGTGAGCAGCGTGCGTTCAAAAGCACCAATTGCATTCTGAATATTATCATAGGTTAAAGGTGTTTTTTCGTTAGGGAAAGCCTTTGCAAAAAGCTCATTGTATTCCTTAATTCCTTTTAAGCGATTTACTAAGAAATCTTTTGACGATACATTCATTTCAACCGGATTTAAAATTGGTCCTCCGGCTTGCTCTTCCACATCTTTTGCTCTTCCGTCCCAAAATTGAAAAGCATGCAATGCAGCATTGAGCACGGTTGGAGAATTTCTTTCTCCATTTTTCCCTGCATCTCCGGGCGAAGTGCTTAATCTATCCACACCATAAGTGTTTAAGTTGTGGCAACTGCTACAGCTGTTCTTTCCGGTTTTTGATAAACGAGAATCGTGATACAGCGCTTTGCCTAACAATATTTTTTCTTCAGTTAATAAATTATTTGGATTCTCTGCTTTTACAGGCAATGCTTGAAAAATACTCTGTGCTTGTTTTAATAAAGTATCAGTTGCAGGAGTCGCTTCTGCATCAGGCTTTGGCGCAGAAGTATTGGTGCAGCTTTGTAAAATCGCAAATAGTAAAACCGGAATTGTGTAAAGTAGTTTTTTCATAAGGAATAATTTTGGGGCAAAGATAAAAAGCTAAACTAAATGCTGCGTAACGAAAATCACTTTTACAAAGGAAATTTCCTTTAATATTTCGGGAAATGAAATTATGTTCATGCCTTATTCTAAAACCATGTATAGAATTGTTTTTCTTTTATTGATAGCTACCTTAAACGCTTGCTCCGGCAAAGGCACAAGTGATGATACTGCCATTATTCCACCGCAAAAAATGCAGGAAATTTTACTGGATATTCATTTGGCTGATGGCATTGCAAATAGGGAAGGAGAAAGCGATAACTCAGCTGAAAGTCGCACTATTACTTTGTATAAAGAAGTATTTGCAAAGTATAAAATTTCTGAAAGCCAATTCTATACAAGCTTTAATTTCTATTTGCAACATGCAGATACTTTGGATAAAATTTATGAAAATATTATTACCGAAATTAGTAAAGAGCAAGCGCAAATTAAATCTGAAACAAAATGAAATTGGTTAATAGAATTTTTCCTTATTTCTATCCACTATTGGTGTTAGGTTTAGTGCTATTAGTTTTGATAAGTGAAAAGGAACGCTGTGTAAAATTTCTGGAAAATAATGCTTATTACGATTCAGAATTGCTATTGCGAAAAGTACCTCCCTTTACTTATGTAAAAAATGAAATGGAGAGTTCATTTCCAGAATATTATCATAAAAGTAAAGCACATATTATTGCTACATGTGGCGCTGATATTGATTTTCAGCCGTTGGGACATCCTGTGAATTTATTTTTGAATTACACACATATCTATAGCCCAAACTGTGTTTATCACACTGCTGATACGGTTTACAAATTTGCAGAAGTTGCTTTTCCTAATCCTTGTTTGAGCCAAGGGAAATTGTTTGCTAAAGTTGAAATTTCAAATACGCTCAATAAGTCGCAAACTTTTTATTTAAGAACGTTTTACCAAAATACTTCTTATTGGTACAACGTGAATAATTCAAATTATGGCAATAAAATTTTAGATAATTTTTATGGTGCTTCAGCAACGGTTGCTGTAACTTTAAATGCAGGTGAAAAACAAACAGTTTCTATTCCTTACAGCATTGGTTTAGATCCTAAAAATGAAGCAGACGATCATTCGCAAGTGCCTGCTCGCCCGGGCAACTACGAATTTGCTCTTGTAGTGCAAACAGATACGCTGCAACCGATTATGCAAAGTACAACCGATTGGAAAACTGTGAATCCGTTTGCAGCTATTCGAGCTAATAGGCAAAATAATTTGTTAGGCAATACTGCGTATGTAAATCCTAAGCATTTTAAGTTTACTTTTTTAGAGGAAAAATTTGATGGTACAAACGATACAGCTTTAGGACACTTATATGTTCCCTTCGACCATACAGAGAAGAAACTTTGCGATACTTGTACAGGTTGGTTTAAAGATATTATTACTGAAGATTGGACTAAGGAAGATTTCTACGAAGGCAAAATAGCCAAAGCTCCAATGGTGAAAGCAGAATATGGACAACGTAAGGAAAATGTGGGTGTTTCAGCTAATGGTTTTCGCTTACTTATTCCGGGTTCAACCAAAGAAAAAAAACAAAAAACTTGGGGTGAAATTAAAATGGGACAAACCTTTAAATACGGGCATGTTACCATTCGCGCTAAGCTTGCTCCAATGATTGGCAAAGGCGGAACTCCCAATGGAATTATACATAACATTTGGCTATACCAACGTACTGCTGATCCGATTGATACCACAAATCCTTACAATTATTTGCGCGACCCTGTTTGGAATTCGCAGCTTTACGAAATTGATTTTGAAGTGTGGAGTTCTACTTATGATTGGCAAGCATGGGACAATAAGTGTAATATTAATTACGCCATTATTGATTATATGCGCAACCCGAATGTAGTTCTAAAACCAGGCGAAGAGCGTGGCACAGGTAAATATTCTATCAATCGTTTTCCTGAAAAATCTGCCAATATTTTGGGCGAAGATTTATCTCCGGAATGGTTCAGTCGGTTCCATACTTTTGAAGTGATTTGGCAGCCCGAAAAAATTCGCATGTTAATTGATGGAAAAGAAACAGCTTGCTTTACTCCGGAATATTCTTCAATACCTGACAAACACATGTTTCTTTGGATTGGAAGCCCAATTTATCAAGATGGCACTTACTTTACTCAATCCTTTATCCCATTTACCGAAACAGATAAAGAAACGATTATTGATTATATAAAAATTGAATAAGCCAATATTTAATGTTTAAAGAATTAGATGTTTTACTTCAAGAAAGCAAAGCGCTTTTAGGGTTCAACTATCATATTTTAGTTGAAGAACCCATGTCGCAATTTAAAGAAAAAATTAAGAACGGAACTATTGATGAAGCAGGCTCCATTGCAAATAAAATTTTGTATGCAGTAAAGCGAATATCATATTTTGAATTGCATAAAAGTATGAGCTATTTATTTCTCGAAATACTTTCAAATGCAGGCGGAACAAAATACATTGCTTCTATCCACATGCAATTAGCGGTTTCGTATGACATGGAGAAAGATTTTGCATCTGCCGAAAAGCATTTTCATGCAGGCGTAAAATTTATAACACCAATTGCGGAAACAGGTGATAAAGACGCAATCTTATTTTTGGCTTCGCTATGGTATAATCGCACACAGCAGTCTCGGAACAACGAATCTGCACAAGATCAAATTTGCTATGCAGAAACTGCCTTAAAACTATACGAACAAATAAATAATAGAAGGGGCATATTTTTGTGTTTAAACTGTATGGCGGAATATTTAGAGAAAAGCGCCTATGCAGAACGTATGCAGTTATATAAAAGAGCAGAAGTAGAAGCTGTAGCTATGAATGATATTGGCATAATAGAACTATCAAGGTTTAATATGGGCAAATGCGAAGTAGAAAATGGAAATTATGAATTAGGAATTAAGATGATGGAATCGTCAGCAATGCAGCTTGAAAAATTAGTAAGCTGGCGCTATGCTGCATTGGCAAAATTAGATTTGGCAGAAGCGTACATACAAAAAGGAGAATTTGCTAAAGCTGCACGTGAATGTGATTTAGCAGAAAAAATTTTCCTAAAAGATGGAATTTCTGTTTACGATGAAAAACTGGAACAATTAAGAACTAAAGCAGCTCTAAAAAATGAACTGTAAGTAACGTTTACTTTACTTGCGAATGGAATTTTGTAAATTAAATATATATGCCACCTAATCAGATTGAAGATTGCAATTTTCAGATTCAGAAATGTAAAGAAGTATTAGGGTTAAATTTTTTTATCCTCATAGAAAATCATTGGACTAATATTAGAGAAGCCTTTGAGAAAAATGATTATATAGCAGTAGCTTCAGCAGCAGTTCCACTTTTGGAAACACTACAAAGGCAGGGACAGTTTGAATTACATTTAAGCATGGGCAATACTATTATTGAAATACTCAAACCAATAAGTCCCAACCTTATACTCTCTCGCATTCATAGGCAATTAGCGGTTACTTGCGATATGAAAAATGATTTTAAGCAATCTGAGAATCATTTTGTTGAAGCAATAAATAATGCAAAGCATTTTGCAGAAAGTGGAGATAAAGATGCAATTGAGGAATTATCAGGAATTTGGTATAACCGCTCACAAATAGCACGTAATGGAGAATCAGACGAGCAACTCAGCGTTTACGTTGATAAAAGTTTAAAACTTTGCGAAAACACAAATGATTTAAGAGGCGTGGCGCTGGCACTAAGTCGCAAAAGCACTCTGCTTCCTGATTCTGAGGTAAAACGTAAAGTGGAATTGAATGAAAAAGTGTTGAAAATTGGTAAAACAATAAACGATGAAGGCATGATTGTGCTTGCGCAAATGAATTTAGGACACGCTGAAGCAATATTAGGAAACCATAAATACGGAATTGCGCTTATTAGAAATGCTGTTAGTTTAATTGAAAAAAATGCAAGTTGGCAATACATAGGCTTAGGATATTTACACTTAGCAGAAACATTAGCAATAGTAGGTATGAAACAAGAGGCACAAAATGAATTTGACTATGCTATTTCCATTTTTAATAAATACGGAATAGAAGTGTATGAAGCAAAGGTTGCATCGGTAAAAGAAAAAATAGATGCCCTTTAAATTATTTCACTCAACTCTAACCAGCGCAATTCTTTCATCTCTAAATCTGCTGTAATTTTAGCCATATCATCAAGTGCTTCCTGTAATTTTTCATAAGGCAAATTTCCTTCTGCAATTAGTGTATTCAACTCTGTTTTACGCTTTTCGAGCATGGGTAATTCTTTTTCCAAATTTTCAAACTCATGCTTTTCTTTAAAACTCAATTTTCGCTTAGCAGTACTTGGCTTTTCGATTATGGTTTGAGTTTCGGTAATTGCAGTTCCTACTTTGGTTTCAGACTTATTCCCACTTTTTGCTTTGGCTAAAATTTCGGTTCTGTATTGCGTGTAATTTCCCGGAAAATCGGTAACTTCTCCTTCGCCTTCAAACACAAAAAGATGGTCGACTAATTTATCCATAAAATACCGATCGTGCGAAACCACTAAAAGACAACCTTGATAGTTTTCTAAAAACTCTTCTAAAACTTGAAGTGTTACCAAATCTAAATCGTTAGTTGGTTCATCAAGAATTAAAAAGTTCGGATTTTCAAATAATACACTTAAAAGTTGAAGGCGTTTTTTTTCGCCACCACTTAGTTTGCTAATAAAAGAAAACTGCTGTTCCGGAGTGAATAGAAAGCGTTGCAGAAATTGTCCTGCCATCACTTTTGTGCCATCGGCAAGAGGAAAAAATTCTGCAATATTTTTTACATATTCTATTACGCGTTGGTCTTCTTTTAATTTTATTCCGGCTTGCGAAAAGTAGCCAAACACAACCGTTTCACCGTGATTTATTTTTCCTGAATCAGCTTTTTCTAAACCTAAAATCATGTTTAGAAAAGTAGTTTTCCCGGTGCCGTTTCTGCCAATAATTCCAATGCGTTCACCACGTTTAAAAGTGTAATCAAAGCCTTTTAAAATTACGTGATTGCCAAATGATTTATATACTTTTTTTAATTCTAAAATTTTACCACCCAAGCGAGTCATTTTTACTTGTAGCTGTAGCTGCTCGTGTTTTCTGCCGGAGTGTGCTTTTTCTTCAACTTCATAAAAAGCATCAATGCGACTTTTAGATTTTGTGGTGCGGGCTTTTGGCTGTCTGCGCATCCAATCCAATTCTTTTCTATAGCTATTTTGTGCTTTTTCTATGCTTGCATTATCGGCAATTTCACGCTCTGCTTTTTTTACCAAATAATAAGCGTAATCACCTTTGTGAACATATAATTTTCCGTTTTCCAATTCCCACACTTCGTTGCAAACTTCATCTAAAAAATAGCGGTCGTGCGAAACTAAAAGTAGCGTAACATTTTCACCCGAAAGAAAATGGCTGAGCCAATCAATCATCTCAAAATCTAAATGGTTGGTTGGTTCGTCTAAAACTAAAAGTGTATGTTGTTCAAAAAATGAAAGATCAATCAAAACCTTTGCCAGCGCTAATCTTTTGCGCTGTCCGCCACTTAGTTTAGAAACCGGTTGGTCTAAATGATGAATATTTAGCTTGCTTAAAATTTGATTTACCAAACTTTCAAAATTCCAAGCGTTTAGCTCGTCCATTTTGCCCATGGCATTTTGTAATGCATCGCTTTCGTCATTGTTTTCGAGCAAACTTTCATATTCTTTCACCGTTTGCACCACAGGGTGTTGGTGATTAAAAATGTTTTCTAAAACAGTTTTGTTTTCTTCTAATTCAGGGTCTTGCTCTAAAAAACTTAACCGCACATCTTTGTGCAGCCATACTTTTCCGCCTTCGGGCGTTTCTTTGCCTGCTAAAATTTTTAGTAAAGTTGTTTTGCCGCTGCCATTAGCTGCAACCAAGCAAATTTTATCACCTTTTGAAATATGGAATGTTAGATCGGAAAAGATTTCTTTTTCAGCAAATATCTTGCTCAGTTTTTCCGCACTTAAATAATGCATGGCGCGAAGAAAGCTATTTTCAGCAATTTCAGCTTGCTACTTTCAGCAATTCCCATTTGTTTCTAAAATCAAGAGCAATGTTTGTGCTGTAATTACAAAATTACATAGATATGTAAGTCTTAACTTTTAATTAACAATGGAGTATGATTTTTGCTTTCCCATTTTTTTGCGCGATGAATTTTAAAGGAAGTTTTGTTCATAAGTTCTTGCTGATTTTTTTGTTGTGTGTATTTTTTGTGCCAAAAGAAACTGAGGCAAAAAGACCAATTTACACACACCATTTCAGAAATTGGGTTGGTGCCACTTTAAAACTTAAAGTTCATAAAAATGTTGGAGTTGTTTTTGACGGGCAGTTTCGTTTCTCAGAATTTAAATTGAACAATCAGCACATGGTAAAAGCAGGAGTTGAAATTTATGCAAATAAGTATCTCTCTTTTGTTCCGATAGGCTATGTACACGCTTGGACTTTTATTCATGAAGGACTAATAGAAAAAGCATCATTCGGAGAACATCGCTTGTTTCAACAAGTTGTGCTCACAAACTCGGTAAACAGATTGGTGTTTAGTAATAGAGTGATGTTTGAACAAAGATGGCAACAGCATAAAGTAAAGCAAGGTAATGGAGAATACGCGCATAATGGGCACACTTACAAAAACCGTTTTCGATATAAAGTTTCTATGAATGTGCCTTTAAATAAAAGCACTTTAAGAAGCAATGCAATTTTTGTTTCTGCTTACAATGAATTGTTTGTGAGTTTTAGTAAATCAGTTACTTACCATTTGCCCGACCAAAATAGAGCATACATTGGCATGGGCTACAACTTCAATCATTCCGGAAGTTTTCAACTTGGTTATTTGAATTTATTGCTTGTAGGCAAAGAAGGGCTTCATTACGAAATGGGACACACTTTATTTGTAGGTTTTAATTACTCCTTAGATTTTACGAAGAAAAAGGCTAAAAATTCTATTGGATAAGAAAAGTAAATTCAAAATTGGCAGCTGTTTATATAATTCCATTTTTTTGGGATAACTATATTTTTTTAAGCCGTTTACGAATGGTAGTTTCGCGCTGCAAAATTTAAAAGTATTTAAATACAAATTACGCATGGCAGATTTAACTTCATCACTTCAAGAAGCTACATTAGAACAGGCAAAAGAACTTGGGCTTCTACCTGAAGAATTTGAAAAAATAAAACAGATTTTAGGACGCACGCCAAACTTCACAGAACTTAGTGTGTATGCGGTAATGTGGAGCGAACACTGCTCTTACAAGAACTCAATTACCTATTTGAAAAAACTGCCTCGAAAAGGCAAGCATTTATTGGTTGAAGCCGGTGAAGAAAATGCCGGATTGGTTGATGTGGGCGATGGTTTAGCTTGTGCTTTTAAAATTGAAAGCCACAATCACCCAAGTGCTTTGGAGCCGTATCAGGGCGCAGCAACAGGTGTTGGAGGTATTCATCGCGATATTTTCACTATGGGCGCACGCCCCATTTGTGCTTTAAATTCTTTGCGCTTTGGCGATTTAAAAAATGACCGCACAAAATATTTATTGCGCGGAGTAGTGAAAGGTATTGGCGATTATGGCAACTGCTTTGGTGTGCCAACCGTTGCGGGCGAAGTTTATTTTGACCCAATTTACCAAACCAATCCGTTGGTAAACGCCATGAGCGTTGGAATTGTGAAAACAAATGAAACTGTTTCAGCTATTGCAGAAGGCGCAGGAAATCCGGTTTATATTGTTGGTAGCGCCACTGGAAAAGATGGCATTCATGGAGCAGCTTTTGCTTCAAAAGATATTACTGCTGATAGCGTGAACGATTTGCCTGCTGTGCAAGTGGGCGATCCATTTCAAGAAAAATTATTGTTAGAAGCTTCGCTTGAAGTAATTAAAACAGGCGCAGTGGTTGGAATGCAAGATATGGGTGCTGCGGGCATCACTTGTTCTACTTCCGAAATGAGCGCAAAAGGCAATGCGGGAATGGTAATTCAGTTGGATAAAGTGCCAACTCGCCAATCGAATATGAAACCTTGGGAAATTTTGCTGAGCGAAAGCCAAGAGCGTATGTTGATTGTGGTAAAAAAAGGCATGGAAGCCTCTGTGGAAGCCGTTTTTGAGAAATGGGATTTGCACTGTGCGGTAATTGGCGAAGTAAACGATTCCGGTATTTTAGAATATTACATGGGCGAAACTTTGGTGGCAAAAGTTCCTGCCGAAAGTTTAGTGCTTGGCGGTGGTGCTCCGGTGTATCAACGCGAATTTTCTGAACCTCCATATTTCGAAGAAAATAAGCAATTTAAAATTGAAAATGTTGCTGAACCGAAAGATTTAAAAGCCGTAGCCAAAGTGTTGGTGAAGTCGCTAAATATTGCCAGCAAAAAGTGGGTGTTTACGCAATACGACAGCATGGTTGGTGTAGCAAACACTTCGATAAATCGTCCGAGTGATGCGGCAGTGGTGCGCGTACAGCAAAATAGCGATAAAGCATTAGCCGTTACGGTTGATTGTAATGCACGTTATGTTTGGGCAAATCCGCTGGTAGGCGGACAAATTGCCGTTGCAGAAGCAGCAAGAAATATTGTGTGCAGCGGTGGCGATCCAAGCGCTATTACAAATTGCTTAAATTTTGGAAATCCATACAATCCACATGTGTATTGGCAGTTTGTAAATGCACTTAAAGGAATGTCTATTGCGTGTGAAGCGCTTGGCACTCCGGTTACGGGTGGCAACGTAAGTTTCTACAATCAAAGTACCGAAGGCGGAGCAGTTTTTCCAACGCCAACTATTGGTATGATTGGACTTTTAAATGATTGGAAAGATGCAATGACTTTGAATTTTAAAAACGAAGGTGATGCAATTTATATGTTAGGAACTTCAAGAAATGATATTTCAAGTTCAGAATATTTGGTGAAGTTTCATGGCATAGAAAAATCTTCAACACCATATTTTGAAATGGAAGAAGAAATGAAGTTGCAACAAACGGTAAAGAAACTTATTGCTTCAAAATTAATTGAATCTGCGCACGATATTAGCGAAGGCGGATTATTCACAACTTTGCTGGAATCTGCCATTGTGAGTGATTTAGGTTTTGATGTAAATGCTGCTCAAAATACCAATATTAGAACTGATGCTTGGTTGTTTGGCGAGAGCCAAAGCCGTGTAGTAGTGAGCGTTTCAAAAGATAAAGTGGAAGAATTTGAAACATTGGTAAAAGATTTATTCCCTTGCGAATATCTTGGTACAGTTACTAAAGGAAATTTAGTTGTGAATGGAGAAAATTTTGGTGCTTCACAAGAGTATAAAGTTCAATACGATACTGCTTTAGAAGAAGTTTTGATAGGGTAGGGGTGGGTAGAATTGAGATTCTTAGTTTTACTTTTTGTAATAAAATAATAAAACTGCACTCAAGTAGTATTGCATTTTTTTTGAAGTGATACAAATATGATTCCTGTTACTAAAGCCTTTGTGCCTCCATTAGCTGAATACACTAATTTGGTTTAGCAGGCATTTAATAAGCAATGGCTTACCAATCGTGGCGATTTAATTGTAAGCTTAGAAAGTAAATTAAAAACATATTTAGATGTTGATTGGATTACCATTACGAATAATGGAACAGTTCCAATACAAATTGCACTGAAACTTTTAGGTAAACAAGGCGAAATAATTACTACACCATTTAGCTATGTTGCCACTACTGCTTTGATTGTTTGGGAACATTGCACTCCGGTTTTTGTAGATATTCACCCTGAATATTTAACCATTGATGAAACAAAAATTGAAGCTGCAATTACACCCAATACAACTTGTATTTTGGCAACACATGTTTTTGGTAATCCTTGCCATATTGAAGCAATAAATAGCATAGATAAAAAGTATAATATAAAAGTGATTTACGATGCGGCACATTGCTTTGGCGTCAATTATTTAGGTAGCAGTATTTTTAATTATGGCGATGTGAGTACTTGTAGTTTTCATGCCACAAAATTGTTTCACACAGCAGAAGGTGGTGCAATGTTTGCAACTGATGCAGCGTTACAACATCAGCTATATTACAGCCACAATTTTGGGCATAATGGATATTTGAATTTTTTCGGGTTAGGAATAAATGGCAAAGCCTCTGAGCTGCAAGCAGCAATGAGCTTAGCAGTTTTGCCTCATATTGAAGAAATTATTTCTGCACGAAAAGAAGTAGTAACTCTGTATAATAATCAACTTAATTTTTCAGTTATTTAGAAGTTGAAAATTAGAGAAAATACAGAGTGGAACTTCAGCTATTACCCTGTAATATTTGAAAATGAAGAAATGTTGTTGGAAGTTCAAAAAAAGTTGAACGAAGCTGATATTTTTCCGCGCAGGTATTTTTATCCATCGTTGAATACGATTAATTATGTGCAAGGACAAAGTGCTCCAATATCAGAAAGTATAGCATCAAAAATTTTTGTTTGCCGCTTTATGTTGGTTTGCAATCGAATGAAGTAAGTTTGATTGTTTCAATTATCAATAATGCTATTTCAAAGAAGTAAATAATTTACTGTTGCAATTTTTAGTTGTACTTTTTTAAATTGTAGCCGTGTTTCGGATTCTCCTCTTGCTTATTTTTCCATTGAGTTTAGTGGCACAGCAGCCAAAAACGCGTATCTTGTTTTTGTTAGATGCTTCGTATAGCATGAACAAAGCGTGGTCGGGTGGCACACGTTGGCAAACTGCTATGAAAACAATGATAGAGCTTACGGATAGTCTTTCAAAAATGCCGAATGTAGAGTTTGCAGTTCGTATTTATGGGCATCAATTTTCACTGCGCGATAATAATTGCAAAGACTCTCGATTAGAGATGGCCTTCGGCAATGTAAATCCAACTTCTATTCGGAAAAAATTAGCAACCATTCAACCTAATGGTGTAACTCCGATTGCTTATTCTTTAGAAAAATGTGCGAACGATTTTGCGAATGTAAATGATGTGAGTAGAAATTTTTTGGTGCTAATTACCGATGGTGAAGAAAGTTGCGGTGGCGATCCATGTGCGATTGCCAAAATGCTTCAGCAAAACAATATTATTTTAAAACCTATTGTGCTTGGAATACAACTTCCCGAATTACTTTTGCAGCAGTTTGGCTGTATTGGAGAATTGGTGAATACGCAATCGGGAGCAGAGTTGAATAGTGAGTTGAAAAAGGCAGTAGAAGAAACAATTTCAAAAACTACGTTTCAGTTGAATCTACTCGACCAATCTGGAAAACCTACTGAAACAGATGTAGCGTTTACACTTTCTGATACGAAAACAAGTCTCGATAAATATTTTTTTCATCACACACTAAATGCGCGTGGATTGCCTGATACAATAGCAGTTTCACCACTTTTCAGATATAACATAAAAATATTTTCTACACCACCGCTTAATATTGAAAATGTTGAGATGAAGCGCAACGAACACAATATTGTTTCTGTTGCAGCGCCACAAGGTTTTATTGAAGTAAAATTTTCAGGAAGTGTGCCTAAAAATTCTTCGATAGAAAAAATAAAATGCTTGGTGAAACTTCATCCTGATAGCGCAACTTATTTTTGGATTGCACCAGGAGAGAAGCGCAAAGTTTTAGTTGGTGATTACTATGCTGAAGTACTTACCAATCCTACGATTGAAACCACAAAAGTAGTGGTGCAGCAAAGCAAAACAGCTACTATAATTATTCCTGCTCCAGGAATTGTAACTATCAACAAAACGTTTGATTTATATGGTGCTGTATTTTTAAAAACAGAATTTGGCTTGCAAAAAGTTTATGATTTAAGCGAAACAGCAAGGCAAGAAACGATTGCATTGCAACCCGGAAAATACATTACTATTTATCGCTCAAAATTTGCTCAAACTATTCACACCACTATTGAGAAAAGTTTTGAAGTAGGCAGTAGCAGTTCTGTATTATTAAAATTGTAGAACGCAGTGCTTATTGCTGGCTGTAGTATTTTAAAACACAACTTTGTTCTTCAACAAAAATTTTTGAAGCCACATCTCGTAATTGATTTGAAGTAACACTTTGATATTTTTCTATGTCGTGATTTACTTCATTTGCATCGCCAAGCATATCTGCAAAAGCAAGATTCATAGCGCGATTCATGGTGCTTACATTATTAAATGCCAATAGGTTTGCAACCTTGTTTTTCACCTTGGTCAATTCATTTTCTTCTATTGCCGTAGTTATTAATTCTTGCACAATTTCATTGATTGAATTTTCAGCTTGCTCCATGCTCACATCTTTGTTCAGCTTCCCTTCAATAAAAAATAAGCCGTCATCAATAGTTTCAGAAAGGTAAGCGCTAATTCCGCTGAAGAGCTTTTGTTCTTTCACTAATTTTTGGTACAAGCGCGAACTTGCGCCTGTGCTAAGTATGTCGCGCAGCAAATCGGCAGCATAGTAATCTGGGTGATTTCTGTCGCACATTTGCCATGTTTTGTAAAAGGCGTTCACTGGAACTTTAGCGTGAATTTCTTCAATTCGCTTTGCTGTTTGGCGTGGCTCTTTTGGCAAATTTCTCACAACTGGAGTTTCGCCTTTTGGAATATTGCCGTACCATTTTTCAGCCAGTGCAAAAATTTTATCAGGAGCTATGTTGCTTGCTACTACTAAGGTTGCATTGTTTGGACGGTAATAATGGAAAAAGAATTTCTTAAAATCTTCCATTGTTATTTTTTCAATATGGCTAAGTTCTAAACCAATTGTGGGCCAGCGGTAAGGGTGAACTTTGTAAGCCATGTCGCTTATTTTGTGCCATACATCACCATAGGGTTGGTTGATGTAGTGTTCTTTAAATTCTTCCATCACCACTTTCTTTTGTGTGTTTAAACTCTCTTCTTCAAAATTCAAACTCAGCATTCTATCGCTTTCGAGCCAAAAAGCAGTTTCAATATTTTCTGCCGGCAGCATATCGTAGTAGTTGGTAATGTCGCTGTTGGTAAAGGCATTATTTTCGCCACTTGCCATTTGCAATGGAGAATCAAATTCTGGGATATTTATTGAGCCTTCAAACATAAAATGCTCAAAGAGGTGTGCAAAGCCTGTTTTATCAGCTTGTTCATCGCGTGCGCCTACTTTGTAAAGTGTGTTCACAATAGCTAAAGGCGAAGTCTTATCTTGGTGTGCAATTACAGTTAAGCCGTTGGGTAAAATATGTTTTTCAAAATGTATCATTAAAGAAAAATTGTGGTGCGAATGTAATATTTCGGAGCAGTCTTTTGGGTGATGCTACAAACAAAAAGAGGCTGCAATAATTGCAACCTCTTCTGCTGTTAATTTCTATGTAGAAGGAAAAGACTAAAAGTCTGTTTTCGCTTCGTTCTTGCTGCCTTTATTTCCAAAGTTTACCATGTCGAATGTCCAGCCTGCATAGTATAATGCACCAATGTAAGGTGAAGCAATTGCCGTTTGGTATTTTTTGTTGTAAATGTTTGATCCTCCGATTCTAAAGGTAGAGTATATTTTTTCTAACTCATAAGAGATACTCAAATCAAGTGTAGTGTAGCTTTTAATTGTTCCATCGCCCATTGGAGCTTGCCACTCGTAATCGGGAACCCATTTAAAGTTAGCTGCAAAACCTAATCCTTGCCAAACCTTAGAAGCCATTACGCCAATATTTACTTTGTGTTTTGGTGTATTAAATCCGGTTAATTGCAACACTCCAGACTCGAGCAAAGGCTTGTCGTATAAATCGGCATAAGTATAGTTTGCGTAAACAGAAATTCCTTTTCCTGCATAATAACTCAAACTGATGTTTGCACCCCAAGAAGGAACTGGTTTGTTTAAGTTGGCATATAACTGCAATGGTTGGTAGTAAACGGTATCGCTCGATTTTGCCAAACTGGCATAAATTTGGTTAAGCGCGCTTTCTGTTCCTGCTTGCCCAAGTACCGGAGATGCAATTCTGGTAAAGCCTAAGAAACGCTCGTAGTAACTAAAGTAAGCAGTGAAATCTAAAAACAATCTTTTCTTTAAAAATTCGCCACGGTAGCCGATATCGACAGTTGTTACCAACTCAGTTTTGAGCGGTTTAATATCTACTGTTTGAACCAAGTTCGGCATATTGGTTTCAATTTGCTCTACTGTGTAAACGTTATTTCTAATTAAAGAATCTAATGTAGTGATTGATTTTTGAGTGTATTGCACACCATAGCCATGCAAGTTTCCAACCAATCGGCTGTTGCCAATTCCTAAATAAAGATATTGCTCTTGTAATGTTGGAATTCTAAATGCTCTTGAGGCGTTTATACGAATTGTGTGGTCGCTATTTGGTGTAATTACAAAACTTAATCGTGGTGAAAACTGAACAGGGAAATTTGAATTTTTATCTAAACGAACCGAGCCGATAATTCTCAATTTATCTTTGGCTAATTTTTTTGAAGCTTGAATAAAACCACCTACTTCCTGAACTCTAATTTTTCTTCCTGCAGTATCTTCAAAAATTGTCCCTCTTGAATTTGGTACATATAGGCGATAAGAAGCACCGGCAATTAAATCAACAGCTTTAATAAAATCAAATTGGTATTGACCTTCTAAATGGAACATGGTAGAGCGGTCGAAAAACTTAGTGCCTGTTTTTGAATCTGGGTCTTGTGTGTACGTATTAAAGAGAGAGTCAAATTTGTGGTCGCCCTTTTGATACCAAGATTTTAAAGCAGCGGCTTGTGCCTGATGCCTTGCATTGGCTGCATATTGTGGCTGGTTTCTTTCGCTCACACAATCGGCACAAAAACCATCAGATAAAGTATCCAATACGTCAAAGTATTTTTCAATGTAATCCGGTACATAATCTTCGGCAATGTTAGAACGGTTTATATATGCGCCTGTTAGGTTTAAATTGTAAGAATTTCCTGCATCTTCAGTGGTTACATAAGTTTTTACAGAGAAGTTTTTACCTTTCACTTCAGCTTTAATATTATGTAGTGTGAAGTCTTTAATTTGGTAACGTGCTGCGCTTTGGTAAATAGCTGTTCCGTACCCAAAACGATAGGCTAAGGAAAGTTGAATATCTTTCTTGAACTTATAATGCAATTCGGCATTCAATTTAAACGATTGGGCATTTGGCGTAATCAACTTAGGCTCAAGATAACCAGGCATTTTAATTTTTATAGTTGAAGGACTTGCCCAAGGATTAAAGTCTAACCAGTTTCCAAGTTTCACAAATGTTTCATGGTCTTCTTGTGTAATATCGGTGCCAGGACCGTAATCTTCTAATGCTTTTTGACGAAGAATTTTGCTTACATCAACCACTACAGGATTCCCTAAAGTATCGCGCGAAACATAAGTGTTATATGCAGAGTCTGTTGCTAACCATTCTTTTTCACGAGTATAGCTGCCGCTTATTTTTATGGCAAGCCTTTCTTTTTTATCAAGAACTTGAGCATAGCGAAATTGTGCATCAACATAACCGCCAGGAACAGTTTTGTAACCGCCTTTTAATTGAAACGCAATTCCTTGATGGTCAAAAGGGTCTTTTGTTTTCATTGAAATAACGCCTTGCATGGCATTTGCACCATACAATGCAGATGCAGCACCGGAAATTACTTCAATGCTTTCTAAATCTAAATCGTTTGCTCCGGCAATGTTACTTACAGGGAAGTTTAAGCCTGGAGATTCATTATCTACTCCATCAATATATTGTTTTACTCTTAAAGAACGAGTGTCGCTAAAGCCACGCAAGTTGATTACTTTAAATCCTGCAGATGAGTTCACAATATCAATACCCTTAAAGTTTCCAAGGCTTTGATAAAAATCTCCTGATGCAGAGTTTTTAATTTCTCTTGCAGTCATTTTTTCAATTTGAATGGCTGATTCTTTTAGTGTTTCACTTACTCTCGAAGATGTTACCACCACATCGCTTCCACCAAAAAATGAAGGTTCTAAAGTTACATTGTAAACTGTGCCGCTTCCAACTTGAATTTCTTTTGGCTCGTAACCCACATAAGAAACCACTAAGGTTTTTGCTGTAGTAGGAATTTCAAACTTGAATTTTCCGTTTTCATCGGTTTGCACACCGGTGGTTGTTCCTTTTACTGAAATTGTTGCTCCAATTAACGTTTCTTTGTTTGAAGCGTCCGAAATTTTACCGCTAATGTTTCGTGTTTGTGAATAAGCAAAGGCAAATAACAGTGTAAGCGCATTGAGGAGGAGAAGTTTTCTCATTCTGTCCGTGTTTTATTTTCGTTTCTGTTTTAAAAAAAGATGGGTGAAAATATAAAAAACATTAACACGCCAAACTTGTTACAAGAAAAAAAATAAAGAATACAGCATTTTCTTGGTAAATAGCAATTTTACACTTCAAGAAAATAGAAGAATAGGGAGAAGTTAGAGTGGGTAAATAAGTTGAATGTTTCTACTTAGAATAGCTGTAAATTACGTTTGCATCTTTATCTATAAACCAAACAGTCATTTTATTTCCGCTTAAAGCAACTACTGCAAAACCTGCAACACTGCGTGCAAATTTTGTGTGTGCGTAAGTTCCAGAAGGTCTAAGTTTTGAACCCGCACCAGAAACAAAATAATCTACCGAACTACCTTTGGGTTGTTGATGCTGCAAATCGTGGTCGTGCCCTGCAAAATATGCTGGAACATGATATTTTTCTAGCATTGGTTTTAGTTTCTCAATCAACGCCCAAGTATCGCCATGCAAAGGATTTGAAGAATAAACCGGATGATGCCCAAATACAAATTTCCACTTCGCAGTTGAATTTGCTAATGAACTATCAATCCAATTCCATTGCGCTTGTGTAGAAGCTGAATTGGTGTTTGCAAGCGGACCAGTATAAGTGAAAATAAATTCTGCGCTATCGGTTTGGTTTACTGGCGCAACATAGCTGTGATAAGCAGTTGGTAGTTTCCAGTGCAAATTCTTTTTTGAGTAATCAATTTGAGCGTGAATGTTTCCGTAACCATCGTGATTTCCTAACACTACATACCAATCAATATCTTTAATATTTGAGCCGTTGTAAATATCTTCAAATGATTTTTTCCAAAGTTTATCAGTTGTAGTTTTTACACCAAAAGTGTAGAAGTTGTCTCCTGTTGATGCAATAAACTTTGGCTTTGCTTGTGCTGCACAAGTGTTCATGGCTGTTGCCACATCTTTTTGAAAATATTTTCCTTTTCTTCCCCAATCGCCAATTACATAAAATACATAAGCATCTTTTGGAACTAAAGAACTTGTGAAAGGATAGGGTGTTGAATTTGCTTGGCTAAAAGTTGTTTGTGCAAATGCCAATAACGCAAAAGCAATTATTGCAAATTGAATTTTGAAAAGTAATCTCATGAGTTTTAAATCTTATGGCAAACCTACTTGAAAAGTTTCACCTTCTATTGCTAAAGAAGTATTTAAAAACTCTGTTTTAGCTTCACTTAACAAAATATTCAAGTCTTCGTAGCGCGCAGAAAAATGCCCGATTAGCAATTGCTTTACATTTGCTTTGCTTGCAATTATTGCTGCTTGTTTAGCTGTGGAATGCATGGTTTCTGCTGCGCGTGCTGTGTGCTCGTGGGCAAAAGTTCCTTCGTGATATAGCAAATCTATGCTCGCAATTTGAGGAAGAAAAGTTTCGGTATAAACCGTGTCGCTGCAATAAGCATAGCTTCGTGGCGGCTTTGGTTTATGCGTTAATTCCTTATTTGGAATTATTTTTCCATCAGGCAAAATAAAATCTCCACCATCTTTTATTTTTACAATATCTTTTACTTCGATACGGTATTCTTGAATTTTTTCGCGAATAATATTCAGTTGTCCTTTTTTCTCTCTGAAAAGAAAACCTGTGGTTGGCAATCGGTGTTGTAAAATGATGGTTTCAACGGTTAGAAATTCATCTTCATAAACTTGTACAGGAATATCGGCAGAAAGTTGGTGGAAGTTAATTTTGTAGCGCAATTCTGTTTTGCCCCACTTTAAATGCGCATTTATTATTTCATCTAAGCCTTCTGGTCCAAAAATATTTAGTGGATGAGTTCTGTAGTTTAGATTCAACGAAGAAATTAAACCCATTAATCCAAAATAATGATCGCCATGCAAATGCGATATAAAAATATTATCTAACCTGCCGCGCTTTATATTGTAGCGGTTCATTTGCAACTGTGTGCCTTCCCCGCAATCAATTAAAAAAGAATTTCCGTTGTAGGTGAGTACTTGTGCGGTTGGGTGCCTGTTGTATGCAGGAATAGCACCGTTGCTGCCCAAAATAGTAACTTCAAACTGCACTAACTAATTGGAATTTATCAAGAAATTTTAATTTCTCAAATCGCGATCCAATTCTTCCATCATCACATAATCAACCGATTCGCTCACAGTTGGCACAATGTTTAAAATTGGTTCTAATTGAGAAATTTTGATGAGTTTGGCTACTTGTGCGTTTAAGCCTGTAAGCACAAATGTGCCGTTTGACTCTTTGCATAATCTGTTTCCAACCAACAAAGAACTTAAACCCGAAGAGTCAATAAATTGAACTTCACTTAAATCTAAAATGATATTTCGATAGCCTTCGGTATTCAAATATACCAATTCGCTTTTTAGCTGAGGTGCAATAGAACTCAATAGCTTCTCCTCATGTAAGCGAACATGGCACAATCTTTCTTTTTTATCTAGAGTGAGTTTCATTCGTGAAAAATGATTGTTGTTTAATGTGTAACAAGATACAAGTATAATGGCAGTTTGTCAAGATGCCAAAAAAAACTGTATGAAAAATAATGCTGTTAAGTATTAGCTGTTACTTAATTTTTGGGAAAACGCTTTCAGATATTTGCGAACTTTCATAAAAATAAATTCATTCGTAAACGATAGTGTATGTTTGTACGTCTTAGATTTATTCTGCTTCATTTGCAGCAGTAAGTAAGATTAAAGTTTGAAATAGAAAAGAATAAAAATATGGAAGCAAAGTTTTCACCGAAGGTAAAAGAAGTAATTGGTTACAGCAGAGAAGAGGCGCTTCGCTTAAACCATGATTTTATAGGGATTGAACATTTAATGTTAGGGCTTATTCGCGATGGCAACGGAATTGCAATTAAAGCATTAGTTGCTTTAGGAGTGGATCCCGTTCAGTTGCGCAATGAATTAGAAAATTCAATTCAAGAAAAATCAGCAAAAGGAATTTTTAATCCCAATTCAATTCCGCTCACCAAGCAAGCCGAAAGAATTTTGAAAATCACCGTGTTGGAGGCGAAAATGATGAAGAGCAGCCTTATTGGTACAGAACATTTATTGCTTTCCATTTTAAAGAATAAAGACAACATTGTGTCTGCGCTTTTACTTAAAAAATATGTGGACCACACAAATGTGAAAGATGAAGTTGAAAACATAATCGCCAACTCAACAGAAGCAGATTTTCAACAACCCAAAATGGAAACGCCAAACGACCCGAACGAAGAGGAGTTTGATGAAGAACGTGCTGGCGGCTACGCCAGGACGCAACCTCCACGTAAACAGGGTGCTGCAAAATCTAAAACACCTGTGTTAGATAATTTTGGTCGCGATGTAACTTATTTGGCAGAGAATGGAAATTTAGACCCAATTGTTGGTCGCGAAAATGAAATTGAACGTGTATCGCAAATTCTTTCGCGCAGAAAGAAAAATAACCCAATTCTAATTGGCGAACCGGGCGTGGGTAAAACTGCGGTGGTTGAAGGACTTGCACTACGAATTATTCAAAAGAAAGTGAGCCGTGTGCTTTTTGGTAAAAGAATTGTGATGCTCGATTTAGCTGCTTTAGTAGCAGGAACAAAATATCGCGGACAGTTTGAAGAGCGCATGAAAGCAATTATGAACGAATTGGAAAAAAATCGCGATGTCATTCTCTTTATTGATGAAATTCACACTATTGTAGGCGCAGGCGGTGCAACGGGCTCATTAGATGCTTCAAATATTTTTAAACCGGCATTAGCACGTGGAGAACTGCAATGTATCGGAGCTTCAACCTTAGATGAATATCGCCAATATATTGAGAAAGATGGCGCTTTAGACAGACGTTTTCAAAGAGTAATGATTGACCCGCCATCTCCTGATGAGGCAATTCAAATTCTTACAAACATTAAACCAAAGTACGAAGAGTTTCACAATGTACTTTATTCAAAAGAAGCAGTTGATGCTTGTGTGAAAATGAGTACGCGCTACATTACCGACCGTTTTTTGCCAGATAAAGCAATTGATGTAATGGACGAAGTTGGCGCAAGAGTGCATTTAAAAAATATTTATGTGCCTAAAAATATTCTTGACCTTGAAAAACAAGTTGAAGATATTAAGAACGAAAAGAATCAGGTTGTAAAGAGCCAAAAGTACGAAGAAGCAGCTCAGTTGCGTGATTCAGAAAAACATTTGTTAGAAGAATTGGCAAAAGCAAAAACACAGTGGGACGAAGAAGCGAAAGCAAAACGCTATCCGGTAAGTGAAGAAGATATTGCAGAAGTGGTGGCAATGATGACCGGAATTCCTGTGAGCAAAGTAGCACAAAGCGAAAGCAACAAATTGTTGAATATGTCGCAAGAATTGAAAGGTGCGGTAATTGGACAAGATGATGCGCTTGTAAAGGTTACAAAAGCCATTCAGCGAAATAGAGTTGGGTTAAAAGACCCCAAAAAGCCAATTGGCACATTTATATTTTTAGGCCCAACCGGAGTTGGTAAAACAGAACTTGCAAAAGCAATTGCTCGCTATATGTTCGATAGTGAAGATTCGCTAATTAGAATTGACATGAGCGAATACATGGAGAAGTTTAGCATCAGCCGTTTAATTGGAGCGCCTCCGGGATATGTTGGTTACGAAGAAGGCGGACAACTTACGGAGCGTGTGCGCAGGAAACCTTATTCGGTGGTGCTTTTAGATGAAATTGAAAAAGCACACCCTGATGTATTTAATCTTTTACTTCAAGTTTTTGATGATGGACAGCTAACCGATTCTTTAGGAAGAAAAGTGGATTTCAAAAACACTTTAATTATTATGACTTCAAACATTGGTGCAAGAGATTTAAAGGATTTTGGAACTGGTGTGGGCTTTGTTACAAAAGCAAAATCAGACCAAAGTGATGAAATGACTAAGGGCGTAATTTCTAAAGCGCTAAAGCGTACTTTCTCTCCAGAGTTTTTAAATAGAATTGATGATGTTGTAATATTCAATAGTCTTGAAAAAGATAGCATTCATAAGATTATTGATATTGCATTGAAAGATGTTGTGAAGCGCTTAAAAGATTTAGGCTTCGATATTAAACTTACTGATGGAGCAAAAGACTTCTTATCAGATAAAGGCTTCGATCCTGCTTATGGTGCCCGCCCGCTTCATCGTGCAATTCAAAAATATTTAGAAGATCCATTAGCAGAAGAAATATTGAAAGCTACTGCTAAAGCAGGCGATATGTTTATGGTGGATGTAAATAAAGATGTGAGTGGATTGGTAATTACATCTAAAACACCAAAGAAAAAGGCAGAAAGCGAAGCGTAGTTTTTTTGCTTAAAATAGTTTATCCAAACCTTATAGGCTCTAAACCTATAAGGTTTTTTTATTTAGGAGATAGCATTTTCTCCATTTCAAAATGCGGAAGTTCTATTTCTTTAAATTCATCACCAACAATTTTGTAGCCTAATTTTTTATAGAATGGCACAGCAGTTTTTCGTGCATGACAAAATATTGTAGTAGCGTTTTTTTCTATTGCAAATTGTTCCGCCAAAGCAACTAAAGTTTTTCCATAACCTTTTCCTTGTTCACTTTCTTGAGTTGCCACTTGGCGCATTTTTACTCGTTCATTTTCATAAAATGTGAGTGTGAGGCAAGCAAATATTTGCTCATTTTCAATAAGTGCAAAATGAATATCGTGCTTGTCTTTTTCTAATTCGGCAGCAGTAAATTGTAGTTCTAATGGCTTGCGCAAAACATCGTAGCGCAATGCTAAAGCCAAAGAATAATATGGCGAAGAAGTATCGAAGCGAATTGTTTTCATGGATGGTTTAGTTCCGGAAAATAGCCGCGTGTTACTTTTCGGTTAAAGAAAAGTTGCACCCCAATTTCGTGCGTTAAACCAATATCAGGGCGATAGGCTTCTAAAATAAAATCCATTACATAGCCAATGCGCAATCTGTCTTTTATTGTAACTCCGGCTTCCATGTTTAGTGCGTTCATAGTGCGGTAGTTAAAGCCAACCCAAAACCATTTAATAAATGATAAACGAACACCTGCAATAGCTTGAAATGGCGCATTGTGAACCCAGCGCAAACTTAGCACCGGCTCAATCCAAACTTTTTTAGTTGCAAGTTCGTAGCTTCCCGCAGCTACAAAATATAGGTGTGGAATTTTTCTGATTTTAATATCGGTTACATTGCCTTGGTAGTTAATATCCAGTGCTACTAAATTTGGTACGCTTATACCAACATTAAAATAGTTTTTGTATTGGTAATAAATGCCAAAACCTGCATCAGGAAATACCTTTGTGGCGTTTGTGAAACTAAGTTGCGGATCTCCAATGTCGTTTACTAAAAGTTTTGTTCCGTCAATTCTGTATTGATAAATACTTGCCTGCAAACCAATGCTTAAAAAGTGCGATGTTTTGCCTAAATAAGTTTCTTTATACTTCTTGTTGAAGTTTATTGGATAAGCTAATTGAATACTTGCTCCGCCTTTGCTGCTTGGTCCTGTGGCATCGTAAATTCCTGTAACGCCTAAGCTAAAATGATTATCAGCTAACTGTGTATTGAAGTTTAAAAAAGTAGTGTAAGGCGAATTATTTACTGAAGTAAATTGCCGCTTGAAAGCTGCGGTAACATTGATAAAGCCTCCTGTTCCGGCTAATGCGGGATTTAATGCGATTGCATTTTCGCGCACTAAATTAAACTCTTCAACTTGTTGAGCTTTCAACAAAAGCAAAGTTGGAATAAAGAATAAGAGGAGTAAAAATTTCTTCATCGAATAATGGTTAATGGTCCGCTAAATGATTTCCATTCTCCTTTCATCTTTACCTTTAAAACATAATAATATGTAGCTCCCGGAAGTGGATTGCCGTTCCAAAATCCTTGCCACACATTGCCATAAGGTTCTTCAAAAAATACTTCATCGCCCCAGCGGTTTAGTATTCTCACATTGTTATCAGGAAAGCGCTCTAAACCTTTTATGTACCAAACATCGTTATAGCCATCATTGTTTGGTGTAATTGTATTTGGAATAAAAAATACAGTATCCACTTCTACTGTGGTTTCTTCTTTCGGACGTGGTAAAACTTTCACGCGCACACTGTCGTAATCTTCACAACCTAAATTGTTTGTAACTGTAACAAAATAAGTAGTATTCACTAAAGGGAAAGCGAGTGGATTAGCAATCATACTATCCGTTAAAGTTGAAGCATCGCGCCATTTGTAATCTATTCCACCAGTTGCATTTAGTTGCACAAAATTTCCATTTATCACAGAAGTATCAGCGCCTGCATCTGCAAAAGAAACGCTCGTGTTTGCCAAAGCATAAGGCGAGTAGCCAAAGTTCGACCAATTATCGCGCTGCATAAATGAAAATGGTGTGCCTTGAGCTTGTAAAGTCTTTGGCATAGCTTGCCATTCAGGAACATTTTGCCAATGCACCATATCGTTCCAAGAGCCATCGGCAGCTTGGTCATAAAATATTTTCATGGAAACAGAATCGCTGCCCCAAGTGCGCCAAACTTTATGATACCAATTGGGATTTACTTCGCACACCAAATGATATTTTTCATTTCTATCAAAGCCTTCTAAAGTGGCATCAACATTGGCAAAACGAACTTTGTAACGATTAAATCTGTTTGAAGTTGGTGTGAGTTCTATCGGGCGATAACGCGCAATGCCTAACGAAGAACCAACCGGATATAAATAGACAGAATCGCTTGTGGTATGGCGCGATAAACCGCCATCTTGCAAAGAAGAAACAAAACCTGATGTGTGCTGAACGGCATTAGTGTTGGAGTTGGTAACAAATACCGTATTCTCGTTCATATTAAATTCTCTATCGGTTAGAAACAAATTTCCGTTTACCACCACATCAGTATCGCCATATTTCACACCTTGATTTTTTAATACTAAATGCTGAAAATGTGTGATAGAATTTCCCCAAATATGTTGGTCGTTACCATGCATCACCACCCAGCCGGTATTGATAGAATCGAAGCAACGATTGTTGGCATCGTGTTTCCAATCTCCGGTTACAAAAATGGTATCTCGATTGTGATAAAAACCAGTATCAGCATTAAACGCATCGCCTTGTATGGAAAGAAAAGCACTTTCGCGCACGCTAACAAATGCTCCGGCATTGCTCCAAAACGCTTGCTGTGCCTTAGGTACAAAAAAAATTATACTAAGTAGAAAAAGTAAAAACTGTTTCATTTATCGAAAGTGAGGTAAAGTTATTTAAAAAAAAAGTATTTTGAAAAAAGTATATTATTCGTATTGTTTGTAATTGACCAAATAGTAAAAAGTGAAGCCTTTCTTTAAAAAAGCAAAAGTCTTTTTATTGAAAACCATACTATGGTTTTTTGTGCTTTCAATCGGTTCTACAATATTGTTCCGCTTTGTGCCTGTGCCGTTTACTATACTTATGCTTCAGCGAAGTGTGGAACAAATTATTGCAGGGGAGAAGCCGCGAATTAAAAAGAATTGGGTTGAGTGGAATAATATTTCAAGCAATATGAAACGCGCTGTAATTGCTTCTGAAGATCAAAACTTTTTTAGCCATTCTGGTTTCGATTTTGAAGCAATAAAAAAAGCAACAAAATTCAACGAAAGGCAGGTGAGCAAAAAGAAAAAGAAACTACGAGGTGCCAGCACCATTAGCCAACAAACAGCAAAGAATGTTTTTTTATTTCCTGCAAGAAGTTGGTTTAGAAAAGGCTTAGAAGTTTACTTCACTTTTTTAATTGAAATATTTTGGAGTAAAGAAAGAATTTTGGAAGTGTATTTGAATGTGATTGAAACGGGAAAAGGTGTGTATGGTGTTGATGCTGCTGCCGATTACTATTTTCATACTTCGGCAAAGAACTTAAATGCTAATCAAGCTGCGGCTATTGCAGCCATTATTCCCAATCCGAGAAAGTGGAGTGCTTCTGCTCCAACAGCTTATGTAAATAAGCGCAAAGCATGGATTCTTCGGCAAATGAATTATATGGTTTTACCGAAATAAAAAATCAAGTAAAAAATTAGTTTAAAAGGAGTTGCTTAATCTAAAAGGAAAGTAAAACGATCCATGTTTTTAAGTGCAATTCCAGTGCCGCGAACCACAGCGCGAAGTGGATCTTCCGCAACGTGAACAGGTAATTTTGTTTTTTGGCTAATCCGTTTATCTAAGCCGCGAAGCAAAGCTCCTCCTCCGGTTAAGTACAATCCCATTTTAAAAATATCGGCAGCAAGCTCTGGCGGAGTGGTTTCCAACGCCTTTAAAATTGCTTCTTCAATTTTTGAAATTGATTTATCAATAGCATGTGCAACTTCAGAATAAGAAACAATTATTTGCTTAGGAATTCCGGTCATTAAATCTCTTCCATTTACAGGAAAATCGCTTGGTGGATTTTCAACATCAGTAAGTGCTGAGCCTACATTTATTTTAATGAGTTCTGCAGTGCGCTCGCCAATAAGCATATTATGTTGTCTGCGCATGTAATCTACAATGTCTAAAGTAAATTCATCTCCTGCAACGCGAATACTTTGGTCGCACACAATACCGCTGAGAGCAATAACTGCAATTTCGGTTGTGCCACCGCCAATATCAATAATCATATTGCCGTTTGGCTCTTCCACATCAATACCAATTCCAATCGCTGCAGCCATTGGCTCGTGTATCATTTTCACTTCTTGACCTCCGGCTTGTTCTGCACTGTCTTTCACCGCGCGTTTCTCCACTTCGGTAATGCCCGAAGGAATACAAATTACCATTTTAAATCGCGGAGGAAACAAAGTTGATTTGTTTTTAAAAATCATTTTTATCATCTCCCGAATCATATTTTCGGCAGCTTGAAAATCAGCAATTACGCCATCTTTTAATGGACGAATTGTTTTAATGTTGTCGTGTGTTTTTTCGTGCATTTGCATGGCGCGTTGCCCAACTGCAATCACTTTATCTGTGCGCCTGTCTATGGCTACAATAGATGGTTCATCAACCACTACTTGGTCGTTGTGAACAATAAGCGTATTTGCTGTACCTAAATCTATTGCTATTTCTTGTGTTAGAAAATTAAATATTCCCATTTATCCCAAAAAGTTTCGTTGTTTGCTAAAGAGCTGCAAATGTATGTTTTTCAAAAGTTTGTTCATATTTTATGAACACATAAATTATTAGCTATTTCATTCCTTAGAAATGCAACAATATTATTTATTTTAAGTATAATAGCATAAAATATCCCTTAAAAATTGGCTACTCGATACTTTTTCTTGTTAGTTACTGTGCTTTGGAGCTGCTTTTTAGCTGCTCAACCCCAAAAGGATATTTTTATTCCTATTGCCAACCGACCAGAACTTAAAATTGATCCGGATATTGACACTTTAGAAGCGGGAACTGATTATGTTTTTAAATATGAAATTGCTCCGGGTTACAGAATTTCGCAATCCTTTTTTGATATTGGCTTAGCTACGTTATACGATTCTTTTATTGTGGTTACGCTAAAGGCACAACTGCCTAAAGGCACAGAAAAAGCAGCACTTCGGTTTATTATTATCAATAAGCAAAAGACACGAATTTTGCTCATGAAAGAGTTTGTGATTAAGAGTGATGGCGAGCTTTATCCTATTGCTTACAAGCCAAAAACAAACATTATAAAATTAGGCTCAGGGTTAGTATTAGAACGAAATAAAACTTACGACAAGAACGATTTTTTAGAACGTCCGATAGTATCTTTTTACGAGAAAGAAACCAGTGATACAGCTAAGAAAATAAATGCGGTTCGCCTTACCATTGTGAGAAAGAAAATGCAAAAAAATATGCGCGCTTTAAACGATACTCTAAGCGGTGAAATGATTAAAGAGATAAAGAAAGTAAAAGGAAAAGCAACTGTTTTTATTTGTTTGGAAATTCCGCTTCCGAGAAATAGAATTAAAACCGTTTGGAGTAGATTTGCGCTTAAGAAATAAGCATTTCCTGTGGCAAACTTGCCACTGTTAGAACATGCGTATCAAAGAATTTATATTTCAATGTTATGTTTTTTATTTCTGTTTGTGCATCAATTTTTATACTGGTAAATAACTCGCCTTCGTTGTTTAACTCAAATGGTTTTATTAAAAGTTGATTGGCAAAATCCAACTGTTTTTTTGAATACAGTTTATATAAACTTTCTTTTGCGCTCCAGTAAAGTGTAAGCATTTCAATTCTATTTTGGGTAATGCTTTCAATCTCTTGAGGTTGTAAAAATTTATGTGCAATTCGCTCTATTCTGTTTTCTAAAGTTTCAACATCTATTCCTAATAAATGATGTTTGCTCACTGCTGCTGCGCCCCAGTATTTGGAGTGTGAAAGTGATAAGTTTAAATCGCTGTTTTTTGCAAGTGGTTTCCCTAATTCAGTTTTAATAATTTCTAAGTTTTCGTTGGCTGCAATGTTGGCAGCAAAACGCGCAAATTTCGATTGAGCTTCGGCTTTTAAAATTTGTCCGCTTGTGTCAATTTCAACAATAGCAACTGATACATCAGGTAGTAAATTTGGATTGTAAAACAGAGGCTTCATCATCAACCTTCTAAGTTGATTGTAAGCGTAAATGCACGAGAGAATAATTTATCTAAAACGCGCGAATAAATTAACCCATCGGTTGGTTCGTGAATATTCAATACGCCATGCGTAAACTTAATTTCGGGACTTAAAATAAAGTAAGGGAAATAGTACATAAATCCGATACCGGCTTCCACACACAAGTCGTGTTTTTTTAGCTTTACAATATCGGTAGCTCTGCGCGCTTTTTGGTTTGAAGCCAAATCGAAATCGTAGCGTATGCCAGCAATTACATAAATTCTGAAATCTTTAATCGGCTCACTTTTGTAGCGCAGCAAAACAGGAAAATCAAGATAGATAGATTGAATGGTTTTCTTCACCACAGGAGGTCTTCCTTTCTGTGTGTATTCAATGCTTTTATCAGAAAAAGAAAGCGTAGGAATAAATCGCAAATCAAAATAGCGATGAAATTGGTAGTTGCAAATAATACCTAAATTAAAACCGGGTCCCATGCGCGGACGAAGTGTTTTTATCGTATCGTTTTCTATTGATTTTGGTTTTCTGATAATGGTAAAATCTGCCATGTTTGCACCAACTGCAATACCAAAATAAAGTTGTTTTTTGCCTAATTCATGCACATTAAATTGTGCTTTGGCACTAATTGAAATAAGTACAAAAAGAAGAACAAAAACTCTTTGAAACATATTTTTGAATTATGACGCTTCGTGTTTTTCGGCAGTATATAAAGCGCAAGTTCCTAATGTTAGCGCTTTCCATTCCACATTTTTAAAACCTGTGGTATTTAAAATTTGAACGAATGCCAAACCTTGCGGAAATGCTTTTACACTTTCGGGCAAATAAGTGTATGCACGCACATCACGCGAAAAAATTCGCCCTACAAAAGGCAAAATATGTGAGAAATATATGTCGTAGAAAAAACGTACAAAAGTATTTGTTGGCAAGCTTATTTCTAATATAGCAAGCCTTCCGCCAGGTTTTAAAACGCGGTATATTTCAGAAAGTCCATCTTCTAAATATTCGAAATTGCGCACTCCAAAACCAACGGTAATAGCATCAAATTTATTGTCTTCAAAAAGAATTTTTTCGCTATCGCCTTTCACAAATTCTACAATATTTGAAACACCCATTTTCTGCGCTTTCTCTCTGCCATATTTCAACATGCCATCGCTAATGTCGTATCCGATTACTTTTTCGGGCTGAATGCGTAAAGCATCAAATGCAAAATCGCCTGTGCCGGAAGCTACATCTAATATTTGCTTTGGCTTAATTTCGCCAATGTAGGCAACTGCCTTTTTGCGCCAACTGCGGTCTATTCCTAAGCTTAAAAGGCGATTCAAAAAATCGTAGCGGTGAGCAATGTTGTCAAACATTTCCTCAACCTCTTCTTTTTTGGTTTTAGTTGTGTTCCCGTATGGCGTTACTTTCGTTTGCATTTTGGAAGTGCTAAAGTAGTATTTTGTAATACATTAAATGTAAACAGTTTTAAAAATTGGCAAAAAGCAATTTTGGTATTTTACAATTTCCAGTCTATTGTGCTTTTACCTTGCTGTTGCAGCAGCTCGTTGGTTTTAGAAAAATGTTTGCAGCCACGAAACAGCGTAACAGAAAGTGGTGAAGGATGACCGGCTTTTAAAACATGATGTTTTTGTTTATCAATCAATGTTTCTTTTTGTGCGGCAAATTTGCCCCATAGCAAAAATACCACACCGCTATTTTTTTCTGAAATACATTTTATTACCGTATCGGTAAAAATTTGCCAGCCAAAAGCCGCGTGAGAATTGGCTTCTGCTTCGTTTACGGTTAAGCTGGCGTTGAGCAGCAAAACACCTTGTTTTGCCCAGTTTTCTAAATTACCGTGTAATGGAACTGGTAATCCTAAATCGTTACGAAGTTCATTAAAAATATTTTTGAGTGAAGGCGGTGGCGCAACCCCGGCAGGCACCGAAAAGCAAAGCCCATGCGCTTGCCCAAATCCGTGATAAGGATCTTGACCAAGTATAACTACTTTCACACTTGGAAGTGGCGTTAAATTAAAGGCATTAAAAATTAAATTTCCGGGCGGGAAAATGCGCTTTCCTTTTGCTTTTTCGGCTAATATTTTTTGTTTTAAAATAGGGAAATAGGGCATTGAAAATTCTTTTTCTAATGCTTCTTTCCAACTGTTTTCTATTTTAATTTCCATAGCGCGAAAAATATAGGCTTACCTAAAAAAGGAAAGGTCGCCCCTTGCGGGAACGACCAATCTTGAACCTATGAAAACACGAATTCTTTAATTCGTTTTTTTATTTTATTTTACTTGAGCTACAATAGCTTTGAACGCTTCAGGATTATTAAGAGCCAAATCAGCTAATACTTTTCTGTTCAACTCAATTCCTTTATCTGCAAGTTTAGCAATAAATTTTGAATATGACAAACCTTCTTCGCGAACTGCTGCATTTATACGTGCTATCCACAATGAACGGAAGTCTCTTTTCTTACGTTTTCTGCCTACATAAGCATATAAACCTGCTTTTTCAACAGCGTTTTTAGCTACTGTATAAACCTTGCTACGAGAAAGGAAATAACCTTTCGCGCTTTTTAATACTTTTTTTCTACGTGCACGACTGGCAACCGAATTTACTGAACGTGGCATTTCTTACCTTTTTAATTTTTTTATTTGAAATTATTACAGCACCAACATGTCTTTTACTCTCGGCATATCGCTTGGATGCACGATTCCATCAATGTTTAAGCCTTTCTTTCTATCCTTGCTCTTGTGCCCCAATAAGTGGCGTTTAAAAGCTTTTTTATACTTTACTTTTCCTGATCCGGTAACTTTGAAACGCTTCTTAGCTCCTGAATTTGTTTTAACCTTAGGCATTGCTTTAAAATTTGGGAGGGCAAAAATAGCATTATTGCCCAATTCTACAACTGTTAATTGAAAATGTTTTGATATGACCTATTTTTATCGCTACAAATTTAGCATTTAGATTAAGAAGAATGGGGGCGTATGCTTAATCTGTTTCATGTAATTATAAATAAATCAGCAAAGCCATTTTGTCATATTTTGTCTTGTGGCACACTCTTTGAATAAAAGAGAGCAAAATTTAAAGCATGATGGAAAAAGGCAACATTTCGGTTTCTACGGAAAATATATTCCCAATTATTAAAAAGTTTCTTTACAGCGAGCAAGAAATATTTTTGCGAGAGTTGGTGAGCAATGCAGTAGATGCAACCACAAAATTAAAGCGCTTAGCCGCAATGGGCGAAGTGAAAGGTGAACTTGGAGATTTATTTATTGAAATAAGCATAAACAAGGAAACAAAAACACTTACCATAAGTGATAGAGGAATAGGAATGACCACCGATGAGGTGAAGCGCTACATCAACACCATCGCGCTTTCCAGTGCCGAAGAGTTTATTAAAAAGTTTGAAGGCACAGATAAAGCAAATATTATCGGACATTTTGGCTTGGGATTTTATTCTGCTTTTATGGTTGCCGATAAAGTGGAAATTTTTAGCAAAAGCTATAAAGATGAAGCTGCGGCACATTGGGCTTGCACCGGCTCTACCGAGTTTGAATTGCAAGCAACCGAGAAGGAAATTCGCGGAACAGATATTGTTCTTCATATTTCAGAAGAAGCAAAAGAGTATTTAGAAGAGCAGAAAATTCATTCGATGCTGGAAAAATATTGCCGCTTTTTACCTGTTGAAATTCGCTTTGGCACTAAAGAAGTTGAAAATGAAGAAGTGAAAGATGCAGAAGGGAAGCCAACAAAAACAGCAGTTCCAGACGTAATCAATAATACCACTCCTGCTTATGTTAAGTCGCCATCTGAATTAAAAGATGAAAATTATACACAGTTCTACAACGAACTTTATCCTTTCAGCGAGCCGCCATTATTTTGGATTCACATCAATACCGATTTTCCTTTCAACTTAAAAGGAATTTTATATTTTCCTAAGTTTAAGCCAAACGTAGAACTCAACAGAAACAAAATTCATTTATACTGCAATCAAGTTTTTGTTACCGATTCGGTAGAGCAAATTGTACCTGAATTTTTAACCTTATTGCAAGGCGTAATTGATTCACCAGATATTCCGCTAAACGTTTCGCGTAGCTACTTACAAGGCGATCCTAACGTGAAAAAAATTTCGCAACACATTGTGAAAAAAGTAGCCGACAAGTTGTACGAAATTTTTAAACAAGATAGAGCTGCATTCCAAGCTAAATGGGAAAGTTTGGGCGTGTTTGCAAAATATGGAATGTTGAGCGATGAAAAATTTTACGAAGCAGCACAGAAATTCTGTTTGTATCAAAATACCGAAGGCGAGTTTTTTACTTTTGATGAATTGAAAGAGAAAACTTCTGCAACTCAGAAAGATAAAAACGGCAAAATTGTTTGGCTTTACACAACTGATAGAGATGGACAAGATAGCTATATACAATCGGCTAAGAACCACAACTACCAAGTGTTGCAATTCGATACTTTAATTGACCAACACTTTATTCAGCATTTAGAATATAAGCAAAGCGATGTGGTGTTTAAACGCGTAGATGCTGATACAGTTGATAAATTGATTGAAAAAGAAAATGAGTTGCAATCGGTTTTATCAAAAGAAGAAGAAGAAAAAGTGAAGAGTATTTTTACTGAAACCATTAACGATAAAAAAGTAACAGTAGAAGTGAAAGCACTTTCGCCCGATGAATTGCCGGTGCAAATTACACGAAGTGAATTTATGCGCAGAATGGCGGATATGAGTAAATTAGGAGGAAACCAATTTGCATTTATGGGTGAAATGCCAGAACAATTAAATGTGATTGTAAACGCAAATCACAACTCTGTTTCAGGTATTTTAAAAACTGAAAATGCTACCGAAAAAGTTAAACGGCTTTACGATTTAGCACTTTTAGCACAAGGTATGCTAAAAGGCAAAGCGCTCACCGATTTTATTCAAAGAAGTGTGAAAGAATTAAGCGTGGCTGAGTAAATGAATACTATCTTTAAATCCAAGTTTTGTGTAGATTTTTTAGTGATAGAATTCTACACAGAATTTGGATTTAAGTATTCATCTCTAACTGGCGAACTACTTTTTGCAAGATTTCAAACACAGTTTCTGCCATTACATTTTCGCTGTCTAATGTTGGATTTACTTCTGTAAACTCAAGGCAGCAAACACGTTCGTTTTGCAGCAAATCTAAGATAATGTCAGCTGCTTCGCGCTCGTTAATACCACCTTTTACTGGCGTTCCCGTGCCACGGCTCACAGTAGGATCTAAGCAATCAACATCAAATGAGATATAAATTTTATCGCATTGCGAAAGATATTTTATAGCTTCTCTACAAACTTTTGTTACCCCTGTTTTACGAATATCGTTTGTGCTGAAATTTTTTACTTTATGCTGCTTAATTAAAGCTGCCTCTTGCTCTTCAAAATCGCGAAGAGTCATAAACAATAAATCTCTGTACTCAATTTTTGGAGAATAACCGCCAACATTTTTAAGCATTTCCCATATTTCTATGGTTTCATAATCTAAGTCGTTTACTTTGTTTTCAATGTTGTCTTCGCCAAGCGCAATTGCAAGTGGCATGCCGTGCATATTGCCAGAAGGCGTAGTGTATGGAGAATGTAAATCGCAGTGTGCATCAATCCAAATTACGCCAATGCGAGAATCAGGATATGCCATTCTTATACCGGCAATAGTGCCGCTAGCATTGCTGTGGTCGCCCGAAAGCATAATAGGGAATCGTCCATCGCGCAAGGTATCCCGAACGGCAGCACCAATGCGCTCGTGCATTTTTAAAACACTTCTTATTCGCTTGGCATAGCGACTGTCAAAACCTGTGTATAAAGCTGCATTATCGTCAGGAATGGCAACGCTTCTGTGCGTTTTAAAAAAACTGCTTCTAAAATCGTGCCCTGCAATTTTTATAGCATCTACACCTAAACTTGCACCTCTTGTACCGGCACCAACTTCACTTTTGTTTTCAATTATCCTAACGTTTTTAGCCTTTGCCATATAGTTTTTGTTTCGTGAAGCGATTGCTTATAAAATTGTGTTTTTTACTTTTCAATTTTATAGATAAATTTAATTGTACAATCGCAAAATGTCTATTGGCGAAGGTAAAATGTTTATTGAAACCGCAAAGTTAGAAGCGCTCACGCAGTTCTTCTAAAAACTTTTTTATTGCCTTCAATTCATCAATTACCTGAAAGTTGGATTTAGTTAAAGCAGTATCTGCTTTTATATGATTTTTTGCGCCTTCAATGGTTAAGCCTTTTTCGCGCAGCAAATAGTGAATTAGTTTTATTGACTGAATATCATCCTTCGTAAATAAGCGATTGCCTTTCCTGTTTTTTCGCGGCTTTAGAATATTAAACTCCGTTTCCCAATAGCGAATTTGCGAAGCAGTAACTTGCAGCATTTCTGCTACTTCGCCAATGCTGTAATACAATCGCTCTATTTCTTTTTCTCGGTAGGCCATTTCTTGTTTCGCAAAGTAAAAAATAATTATGACGGCAAACAATTTGCACTAAATTACTTACACTATTTAATTTTCTTTAAAATCTGTGGTAGAAAGAAACATAAGTCAAGATTTTGTACATTAAAGCTACCTTCGCACAATGCGAATTTCTATTTTTGTTTTTCTCATCTCTTTTTGCTTTAAAGCATTTTCAGCTGATAGTTTAAACTGCTATGTTGCTGATGTGGCAGGTCGCTATCGCGAGCACAATACCGATTTTACGAAGTTAGTTTTGGAAGTTTCGTTTGCTCCAAAAGAAGGTATTGTATTTGGAAAAGCGAAATATACTTTTAAGCCAATTCAACCCGAAATTGATACACTCTTTTTAGATGCGCCAGGAATAAAAATAGACTCGGTGAAACTAAATGGAAAGGTGCAAAAATGGAAAACAAATAGCGATGGTTTGATTATATATTTTAATGAAAAACTGAACTGGAATAAAAACTACAGTTTAGATATTACTTACCAAGCGCAACCGCGAAAAGGATTGTATTTTATAGGTTGGAATGACCCGAAAAACTTATCGCGCAAGCAAATTTGGACACAGGGTCAAGGCATTGATAATCGTCATTGGTTTCCAAGTTATGATGGCGTAAACGATCGCTTGGTAACCGAAACTGTAATTGCATTTGATAGTAACTACACCGTAATTTCTAATGGGAAATTGATTTCAAAAAAGAAAAACAGTAAAGGTGAATTTGTGTGGCACTATGCAATGAATAAGCCACATGTGCCATACTTGGTAATGCTAGCAATTGATAAGTATGCGCATAAAGATATTGTTGCAAAAAATGGAGTGGTTTCGCGCCAATATTATTATGCCGATATGCCTGAAACTTTTGCGCCAACCTACCAACACAGTAAAGAATTAATGGATTGGATGCCTGAAGAATTTGGCGTAGCTTACCCTTGGGAATCGTATGCCAATGTGCCGGTACAGGATTTTATGTATGGTGCAATGGAAAATACTTCAGCAACAATTTACACCGATTATTATTTGCAGAATGCAAGAGAAGCGCTGGAACATCCTTATATTTCAACCAATGCACACGAACTCACTCACCAATGGTTTGGCAATCTAGTTACGGAATGGAGCGCCACGCACCATTGGCTTCACGAGAATTTTGCAACTTATTATGCCAAACTTTTTATGCGAAAAATTGCAGGTGATGATGTTTACGAATGGATTCGCAGAAATGAATATGAACAAGGAATTAACGCAGATAATCGCGACAATTTTCCGATTGCACATTCCAATGCCGGAAGTGCTCGCCATTACCCGAAGGGCAGTGCTGTGCTTGGTATGTTGCGCTATGTAACAGGCGATTCTATCTATAGAAAAGCAATTACACATTACTTAAAGAAGCATCAGTTTGACAATGCAGATACACACGATTTTTGGCGAACATTTATGGAATGTTGCGGCATGAATTTAGATTGGTTTTTTGATGAATGGATTTTGCATAGTGGCTATCCAAATTTTGAAATAACGACAGACACTACAAAAGGAAATTCAATTCACTTTTTTGTAAAGCAAACTCAAAAACCTAATGAATCCGGAAAGCTATTTACAATGCCGGCAAGTATGAGAATTTACTTTGCTGACGGCACTTCGGAGCAGCAGAAAATAATGCTGAATGGAAGCGATACCTTTAGCTTTAAAATTCCTACTGATAAAAAAATAAGCTATTGGCTTTTTGATGAAGGCGATAATATTTTGAAGAAAGTTACTGTGCAAAAATCTTTTGAAGAGTTAAAAATACAAGCGCTAAACGCCAAGCATTTTATAGATAGATACGATGCTGTTTACGCTTTGCGAAGTGTTGATACAGAAGCAAAATACAATTTCTTAATTCAGCTATTTGAAAAGAATAATTATTACCCTATCCAGAATGAAATTGTTTATCAATTACGCAACCAAAAGAACGATGCAATTTATAGTTTGCTAAAGAAAGCACTTGCAGATAAAAATGTGTTTGTGCGCAGAGCTGCTATAGATAATATTGATACTATTCCGGAAGTTTTGTTGAAGAATTACGAACAACTTTTGCAAGATTCCAGCTATGTGAATATTGAAAAGACATTACGAAAATTATGCGCGCAGTTTCCTCAACAAAGTGCAAAATTTTTAGACAGAACTAAAAATATTGATGGCTCTGCAAAGAATGTGAAAATTGCATGGTTAGAGATTAAAGCCAAAGAAAATCCTGATGAATATGGAAGGAAATTAGTTGATTTTACTTCAAACAGTTACGAATTTCGCACACGCCTAAAAGCAATGGAAGCCCTGAAAACGCTTGATTATTTTAATGATGATTTAGTTTCAAACCTAATTGATGCTGCGCTGAATACAAATAGAAGATTGGCAAATCCAGCAGCAAGTTATATTCGATTCTTCTTGAAACGAAGTAAGTTTAAAGAGAATTATACAGCCAAGTTAGCAGTTGGTAACTATCCAAACTGGGCAACCGAAATTCTAAACAACATAAAATGAAACCTACGCTAATTGTGGTTTGCGGACCAACTGCTGTTGGCAAAACAAGCCTTTCAATTGAACTTGCAAAGTTGTTTGGTGCTGAAATTATTTCTGCCGATTCTCGCCAGTTTTATCGCGAAATGAATATTGGAACAGCTAAACCAAGTGAAGAAGAGCTTGGTGAAGTTCTACATCATTTTATCAATAACATTTCAATTTTCACTAAGCATTATAGTGCCGGAAAATTTGAATATGAAGTGTTACAATTTTTAGAAAAATACTATCTCCACAAATCTGTAGCAGTAATGGTTGGCGGCTCAGGATTGTTTATTAACGCGGTGTGTAGCGGTTTTGATAAAATAGAAACCAAAGATGAGAGTGAACTTTGGGCAACGCGAAAATTTTTGAATACTCAAACTTTGGAATGGCTGCAAAATGAAGTTGAACGTTTGGATGCAGAATATTTTGAAATAGTGGATAAGAAAAACCCTATTCGATTAAAAAGAGCTTTAGAGATTATTTACTCCACAGGAAAAAAATATTCGGAACAGCGTATTGGAAAAAAGGCCGAGCGACCATTTCACATCATTAAAATCGGATTGACTTTGCCGCGTGAGTTGCTTTATGAAAAAATAAACCAAAGAGTTGATGTAATGATGCAACAAGGACTTTTAGATGAAGCAAAAGCGCTCTTTATCAATAAGAAATTGCCTGCACTCAATACTGTTGGTTACACAGAATTGTTTGATTTTATTGAAGACAAGTTAAGTTTAGACGAAGCAGTGGCGCTGATTAAGCAAAACACTCGGAACTACGCAAAGCGGCAAATGACTTGGTTTAAAAAGGATGAAAACATAAAGTGGTTTCAGCCAAATGAAAAAGCTGAAATTGTTTCATACATAGAAAGCAAACTAAATACACCCTAAATTTAAAAAGTAGCAACAGTGTTTATTTCTTCTGTTGGCGCTTAGCATTTTTACAACTAATATCGAAAAATAATTTAACCCATCAGCGTGAAAAAAACGAAACATTCATCAAAACGAAAAGGCACAAGTGCAGAGGCTGAAAAGTCAATTTTAATTGTAGTAAAAGCGATGGGAAGTCAAGCTAATCTTGAAAAACTTTTTCCGCTTTTGGAAGATGATTTTACTGAAGCAGTAATTCATGAAGCACTGAAAAATTTGGAGCAAAAAGGCAAAATAGAAATGCAACAAAAAGGCAGACTACAATTGAGATATGCTTCAAGACATCAAGAGGAAACGGAAGGGAAAAGTTTGCCGCCAAAAGGAGCGAAGCAATTGCAAGGAATTGTTGATTTAACGAAGAGTGGCGCGGCTTACATCGCTATCGAAAATTTTGATAAAGATGTTTACGTTCCTGCAAAATTTACCAAAGGTGCATTGCATGGCGATGAAGTTTTAATTGAAATTACTGGGCATTACAAAAAGAAACCGGAAGGTAAAATCGTTGCCGTTATTAAGCGGAATCAAGATACTTTTATTGGAACCTTACACATTCATCGTACACATGCTTTTGTGCAGCCGGAAGGGCAACGTGTAACGTTTTTCATCAATATCCCTTTGGAAGAAGCAAAAGAGTACGAAACAGAAACAAAAGTAATTGTTCGCGTTACCGATTGGGGAAAACCCGGTAAACATCCCGTTGGAGAAATTATAGAACGCCTCACATCATTTTCTGAAAGTGATAAGGAAATGAAGATGATTTTGATTCAAAATGGTTTTCATATTTCTTTCCCCAATAAAGTAATGAAAGAGGCTAGAAGCTTGGCACAGGCTGTTTCTGAAAGAGATTGTAAAGATAGATTAGACTATCGCGATGTAACTACTTTTACTATTGACCCGGAAGATGCAAAAGATTTTGATGATGCAATTTCATTCAAAAAGTTAGAAAATGGTTTGATTGAAATTGGTGTTCACATTGCGGATGTTTCGCATTATGTAACCGAAGGAAGTGAATTGGATAAAGAAGCTTCACAGCGCGGCAATTCTGTGTATTTGCCCGATAGAGTTTGCCCAATGCTGCCGGAAGAAATTTCAAACATTGTTTGTTCACTTCGCCCAAATGAAGATAAGCTAACGTTTTCAGCACTTTTTCATTTTAATGAAAAGAATGAAATCAAGCACATTACAATTGCAAAAACAGTAATTCATTCCAATAGAAGATTTACTTATGAACAAGCACAAGAAGTATTAGAAACAGGCAAAGGCGACTATGCCGAAGAGTTGAAAATTATTCACCGAATTACAAAATCTATTCGGCAAAAGCGCTACGATTCAGGAGCAATTTCTTTTGAAAAAGAAGAAGTACGCTTCCGTTTAGATTCAGTAGGGAAACCTTTGGAACTTTATATTAAACATCGTAAAGATGCACATTTGCTTATTGAAGATTTAATGCTGCTTGCGAATGAAACGATTGCGCGATTTGGTAGTAAATTAGACCAGAACAAAAAGCATAGTCCATTTGTGTATCGCGTTCATGATTCGCCTGATGCTTCTAAGTTAGAACAGTTTTCACTCATTGCTTCAAGGTTTGGTTACAAGCTTTCTTTCGATGTAGAAAATCCAAAACAAGTTGCCGCAACTATCAACGATTTATTACTTAAAGTAAATGGAAAACCAGAGCAAGGATTGCTGGAACAAATGGCAATTCGCAGTATGGCAAAGGCAGCTTACACTACTAAAAATATTGGGCATTACGGCTTGGCGATTAAATACTACACACACTTTACTTCGCCAATTAGGCGCTACCCGGATTTACTTGTTCATCGCTTAGTTTTTGAGCTATTACAGAAAGGGAAAGTGGATATTGCAGTAGGTGAATTGGAAGAGAAATGCAAAACAAGTTCGCTCATGGAGCGAAAAGCAATGGATGCAGAAAGGGAAGCTGTTCGATACAAACAAGTGGAATATTTAAGCGATAAAATTGGGAATGAATACGAAGGTGTAGTTACCGGAGTTATTGCCCGTGGCATTTTTGTGGAAATGTCTTCACTACTTTGTGAAGGAATGATTTCCATCGAAAATTTAGGAGATGAAGATTTTGTGTTTGATGAAAAGCAACTTTACCTCCGTGGCACTACAAGCGGTACTCGGTACAACATGGGTGATCCAATTCGAGTTAAAGTAATTGGAGCAAATTTAGATACCAGAAAAATAGATTTAGAGAAGATTTAGTTTTAATCTTCTCTAAAATTTTAATGCTCAACTAAAAGTTGTTTGCTCACAGTTTTTCCACTATTGGAAACCATTCGAATAATATAATTTCCTGAAGAAAACTTTTCGGTATTTAAAGTGGTTTCTCCAAAACCTTTTTCATACGATACGGGTTTTATCTCACTTACTATTTTTCCATTCACGTCAAATACTTGAAATAGGATTGTTTCTTGCTTTGGCAAAACAAACTGCAATTTAGTTTGGTTTTGAGCCGGGTTTGGAAGCGGATCTAAAAACTGTGCCGTGGTAATAATTTCTTCTAAATCATTAGTGTTTATCCCTGTAGGTTGTTGAATAATTGAACTATCAATTACAATGTTTTCATCGCCATTTTCGTAAAGTGTATAACCAAAATACACTAAAAACATTTCATCAGTTGTTGCTTCACCTGCTGTAACTTTTTTAGGAGGATCGTTTGGTTGAAAAGGGCTTGTAGCTGTATTGTCGTAGGTTGCTTTACCCATTAGTTTTGAGCCTGGAGGAACTACAACTGGTTTTTGATTAAAGTAGAACATTTGCCAACGGAAATCCCAGTTTGGAATTTTTACTAATGGAATAGTATCGTTGGTTGGCGTAACCGCAAATGCCATAATGCTTCTGCCAATCAAGTGCATGTGTGGTGCTAAATAAATCAAACTCAATTTAGGATAGTATGAAGGAATATCATACTTGTTGTAAAAAGTTTTCACTTCACCGGCATTGATAACAAGCGGGCCATTCGTTAAGCCTCCATTTCCACCAAAATAATGCAGAGCCGGGTCTATATTTATTTCGCGCAAAGTGGAATTCGAAAAGCGCAAGCGCAAAGTTGTGCTATCTGCTTTATTTTTACTTCCTGCCGGGTAATGTACTTGAATTACAATCTTCCCGTTTTTATGCAATTTTACACCCATATTTCTTGGAAAAAAAGAAGCATTACTGCCTGGAACCCAACCGCCTAATAGCCTGGCACTCATCACACCAATTCCTCCAAAACTTGTGTAGCCCGGCTCTTGAGTTTGCGCATCTTTTACTGTGCTTTGCCCGGTTGTATCTTCGTAAATCAATACGTGGTGCACAATTTCTCTATTACCTGGAATTACTTCGTAAGCATCTAAAAATACATCTTGTGTAAGCTGTGGGTCTAAAACAAAACATTGATAAACATCATTTGTGGCTGTAACGGTATAAGTAGGCATTTGCAGCACTTTGCTTGGTGTTACAATTTCTGGCAAGTTAGTGTATGTTGGTTTTGCTGGCGCTAAAGTTGAGTCGCCCATTGGTGCACCATTGTTGAACCAATCTGTAATTAGCTGAATTTCGCTGTCTGTCAACCTTCTTTCATCTTTAAATTTTCGATAAGTTGGGTCTGAAGGAAATGGTGGCATTTCCTTGGCTTGGGTTTTATAGTGAATCGAAAAAGCGTTATTAAAAGCATCGCTGTAATTTATCAATGAAAAATGTCCTGCACCGCCATCGTGGTGGCATGTTGTACAGTTCTTGTAAAGTATTGGCGCAATATGTTCCGCCCAATTTACCGTTTGGCTAAATGATAATGAAACAATAATGGCAATGCCACTTGTAAGTAAAAACTTTTTCATTTGTTACAGTATTTTAAATAGTACACTTTGATAAAAATAAGACAAATCTCAATTAAGCAAGAAAAATTATTTACCAAACGGTTGTTTGGTAAAAATGAAACAATTACCTTCGTAAGCCGTTAAAGCAATTCAAAAAAAAATTAGTAACTAATCAAAACAAAAATTATGTCAGTAACTACAGACAAGAACCAGATTTTACAAGGTGGAGAATTTATTATTAAAGAAAGCACATGGGAACAAACATACATTCCTGAGCAAATTTCTGAAGAGCAGCAGATGATGCGCGACATGACAAAAGAATTTGTTACAAAAGAAATAGATCCAAATTTAGAGGCATTTGATAAAGACCCGATGAACGGTGTTGATGTGTTGAATAAAGCAGGAGAACTCGGTTTGCTTTCTCTGCACATTCCTGAAGAATACGGTGGAAACGGAAAAGATTTTACTACGTTTTCTTATGTAACAGAAATTTTAGGTTGGGCACACGGCATGAGCGTAACTATTGGCGCACACACAGGAATAGGAACCTGCCCAATTATTTATTACGGTACAGATGCACAACGCGCACAATATTTGCCGAAATTAGCCACAGGCGAATTAAAAGCTGCATATTGTTTAACTGAGCCATGGAGCGGCTCTGACGCTTTGGGTGCACGCACAAAAGCAGTGTTGAGTGAAGATGGGAAATACTACACTTTGAACGGACAAAAAATGTGGATTACTAATGCCGGTTTTGCTGATGTGTTTGTAGTGTTTGCAAAAATTGATGGAGACGATAAAAAGTTCACAGCATTTATTGTAGAAAGAGGTTTTGAAGGTTTAAGTGTTGGCGCAGAAGAAAAGAAATTAGGAATTAAAGCTTCTTCAACCCGCCAAGTGTTTTTTAATAATGTAAAAGTGCCAACTGAAAACCTTTTGGGCGAAGCCGGAAAAGGGCACAAAATTGCATTCCAAATTTTAAATATCGGGCGTTACAAATTGTGTAATGGCGTATTAGGAGGAGCAAAACGCGCATTAGGTCAAGCAGTGAAATATGCAAACGAGCGCCAGCAATTTAAAACACCAATTTCTTCATTCGGTGCTATTAAACAAAAAATTGGAGAAATGGCAATTCGCACTTGGGCTGCTGAAGCTGCTTCATACAGAGTTTGCGGTTTAATAACTCAAAAAGAACACGAGTTGAGAGAAGCCGGAAAATCTATGACTGAATACTTAACCGGTGGTGCAGAAGAATACCAAGTAGAATGTGCTTTGCTAAAAGTAATAGGCTCTGAAGTTTTAGATTTTGTGGTTGATGAAGCATTGCAAATTCACGGTGGTTACGGCTACAGCGAAGAATATCCAATGGCTCGCGCTTATCGCGATAGCCGTATCAATAGAATATTTGAAGGCACAAACGAAATTAACCGTATGCTTTCAGTAAGTGCTTTATTAAAATTTGCTATGAAAGGAAAGTTAGATTTAATGACTCCCGGAATGGCAATTCAAAAAGAATTGATGAGCGTGCCGGATTTTGGCGCAAGCGCAGGAGAAGACGATGTTTTTGCAGCAGAAAGAAAAGCATTGGTAAATGCTAAAAAAGCATTTTTGTTAGTTGCCGGTGGAGCAGTTCAAAAATTGATGCAGAAGTTAGAAAGTGAACAAGAAATTCTTATTCATGCTTCTGATGTGATGGCTGATATTTTAGTGATGGAAAGTGCATTGCTACGTGCAGAAAAGTTGATAAACCTACACGGTTTAGAAGCAAGTAAACTTTATGTAGATATGGTGAAGTGTTACTTCTTCGATGCAATGGATAGAATAAACGTGAACGGAAAACAAGCGTTGGCTGCATTTGCAGGTGGCGATGAATTGCGTATTATGTTGATGGGCTTAAAGCGTTTCACTAAATATGAAATGGTAAACACTAAAGAAATTCGCAGAGCTGTTGCCGATAAATTTATCCAAGAAAATGATTACGCGCTTTGGAACTAAAGCGTTGTTAGCTTTCCCCTAAATCCCTTGGTTGGATTTTTCTAACTGAGGTTCGGCTGTTGCCGAAAATGCCCGATTCTGAATTAAGTTTCGGGCATTGTTTTTTTATGGAAGTTTGTTGAAACCCTTTCACCCAAATTTGCTTAAAACTTTTATTTACACAAAGTTGATTTTAATTTCACACGGTAATTTTATTTTAGAATGAAAAAATCACACATAGTTCTTTTGCTGCTTATTGCTGTTGCTGTTGGGGTAATTGTTGCCATGACGGGCGACTACACTACTTATGCTAATTTTACCCAAGCAAAAGAAAAAGCAAAAGTGGTAAGTGTTACAGGCTATTTGGCAAAAGATTTGCCTTTGGTTTATGACCCGCTAAAAGATCCCAACCATTTTGAATTTACGATGTATGATAAAGATGGCAATGCGCAAGCGGTAATCTATAAAGGCGCAAAGCCACAAGATTTTGAACGCAGCGAACAATTAGTGGTGAAAGGAAAAATAGATGGCAAATATTTTCGCGCCAGCGAAATATTGATGAAATGTCCTTCTAAATACGTGAATGACGATATCACGCTAAAAGAAAAAGGTGCTGGCGAAGGAGAATGGAGAACGGTACAATCAACAGAATAACTGCTGTGAATTACATAAAATTTTCAGTAGCGACATTGTTGATAGGTTTTATAGTTTGTACATTAGGAGCGTTTCTAAAAATACAACACGTCTCTTTTCCTACTTCATTTCTATTCTTGGTAGGTTTAGTATTATTTAGTTTGGGTGTTGTTTCAATAATTTTACACTTGTTGAACAAGTGCAAGAAGTAAAATAATCAATACTTAGCTCAATCTTAATCTAAAATATTATTTTGCTTGCTGCTGGCTAAAGAATTTTAAATCTTGCATTATTTGGTTGGCAATATTCTCAGAAGTTGTTTCTGAGCCACTTTCCGCATAAATTCTAATAATTGGCTCTGTATTGCTTCTTCTCAAATGCACCCAGTCTTTATCAAATTCAATCTTTACACCATCAATTTTGTTTATCGGTTGATTTTTGTATTTGCTTTCTATTTCAGAAAATAGTTGCTCTATTTTTATTGAAGGATCTAAATCAATTTTCTTTTTGCTGATAAAGTAGTTTGGATATTTTGCTCTAAGTAAAGAAGTTGATTTTCCAAATTTTGCCAAATGTGTTAAGAATAAAGCAATTCCAACTAAAGCATCTCTGCCGTAATGCAATTCAGGATAAATAATTCCGCCATTGCCTTCACCGCCAATCACTGCCTTTTCTTCTTTCATTTTTTCAACCACATTCACTTCGCCCACAGCACTTGCAAAGTATTCGCAACCATGTTTTTCTGTTACATCGCGTAATGCTCTGGTAGAAGATAAATTTGAAACTGTATTGCCTTTTTTGTGGCTTAAAACGTAATCGGCAACGGCAACTAAAGTATATTCTTCGCCAAACATATTGCCATCTTCGCAAACCAATGCAAGCCTATCCACATCAGGATCTACGCTTATTCCTAAATCGGCATTGTTCTTTTTTACCGTCATTGCCAACTCACTTAAATTTTCCGGTAATGGCTCAGGATTGTGTGGAAATAATCCATTTGGTTCGGTGTAAAGTTCTACAACATTTTCTACGCCTAACGCTTTTAATAACTTAGGCAAGGCAATGCCTCCGGTGCTGTTTACACAATCAATCACAACTTTAAAATTGCGTTTTTTTATCGCTTCAACATCAACCAGTTTTAGTGCTAAAACTTTCTGAATGTGCTTGTCAATGTAAGTATCGTTTTGGGAATAGCTTCCAAGCCCGTTTACATCTTCGTATTTTATTTCTCTTTCTTCAGCTAATTGCAATACTTCTTCGCCTGCTGCTGCTGAAATAAATTCACCGTGTGCGTTAAGTAATTTTAGTGCGTTCCATTGTTTTGGATTATGACTCGCGGTTAAAATAATTCCGCCTCCTGCACGCTCTTGCGGCACAGCGATTTCCACCGTTGGAGTGGTAGAAAAGCCTAAGTCAATAACGTCAATGCCAATTGATTGCAAAGTGCCTACAACAATATGATTTACCATTTCGCCACTCACACGAGCATCACGACCAATTACAATCTTGCGCGTTCCGCTATTTTGTATAACCCAAGTGCCAAATGCGGCAGTAAACTTCACAATATCTTCCGGTGTTAAATTGTTGCCTGGAAATCCGCCAATCGTTCCTCTTATTCCTGAAATTGATTTGATGAGTGCCAACTTATATGCTATTTTTGAGGCTGCGAAGGTAATAACTCAACGCTATCTAAGTACATAATGTTTTAAAGTTTTGTTAATGGCTGAAAAAGAATGGTTTATAGATTGGTTTAACTCGCCATATTATCATTTGTTGTATAAAAATCACGATGAAACGGAAGCCGAGAAATTTGTAACCGCTTTAGCGAAAGAATTGAAGATTGAACCAAACACAAGAATATTAGATGTGGCTTGTGGCAAAGGTCGCCATTCCAAAATGTTTCATCAATTAGGTTTTGATGTTACCGGAATTGATTTGAGTAAAAACAGCATAGATTTTGCAAAACAATTTGAAGATGAAAAACTTCACTTTGCCCAGTGGGATATGCGCCAAACTTTTCATGAAAACTATTTTAATGTAGCTGTGAATTTATTTTCCAGTTTTGGCTATTTACCTACCGAAGAAGATAACTTAACTGCGCTGAAAGCTATAGCTTCAAACTTAAAGCAAAACGGAATTTTGATAATAGACTATATGAATTCCGAATGGGTGGTAAAACACCTAAAAGCAAGAGAAATATTGCAATTAGGAGCAATTCAGTTTCATATTAAGAGAAAAGTTTCAGCAGGGTTTGTGGTAAAAGAAATTCAATTTTTAGATGAAGCGGGAAGCGATAATGAGTACGAGGAAAAGCTGCGGATTATTCCACTTCAAAAGTTTGAAGAATTGTGTAGCCAATCTGGCTTAGCAATAAAAAATATTTGGGGAAATTATGAGTTGGAAACATTCAACAGCAGAACTTCTCCACGCATTATTTTGCATTGTGAAAAACTGTGAAGCAATAGTATTGTTTACGGTTTTCTTTTTCACTTTTACAAGCATGAGAAAGTTAAGTTCCATAAAACAAACTATACTTGTTTTAGTTAGCTTTTCTGTGCTGAACAGTTGTGCTCAAAATGAAAATAGAATTACAACAAAAGTAAAAATGAATAATACTGAAAATATAGAAGTAGCAACGCTTGCAAGCGGTTGCTTTTGGTGTGGTGAAGCAGTGTTTCAGAGATTAAAAGGAGTAGAGAAAATTGAAAGTGGCTACAGCGGAGGAAAAATTGCAAATCCAACTTATCGCGAAGTTTGCAGCGGACTTACCGAGCATGCTGAATGTTTTCAAATTACATTTAATGCCAACGAAATTTCTTTTACTGAATTGCTGCAAGTATTTTTTAAAACACACGACCCAACTACATTAAACAGGCAAGGAAACGATGTGGGTACACAATATCGCTCAGCTATTTTTTACCATAACAATGTGCAAAAAGAAATAGCAGAAGATGTAATAAAACAGTTAGATGCATCAGGTGCATTTAATAGTAAAATTGTTACAGAAGTAGTACCGTTTACTAAGTTTTACAAAGCAGAAGATTATCACCAAAATTATTTTAACGATAATAAAAATAGTAACCCATATTGCACTTTTGTAATTGTTCCAAAATTGGAAAAATTCGAGAAAGTATTTAAAGATAAATTGAAAAATCCTTGAACCGAAAATACGCTAAAGTATTAGTAATATCAATAGTTACAATAGTTTTTATAATCGCCATTTTGGTGTTTGCGTTCCGCAATGTTTTGCTTCAGTATGTAGTGGAAAAAACACAAAAATCAATTCAGGATAAATATCATTTAACTTTGAAATTTCACCGTGCTTACTTTAGTAAGTTAGATGAAGTAGCATTTGAAAATGTAGAACTTAAAGACTCTGCGTCATTTGAAATATTTAGTGTTCAACAAGCTAAAATTGACGTTTCATTGCCGCAGATGTTTTTAGCCAGAATCCGTTTAAAAACAATCGTTGCAGATAGTATTCAGTTTTTCTTGATAGATAAAAATGGTGTTTTGAATCTTGAAAAATTTAAACAAAAGGGAACAGCGAAAAAAACTGTTTTATCTAATCAAGATTTTGTGCTTACAAGAGCAATAAAGTATTTAGCGATGTTTTCTTCCACAGAAATTTCGCTTAACCAAATTCGCATTATTTTTAAAGACACTATTGAGAGTGAACAAATTTATGTTCCTCAATTTGAACTAAAACAAAAGCAATTTTCAGCTTATGTTTCCAATAAATATTTGGCTGATACTTTACATGCAAGCGGCACTTTCGATATAGATAATAAATGGTTGGAATGTAATGTTAATCACACTTCTGATACTATTAGTGCATTTTCCTTTTTAAGAAAGAACTACAATTTGAACATAGATTTTGATACCATTTATTTTAGAACTAAATGGAAGGCAACAAAAACTGATGTGCATTTTGACCAAAGTGCGGAATTGAAAAATTTGCAATTAGAACATTGGCGCTTAGCCCCACAACCAATTGTGTTTTCAAATTTAAAATCCGAAATTTCCGGAACTATTTCTTCCACAGCATTACAGATAGATTCAACTTCAAAAGTAGAGTTGCAAAATATTCTGCTCGATGTTTTTGCTTATGCTGAGAAACAAGATTCAAATTTTCATGCAGCACTTAAAATTGAGATGCCTAAAATTGATGCAAACGATTTCTTTAGCTCTTTGCCTGATGGAATGTTTAGCTCATTAAACGGAATTTCGTGTAATGGAAAACTTGCTTACAAATTAAATTTTGATGCAGATAGTAAAAACTTAGATGCTTTAGTTTTTGAATCGGAAATGAAGCGAGAAAACTTTTCGCTCAACCATTTTGGTGCAGAAAAACTAACAATGATAAATGACGATTTTATTCATGATGTTTTTGTGAATGGAAGATTAGTGCGCCAAATTTTTGTTGGTGAAAGCAATGTGAATTTTACACCTTACAATGCTATTTCTCCATATCTAATTGCTTCGGTTCTGCAGTCGGAAGATCCTTCATTTATGCAGCATGGCGGCTTTGTGGAAAGCGCTTTTCGCGAAGCTATAATTCAAGATATAAAAGAGCGAAGATTTGCGCGCGGTGGTAGTACTATCACAATGCAATTGGTAAAAAATGTATTCCTCAGTAGAGATAAAAATATTTCACGAAAAGTAGAAGAAGCGCTGCTTGTTTTTTTGATAGAAAATATGCGATTGGTAAGCAAAGAGCGAATGTTAGAAGTGTATCTAAATATTATTGAATGGGGACCAAATGTGTATGGAATTGGTGAAGCGGCAAATTTTTATTTTAAGAAAAAACCAGCTGCTCTCAATTTGCAGGAGGGTATCTTTTTGGCAGGCATTATCCCCAATCCAAAATACTTTAAATACCAAGTGGATAGTTCAGGTAAATTTAAACCGCACTTTGAGCGATTTGCACATATTTTAATGAACCGAATGTTGCTGCGCAATCGAATTGCAGATGCTGATACGGCAATGTTTTCGCCTGATGTGATATTTAACGGAGCGGCACTTAAATACATTTCTCCTGCTGATTTTGACTCTTTGCAGAACGGGGATTTAAGAATGGAAAATGCACTTCCAATAGAGTAAGTTATTTTACATTTTATTGTAACAAAAGTGGCAAACTAATCGCTTTTTAAACTGCACTTTTGCATAGTGATTTAGATAGCAGATTGTGATAATAAAAGTTGAACAATCTTTGTTTGTACATACGCCATCTACTCTACAATTAAATGTTATGAAACAGATATTTCTTCAAAAGAAACTTTGGTTTGGCATTGTAGCAGGAGCGCTTGCCGGATATGCTTATTATTATTTTGTAGGCTGCGCGAGTGGCACTTGTGCAATTACCTCGAATCCAATTAATAGCACGGCTTATGGCGCTTTAATGGGAGGTTTGCTTTTAGCAACTTTTGAAAAAGAAAAGGAATACAAAAATTCAACAAAAGAAAATAAGTGATGAAAAATGCAACAATAATTGATGTGCGCACTGTTGAAGAATTTGAGATAGAGCATGCACATGGAAGCATCAATATTCCTTATGTTGAAGTGCCCGAGCGCTTAGCTGAAATTAAATTATTGAGCAAGCCAATTATTATTTGTTGCGAAACCGGAAATGAAAGCGAACAAGTTGCTGCTTACTTAAATTATAATGGAATTGAATGTACAAATGGTGGTTGCTGGTACGAATTGGAGAATACTAAAAAAGAAGAGATGAGAACATTAGATGAAAATTTTTGGAATGAACGCTACGAAAATAATGAAACAGGTTGGGATTTAGGAGCACCTTCTCCACCAATTTCAGCATATATTGATACACTTGAAAATAAAGAGTTGAAGATTTTAATTCCTGGCTGTGGAAATGCACATGAAGCGGAATATTTATTGGAGAGAGGATTTGCAAATGTTACGCTTGTTGATATTTCCAAAGAGGCTGTGATGAGGCAGCAGCAACGTTTTCAAGGTAAAGCAATACAAATTATACATGCAGATTTTTTTGCTCATAATGGACAATACGATTTAATGCTGGAGCAAACATTTTTTTGCGCAATCAATCCTTCGCTTAGAGAAAACTATGTGAAACATACAGCTGAAATTTTAAAACCAAATGGAAAATTAGTTGGGCTGCTTTTTAACTGTGAATTTGGGAAAGAAGGACCTCCGTTTGGAGGAGAAAAATCTGAATATGAAAGGCTGTTTTCTCCGTACTTTAATATTCAGCAAATGGAACCAGCAGCGAACTCTGTGAAACCTCGATTAGGCAATGAATTGTTTATAGAATTAACTAAAAAATAAAAACTGAATTTATGTTAGAATCATTAAAAGAAATGTTTGGATTAGGACCGGAAGTTGATTACAAAGAACTAATGAAGCAAGGTGCTCAAATAGTTGATGTGCGAACAAAAGCAGAATTTACAGGTGGGCATATTGGTAAAGCAGTAAATATGCCTTTGGGAGAATTGTCAAGTTGTTGCAATTCACTTAAAAAAGATAAGCCGGTAATTACTTGCTGTGCCAGCGGTGTGCGCAGTGCGCAAGCCAAAAGCATATTGTTAGAGAAAGGCTTCACAGTGGTTCATAATGGTTGTGGGTGGAGAAATTTAAACAGTAAACTATAAGTAAATTATGTTACAAAGAGTTACTTCCGGTTGGACGGTTATTCGAGCAACTTATGTTCTTGCAGGCATTGGTATCATTGTTCAAGGCGTTATGGATAAGCAATGGTTCGTAGCCGTATTTGGAATGTATTTTGCCTCTATGGGGATTTTTAATTTCGGCTGTGCCGGAGGTGCGTGTTATGTTCCAAATAGAAATTATAGAAGTCCTGCTCAAAATTTCAAGCCCGAAGAAGTAAAGTTTGAAGAAATAAAAACAGAAAATAAGTAAGCCATGGAAACAACAAATAAACCGAAGTCTTTTCAAGAATTGATAAATTCTGAGAAACCTGTGCTGGTAGATTTTAGTGCTGAGTGGTGCGGACCTTGCAAAATGATGAAACCAATTTTAGATGATTTAAAGGCAAAAGTTGGCGATGCTGCAAGCATTATTAAAATTGATGTGGACAGAAATCCGCAAGCAGCTGCTGCATATCAAATTCAAGGAGTACCTACTTTAATTCTATTTAAAAACGGAGAAGTGAAATGGCGTCAAAGCGGTGTGATGCCGGCAAATGTTTTGGAACAAGTGATAAATGAACACAAATAGATTTATTCGCTAATAGGGAAAAAGGCATCTTCAATATGGCGAATTTCTAATTGTTCTTTAGTTTCAAGCACGCTAATAATATCAAAGCGAATTTCTCCGGTAATCTTAGTTTCTTCAATAAATTGAGCAGCAGCTTTTGCAATAAGTTGCTGCTTTTTTTTGTCCACAAACTCTTCTGGAAAGCCAAAAAAATCTGTGCTGCGGGTTTTTACTTCCACAAAAACTATTCTGTTGTTTTGCTTGGCTATAATATCAATTTCAGCTTTTTTGAAACGGTAGTTAGTTGCTAAAATTTCAAACCCTTTTTTGAGTAGAAAATTTGCAGCGGCTATTTCGCCTTTCTTTCCCGTTTCGTTATGCTGAGCCATTGACTAAACTTTAGCTCTGCCGATACTTTCGTATTTAAAGCCGTGTTCTTCCATCGTTTCTACGCTAAATACATTTCTTCCATCAAAAATGACTTGTTCTTTTAATAGCGATTTTATTTTATCGAAATCAGGAGAGCGGAACACATTCCACTCGGTTACAACTACTAAGAAATCGGCATCTTTTAAAGTTTCATATTCTTCGCTGGCAAAAAATATTTTATCGCCATAAATACGTTTTACATTCTCCATTGCTTCGGGGTCGTAAGCACGCACTTTTGCTCCTGCCGCTAAAAGTTTATCAATTAGATAAAGAGCCGGAGCTTCGCGAATATCATCGGTATTTGGTTTAAATGCTAAGCCCCAAAGTGCTATAGTTTTTCCGCTTAAATTGCCGTTGTAAGCAGCCAATATTTTATCGTAGAAAAGTTTGCGTTGGTTGGCATTCACATCCATTACGGCATTTAAAATGCTAAAGTTGTATTCGTATTCTTTTGATGTGAAATGAAGTGCTTGCACATCTTTCGGAAAGCAGCTTCCGCCATAGCCAATTCCTGCATATAGAAACTGTTTTCCAATACGCGAATCGGTTCCCATTCCTTTGCGAACCATGTCCACATCGGCACCAACTTTTTCGCATAAGTTTGCAATTTCATTCATAAAAGAAATTTTAGTTGCCAAGAATGAATTGGCTGCGTATTTGGTAAGTTCTGCCGATGGCTCATCCATGAAAATAATTGGATTGCCTTGTCTCACAAATGGCTCGTAAAGCTCTTGCATTACTTTTTGTGCTCTTTCACTTTTACTTCCAATTACTACGCGCTCAGGCTTTAAAAAATCTTGCACGGCAACGCCTTCACGCAAAAATTCAGGATTGCTCACCACATCGAAAGCAACTTGTGTGTTGGCCGTAATTGCTTTTTGAACTTTCTCGGCAGTTCCTACTGGCACGGTGCTTTTGTTCACCACTACCACATAATCTTTAATTATTTTTCCAAGGTCGTTTGCTACTGCCAGAATATATTTTAAATCGGCACTTCCATCTTCGCCAGGAGGTGTAGGCAATGCTAAAAATATAACTTTAGCGCCTTTAATTCCTTCTTCCAAAGAAGTGGTAAATTCAAGCCTTCCTTGTTTGGTATTTCTTTCAAATAATAAATCTAAGCCTGGTTCATAAATTGGAATTGAACCATTTTTTAGCTGCTTAACTTTTTCCTCATTTATATCAATACAAGTAACATCGTTTCCGGTTTCTGCAAAGCAAGTTCCTGTTACTAAACCAACATATCCTGTTCCAACTACTGCAATTTTCATTTTTGCTTTTTAAAGTGTTTTAAAATATTCTTTTACGTTTTCGGCAATATAGCTGAAAACTTTTTCGTCAAATTCTGTGTGTATAGGTAACGAAATACTGTTTAAACTATGCCATTCGGTATATGGGAAATCGCCTTTTTTCCATGTGCCATTTGGGTTGTAAGCTTTTTCTAAGTGTATTGGATTTGGGTAATAAACCATACTTGGAATACCTTTTTTCTTTAGAAATTCGCGTAGCTCATCGCGATTTCCTTTGTTCAATTTTAAAGTGTATTGGTGAAAAACATGTGTAGAAAACGGTGCGCGGAATGGTGTGGTTACTTCGTTTAAATCTGAAAAAGCAGAATCGTAAAAATCTGCAACACGATTTCTTGCGGCAGCATATTCATCTAAGTATTTTAACTTTACATCTAAAATGGCAGCTTGCAAAGTGTCTAAGCGAGAATTTACACCTACCAAATCAAAATGATATTGTATGCGTTGCCCGTGGTTAGCAATCATTTTCAGTTTTTCGGTTAGTGCATCATCGTTGCAAAATATAGCACCGCCATCGCCAAAGCAACCCAAGTTTTTTGAAGGGAAAAATGATGTGCAACCAATTTGCCCCATTGTTCCTGCTTTTTTCTTTTCGCCATTGCTAAAAGTGAAATCTGCACCAATGGCTTGAGCAGTATCTTCAATTACAAAAAGATTGTGTTTGGCCGCTATGGCAAGTATGGCTTCCATATCGGCACATTGTCCATATAAATGAACCGGCACAATTGCTTTTGTTTTTGCAGTAATTACTTTCTCAATTTCCTTTGGGTTTATGGTGAAAGTTTGCTCATCAACTTCAACAAAAATTGGTGTTAATTTTAAAAGCGCAACTACTTCGGCAGTAGCGGCATAAGTGCAAGCCGGTGTAATAACTTCATCGCCTGGTTGCAAATCTAAAGCCATCATAGCAATTTGCAGCGCATCGGTTCCGTTTGCACAACCAACTACATGTTTTACACCTAAGTAATTTGCTAAATTTTTTTCAAAAGCGAGAAGTTGCGGACCTTTAATAAAGGCAGTGTTATCAAGCACTCCGGCTATTGCAGTATCTACTTCTTGCTTAATTTTTTTGTATTGACCGGAAAGGTCAACCATTTTTATATCTTCCATTTGGTAACTTTTTTTCTAAAAAGCGGACGCGAATATAATAGATTTGCATTTATGAGGATTTTGTTGTCGCTTATACTTATTAGTTTTTTACACACAGGTTTTTTATTTGCTCAAGACGTAGAAGATTTTATTGCAGACAAAAACTACACAAGCGCCTTTCTAATTGCACCGGCATATTCGTTCCAGTTCCCGTTAGGAGATATGCAAAAACGCTTTGGTTTTAATTCAAATATTGGAGGAACACTCACATATCAATTTCTTAATCGTTGGCATGTTGGTTTGGAAGGTGGATTTTTATTTGGCACTCGCGTAAAGGAAAATACAATCCTCGATAGTCTTTCTACGGCTACTGATGGACGTTTTATAAATTCAAGAGATAACTCTTTAGTGAATTTAAGTCTGCAAGAACGTGGTTGGAATTTTAAAATTCTTGCAGGGAAAACAATTATTTTAAGTAAGAAACAGAATGCACTTAACCATTCCGGTATTTTGATTTTAACCGGAATAGGATTTTTGGAACATAAAATTTCTATTGATGTGCGCGAAGAAGTGTTGCCACAACTCAATAAAACATATCGAAAAGGTTATGATAGACTCACAAATGGCTTTGTGATTTCACAGTTTATTGGCGGTATATTTTTGAAGCATAAAAAGTGGTTTGCAATTTATGGCGGAGTGCAGGCAGATGTGGCATTTACAAAAAACAGAAGACCTTGGAATTTTGATACTTATTCAGCAGATACACACAATCGTATTGATGCTTTTATCGGTATAAAAGTGGGTTGGATAATTCCTGTGTTTAGGAAAAAGCAGCAATAGAGCAAGTAGAGTTACTTAATGAATTATATTTTGAAGTGTAACTTTTGGAACTTAAATTTTAAATGAAACATTTTGATTAAAAAAAGGTATAAGTGCTACAAAATTAACCTTCGTTCATCACCATTTTTAGGTTTGGCATTAGTTTAATAAAGAATTTGAGTGTGGAGATATTACCTTTTCGCACACTGTGTGCTTAATTAGCCTAAGTTTAATTTTTAAATATGCGTTGGTAGTTTAATTTTGGCGGGCTTAAAATTTTATACAGTGAGTAATACAAACGATACATCATCAGGGTCTTATTTTTTTAAGACAACCCTAGGTAAGAAAGCCATGATGGCTTTAACGGGACTTTTTTTAATTACATTCCTAATTGTACACGCAGGAATAAACGCTATGATTTTTTTTAATGATGGTGGCGAAACCTTTGCACATTGGGCGCATTTTATGGGCACTAACCTAATTATTCGAACGATGGAATTAGTGTTGGTAGCAGGTTTTGTAGTGCATATTGTAGATGCTTTACTTATCACGAAGCACAACAAAGCCGCTCGTCCGGTTCAGTATGCGTATTCTAACCCAAATGCAAACAGCACTTGGTATTCTCGCAGCATGGGCTTATTGGGAACTATTATTTTATTGTTCTTAATTATTCACGCTGCGCATTTTTGGATTCCAAACCGCTACAACCAATTCACTACGGGCGAAGAGTTAAATCTTTTTACTAGAATGCAAGATACTTTTAGCCATTGGTATGTGGTTGTGATTTATGTTGCAGGTTGTTTTTCACTCTTTTGGCATTTAATGCAGGGTTTCAAAACTGCTTTTCAAACTTTGGGAATTAACCATCCAAAATATAATCCGTTAATTAAAAATGTTGGCATAGCATTTTCGGTAATCATTTCGGTTTTATTTGCTTCTATGCCTATTTCGATGTTTTTTAACCTTGTTCATTAAGATAGATAAAAAAATATACAATGGCTACATTAGATTCAAAAATTCCAGAAGGTCCAGTAGAAAAAAAATGGACTAATTATAAATCGCACGTACACTTAATTAACCCTGCCAACAAACGCAACTTAGAAGTAATTGTAATTGGCTCAGGTTTAGCCGGAGCATCTGCTGCTGCTTCATTAGCAGAGTTGGGATACAAAGTAAAAGTATTTTGTTTTCAAGATTCACCGCGCAGAGCACACTCAATAGCAGCACAAGGAGGAATAAACGCAGCAAAGAACTATCAAAACGATGGCGATTCTGATTATCGTTTGTTTTACGATACAGTAAAAGGTGGCGATTATCGCTCACGCGAAGCAAACGTATATCGCTTGGCAGAAGTGAGTGCCAATATTATTGACCAATGTGTGGCTCAAGGTGTTCCTTTTGCACGTGAATACGGTGGAATGTTAAGTAACCGTTCATTTGGTGGTGTGTTGGTTCAGCGCACATTTTATGCTGCGGGACAAACAGGCCAACAATTATTGCTTGGTGCTTATTCAGCATTAGAAAGGCAAGTTGGAATGGGAGCAGTGCAAATGTATTCGCGCCACGAAATGCTGGAGTTGGTAATGATAGATGGAAAATGTCGCGGAATTATTGCTCGCGATTTAGTTTCTGGAAAATTAGAGCGCCATTTTGGTCATGCTGTTTTGCTTTGCAGCGGAGGTTATGGAAACGTATTTTTCCTTTCAACCAATGCAATGGGTTCAAACGTAACAGCAGCGTGGAAAGCGCACAAACAAGGTGCGTATTTTGCCAACCCTTGCTATACTCAAATTCACCCAACATGTATTCCCGTTTCGGGGCATCACCAAAGTAAGCTCACGCTTATGAGCGAATCGCTTAGAAACGATGGAAGAATTTGGGTTCCTAAGAAAAAAGAAGATGTGGAAGCACTTCGTAAAAAGCAGAAAAAAGCAAGTCAAATTCCGGAAGAAGACAGAGATTATTATTTGGAAAGAAGATATCCGGCTTTCGGAAACTTAGTGCCGCGCGATGTGGCTTCTCGTGCTGCCAAAGAGCGCTGCGATGCAGGCTTTGGTGTGAATGCAACAGGCGAAGCAGTGTTCTTGGATTTCACTACAAATACAAGACGCTACGGAAATATTGAAGCTACCAAACACGGACATCACAATTTGCCCGATGCTGAAATTATGGAGCTTGGTAGAGGCGTAATTAAAGAAAAATACGGCAACTTGTTTGATATGTACAAGCAAATTACCGGAGTAGATCCTTACCAAGAGCCAATGCAAATTTATCCGGCTGTGCACTACACCATGGGTGGTTTGTGGGTAGATTACAATTTAATGACAACTGTTCCCGGCTTGTACGCTTTAGGTGAAGCAAATTTTTCTGACCACGGTGCAAACCGCTTGGGAGCTTCTGCTTTAATGCAAGGTTTGGCAGATGGCTATTTTGTAATTCCTTACACTATTGGCGATTACCTTTCAACCGAAATAAGAACCAAAGCAATTTCAACTGACCATGAAGCTTTTGCGCAAGCAGAAAAATCGGTTCAAGAAAAAATAGATAAATTATTTGCTGTGAAAGGAACGCAACCGGTAGATTATTTCCACAGAGAATTAGGCAAAATTATGTGGGAAAAATGCGGTATGGCGCGTAATGCAAAAGGCTTGCAAGAAGCAATATCTGAAATCCAAAAATTGCGTGAAGCATTTTGGAAAGATGTGCGCGTAACCGGTGAAAAAGATGAGTTTAATCCTGAATTAGAAAAAGCAGGTAGAGTAGCTGATTTCTTGGAATTGGGAGAACTTGTTTGCAAAGATGCTTTAGATAGAAACGAATCTTGTGGCGGGCATTTCCGTGAAGAATACCAAACTGAAGAAGGTGAAGCACTTCGCGATGATGAAAAATACAATTATGTGGCTGCATGGGAATACAAAGGCGCAGATTGGGAACTTCACAAAGAGGAATTGAAATTTGAAAACATCAAAATTGCACAACGTTCATATAAATAATTTAGTAGAGCATAAATAAAATTTAAGGTTATGAGTGAGAACAACATGAAGATTACACTTAAAGTTTGGAGACAAAGAAATAATAAAGCAAAAGGCGCATTAGAAACCTATAAAGTTGATGAGGTTTCTTCAGATATGTCTTTCCTTGAAATGTTTGACGTTTTGAATGATAAACTAATTCGCGAAGGAAAAGATCCAATTGCATTTGACCACGATTGCCGCGAAGGCATTTGCGGTATGTGCAGCATGTACATCAATGGACAACCACACGGACCATTGCAAGGTGTTACTACTTGCCAGTTGCACATGCGTTCGTTTAAAGATGGCGATACTATTGTGGTAGAACCTTGGAGAGCAAAGGCTTTTCCGGTAATTAAAGATTTGGTAGTTGATAGAAGTGCATTCGATAGAATAATTGCAGCAGGTGGATTTATTTCGGTAAACACCGGAAATGCACAAGATGCCAATGCGTTGCCAATTAGCAAAGAACTTGCAGATAGAGCATTTGCTGCTGCGGCTTGTATTGGCTGTGGCGCTTGCGTTGCAGCTTGTAAAAACTCTTCTGCTATGTTGTTTGTTTCTGCAAAGGTTACGCAACTATCACTTTTGCCACAAGGTGAACCGGAAAGACAATCGCGCGTGTTGGACATGGCAGCACAAATGGATGCTGAAGGTTTTGGAAGTTGTACCAACACCGGAGCTTGTGAAGCAGAATGTCCTAAAGGAATTTCTGTTTCAAACATTGCGCACATGAACCGCGAGTTTTTCGCAGCAGAACTAAACAAAAAATAAGCAATCAATCCAATTGCTTGTTTGCTCATTTTTGCTTCTGAAAGCATTGAATTTCTTTCAATCTTTTACACTATAATTATTTTTTATTCCCGTTAATTTCTATTGTAATTATTCTTTTTGTATGGCAACTGTAAGACCGTTTAAATCACTTAGCCCAAAAGCTGCATTAGCATCACAAGTAGCGTCTTTGCCTTACGATGTAATGAATTCTGAAGAAGCCAAAGAAATGGCTGCGGGTAACCCTTTTTCATTTCTTCATGTAAGCAAAGCAGAAATTGATTTGCCTCAAAATACTTCTCAATACAGCGAAAGTGTTTACGAAAAGGCAACTGCCAATTTTAAAAAGTTAATAGCAGACGGTGTTTTGGTGAAAGATGAAAATGCGAGTTTTTATATCTATTCACTCACCATGAATGGTAGAACTCAAACCGGTTTAGTGGCTTGCTGCTCTATTGAAGAATACGAGAATAATATTATTAAGAAACATGAGTTCACCCGCCCTGAAAAGGAAGAGGATAGAATAAAACATATTGCCACGTTAGAAGCGCAAACAGGTCCAATATTTTTGACTTACAGAGATAATGATGCAATAGATAAAATTGTAGAAAATTATGTGAGCCAGCCACCACTTTACAGTTTTGTGGCAAATGATGGTGTGAAGCACGAAGTGTGGCGCGTGGGCGATGTGCCTGCTGTGCGAACTTTGGTACAGCTTTTTGCACAAAATGTACGGTTTCTTTATATTGCTGATGGACATCACCGCGCAGCGAGTGCTGTAAAAATTGGGCAGAAAATACGCTCGGAAAGTTCAATACACACAGGGCAGGAAGAATACAATTTCTTTTTATCGGTTCTTTTTCCTGCAAGTCAATTAGCTATTATGGATTACAACCGTGTGGTGAAAGATTTAAACGGAAATTCACCAGAGCAGTTTTTAAATAAAGTAAAAGAAAACTTTGAAGTAACAGAGGTCTCTTCAACTTATTCGCCAAAGGGCTTACATGATTTTGGCATGTTTTTAAATGGAAAATGGTATCAATTAACTGCAAAATCTACAACTGTAAAAGAAGATGCAATAGGCGTTTTAGATGTTACTATTCTGCAAAACTTTTTACTTCAACCAATCTTAGGAATTGAAGATCCGCGCACGGATAAACGAATTGATTTTGTGGGTGGAATACGAGGTTTAAAAGAATTGGAAAAGCGTGTAAACAGTGGCGAAATGGCGGTTGCATTTGCCTTGTTTCCGGTTTCATTAGAGCAGCTAATGGCAATTGCAGATACTAATAATGTGATGCCGCCAAAAAGCACTTGGTTTGAACCAAAATTGCGCGATGGGCTTTTTATTCACCAGATTTAGCAGCAGAAATATTTAAGTGCTTTGCCATAAAAGCACCTGCAATTTTATTTGCTTTTCGCGCTTGTGGCAGTACGCGCCAAAACGCATTGAATACATGAAAATGTTTATCGTAAATTTCTAAGGTTACTTCTACGCCTTCAGTTTTGGCTTTTGCCGCAAACTGCGTAGAGTCATCTAATAGCATTTCGCAAGAGCCAACTTGAATTAGAGTAGGAGGGAATTTTTTTAGCGAATGAAGTAGGGGAGAAGCATAAGGCGCATTCCTTTCGGCATTGCCCAAATAAGCTTTGCTCCAAAGCACAAAACCATCATAAATCAACATGGGGTCAATTTCTTGATTCTCTTGGTACGATTTGCCACTAAAAGTAAGGTCTAACCAAGGAGAAAACATTACAGCGCAAGCAGGTAATTCAATTTCATTGTCGCGTAAATAAGCTAAGGTTCCGGCAGTAACTCCGCCTCCGGCAGAATCGCCCGCAAAGGCAATGTTTTTAGCTTCGTAACCTTGTGCTAAAAGCCATTTGTAGGCATTTGCAGCATCTTCAATTGGTGCAGGATAAACATTTTCCGGTGCTAAACGATATTCTATTAAAAGCAGTTTTGCACCTGAGTGTTTACTCAGTTGCGAGCAAAAAGAACGATGTGTTTCTATGCTTCCGGTTACGTAGCCACCACCATGAAAATAAAGAATTACTTTATTGGTATGATTGTTTTTATTGTAAGCAATCCACTCGCTTTTCATGCCGCAAACTTCTACAGTTTGGTAAGTGAAACCTGCTAATGGCTGATTAAATTTCCTGGTTTTTTGATTGAATAAAATTCGGCTTACACGTAAATTATGGTAGTTGGCTCTACTTTTAATTTTATGCAAAGCTTGTTTTACTAAAAATAATCTTATGCCGAACATATTGAGGCTATTTGATGGTTTGTGTTTGGCTGAACCAAATATCTCTGTAAAGCCTGTATTCCATGCCGTTTATCGGGAAATTTTTTACGTAAGGTTGAATAAGCCTTCGGTTGATGGTGTAAGAGATTGGCAGCATCACAGCATCGTTTACCACTATTTGATCTAATTGCTCATATATTCTGTTTCGCTTTTCAAAATCGGTAGTTGCCAAAGCTGTTTCAAATAGTTTGTCGTACGCAGGGTTTTTATATCTGAACGCATTTAAGTATGCTTTATCCGTAACTTTTTCCGGTACGTGTTTACCGTAGCAAAGCGTGAGAAAATTTTCGGGATCGGGATAGTCGGCAACCCAGCCGGCACGCCAAAATATTGCTTTTCCTGTTTCGTAATTTTCTAAATGCTGCGCAAAAGGAAGTTGGGTAATCACAACATCTACATTCAAATTTTCTTTTAGCATTGAAGTGATTGCCTCTGCTACTTTTTCGTTTCTGCCGCCACCGCTGTTAATTTGTAATGTTACTTTAGGAAATCCTTTTCCGTTTTCGTAGCCTGCTAATTTTAATTCCGCTTGTGCTTTTGCAGGGTCGAAGGAAAAACCTTTCACGGCATCATTGTTGTAGCCGTTCATACCGAGTGGCACAATGCCATTATATGCAGGAACGCCTTCACCTTTTAGTGTGTAATCAACAATTTTTTTACGGTCTATTGCATAGCAAAAAGCTCTGCGCACATGGTCGTTAGAAAATATACTATTTACATGCAGGTAGCCGTAGTATTGCAGCGAAAGCTCAGTAGTTTGTTGTAGTTCAAATTTTTTGTATTCGCCTTTAAGTTGCCCTGTGGTGTCAATAATTTCATTCACGGCATCTAAAGGCAGGCGGTGTTTCATCTCTAAATTTGCTTTGCGAAATTCCAGCATTTCTGTTTTTTCTTCTTTAATAAAAGAAAATTTCACACCATCTAAATAAGGAAGTTGGTTGCCAAATTCATCATACTTCCAGTATTTTTCGTTGCGCGCCAAATAAACACCTTCATCTTGCAAAATTCTTTTTACTAAGAACGGACCTGTTCCAACTGCAATATCGCGCATGGCTTCGCCTTTCTTTTCGTAAAGTTCGTGCGGAAAAACATAGCAAAACGGCATGGCGAGTCGGTATAAAAATCCGGCATAAGGATTTTCTAAAGTTACTTGAAGAGTGCTATCGTTTAATGCAGTTATACCTAAATTTTCGCGAGTTTGGGCAGAAGGTTTTTCATAGTATTCTTTAGCTCCTTTCACAATGTTTTCAAAGAGCCAAAAGCCTTGGTTCGAAGCAGATTTTTTGCACAATAATTCTAAGCAATAAACAAAATCATTTGCAGTAACTTCTCTACCTTTTCCATTTTCAAAAACTTCGTTATCGTGAAAAAAAACACCTTTGCGAAGTGTGAAAGTGAATATGGTTGCGCTGTCGTTCACAGTCCAACTTTTTGCAATGGAAGGTTCAATGCTTAAATCTGCTTGGTTAAGCGAAACTAAGCCTTCGTAAATTTGGTTTACAATGCGGTGCCCAACTACTTCTGTAATATTTTGCGGATAAAGCGAGCGGTAAAATTCTGTTTCGTTTTCACGGAAAATACCACCGTATTTCACGCCACCTTTTGCTTTTTTTTCTTCGGTTGAAGGATTGTTGCCTCCGCTTCCACAAGCAGAAAGCAATATAATAGATGAGAATAAGAATGTAACAGATAGATAGCGCATGAAGTAAATTTTCGGCAAATAAATGAAAATAGCAGTGTATTTTTTTAGTAAACAGCAAATATGAATTTTCGTGTTTGGGGGCTTAATTTTATTCTTTCATAAAATATAGAAGTGATATTGTATTTTTGGGTACTTAGTTTATAAATTAGAATAGAAAATATGCAATGGAAAGGAAGACGCGAGAGCGATAATGTAGAAGATATGCGCGGAAGTGGTGGCGCTAAGCGCGGCTTGGCACTTGGCGGAATTGGAACCGTGATTGTGCTGGTGCTTGGTTTGCTCATGGGCAAAAACCCAATGGAACTGCTGCAAGCTGTGAACCAAAACGCGCCAATGCAGGAACAAACTGCTCCTGCAAATACTGCACAAGATGATGAGGCTGCACAATTTGTGAAAGTGGTGCTGGCAGATAACGAAGATGTATGGCATAAAATTTTTAAAGAGCAAGGAATGAAATACGAAGAACCCAAATTGGTTTTGTTTAGAGATGCCGTGCAGTCGGGCTGTGGAGATGCTTCCAGTTCTATGGGGCCTTTTTACTGCCCTGCCGACCAAAAAATGTATATTGATTTGAGTTTTTACGATGAATTAAAAAATAAACTGAACGCACCCGGAGATTTTGCAATGGCGTATGTGGTAGCGCATGAAAACGGTCATCACATTCAAAACCTTTTGGGCATTTCTGATAAGGTTCACAATATGCGCAGCAAGTTAAGCGAAGAAGATTACAATAAACTCTCTGTGAAATTGGAATTGCAAGCAGATTTTTTGGCGGGCGTTTGGGCGCACCACGCCCAGCAAATGAAAAATGTTTTAGATGCCGGAGATATTGAAGAAGCACTAAATGCAGCAAATTCTATTGGCGATGATAAGTTGCAGAAGCAAGCACAAGGCTATGTGGTTCCCGATGCGTTTACACACGGCACTTCGGCACAAAGAATGCGCTGGTTTAAAAAAGGCTTCGACACCGGAGATATAAACCAAGGCGACACTTTTAGTGCTACTAATTTGTAACTAAAATTATATACTATGTGGGAAGAAAAAGATAATATGCTTTGCAAGGTTTTTGTGTTTGAAAATTTTACCCAAGCTTTTGCTTTTATGACACAAGTAGCATTTCTTACTGAAAAATTTGATCATCATCCGAATTGGAGTAATGTGTGGAACAAAGTAGAAATAAAACTTACCACGCACGATGCCGGAAATACTATTACCGAAAAGGATAGGAAACTGGCTTTGGAAATTGATAAATTGATAAAACCTTCATTTTTAGATTGACAAAAGCGTTGTGTGCTGTTAGCTTGCATTAAATAATTGCGCTGAGTAATTGTTATACTTAGAATATAGTTTATGCTTGCACCTGAAATTATTATGCCGAAGAAAAAGATTGAAATCAGCCATCGGTTCTTTTATTCAAAACTGTTGCTTTTTGGGGAACATACCGTAAACCTTGGTTCTGCCGGTTTGGCGCTGCCCCTCAATTTGTTTGAAGGTTTTTTTGAGAAAAGAGAAATGCTTTCAGGCGCAGCAATGGCTTCAAACCAGTCGCTGGAGTTGCTTGCTAATTACATTATTTTTCACCCTAAACTCTCAAAATTTATTGATACTAACCGCTTACTTTCTAATATTGAAGATGGTTTGTATTTCAATTCAAATATTCCGCAAGGCTACGGTTTGGGAAGCTCCGGTGCTTTAGCAGCGGCTGTATTGCATAATTATGGAATAGGAGTAAACGAAAAAAACTTTTCTGCCATAAAGGAAATTTTGGCAGATATAGAAAGTTATTACCACGGCAAAAGTTCAGGCTTAGATGCTTTGGTAAGCTACACCAATTCTTCAATTTATATCACAAAAGAAAAAACAGAAAAAGTAACTACACCTGCTTTCAACAAAATGGACTTAAAATTCTTTTTAGTTGATACAGGGAAAGCAAGAAATACTTTAACTTATGTAAACCTATTTTTGAAAAAGAGTGAAGACTCAAACTTTTTAAAACAAGTTGAAAAATCTTTAGTGCCAACTGTGAATTTGTGTATTTCATATTTTATAGAAAATGATGCTGCAAACCTGCTGAAATCATTTGCAATACTTTCGCAACATCAACTTAACTTAATGCCGGAGTTTATCCCTGAAAGCATGAAGATACTTTGGCAACAGGGATTAAAAAGCAAGCAATTTTACTTGAAAATATGCGGAGCAGGAGGAGGTGGTTTTATGTTAGGTGTTTGCCCGCAAACCGTAAACCCTGAAGATATTTTTGGAAAGTGTTTGGTGTTGAGGTAAATACAAGCAACAAGTATAAACTTAGGATAATCGAAATCCAACGAGCGATGATCTCAAATAATTTCTACGTAATCATATAATTCTTAGCCTTTGTAAATGTATTTTTTTGCATTTAAAAAATATGTTATATCTTTACCAAACCATTTACTCACCGCATGCCCAAGCGGGCTGCTCTAAAAACCTGTGTTATGAAAAGCAAACTACAATCATTAAAAAATGTTAATGATTGGGGGGTAAATCCTACCCGTCAATTTTCATTTCCTCTCGTTTTAACCATTGCTAAATGCTTAATTTCTGGTAATAAATATAACGGTAAAATACTTTTAAAATGATAAAAGCAATAGCACAGATAATCATCTGTGCTATTGCTTTTTATCAACAAGCAATAGCGCAGATAATAGTAACAAATAAAGAGATGGAAGGCACTAAGTGTATAGCTTTTGTTGGTGGTTCAATAGATACTTTTGTTTATTTAAATACATGTTCATTGTCCGGCTTTTTTCTTTGTGATTCTTTTGTATCAGTTATTGATAATACATTTAGCAACCCTACTACCTTTTATCCTGCTTTTCCCTATTCAGGGCAAACTTGTATTATGATTAGTGATGTGTCAAATACATTAAAAGGAAGCCTATCTACGTTTTTAAGTTGTTCACTAAAAAGAAATCGAGAATATCAAATCACTTATTGGGCGGCAGATTTTTTTAATTTAGACTCTCTTTATAATAAAAAGACACTCCAAATATGGGGTAACACAGATACTTGTAATCGTATTGAAAAAATTTATGAAAGCGAAGGAATAGACACTGGCTGGCATCAATATACTGCCATACTTACACCTAAACTCCAAGATTATGAGTTTATCCATTTTAGAATTGGAATAACATCTGTTACAGGGAATCTACAATTAGATGCCCTCAGCGATATATATCCCTTTAATGCCAATGATGTTACTGCCACCATACAAGATACTGCCTTTGCCAAAGCCAACAGTACTTGTATAGAGCTAAGCGCCACTGCTAACATTGCAACTTACGATACGGTTTACTGGCAGGATGCCGCAGGCAATAAAATAGCAGATGGCTTTAGTGGCGGCATAGTATGCCCCGATAGCAGCACCTACTATGTTATTGCCATGCGCGATAGTGTACAGGATTGTGCAGGTATTTGGTGGAGCTACGATACAGTAAAAGTTACCGTAAATACTGGAACGGCTGTGGCTACACCGGCCGGTAGTGAGGCGTATGGAGTAAATATATTTCCAAATCCTGCAACTAACAGCATCAATATAAAAAGTGGAGCAAACCTAATGCAGCAGATAAGCATATTTGATGCAACTGGTAAAAACATTTACAGCCAACAGATAAAAGCAACAACATACACAACCATTTTGCTCGAAAATAGAATAAACACAAGCGGAGTATATTTTGCAGAAGTTACTTTTACCAACGGTTTAAAACAGAGAGTAAAATTTTTGAAGGAGTAAAGGAATAGAACTAATCTTTTTCATTGGCTGCCTTGCTAGTATTAATTTTCATCATCTAAAAAGAAGTTGCCACACTCACTGCAATATTTGTGGCTGTAGTAATTTTGGTGGTGGCATTGCGGGCAAGGAAATTGTTTTCTGTTTTTGTCGTTTACGGTTTCGCTACCAATAATTATGGTTGGAACAGCAATTAAAGCATAACCGGCTAACATGATAAGAGAGGAAACAAATTTTCCGAGTGCTGTACTTGGAGTAACATCGCCAAAGCCAACTGTGGTAATGGTTACAATTCCCCAGTAAATGCTATTTGGAATACTTTCAAACCCGGGATTCCCACTTTCTATTACATACATGGCAGAGCCTAACAAAATAACTAATACAAAAATAAAAGACATAAACACCGTTATTTTGTAAAAACTAGCACGCAGTATGCGCATAAGCGCATAACCTTCGGCAATAAACCGCAAGAGCCGCAGCACTTTAAATACTCTTAGCAAACGCACAACTCTTATTACTTGAATAGTTGGATGCCCAACAATAATTAGTGCCACAACAGAAGGAAAAACAGCAATAAAATCTAATACTCCCCAAAAACCGAAAATGTATGCTTTTCGATTCTTGGCAGAAAAAACTCTTAGTCCATATTCAACCAAAAAACAAATGGTAAAAAACCAGTCTAAGGAGTAAAGTAAGGTATCGTATTTTGCTCTTATAGTAGGTACACTGTGAAGCACAACCGTGATAACACTTACTAAAATGAATAGCATTAAAACAATATCAAAGAGCTTGCCTAAAGGTGTTCGCGAATCAAAAATTATTTGATGAATGCGATTACGTAAATCAATAACTTGGTTTACATCTCTAATAAACTTTTTAGTGCCGTCTATTAAATAGTGTGGTTCTTTTTTGTTGTTATTCTGTTCCTGCATTATTGTAATGGAATGAAAAAAATAAAACCGATAGCAGATAAAGTACTATCGGTTTCAATATTACAAGTAAACTTTTAATTTTTATTATTCAGCAGTTTCATACTGCGCAGCATAGTATTTTTGGTAATTGCCGCTGGTAACATTGTTAAGCCAAGTCTCGTTTTCAAGATACCATTCTACAGTGCGCTCTAAACCTTCTTCAAAAGTTACTGATGGTTTCCAGCCAAGTGATTGGTTTAACTTAGAAGCATCAATAGCATAGCGTCTGTCGTGGCCCGGGCGGTCTTTTATGTAGGTAATTAACTGCTCGCTTTCGCCCTCTGCTCGTCCTAATTTTTTATCCATTACTTTGCAAAGCAACTTTATTAAGTTGATGTTTTGCCATTCGTTAAATCCACCAATATTGTAGGTTTCGCCCAGTTTTCCATTGTGCAAAATGGTGTCAATTGCGGTAGCGTGGTCTTCAACAAAAAGCCAATCGCGGGTATATTTTCCATCGCCATAAACGGGCAGCGATTTTTTATCGCGAATATTTTTTATGAAGAGCGGAATAAGTTTCTCCGGAAACTGATGTGAACCATAATTATTTGAGCAGTTGCTTAAAACAACCGGCAAATTAAAGGTGTTGAAATAGGCTCTCACGAAATGGTCGCTCGATGCTTTTGAAGCAGAGTAAGGCGATTGTGGGTCGTAAGGTGTTGTTTCTAAAAAGTAGCCTGTTTCGCCAAGCGAGCCATAAACTTCATCGGTAGAAACATGGTAAAATATTTTGTTTTGTGGCAATGGTTTGTCTTTTGAACAATGCCAAATTTTTTTTGCAGCGTTTAATAAATTCACGGTTCCTACCACATTGGTAAGTACAAAATCTAAAGGATTGCTGATGCTTCTATCTACATGACTTTCGGCAGCTAAATGCACTACTGCCGCAAAATCGTGTTCATCAAATAGTTTATCTACAAAAGCGGCATCGGTAATATCTCCTTTCACAAAAGAGTAATTAGAGGCGTTTTCAATGTCTTTTAGGTTTTCTAAATTGCCTGCATAGGTAAGTTTATCAACGTTTACAATGTGATGGTTAGAATATTTTGTAACAAACAATCTAACCACATGCGAACCGATAAATCCGGCACCTCCGGTAACAAGTATTTTTTTCATATTCAAGTGAAATTATCAATTACAAACTCCAATAGTCAAATGCTTTCACATTTTTTCTAAGCGTTCCTTTTACATCTACAATAATGCCGTCTTCTTTCAAAACTTTTTTAAAGTCAGCATCTTTTAAGTGGCTGTATTGTTCGTGGTTTACGGCTACAACAACAGCATCGTATTCTTTTCCTGCTTCTTTTACTAAATGTATTCCGTATTCGTGGTGAAAATCTTCATGGTCTGCAAATGGATCTATTACATCTACATTTACCGAGTAATTTATTAGTTCTTTAATTACATCTACTACCTTGCTATTGCGAATATCGCTTACGTTTTCTTTAAAAGTAGCGCCCATCACAAGTACTCTTGTTTGCGGTATTTGCTTATTCTTTTTAATCAATTGCTGAACCAATTTTTTAGAAATGTAAGCTCCCATTCCATCGTTTGTTTTTCTTCCGGCAAGTATTACTTCCGGTGTGTAGCCGAGTGAAGCTGCTTTGTAAGTAAGGTAATATGGATCTACGCCAATGCAGTGTCCACCAACTAAGCCGGGAGAAAACTTCAAGAAATTCCATTTAGTTCCCGCTGCTTCTAAAACTTCGTAAGTATTTATTCCCATGAGTGAAAAAATATGCGAAAGTTCATTCATTAAAGCGATGTTTAAATCGCGCTGAGTGTTCTCAATAATTTTTGCGGCTTCTGCTACTTTAATAGAGCTGGCGCGGTGTACGCCTGCTTTTACTACAATTTCGTAGGTGCGGGCAACAATGTCTAAACTTTCTTCATCACAACCTGAAACCACTTTTACAATTTTGGTAAGCGTATGGTTTTTATCGCCCGGATTTATTCTTTCAGGGGAATAGCCTAATTTAAAATCCTTACCCATTTTTAAGCCTGAAACTTTTTCGATTACCGGAAGGCAATCTTCTTCGGTGCAGCCCGGGTAAACTGTGCTTTCATACACCACATAATCGCCTTTTTTAATTACCTTTCCAATAGTGCGCGAAGCGGCAAGCACGGGTTTTAAATCTGGCACGTTGTGGTCGTCAACCGGAGTGGGTACGGCTACAATAAAAAAGTTTGCGGCTTTTAAATCTTCTAAATCTGCAGTAAATTGTATATCGCGGTTTTCAAATTCCGTACTGTCTAATTCTTCGCTTGGGTCAATACCGTTGCGCATCATCTCCACACGCTTTTGGCTAATATCAAAACCAATTACCGAAACAGTTTTTGCAAACTCCAATGCAATAGGCAAACCAACGTAGCCTAATCCGATAACTGCTAATTTCTTTTCTTTTTTAAGTAATTCTTCTACCATTTTTTTTGATTCAATTTAATTGTTGCTTTAGTATATTTTCTATTATAGTTTTCTTACTGCTCCGTTTTTTAATTCGTATTGCTCTTTACTTTCTTCGCAAACCGCAATGCCATTTTTATCAAATGATAAACGATGTCCGTATTCGCTCATCCAGCCGATTTGTTTTGCAGGATTTCCTACCACAAGTGCATACGCAGGAATATGTTTAGTAACTACCGCACCGGCACCGATAAAGGCAAATTCACCAATGTCGTGCCCGCAAACAATAGTGGCGTTTGCACCTATTGAAGCGCCTTTTTTTACAACTGTTTTGGCGTATTGTCCTCTTCTATTTACCGCGCTTCTTGGGTTGGTAACATTGGTGAAAACCATTGATGGGCCTAAGAAAACATCGTCTTCACATTCCACTCCGGTATAAATTGAAACGTTGTTTTGCACTTTTACGTTATTACCCAAAATTACTTCGGGGCTTATTACTACATTTTGTCCAATGTTGCAATTTTCGCCAATAGTGCAATTCGGCATTACATGGCTGAAGTGCCATATTTTAGTGCCTTTTCCAATTTTACAGCCTTCATCAACTATAGCTGTTTCGTGCGAAAAAAAGTCTTGTTGCATATACTGTTATTCAAATTTATGGCGTGAATCAAATAAAATTTCTTTCGGCAGGTTTTTAAAGTATTCGTAAGTTATTTTCAAGCCTTCGGAGCGGTTCACTTTCGGCTGCCATCCAAGAATTTCTTTAGCGCGCGTAATATCCGGTTTGCGTTGTTTTGGGTCATCAACCGGTAGTGGCTTTGAAATTAGTTTTTGGTTAGCGCCTGTTAGTTTTAAAATTTCTTCTCCAAACTCTTTAATGGTAATTTCATCAGGGTTTCCAATGTTTACCGGTAAGTGATAATCACTTAAAAGTAAACGATAAATTCCTTCTACTAAATCATCTACATAGCAAAAAGAGCGTGTTTGGCTACCATCGCCAAACATGGTTAAATCTTCACCGCGCAATGCTTGCCCAATAAATGCAGGAAGCACTCTGCCATCGTTCAGTCTCATTCTTGGCCCGTAAGTATTAAAAATGCGCACAATTCTTGTTTCTAATCCGTGATAAGTGTGATAAGCCATTGTAATGGCTTCTTGAAAGCGTTTTGCCTCATCATAAACACCGCGCGGCCCAATCGGGTTTACATTTCCCCAATAATCTTCGTTTTGCGGATGAACTAATGGGTCGCCATAAACTTCAGAAGTTGAAGCTACCAAAATGCGTGCTTGTTTTGCTTTCGCTAAGCCCAATAAATTATGTGTGCCAAGCGAACCAACTTTTAAAGTTTGGATAGGAATTTTTAAATAATCAATTGGCGAAGCCGGAGATGCAAAATGCAAAATATAATTTAACTCTCCAGGAACGTGTACAAACTTGGACACATCACAGTTGTAAAACTCGAAATTTTCTAACTTAAAAAGGTGTTCAATATTCTTTAAATCGCCTGTTATTAAATTATCCATGCCTATAACATGGTAGTTTTCCTTAATAAATCTATCGCATAAATGAGAGCCTAAAAATCCTGCTGCTCCGGTAATTAAAACCCTTTTTCTTTGCATGTGCAAAAAGTTATTTTAAAGTAAAAAAGAAGGGCGAAAGTAATAGACTACGCTTGCTTAACAAATGTTTTAGAATAGATTTTATTTACAAGCAACTTCTTTGCAATAAATCTTATCTTTCCAACCATATTTGTTTAGTTATGAAAAATCTTTTATCGCTTGCCGTAATGCTTACTATTTTTGGAATAAGTGCTTGCAGCAAGAAAGAAAAAACAGCCGACCTTACATTGAATTTTACTGCCAAATTCAATAATCAAAATTTGGTTTTAAAGTCAGAATATATTGATTCTGCAAGCTACAAGTATAAAATTGAAAAGTTTAAATATTTCCTTTCAAACATTGCTTTGGTGAAAGATGATAACACAGAAGTAAAACTTACTGATTTGGTTTGCGTGGATTATGAAACCCCTTCAACGCAAACACTTGTTATTAAAAATATTCCGGTAACGCACTTTAAAAAAGTGAAGTTTGGAGTGGGATTAACTGCTGCGCAAAATAACATGTTGCCCGATGATGTTGCAGATAGCGACCCGCGCCATTTGTACAGTTCAATGTATTGGGGCTGGCTTAAATATATTTTTGTGCGAATGGAAGGCAGAAGCGATGTTGATGGCAGCGATAAGTTTGACAATTTGCTGATTTATGATGTTGGTTCAGATGAATTGTATAAAACAGTTGAAGTTTTGAAAAGTTTAAACATTGCTGAAGGAAATAATACGCTTACTTTTCGTTTAGATATTGATAAAATTTTCAGAAATGGGATAAGCGATATTGATATTTCTAATTACGAAGAAAGCTACACACACTCCGATAAAACAAACAGCAAAAACTACGATACCGCAATAAAATTTGCTGAAAATTTTTCAAAAGCATTTACGATAGAGTAAGCAAAAATGAAATTGAAAATTGAAAAATTGCTTAGCAGTTTAGTGAAAGTTTCACTTGCCACAGTTCTATTATTTTTATTAGGAATTGCAGGTTGCAAACCCGATAAAAATATTGAGCCCGATCCGAATTCAAATGACCCCGATAGCTTGTATGTGGGCACGCCATATTCTTTACAAAGACCAAGCCCTTCAAATAGATTTCGCAGGTTTCCGGATTCTACTTTCACAGTTGAAGGCATTCGCTTAGGACGAATGTTGTTTTGGGATCCAATAGTTTCTGCCGATAGCACTTTAAGTTGTGGCAGTTGCCACAAACCGGAGTTTGCCTTTTCTGATGAAGGAAAGCAGTTTAGCATGAACCTGAGTGGGCCAACCAAACGCAACACACCATCGTTGCAAAATTCTATTTGGATGAGGCAGCTTTTTTGGGACGGAAGACAACCTTCGCTGGAAGCAGCTTCGCATGATGCTCTTTTAGATGAACAACACTTTAATGCTGCTCAAGCAGTTTCTAAAATTGAGAAAAGAACAGATTATGTTCCGCTTTTTAAGAAAGCATTTGGCAGACCCGGAACTATCACAGAAGATAAGATTTTTAGAGCCATCGGCATGTTTATGCGCACTATGATTTCTACAAATTCTAATTACGATAAATCGCTTCGAGGGCTTTATACTTTAAGCGATGCAGAACAAAGAGGGTTGGCTATTTTTAGTACAGAAAAAGGCGATTGTTTTCACTGCCATACTGATGGCCCGTACTTGACTTTTACCAATAATGAGTTTTTAAATAACGCATTAGACAGTGCGGCAACTTTAGCCGATGTAAAAGATATTGGGCTGGGAAAAGTTACAGGCTCAACCGATGATTATGGAAAATTTAAAGTGCCTTCGGTGCGAAACCTGTCTTATACTTATCCATACATGCGCGATGGTAGATTTGAAACCTTAGAGCAAGTGGTGAATTTTTATAGCGATAGCTTGCGTTATTCGCCAAATATTTCACCAAACATGAAGAAGATTAACCAAGGTGGATTGCATTTAACAGCACAGGAAAAAAGCGATTTAATTGCATTTTTAAAAACCTTAGACGATGCAAGTTTTGTGAGTGATACCGCTTTTTCAAATCCGTTTAAATAGCCTTTATTCTGTAAGTTTTATTTCAATTATTTCAGGGTCAAAAACCCCTGTAATATAAAGTTTTCCATTGTATTTTATGGCTGTTGAACTTGCATCAATTAAATCGCCTTCGTGATAAAAAATAAGTTTAGGCTGCATGGTAGCTAAAGGAATTTCGTAAACGGCACTTGGCGAATGTTTGCTTGCTTTTTTTGCATGGCCAAGAAATTTATTGATATTTAAGTGTGCGGCAACATAAAGTGTGTCGTTCACAATACGCAAATTATCTCCACCATAAACTTTTTCTACTGTTACATTTTCGTGTAGTTTGTTATCTGAAAAAGTATAGCGAAATACTTTGTTTTTTAAGGTTGAAGCAACGTAAATAAACTCTTTGTTGCGCGTGATTCCATTGGCGTAAAAAATCTTTTTTGAAACACGGAAACAAGTGTCGCTATTGCAATAGCAAACATTTCCATTGCTTAAGTAACTTCCGGTATTCATATTGGTTACTAAGATATTTCCATCAGCTAAAGCACAAACTGCATTTGGGCTTACAATGCAAGGGGCAGCATATTTTTTCATAAAAAATAAGGAGTCTTTTTGAAGTAAAAATTTGAGCACGGAATTTCGTGCGAAATCTTTTTTGCCTTTTAACTTTGGTTCGTGATTTACAGCATATAAAAACAAACTGTCGTTCATTTTAAGCAAATCGATTCCGTGTGGAAACAGTGCAATGTTTTCCGGAAGAATTGTTGGAATATTGGAAACCTTTTTAGTGTGTAAATTGATGTAAACAAACGCACCTTTTGAAAGGTCATCTTTTCGCTTTATACCACACGAAACCAACAGGCGTGGTGTGTTTGAACTTAAAGTATCTAATACAAAATCTTCTGGTCCGGTTGGCACATTAAAGGTGTGGAATGAGTTTACTTTTGTTTGAATTTCAGGAACGTGTGCGCAGCCTGTAAGCAATAAGGCAAATGCGAATGTGGCAATCAGATTTTTCATTTCAACAAAAGTGAAACTCTTTTTTACTTTACGGTAAATTCTGTTAGAAATATTTTTTTGTGTTTGCTATTCGTTTTAAATAACACAACTTCGCTGAATGAAAATTAGAGCATCATTTAGCGCTTTGTTTTTATTTATTTTAATAGCTGCTTATGAATTGGTGAGTTGTAACTCGCAACCTGCAAAGTTGGCTTTAGATGTAGCGAAAGAGCCTTTTAAAAACCTTTCAGAATACAATATTTTTATTGGTGCATTAAAAAATTTAAAACCTAACGAGCGCATTATTCCTTACGATTTAAACTCTTCTCTTTTTACCGACTATGCTTTTAAAAAACGCTTTGTATATGTGCCCGAAGGCAAGAGTGCAACTTATGATACCACCGATGCTTTTAACCTTCCGGTAGGTTCTTTTTTGGTAAAAAACTTTTACTATCCTTTAGATTTTAGAAAGCCTGATGGTGATAAGAAGATAATAGAAACAAGACTTTTGGTGCATAGAGCAAACGGTTGGGACGCATTAGAATACACTTGGAATGATGAACAAACAGAAGCAACGCTAAATAGTATTGGCGCTTTTAAAGAAGTGAGTTGGATACATTTTGATGGTTCGAAAAAAAGTGTTGAATATGTGGTACCAAGCAAAAATCAGTGTAAAGGTTGCCATTGGCATAACAATACAAAAATCCTTCCGATAGGACCTAAAATCAGAAATTTGAATAAAGATTATGCGTATGCTGAGGGCACTGAAAATCAATTAAGCCGTTGGGCAAAATTAGGACTTCTTTCAAATCTCCCTGCTGTTGAAACAGTGCCGAAGACACCGAACTGGGAAGATTCTGTACATTACAATTTAGACCAACGCGCAAGGGCTTATTTAGATATGAATTGCGGACATTGCCACAATCCAAAAGGGCCGGCTTATACTTCCGGGCTTTATCTAAATTGGGAGAATGAGAACCCTGAGAATTTGGGAATTTGCAAAACTCCTGTTGCGGCAGGAAAAGCTACCGGTGGAAATTATTTTGATATTGTTCCTGGAAAAGCAAACGAATCCATAGTGATACACAGAATGCTGTCGAACGATCCCGGAGTGAGAATGCCGGAGTTGGGGAAACAACTAATTCACACCGAAGGAGTAGCACTTATTTCGCGCTGGATAAATGCTTTAAATGCAGCACCATGCAAATTATGATTTTATAAAATTTTATTTTAAAATTCTACGTATAATATGTTTAGTAAAAGAAAATATTTTCAATGTTTATTTCTGCTTTTGTTGGTAGCCATAATATTACAATCCTGCCAGAGCAATAGTAATCCGGTGGTAGAAAGAATTTCTGTAAAGCGAATAGTGAATGGCGAAATTGTGGAAGATACATCTGCATATACTGTTCCAAAGTTTAAATTTATAAATCAGTTTGGGGATACGGTTACAGAAAAAGATGTGGCAGGAAAATATTTTGTAGCTGATTTTTTCTTTACCAAATGCCCGAGTATTTGCCCAAAAATGAAAGCGCAAATGTTGCGTGTTTATGAGAAGTATGGCAAGCGAAACGATTTTTTAATTCTCTCACACACCATAGATCCAAAGCGCGATTCAGTACATGTTCTATTTGAGTTTGCGCATAAATTGGGCATTGATAAAAATTGGTATTTCCTTACCGGAGATAAAGAACAGTTATTTGCTACTGCCGACAAATATCTAATTGCTGCACAAGAAGATCCTGAAAGCCCGGGTGGTTTTGCGCATAGTGGAAATTTTGTATTGGCAGATAAAGACGGAAAAATTCGCGGTTATTATGATGGCACCAATCCTGAATCGGTAGATAAATTGATTGGAGATTTGGCTAAGTTATTTAAAGAAAATCCATAATTGTTTTACAAAGATTTGGCTTTGGTTTATAGCTTTAGTTCTTAATTTTGCACACGATTATTTAAACAAAAACAAGAAATTATTATGGCTGTATTAGTAGGAAAAAAAGCACCTTTATTTAAGGCTGCTGCCGTTTTAAACGGTTCGGATATTGTTGAGAATTTTTCATTGGAGCAATACATTGGAAAGAAACACGTAGTGTTATTCTTTTATCCAAAAGATTTCACGTTTGTGTGCCCAACGGAGTTGCACGCTTTCCAAGAAAAATTAGCTGAGTTTGAAAGTAAAGGAACTGTGGTTGTTGGTGTTTCTACCGATACAGAACAAAGCCACTGGGGTTGGTTGCAATTGCCAAAAAACAAAGGCGGAATTCAAGGTGTTACCTATCCGTTAGTTGCAGATACTAATAAAACAATCTCTGCCAACTACGATGTTTTAAATGGGGCTTATTTTTACGATGATAACGACCAAATGCAAGCTACTGCTGAGTTGATTGCATATCGCGGTTTGTTTTTGATTGATAAAGAAGGTGTAGTTCGCCATCAATTAGTAAACGATTTGCCATTGGGTAGAAATATTGATGAAGCACTTAGAATGGTTGATTCTCTTCAATTTTTTGAGCAACATGGTGAAGTTTGCCCTGCCAATTGGAGTGCCGGAAAGGACGGTTTGAAAGCTACGCACGATGGCGTTGCAAGTTATTTGGCTGCTAACTAGAAATTAGTATAACTAAAATACAAAATGCCGTAGAGATTTAGATTTCTACGGCATTTTTATTGACCAAAATTTTGATAGGCTATGGCACTTTTTTAATCTTCACTTCCAGCGAAACGGTGTCATCTAAAAACTTAATATAGTTATTGGTTGATTTATAGCTGTAACTTGTAGTGTTTAGTTGTTTAATCGTGAATTGTCCATCTAAAAACTTATCTACTTTTTGTATTAGTAAATTGTTTTTAGGCAACTCCCATTTACCAATGGTTGAATATACATTTGAGTCGCCAATATTATAGTAAGTAAAAACTATACCATCGCGCTGATAATCTATTCTGTAGTAAGCATTGCTGCTATTGGCAGTATAGCCATCTAAAAAGGCATTTAGATAGTTTCCATTGCGTGCATTGGCAGTATCAATCAAATTGCGTACAAAAGTGGTATTTCTATTAAGCATTGTTGAAGTGTCTATCGAGATGCTCTCAACTTGCCAAAGCCCTTTAATTAGGTTATCTTCTTGTATTTTTCTGCAGGCAGAAATAGTAAACAATAAAAGAGTTGCTGCTATAATTATCTTAGTGTTTAGTTTCATCTTCTTTTTTAAACGGTTTGGTTTGCTTTTTGTGTAGTAATGCCTACTACTAATTCTTCTACTATGTTTTTTAATGGTCTTATTTCTTTCACAAAGTCAATGGTAGGTCCGGCACACCACATTGTTTGGTATGTAGCGCTAAATGCAGCTTTTTCAAGCATCTTCATGCCTCTATAAAAAGTGAGCATTTTTACATATTTCTTTAGTTTTTTATTCTTGTTTAAAATGGTTTCAAGCCAATTTTGTTGTGTTCCAATTTGTTGCACATAAGGCGTATTGATTACAGTGCAAGGCGTACCTGAAAGCCGAGTGGTCATCACAATGTCTTTTGAACTATAATGAACGCAGGCTTGTTTGTATTCTTGTGTTACGGGCGATTCGTGGCTGGCAATAAAAATACTGCCCACAGAAACTCCGCAAGCCCCAAGCGAAAGAATATGATTTATACTTTTTGAATCGCCTGCACCACCGGCTGATATAATGGGAATTTTGCAGTTTTTTACTAACAATGGAATGAGTTCCTCTGGTGATAAATCTCCGGCATGCCCTCCGGCTCTGTTGTTTACTGCAATTACTGCATCTGCACCTAAGGCTTCAACTTTTTGGGCGAATTTTACATCAACTACATCGCAAAAAACTTTTATGCCCTTTTTGTGAGCTTCTTTAATAACCTCTTCCGGGCTTCCGAGTGAAGTAATAATAAATGGCACTTCGTAATCTAAACACGATTGAAGGTTTTCCTTCATTCTAATATTTGATTTGTTAGTGATGATATTTACGCCAAATGCTTTGTTGGTTGAACTTTTTATTTCTTCCAATGCTTTTCTAAATTCTGCATCGGTGCGGTAGTTGAGCGCAGGAACTGTTCCTGCAATTCCGGCATTGCATGCTTCAATAACCATTTTGGCATTACTTACCAAAAACATTGGAGCCATAATTACAGGATAATCTATTCCTAACATTTCTGTAAGTGGTGTGGAAACTTTACTCATGCCGTAAAAGTATTATTAGTGTTTATAGAACGAAAATTTTGTGCAAATTTTAATCTTAGTAACTTAGTTTAAGGTTGGGAATTATTTATTAAAATAAATTTGAATTGAATTCAGCGCGATTGTCTTTCAGGTAATATTTGGTTACAAAGTTTTATTTGTTAAAAGCAAGCAATATTATTTTGAACGAATGATAATCTTGTAAAAAGATTACAAAATGAGTTTTAGTAATCGTATATTTACACTCTAAACTCTTATATAAAATATTATTAGTTAAATCTGAAACAAGGGAATAAATGAAAAAAGTACTTACCATTATTTTTTCCGGTGCAATGTTATTTGCAAATGCACAAAATTTTGTGTGCGGCACAACAGAAAAAACACAAGAGGCAATTAAAGCAGATCCATCTATTTTGGATGTTGAAAAAGCCTTGAATGATTTCACAGCACAGTATGCTTTGCAACCTCATAAATCTGCTGCAGGCAGAGATTGCCCGATTATTATTCCGATAGTGTTTCACATCTTACACAATTTTGGTCCGGAAAATATTTCTGATGCTCAGGTAATAGACCAAGTGCGCATTTTAAATGATGACTATAACAAGCGCAATGCAGATACTGCTGATGTTGTGGCTGCATTTAAAAATATTATTGGAGATATTGGTGTTGAGTTCCGCTTAGCACATTTAGATCCCAAAGGCAATCCAACTAATGGTATAATTCGTCACGCTGTGATGCAGGCATATAGCGGAAACGATAACGCTAAAGTAGATCCTTGGCCACGCGATAAATATTTGAATGTGTGGGTTTGCAGTTCTATGGAAGATGGAGTGGCAGGATATGCTTATTTACCTGCAACAGTTGCCGGATATATTACCGATAAAGATGGCATAATGATTTTGCATAATTATATTGGAAGTATTGGTACCAGTAAACCATACAATTCACGAGCACTTACACACGAAGTTGGGCACTACCTAAATTTGCCACACGTGTGGGGAGGTTCTAACCAACCAGGTGTTGCTTGTGGTGATGATGGCGTGAATGATACGCCAATTACAAAAGGTTCAAACCTAAGTTGTAACTTAAATATGAATGAATGTGAAATTGGCACAATCGAGAATGTTCAAAATTATATGGACTATTCTTATTGCTCAAAAATGTTTACAGAAGGGCAAAAAACAAGAATGTTAGCAACACTAAATTCAACAATTTCTTCAAGACGTAATTTGTGGGATTGTGCTAATTTAACCTTAACAGGAACGAATGACCCATACGATATAGATGATCCAGCCAGCAAACCAATTGCAGCTTTCGGTACAACTACATTATATACCTGTGTGGGAAATCCTGTAAAATTTATTGATGCTTCATATAATGGTTTTAGAGAGCCAAGCGAAAGATTATGGGAATTTGGCGATGATGCAGATATTCAAAACTCTACAGATTCAGTAGTTTCTGTAAGTTATTTTACTCCGGGTTGGAAAATTGTAAAATTATCAGTTGGAAATGGATATGGAAGTACTACTTCTGTGGATTCTTTTGCTGTGTATGTTAGCGAAGGTAACGTTTTTCATACAGCTCCTTTTTATGAGAACTTTGAAGGGTCTGATGCTTTTGACCAATGGACTTCTATAAATTACGGAGGTACACCTTCCTATTTTAAACCTACAAATGTTGCTGCCCGTAGCGGTAATCACTGTTACATGGTGAACAACTATAAGCTAACACGCGAAAGTGATGTGGAAGAAATTGTAAGCCCTGCAATGGATTTGTCGGGACTTACAAATATGACATTCTCTTTCTATTATTCACTGGCTTCAGCAGATCAATTCTATTCAGATAAAAGTGTAGATTCTATAAAAATATATGCGAGTATCAACTGTGGAGCCAACTGGTTATTTCTACGCGGCATTGGAGGACATAAAATAGTAAATGGCGGTTATACGCTTGCTAATTATGTTCCTACAGCAGGTTTTTATTGGCAGAAAGAAACATTTACAATGTCAGGCAATATTAAAAAGCCAAATGTGCTATTTAAAATTCAATACAAGAGTTCTAATTTGAGCAATAACTTTTATATTGATGACATAAATATTGGTGGAGTAGATGTTACTGGAATAAACGAAACAGTGTTTAATAATGGCGTACTTAAAGTATTCCCAAATCCTTCAAATGGAAACACTTCTTTAATGTTCACTTCTGAAGTAAGCGAAGATGCTACTATCGAAATTTTTGATGTGAGTGGCAAATTGGTTTCTACTGTTTACAAAGGCAATATAAATGCCGGAGAAAACAGATTTGACTTCGATAAATCTACATTCCCATCAACAGGAGTTTACTTTGTAAAAGTAAAAACAGCTTCACAAGTGTTTGGCGCAAAAGCAATAATTACTGAATAATTACTAAGTAGTTTTAATAAGCAAAAGGGCTGCATTTTTTAGTGCAGCCCTTTTTTGTTTGTTGTTTACTGTGTGTTTGGCTTTTCTTGATTCTTGGCTCTGAGTTGAGTAAAGTTGGTTTGTCAGGCTGAGCGAAGTTGGTTTGTCAGACTGAGCGAAGTCGAAGCCCTTTCTTTACCCCAATTTCTTAGTAGCATGTAACAAATATGCTTTAATAAAACCGTCTAATTCCCCATCTAAAACTGGCTGAATATTCGATACTTCAAAATTGGTTCTGGTGTCTTTTATCAGTTTGTAAGGATGCAAAACATAATTACGTATCTGCGAACCCCATTCAATTTTAAGTTTTGTCCCTTCTACTTTATCTCGCTCTTCGTTGCGCTTTTGAACTTCAATTTCGTATAAGCGGCTTTTAAGCATTTGCAATGCACGTTCGCGGTTATCGTGTTGTGAGCGTGTAATTTGGCAGGTTACTACAATGCCGGAAGGTAAGTGTTTTAAACGCACCGCAGTTTCAACCTTGTTTACGTTTTGCCCACCGGCTCCACTACTTCTAAAAGTATCCCATTCTAATTCTGATGCCGGAATATTTATTTCAACCGTATCATCTGCTACAGGATACACAAACACTGAGGCAAAAGAAGTATGTCGTTTAGCATTGGAATCGAAAGGAGAGATGCGTACCAAACGGTGAACGCCATTTTCGCCTTTTAAATATCCATAAGCAAAATCACCATCTATTTGTATGGAAACTGATTTTATTCCAGCTACATCGCCATCTGTTCTTTCCAGTTCCGAAACTTTATAGCCGTGTTTATCTGCCCACATTAAATACATGCGCAAAAGCATGGAAGCCCAATCGCAACTTTCTGTTCCTCCGGCACCGGAGTTTATTTCCAAAATTGCGGCAAATTGGTCTTCTTTTGAGTTGAGCGTACTCTTAAATTCTAATTCCTCAACTGCTTCAACGGCTTGATTATATTGTGCCTTCAGGTCGCTTTCTTCCGCTTCTCCGGCTTCAAAAAAATCGCGCATTACCGAAGTGTCGTCCACTTCTTTTGCAGCGTTTTCATACACTTCAATCCACTGTTTATTTAGCTTTATTCCTTTTAAAAGTTCTTCTGCTTTTTCCGGTTTATTCCAAAAATCGGGGTGAAGTGTTGTTTGTTCGTCTTGTAGTATTTTGAGTTTTCTGTTTTCGATGTCAAAGAAATCTCCTCAAAGCCTCTAAGCGGCTCTTCATATCATTTATATTCTCTAAAGTCATATTAGTTGAAATATTTGAGTGGCGAATGTAGAAATACTATGCAATTTTCTCAAGCCTTGCGGTGAAGTGTCTTAAAAATTCAGGTTCGTAAGTTATTTTATAGCCTTTGGTTTGGTTGCGAAGGTTTAAAATATCGTCAAATACATCTAATGCATAATCTATGTGGCTTTGAGTGTAAACTCTGCGTGGGATTGCCAAACGAACTAATTCATTTTTCGCAGGAATCAAGGCTCCGCTTGCATCATATTTCCCAAACATTACGCTTCCGATTTCTACACTGCGAATGCCGCCTTGCACATATAAATCGCAGACCAATGCTTGCCCCGGATATTGGTTTATCGGAATGTTAGGATAGAGTTGCTTGGCATCAATATAAACGGCATGGCCACCAATCGGCCAAACTACCGGAATTCCTTTTTCTTTCAGATGTTCGCCTAAGTAGGCAGTGCTTCTTATTCTGTAATGTAAGTAATCAGGATCAAAAACTTCTGTAAGTCCAATAGCAAGTGCCTCCATATCTCTTCCGGCAAGTCCGCCATAGGTTGTAAAACCTTCGGAAATAATAAGTAGGTTTTTGCATTTTGTGGCAAGTGCTTCATTTTTTAGAGTAAGTAATCCGCCAATGTTCACCATGCCATCTTTTTTAGCGCTCATTACAAATGCATCGCCCAAGCTGAGCATTTCTTTAGCAATGGCATAGTACGATTTATCTTCGTAGCCTTTTTCGCGGTGCTTAATAAAATAGCTGTTTTCTGCCACGCGGCAACCATCAATTACCAAAAGTATATGGTGCCTATCGCAAAGTGCACGCAGGGCTTTGGCATTTTCCATACTCACGGGCTGGCCTCCCGAAGAATTATTGGTAACGGTTAAAACTACTGCGGCAATATTTTCTTTGCCGTATTTTAAAATATGTTGCTCTGTTTTTTCTAAATCTATGTTGCCTTTAAAGGGTAAAAAAAGTTCAGGGTCGTTAGCTTCATCAGGCATTAAATCAAAGGCGGTGGCTCCGGTAAATTCAATGTTGGCGCGGGTAGTATCAAAGTGTGTATTACTAAGAAATATCTTGTCTTTGCCACCTAAAATGCCATATAAAATTCTTTCTGCTGCTCTGCCTTGGTGCGTGGGTAAAACATAAGGCATTCCCGAAAGTTTTTTCACTACATCTTCTAAATGTTCCCAACTTAGTGCGCCTGCATAGCTTTCATCTCCGGTCATAATTCCGCCCCATTGCTTATCGCTCATAGCCCCTGTGCCACTATCGGTAAGTAAATCAATAAACACATCTTTTGAACTAAGCAAAAACGGATTGTAGCCGGCTTTTTTTAAGGCTTCTTCGCGATATGCTTTGGTAGTAACCCTAATTGGTTCAACCATTTTTATTTTGAAAGGTTCGCAGAGTGTACGCTGTTTAGTTTCTTGCATGTTTTTTATTGTATTTTGGTAGTTTCATAAAGTGCAAAAGTGCATGTTTTTCGCTTGGTGTTTTATGATGGTGATTGCAATATTGCTAAATATTTAGGTTGAAAATTTTAAAAGTGTTTGCAAAAGTGTTTTGTAAAGTAAAGCGTGTGGATTGTTGCTTTTTGAAATTCATAATGTGGTTTACATTAGCGCAATGGCAAGTTCGTTAGATAAATGGGAACCGGATAAAAACAAGGCTCCCGATTATTATGAAACGGTGAAGTATGTATATAAATATATTGACTTTCACATTGCCGAGCACGAAGCTTACTTAATTTTAGATACTTTTATTTTTAAGTGGAACGATTCTTTGGGAAAGGTAGTGCAAGAAGAAGAACTAAAAACGTATGTTGTGGAAGAACTACGCGCTCACCATTTCTTGTTTATGCCTGAAGAAAAAATAAAAATTGTTATTAGCCATATTATTGGCTATTTAAAAGCAGTTGGGCAGTATAAGCAGGTGTGAGATTGGTTCTATTGTTTACCCAAAAAAGCTACACCTATTACAAGTGTAGCTTGCAAAAAAATAAACTTAATTTTTTACTCCTTTACAAATTTGCGCATTGCCATAAGTTTGCCGTTGCTTTCTATGCGTACAAAATAAAACCCAGCAGCCCAGTTATTTATATCTAAAGTAGTTTCTGAATAGATAGCTTGGCTGTGGACTATGCTGCCGTTTATATCTGTTACAAACAATTTTAACCCGGGTTGGTTTTCTGCAATAGATATGTTTACTGTATTAGCGGCAGGATTGGGATAAACAGAAAGTGCTTCTGATAATGGAGGTATATTGTTTACCGAAACATTCAGACAATTATTTTGTAAAGCATAGAAATTCTGAATGGTACTGTCGCCATAATTGCATATTCCATAGGATTCTTGATCTACATAGTTAGGACAATAGAGATATGGGTAGATATAGTTAGACCCAATATATTCTGTATAAGAATATTCGTTTTGCCCCCATGGCAAGGAATCGCCAATAACTGTGCTATGGAATTTTTTCAAAAATTTATTCCCAACATTTACTGAATCTATTTTATCAATTACTGCATAAACTATGCTATCAATGCCACAATTACCATCCCAATAATGTTTATTGTAATAAGAAACGGTATCGCCAATTTTTGCATTAAAATAATAAACAGGTTTAAACTTATTTGCAAAGTAGATGTAAACTGTATCATTACTTTCGTAAGTATATATAGATGAAGATTTTCCTATTTTTTTACAAGCTGTTCCATCAATAATTGTATCTCCTTCCACTTTGAGTGTATAATAATAAGGCTGGGACAACCATGAATAACCTACTATCCATGTAGAAGATGGCAATGCCCATTTTTGCGAAAAGGCAGTAAAGAATAGTGCGGTAATGACTATTGTTGAAATATATTTTTTCATAACGTATATTTTATGGTGATTTAATTTTTTATTCTTTCATTATCTTGTGTACATATTGCGCTCCATTAGAAAGTTTTAAATGCAAGAAATAAACACCTGCCGGAAAACTGCTAATGTCTATTTGGCTTTCTTTAGAATTGTTATTATCTATACCTATATTTTTTCTTTGCCCGTGCAAACTATAAAAATCAATTGTGGCTATATCAAAATACGGAGAGGCAATATTGATTTGTGAATGAGCAGGGTTGGGATAAATAAATAAACCAATCGTTTGCTTTTTGTTTATTTCGGTAACAGAAGTAGAATTATTTACATAAACTTCAAAAGGGTCTGGGTCTGTAACAGAGCAGCCCGTAGAATCTCTAATTGTAACAACATAGGCAGTATTCGAGTCGGGAGCAACCCAAGGTTGTGAAATATCAGGGTTGGAAATATTATATTCCGGTGTCCAATGATAAAAAAGAGGAGGTATGCCGCCACCAACACCCGAATATAATTGTATGCTATCTCCTTTATTTATTATGCGTGATTTATCCTCAAAAGTTGTTGAAAATTTTGAAAACTGAAGAGTTATACTATCAATACAAGTATTGCCATTATTATCTGCTACTGCTAAATAGAGTGTCAATTTATCAGCAGTATTATTTATTATCGTTGGATTAGGCAAAGTTGTATCATTTAAAAAATCCGATGCCGTAAAATGAAGTGTACCATTGCCCATATAATAATTACAAGACCAAGTATAAGTGTAAGGAGGAGTTCCTCCTTGTGCAGTAGGTGAACCACCAATAAGAACGCTGCCCATTCCGGTAAATTCCACACATATAACCCTATCACTTCCCGCATTGGCACTGCATTGGCTGTAAATGCTATTTATGGGCAATATAAAGAGTACGGCAGCTATAAAAAATATCAAAATCAATACCTTTTTCATAACGTATATTTTATGGTGATTTAATTTTTTATTCTTTCATTATCTTGTGTACATATTGCGCTCCATTAGAAAGTTTTAAATGCAAGAAATAAACACCTGCCGGAAAACTGCTAATGTCTATCTGGCTCTCTTTAGAATTGTTATTATCTATACCTATATTTTTTCTTTGCCCGTGCAAACTGTAAAAACCAACTGTGGCTATATCAAAATACGGAGAGGTAATATTGATTTGTGAATGAGCAGGATTAGGATAAATAGAGATGTTTAATTCACTGTTTTCACTAATGCCAACTTCTGTTTCGCATAAGCGGTCATATATCCAAAAATTTTGAATAGTGCTATCTCCGTAATTACAAGTACCAATATAGGCGTGGTCATACATGAAATTATAATAAAAACGTGTAAAAACTAAACCTCCCCCTGAACTCTCCCCATAGCTATAAGGATACATGCTATCTATAAGAATATAAGAAGGAGAAAGAATCCGTAAAGAAAAGTCTTTCAGATATTTATTTCCTACATCTATAGAGTCAATTTTTGAAATTACTGCCCAAACAGTATCAGCACTTTCATCAGAAGGAAGATACCATATTACTTCTCTTAAATAATCAAATATGGCAACCGTATCACCTACTTGTGCATTAAAGTACATCACAGAGCGAAAAGTGTCGTTGTAAAGAGCAAATACGGTATCATTTCTTTCAAAGGTAATAAAGCCATTGCTTAATTTTTTGCAGGTTTCACCCAAAACAACAGTATCTTTCTCTACACTTATATCATAAGAGTCGGAAAACGTTTCAGGACCCGAAAACCAAACTTCTCCAATTTTCCATATAGAGGAGCTATGTGCCCATTTTTGCGCTTCCATACCCGAAGCAGCAATTACTAAAAGTGTAAGTACAATTACCTTTTTCATAACGTATATTTTATGGTGATTTAATTTTTTACTCTTTCATTATCTTGTGTACATATTGCGCTCCATTAGAAAGTTTTAAATGCAAGAAATAAACACCTGCCGGAAAACTGCTAATGTCTATCTGGCTCTCTTTAGAATTATTATTATCTATACCTATATTTTTTCTTTGCCCGTGCAAACTGTAAAAACCAACTGTGGCTATATCAAAATAAGGAGAGGCAATATTGATTTGTGAATGAGCAGGATTGGGATAAATAGAGATGTTTAATTCACTGTTTTCACTAATGCCAATTGTTCTTGTGCATAGATTATTATATACCCAAAAATCTTGAATAGTGCTATCACCATAATCACAGGTGCCAAATCCAGGCTGTTCATACATGAAATCATAATAAAAATATGGGAAAATAAAACCTCCTCCCATATTTTCACTATAACTGTGTGCACCTTCCCACCTTACTGAGGTGGGAGAAAATATATCAAAAAAGAACTTTTTTAGATATTTATTCTCTACATCTATAGAATCAACTTTTGAAATTACCGCCCAAACGGTATCGGCACTTTCATCAGAAGTAATACGCCATCTTACTTTTCCTACATAATCAAATATGGCAACCGTATCACCTACTTGTGCATTAAAGTACATTACAGAGCGAAAAGTGTCGTTGTAAAGAGCAAATACGGTATCATTTCTTTCAAAGGTAACAAAGCCATTGCTTAGCTTTTTGCAGGTTTCACCCAAAACAACAGTGTCTTTCTCTATACTTATATTATAAAAATCAGTGAACATTTCAGAACCGAAAAACCAAACTTCTTGAATTTTCCATATAGAGGAGCTATGTGCCCATTTTTGCGCTTCCATACCCGAAGCAGCAATTACTAAAAGTGTAAGTACAATTACCTTTTTCATAACGTATATTTTATGGTTATTTAATTTTTTACTCTTTCATTATCTTTGGATTAAAAGGATATATCATTTGTCGGATACCAACTTGTTTGAATGCGATAAAAATTCAAATACTCATTAGATGAAAATGAACACGATTGACCGCGAGGAGCTTCTCCTTCTGTATAAGTTTGGGTAAATCCCTCACATATAAAAATTTGGGCTGATATATTTGAAAAAACTACTCTGCAGAGGAATAAAAATATAAAGAAAATTTCTTTATAATACTTTTTATTGGTGAGTTGGTGAGTTGGTGAGTTGGTTTCATAATAATTTAATTTAGTGTAATAGCGAGTGTAAGGATATGTTTCGAGATTACAAAAGATTAACAAAAAGGATTTTTTTGATGAGCGGCAAAGCGTAGGCTATTACTGCCTTTTGGATAAAATTTTGCAGCCCTATTATTGTTGAAAAGCTACACCTTCCTCTTTTTATCGTACTTAATATCGGTAGTGAAATTTTCAGGATATTTTCCTTTAATGTCTCTGTAGAAGTCCATTATTTTTTGCATGTCTTCCTCTATATTTCCGGTGGGCATAAATACCATACCAACTCCGGCTTCCTTTTTAGCATAATCTAAATAGCCTAAAGCTATTGGCACTTTTGCGCCTAAAGCAACGTAGTAAAATCCGGTTTTCCAATTTTCGTTGTAGCTTCTTGTGCCTTCGGGTGTTACCATCACCACCAGTTCTTCGTTTTGGTTAAAAAGGTCAATCATGGCTTCGGTCATGCTTTTTCTTTCTTCGCCTGCTTTGCGCGGGCTGCGGTCTATGGCAATGCCACCTAATGGCTTTGCAAGCAAGCTATAAGGAAATTTCATCCATTCTTTTTTTACTGTGAAGCGTACCGGAATTTGCATTAAATAGAAAGCGGCTCGGGCAATGGGTAAATCCCAGTTGGTGGTATGCGGAATAGCCAACATTACGGCACGGTTGAAGTTCTTAGGGTTTAAACCGTTTAGATTCATTTTCCAGCCCATTATTTTCATGAAAACAGTACTGATAAAATACATCATGTCTTAAAAAATTAAGGATTGAAAAAAGTTGCGTGCCAGCCTTAAATGCGCAAAAAAGCTTCTTATTTTAAGAAAGTATTTAGGCAATTTTTTCTACCTGCATAAAGGTAACTTCCACAGGTGTTTTTCTGCCAAATATCTTTACTTCTACCTTTAGCTTCTTTTTATCGTTGTGAATTTCTTCAACCGAACCGATAAAACCATTGAATGGACCATCAATAATTTTCACGTCTTCGTTAATGATAAATGGCTCAGCTAATTGTTCACCGGTATCTAAAAGTTCATCAGCTTTTCCAAGAAGTTTTAAGGCTTCTGCATGGCTAAGTGTTCCCAAATATTGAAGCACACCGTGTACTTGTTTTATTTGGCTAAGAATATCGTTGTTTATTTTGGCAGTATCTATTTCCATATAGATATAGCCCGGAAACATATTCTTTTCCTTTATGGTTTTTTTGCCATTTCTAATGGTGTAAACTTTTTCGGTTGGGATAAGAATTTCAGAGATAATTTCGTCCCACTTAGCGCGAGAAATTTCTAATTTAATGTGGTCTTTAATTTTTTTTTCTTGTCCGCTGATAACGCGCACTACGTACCACTTTTTGCTTTCAGCCATAATACTATTTTACTATAATTTTGTAAAGATTTTCCATTCCGGTTTTGCTTACAATATCCATTGCAGAAATTACAATAGATAAGATAATAGTAGCTACTAAAATTACTACTGCGCTTTGTTGCAACTCGGCAAATGTGGGCCAGGTTACTTTGTGTAGTAGTTCATCGTAAGCTTCTTGAACGTAAAGTTTAATCTTATTCATAATTAAAGTTTTGAAATCAATATTAAAGATTGAAAAGCACGGGCACTAGGATTCGAACCCAGATCAAAGGTTTTGGAGACCTCTATTCTACCATTGAACTATGCCCGTAGAAAATTTCAGCCCGCAAATATATTAAGCCATTGTATTTAACCAAAATATTTTTTTAAATAGATTTTAAGAAAGTGTTGGCAACCATTTTTAAAGTTTTTTGCTCTTATTGTGCAATAATTACGAATAGATTTTAACTTCGCCACCGTTTTTAAAAAAAAATCATACATGCAATCTTTAAATTTACGCACAATTTTCCGAGTTGTATTATTTTCAGTATTAACACTCGTTGGAATTAAGGCAAATGCCAGCCACATCATGGGTTCAAACATTACTTATGAATGTTTAGGGCCGGGTAAATACATGGTAGTATTAACTATGTTTAGAGATTGCGGTGGTATAGCCGCAGAAAATAGCCAAGTAGTAAACTATAAATCAACGCAGTGTGGCGTAAGCAGCAGCATTACATTGAGCAAGTTTGCGGGGCCTACCGATGTAACACCAATTGCGCAGTCTTGCGGTATTACATCTAAATGCTCAAGTGGTAGCGGACAATATGGTGTGCAAAAAGTTGCTTACCGTGGCGTATTAACTTTGCCTGTTGGCTGCGGAAACGATTGGGTATTATCGTGGGATTTGTGTTGCAGAAATGCGGCAATCAATACCTTGAACTTTCCTGATAACCAAAGTACTTATATAGAAACAAAATTAGATAATACGCTGAGTGTGTGCGATAATTCTCCCGTATTTTTAAATGACCCCATTGCATTTTATTGTATTAACCAAAATGTGATTTACAATCATGGTGTTGCCGATCCTGATGGCGACTCTTTAGTGTTTTCTTTAGCCACACCGCGCGATGTGAACGGAACTCCGGTAACTTACAACTCACCATATAGCCCAACCAACCCAATTGCTACAGCTTCCGGTTTTACTTTAAATTCAGCCAATGGCGATATTACTTTTACGCCAACGCAGGTGCAAACAGGCGTTACCGCAGTAAGAGTTGATGAATATAGAAATGGTGTTTTGATTGGTTCGGTGGTAAGAGATATTCAGTTTACAATTTTAAATTGCAACAACACTTTACCAACTGCTAGCGGAATAAATGGCACCACTAGCCATACCGATTCTGTGTGCGCAGGAGCGCAAATTTCATTTAATATAAATAGTGCTGATGCTGATGCAAGCCAGAATGTTACTATCTCTTGGAACAATGCAATAGTTGGAGCAAGTTTCACATCTTCTACCGGCAGCAGACCTGTAGGAACTTTTACTTGGACACCGCCACTTACAACTCCGGTAGGTAATTATACTTTTACGGTAAAGGTTGAGGACGATGCTTGTCCACTAAGAGGAAGCAATATTTATTCTTATACTATTTATGTAAAGCCTAATCCAAATCCTCCGGTTGTAGGAAGCGGTCCGCAAGCAATTTGCGAAGGTCAGTCAGCTACAATTTCGGCTACTACAACTGCAACAAACGGTATTGCCTACACTTGGACAGATGGACAAAATACTTACACGGGTTCTTCTGTTACCGTTACTCCGGCTTCGACTACAGTTTATACGGTGAACTTATCTTATACTGATGGCTGTACATCTTCAGATAATGTATTGGTAAAAGTAAACGATAAACCAACTGTTGTTGTGTTTCCTCCATCGCCAACTATTTGTGCAGGAGGTTCAATTCAACTAACGGCTAATAGCCCAACTGCTACAGGTTTCGTGTGGACTCCAACAGGAGCAGGATTAAGTTGCACAAATTGTGCTAATCCTATCGCTTCACCTGCTTCAACTACTACCTATCAAGTTATAGGAACTGATCCGGCAAATTGCCCAAGCGATCCGGTTTCAGTTACGGTTACTACAAGTACTCCGCCACCGGCTGCAAGTTGTGCGGTAATATATGTTACAACTACAGGCACTGGTGATGGAACACAACTAAACCCAACAAACTTGGGCGATGCTTTAAGCAAAGCACGTTGCAATAATTCATGGATAAAAATGGCAGTTGGTACTTATGGTATTGATACTGCAATTACGAATATTTCAAGCTATACAACTTTAGAAGGAGGCTTTGATGGCACTACTTGGACAAAAACAAGTACTCCGGGTCTTACTAAAATATACAGAGGAACAAACAACGTAGAAGGCTTACCGAATGCACCGCGTTTGGTTGCCATTTATTTGAACTCTGCTTCTTATGTGCGTTTTCAAGATATAACTATTGAAACTGCAAGTGCGCCACTTTCTTCTGGTCCCGGTATTACTACTTATGGAGTACACATGACCAATTGCTCTAATTATGATTTTGTGAGAACTCAAATTATAGCAGGAAATGGTAGTGCAGGTGCAAGTGGACCAAGCGCTGCAAGTGGAAACAATGGAGCAAATGGAATAACTGCAACAGGTAGAAATGGTGCTTCGGCACCTGCGGGACCCAATGCAGGTGGAGCAGGTGGAAGAGGTGGTAGCGGAGGTTTATTTAGTGGAAATGATGGAAATGCCGGAAGTAATGGCTCTGGACCAAATCCAGGATTAGGCGGTGCTAAAGGAGGTGGAGCAACAGGTTGTGCTTCAACATTTGGAAATACAAATAACTATGGCAAACCAGGAGGAAACGGAGGCAATGGTACTAACGGTTCTACTGGTGCTCCCAATACTTTACCCGGTACTTTTGTGAGTGGATTTTTTATTCCTGCTGCACAAGGAGGTAATGGAACAGACGGAACAGATGGTTCAGGTGGTGGAGGAGCCGGAGGTAATGGAGGAGCAGGCGCTGATACCGATGGTGGTGGTGGCGGATCGGGTGGTTCAGGTGGTGGCGGAGGTAAAGGCGGCTTTGGCGGCTATGGTGGCGGTTCAAGTTTTGGCATTTACTTATTTAATAATGGGACAGTAGGTAACTTTACTCAGTCTAATATTACATCAGGAAGTCCAGGTGCTGGTGGCACTGGCGGAATTGGAGGGACTGGCGGCACTGGCGGAATCGGTGGCAATGGCTACACCGATGGAACGGGTGGATTGTGCGACAATGATATTGGAAAAGGTGGCAATGGCGGACAAGGCGGACAAGGTGGAAGTGGCGGAAGCAGCGTTGCGGGTATTGCCAGAAACCTTTACTTTGATGGTGGTGTGAATGCCGCTTCAAATGATACGGCTTTCAACTTAGCAACACAACAAGTAATTACGGTTACTAATACAAGTTGTACCAATACGCAAATTACTTTCAACGAACAAAATAGTGCAACTGGTAATTGGAATTTTGGTGCAGATGCAACGCCTCAAACTTCAGCAGTTTCTCCTAATACAATTATTTATACTAACACTGGAAGAAAGAACATAACTTTCAATACTGATTTATATGCCGGTTTCGCAAATGTGGCAATTAACCAAGCATCATATATTCCGAATATTGTAACTACGGCAACTGCTTATGCTACCGATTCATTCTTTGTTTGTGCAGGTGGAAGTGTAACATTCCAAGCTCAAATAAATGGTGCTACAAGCTATGATTGGGATTTTGGAGGCGCAGTTACGCCTTCAGTTTATACAGGTGCGCAATACCAAACAATTACCGGATTAGTATTTAGCACTCCAGGAACTTATGAAATTAAACTTAGAATATTCTCTGATTGCTGCGGATATTCTCCATACAAAACTGTTTATTTAAGAGTTGATCCACAACCTACTTTAACACTTAGAGGAGCTAATTTCTTGTGTACAGGAAATGATGTTACACTTAGTGCAACTGGTGCAAATTCTTATACTTGGACTCCTGCTTTTGGCTTGTCTTCTACAACCGATAGCATTGTGGTTGCTTCACCATCTTCTACCACAACTTACACAGTAGTTGGTACAGCTGCAAATGGTGTTTGTAGAGCAGTGGATAGCATTACAGTTACAGTAGCGCCAACACCAACAGTTACATTTACAACTGTTGATGCAAATTGTGGAAATGACGGTTCTATTACTGCAATTCCTGCTCCAACAAGCAATTACAATTATTTGTGGGACGATTCTTTTGCATCACAAACAGCAACTTTAACGAATGTGTTATCAGGAGTTTATACTGTTACGGTTACAGATGCTGTTTCAGGTTGTTCTGCAACTGAATCCGGCTTTGTTGGGCCAGGTTCTGGCTTAATAGCTTTTATTGATAGCAGCACAGGTGTTTCTTGCCACTCAGCATGTAATGGATTTGCTCGCGTTCGCGCAATAAATGGCACTGGGCCATTTACATATTTGTGGAGTAATGGGAGCACTTCAACTACTGCACAAAACCTTTGCGCAGGAACACACGCGGTTACAATTACAGGTTCTAATAATTGCTTTGCAGTAGCAAATGTTACTATTACACAAACCGATACTTTAATTGCAGAAATTGTAACTAAAATGGATAACACTTGCTGGTATAGCAAAAGCGGCTATGTTCATGCGAATGGACAAGGAGGTTTAGGTCCGTTTACTTATACTTGGAACGATCCATTAGCACAAGATTCTAATTGGGCTACAAACCTTGCTAACGGAACTTATGAAGTAACGGTGGTAGATAGAAATGGTTGTTCTGCTTCTTCATCAGTTACCATTACTTCTCCGGATTCTATTCGCTTAAATGCAAATGTGAAAGATATTTCATGCCATAATAATAATGATGGTTCAATATCATTGCTTCCAAGCGGTGGTGTTGCACCTTATACTTTAAATTGGACGCCTTCAACTTTCTCAGGCGATACATTGCTTAGCTTACCTGCCGGAACATATTCTGTAAGCATTTCAGATGCTAATGGTTGTACTAATGCTGAAACTTATACTGTGGTAAATCCTGATTCATTGCTGGCGCACACAACATTCTCAAATGTAAAATGCGACAAGGCAAATTCCGGATTTGTAGCTGCTAATGTGAGTGGAGGAACTGCACCTTATACTTATACTTGGAATCCTACATCGGTTACACAATCGGGAGATTCTGCTATTAACTTAGGCGCAGGAACTTATGCTTTCACGGTTACTGATGCGCATGGTTGCACTACAACCGGTTCGCAAGCCATTATAGCGCCACCGCTTATCAATACAACTCCTGTGAACGGAACACCAAACATTTGTTTTGGCGAAGCTGATGGAACACTTACATTCCCTGCAACTGGCGGAACGCCACCGCTTACATTTATTGCAGATAACGGCTCACAGCAGTTTACTAATTCTACAGGAAACTTTATTGGTTTGCCTGCCGGAAACTATACTGCAAGAATTACCGATGCCGGAGGTTGCGATATTACTGTTGGTACTTACAATATTACACCAGCTGCGCGCGATGAGTTTGCATTTGTAGTTGATTCTACTTCTTGCTATGGAAACTTTGCTGATGGTAAAATCACAATTAGAGAAGTGAATGCTGCTAATTCTCCATACGAATTTTCATTTAACGGTGGAAACTACGGAAACGATACTGTATTCAGCAATTTAGATAATGGCAGCTATACAGTTTTGGTGAAAAACAAAAATCTTTGCATAGATACTTACCAAGTTGTGGTGAATGAACCTTTGCAAATTACAGCTTCTATTGCACCTGCTGCCGATACTGTATTTTTAAACTTGGGAGAAACAGTAACGCTTTCGGCAACTGCAACTAATGTAAGCAATAACACTTACGAATGGACTCCAACTGGCGGTTTAAGCTGTACAGATTGTCCTGAGCCTGTGGCTAAGCCAAATACACACCAACTTTATACCGTTAAAGTTCGCGATGCTTCTAATGCAAACATGGAGTGTTTTGGATTGGCAACTAAGTTTGTTTATGTAGCTACAAAAACAAAAATGCCGAATGTGTTTACGCCAAACAGCGATGGTAAAAACGATAAGTTCTTCCCTGTTTCAAATTATACACCGGAAGTATCGGCATTTAGAATTTACAACCGCTGGGGACAGTTAGTTCACGACCAGAACGAAGGCTGGGATGGAAGCTATAAAGGCGAGCAACAACCAACAGGAGTTTACAACTTCTACATTATTTACTACGAAGAAGATGCAACTAAACCGGGCGAAAAAATCGAAAGAAAAATAGAAGGAGTAGTTACACTTTTAAGATAAGAGTTCGAGTACATAATTTTAACATAAAGTCCGCTTGGTTTGCAAGCGGACTTTTTTTTTGTTTCTATTGCGATGGAATGAAACAGAAGTTTCTAATTATTAGATTTTCATCTATTGGCGATATAGTGTTTACTACACCTGTAATAAGATGTTTGCGCAAGCGCTATGCAGATGCAGAAATACATTTTCTCACCAAGCCTGAGAATAAAATAATTGTAGAATCTAATCCGAATATTGATAAAGTTTTACTGCTTAAAAAATCTCTGTTTGAAACAATTTCGGAACTTAAAAAGGAGCATTATACGGCAGTAATAGATTTACATAAAAACCTACGCACTTTTGCTATTAAACAACTGCTCTTTACTAAGAATTATTCATTTAATAAGTTGAATTTAGAAAAGGAAATCCTAATACATTTTCACTATAATTTATTACCCCAAAATTTGCACATTACTGAGCGAAATTTAGTGGCTGTAGCTGCTTTGGGAGTGGAAGATGATGGAGAAGGAATGGATTATTTTATTGCGCCACAGCATAAAGTGGATATTGAAAAATTAGGATTGGTAAATGGTAATTTCATAGCTTGGGTAATTGGCGCAAAGCATTTTACAAAAGTGTTGCCAACTGAAAAAGTGATAGAAAGCATTCGCCTTTTTCAGCAAAAAATTCCTGATAGAAAAGTGGTTTTATTGGGTGGGAGAGAAGATGTGGCAATGGCAGAAAATATTGTTTCAAATTTTACAGAAAGTGTGGTAAATACTTGTGGTAAATTTAATTTGAGTGAAAGTGTTTCAATTCTAAACCAAAGTAAAATTGTAATTTCTGGCGACACAGGTTTGCTGCATATTGCAGTAGCATTAGGTAAGCCGGTGGTCGCAATTTTTGGTAGCACTGTTCCAGAATTTGGTGTATTCCCAAAGTATGGAAAATTTAAAATACAACCTTCGGCAATTATTGAAATGAAAGATTTAGACTGCCGCCCTTGCACAAAATTCGGTAGAAATTCTTGCCCTAAAGGTCATTTTTTGTGTATGAAAGGAATTGAATCGCAAAGGATTTTTGCTGCTGTGAAAAATATTTTGAATGACTTGGAAAAGTAATTTTTAAACAAATTATATCTTAGCGGCAAATAGTATTATGGAGTTTTTGAAAGACATGTTTCAATTTATGATGGAGCGCAAAAAATGGTGGCTTATTCCCATGATTATTGTGCTGCTTTTAGTGGGAATTTTAGTGGTGATTGGTGGTGGAACTGCCGCTGCACCTTTTGTTTATACCTTGTTTTAAACCAATTTTATTATTAAATTTTTACAACATTTGATGTTTTGGAATAGATTATTTCTGAAAATAAATATCTATGCGGCTAACGAATGAAAACAAACAACAACGCAGCAATTACCGCAATAGCAACGTACTATCCTGAAGACATTTTGACCAATAAAATGTTAGAAGAAATGGTTGAAACTTCTAATGAATGGATATTGGACCGTACCGGAATTAAGGAAAGGAGAATTTTGAAAGGTGAAGGCAATGGTGTTTCTGCCATGGCAATTCCCGCAGTGAAAAAATTGATAGAGGAAAACAATATTTCACCCGAAGAAATTGATTTGTTGATTTGCTGCACTGTTACACCAGATTACGTGTTTCCGGCAACAGCAAATATTATTTCAGACAAATGCGGTTTAAAAAATGCTTTTAGTTACGACCTAAATGCTGCTTGCTCAGGTTTCGTGTACGGCTTGTACACTGCTTCACAATTTATTGAAAGCGGTACATACAAAAAAATAATTGTGGTTGGCGCAGATAAAATGTCTTCGATAATTGATTATACCAATCGCCAAACTTGTATCATTTTTGGTGATGCAGCCGGAGCAGTTTTAGTAGAACCTTGCAGCGAAGAATTTGGAATTCAAGATGCAGAAATGGGAACTGATGGTTCGGGATTTCAATATTTGCACCAAAAGGCGGGAGGCTCGGTTTTGCCGCCAAGTGCAGCAACTGTTGAGCAACGCTTGCATTATGTTCACCAAGAAGGGAAATCGGTGTTTAAAGTTGCAGTTACTAAAGTTGCAGAAAGTGTTGAAACGGTGATGAAACGCAATAACTTAAATGTGAACGATGTAGATTGGTTTGTGCCGCACCAAGCTAATTTGCGCATTATACATGCGGTAAACGAGCGAATTGGCTTTGCTCCTGAAAGGGTTACTATAAATATTGATAGATTTGGAAACACCACCAATGCTACTATTCCGCTTTGTTTAGATGAATGGAAAAGCAAAATAAAAAAAGGTGATAACGTGATTTTAGCAACTTTTGGTGGCGGTTTTACTTGGGGAGCTATTTATTTAAAATGGGCAATTTAATCGACTTATGCGCATAATTGGAATTACCGGAACACTTGGAGCAGGAAAAGGAACTATTGTTGAATATCTGCAAAAAGAACATGATTTTTTACACTTCTCTGTGCGCGATTTTTTAACTACGGAAATTGAAAAGAGGGACTTGCCACTTAACCGCGATAGCATGGTAGAAGTTGCCAATGATTTGCGTGCCAAACATACGCCAAGTTATATCGTGGAGCAACTTTATGTATTAGCTGAAAAATCGGGCAAAGATAGCATTATAGAAAGCATAAGAACAATGGGCGAAGTGAAAGCTTTGCGTCAGTTAAGCGGGTTTAGATTATTGGCTGTTGATGCGCCTGCAGAGCTGCGCTACGAAAGAATTACAGAGCGGAAAAGCGCTACTGATTCAGTTTCGTATGAAACCTTTTTAGATAATGAAAAGCGTGAAATGACTTCTACTGACGATACTAAACAAAACCTTGCTGCTTGTATTGCCGCTGCCGATTTTAAATTGGTAAACAATGGAAGTTTTGAAGAGCTATTTGCTCAAATAGAAACTGCTTTGGAGCAAGTTTATTCTAAGTAAATTTTATTCCTCTAAATTATCAAGCAGCACTTTCAAATCGTTTGCTGAATCTGCTTTTTGCAGATGCCACAAAATTTCAATTAAAGTACTGAGCAGCACTTTAACAATTTGCGTATTGCTTGTTGGGTTAAAATATTTTGGAAGATGCGGAGCATTTAATTTATCTAAGTATTCAACAATTTGATTGCGTGAAAAAACAGATCCATTATTTACAGGATTCAAATAAAAAAGTACTTCTTTTTCTTGCTGCTCAGTTGATTGAATATTGCTTTTGCAAAAGCATAAAACAAAATTTTTTAAAAGTGCTACGCCATAAATAGGCAAGTCTAAATCGTTGGCAATAATTTGGTAAAGTATTCCAAGTGAAAGTGGATTGCCTTTTTTAGTTTCTAAAAGATGATTGATGCAAAACTCTTTAAAGTCAAGAGAGTCGCTTTGTGCTGCACCAAAACCTTGAATAGAAAAGAATGTTTGATTGAAGGTTCTTACTTGCTCTAAGGCGCTTTCGTTGTAGTTTAAATCTAACCAAATTCGCTGCTTGTGCTTGTAGATTTTCTTCTTTATATCTTCAAACTTTATGGTTGGGTAAAAATATTTTGAAACTAAAAATGCACCGGTGAGCAAATCGGGGTTTTCGAGTTTGCTCCATCTTTCAAATTCACATTTCAATTCTTCGAACTGTATAATTCGAATTATATCTTCTAATTTCTGTTGAATTTCTTCGTTTTCTTTTTTCTGCCATTCTTCTTCCAACGCAGGAATTACACTTTGCCCAATGCTTATTAGTTTACTAAACACATGTTCTGAAACTTGAGGGTCAGAATCTTCTAATAAATAAATAAGTGCTTTAATTTCTTTTGGGCTCATTGCATGGCTTACTTCTTTTTAGGTGCTTTTTTAGCAGTTTTGGCAGCGCTCTTTTTAGGCGCAGGAGCTGCTTTTATTATTTCCAACACTTCTTCTAAAGTTAAGGTTGTAGCATCTGTACCTTTAGGTATTTTGTAGTTGTCTTTCCCTTTTTTTATGTAAGGCCCAAATCTGCCTTTTAAAACCTGTATTCCTTCTTCTGCAAAATCGTGCATAAGTGCATTAGCCTCTGCTTCGCGTTTTGCTTGAATAAGTTCAATTGATTCTTCTAAAGAAATGGTGTATGGGTCGTTTTCCTTTTTTAAAGAAACAAATTTGCTGTTGTGCATCACGTAAGGTCCAAAGCGACCAACATTTACTTTTACTTCTTTGCCTTCAAATTCGCCTAAGGTGCGCGGAAGTTTAAACAAAGTCATTGCTTCTTCAAATGTGATGCTTTCGATGGATTGCCCAGGGCGTAAACTTGCGAAGCGTGGCTTTTTGCTTTCATCATCAGCTTTGCCAATTTGCACCATTGCACCGTAGCGCCCCATTCTTGCATAAACAGGTTCTCCGCTTTCCGGATCTTCGCCAAGCAAGCGTTCTCCGGTTACTCGTTTTGCTTCTTTTTCTGTTTGCGAAACATTGGTGTGAAATGGTTGATAGAAACCATCAATCATTTTTGTCCACTCCAATTTTCCAACAGCAATTTCATCGAATTGTTTTTCAACTTTTGCAGTGAAACCATAATCTAAAACTGTTCCGAAATGATCTACCAAAAAGTCGGTAACTAAAGAACCAATATCGGTTGGGAAAAGTTTCATTTTCTCTGCTCCGGTAATTTCCGATTTGGTTTCAGATGAAATTTTTGAATCTTTTAGTGTAAGTACTCTGTAACTTCTTTGTGTGCCTTCGCGGTTTTCTTTTACCACATATTCTCTGTGCTGAATGGTAGAAATTGTTGGCGCATAAGTTGAAGGGCGACCAATGCCCAACTCTTCTAATTTTTTTACAAGACTTGCTTCGGTGTATCGCGGTTGAGGTTTAGTGAAACGCTCTGTGGCATTCATTTCTCTCAAAGCCAATTCTTGCCCAACTTTCACAGGAGGCAACAAGGTTGAATCTTCGCTATCTGCATCAGGTTCGTCATCGTTTCCTTCGGTGTAAACTTTTAAAAATCCTTCAAACAAAACTACTTCGCCTGTAGCACTCAGCAGCTCTTTGTTTTTATTGTTTTGAATTGAAATAATGGTGCGCTCCAATTCTGCATCGCTCATTTGCGAAGCCACTGTGCGCTTCCAAATAAGTTCATAAAGCCTTTGTTCATCGCGTCCGGTTTCTACTTCAGTATTGTTTACGTTTGAAGGGCGAATAGCTTCGTGCGCTTCTTGTGCACTTTCGTTTTTAGTAACGTATTGTTTGCGTTTGTGAAACTTTTCTCCGTAGCGATTTTTTACTTCGGTAGCAATTTCTGCCAATGCTAAATCCGATAAACTTGTGGAGTCGGTACGCATATAAGTAATGTGTCCGTCTTCGTAAAGGCTTTGTGCCAAGCGCATGGTGCGCGAAACCGAAAAGCCTAATTTGCGCGATGCTTCTTGTTGTAATGTAGAAGTGGTGAAAGGCGCAGATGGTGAGCGTTTTGCAGGCTTTGTTTCAATATTTTGAACTGAAAAAATAGCATTTTTCAATTCGCTTAAAAACTGTTCTGCATCTTTTTCTTGCTTAAATTTTGTATTGCCTTCTGCCTTTAAAACTGTCTTTTTTCCATTGGCATCGTTCACAAAAAAGTAAGCGGAAATTTTAAATGAAGAAACGGCTACAAACTCTTTTATTTCTCTTTCGCGCTCTACAATTAACCTCACTGCAACCGATTGCACTCTACCGGCCGAAAGCGATGGTTTTACTTTTTTCCATAGCACGGGAGAAAGTTCGTAACCAACCAAACGGTCGAGTACTCTGCGGGCTTGCTGTGCGTTTACTAAATCTAAATTTAATGTTCGCGGATTGCCAATAGCATTTTGAATTGCTTTCTTAGTTACTTCGGTATAAGTAATTCGTTTTGCTTTTTTGGGGTCTAAATTCAGTACGTGGCATAAGTGCCAGCTAATGGCTTCTCCCTCGCGGTCTTCATCCGTTGCAAGGTAAATTTCTGATGAATCTTTGGCTAATTTTTTTAGCTCGGCAACTAACTTTTTTTTGTCCTCGTTTACTTCGTATTGCGGCTCGTAATTATTCTCAATATCAATGGCAATTCCTTTATCGGGTAAATCGCGAATGTGTCCGTAACTGGAGGTTACTACAAACTTATCACCAAGATATTTATTGATGGTTTTTGCCTTGCTTGGCGACTCTACAATGATTAAACTTTTTTCGGACATCAACTTGTTATTTAGCGCAAATAAATATTCTTAAAATCTACAAAAAGAAATTTTTTCAAATAAGTAGATTAAAGCGCGAATGAATAATTTTTTTTCGAGGAAGGAATTTTTTATCGCAATATGTTGTTTTTATTTAGCATAATGCAACTGAATTTTTAAAATGAATTGTGAATACTATTCGCTCTTATCAATTCTAAATTCATTGTTTTGCACGCACTGTTATGAAAAGCAAACTAATTGTTTTATTAAAGTTTTCGCCTTTACTGTTCCTCATCGGGCTTTTTGTGTTTAACCTTTTCAACTATGGCGTTTTAGATGATCCTGGAAAAGTTTTATACAAGCATTATTGTGCCGATTGCCACGGTGAAAATGGGGAAGGAATAAAGCAACTTATTCCGCCATTAAAAAATTCTGATATGGCTTTGACGCACTTTGATTCTATTGCTTGCTGGATAAAAAATGGTATGAGCCATCAAATTACCGTGAATGGAAAAGTGTATGAGCAAACCATGTATCCGATAAAAATAAATGCAGTAGAAACAGCAAACGTAATCAATTATATTTCGAAGGAATTTCTTCAATCTGATAAACTCACTACTTCTGCAAAAGTTACAGAGCAGTTTAAAAAATGCACAAGCGATTAGGCTTGTTAATTATAGTGTCCCCCAAAATTAAGACAGTAAGTTAAGTCAAAGTAACCTATTTTTAAACGACTTAAATTACTAAATTTGAACTCACTAATCAAGACTTAGGATTGGCAACAACCTGATTATGAACAACAATAAAAAAACGTTAGTCAGAATTCCCCATTTTTCCGCAAGAAAATAATTTCTCGTGCTAACGGGAGTGCCACCCGACAACAACTCTTGTTAAATTTGCCACGGCTCATTGAAAGACCCTTTTAAGCATTGGTGCTTTGAAGCTCGTG